>JAESGF010000016.1_pt1 | contig 383210 bp, 298 predicted proteins | sample 9269621 | NCBI WGS metagenome assembly JAESGF01 (sample SAMN14515066, study PRJNA621663) | algae metagenome | isolation source: Tolypothrix carrinoi HA7290-LM1 and co-occurring heterotrophs from dry rock... | place: USA: Makauwahi cave, Kauai, Hawaii | collected 2011-01-06
CTTACGTCAACGCGTGAGTCCCTTGGTGCGTCGGACCCTTTCTTTTGCCAAGTCGATCCAGGGCCTAACCAACCGGCTTGCTTTTTTCTTCAATCATTACAATTACACCACTTAGTAGACCACTACCAAACGAGTGGAAATAAAATAGGCACCCTTTAAGAATATCGAACTTTCAAAATAAACTCCTCGAATAAAGTCAGTGAACATAAAATCAGCACCGCCTTTGAAACTACATCCATTAAACATGGCAGCATTAATAAATAAAGAATTTCTAAATCGAACTTGTTTATTAAAAACAGCGCCTCTGAAATTAGCCACAGGAATACTATCAATGAAGTTATTTCGATTCCTTTTTAGAAACGAATTACCAACGACGGTTCTTTGAGTAATCCATAGTGAATCATAGAGAATAGAGTTTTCAAGCGAATTGAGTACCGTATCAGCCTGTCCATAAGTTTGTAGTTGGACACCTAAAAAAAGAAGGACTATCAAGTGTTTTCTCATTCGGGTTTAATTGCATAGTACTTGTTTGAGGCCTTGAATTAAAAAGGAAGAACTGGTTTTCACAGCGCCCGTCCCCCGTTTTTCCCTACTTTTGCCCCGGCATTCGCCGCAACCAAACAAATCCAGGCACATCATGGCTCAATCGTATGATCTAATCGTGCTCGGGAGTGGCCCCGGAGGGTACCCCGCCGCGATTCGGGCGTCGCAGCTCGGCATGAAAGTGGCTATCGTCGAGAAGGAAAGCCTCGGGGGCATCTGCCTCAACTGGGGCTGCATCCCGACGAAGGCCCTGCTGAAATCGGCCCAGGTATTCGAGTACATCAAACACGCCAAGGACTACGGCATCACCGTCGAGGAGTACGCCCACGACTTCGGGGCGGTCATCAAGCGCTCGCGCGGCGTGGCCGACCAGATGAGCAAGGGCGTGGCGTTTTTGATGAAGAAAAACAAAATCGACGTCATCATGGGCTACGGCCGCGTGAAGGGCGACAAGACGGTCGAAGTCGAAAAAGACGGTCAGAAAACCGACTACACCGCCACGAAGGGCGTCGTCATCGCCACGGGCGGCCGGGCGCGGGAGTTGCCTAACATCAAAATCGACGGGCAGAAGGTCATCGAGTACCGCAAGGCGATGAGCCTCGAAAAACAGCCTGAATCGATGCTCGTCATCGGCTCGGGGGCCATCGGCGTCGAGTTCAGCTACGTCTACGCCTCGATGGGTACCAAAGTCACCATCGTCGAATTCCTGCCCAACGTAGTACCCGTCGAAGACGAAGACGTCTCGAAGGAACTCGCCAAGCAGTACAAAAAAATGGGCATCGAAATTTTCACCAACTCGACCGTCGAGAGCGTCGACACGAGCGGCGAAGGCTGTCAGGTGAAGGTCAAGACGCCCGACGGCGAGAAGTCGTTCGACGTCGACCTCGTGCTCTCGGCGGCGGGCGTCGTCTCGAACATTGAAAACATCGGCCTCGAAGACGTCGGCATCGAAACCGACAAGGGCAAGATCAAGGTTAACGAATGGTACGAAACCAACAAGCCCGGTTTCTACGCCATCGGCGACTGCACGCCCGGCCCGGCGCTGGCGCACGTTGCCACGGCGGAGGCCATCATCTGCGTCGAGCACATCGCCGGTGAACACGCCGAACCACTCGACTACGGCAACATCCCCGGCTGTACGTACTGCACGCCCGAAATTGCCTCGGTCGGTCTGACGGAGAAAAAAGCGAAGGAAGCCGGGTACGAAATCAAGGTCGGCAAGTTCCCGTTCACGGCCTCGGGCAAGGCCACCGCCGCCGGGGCGCGGGAGGGTTTCGTCAAGGTCATCTACGACGCCAAGTACGGCGAGTGGCTCGGCGCGCACATGATCGGTACCAACGTGACCGAGATGATTGCCGAAGTCGTCGCCGCCCGTAAACTCGAAACGACGGCCCACGAAATTCTCGGAGCCGTGCACCCGCACCCGACCATGTCGGAAGCCGTGAAAGGCGCGACGGAAGTGGCGTACGGGGAGGCGATTGATTTGTGAGGGTCGTCCGAATTTGTTTTCAAAACCGACCGGATCACCTCCAGTCGGTTTTTTCTTGCCAAAAGATTCTTGCTTGTGTTTGGTTTTTTTTGAGAAAAACTACGTGACTATACAGCGCTATGTGTTTGAAGGGGAAGCGGAAGAATTGGACTTATTAGTGCAACTGGCGCACCGACTCAACGTAGTCGTTCGTCCCGAATGGGAAGAAGAGCCGCTGGAAAGTCTCAAAGCCGGACTACGTGAGTTGAACAAAGTACGGTCGGGCAAAAAATGGCCCGGCTCGCTGCTGAATTGCTTAACGAATTCGAAGATTAATTGCTGATGAGGATACCCTCGAAAACTAACCACTCTTCATCCTGACATTCAAGGGATAGTTGAAAATCCCCCTGCCCCAGGCAGCGGAATTTTTTTATCTCAAACCGGTACGTTTTTGGCGACTCAGTGGCTTTTCGCGACCTTCGGGGTTCACCAAAACCATACCTACCGGATGAAGAACGGTTTAACGTATTTCATGGCTTTCCTCTGTCTGCTCGGCCTCTCCGCGCAGGCCCAGGACCGACTCGTGCGCGGGAAGGTCACGGCTGCCACCGACGGCGCGCCACTACCGGGCGTCAACGTCCAGGTCAAGGGTACCAACCGGGGTACCACCACCAACTCGGAAGGTACCTTCAGCCTCTCGGCCGCGGCGTCGGACGTGCTGCTCGTTTCCTCCATCGGGTACACGCTTCAGGAGGTACCCGTCGGCAGCCAGACCGAACTGACGATTTCGCTCCAGGAAAACGCCTCGGCGCTGAACGAAGTCGTCGTGACGGCGTTGGGGATTTCGCGGGAGAAAAAAGCCCTGGGCTTCGCCGTCCAGCAAATTGACGGCCGCGACCTGACCAGCGCCCCTGACCCGAACCCGCTCCGCAACCTGGCCGGAAAAGTGGCCGGGCTGAACGTCAACCCCAACGCGGGCGGTCCGGGTAGCTCGACGCGCCTCGTGCTGCGCGGCGAACGCTACGTGGCGGGCGGCGACGTGAACCAGCCGCTGTTCGTCATCGACGGCATTCCGATGGACAACTCGATCAACGGCGAGGCCAACGAATTCAACGGAGCCGACGCGGGCGACGCCCTGGCGAACCTGAACCCCGACGACATCGAGTCGATTTCGGTCCTCAAAGGCCCCAACGCCGCCGCACTCTACGGCACCCGCGCGGCCAACGGCGTCGTGATGATTACGACGAAAAAGGGTACCGCCGGGCGGACGTCCATCAGCTACAACACGAACTACGCCGCCGATTCGCCGATGTACAAACTAAATTTCCAGGATCAGTACGGGCAGGGCGAAGGCGGTAAGTACGCTGGAAACTCCGACCTGAGCTGGGGCGAGCGTTTGGGCAATTCGTTCACCTACAACGGAACCACCTACACCGCCGCGCCGCAAGACCACATCGGGGCGTTCCTGCGAACGGGCAGTACCTGGAACAACAACCTCAGCCTGACGGCGGGCAACGACCTGGCGACGGTGCGATTTTCGGCCTCCAACGTCCGATCGGAAGGCTTCATTCCGAACAACTCGCTCAACCGAACCAGTCTGAACCTACGGGCCACGAGCGATTTGTCGAAAAAACTCACCGTCGACACGAAGCTGAACTACATTTTCCAGCGCGTCAACAACCGGCCCGGCGGCGGCGAGGACTTCGCCAACCCGTACTCCAGCGTGGTCCGGATGCCGACGAGCTTCCCCATCGCCGAACTGGAAAACTTCGAGTTGTTCACGAACGGGCGGCCCGTCCAGAATTTTTACAACCCCAACTCCGTCATCCTCGGCAACCCGTACTGGGCGGCCAATCGGCTGAAGCTGGTTGAAAACCGTCACCGGCTCATCGGGCTGGCGGCGGCGACGTACCGCTTCACGCCGAAACTCTCGTTGCTGGGCCGCGCCGGGATTGATTCGTACTTCGACGATTCGGAGCGCATGACCTACGCGGGTACCCCCACAGCCCTGACCAACAACAGCACCTCGGGCGACTACTCGACGGGTACCAACCGGGTTTTTGAACTCAACGCCGATTACCTGCTCCAGTACAACACCGAGCTGTCGAGTACCTTCGACCTCAACCTTTCGACGGGCGGAAGCCTGCGACGGCGGTCGGGTACCAGCGCGTTCATCGCGGCGGGCGGGCTGGACTACACGAATCTGTTCACGTTCAACAACGGCCTCCGGCGCAACGGCGGGCAGAGTGCCCCCGGCAAAATTGAGCAGCAGTCGCTCTACGCCGCCGCGCAGTTGGGTTTCAAAGACGCGCTCTTCCTTGACCTGACGGGCCGTAACGACTGGTACTCGACGCTCCCCGCCGCCAACCGCTCGCAGTTTTACTACTCGGCCACGGCCAGCGCGGTACTCAGCCAGTTGCTGACGGTACCCGACGCGCTCTCGTTCCTCAAACTCCGCGCTTCGTACGCGCAGGCGGGCAAGGATGCCTCGGTCTACCAGACCTTCCAGTACCTCCAGCCTTCGGCGGGTGTCGTCGGGACGATTCTGACCAACAACAGCACGCGCGTCATCGGCGACCAGTTGCAGCCGTACCTGACTACCTCGCTCGAATTCGGGCTGGAAGCGCGGGCGCTCAACAACCGCCTCGGCATCGACCTGACGTACTACAAATCAAACACCGAAAACCAATTGTTCCTGGTACCCCTGCGGCCCAGCTCGGGTTTCACAAGCCAGTTCGTCAACGGCGGCGACATCCAGAATTCGGGCATCGAACTCCTGCTGACGGCCCGACCCGTCGAGGTGGGTACCTTCCGCTGGGACGTGACGCTCAACTTCGCCCGCAACCGCAACAAAGTCATTGCCCTGCGCGAGGGCCTCGACAACTACGGCATCACGAGTACCCGCATCACGACGACCTCGGCAAAAGTGGGCGAACGGCTGGGTGAACTTTACGTGAAGGGCTTCCAGCGCCACACCGACGGCCGCACGCTCATCAATCCCGCCAACGGCCTGCCCATCCTGACGACGGGGCGGAGCGTCTACGCCGGGAACGTAAATCCTGACTGGACGGGCGGCTTGAACAACGCCTTCACGCTGGGCAACCTCCGCTTCGAGTTCCTCATCGACTACCGCAAGGGCGGCGTCGTGGCCTCGCACACGCAGGCGGTTATTCACGGGTCGGGCAAGGCCCTCGCCACGCTCGACGGCCGCGACGGATCGCTCGTGCTGCCGGGCGTCACCGCTACGCAGGATCCGACAACCAAAAACTGGGTCAGCGACGGGACGGCCAACGCGCGGGCCATCACCGCCGAGGCGTACTGGCGTTTCGTGGGTGGGCGCGGCGAGCCGGTCGGTGAATTCTTCACCTACGACGCCACTAACCTGCGCCTGCGCCAAGCCAACCTGACTTACACGGTGCCCAAGGCCGCGTTTGGCAACGGCTTCGTGAAGGGCCTGACCGTCGGGCTGTACGGGCGCAACCTGTTTTTCATCAGCAAAAAAGCGCCGTTCGATCCCGAAGTAGCCCTCAACACCGGCCTCGGCGGGCAGGGCCTCGACTTCTACGGCTTGCCCACGACCCGCTCGCTGGGCGCGAACCTGAGCGTGACGTTTTGATTTTCACCACCGATTTTTTACGAAGACTTCTTCATGAAACCGATTCAATTCCTCCGCGTCACGGCGCTTGGCACCAGCCTGCTGCTGGGTACCGCCGCCTGTACCGATACGTTTGACGAACTCAACACTGACCCGACCCGCCCGACGCTCGACAACCCGGCCATCGCGCCCGTCGCCGCCAACGGGCTGTTTTCCTCGGCTATCTCGCAGGGGCTGATGCGGGCGGGCGAGTTTCAGCGCGTGCAGGCGCTCTACGCCGACCTCTACGGGCAGTACTTCGCCACCTCGGCCAGCTACTTCAACTCCGACAAGTACCAGATGACCCAGGCCTGGCTGGATTTTGGCTGGACGCTGTTCTTCCCGCGCGACGTCAACAACCTCGTCTCGATCATCAACAGCGAGTACGCCACCAACAACCAGAAGCAGATTGCACGCGTCTGGAAGGTGTTCCTGTTTCACCGGATGGTCGATTTTTACGGCGACATTCCGTACTTCAACGTCGGCAAGCCCGACCAGCCGGAAGTGTGGGACAGCCAGCAGAAAATCTACGAGGACTTTTTCAAAGAACTCGACGAAGCCGTGAAGGCAATGGACGCCTCGGCCTCGTACGACGCCAAGGACGTGATTTACGCCGGGAACGTGGCGAAGTGGAAAGCCTTCGCCAATACGCTCCGGCTCCGGCTGGCGCTGCGGGTCTCGAAAGCCGCCCCCCAACTGGCCGAGACCAATGCCAAAGCGGCCATCGCCAGTGGAATTTTCACCGCGAACGCCGACAACGCCCTCGCCAAAGTGAATCCTGACCAGCCGAACGCCTTCAACCAGATCACGGGCTGGAACGAGTTTCGAATGAGCGCTACGAGCGAAAGTCTGCTCGTCGGGTACGCCGACCCGCGCACGCCCGAGTACTTCGCGCCAGTGGCGGGCGGGACCTTCAAAGGCATCCGCAACGGCCTTTCGGCTACGCAACTGGCCCTGCCCGAAAACACGAACGCGGCCAACTCGAACGTGAGTACCCGGTATTCCGTCGCGACGATGAATACCAACGCCCGCATCGTGCTGACCTACGCCGAAGCCTGCTTCCTGATGGCCGAAGCGGCGCTGAACGGCTGGGCCTCGGGTACGGCGCAGGAGTGGTACGAAAAAGGAATTACGGCCTCGATGCAGCAGTACGGCATCACCGACGCGGCCCGCATCACGGCGTACCTCAACGGCACCACGCCCGCCTCGACGCCCCGCGGCCTCGACCGGCCCATCACGACGCTGCCCGTGAAATTTGCGGCGACGCCCGCGCTGCAACGCGAGCAGATCGGTACCCAGAAGTGGCTTGCCGTGTACCCGGATGGCTTCGAGGCCTGGGCCGAATTCCGCCGCACGGGTTTCCCGAAACTGTACACGCCCGCCAATTACGACGCCTCGTCGGACGTACCCGTGGGACAGTTCATCCAGCGCATCCCGTACACCGACAACATGCGCGCCCTCAACCCCGAAGGCGTCAAAGCCGCCGAAGCCCGCATGGGTGGCGCGGGGCAGAGCGTGAAGTTGTGGTTTGCGGGGGGGAAGTGAGTAGGATGGAGTAGGCAGGGGCAGAAGGCAGAAGAGTTCTGCGCGACTCCCCTCCTTGAAAAGGAGGGGAGTAATTAACCAAAAGCGGCCCTGGGTATATGCCCAGGGCCGCTTTTGGTTTTACATTCTTTCACCCCCCAATCTTCCGCCCCGCCTCAAAATCAAACAGCGTCAACCGCCGCAGGCGGTAGTAGGCCGTCCAGTACTGCTGGAGAGTGCGGACGTAAGCCAGCAGCGCGGCGTCTTTGTCCTGCTGGGCGATGAGCAGGTTCGTGATGTCGACCTTGCCGATCAAGTACCGGTTGCGGGCAACCTCGTACCGTTTCTGGGCGATGGTATCCGATTTGGCCGAAATCAACAGACTCGTTTTCAATTGCTTCAGTTCGAGTACCGCCGTGTACACGTCGAGTTCGAGCGTGTTACGAGCGTTCTCGTTTTCGCGTTGCTGGGCTTCGAGGGTGTACCGGGCCACTTCGGCGTCGGCTTTGTTTTTACCAAAATTCAGGAGGGGAATCGTGAACGTCGCCCCGGCGTACTGCGCGCTGAGCGGAGTTCGGTACGCGGCGGCGAGATTCGGTGCCGTCTGGTTGAGGCCGTAGCTCAGTTGCAGATCGCCCTGAAACCGGCGGTTGATGTTCGCCTCGCGTAGGTCGCGCTGGGCGGCGTTTTCGGTGAGCGTGAAATTCAGGTAATCGCTCCGGTTGGCCTTCGCCTCGGCCAGCGCCCGCTCCGGGTCGGGGTCGACGAGGGAAGCGGAAAGCGGCGGCAGGACCCCAAAACCCGAACCGGTACCCACGAGTCCGGTCAGCAACTGTAACTGCCGCTCGGCCACGGTTAGCGCCACGCGGTTCTGCTCGACGCTGTTGCGGGCGTTCGTGTAGCTCAGCTCGACTTGCAGCAGCTCGTTTTCCGCAATTTTGCCCAACCCGTACCGCCCGCGGGCGATGCGGTAGATCGTGTCGTTGATGGCCTGATTCGACGCGGCGTTGCGGAGTTGCAGCGTGGCGAGGTACACGTCGAAAAACCGGCTTGCGACGCCGACCGACAGTTCTTCCAGATTTTCCAACTGCTGCTGCGTGGCCTGGCTCAGCAGGATTTCCTGCTGCTGCACGCGCCATTTGAGCAGGTTGAAGCGAAACAGCGGTTGCGTGTAATTGATCGAAACGGGCGACGTCTGCCAGTACGACTGGTCGCGAAATTGAAACAAATCGACGCGGTTCAGCCCCGAACGCAACGAAACGGTACCGCCCGTCGCCAGAACCGCCTGCTCGACCGACATCGACGCAAACGAAAACGCCTGGTTGACGGGCCGAAACAAGTACGAGCCGTCGGGCTGGGTAATGCGCTCGATGCGTCGGGAGTACCCCGGAATGGCCCCGTCGAAGACCAGTTGCGGTTTCAACCCCGCCTGCACGGAGCGGTACGCCCAGCGGTTGCTTTCGTAGCTCGCCAGAATTTGCTTGGCGATGGGGCTGTTGTCGCGACCCAGCCGGATGGCTTCGTCGAGCGTCAGGGTGGTTTGGGCGAAGGTGGAGGTACCAACAAGCAGGGCGAAGCAGGCTAGTAGGGGTCGGAATTTCATAAAGCCAGAGGAGTGGGTAGGGAAATTGAGTAGAGGATAAATTTTGCGGGTTTGCGTTCCGGCTTCGCTCCGTAGCGAGGGGACTGCGCGTCTGCGGTTTTAACCCCTCGCTACGGAGCGAAGCCGGAACGCGTAGTTCCCTCGCTGCTTAAAGCGATTACTCGTGCCTTAACGACTCGATCGGATCCTGCTCAGAAGCACGGCGGGCGGGGTAAATGCCGAACAACAGCCCGACCGACACCGACACGACGAACGACACGGCGACCGATAGCGGCGAAATAATCGTCTGAATGTCGGCCAGTTGCTCGATGCTGTAGCTGATGAGTACCCCCAGCGCGATGCCCAGCAGCCCGCCCGAAATGCTGATCGTCACGGCTTCGGCCATGAATTGCAGGACGATGTCGGACTTGCGCGCGCCGAGCGAGAGCCGCAGCCCGATTTCCTTGATGCGTTCGAGTACCGACGCCAGCATGATGTTCATGATGCCGATGCCGCCGACCAGCAGCGAAATGCTCGCGATGACGGCCAGAACGACGTTGAACAGGTTTTTCGTCCGCTGTTCCTGCTTGAGCAGCAGCTCGGGTACCACAATTTCGTAGTCGGGTACCGCGTGGTGCCGCCGGGCCAGGATTTTCTCGATGAGCGCCGTGGTGGGTTCGATGTACCGGCTATCGGTCACGTTCACCACGAGCCGGTCGAGCTGGTGGTAGTTCGTCGGCTTTTTGTTTTTGCCGTCGTCCTGATTCCCGAAAAAATTCTGCTGCGAGGCGTTCTTGATGTCGTCGACCGTCACGCGCGAGCGGTTTTTGTACCGGAGCAGCATGGTTTTGACGGGGACGTAGATGTCGACGTTCAGGTTCCGAATCGAGAGCTTCTGGACCGAGGCTTCCGTGATGTTCCGGCTTTCGAGTACCCCCACGACGGTCAGCCAGTTGGTACCGCACTTGATCGACTGCCCGATGGGATTGGCGTCGGGGAAAAACTTGGCCTTGACGTTCCGCCCGATGATGCAGACCGATTCGGCGTTGTCAAGCTGGTTTTCGGTGAAGCCCTTGCCCTCCACGACCTGAATCCCCGCCACCTCGAAGTACCGGTTCGTGACGCCGATGAGTTTGCCGGTGGTCTTCAGTCCGTCGCGCACAAACAGCGCCTCGACCTCAATTTCGGGGCTGACGTACTGCACGGCGTTTGTCGCGGCGGCAATGTTTTCGGCGTCGAGGAGCGTCAGGCCGGGCGAGAATTTCCTTCCCTTCACCTTGCCCGCGGTTTCGGCTTCCTCCTGGAGTTTCTTGTCGGGGTCTTCGAGTTTGGGCTTGATGATGATGTTGTTGGAACCGACCTGCTTGATCTGCTCCAGAATTTCGCGCTCGGCCCCTGAGCCGATGGCCAGCATGGCAATCACCGCCGCCACGCCGAAAATGATGCCCAACGAGGTGAGCAACGCCCGAAACCGGTTGGCCACGAGCGCCTCCAGCCCGATGCGGAAGTTGAAGAGGAGGCGGGAAAAGTGCATGGGAGGTGGGTGAACGGGTTAAACGATGAGCTAACTCTCTCTGAAAGACCCCAACTTGGTCGCTGCGTAACGAGGGGTTTAAACCCCTCGTTACGCAGCGACCAAGTTGGGGTCGAATTCACCCAATGATAATCATATCCCCACCGCCGCCCTGCTGCTGGGGCGGGGGACCTAGTTTTTTGAGACTGTCGGCTTTGGCGCGCAGGCGTTTTTCTTCGGGCGTGACGTGCGGCTGCGGCGGGCGGGCTTTCGAGCGATCGAGGAGCAGCGGCGCGCCCACGGTGTCGGCGGGTACCGTCAGGTAGACTTCGTCGCCGGGTTTCAGTCCCGCGTAAATCAGGGCATCGGTTTCGTTGACGACGCCGATGCGTACCTGCTGCCGGGTGAGTTTTCCGCCGTCGCGGCGGTAGACGTAGCTGACGTTGTTGGCGTTGTTGAGGGCCTCAAGCGGGACGCTGAGCGCGTTGAGGTAGGTACCCGCCGAGACCCGGCAGCTCGTCGTCATCGAAGGGCGCAGGCTGGGGTCTTTCGTCAGGACGTCGATGACGACCTCGAATACTTTCGCATCCTGGTTGGGCCGTTGCTCGCCCACGTTGGCGACCTGGATGACGAGGCCCTTCAGTTTTTTGTCGGGGTCGGCGTCGAGGCCGATGTCAACGGCCTGCCCGACTTTGATTTTCTGAATGTCGACCTCGTTGACGTACGTCACGACCTCCATCGCGCTCAGATCGGGCAGCGTCGCGACGGTCGGATTCCAGGGCTGCACCTCGGTACCCACGCCTTTTTTTCGACCGCCCCAGTCCTTGTCGTAAATCAGCATCCCGTCTTCGGGCGCCATGATCGTAAACTTGGCGACGAGCGAATTCAACTGGTCGAGCTTGTTCTGCGCCTTCGCCAGGTCCGAGCCGATGATCTGCACCTTCGTGGCCGCCTGGGCCACTTTGGTTTTGTAGTTCAGCGTTTTCTGCTCGAAATTCTTCTCCGCTTTTTCCAACTCGATGGCCACGCGCCGCTGCTCGGCGGGCGCTTCGTAGGCCGACTGGTCGCGGGTGAGTTTGGCCTGCTCGGCGGCGAAGCGGAGGTTCTGCAACTCGTCGCGGGCGTCGCGCAGCGTGAGCGTCGTATCGAGCTTGGCCTGGTTCATCTCGGCGGTTTTTTTCTGGACTTCCAGACTCGCCTCGCTGATTTTGTTCATGACCGGAGCCTGATCGAGCGACGCCACAAACGCGCCTTTTTTGACGACGGTACCCTCGGGAATCAGGTTGGAAATCTTGACGCCGTTGTAAATATCGACGGCCATCATCTCCGGGCCGGGGGCCGAAATCTTGACCTGTTTTTTGGCCCGGAGTTCGCCCGTCGTCGTCACGGTAATCTCGAAGGTACCCTGCCGGACGCGGGCGGTGAGGCTTTCGCCGGAAGTGGTTTTGGCCTGGCTGAAGTACCAGGCGCCGAACAAGAGCAGGACCCCAACGGGCAGCAGGTACAGGTAGCGTTTTTTCATGCGGGTAAGTGGGTCGGTTAGAGGCTGTTTTGCCTGCATCAACGAAGGCGGGCGAGGACGAATTGCGGGCTTGCGTGGGAAGTTCGTCGCGCCGACGAAAGACACAAGCGGAGTAGATTCCGTTGCAGTCCGAAAGAAAAAACGAAATGCTTAGTTAAGCAAGGTCGGGCACCGGGAAAGCGGCCGGGCAAGCGTTATTTTTTCGCGCCGGTACCCCGCAACACCTGCCCGCACCGATCGGGTGGCGGGCGTTGAGTACCGCCTGGCTCTCCGACGCCGGGATGGTACCCACGAAAGTAAGGTTGCCTTCCCGAATTCCTACGTCAGCACGAAGCCAGGGATTGCCGGCACCGTCGACGACGCGGCCGTTGCGAATGACGAGATCGTACTGCTGAGCGGGGAGCGAAAAGAAGGGCGCGAATCAGGCGGGAGCAGCGAAGGTTCGCGAAGCGACACGTTCCGCAAAAAATTCGCCAACCGCCCTGCCGACGTTCGCTTGAAAAACGTCAGGCAGAGCAGGTTAGGCGATCTACCTGGAGGCACTATCTTTTGGGTTCATGAACCCGGAGAGTAGTGATTGGTTTTCAAAAGTCGTCAAGCCACGGGGGCCAGACTGCGCTGGGTCGGGTCGGCCACCCCTTGCAGAATGCGCACCATGACGAGCAGCTGCCCGACGTGCCGCTGCACGTGCTCGGCTGCGTGCACGAGCAGACCGAAGACGGTCGAAGGCAGTTGCGCCCGTCCGACACCGCGGGCGTCGTTCAGCGTCGATTCGTCGACGGCGTTCAGGTAAGCCAGCGCCTGATCGATCTGGCGATTAAACGCCAGCGTGAGTTCGCGAACGTTCTGGGTCGTCTGATCGGGATCGCCTTCGGCGCTCAGGGTGCGAAGTTGTTCCGGCGACAGGGCGCGTCCGGCTGCGTAGGTAAACAGCCGGTCGAGTACGCCCGACAGGTGTTGCAGGTGAAAGCCGACCGAAGCGACGCCGCAGAGGCGAATCCAGAGCAATTGATCCGGAAATTCGTGGGTCAGTTCGTTCACGTCCTCGCGAGCCTGAAGCAGGGCGTGGGCTACGGGTTGAAGGAGGGGAGGGACGTCGGGCAAAGTGCCGCGCAGCCAAACCTCCCGTGTTTCGGGTTGGGGCATGGGACCGTTCGAATAAGGATGGGTAAACAAAACTCAGTCTTCGGCGGTCCGACTGCGATGCAAAAGTGCACTGAATTCTCAACGCAATTGCTGAACCTATGTTATGAAAGTTCGGTGGTTTCGCGCAACCAAAACCGGTTAACTTGTCTCTTCAAACGCCTCTGAACCCCTTTTTTCTCCCATGAAGTTGCCCCGTCTGACCGGCCTGCTCATCCTCGCGGCGCTTGCCGGAGCCCGCACAACCGACCCACCGACCCGCTTCGATCCCGCCGCCTACGCCGGTTGGGAAACCCACGGCGGGCATCCCGACGGTACCCGGTACTCCTCGCTCGGCCAAATCAACCCGGCGAACGTGCCGAACCTGCAAGTCGCCTGGACGTACCGGACGGGCGAAGTCGACACGGCCAATAAATCACAAATTCAGTGCCAGCCGATTGTGGTCGACAACGTGCTCTACGCGACGACTTCGCGACTGAACGTCTTCGCCCTCGACGCCGCCACGGGGCAGCAGCGCTGGCGCACGAACCTGTCGGAAGCCTGGAGCGGCCCGAACTCCTGGGCGGGTACCAACCGCGGTGTGACCTACTGGGCCGAGGGTACCGACCGCCGCATTTTCGTGGCGGCGGGAAATTTTCTATTCTGCCTGAACGCGGCGGATGGTACTCCCGTCCGCAGTTTCGGTACCGACGGCCGGATTGATTTGCAACGTGATCTCGACTACCCGAAGGAAGAATTTTTCATCGTCGCCAACACGCCGGGCATTATTTACAAAGACCTCTACATCACCGGAATGCGGCTCTCGGAAGGCCTCGACGCCGCCCCCGGCCACATCCGGGCGTATGACGTGCGGACGGGCAAACGGCGCTGGATTTTCCACACGATTCCCCAACCCGGCGAACCCGGTTACGAAACCTGGAAAGACCCGAAGGCCTACCAGAAAATCGGCGGGGCCAACAACTGGGCGGGGATGAGTTTAGACGAAAAGCGCGGCATCGTCTACGTCCCGACCGGGTCGGCCACTTACGATTTCTGGGGTGGGTACCGCAAGGGCGATAACCTCTACGCCAACTGCCTGCTGGCCCTCGACGCCGCCACGGGCCAGCGCCTCTGGCACTTCCAGGCCATTCACCACGACGTTTGGGACCGCGATTTTCCGGCCAATCCGACGCTGACGACGATTCAGAAAGATGGAAAAACGATTGAAGCCGTCGCGCAGATCAGCAAGCAGGGCATGGTGTACCTCTTCGACCGGGTGACGGGCAAGCCCGTGTTCCCGATCAAGGAAACGCCCGTGCCGAGCCGGAGTACGGTACCCGGCGAGGAGCTGTCGAAAACGCAGCCGATTCCGACGCTGCCCGAGCCATTTATGCGGATGTCGTTCACCGAAAAAGACATCATCGATATTACGCCCGCGCACCGCGCCGAGATCCTGCCGCGCTTCAGCGAACTCGACCCACATCACCTCTACGCCCCGCCGAGTCAGCGCGGCATTCTGCTCTTTCCGGGCATGGACGGCGGCGGCGAGTGGGGCGGCGCGGCCTACGACCCCGAAACGAACCTGCTCTACGTGAACGCCAACGAAATGCCCTGGGCCATCAAAATGGTACCTAACCCTTCGCTGGCTGCGGGCGGTCCGCACGCGCGGGGTGTTTCGGTCTACACGAGCAACTGCGCCAACTGCCACGGCCTCGACCGCAAGGGCAACGGCGGGGCGTTTCCGAACCTGACGCAGATCAACAAAAAATTGAACGTCGAACAGATCAGCAGCCTGCTCAAAACCGGCAAAGGCGCGATGCCCGCCTTCGGGTACCTCGGCGACGCCGACCGCACGGCCCTGGTCAACTACCTACTCGACCTGAAACCCGCCGCCCTCGCCCCGCGCTCGGGCGAAGCCAAACCCGAGAAGCCGGGCAGCGGCGCATCCACGCCGGGCGAGAAAAAAGAAGTCGCCGGGGACGCGCCCCTGAAAGCGCCCTACGTGATGACGGGCTACATGCGCTTCACGACGAAGGACGGGTACCCGGCCATCAAACCGCCCTGGGGTACCCTGACGGCCATCAACCTCGCCACGGGCAAACGGGCCTGGCAGGTACCACTGGGCGAATTTCCCGAACTGACGAAAAAAGGCATCCCGCTAACGGGTACCGAAAACTACGGCGGTCCGGCCGTAACGGCGGGCGGGCTGGTGTTCATCGCCGCCACCCGCGACGAGAAAATCCGCGCCTTCGACAAGCGTACCGGCAAAACCCTCTGGGAAGCGCCGCTCCCCGCCGCGGGCCATGCCACGCCCGCCGTGTACCAGTCCGGCGGCAAGCAGTACGTGGTGATTGCCTGCGGGGGCGGGAAGCTGAAGACGAAGTCGGGCGATAGCTACGTGGCGTTTGCACTGCCCTGAGGCATTGGGTAACTTGCTGAACGGATAACCAGATAAGCCATGATTATCGAAGACCAAATTCTAAAGGAAGCTAACATGACCGAAGCGGAAATCAAGACCGAATTGGCCGTTGTGCTGTACCAGCGGGGAAAGATTTCGATGCGGAAGGCGGCGGAAGTAGCCGGGATGAACCGGATTCAATTCCAATTTTTACTGGCCAGCCGTCAAATCCCCATTAGCTACGATACCGAGGAGTTGATGAAAGACTGGGAGACGATTCAACGAAAGGCCTCGTGATCGTCGTCAGTGATACGACGGCACTAAGCAATCTGTTTCTCATTGGGCAACTGGAGTTGCTGCATGAAGTGTTTGGGACAGTCATTATTCTTCAGCTTATTTACGAGGAACTCCTGGCTTTGACTACGCCGCAGTACCCGATGGCCAAAGCCCTTTCGCTTGATTGGATTGATGTGCGGGCCGTGACCGAATCGGGCCAATCACGGTTCTTACCCGGTCTTGACCCTGGTGAAACAGAAGCCATTTTGCTGGCGGAGGAGTTGAACGCTGACTGGCTGATTCTGGACGAAAAGCGGGGACGATTGGTCGCCGAGCGTCGCGGATTGCCGATTATTGGTTTAGTGGGAATCCTGTTGAAAGCGAAGCAAGCGAACCTGATTGAATCCGTCAAAGAAATCCTTGATTTGCTCATCGTTGAGGCGGGTTTTTGGGTGAGCATGGACTTTTACCGGAAAACACTCGAATTGGCAGGCGAATAGAAACCGCCCCCGGCGTTGCAACGACCCCGCCCTTTTCGCAATTTTGCCCTCCCGCGCCTGCTCATGTCCCAACCCCAACGTCCCGCCGCGCTGACGTTTATTTTCATCACGCTCCTCATCGATGTCACCGGGCTGGGCATCATCATTCCGGTCGTACCGCACCTGATCGAGGACCTCACGGGCGAAGGCATCAGCGCCGCCTCGCGTTACGCGGGCTGGCTCACGTTTACGTACGCCGTCATGCAATTTCTCTGCGCGCCGTTCATCGGGGCGTTGAGCGACCGCTACGGGCGGCGGCCCGTGCTGCTGGCCTCGTTGCTGGGATTCGGACTCGACTACCTGCTGGCCGGTTTCGCGCCGACCATCACGTGGCTATTCATCGCCCGGACCGTGGCGGGCATCACCGGAGCCAGCTTCACGACGGCCAGCGCGTACATCGCCGACGTGAGTCCGCCGGAAAAACGGGCGCAGAACTTCGGCCTCGTCGGCGCGGCGTTCGGCGCGGGGTTCATCCTGGGGCCGGCCATCGGCGGATTTTTGGGAGCGCTTGGCCCGCAGGTACCCTTTTTCGTGGCGGCGGGGCTGGCGCTGGCCAACTGCCTCTACGGGTACTTCATTCTACCCGAATCGCTCAAACCTGAAAACCGCCGGGCGTTCGACTGGAAGCGCGCCAATCCGGTCGGGTCATTGCTCAACCTGCGGCGGTACCCGATCATCCTGAGCCTGACGGCCTCGCTCGTCTGCCTCTACGTGGCCGCGCAGGCGGTGCAGAGCGTCTGGACGTTTTTCACCATCGAACGCTTCGACTGGAGCGAACAATGGATTGGCCTCTCACTGGCCTTCATCGGCCTGACGGTCGGCCTCGTGCAGGGCGGGCTGACGCGCGTCATCATTCCCAAAATCGGCCCGACCCGCGCCGTGTACCTCGGGCTGTCGCTCACGGCCTTCGCTTTCCTACTCTTCGCCTTTGCCAACGAGGGCTGGATGATGTTCGCCTTCATGGTACCCTACGCCCTCGGCGGCATCGGTGGGCCGTCGTTGCAGGGCATCATCTCCAGTCAGGTACCGCCCAACGAGCAGGGGGAATTGCAGGGCGCGCTGACGAGTCTCATCAGCGTCACGTCGATCATCGGTCCGCCGCTGATGACCAACCTCTTCGCCCACTTCACGGCGAAAACGGCTCCGGTGTATTTTCCAGGGGCTCCGTTTCTGGTGGGAGCGGTGCTGACGGTGTTCAGTGTGTTGTTTGCCGTGCGAACCTTGCGGAAGTACACGCCGAGGGCAGAAGTGAAAACCGCTTGAAAAGTCGGGTAGGTCGGATGCGGGCGAATCGTGTATCTTGCCCGGTACAACACCTACCTTATTTCTCAAACGAATATGCTGGCGAAGACTTTCGGCGCAGCCGTCTACGGCGTCAACGCGACGATGATTACGGTCGAAGTGACCGTCGGACAGGGACAGAAATTCTTTCTCGTCGGCCTGCCCGACAGCGCCGTGAAGGAAAGCGAGCAGCGCGTGGAAGCGGCGATGAAGTACCTCGGGTACTTTTTTCCGCGTACCAAAGTCGTCGTCAACCTCGCCCCCGCCGACATCCGCAAGGAAGGCTCGGCATACGACCTGCCCATCGCCCTCGGCATCCTGCACGCCTCCGAGCAAGTCCGGTTTAAAACCCTCGAAGATTACGTCATCATGGGCGAACTGGCGCTCGATGGCAAGCTGCGGCCCATCAAGGGGGTACTGCCCATCGCCATCGAGGCGCGAAAGCAAGGTTTGAAGGGTTTTGTGTTGCCGAGGGAAAACGCTAACGAAGCGGCCATCGTCAACAACCTCGACGTCATCGGCGTCGACACGTTGGCCGAAGCCGTCGATTTTCTACGGGGCAAACTCGACATCGAACCACTCGTGAGCGATACCCGCGACCTGTTCCACAGCACTCAGCACGAATACGACGCCGATTTTGCCCATGTGCAGGGCCAGGAAAACATCAAACGGGCGCTGGAAATCGCGGCGGCGGGCGGGCACAACGTCATCATGATCGGGCCGCCGGGGGCGGGGAAAACCATGCTTGCCAAGCGATTGCCCAGCATCCTACCGCCGCTAACCTTGCAGGAAGCGCTCGAAACGACCAAGATTCACTCCGTCGCGGGCAAACTCGGCGCGAAGGCCTCACTCCTCGCCACCCGCCCGTACCGCTCGCCGCACCACACCATCAGCGACGCGGCGCTCGTGGGCGGCGGCGGGGTACCCCAGCCGGGCGAAATTTCACTGGCGCACAACGGGGTACTGTTTCTCGACGAACTGCCCGAATTCCGCCGCTCGGCGCTCGAAGTGATGCGCCAGCCGCTCGAAGAGCGCAAGGTGAGTATTTCGCGGGCGCGCTGGGCGGTGGAATTTCCGGCCAATTTCATGCTCATCGCCTCGATGAACCCCTGCCCCTGCGGGTACTACAACCACCCCGAAAAAGAATGCACCTGCCCGCCGGGGGCCGTCGGGAAGTACCTCAACCGCATCTCCGGCCCGCTCCTCGACCGCATCGACCTGCACGTGGAAGTCACGCCCGTGAGCTTCGACCAGATGACGGCCAACCGAAAATCGGAGTTGAGCGGTACCATCCGCGAGCGCGTCGTAAAGGCCCGTGACATTCAGACGAGTCGCTTCGCCGAGGTACCCGGCGTGTACCACAACGCGATGATGCCGAGTCAGTTAGTCAAGGAAGTCTGCGAACTGACCGACGCCGGGCGGAGCCTGCTCAAAACGGCCATGACCCGCCTGCAACTCTCCGCCCGCGCCTACGACCGCATCCTGCGCGTGAGCCGCACCGTCGCCGACCTCGCCGCCTCGCCCGACATCAAAATCGAGCACCTGGCCGAGGCGATTCAGTACCGGAGTTTGGACCGGGAGAATTGGGCGGGGTGAGATTCAATGACCAGTTGCCAGTGACCAGTTACCAATTTCTATTTTCGTGAAAGAAGGAAACGTTCTGTACGAGAAAGCATATTCCTTTGCGATTCGCATTGTGAATGCGTACCGGTTTCTCGTTGAACAAAAGAAGGAATACGTTCTCTCCAAACAGCTTTTGCGGAGTGGGACATCCATCGGCGCAAATGTGGCGGAAGCAAACGGAGCGATTTCGGTATCCGACTTTTCAGCCAAAATGTCGATTGCTTATAAGGAATGCCTGGAAACCAAGTATTGGCTTTGCCTACTTCACGATACCTGTTACCTAGATGATTCGACGTTCCGTTCGGTTCACGCAGACGCGGAAGAGCTATCCAAAATTCTTTTTGCTATCCTGAAAACAACCCGAATCACCGCAACTCCCTGATCTCGTCATTGGTAACTGGTCATTAACTCACACCTTCTTTGCTGGATTCCCGAACACCGTCGCATTCGCCGGGACCGATTCGATGACGACGGAACCCGCGCCGACGCGGGCGTTTTTGCCAATCGTTACGCCGCCAACCACCGTCACGCCCGCGCCGAGAAAAGCGTTTTCGCCGACCGTCACGCCCGGCCCGACAAGGGTACCCGGCCCAACCTGCACGAAATCGGCCAAGTTCGCTTCGGCGTCGATGACGGCCCGGCTGTGGAGCAGGCAGTGGTTGCCAACTTTCGCCCCCGGCCCGACGAGCACTCCCGCCGCGACGAGATTCCCGTGGCCGATTTCGGCCTGCCCGGAAATCACCGCCGTGTCGTGCAACGCATTGACGGGCTGGACGTGCCGGGTTTCATTCAGGAATTCGACCAGATTTTTGCGCTCGATCCGGTCCTCCACGGCCACGAAGGCCTCGCATTTTTTACCGATGAGTTTCGTGAAACCTTCGTCGTCGGTGCGTCCCAGGACGCTGATTTCACCGATTTCGGACCCGTGCCGTTTTTCGTCATCGTCGAGAAAGCCGTACACGATGACGTGATTTCGATTGAAAATATCGAGTGCGACCTTGCCGAGGCTGGTCGCGCCGAGGATGAGGACGGGATTTTCCATGAAAATCGAGTTGGGTGAAATTTCACGCAGGAGACTGCGGATGTTTTTCGCAGACGTTCGCAGGACGAAGTTCGACTTCTGCGTTCATCAGCGAAAACCATCTGCGGTCTCCTGCGTGAAATTTTCGTTAATGATGCCGGTGTTCGCGACTGCTGCGGTCTTTGGCCTGACGCTTGACTTTCTCAAACGCCTCGGCGATGGCCGCTTCCCACGAATCGCTCGTGCATTCGGCAAACAGGTCGTTGCCGGGTACGTTCATCTTCACCCGCGCCGACTTGCCATTAATGCCGGTGTTCTCGTCGCGCAGGTACACTTCCGCGCCGATGGCATCCGAATAAAACTTCTGCACGTTGGCAAGTTTCTGGTTGATAAAATCCCGCAAGGCATCGCTGGGCGTGAAATTGACGACTTGCAGGTCGAGTTTGAAATTGCTGGAACTGTCCATGCTGGTACTGAAATTGGTTCGTCGGGTACCGCTTCAAGAAGTGTTCCGGGTGGGAGTGGGGAAGGGAGCCTCGGGAGGTAGTTGCTGGCTGAATCACGTACGCTACCGATTCAATTGCGGTTTAGAAAACGTTTCGTTAAACTTGTCCAAAGCGAACCACCTTGTACGAAAAGGAATTTCTCAAGTACCTTGATAAGCTGGGTCGAGAGCGATTGCGAATGAAGATCGGGCGCGAGCGGGGAGTAGTCATCAACGTCGTCGGGCAGTATGAAACGCTGGTCGGCGAAGAATGGCAGGCCGTGGTTCGTTACGACTGCGCGCACGGCTTTTTCCATCGTGACGTACTGATGCCGAACGACGACAAGGAGAAGAAAGCGATTGACCTGCCTGATCTGGAAGTTGCCCTGAGCTACGCTGAGCAGGATTTGCAGGACCGATAGGAATTTTACCGGGAGCGGTACCACAAAAAAATAATGAAATGACGACGAAGGAAACCATAGAGCGCAACATCGGACTCACGTTCGATTTTCTCAAGCAAGCAGTGCGCAGTCCCGGCGTGGTTGATGCCCTCAAAGACGGAGCCGTGATTGACTTCGTGGAAAAGGATTTTGTAAAAGTTGAGAAAGCCGATGCCGTCAAGCCGGATGTTTACTTTCGGGTAAAAACACAGTTTGAAGCGGTTTGAACGAATTTTAAACGAAAGCGGCTGCGCGAATCCTGAATTCGCGCAGCCGACTTTCGTTTACTCCACCACCACTGTCCCCGCGCCCGAGTAACTCCGGTAGTCGCCGTTGTACATCGCGTCCGCTGAGGCCGGACCCATACGGAAGCGGCCTTTCGAGACGGCGCGGGCGAGGTAGTAAAACGTGCGCGGCTGGCTGTCGACGCTGGTGAAGTATGAAATCCGGTCGTCGCGAAGATCGAAGTGGTCGGGGGTGGACTGGCCGCTGGTCCAGCTTAGTTCGCGCTCGCCGGTCAGGCGCGGATTTTCGATTTCCAGCCCCGCCGGAAGCAGGTCCGTTACGACGACGTTTTCGACCAGCAGTCCCGTCAGACTCCGCACCGTCAGTTTCACGACGACGAGCTGGTTTTGCCGGAATGTGGTACCCGAAATCGGTTGCCCCGAACGGTCGAAAAACTGCTTCCGCACTTGCAACACGTTATCCGTCTCGGGTACCGTGCCACTCGCCGGAATTCCCTCCGCCCGCGCGAAGTAGTACACCCCGCCTTTGCCCTGCGCCGCGATGCGGAGCGGCATACCCAGGCCCTTCGCCAAGAGCAGGTCGGTACCCGCGAAGGTACCCAGCGCCTTGCCCGCGCCGGTGATCTGCGCCGTAGCGCTGCTCTGCCCGGCCCGGCGGGCCAGCTTGCCGAGCGCCAGCATCGCAAACGATTCTTCCTGCGTGGACAGCCAACCGGCGGCCCGCACGGCGCCCGAGAGTTGCCGGGCCAGGGCGGGAATCTTCAAATTATCGGGGTCCGCTTCGAGGAGCGTGTTCAGCACCAGCGCCTGATCGCGGATGGGCGAAGCGAAACTCCCGCCCGTTTCCCGCCCGGTACTCGACGCCGTGTAGCGCTGCGGCAGCAGGGCCGCGCGGCTGCGCTCGTCGCCGGTGACGCCGAACGTTGCGGCGAGCAGGTACCGGCTGTCGGACGTGAGCAGGGTGGTGTTGGCCTTGTAAAAATTGGTCACGGCGCGGTTGGGTTGTCCGGCCAGCGCCAGCACGTAGAGGCTGTAGACGGCTTCGCGCCGGGCGATGCGGCGGTTGCTGATGCTCCCGTCGGGGTTTTGAGAAACCCCGATTTCCGTCGCGGGCTGGGCGGTTTTCCCGGCGAGGTACCCAAGCAGCTTGCTCAACACGGCGCTGTTCACCTCAAACCCCGCCCGCTGCGCCTCGACCATGAAATGCGCCGCGTAAGCCGACGACCACCACTCTTCGCGCTGCCCGGCCTGCCACATCGAGAGCCCGCCGTTGTCGAGTTGCAGCGCTTCGATTTTGCGCAGGGCGGCCTGCACGTTCGCCGCCGGGTTTAGGTCGCTGTTGCCGGTTTTCAGGTACGGGCGCTGACTCGACCGAACGAGTTTCGCCAGGTCGGCGAAGTACAGTTGCGGAAATGCTTTGGAAACCGTCTGCTCCAGGCAACCGTGCGGGTACCCGAGCAGGTGGTCGAGGCGGTCGGCGAGTTGAATCAGCGGCGAGCGGCTCACGAGCAGGGCCGCCCGCGCGGTACCCGGCAGAAACCCGCGCAAGTCAAGCGGTACTGTGGCCGACTGCCCGCCCGCCACGACGCCCGCCGTGGCCGACTTGACCAGGCCGGAGGCCGGGCGCACCGTCAGGTCGATGGTTTCGGTGAATTTTTCACCCAGCCCGTTCACCGTCACGGTTACGACGCCGGTACCGATCGCCGGAGCCGCGTTCAGGGCAAACTGGGCGCGGCCTTCGCTGCCGGGGGCGATGGTCAGCGTTTGCCGGAGGGTGCCCGCCGGGCGGAGCGCGCCGGTACTCGCAATCGTCGCGGTGACGTTGGCGGTACCCTTCGTCGTGTTCGTGATCGTGACGGGTACCTGCAACTCGTCGCCCGGACTGGCGAAGCGCGGCAGCGCGGTACTCAGCACGAGCGGGTCGGCGACTTTCACGTTTTTCGAGCCGGAGCCGAAGCGCTCGTCGTCGTAGGCCACGGCCATCAAGCGCAAGTCGCCCGAAAACTGCGGAATGTCGACCTCGAAGGTCGCCTCGCCGCTGCCGTTCGCTTTTTTGATGCCGCTCCAGTACGCCACGAGTTTCACCCGCCCGTTTGAGAGCGGGTTGCCGCGCTTTTCGAGGTTGTACCCGTCGCCTCCGACGCTGCTCAGACCCTGGATGCGGAGTTCGGGAAACAGAAACGGGTACACGTCATGGCTGGCCACTTCGAGCGCGCGTTTCTGGTAGAAAAAACCGAACGGGTCGGGCGTGGGCGAATTTTTGAGCTGGAGAATGCCCTCGTCGACCACCGCCAGCGTGACTTCCGCCCCGGCCCGCGTCTGGACGGTGATGCGCTGCTTGGTCTTCGAGCGGTACGCCGCGGCGGTCTGGATGGCGACGGGCAGTTTGCGCTCTGGCTCCTCGACCCGCAGCGGCGCGAAGCCGTGCGCGACCGTCAGCGGCAGGGTACTCGTTTCGTCCATCGGGCGGACGAGCGTGGCCGTGACGTAGACGTTCGGCAAGTGCTCTTCGGTGATTTTGAACGAGAATTCCGCCGATTTTTCGTCGGTTTCAATCGTCTCGGTTTCCAGGACGCGGTTCCGCTCGACGGTCACGAGTAGCTTGCCCGCGAAGGGCGTTTTGAAGAGTACCTTCGCCCGGTCGCCGACGGCGTAGCTTTCCTTGTCGAGTTCCATCAGCACGCGCCCTTCGGTGCTCACCTCGAAGGCCGTGCTGTTGGTCTGCCCGTAGCCGTACGCGTAAAAGCCCTGCGCGACGCCCACGCGAGCACCCGGTCGGTACACGCGCACTTCGTACTCGCCCGAGGTTGGCGGGGCGTAGCGAACTTCGGCCCGGCCGCCCGAGAACTGCACAGCCCGCCCGAAAACCACCTTCGTCTGCTTCTTCGACGCGTACCGAATGGTACCCGATTCATTTTTTTCGACGACCGTCTGGTACTCAAACTTCACGATTTCGACGCGGCCCTGGGCCGAAACGGGTTGCCCAGCGGCGTTGAGCGCCACGAGCGGAATGGGTACCGGTGCGTTGGTCCCGACGTAGGTCTGATTCAACCCGATGCCGAAAAACGTGGCCTGTGTCTGCACGTCGAACTGGGCGAGGCGGTTGACGGGCCGCCCGGTTTCGTCGAACACCGTCATGTAGGCCTTCGCGTCGAGCAGACCGCGGTCCTGCCAAGTGGTGGGTAATGTGTAGCTTTCGGTGAACTGACCGTTCGCGTCGGTGACGCCCTGGCGGACGACGTTCTCGAATTTCGTGTCGTCGACCACATCAAAAACAAAACTTTCGTAGCCCTTCGGCTGGAAGGTTTTTCGTTTGAACTGCCACTCCAGTTCGTAATTCCGACCGGCGGCGGGCGGGCCGAACAGGTTCAGCGCCGTGGCCGCGACGGTGGCCGTCTGGCCGGGGCGGTAGGCGGCTTGGCCCGCTTTCGCGGCGACTTTCAGCCGGTCGGGCAGGAACTCCTCGACGCTGACCGGATACGAGGTCAGCAGTAAATCGTTGCCGTTGAGCACTTCGAGCGTGTAGGTACCCGTCACGGCCGAGGCGTCGAGCGGCAGGTCGTTTGCGACGGCCCCCTGCTCGTTGGTCGTCAGGCGCAGGCTGTGAAGTTCGCGGCCGTTCGGGAGCAGAAACCGCAGCTTGACGGGTACCTCGCCGACCGACTTCCAGTCGGCTTTCCGCACGATCGTGTTGACGTGAACCGTCTCGCCGGGGCGGTAAATCGAGCGGTCGCCGTAGACGAAGGCGTCGAGGCCCGCCTCGGTGTCGCGTTTGCCTTCCACCTCGTACCGGCTCGTTTCCACGCGGGTGTCTTCGAGAAACAGGTAGTTGAAGTCGTCTTCCCGGCGGGCGGTGACCATCGCCAGTTCAAAGCCGGTTTCTTTTACTTTCTGGAAGATCGCCACGCCCTCGCCATTCGTTTTGGCAGTCTGGATGAGCTGGTTGTTGCCCGAAATTAGCTTGACTTCCACGCCCTTCAACGGCTCGGTGCTGCGGATGGAATGCGCGAAAACGAGTACCTCGTCGCCCGCGTTTTTGGTCAGCAGCCCGATGTCCGAGAGGCTGACGAGCTGCCGGGCGTTGCGGTAGTACTCGTCGCGGTCGTGGAGGCTGACGAGGTATATGCCGCGGAATTCGTTCGACGGGTCGGGCAAACTCAGGTTGAGGAGCGACGAAGCCCCCGAGCGCGGCAGGTTGGCCGTTTCGATCACCTTGTCGACTAGCACGTCCGAGAGTACTCCGTCGTCCTCGTTGTAAACGAAGCCCTGCGGCGTCGACTCGCCGTCGTCCGTGTACGAGTAGTCGCGGTAGCGGTACTGCCGGAGGTAGCTCAGGATGTTGTTTTCGTAAATCTTGGCGATTTTGACCTGCACGCGCGGCACGTTCGTCACATTCACGGCCACGTTGCGGCGGCCCTTCGGCGTCAGGTACAGCGCCCGGCGGTTCACGAACTCGATGGCCGCGGGCATCCGTCCGAAGTACACGTCCTTCGTCACTTCCTCGGGCAGGGTCGCGCCGAGTACCCCGCGCAGTTTGGGCCGAAGCGTGAGGATGTAGGTATCGGTTTCGTTGAAATCGCCGCGGAGGATGAAGCCGTTTTCCGTCAACTCACTTTTCACTTCGATGTTGGATGTTCGTTGTTCGATGTTGGGTGTTCTGCTTTCAATCGGATTTCCCAAACTGTCGTAGGTCACGACGGGTTCGGGCGCGGGCGGGGTACCACCCTCGACGCGGTAGGCATCGGCCAGACTTTTCGCGTCGAGTTGCTGGGTGGTCAGGACGCGGATGACGCCCCGGCCGTTTTCAAAACTTGTCCGCACGTCGACGATTTCGAGTGTTTTCGGGTCGGGCAGCGTCGTTTCCAACTCCATCGGCCCGTCGGTTTTGTAAGCGGTACCCGGCACGGTCACGCCCTCGGCCACGCGCAGGTCCAGCGTTTCAGTACCCGTCGGACCGGTCAGCGAGACGGGGACGCTGCCCGTCGTGGCCGTTTGACCGACCTGGAACGACACCGGTTTTTCGTCGGCCTGCACGGTCAGCTTTCCCGCCACGGCGCTGCCCGCGACGGGGTAGTTGAAATTCAGCTTCAGCTTCGCAACGGGGGTACCACTGCCCGAGCGCGTCCAGTACGCTTCGGTACCCGTGAGCTGGAGGTAAGGCGTGTGAAACTCGATGGCCTCGTTCGACAGCCCGTATTTTTTGTCCTCAACCCGGTCGAGTACCTCGTCGGCCAGCCGGGCGGTGTACGCCGTGGCGGGTTTGAACGACGCGGCGGGCGAGAAAACCAATTCATTTTTGGCCGTCCATTGGTACTTTCCGGGTACTTCAGGGCTGAATTCCACAAACTTCGTCGCCTGCCAGAGGCCGAGTTCGGAGGCGGGGACGAGGTCTTTGTTGAAGGTGAAAACTAAGTTCTGCGCCAGTTGAATTTCATCCTCGAAGTTGGTCGCCCGGATGGCGACTTCATTGAGTTTGGAGCAGGTGGTGCAGAGGGATAGAAGCAGCAGGGACGTCGTCAGGTGGAGCGTCCGGCGAAGCAGGCAGGGCAGGAAAATCATGAGTCGGTGAGGTTGCTTTGCGCGAGTGTCCGGTGGTCGTCGCGGCTCCGTAGCGAGGGGACTGCGCGTCTGCGGTTTAAACCCCTCGCTACGGAGCCGCGACGACCACCGGACGAGGTACCAAATTCCCCGGAAAGTTGCCGGTTTCCCCGCGATTGTCAAGCACCATTTTCCAAAAACTCGTCGGCAAAGTCGGCGATTGCGTCGGATTCTTCCGGGTTTGCATCGACACTGAGAATCAACCGGCTAAACACGGATGTAAGTTTTAGGCTCCAAGCGGAAACGTTAACTAGACCCACATGAAAGTTTGTTACCTTCTCGGCCTGCTGCTAACCCTCTGCACGGGCGTTTCCGCCCAGTCCATTCGCCTGACGGGTACCGTCCGCGACTCGACCGACCGCACGCCGCTCGTCGGCGCAACGGTGCAGGTACTCAATACCACCGATGCGAACGAGAAGCGCTTCACGACGACCGATGCCGAAGGAAAATTCGCTTTCACCAACCTCGCCGCCCGCGGGTACCTGCTCAAAATCAGTTACGTCGGGTACCGGGAGTTGAATCGCCGGATTCGGGTACCCGAAACGGGGCTGGACCTGGGTGACGTCATCCTGACCTCGGCGACGAGTACCCTTAACGAAGTCAAAATCGCCGGGCGCATCCCGCCCGCCCAGCAGAAAGGCGATACGCTGCAATTCAACGCGGGGGCGTTCAAGACGAATCCCGACGCGACGACGGAGGATTTAATCCAGAAAATGCCCGGCATTCAAATCGAAAACGGGACCGTAAAGGCCCAGGGCGAGGAGGTGAAAAAGGTACTCGTCGACGGCAAGGAATTCTTCGGCGACGACGCGACGCTGGCGCTCAAAAACCTGCCCGCCGAGGTGGTCGATAAAATCGAAGTCTTCGACCGGCTCAGCGAGCAATCGCAGTTCACGGGCTTTGACGACGGTCAGACCCAGAAAACCATCAACATCGTCACCCGCGCCGACCGCCGGGCCGGGCAGTTCGGGCGGTTTTTTGCCGGAGCGGGTACCAACGAAACGTACCAGGCGGGCGGCAACCTGAACCTTTTCAACGGCAAGCACCGCTGGTCGCTGCTCGGGCTGTCGAACAACCTCAACCAGCAGAATTTTGCCTCGCAGGATTTGCTCGGCGTGCAGTCGGCGGGTGGGGGCGGCGGTGGCGGGCGCGGTGGTCGGGGTGGCGGCGGTGGACCGGCGGGTGGCAATTTCGGCGGGGGTGGGGGCGGTGCCAACTTTCTGACCGGTTCGCAGGACGGCATCACGACGACCAATTCGTTCGGGCTGAACTACGACGGGCAGTGGGGAAAAAAATGGAAGGTCAACGGCAGCTATTTTTTCAACAACACCGGTAACGCCAATTCGAGCGACCTGACGCGGACGTACTTCCTCGGTTCGCTGGCGAATCAGCTCTACGAGGAAGATCAGGTGTCGAGCAGCCGGAACACGAACCACCGGCTGGCCGCCCGGCTCGAATACACGATTGACGAAAAGAACTCGCTCGTGATTTCGCCGCGGCTGAGTTTCCAGGGCAACGCGGCCAACCGGTTTCTGAACAGTCAGACGTTGCTGAGTCCCGAGGGAGGCGCGACGCAGCCGCTGAGCCGTTCGGACAGCCGGACCAATTCCCGCAACGACGGCTACAACTTCTCGAACAACGTGCTCTGGCGGCACCGCTTCGCCAAGCGCGGGCGCTCGCTGTCAGTCGGGCTAACGACGGGCTTCAACGACCGCGACGGTACCTCGACGCTGATGGCGCAGAACCAGTTCACCGAGCGCGGCCAGGTACGCACCGATACGATTAACCAGCGAACCCTGACGGGTACCGAGGGCTACAACCTCGGCCTCGACGTGGTCTACACCGAGCCGCTCAGTCGGCAGAGCCAGTTGCAATTCAACTACAACGGCTCGTACACGAACAGCGCCACGCGCCGCGAAACGTTCCGGTTCGACGAACGGGCTGGCGACTACACCCTGCTCGACTCGCTGCTCTCGAACCGCTTCCTCAACGACTACCTCACGCACCGCGCCGGGGCGGGGTACCGCTTCAACAACCGCAAGCTCAACCTGATGGCGAATCTCAGCTACCAGCGCGCCGAGCTGACGGGCGAGCAGACCTTTCCCGGCCAGTTCACGCGGAATCGGGCTTTTGAAAACGTTCTGCCTTCGGCGATGGCGAACGTGCGGTTCAGCCAGCAATCGAACCTGCGGCTGAACTACCGAACCTCGACCAACGCGCCGTCGATCAACCAGTTGCAGGGGGTACTCAACAACTCGAACCCGACGCAACTCAGCATCGGCAATCCGAACCTCCGGCAGGAGTACTCGCACAACCTCTCGGCGCGGTACTCGACCAACAAAGCCGACAACGGGCGCAGTTTTTTCGTCGGTCTGAATGGCGGCTACACGCTGAATCCGATCACGACGGCCACCTTCCTCGCCGTACGCGACACGGTACTCGCCGGGGTACCGCTCGCGCCGGGCGTTTCGCTTTCGCAGCCGGTGAACCTCGCCGTAGGGCAGTGGCGGGTGGGTTCGTTCGTTTCGTACGGTATTCCGATGAAGGCCATCAAAACCAACCTGAACCTCAACACGAGCATCAACTTCAGCCGTACGCCGGGGCTGGTCAACTACGCGCCGAACCGCAACGACGCCGTCGGCATCAGCCAGGGCCTGGCGCTGACGAGCAACGTCAGCGAGAAACTGGACTTCACGCTCTCGACCAACGCGAACTACACGATTGTGCAGAACACCCTGCAACCGCAGTTGAACAACAATTATTACATCCAGACCAGCCGCGGGCGGGTGAACTGGATTTTCGGGAAAGGCTTCGTGCTGCAATCGGACGTGACGCACCAACTCTACCGCGGGCTGGCGGGCGGCTTCAACCAGGAATTTTTGCTGGCGAACGCGGGCGTGGCGAAAAAATTTTTCAAGAAGCAGAACGGAGAACTCAAGCTCTCGGTCTTCGACCTGTTCAATCAGAACCGCGCCATCAGCCGCAACGTCACCGAAACGTACATCGAAGACTCGCGCACGCAGGTACTCACCCGGTACTTCCTGCTGACGTTTACGTACACGCTGCGGAATTTCAAAGCGGGAGCGGGTACCGCCCTGCCATCGGACGAACCGCGCGAGCGTCGGTTTGGGCGGCCCGGCGGAGAAGGCGGCTTTCCAGGGCGGCCGGGTGGTTTCCCGGGCGGGGGGCGACCGAGCGGAAACTAAAAACCTTCAAGGTCTCGAAGACCTTGAAGGTTTCAAGTTAGAAGCCACAAGTTAATTCAACTGCTTCTCCACAAATTTCCCACTCGCTTTTTCCTTCAGCATCACGACCTGACGCCCATCGTGGGTCATTTCTTCCTTGATGAAGTAGTGGTCGGCGTCGTACTCCTGGAGGTGGCTTTCCTTCGTGAGATTTTCCTGGCCGCGCCAGACGGGTAACTCAACTTTCTCCCAAGTACCCGACTTGGCCGAGCGGTACGCCGCGTCGATGACGGCGTTGACGACGTACCCGTCGTAAAACGTTTCGGCGGGCATTTTGCTCTGCTCAAACGAGTTGAACATGTCAGTGAACATGTGATTGTAGCCCAGATCGTTCACCTCGTCGCCGACGGGAAACAGCCAGCCCGAATCCGATTCGGCTTTTTCGGCGATGTAATCGCCGCCCTTGCCGGTCGTGAACATCTCGAAGCCCGTCCGCAGAAACGAGTTGATCCAGATCGTTCCCTCGGTACCCATCACTTCGTCGCGGAGGTCCATCCCGCCGCGGAACGTCCACGACGTTTCAAACTGCCCGATGGCCCCGTTTTCGTACTTGACCATCCCGATGGCGTGGTCTTCGGCGTCGATGGGCTTCACCTGCGTCTCGGCCCAGCAGAAGACTTCGACGGGCCGGATGTCTTTGCCGATGAAATTCCGGGCGATTTCAATGCAGTGGCAACCCAAATCGAGAATGCAGCCGCCGCCCGCCTGCTCCTTGTCCCAGAACCAGGACGAGTGCGGACCGGGGTGCGTCTCGCGCGATTTCGCCCAGAGAATCCGCCCCAGTGCGCCTTCCTTGACCGAAGCCAGCGCCTTCAGGAATTTCGGCGTGTAGCACAAGTCTTCGAGGTACCCGGCGAAAATGCCCGCTTCCTCGACGGCCTGCATCATCCGCAGGGCTTCTTCGCCGTTGCGGCCCAGGGGCTTCGTCGTGACGACGGCCTTTTTGTGCCGGACGCAGGCCATGACCGCCGCTTCGTGAATGTTGTTAGGCAGGGCGATGCAGACAATGTCGACGCTCGGATGCGAAACGACTTCGTCCAGATCGGTACTCCAGACGTCACAGCCGTAGTCGTCGGCGAATTTCCTGGCGTTTTTCTCGCTGCGGGCGTAAATGGCGACGACGCGGTCGCGGCCGCGCTGCCCGTGGATGGATTCGGCGTAAAACCGGCCAATGAAGCCGGAGCCGAGCATGGCGATGTTGGCCATAGGTTAACGTTGAATAGTAGGAATTGAGAGAAACCAACCTGTTGCCCTTAAGCCGTGGCGGTCAGCGGTTTTTCGACTTTCTGGTTGTCGCGGAAAGCGACGATGAACAGCACCAGCACCACGGCGGCAATGCCCGCGGGTACCATCCAGAAGCCCGTCCAGTCGGTAAGGGGCGGGGTACCGACCGTGAAGCGGTCTTTGACGACCCCCGACAGGTACGAGCCGATGCCCATGCCCAGGCCGTACGTGGCAAAGGTGATGAGGCTTTGCGCCTGGGTTTTGATGCGTTCGCCCGCTTTGTTGTCGGTGTAAATCTGACCCGTTACGAAGAAAAAATCGTAGCATACGCCGTGCAGAATGATGGCGAGGTACAGAATCCATTCGCCTGAACCGGCGTAGCCGTACCCAAAGCACAAGAACCGCACAATCCAGGCACCCAGCGCTATGATGAACATCCATTTCACGCCCAGCCGGGTGTACGCCAGCGGAATGAGGAGCATGAAACCAACCTCCGAGAGTTGGCCCAGCGACATTTTATTCTCGACGTTTGCCATCCCCGAATCGGTCAGCGAGGGGTTGGCCATGGCGTAGTAAAACGAAAGGGGAATGCAGATGAGGACCGAGGCCAGAAAGAAAATCGCGAACGAGCGGTCGCGGAACAGCACGAAGGCATCGGTACCCAGAATCTGCGAAACCGTAGCCGGACCGGTAGCCTGCGGCGGCGTATCGGGCAGTGTGAAGGCGTACAGGCCGAGCACCACCGAGGTGCCCATTGCCAGTTGGAAGATCATCACGTTGTCGCCAAATCCGTAGTACCCCACGACGTTGGTAACAACAATCCAGGCCACCGTGCCGAGTACCCGAATGCCCGGAAATTCTTTTTCGGGACTCACCATCTGATTCATGGCAATGGTCGTGGTCAGGGCCAGAGTCGGTGTGAACGTGAGGCAGTATGCCAGCAGCAACCAGAAAACTCCATCAGGATTGTCGGCCTGAACTAGAAAATAGAGTATCCCTGCCCCCAACAAACTGAGCACTCCGAGTACCTTCTGCGCGGAGAAAAAGCGGTCGGCGATCATTCCCACGAAAAAGGGGGCAATGAGCATGGCAATTGAAAAAGTGGAAAACGCCGCGCCCTGCTGCTCTCCCGTTGCGCCGAGCTGCGTACCCAAGTATTTGGTAACCTGGCCATACCACGCTCCCCAGACAAAAAACTGGAGAAACATCATGGCCATCAGCCGCACGCGAACCGAAGCGTTCATTTCGAGGAGGAGGTTAAGTGAAACGAGAACGGTTGCGAGTTTAGGGAAAAAACCTCAGAACCCTACTTACAAAATACCCCCGTCATTGCGAGGAGGAAGGCGGACCGCCTCCCTCCTCGCAATGACGGGGGAGTTCATTTTCTACTGCAACGTCACGTCCGCTTCCTTGCTCAGGAAGTCGCTGGTACTGACGCCGACGGCCTCGGCTTCGAGCAGGGCCGAGTCGGGTACCACGTCGATGGGCGTGATGCAGGACGTCGATTTTTCGTTGAACGGCACGTTCGATTGCGAGTTGTACGCCGAAATGAACGCCCAGCGCGGCTGGTCGGACAGATTGGCCTCCGAGCGGTGCAGGATGTTGGAGTGGAAAAAGAGCGTATCGCCGGGTTCGAGTTCGACGTAGACGAGTTCCAGGCCCAGTTTCAGGCAGTTGTCGACCATCACCTGGCTGGCCCCGACCTGCTCGCCCGCGAATCCGTGCTCCACGCGCCCGAGTTTGTGCGAGCCTTTAATGACTTGCAGACAGCCGTTTTCGACCGTCGCCCGGTTGAGGGCGACCATCACCGAAACCATCTGATCGGGAAAGAGAAACTGATTTTTGTACCAGTACCCGTAGTCCTGATGCCACTCCCAGGCCCCACCCACGCGCGGTTCCTTCATCATCAGCTTCGAGTGGAAATGGCAAACGGGCGCGTCGGAATCGAGTAGCTTGGCGACCGAATCGACCATGCGTTCCGAGCGGGTGAGCAGGCCGTAGACGTCGTCGCCGGGTGTAAACCAGAGCGCCAGCTTGGACTGCTTACCCGTCTGGTCCACGACCCCGTACGCGTGGTTGGTCAGGGTATCGTCCCCCACGGCTACGGCGTAGAGTTTGTCGATTTCGGCTTTATTGAAAAAACTACGGGCAATGACGTAGCCGTCGCGGTGAAAATCGGCGATTTGCTGAGGACTGAGACGAGGAGATTCCATGGTTGGATGTGGAAGGAAGCGTTAGCAATGCAATTTCTTCGGCGAATTCTACTGAATTCGTTACAAACTTCGCTTGTGAAGTAGCTTGCCTTCCACTACCTTTCGCGTCGAGTTTAATACTATTTTGGCTGAGTGGAGCGATGAGTTTTAATTTTACTTGTTAGAAATTGTGCATTTAACCTGCTCTGAACCGTGAAACCCATTCTCGAACACCTGCCGCTCGAAGAAAACGAATCGTTCGTCGTCAAGAACTTTGCGTACGAGTACTACCCGACGCCCTGGCATTACCATCCCGAGTACGAAATCGTGCTCGTGACCGAGAGTACGGGCAAGCGCTTCATTGGCGATAAAATTTCGGATTTCGAACCGGGTGACCTGGCCCTGCTCGGCCCCAACCTGCCGCACCTGTATCGCAACGATGCGGCTTACTACGACGCCGCGTCGGGACTGCGGGCCCGCTCGATTGTCGTGCATTTTCTCGAAAAATCGATTGGTGCCGATTTTCTTCGACTGCCCCAGGCGGAGCCCATCCAGGTACTCCTGCAAAATTCGGTGCGGGGGCTGCAAATCAATGGCATGACCAACCGGACCGTCAGCCGCCTCATGCACGACATCGTCAACCGCAGGGGGTTTTCTCGATTGATGCTGTTACTCGAAATTCTGTACGTGCTGGCCGAATCGCACGAGCTGACGGTCATCGCCAGTCCAGGTACCACGGGCCAGAACGAAAAAGAAGCCGATCGGCTCAACCGCGTCTTCGAGTTTGTCATGCAGAATTTTCGGCGCGAGATTCGCATCGCTGAAGTCGCCGACCTCGTGCACCTGACCGAAACGGCCTTCTCGCGATACTTCCGGCAGCGCACCCGCAAGACGTTCACGGGTTTTCTGAACGAAATCCGCCTTGGCCACGCCAGTAAACTCCTCCTCGACGAAGGCCGGAGCGTAGCCGAAATCTGCTACGAAAGCGGGTTTAACAACCTCTCCAATTTCAACCGGCAGTTCCGGGCGTTTTACAAACACAGCCCCCTGGAGTTTCGGAAGCAGTACCTCCGCTCACCGATTCTCTGACAGTTGCCTTCGGGAATGTTTGGAATGCAATACGCAAGGTTCAATGCTCAATTTTCAACGGCTTTCATTCAATGAAAACTGAGCATTGAACCTTGCGTATTGCATTCCGCTTCCCAGAGCAGTAAGACATAATCAGCGGGTCGAGATGGAAAAACGTAACTTCGTCCCCAATGAAAACCCCGAAGAAAACGCCTCAGCGGGTACCCAACACCGCGCCAGTCGCCGAACCGAAGGCTGCGGCAGTACCGCCGAAACAGCGCGTGAACGGGCTGAGTTGGATCTACCTGATCGTGCTGGCCGTCGTCGCGCTCAGCGTGTACCGCTACACGTTCGACCCAAAAATTGCCCTCATCGGCGACAACACCGACTACTACCTACTGGGCAAGGCCCTGGCCCAGGGCGAAGGGTACGTCAACATCTCCTCGCCCGAGAAGCCCCCACACAACCATTTCCCGCCGGGGTACCCCGCCGTGATTTCGGTCGTGATGCGGCTTTTCGGCGACGACCCGAACACGGTTAAATCCGCCGATGGCTTCTTCCTCATCGGCTCGGTGGTACTCTTGTTTTTCCTGTTTCGGCGCTTCACGGGCAACGTCCACCTGAGTTTCGTTGGGGCGTTGCTGACGATTCTGAACGTCCACATCCTCCAGTACGCTTCAATGATGATGAGCGAACTGACGTTTCTCTTCACCTCGCTGCTGGCGCTTTTTCTGTTTACCCAAGCGAAGCTCGACAAACAGCCCTGGCGCGACCCCTGGTTCTGGGCCTTCGCGGTCGTGACGGCGTTTTCGTACTACGTCCGCACGACGGGCCTGATGCTCGTGGCGGGGGCGGGGCTGTACCTGCTCTGGCACCGCCGGTGGCTGCACCTCGGGCTGCTGGGCGCGGTGTTCGTGGCGGCGGTCTGGCCCTGGCACCTGCGCGAAGCGGCCAACGGCGGCAGTACCCACTTCCGGCAGATGGTGATGGTCAACCCGCTCCGGCCTGAACAAGGTACCGTCCAGGACTTCTCGGCCTGGGTCGACCGGTTCGTGGAGAACACGGAACGGTACCTCACGCGCGAAATTCCGAGTGGGGTACTCAGTTTTACGATTACGGATTACAAACGCCCCGTGGCCGATTCAGAGTGGTTTGGCGGCTTGCTGCTACTGGCGCTGGCGGCGTTTGGACTTTGGAAATTCCGCGATTACCGGCTGCTCCTGCTCGGCTACGCGGCGGGTACCTTCGGGATTCTGTTTCTGTACCCCGAAGTCTGGATTGGCAACCGGCTCCTGTTGCACCTGGTACCCTTGCTACTGTTTGGCGCGTTGAACGGGCTCTACGAAGTACTGAAACTCGGTTTTCAGAAAATTCGTCTGACGAACGGTACCCTGCTAAACACCGCGTTGCCCCTGGCGTTTTTGCTGCTGGTCCCTTCGTTCACGCCCGCCGTCAAGGAACTGCACCGGCTCGTGCGTTTCGGCGAGTACGACCCCGGCCATAAAAACTACATCGACCTGGCCCAGTGGTCTCGCGAAAACACGCCGCCGGACGCGATGATCGTCTGTCGGAAGCAGAGCCTGTTCGCGGTCTTCGCTGACCGGTACGTGACCAATTATCTGTTTTCGGAAAAGCAGGACGAGGTACTGGCCGATTTCCGCAAGCGCGGCGTCGACTTCGTCGTCATCGACAACCTCGGGTACTCCTCCACGCCGAAGTACCTCGTGCCGGTCGTGGTGGCGAACCCGGACAAGTTTGAAATCGTCCAGCACCGGCCCGAACCCGATACGTACCTCTGCCGCTTCCGCGACGAATTCGGCTGGCACGGCCCGTACGAAAACGGCCTGCCGAAAGGCCGCGGCGAGTACCGTTTCGCCGATGGTCGAAAACTGGTGGGTACCTTCACCGACGGCCGCTTCGATTCGCTGACGGGCACCGGCGAAATCCGCGACGCCCAGGGCCGGGTGCTCGGCCCGTTTGTCTACGAAAAAGGCCAACAGCGGTGATTTTTGTTTAGGTGCCTGGAGGTTTGAGTGGTTGACTGTGAGAAGCAAACAACCAAACACTCAAACCGCCAAACGCCTAACAACTCAAATGGTATGCTTGCATACTATTAGGGAAATAGTAACTTTACGGAAAGAAATGGGGAGAATCCGCTATGCAATTGATTCAACAACTGCTTTTTGTTCTGGCACTGGCCGCGACGGGGTACGTCATCACGCCGCGGATTCGGATGATTAAAAAATCCATTCGCCTGGGGCGTCCCGAAGACCGCAGCGACCGCCCCGCCGAGCGCTTGCGGATGATGCTGCGCGTGGCGTTCGGGCAAAACAAGATGTTCAGCCGCCCGCTCGTGGGTGTGATGCACTTCGTGATTTACGCGGGGTTCGTCATCATCAATATTGAAATTCTCGAAATCATCCTCGACGGCATCCTGGGTACCCACCGGCTGTTTGCGCCCGCGCTGGGGAGTGTGTACCCGTTCCTGATCAACGTGTTTGAACTCCTGGCTTTCGGGGTGCTGGCCGTCTGCGTGGTCTTTCTGGCCCGGCGCTGGGTCACGAAAGTGAGTCGGCTACAACCCAAACGGTACCGCGAAATGCGGGGCTGGCCGGTGAAAGACGCGACGATCATCCTGGTCGCCGAAATCCTGCTCATGGTCGCCTTCCTGACCTGGAACGCCAGCGATTCGGTACTCCGCGCTCGGGGCGTCGAGCACTACGACGTGGCCGGGCTGGGCAATTTCCTCGTAAGCGGTTTTCTGACGCCGCTGTTTGAAGGCTGGTCGACGCCTGCGCTTGTTGCGTACGAGCGCGTGGCCTGGTGGGCGCACATTCTCGGCATTCTGGCCTTCGGCGTGTACGTGACCTATTCGAAGCACCTGCACATCGCGCTGGCCTTTCCGAACACGTACTTCGCGCGCCTTGATCCGCAGGGCGAAATGCAGAACATGCCCGTCGTGATGAACGAAGTCAAAAGCATGCTGAGCATCGCCACGCCAAGCCCTAACGGTACCGAACCCGAAACCCCCGAAGTGGGCCGCTTCGGAGCGAAGGATGTGATGGATTTGTCCTGGAAAAACCTCATGGACGCGTACTCCTGCACCGAATGCGGGCGCTGCTCGGCAGAATGCCCGGCCACGCTGACGGGCAAGAAACTTTCGCCGCGCAAAATCATGATGGACACCCGCGACCGCCTCGAAGACGTCGCGCGAAACATGCGGGCGAACGACTGGAAGTTTCAGGACGACGGCAAAACCCTCCTCGGCGACTACATCCAAACCGAAGAAATCCGCGCCTGCACCACCTGCCAGGCCTGCGTGCAGGCGTGTCCGGTACTGATCAATCCGCTCGACATCATTCTCCAGTTGCGGCGGTACCAGGTCATGGAGGAATCGAACGCGCCGGGTTCCTGGAATGCGATGTTCTCGAACTTAGAGACGAATCAAGCTCCCTGGAAATTCTCACCCGCCGACCGATTCAACTGGGCGGAAAACGTGAAGTGACCATGCACCAAATTCAGACCGTTTTCGGAACCATCGGGCTGTTTCTGATGGCCGCCGGGGTACTCATCTGGCACTACCGACTGATTCACCTGCTCAACGACTTCCGCGGTAAACCCATCCACGACCCCGCCGGACTGGCGCGCTGGGCGGGGCTGTTTTTTATTTGGATGGGCCTGATTCTGTTCGGTACCGGCTGGTTTGTCGAGCGGGCGCACACCGAACGGACGCAATTTGAAATGCTCTGCGGCATGGTCGTGTTGCAGTTGCTAAGTACCCGCATTTACCAGCGAGGCGGGGCGCGGTACCTCGAAAAGTAAGAATCAACGAATGGAAACCACCAAAATCAACGTCCCCACAATGGCCGAGCTGGCCGCGGCGGGCGAATCACCCGAAATCCTGTTCTGGGTCGGCTGCATGGGGTCGTTCGACGACCGCTACAAGCGCGTGACCCTCGCCGTCGTGAAAATTCTGAATGCCGTCGGCATCAAATTCGCCGTGCTGGGTACCGAAGAAGCTTGCACCGGCGACCCAGCCCGGCGGGCGGGCAACGAGTTCCTGTTTCAAATGCAGGCCCTCCAAAACGTGGAGGTACTCAACGGCTACGGCGTCAAGAAAATCGTGACGGCCTGCCCGCATTGCTTCAACACGCTCAAAAACGAGTACCCCGAACTGGGCGGGAATTACGAAGTCATCCACCACTCCCAACTGCTCCAGCAACTCATCAACGAAGGCCGGATTCGGATGGAAGGCGGGGGTATCTTCAAAGGTCGCCGCATCACGTTCCACGATTCCTGCTACCTCGGGCGGTCGAACAACATTTACGAAGCGCCCCGCGCGGTACTCGAAACGCTCGACGCCGAACTCGTCGAAATGAAGCGCAGCCGTCAGAACGGCCTGTGCTGCGGAGCGGGTGGGGCGCAGATGTTCAAAGAACCCGAGCCCGGTGCGAAAGACGTCAACATCGAGCGCATCGAGGAAGCGCTGGGTACCGGTGCCGACACGGTGGCCGTCAGTTGCCCGTTCTGCATGGTGATGATGACCGACGGGGTGAAGAACAAACAGAAAGAAGAATCCGTGAAGGTCTACGACTTAGCGGAGTTGCTCGTGCAGGGGGTTACGAGTTAAAGGTTACAGGTTAAAAGTTACGGGTTACGGGTACTTTCATCAATTCCACTCGTAACCCGTAACTTTTAACCTGTAACCTTTAACCCGTAACCGTCAAAATCCGCCTGGAGTGTTCCATCGCTTCGGCGCTGTGGGCGAAGTAGCAAGTTTCGACGCCTGCGGCCTGCATTTTTTCGACAAACTGCCGGGTGCGTTCGCGGTTTTTCGGGTTCACCTGGCGCAGGTACACGCAGTGAATCAGCCCCGGAAAATGGTCGATGACCGAAGCGTAAATGTTCGGGTCCTCCTGCGTGTCGTCGCCGAGGAGGATGAATTTCTGATTCGGATACGCTTTCAGAATGCGCGTGATGCGGTTGAACTTGGTCAGGTGTTTGTTCTGACCGGTTTTGAGTAGCTGGTGAAAGCGCTTTAACTGACTCAGCAGGTACACGCCTTCGGGGAAGTCGTTCACTTCCGAAAATTCCCGGATGTAATCGTAGAGGTTCCACTCACTGCTCGACACGAAGAAAAACGCGTTGGGCAAATCGGGCCGGGTACCCGCCTGCGCCAGGAGCTGGTAGTGCGCGAGGACGCCCTCGAATGGGTCGCGACTGCGGGCATTTTCGGTGAAGAGTACCCACAGCCGCTTGCGCAGATTCGACGAATGCGAAACCAGGAACGTATCGTCAATGTCGGAAATACAGGCGTAGTGCGTCGGGTGCGGCACGAAAACCGTCCCACGCCCCTGCGCGATGGCGTACGGCTCGGGCGTGCGGCTGAGCCAGGTCACCTCCACCCGGCACTGGCCGGGCGTGACGGTACCCTGCGGGACGAACTCCACCCGGAAGTACCCGTCGCGGTCGGTTTCGGTTTGGACTTCCTGCCCGTTCCAGCAAACCCGAAGCGGTACGTTCGCAGCAGGCCGGACGAAAAACAGCCGCAGCAGCGCGAAAAAATTCGTCCAGAAATTCTTCCGATACCTGCGGCGGGGCAACGGGCTGAGGCGAAAGGCGTGGCCGTGCACCAGAAAGCAGGCGGCCGAACCGTAACTGCGGTACACCTTCACCAGGGGCGCGTTCGTGACGCGCAGAAGTTGCAGCCAGCGGCTCGGTTTTTTTGGGGCGAAGGGCGGGGCGGCGGACGGTGGCGTCGAATTCATTCGGAAAACGCGAATCAAAACCTCGTTGAAACTCCTCTTTGCCATCAATCCCGTCTCGGGCGGCCTCACCAAAACGGACCTGGAGGTGGGTATTCGGGCGTATTTTCAGGATCAGCCGCACGCGGTTCAACTCGTCCGACTGACTGGTAAAAACGACGACGCCTTGCTCCAGAAGTGGCTCCGCGACTGGCAACCCGACCGCCTCGTGGCCGTCGGCGGCGACGGTACCCTCAAGCTGGTGGCCGAGCAGGTGCTGGGTACCGAAACGGTGGTAGGCATCCTGCCCGCGGGGTCGGCCAACGGTATGGCCCGAGAACTGCTCATCCCCACCGCGCTGAACGACGCGCTCGACGTACTCGTCGGCGATTCGGTTCGGGCCATTGACCTCATCCGCATCAACGAGCAAGATGTGTGCCTGCACCTGAGCGACGTTGGGTTGAATGCGCGACTCGTCAAACACGCCCAGGACAACAATTGGAAGGGAAAGTGGGGGTACGCCCGGGCGGTGTTTGCGGTCTGGTTGCAGCGTCGTCAGCTTCGCGTCCGCATCGAATCGCCCGAGCGCCTGGTTCAGCGGAAGGCGTTTATGGTCGTGCTCGCCAACGCGCGCGTGTACGGCACCGGGGCGGCCATCAACCCCGACGGCGACGTGCAGGACGGGCGGTTTGAGGTCGTGATTTTGCGGACGCTTTCGTTTCCCGAACTCCTCAAGCTTTTCTGGCGGTACCGCCCGTTCGACCCCCGCCACATCGAAATCGTGCAGACGACCTCGGTACGCATTGAAACGAAGCGGCGCGCCTATTTCCAGGTCGATGGCGAGTACCGCGGACGGGTACGAAGCGTCGAAGCGCGCATCGAGCCGCGCGTGCTGCGCATGGCCTTGCCGCCGGAAGCCTGAGTCCAATCACAAAAAAAGCCCCGACCGAGTCGGGGCTTTTTCGTTTGAAACATCCGGTACGCTCAGCGCTTCATCACCTTAAACTGCCGCACGCCGCGCTCGGATTCAACCCGGAGCAGGTACATGCCGGTGGGCAGCGGCCGGAGGTCGATGCGGCTTTCTTCCAGCGTGGGCTTAGCCACGACCCGTCCCTCCAGGCTGATCAGTTGCACACTCCGCAAGGGAGCCTCGCCCAGGAGCGCACCGCTCAGGTAGAGGTACTCGTCGGCGGGGTTCGGGTACACGTACAGATCCGCGGCCCGCGATTCAACCGACGTAGCCGCCAGTCGGCCCGAACGGGGCGCTATCCGCAGGTGGTCGATGTTGGCACCGCTGCTGCCGATGGCCGTCAGGCGGACGGTATTGATGCCCTGTTGCAAGGGCGCGTTGGCGTTGACGTACTGCCAGTCGGTCCAGGAAGGGGTCGGCGGGAATGAAAGGCTGTTAACGATGACCCCGCCGTTCACCCGCAGTTCGAGTGGCCGGTCGTTGGAAGCTCCCAATCCGTACCGGAAACCAAGCGTGTACATGCCCGCCGAGGGAACGTCGAAAGTCCACTCGATGTAATCGCCCGAACCCGCGATGTAATCAGCGAAGCCCGTTCCGGTGTAACCAGGATGGAAGTTTGAAGCCTGCGCACCCCAGAGCGAAGCGTTTTCGGCTTCGAAGATGCTACCCGCGGAGGGAGTCGGTGCGGGTGACGGCGCGGGGGCCGAGCAGATTTTCTCCAGTCGCGCATCAGCCCAGTCGCCGTGGTCGTAATCAACGCCATCACCGGCCCCGTTGACGATAAGCTTCAGTTGCTGCTTGCCCGTCACGTCGACATCGATCTGCTGAGTGGGCGAATCGTGCCGGAACATACCACTTTGAAACAGCCGCTGCCCATCGGCCCAGACTTCAAACACCATACTGGCACGCGGCGAATTGATTTCGTCGTCAATCCCGACGTGGGCTTTGAACCGGTTCCAGTTGCCACCCAGGTTGTAGGAAATTTCTGAGGAGGCGTGTACACCCAGCCCTTTGGCGTAGGTCTGCCCGTTGAGCGTGATGGTCCGTCCGTCGCCGCTGCCTTGCTCGTTGTTCGATCGGTCACGCTCAAACGGTCCCCAGCCGTTGTTAGCACCCTGGGGGTTCAGGTCCGAAACGTACGTAACGGTTGGCGTGCATCCGCCACCACCACCGCCTCCGCCACCCTGTGCCGGGGGCGGGTTGGTCGAACCACCCGTTTGTGTCGTGACATTCAGCGTGGCACTGCCGCCAGACACATTCCCGGCGGCATCTTTGGCTTTGACCGTGAAGCCGTAGCCGGTACCCGCCGTGAGGCCCGTCACGTTGAACGAGGTTGATGAAGTCTCCCCGATTTTGTCGGTACCGCGGTAAATTTCGTAGACCGTTACGCCGACGTTGTCGGTCGAACCGCTCCAGTTCAGGGTCAGGCCCGTCTGGGTCACGTTGGCGGAAGTCAGGTTGCCCGGTGCGCTGGGAGCCTGAGTATCGGTGGTCGGTGCCGAGCCACCCCCCGACAGGGCCGAAGCCGGAATGGTCTGCTTGCCGACGCCCGGCCCTTCGTAACTCACGGTCAGGACCTGGTCCCCGTTGTTTTCAAAATACGTCACTTCAATCGGGTGCTTGCCCGCCTGCAGGAAAATGCTCCCTGAGGCCTCCTGCGTACTGTGCAGGCCGTCGTTGTTGACCACCAGTATATTGCCAATATACAATCTGCTGCCGTCGTCGGAAGCGGTGTAGAAGGTATACTTCCCATTAGCTGGTACCTGAATGTACCCCTTGAAGCGGATCGCAAACTCATCGCCGCGGCTGGCGGGCGACAAGCTGAAATCCGCAATTTTGCCCGTTTTTACCGTTGGAAGCGAATTGAAATCAGGTAGTTGATTGAAGGTACCCTGGTAGTACGCGTACTCAAGTCCGGCCGTTAGGTTAGCCGGGTTGTCGGCCGAACGCATGTACTGGGCCGTAATCGTCTGGTCAGAGGAAGGCGTTGCGATCGTGTGCGTGCGGGCACCGCCGTCCGACCACGACAGGAACGTAAACGAAGAACCGTTGACGTTCTGCGTTTCGGGGGCGTCGAGGTTGCGCTCGATTTTGCTGACGCCCGTAAACGGGTGCGAAGCCCGGACCGAACTGCCGTCCAGTTTCAGCTCCAGCCCGTCGGGGTTACTCGCCAGCGTGATTTTGGCCCGGTTGGGCTGAACGTCGAATTGCTGCGTGTGGGTAGCGCCCTGCGAATCCCGAACGGTCAGGTAGATGCGGTAAGCCACGTTGGGCGAGGTTTCCCCGGAGGTCGGAATCGTGAAGGTACCCGACGTCACGCCGTTGAGCGGTGCCATGGCCGGGTGCGTGTGCGCCGGGGGATCGTAGTGGTACAAGTCAACCGCCCAGGTGAAGGCGCTGGCGGGCAGGTTGCCGTCTTCGGGATCGGTACCCTTGCCCTCAAACCGAATCACGTCGCCCCCCGAGTACGTCGCGCCGGTACCGGGCGTCGTGATCGTGGCGGTGGGTTTCTGGTTGGAGCTGACCGTCAGCGTGGCCTCGTTGCTGGTGACCGAGCCGCCGGAATTGCTGACGACGACGCGGAACTTGGCCCCGTTGTCGCCCTGGGAGACGTTGTTGAGCGTGTAGTTGGCGGAGTTGGCTCCGGCGATGTCCGAACCGTTGCGCTGCCACTGGTACGACGGAGCCGGGGTACCCGAGGCATTGACCGAAAACGTGACCGAACCACCGACGGATGAAGTTTTGTCCGTCGGGTGCGCGCCAATCGTGGGGGCACCGCTGCCCGTGTAGGTCACTTTCCACAGAACGCCGTTGCCCGAAGAGGTGTTGGCCTGCTCCGAGCCGCCGTCTCGCCCGTTGCGGGCGATGAAATAAAGCGCACCGTCGCTGGACGTGCGAATGGCCAAAGGTTGCGTAATGCCCGTGGCGAAGGGCGTTACGCTGCCGTTGCTGGGGTCAAGCATCCGAATCCAGCCAAAGCAGTAGTCGGAAAAGAAGTACTTGCCGACGTACTGCGCCGGAAACTGCGCCGACGAAGGGTTGTAAAACGTTCCGCCCGTAATGGCGCACCCACCCGATGCCGAGTGATCGTAGGCGAAAACGGGATTGGCGTAATTGGCCGGTGGTGCCTGCCCGCCCCGTGGACCTTCGATGCCCGGCCAACCGAAATTGCGGCCCGCGCCGCCTTCGTTGATTTCTTCGTAGGTGTTCTGCCCGACGTCATTGACGTAAATCCGACCGGTACCGGGCTGGGCCGCGCCGTGAAACGGATTGCGCAACCCCAACGCCCAGATGGCCCGCAGGTCGCCGCCGAGTTGGTTGTAAAACGGATTGTCGGAGGGAATGCTCCCATCCGGATTGATGCGCAGTATCTTGCCCTTCAGCGTCGACAGCGACTGGGAGTGGTCAGGATTGGCATTTTCTCCTGTCAGGACAAACAACTTCCCATCCTGAAAAAAGAGCCCGCCGCCGTTGTGAACTCCCGCGCCCGAGAGACGATCGATGTTGAAGATCACTTGCTCGCTGCCGCCGCGCGCCACGTCACCGTCAGCCGTGAAACGAGTGACGCGGTTGTTATTGCCAGGGCGGTGCGTGTAGTACACGTACACGTAGCCGTTCTGGGAGAAATTAGGATCAAGCGCGATACCCTGCAATCCGCGCTCGTTGTAATTGTCCACGTCCGGAATCGTGGCGAACGGCGTTGGGAGCAGCGAACCGTTTTTAACGATCCGAATCCGGCCTGCTTTCTCGGTGATGAACACCCGTCCGTCAGGGGCTACGTCCAGTGCGACAGGGTCCAGGCCGGTAGCCAGTTGCGTACCGGAAAAATTAGCCGGAAAACTTTGGGCGTGAAGGCGTTGCAGAAAACTCAGTAGGAGAACTAGGGCAACGCCGACGACTCGGGCGTAAGGGAAGGGCAATACATGGCGGTAAAAACGGTAAAAAGGCGGTTTCATACGTGATTGGGTTTGTTGAACATGAAACTTCTAAGTGGTTTACTGAGCAAAAAAGGTCCCTGACACCGCAGGGGAGCTACGGGTCAGGTATACGTTTGCCATCAATTGAGCAAGCCCCGGTCAGACCATGTTTCTCAACTCGAACAACGGTTCGAGAACTGAGGAAAAACGTACGCAGTCCGTCCGGGAGAAAGCCAGATGGAAGGCAAAGCGCCTAAAAAACAATGAGATAATTTTTAACTGAAGGGTTGGCCCGGTTAGCCCAACGGGTCCGGTGAGTCGGAAAGACTGACTCGGTACGTGTAGCTGGCGGCGAGGAGGCAAAAAAAACAAAAAAACCTGACGGGCCCGTCAGGTTTTTAAGAATTTTTTAATTTTTTCTGTAGTCCCGCGTGGAATCGAACCACGATCTTAAGTTCCGGAAACTTACATACTATCCGTTGTACTACGGGACCTTGAAAAAAAGCCGCCCAACTTGGGAGGCTTTTTTTGTAGCGGGAGCAGGACTCGAACCTGCGACCTTTGGGTTATGAGCCCAACGAGCTGCCAACTGCTCCATCCCGCGCTGTTTGGGAGGACAAAGCTAAACGCATTCGGCCGAAAATCAATACCTTTGCGGACATTTTTGACCGCAGATTTACGCTAATCTTTTTGATTTCGCTGATTTCCAGCGCTATAAATCAATCCAATTTGGCGAAAATTTTTGCGGTGATGACCTGAGTTCATGGAAGCACCCCTCCCGCATAAGGCCGGGTTTGTCAGCATCGTGGGCAAACCGAACGTCGGCAAATCCACCCTGATGAACGTGCTCGTCGGCGAACGGCTGAGCATCATCACCTCCAAAGCGCAGACCACCCGCCACCGGATTATGGGCATCCTCAACGGAACCCACACCGATGCCGCGGGCCACGCGTTTGGGTTTCAACTCGTTTATTCCGACACGCCGGGCATCATCAGGCCGCAGTACGAACTCCACAAGTCGATGATGGGCTTCGTGCACAGCTCACTCGAAGACGCCGACGTGATTCTGTTCGTGACCGATCTCTTCGAGCAGTACGACGAGGACGACGTTATTCAGAAACTCCAGCGCATTGACCACCTTCCGGTACTCCTGCTCATCAACAAAATCGACCTGGCGACGCCCGAACAGGTAGGGGAAAAAATCGCCCATTGGCATGAGCGCTTCCCAACGCAGGAAATTCTGCCCATCTCGGCGCTGAAGGAGGAGGGTACCGCGGGCGTGTTCGACCGGCTGCTCCAGTACCTGCCCGAACACCCGCCGTATTTTCCGAAAGACGAACTGACCGATAAGCCCGAGCGGTTTTTCGTTTCGGAAATCATCCGGGAGAAAATTTTTCTCAACTACAAAAAGGAGGTACCCTACAGTGCCGAAGTCGTCGTCATGTCGTTCAAGGAAAGCGCCGACATCATCCGCATTTCGACGGAAATCTACGTCGAGCGCGTCACGCAGCGGGCCATTCTGCTCGGCCACAAGGGCGAATCGATCAAGCGCGTCGGCATCCAGGCGCGGGAAGAGCTGGAACGTTTCTTCAACAAAAAAGTATTCTTAGAAACCTTCGTCAAAGTTGCCCCCGACTGGCGGACCCAAGCCAACCGCTTGCGTCAGTTTGGGTACTTGGAATGAGAACGTAGGAACCAGGAGCCAGGAGCAAGAATATAAAATCTTCTCGCTCCTGGCTCCTGGTTCCTCACTCCTGAAATCATGGCCAACATCGTCGCAATTGTCGGACGGCCCAACGTGGGCAAGTCCACCCTGTTCAATCGGCTCGTCGAGCAGCGCAAAGCCATCATGGACAACCAGTCCGGCGTCACGCGTGACCGGCATTACGGCTACGCCGAGTGGACGGACAAATTTTTCACCGTCATCGACACCGGCGGGTACGTTGTCGGGTCGGAAGATATTTTTGAGGAATCCATCCGCGAGCAGGTCGAAATCGCCATCGAAGAGGCCACGGTACTCCTCTTCGTCGTCGACTGCATCACGGGTCTGACTGACCTCGACAAGGATTTCGCTACGGTACTCCGCAAGTCGAAAAAGCCGGTACTCCTCGTCGCCAACAAGGCCGATACGCTCGAGAAAGCGCAGAACGCGATGGAGTTTTACGAACTCGGGCTCGGCGACCCGTACCCGATTGCCGCCGAAAACGGCTCGGGTACCGGTGATTTGCTCGATGACGTCGTCGGCCATTTTCCCGAGCAGGGCGACGAAGACCCCGACGCGGGCATCCCGAAAATCGCCATCCTCGGTCGGCCCAACGTGGGCAAGTCCTCGTTTCTGAACGTCCTGCTGGGCAAAGAGCGGAGCATCGTGACCGACATTGCCGGAACCACCCGCGACGCCATCCACACGCGGTACCAGCTCTTCGGCAAGGATTTCATCATCACCGATACCGCCGGAATGCGCCGCAAATCACGGGTGAACGACAACATCGAGTTTTATTCGGTGCTCCGCTCGATTCAGGCGCTCGAAGAATGCGACGTAGCCTGCATTCTGCTCGACGCCACCCAGGGCCTCGAAGCCCAGGACATGAACATCATCGGCATGGCGCACCGGGCCAAAAAGGGCATCGTGCTGATGGTCAATAAGTGGGACTTGGTCGAAAAAGACTCGAAAACCGCTCCGACGATGGAAAAGGAAATTCGCCAGCGCATGGCCCCCATCGACTACCTGCCGATCATCTTCACGTCAGTCACGGAAAAAACGCGGGTCTTCAAGGTCATCGAAAAACTGATGGAGGTCTACGAGGAGCGCGCCAAGCGCGTCCCGACCTCGCAGCTCAATGACGCCATCCTGCCCGAAATCGAAGCGTACCCGCCGCCCTCGCTGAAAGGCAAGTACGTCAAGATCAAGTACCTGACGCAGTTGCCGACGCCCTCGCCGACCTTCGTCTTTTTCTGCAACCTGCCGCAGTACGTCAAGGAATCTTACCAGCGGTACCTCGAAAACAAGATGCGTGAACACTTCGGGTTCGAGGGGGTACCGATTACGTTGTTTTTTCGGAAGAAGTAGGATTAAACCGACTCCCCTCCTGTTTTTACCTTTTTCATTTTCCCAAGCCATACCACTGTAAATAATCCGTTAATCTTCACTCTCGTAGTATTTTTTGGGGAACGCTTTTCGTACCTTTGCGGCCGGTTTTTACATTGACCAGTTGCCAATGACCAGTAACCAATGGGTTTGAACGGGTTGATTTGGTAGGGATTATTGCTCACTGGTCATTGGTAACGGGTCATTGAAACAACTCATGCAATCCATCCGCAACATTGCGATCATCGCGCACGTCGACCACGGCAAAACGACCCTCGTCGATAAAATTATTCACGCCTCGAAAATCTTCCGGGAAAACCAGGAGTTCGGGGATCTGATTCTCGACAACAACGACCTCGAACGCGAGCGCGGGATCACCATCGTCTCGAAAAACGTGTCCGTCCGCTACAACGGCGTGAAGATCAACATCATTGACACGCCGGGCCACTCCGACTTTGGTGGCGAGGTAGAGCGGGTACTCAAAATGGCCGACGGGGTACTGCTCCTCGTCGATGCGTTTGAAGGCCCCATGCCCCAGACGCGTTTCGTGCTTTCGAAGGCCCTGCATCTGGGTCTGAAGCCCATTGTCGTCATCAACAAAGTCGACAAGGAAAACTGCCGCCCCGACGAGGTACACGAACAGGTATTCGACCTGATGTTCAACCTCGAAGCCACCGAGGAACAACTTGACTTCCCGACCATCTACGGCTCCTCGAAGCAGGGCTGGATGAGTACCGACTGGCAAAAACCCACGACCGACATCATTCCGCTGCTCGACGCCATCGTCGAGTACATCCCGGCGGCCCCCGTCAACGAGGGCAATCCGCAGATGCAGATCACCTCGCTCGATTTTTCGTCGTTCGTGGGTCGCATCGCCATCGGGCGGGTATTCCGCGGTACCCTGAAAGAAGGCGCGTCGATGGGCTTGGTCAAGTCCGACGGCTCGGTCAAGCGCGTTCGCATCAAAGAACTGCAGGTATTTGAAGGCTTAGGCAAACAAAAAGTTTCGGAAGTATCCTCGGGCGACATCTGCGCCGTGACGGGTATCGAAGATTTTGAAATCGGGGATACCATCACCGACGCCGAGAACCCGGAAGCCCTGCCGCGCATTTCCATCGACGAGCCGACGATGAACATGCTCTTTACGATCAACAACTCGCCTTTTTTCGGCAAGGAGGGCAAGTTCGTCACCTCACGTCACCTCCGCGATCGGCTTTTCAAGGAAACCGAAAAGAACCTCGCCCTGCGCGTGGAGACGACCGATTCGGAAGATAAATTTCTTGTCTTCGGGCGCGGCATTCTGCACCTCTCGGTCCTCATCGAAACGATGCGCCGCGAAGGGTACGAACTCCAGGTCGGGCAGCCGCAGGTACTTTTCAAGGAAATCGACGGCCAGCGCTGCGAGCCGATTGAAACGCTCGTCGTCGACGTACCGCAGGAAACCGCCGGGAAGGTCATCGAACTGGCTACCCAGCGCAAGGGCGAGCTGAAGGTGATGGAGCCGAAGGGTGATTTGCAGCACCTCGAATTCGAAATTCCTTCGCGGGGCATCATCGGGCTGCGCTCGAACGTACTCACGGCCACCTTCGGCGAGGCCATCATGAGCCACCGTTTCAAGAGTTTCGAGCCGTACCGCGGCTCGATTCCGGGGCGCATCAACGGTTCGCTCATTTCAATGGGCAACGGCCCGGCCACGGCGTACTCGATTGACAAACTTCAGGACCGCGGCGAGTTCTTTATCGACCCGAACGAAGAAATCTACACGGGGCAGGTCATCGGCGAACACAACCGGCAGAATGACATCGTCGTGAACCTGCAAACGGCCAAAAAACTGACCAACATGCGGGCCAGCGGCTCGGATGACAACGTGCGCATCGCCCCGAAAATCCAGTTTTCGCTCGAAGAGTCGATGGAGTACATCCAGAAAGACGAGTACCTGGAAATCACCCCAAAATCGATCCGGATGCGCAAAATCTTCCTCGACGAAAACGAGCGCAAGCGGAATGAAAACAAAGTGATGGCGGAGGCGTAAGTACTTCCATCAAAAAAAAACAAACCGGCTGCGTCGCTGAGCTGCGTAGCAAGGGGACTGCGCGTCTGCGGTTTAGACCCCTCGCTACGCAGCTCAGCGACGCAGCCGGTTTGGGTCAGTTTTAGAAAACTGCATTCGCAATCCAAATGCAGCATAAAATTCAAATCCCCCACAAGCGGTTCTTTAAACTGCTCTGCTTCAAAAAGAGGGGAGTTTTTTATTTCATATCACACCTTTCCAAATTTTTCTACTTTTGTCTCCCGCCCGTCCGCCTCGGGCGCAACCCACCTTTGAAACATTCGCGTAGTGAAACGGCTGTACCGCCTACTGCTTTTCGGACTACTCGCGTTGACCCCGTCGCTGGCTTTGGCCCAGCGCGTCGACCAACTTTCCGACGCCCAGATTGGGGAATTTCTCCGCCGCGCCCAGGCCAGCGGCCTCTCCGAAACCCAGATTGAAAAAGCAGCCCTTGCCCAGGGCTACACCCCCGCCGATGTCGCCCGGATGCGCGAACGCATTCAGCAGGTGCAGGGCACCAAACCCGCCGGTGCCGCCGGTACGGCCGTGGTCGATACCAGCGTGGCACGTCGGGTAGCGGGCGATACCATTCGGTTACTGCCCTCAAACGCCGTTTCGGCCCCGGTGGAAAAATCTGTGGTGGATACCCCCCCGGTATCACAGCAGCCCGAAGTCTTCGGGGCAGGCTTTTTCCGCAACGCCTCGCTCAGCTTCGAGCCGAACCTTCGCCTCGCAACACCCAAAAACTACGTCCTTGGTCCCGACGACGAGTTGAACGTCGAGGTCTACGGCAATTCAGTCCAAACGTACAAGCTGAAAATCAGCCCCGAGGGTACCGTCCGGTTTGAAAACGCGGTGGTACCCGTCAGCGGTCTGAGCATCGAGGCGGCGCAGGCGCGCATCAGCTCCCAACTCCGGCGGCTTTACGGCGGCGCGGGCATCAACGTCCGCATCACGCTCGGATCCATCCGTACGATTCAGGTCACCGTCACGGGCGAAGTCGTCAAGCCGGGCAGCTACTCGGTTCCTTCGCTGGCCACGGCCTTCAATGTCATCTACCGCTCGGGCGGCCCCACGCCCAATGGCTCGCTGCGGCGCATCCAGCTCCGGCGCGACAACCAGGTCATCCGCACCATCGACCTCTACGACTTCCTGCTCCGCGCCGACCAGCGCGACAACCTCGCCCTGCGCGACCAGGACGTACTCATTTTCACCGACTACGGCGCGAAGGTCGAACTCACGGGCGAAGTGCGCCGCCCAGCGATTTACGAAATCAAATCCGGCGAAACGCTGAAAGACGTCCTCGGCTTCGCGGGTGGGTTCACCGACGCCGCTTACACGGCTACGCTCAGCGTGCGGCGCAACACGCCCCGCGAATTGAAAATGCTGACCGTCGCCCACGACGAAATCCCGACGTTCGCACCGCAGAGCGGCGACCGCTACACGGTGGGTACCATTCTCGAACGCTACGAAAATCGCGTTGAAATTCGCGGGGCCGTGTTTCGCCCCGGCGAATACGCGCTGGATGGCCGCATCCGCACCGTCGGCGATCTCGTCCGGCAGGCCGACGGGCTGAAGGGCGACGCCTTCCTGGCGCGGGCGTCCATCCGCCGGGAGCGCGACAACCTCGACGCCGAAAATCTCAGCTTTGACCTCGGTCGCCTGCTCCGCGGCGAACTACCCGACGTACCGCTCCGGCGGCAGGACGTCGTCACGGTGCAGTCCATCAACGACCTCCGTGAACCGTACGCGGTCAGCATCGGCGGGGCAGTCAACGCGGCGGGCGTGTTTCCGTTTGAGGAAAACCTGAGCGTGGCCGACCTCATTGCCCGCGCCGGGGGCTTCAGCGAGGGCGCGACGGGTTCGCGGGTGGAAGTCTCCCGCCGGATCAAGGACGAATCGCTCAAACTCGACAGCCTCGCCGTGCAGGTGTTTCAGTTCGACGTCTCGAAAGACCTCGCGCTCAGCCCGCAGGACGCCGCCTTCCGTCTCCAGCCCTTCGACGCCGTGCAGGTCCGGGCCATTCCGAGTTACGAAGCCCAGCGGACGGTCGTCATCGACGGGGAGGTACGCTTCGCGGGCGTGTACGCCATCCAGAACCGCGCCGAACGCATCTCCGACCTCATCCGCCGGGCCGGGGGGCTCAAGCCCGAAGCCTTCCTCCGCGCCGCGCGCTTCACCCGGCAGGGACAGCTCGTGGCCGTCGACCTCGAAGCCATCCTGCGTAGCCCCGAGCAGGCCGCCAACCTGCGCCTCGAAGCGGGCGACGCCGTATTCATTCCGAAAAAAACCGAACTCGTGCGCATTGCCGGGGCGGTGGAAAACCCGGCAACGGTCAATTTTGAGCGGGGAATGCGGTTTAAAGACTACCTCTCGCGAGCCGGAGGCTTCAGCGACGTCGCCCGCCGCAGCCGAACCTACGTGACCCGCGCCAACGGCACCACCGTGCGTACCAAAAAGCGCTTGTTTTTCAACAAGTACCCCCGCGTCGAAACCGGATCGACCATCACCGTCCCCACCCGCCCCGCCGAAAGCCGCCGCCTCGATCCCGCCGAACGCGTCGCGGTTTTCTCCGTCGTCGGGTCGTTCCTGATCGCCGTCGGGACGGTACTGGCGGCGGTGTTGCGGAATTAGGGGAGGAGCGGGAGCAAGGACAAAGAAGAACGTGAACAAAACACCTTTCTTAAAACAGACGCTGAATCAACGAAAATGACCCCCGCTCCACCCGACGAAATGACCCTTCGCTTCTCCGACGTCGCGCGGTTTTTCCGCGTGAACCGGCGGCGGATCGGGCTGGTCACGGCGGCGTTTGCGGCGGTGGGGGTACTCGTGGCGCTGCTAAGTCCGGTCGAGTACACGTCGGAAGCGCAGATCATGCCCGAGTTGCAGGGGAAAAGCAACATCGGCCAGTTTCAGGCCCTGGCCGACCTGGCGGGCATCAACCTCGACAACGTCGCCGTGACCGACGCCGTCCGTCCCGACCTCTACCCCAACATCCTCCAGAGCAATCCCTTCCTGATCAGCCTCATGGCGCTGCGCGTGCAGCCGGGCGGCGTGGGAACGCCCCGCCGCCTCGATACCTACCTGCGCAGCCAGCGTTCGGCACGGGATTCTTTCACCAGTACCCTTTCCGGTTGGTTCCGCCGCGGAGCCAGCGGCCCCGCGCTGCCCCGTACCCTGCCCGCCAACAGCGGCATTTTACTTGTGTCGCGGGAAGACGAAAAACTGATGGATGACCTCAGCGAACGAATTCGGGCGGGGCTGGACAAGCGCACCGGTCTCATCACGGTCAGCGCCAAAATGCCCGACCCGGTCGTGGCGGCGGTCGTAGCCCGGTACGCCCTCGATTACCTCACGCGCTACGTCACGGGGTACCGCACCGAGAAAACCCGGCAGCAGGTGGACTTTCTGACCACGCAGGTAGCCGGGGCGAAGGCCCGGTTTCAGTCGGCCGACGTGGCCCTGCGCAGCTACCGCGACCGCACCCGCAACCCGTTTTTCAGCGTCTCGGGTGCCGAAGAAACCCGGCGGCAGTCGGAGCTGACGCTAATCCAGACCGTCTACGCCGACCTCGCCCGGCAGCTCGAACAGGCCCGCGTGCGGATGCGCGAAGAAACGCCCGTACTCAAAGTACTCGAACCGCCGCAGGTACCGCTGAAGCGGAGCGAGCCGAAGCGGACGGTGACCGTCCTGGCGGCGGCGCTGCTGGGTTTTGTGCTCGCCACGGCGTACGCGTTTTTCCGGCAATTCGTCTAACCCACTGCGCTCGTGACGCTCAACCCCAAGTCGTTTCTGTACGGAATGGTGCTGACCGGGTTCGTAGTCTTCATCGAACCGGCTCCGTACGAACTGCTGGCGCTGGGCTTCGTCGGACTGACGTTCCTGATGCTTCTTCGGCGCGGGCGGGTACTCCGTTCTCACGCGCTGCTGCTCGGCGGGTACCTCACGCTGATGCTCCTGACGACCCTCGGCAATCTGTTTTCGCCTACGCCGCTGGCTTCACTGGGGTACCACGCCGTGACGATGCTGCTGGCCGCGACGGCGGTGGCAGTTCCGCTCAACAACCTTACGCCCGACGAGGAGTACCGCTACGTGTACAATCCGTACGTGTACGCGTGCCTGCTCAACGGCCTCGTCGTGCTGCTGGGCTTGGCGGGACTTTCCATCGGGCAGGGGTACCACACGGGTCTGCGCCCGATGGGGTACTTCAAAGACCCCAACGTAATGTCGGCGTTTTGCGGGCCGGGCATCGTGCTGTCCATCGACTACCTGATTCATCGCCGTTTTCAACTTCGCAGTCGCTGGATTCACGGGTTGAATATCGCCCTCAGCTCGCTTTGCCTCGTGGCGGCGCTGTCGCGGGCGGCGTACGTGCAATTTGTACTGACGTTGCTTGTGTATCTCGTTGGCTCGGGCCAACTGCGTATGTTGGTCAAACTGAGTGCGTACGCGCTGGGTTTGCTCGTTGTGTTGGTCCTGGGTGTCGTGTACCTCGTCGGCGTGGATAACCTGCTGTTTCTGCTTTCGGGGAATGAGTTTTACAGCGTCTTTTCCGAACGGTTCGAGTACAAATCCTACGATGATGACCGTTTCGGGGCGCAGCAAAAAGTTTTGAAATCGTTGACGCTTTTCGGTTCAGGTGGTTACAGTGCAGATATGTTAGCAGGATATTCAACTCACAGCCTGTACGTACGGGCCTTGTATGAATTTGGGTACTTCGGCGGCGCGCTGTTTCTGCTGAGCTTGTACACCCTGTTTGCCGGATTGCTGTTGCGGCTGCTGACTCGTCGTTCGCCCGCGTTGGCGCTCGTGACGGGTGCCCTGGCGGGTGTGCTGGTCAGTTCCTTCGTCATTGACACTGTCCACTGGCGGCACTTCTGGCTTTTCATCGGGCTGGGCTTAAATCAGCTAGGGCGGGTACCCAGCATCCGGGGGGCTTTCTCACGCGTTTCTCCAGTCGTTTCCTGATGCGCGTTCACCTGCGTTCGCTCAGCCTGACCCAAAAAAACGCTGCGTTTGCGGCGGGTCAGATTGTCGTCGCCAGTGCGTTTTTCTTTATCAACTACGGCTTGATCTGGTACCTGCTGGGTACCGAAGCGTTCGGATTGTGGTCGATTATCGCCTCGGTGACGAACATCGGCAACATCGCGTACTTGGGTTTTTCGTCGAGCGTCGTGCAGTTTACGGCCCAATTCAGCGCCAGGGGCGAGACCGACCGGCTCAATGCGCTCGTACGCAATAACCTGCTCGTCGTTGGCGGGTTGACGCTGCTCTTCAGCGTCGGTCTCTACCTCCTCACGCCCCGGCTCTACGCCGATTCGCTCCGCACCGTCGAGGCGTCGTACTTCGCCCGTGTACTGCTGCTCAACCTGCTCGGCATGGCGCTGGCGTCGTTGTGTACGTCGTTCATGGCGGTACTCGAAGGCGTTCAACGACTCTACGTGAAAAGCATCCTTTTATCCATTGGCGCGCTGCTTAACACGCTTACGGTAGCCGCGCTGGTACCCGGTTCAGGATTAGAAGGAGCCGCTCTCGGCTACGTGCTGAGTGGAACGTTCCTGTTGGGGGCGAGTTACTGGCAAGCTCGGCGGTACGTGCCGAACCTCGCGGTCTGGCCCCTGCGCTGGAACCGGACGCTGTTTCGTCAGACGGCGGCGTTCGGGGCGAAGGCGCAGGGGATAGCCGTGTTGCAATTGCTCCTCGACCCGATGGTTAAGTACCTGCTGAGCCGCTTCGCGGCGCTGGAATTCATCGCCTACTTCGAGATCGCCAATAAACTGGTCATGCAGGCACGCATGGTCGTGATGGCCAGCTTCCAGGCCCTCGTACCAAAGGTGGCCGCCACGTTGCACGAGCCGGAGGCCTTCACCGTGGCGCGGCACCGGCTGCTACTGACCCTCGCTGCCACGGGTACCGCGTTGGCGGTGGGCGTGGTCTGGCTGGGCGGGGCTTGGGTCGAGCAGACCTGGCCTGACGCCGGTACTCAAACGGTGGTCGCGTGCCTTCAGGCGCTGACGCTCGGCTGGGGTTTTAACGTCGTGACCCTCCCGGCGTACTTCCTGTTCTGGGGCTTGGGCCTGCTTCGGTACAACCTCACGAATCAGCTTCTGCTGGCTGGGCTGAATGTCGCCCTGGCCTTGCCACTGGGGTACCTCGCGGGTGGTCCGGGCGTGGTTTGGGGCTGGGCCGGTGCCGCGGTAATTAGTTCGGGGTACACGTTGTGGGCGTTTGGGCGGCGGTTCCGTCTTTCGGCTGAACAGTGGAGGGTACCCGGTCGACTGCTACTGGGCAGTTGCTTAACAGCAGTCCTTTTGGCGGTCGCTACTGCTGGGTTTGATTCCGTACCAGCAACGGTTTATATACTTCTGTTGTCCCTCCATGTCGCAGTTGTGTTTGTAACGGTGCGGACGCAGGCCATTTTGTTTTATTCCTCTCGCTTCATCCGATGAACGACGTACCCCAGCGTGAAACCCGGCTTGCGGTACTTATTCCGTACTTGAAGCGAACCAATCAGCAGGCCGATTTGGATGCTACCATCCAGTCATTACTTCGGGATTCCTATCAAAACTGGGACGTATTTATCGTGGACGATGGAAGTCCAGTACCCGTTGAAACAGGGGGTTACGGTTTAGCAGAACGAGCAATTCAGTTAGTACAGCCCGCAAACCAGGGAATCGAGCGGGCGCTAAATCGGGGCATTGAGGAAATTTTGGCCCGTAATTACGCGTACCTCGCACGCATTGACGCGGGTGATGAGGCGCTGAACGACCGCTTGTTGAAGCAGGTAACGACACTCGAAAACGAGCCCGAACTGACGCTGGTGAGCTGCTTTGCGGAGGTAACAGACCGGGAGGGTCGTTTACTCTACGTACACCGACCCCCTACCGACCCCGCCGAACTTCACCGTGCCATGCACCAGCAAAACTGGATCGTCCACACGGGCGTCATGTTGCGAACCAGCGTCTTGAGACGAAGCGGTTTGTATCGAACAGATTTTAAAGCAGGGGAGGATTATGAACTATTTTTTCGCATCCTGGCCGGTGGAGGTCAGGCTCGCACGTTGCCCGAAGTGCTCGTCCGCTTCGATACGAATCCTCATGGCATCAGTGGTCAACGGCGTCGACGGCAACTGATTTCAACCTTGCGCGTTCAACTCCAATATTTTGATTTTAGACAGTGGCGAAGCTATTTCGGCGTGTTACGTACCTCGCTGCTTTTCCTGATTCCCCGTCGCTGGGCCCTTCAACTCAAAAAATCGCTGGCATGACCCCTATTGTCTTCCTCATCACCAAAAGTGAAGTCGGCGGGGCGCAGCGGTTCGTGCGGGAGCAAATCGCGATTCTGGCTCAGACGGACCAGTACCGGCTGTACCTCGTGACCAATCAACCGGGCTGGCTCGTTGAGACCACCATCGGCGACGTGGCGGGTGTTTGGACCGACCGCCGCCTCGAACGGCCCACGTCCCTGGGGTACCTGCTCGCCCTGACCCAGTACCTGCGACGGGTGGGTGCTGGATTGGTCGTTTGCAATTCGGCCTATGCCGGTGTGTACGGTCGGTTGGCGGCGCGTTGGCTGAAGATACCCGCCGTGTACGTCTCGCACGGGTGGTCGTCGGTGTACCGGGGCGGACGTACGGCCGGATTGCTCAACGCCATCGAGCGCCAACTGGCCCGGCTGTCGGCGGCGGTCTGGTGCGTGTCGGACAACGACTACGCCGTAGCCCGGCAGCGCATCGGCATTCCGGCCCCCAAACTGCTGACGGTGTCTAACGCCATTTTCGCCCCAACCGACCACGCAACCGTACCCGCTCTACAAGCAGACGAACGCTTTCGAGTCGTGACGGTCACCCGACTGACATTTCCTCAGAAACGTGTCGACCTGTTGATTGAAGCCGTTGCAGGAATGTCTGACGTTGATTTGTTTGTGGTGGGTACAGGTGCACATCGCTCCCGAATCGAAGCGCAGGTACAAGCACGTAACGCGCCCAACGTGAAGTTGCTAGGTGAAATCCCCAACTTCAACGGTTTTGGTGAGTACCACGCCTTCGCCCTGATTTCTGACGGAGAAGGCCTGCCGCTTTCGGCGTTGGAGGCGTTGGCCCACGGCTTGCCCGTCGTTGTCAGCGACGTGGGCGGGTGCCCTGCTCTGGTGGCCGACTGTGGGGCGCTGGTTCAGAACGACGTGGCGGCGATCCAGGCGGGCATCGCTGCCTGCCGCCAGCACCACGCCGCCTATGCGCGCGCCGCCCGCCAGCACTTCGAGTCACACTTCGACCTGACCCGACGGGCGGGGGAATTTTTGGGGATTTATGAGGGGATAGTGGGAAATGGCAGGTTGGGGAGTAGTCGAGTGGCCGAGCGGGAAGCCTGACCAAGTCTGGAAAGCTCATCCTGCGCTGTGCGCAACCACCCCCAGCCGCACCAGCCCACCGCACCCCTCCTTGAAAAGGAGGGGAGTCGAGTGCATTTCCTGCTTCCGATCCGCCTTACGAAGACTAGATTTTAACAACTCCCCTCCTTTTCAAGGAGGGGGTGCGGCTGGATCGTGCGGCTGGGGGGTGGTTGCGCACAGCGCGGGATGAGCTTTCCAGACTTGGTCAGGCTTCGCGTGCGGCTGCGGAATGGTTAGGCACCGACCGCCCGACTCCAAACTAATTCCACCACCCAAAATTCCTCTCAATCTCTGCCAAAACGCCTTCCAACGCTTTGAATACCAATTGATTCTCAAATCGCAGTACCCGGATGCCGAGGCCATTCAAAAAAGCATCGCGTTCCTGGTCGTGCGCGGTACCAGACTCGGTGAAATGAAGGTACCCATCCAACTCGATGACCAGCCGCTCGGCAGGACAGTAGAAATCCAGAATGTACGGCCCAACGCTGGGTTGCCGCCGGAACTTGCGCTGGGCGAGTTGGGAGTTTTGAAGTGATTTCCAGAGCGTCGCTTCAGCCGGAGTAAGACGCTGACGAAGTTCACGACGACGGGCCTTCAACTGGGGAAGGTTGTTGAGTGGAGTTGGCATCGGTGTAGCATTGATGAGGTCAATGCTACGAGGGGTTTGGGGATGGGCGTGAGAAAAGTTAGGGAAAGGTGCTCGGGCGGGTTGGCTATGGTGGGAAGCTTTCTGTAGGCCGGGTTTCTAAACCCCACGCTGTGCGCAACCACCTGGCGATGTCCACTTGGCCCGCGAGGAAAAAGTACGTTTCTCAACCCCCCGCTGCGCGAACCACCCCCCAGCCGACCCACTCGATCACCCCCACCTTGCATTCTCCCCCCGCCCCGGCTACTTTTGAAGCCCCCGATGCGTCTGCTGTTCCTGACTTCCCGCCTGCCGTACCCGCCGTTGAAGGGCGATCAGGTCGTGGTGTACCACCGGCTGCGGGAATTGGGGCCGCGCCACCGCATCACGCTACTGACCGCTTACGAACACCCCGACGAACTGCGTTACCTCCCCGCCCTCGAACCCTACTGCGAGCGCATTGTCCCCGTGCGGCTGTCGCGGGGTCGGATTGCGCTCAACCTGCTTCGGGCGCTGTTCAACCGGGTACCGTTCCAGGTGGCATACTACCGTTCGGCGGCGTTCGGGCGGGCACTGCGCGACCTCGACCCGGCCTCGTTCGACCTCATTCACGCCTACCGCCTCTCGACCGCCGCCGTCGTGGACCCAACGGGTACGCCCGCCGTGCTCGATTTGATTGATTCGTTGACGCTCAACCTCGCCCGCCGCCGGGCGCTGGGTCGCGACGGCTGGCTCACGTGGCAGTTTCTGAATGAAGAGTACCGGCGGGTAGTGGCGTACGAAGCGGCGCAGGTCCGGCGGTTTCCGGCGACGGTCGTCGTGTCGCCCGTGGATGGCGCGGCCCTGCCGGGCGAAACGGGACACGTGGTGGTCAATCCGAACGGCGTCGACGCGGAAATTTTCCGCCGCACCCGTCCCATACCCGAGACGCCGACGCTCGTGTTTTCGGGCAACTGGGCCTACCACCCTAACGCGGCGGCGCTGGCCTGGTTTCTCGACCACTGCTGGCCGATCGTGCGCGCGGCGGTACCGGCGGCCGTATTGCACGTTGTGGGCGTGAATCCGCCGCGGGGCCTGCGCACCGGGCCGGACGTGCGGGTCACGGGCTACGTTCCCGTCATGGCCGAGGCGCTTAACGACGCCCACGCGGCCATTGCCCCGATGCAATCGGGGTCGGGCATTCAGAACAAAATCCTGGAAGCGATGGCCTGTGAACTACCCGTCGTGACGACGACCCTGGGCCGTGGTCCCATCGAGACTGGTGCGTCGTCGGGCCTGTTCGTTGCCGATGATCCGGCCGACTTTCGCGCCGCCTGCATCGCCCTGCTGACGGACCCCGCCCGCGCCCAGACGCTCGGCCAACGGGCGGCCGCGTACGTACGAGAAGCCCACACCTGGGCCGAAAACGCGCGGCGGGTAGAGGCGGTGTACGCGACGCTGCGAAGGCGTCGGGCGGAGTAAGCGACGGAGCGTACGCCACCGCTTACCGACGCAGTTCTTCCCTCACAATCGCCCGTCCACCCAGTCCTGTTCCAGCATCCCCTTCACGTCAAACACCACCGAGTGGGCGTGGCGGAGGGCGTTCCAATCCAGTTCAGCGAAGGCCTCGTGCGCGACGCAGAGCACGAGCGCATCGTACACCCCGCTCGGAGCAAGGAGCGAAATGTCGTGCTCGCGCCGTACCTCGTCGGCATCGGCCCAGGGGTCGCAGACCTCGACCCGGAGGCCGAACTCTTCCAACTCCCGAATCACGTCGAGTACCTTCGTGTTGCGCGTGTCGGGGCAATTTTCCTTGTACGTCATCCCGAGGACGAGCGCCCGCGCACCGCTGAGCACGTGGCCTTTTTTGAGCAGCAGCTTCACGACTTTTCCCGCCACGAACCGCCCCATTTCGTCGTTGACACGCCGCCCCGAGAGTAGCACCTGTGGGACGTACCCGAGCGATTCGGCCTTGTGAAGCAGGTAGTACGGGTCGACGCTGATGCAGTGCCCGCCGACGAGGCCGGGGCGGAAGGGCAGGAAATTCCACTTCGTCGCGGCGGCGGCGAGTACCTCACCCGTGTCGAGACCCATCCGGTCGAAAAGCAGCGCCAGTTCGTTAACGAACGAAATGTTCACGTCGCGCTGGGCGTTTTCGATGGCTTTGCTCGCCTCGGCTACCCGGATCGACGGCGCGCGATGGGTACCCGCCGGGATGATGCGGCGGTAGAGGTCATCAACGAATTCGGCCGCTTCGGGGCAGGACCCCGCCGTGACCTTAATGATTTCCGCCAGGGCCCGCCCGCCCGCGCCGGGGCTGATGCGTTCGGGCGAGTACCCGACCCAGAAGTCCTGATTCAACCGGAGCCCGCTCGCGGCTTCGAGTACTGGCACGCAGTCGTCTTCGGTACAGCCGGGGTACACCGTTGACTCGTAAATCACGCAGTCGCCGGGTTTGAGTACCCCGCCCACCGTGCGGGTGGCGTCCAGCAAAAAAGAAAGGTCAGGCCGCCGGGCGGTATCGACGGGCGTAGGTACCGTCACGACGAACACGGTGCAGTCGCGTACGTCGGTGGGCTGGTCGCTGAGGAGCAGCGCGGCGTCGGCCAAGGTTTCGGCAGAAACTTGCCGGGTGCGGTCGTGGTGCTGCCGGAGTTCGGCGAGGCGGCGGGCGTCATAGTCGTAGCCACGGGTGGGGTACCATTCGGCGAAGGCCAGGGCCAGCGGTAGCCCCACGTAGCCCAGGCCGACAACGGCCACGCGGGGAGGGGACGGAGGAGTCATGCGGAGGGGCGGAATGGGCCGCAAGGTGGTGAAAAATCGAGTGCACCGGGTAGCAAATCACGTTTGACGCGCCGTTCCGGACGGGCTTCCCGCCCGGCGCAGGAAATCGCACTTGACCGTTCGCTAGTTACTCGGTTGGGTTAATTCCCAGATTTTTACTTTTGAACTCCGCCGTGATTGAAAAGTAACTCACGTTACAAAAGGGCCGTAGCCGCCACTTCGGAGCCGTTTGGATGACTTCCGAACCGAATCATCTGCTGCCTGACGTAACTTAGCTACTCGCGTTTCCGCCCTGCTTACCACACCTGATTTGATCGCCGTCACCCGCTGCTGAACGGATGAATCAGGTAGGCTACATGAGGTAAATTTCTCCGCCACGTATCGTAGTTCCGCCAGGGTTCTTTCTGTCCGAAGAGCAACGGGTTCGTTGCGCCGTTTCGTTCGAGCGGATGGCGGCGCTAACCTGGGTCAGCTTACTAATGAACACGTAAAAGTTGAAAACATTATCTCTTGTTTTGCACTCATAAACAGTATCTTGCCTGTCGATAACTCAAGTCAGAGTGTACAAGGTGATTAACCTAAGTTACGAAATGGCCCGGTAGCATTATCCTTTCGTTAAGAATCGGTTCCGGCCGGTTTCGAGTACCCAAACCGCCTCTATCTTTACCCCGTTACCGCCGCTTAAATCCAGTATCGAGCCGCCAAGTTTCTACCTGAAGTTCCGCCGAAACCAACCCCAACCCCGTCCTTTTACCCCAACCCATGGCTCAGCTTTATTCGGCAGCACCTCAGACGACGAACCTGTTCGTTCATCGCTTAAAAAGTAAGTACAACCCCACCGGTGGCGTCATCATTTTTACCGGCTACGACTACTTCCTCCAGAAGTACGACCTGCGCAAACTGCTTCGGCAGTACCGCGAAGTGGTGCTGGTACCCCGGCGCGTTGACGACGATTACCTCGTCAACCAGACCGTCCGGCCGCTGTTGCAGGCCTACCAGAACATTCACCTGGTCATCTGCCCCGACCACGACCGGCGCTTCCGGATCGTCTACGAACTCATCGCCCGTACCAGTAAGTCAATCCGGGTGAGTACCGTCGAAGACTTCTGTCGCCACGAGCTGCGTAAGGAATACGTCCCCGAAACGACGCACGAATTCAACATCGATTTGCTGGCCCTTCCCACGTTTGGGCGCGGGGTTCAGGCGTTCAAGCGGGCGGTGGACGTCAGTATTGCGAGCGTGATGCTGGTTCTGACGTCTTTCTTCTGGCTGTTGAGCTACTACCGCATTCGTCGGCAATCGCCGGGGCCGGTACTCTTTCGGCAGCCGCGGGTGGGGTTTGAGGAACAGGATTTCGAGTGCGTCAAATTCCGCTCAATGCGCCTCGACGCCGAGGCCCTCGGCGCTACTTTTTCGCGCAAACGCGACTCGCGCACGTTTCCCTACGGAGCCTTCATGCGGGCCACGCGCATTGATGAACTGCCCCAACTGCTCAACGTGCTGCGGGGCGAAATTTCGCTCATTGGTCCGCGGCCCGAGCGGCGGGTTTTCACGGAATCGTTTGAAGAAGTCATTCCGCACTACGCGCAACGGCACCGGATCAAGCCCGGTATCACGGGGTACGCCCAGATTCGGTACGGCTACGGGGCCGGCGCGCGCGACGCCCGCCACAAACTCATGTACGACCTGTACTACATCAAACACTGGAGCCTGGCCCTCGAATTGTACATTTTGTGGGAAACGGGCTGGTCGGTCGTTTCCCAACGGGGTCGCTGATCGCGTAGCTTTGCGCGTATGAATCCGGCCCTCCACCGCCTGTGCCAACTGGCCGGGCAACCGTCCCGCACGATCATCGGCCTCATGTCAGGTACTTCGCTCGATGGCCTCGACGTGGCGCTGTGCCGCGTTTCGGGCCACGGACCGCTTACCCGCGTGCACCTGGAACGCTTCGCGACGGTACCCTACGACGAATCGGTGAAGGCCCGCATCCGCTCGGTGTTCGCCCGGCGCGACGTCGATTTTCAACTCGTCACGGTCCTGAATCCCTGGATTGGTACTCTCCACGCCGAACTGGTACTCGACTGCCTGCGCGGCTGGAGCGTCGACCCCTCGGAGATCGACGCCATTGCCTCGCACGGCCAGACGGTTTTTCACGCGCCCCGCCACCAGCACGGCTGGGCGGAGTACCCCAACGCTACCCTGCAACTCGGCGACGGCGACCACCTGGCCGTGCGGACGGGCATCCTGACCCTGAGCGATTTTCGGCAAAAACACCTTGCCGCCGGGGGTGAAGGCGCGCCGCTGGCCGTGTACGGCGACTACCTGCTTTTTTCGGAACCGGGCGAAAACCGACTACTCATCAACCTGGGCGGGATTGCCAATTTCACGCACCTGCCCGCTTCGGTCGATGCCCGCGCGGTCTTCGTCACCGACACCGGCCCCGGCAACACGCTGCTCGACGCCTTCGCCCGCGAACTGCTCGACCAGCCCTACGATGCCGACGCGGCCACGGCCCGGCAGGGGCAAATTCAACCGGAATTACTGAAAGCACTGAAGGAAAATTCATTTTTTGCCGCACCGTTTCCCAAAACGACCGGCCCCGAACAGTTCAGCCCGGCCTACGTCCGATCGGCGCAGGTGCGAAGCGGCACCGAAGCGCTCGTCCCGCCCGACTTGCTGGCAACGCTCACGCGCTTCAGCGCCGAGACGGTAGCCGAAGCAATTCAGTCGGTACGCCAACCAGGTGAGCAGTACCGGGCGTACCTCAGTGGCGGTGGGGCGCACAATCCGCTGCTGGTTGGGTACCTGCGGGACTTACTGCCAGGGGTACCGATGGGGCTGACGGACGAACTCGGCATGGCGGGGGACGCGAAGGAAGCGGTTTTGTTTGCGGTACTGGCCAACGAAACCCTTGCGGGCGGCCAGACCGATTTTGGTACCCATCCGGGCGTGACGATGGGCAAGATTTCACTGCCTTTTTGAGTGGGCAGTAGGCAGGAAAAAGCCCGTCATTGCGAGCGGTCCGCCGCGCGGGAGCGAGCGTAGCGAGTGACGAAGCAATCCGCCGGGTCGGGCCAACCAAGGTTGAACTTCCGGTCAACTGCTCCCCAAGTTGGCCCCGCTTTGACAGGGGATTGCTTCGCTACGCTCGCAATGACGAGCTTATTTCTGCCTACTGCCACTACCCACTCAAAACTGCAACAACTCGGAGTCTTTAATCAAAATAATCGCAATGCCCGCGACGGCACCGGAGAGGATGAGTTTCCAGTCGTGTTTTTTGACGCGGAAGAGGTCGACGAGGACGAAGGAAGTCGTCAGTACGGCCAGGACGATGAGCAACTGCCCGATTTCGAGGCCGAGGTTGAAGGAAAACAGCGGCAGCACGATGCTCGCCTCCCGACCGAGCAAACTGCGGAGGTAGTTGGAAAAACCCAGGCCGTGGATCAACCCGAAGCCCAGCGCCATGGCGTAGCGCAGCCAGGGGGAAGACCGTCGCTCGTCGTCGAAAATGCGGTCGAGACGATCCTGGTGGAAAAAATTGCTGATGGCCGTCAGCAGAATCGTGACCGGAATTAGAAATTCAATGATCTCCGTGCGGTACTCGACGTACCGCAACGTCGCCAGTGCCAGGGTGATGCTGTGCCCGACGGTGAAGGCCGTCACCAGCAGGAGTACCTGCCGCCAGTCGCTCAGACGGTACACGGCGCACAGCGCCACGACGAAGAGAATGTGATCGTACCCGTTGAGGTCGGTGATGTGCGCGAAACCCAGTTGAAAGTAAAGATTGAAGTCGGTCATGCGGACAGATGAAATGGTGGCGGCAAAACTATCAAAAAAGCCCTCCGAGGCGGAGTTGAAAAAATTTAGGGGGATTCCAACCGACCGCCCAGGTCAAGGGTCTCTGTTGCGGAGTGAGTTACCAGATGATGGTTTGTGAACGATAGACTGAGGAAATTATAGGACACTCTGCCGAACGAAACCGCGCGAGCGCGTCGGCGTTACCGAATAAACAAAAGTCAGCTTTTTAGCTAATTTTCAATAAATCAATACACTTGGCCATTGAAAGTCAACTAACTTCGTAGCTTCGCTGCTCGCTGCAATAAGACGCTGGCACGTCTTTTTACTGGTTCAGCCCTCGTGACCGCCGTGGACCTATCAACCTATCAATTCAACAGCATGCCCCGATACCTGGAAACTTGTTACTCCCTGGGCTACACGGCTGGTGCCTGGCTGGCCCGCCCCGTAGTCTACGTACTTCGGTACCTGTCGCTCGACAGGGCTTCCTGAAACGGCGAACTCTGTATCATCCTCAAAAAGCAAAGCCGGAGCAAATTTGCTCCGGCTTTGCTTTTTGAGAGCAGACGCTTGGCGGGGTCAGTACAGGTCCGTGTGGGCGAAGAAAAACGCGCCTTCGAGGGCGGCGTTGTCGTCCGAATCCGAGCCGTGGATGGCGTTGGCCTCGATCGATTGGGCAAAACGCTTGCGGATGGTACCCTCGGCGGCCTTGGCCGGATCGGTCGCGCCGATGAGCGTACGGAAATCCGTTACGGCGTTTTCTTTCTCCAAAATCATGGGTACGATGGCCCCCGACGACATGTACGCACACAAATCCGGGTAGAAGCCCCGCTCGCGGTGAACGGCGTAAAATTGTCCGGCGCGCTCGGGCGTCAGTTGGGTTTTTTTCATCGCGACGATGCGGAAACCAGCTTCTTCAATGAGTTGAATGATGGCTCCGGTGTGACCCGCGCTGACGGCGTCGGGCTTGATCATCGTAAACGTGCGGTTGGTAGGCATGTAGTTTGGAATGTTGAACGAACCATTTCGCGCGCAAAAGTAGGCAAAACCCCGCGGCATTCGGCGCAAGGTTTTCAAAATCAAGCCCTGGCTTTCCCGGTACCCGCGGCATTGTGCCGGAGTCTTGCTACTTTTGCCGTCCGCAAGACCGCTCCTGACCGGCGCGGCTGCCGAACGAATCGTTGATGCTTCCCCTTGAAACCGTACGGACGCTGGTCGAGGCCCCCCCGCGCCGCGTCGTGATTACCACCCACCAAAATCCCGATGCCGATGCCCTGGGCTCGTCGCTGGCCTGGGCCGGGTACCTGCGGAAAAAGGGGCACACCGTGACGGTCATCACCCCAACCGACTACCCCCGCTACCTGACCTGGATGCCCGGCAACGCCGACGTGGTCGTGTTCAGCGAGCGCGCCCGCGCCCGCGCCGCGCAGGTAGTGGCCGATGCCGAGGTCATTTATTGCCTTGATTTTAACGCCCTGGCCCGCATTGGCGACCTGGAGCCGATGGTCCGGCGGGCGACGGTCCCGAAGGTGATGATCGATCACCACCTCCAGCCTGAAGGCTTCGCCGACGTGGTGTTCTCCGACCCCACCGCCGCTGCCACCGCGCAGATGGTGTACGAACTCATCACCGAACTTGGCGACTCGGCCATCATCGACACGGGCATCGGGGAATGCCTGTACGCGGGTTTCATGACCGATACCGGTTCGTTTCGCCACCCGAGTACCAACGCGGCCGTGCACCGCATCGCCGCCAACCTGATCGAACTCGGCGTAAACACCAACCGCGTTCACCGGCTCATTTTCGACCACGTCTCGCTCGATCGGCTGCGGTTTCTGGGTTACGTGCTTTCCGAAAAAATGGTGGTCCTGCCCGAGTACCGGGTGGCGTACATCGCCGTGACCGACGCCGAACTCAAGCAGTTCCATTCCCAGACGGGCGATACCGAAGGCGTGGTCAACTACGCGCTGTCGGTCGAAAACGTCGTGATGGCGGCCATCCTCGTCGACCGGGGTACCGAAGTCAAGATTTCGTTTCGGTCGGTGGGCGATTTTTCGGTCAACGACCTGGCCCGGCGGTACTTCAACGGCGGCGGGCACCGCAACGCCGCCGGTGGAAAAACTAACCAGTCGCTCAATGAAACCGTCGAACGATTCCTGAGCGTCCTGCCCGAATTCAAAGAAAAATTGTTGGCAACGGAATGAGCCATCCGGCGTTAGTCATTAGACGTTAGACCATGGACGTTAGACGCTAGACGAAAGACAAATTCACAGGTCCAGCGTCTACTACTTCAAAAAGAAAACAATCCAATTCCTCATGCGTAATCAATTTATCGGACTGATGCTGGCGGCTGCCACGTTGGCCGCCTGCGATCAAAACCGAGTCAGTGTCACGGAAACGGGTCTGAAGTACCAATTTTTTGACCGCAACGAAGAAGGGCGCAAGCCCAAGGAAGGCGAAGTGATGACCTACCACTTCGTGCTCCAGAACTTTAAGGATTCAACGCTCATCGACACCCAGAAAATGGGCCAGCCCATGAAGCGGCCCCTGCAACTGCCGCCGTTTAAAGGCAGCTTTGAGGAGGGCCTGCAGATGATGACCAAGGGCGACAGCGCGACGTTTTTCGTCAGTGCCGATTCGCTTATCGCCGTCGGGGCGCTGCAACCGATGCCCAACCTGTTTCCGAAAGGCTCGGACCTGAAAATCACTGTTAAGATGCTCGACATCCAGACGATGGCCGAGTTTGAGAAAGGCATGGAAGCCGCCCGGGGCCAGCAAAAAGCGACGGACGACAAGACAATTACTGCCTACCTCGCCAAAAACGGCCTGAAGGGACAAAAAACCGAAGCGGGCGTGTACGTCGTCACAACGCGGCCGGGTACCGGGCCGGGCGTGATGCCGGGCGATTCGGTGCAGGTGCGGTACGTGGGTAAACTGCTCAATGGCAAGGTGTTCGACCAGAACGTGCAGGATGGCCTCTCGTACCCGGCCGGGCAGGGGCTGCTGATTCCGGGCTGGGAAGACGGCGTCATGAAAATGAAACAGGGCGAGAAGGCAACAATTTTCATCCCGTCGAGTCTGGGCTACGGTGAGCAGGGCTCGCCCGGTGCCATTCCGCCAAACTCGGTCCTCGTTTTCGATCTCGAACTGGTCAGCGTCAAGAAAGGCCGGTAAGTCGAATTTTTCCGGGATATTCCAACGAAGACACCAGCGCTGGTGTCTTCGTCGTTTAAACGACGGTTCACCAAAAAATAAATCGTGACGAAATGAAGTACATACGCCAATTTTTCCCGCTGAGCGCGATCGTGGTACTGGGTCTGGCTGGTTGCAAGGGCGAGATGGAATCGCAGGATGAGCAGAAGATGCGGGAAAACGAGCAGCAGATTCAGGCCTACGCGCAGACCAACGGGCTGACGCCTCAGAAGTCGGAGTCGGGGCTGTACTACCAGATCAGGCCCGGCGGCAGTACGCGCAAGGCGCAGGTGGGTGAGCAGGTGGTGTTGCGAATCATCGGGCGACGACTCGACGGATTCGTCTTCGACAGTACCTCGCTCAACTCAGCCAAAACCGCCCGGGCGCAGTACGGTTTCATTGGGCTGGCGGGTTTGCAGGAAGGACTTTCGCTAATGAACGTGAGCGATTCGGCCACGCTGCTGATGCCGTACTACCTGGCCTACGGCTCGCGCAGCTTCGACGTGCTGCCCGCGTACTCGCCCGTGCGATACGACATCAAACTGCTCGCCATTCGGAACGAAACCGAGCAGATCGACGCCTACCTGCTCGAAAACAAGCTGGAGCCGACGGTTCGGACCACCGACGGCCTCGTACTCGTGCGAACCGTCACGACGACCGGCGCCCAGCCGCAGTCGGGTCAGACGGCGCGAGTGTCGTACGTGGTTCGTTCGCTGACGGGTGTTGAATACGACAAGGGCATCATCGACGTACGCATCGGTGCCAACGGCAGCATCAAAGGCTTTGAAGAAGGCATCAAGCTCCTGCGCGTGGGCGAAAAAGGCCGCATCCTCTTCCCCTCGGCGCTCGGCTACGGAACCCAGGGGTACCAAACCATCCCCGGCTACACGCCGCTGGTGTTTGACGTGGAGCTGATGAGCGTGCAGTGAGGAGTTTAGAGTTTTCATTTACGAATCCCACTTAACTCTAAACTCCTCACAAACTTCCCAGCCGCCCGCCATCCACGGGCAGGTTGATGCCGTTGATGTAGGCCGCGGCGGGGGTGCAGAGAAAGGCCGCCGCCGCGCCAAACTCCTCGGGCCGACCGATGCGGCCCACGGGAATGTCCTTCGCCGTTTCGGCTTTCAGTTCCTCCAGCTTTTTTCCCTCCCGGTCGGCCCGCTGGCCGAGTACCTCGTCGAGGCGGGTGGTCTCGGTGTAGCCGGGCAAGACGTTGTTGACTGTGATGCCGAATGGTCCCAACTCGCCCGCGAGCGTCTTGGCCCAATTGGCCACCGCCGCCCGAATCGTATTCGATACGCCGAGGCCCGGAATGGGCTGTTTGACCGAGGTCGAAATCACGTTGACGATGCGCCCGTACCCGGCAGCTTTCATGCCGGGTACCACCGCCTGCACGAGCGCGTGGTTATTGAGCAGGTGCGCGGCAAACGCCGTGCTGAAGGCCTCGGGGGCGGCGTCGAATACCGGTCCACCCGCTGGTCCGCCCGTGTTGTTGACGAGGATGTGCAGGGTATCCACCGCCGCGAGCGCTTCCCCGACCGCGGCCCGTACCTGCGCCGGATCCGCAAAATCGGCGACGACGTACCCGTGCGTTTGATTTTGCGGACGCGGCAACTCGCCGAGGCGGATGCGCAGTTTTTCGGGATTCCGGGCCAGCAGCGTCACGCTTGCACCGAGCAGCGCCAGTTCGACGGCCGTGGCCCAACCCAAGCCCTGCGTGCTGCCGCAGACGAGGGCGTTTTTACCGGTGAGATCTAAGTTCATGGGGTACTACGAATCAGGTATTAAGTACAAAGTTTGAAAGCTTACTTCGTACTTAATACCTGATACGTACTACTCGATGAATTTTTCCCACCGCAGTACCCAGTCCGAACTGATGGACGACCTCACGCTGGCCTCCGACGACCTGCGTCGGAACCTGCGCGAACTCGAAGTCACGAACCGATTGCTCGGGGGCAACGCCGTCACGCTCGGCGGGCTGCGCACCTTGCTGGCGGGTACGGAAGGGCCGCTGCGCGTGGCCGATCTGGGCTGCGGGGGCGGCGACATGCTCCGGTTCCTGGCCCGCTGGTTCCGACGGCGGCGGGTACCCACTGAATTGACGGGCATCGACGCCAATGCCTTCATGCTCGACTACGCCCGTGAACGCACGCACGATTTTCCCGAAATCGAGTACCGACAACTCGACGTGTTTTCGGAAGAATTTGCCCAAACGTCGTTTGATGTCGTCTCGATGACCTTGTTTTGTCATCACTTTCCCGATACTCGCCTCGTCGAATTGTTCGGAGTACTGCGCCGGACCACGCGGGTCGGATTGGTCATCAACGATTTACACCGGCATTCCATCGCGTATTACGCCATCTGGACCATCGCCACGCTGTTGCGCACCTCAACCCTCTACCGGCACGACGCCCGGCTGTCAGTGGCGCGGGCTTTTCGGCGCGGCGAACTGGTAGACCTGCTGAAACGCGCTGGTTTTACGCGGGTTTCCGTTCGTTGGCGCTGGGCGTTTCGGTGGGAAGTGGTGGCGTGGTGTTAGGGCTCGTACCATCCAACCGCGTGTTCGGCTCCGGATCGTTTCGGCAGGTTTTCCAAAATGGAAAGACGTTTTGAGTCCTGAATCCAACTCTTCAAACCCCAGTTTTATGAAACGATTTCTGATGCTGAACCTGCTCGTGGGCCTGTTCACGTACGGCGGACTTTCGGCTTCGGCTGATTTCGCCGTATCCACTTCCAACGCCAAACCCATTCCGCACGACGCTTGGAATGGGTTGCTTAAAAAGTACGTCGATGCCAACGGTTTAGTCGACTACGGCGGGCTGAAGGCCAAAGACGCCAGGACGCTCGACCAGTACCTCGAACTCGTCAGCGCCAACGCGCCCGCCGCCGACTGGAGCAAGGACGAAAAACTGGCGTACTGGTTGAACGCCTACAACGCCTTCACGATCAAGCAGATCGTGGATAAGTACCCGACCGAGAGCATCATCGGTAGCGAGGTGCAACTGATTTCGCCGGGTGGGCCGTTCAATAAAAAGTATTTTAAAATCGGCGGGAAGGACATGAGCCTGAACAACATTGAGCAGGACATCATCCGCAAGGAATTCAAGGAACCGCGGATTCACTTTGCACTGGTCTGCGCGGCGATTTCGTGCCCGAAACTGCGCAACGAAGCGTACACGGCGGCCAAACTTGATCAGCAACTGGCCGATCAGGCCCGCAATTTCCTGAACGATCCGAAGAAAAACGCCGTGTCGAAAAAACAGGTGAGCCTGTCGAAGATCTTCGATTGGTACCGGGACGATTTCGGGAAATCGGACGAGAAAGTCGTCAAGTTCATCAATCAGTACAGCCAGATCCAGGCCGACCCGAAGGCGCGCATCTCGTACCAGAAGTACAACTGGGACCTGAACGACCAGAAGTAGCGGGTACCCGGTCCGACACGAAAACCTTCCCGGTCTTCAAGGCCTGGAAGATTTTTGCCTGAAACATCCGAAGTCTCCACTTCGGATGTTTTACGTTTAATCCGCCAACGACCGTTTATGCAGGCAGTAACGGGGTTATGGGCCGTTAGCCCTAACTTGCCAACCTGATTTAGACTTAGACATGGGACGCCGGACGTTAGACAAAAGACAAATGCATCGTCCCGTGTCCAGCGTCTAACGTCCGGCGTCTAAAATCTTTCCCGCTCATGTCCAAAGAAGTCAAAGTCGCGCTGTTAGCCGTCATCTCGCTCGTCGTCCTGTACTTCGGATTTAACTTTTTGAAAGGCTCCGACCTGTTTTCGTCCTCAAATCAGTACTACGCCGTCTACGACAACGTTGACGGCCTCGTTGTTTCCAATCCGGTCATGCTCAACGGGTTGTCGGTCGGTCGCGTGAAAGACATCACCATTTTGCAGGCGCGGGGCAATCAACTCCTCGTCACGATCGACATCGACCGGGACATCCGCCTGACCAAAACCAGCGTCGCCTCGCTCGCCGACGGCGGTCTGCTCGGCGGCAAGCTCATCAACCTCGGCATCCAGCCCGGTGCGCCGCTCGAAGACGAAGACACGCTGCGCTCGGAGAAGGTGGTCGGACTGAGTACGCTGCTGCAGCAAAAAGCCTCGCCGGTACTCGACAACGCCGATTCGCTCATGCGCAATCTTAACATCGTCACGAGCAAATTCAAGGAAACGGGTACCATCCTCAACCAACTGCTGGGTACCGTCGACCGCACGGGGCTGACGCTTCAGGCGACGGTCAACGAAAACCGCAAGGCCATCGCCGCGATGCTGACCAACCTAAACACGCTTTCGTCTTCGCTCATCGAAACCGAAAAAGAACTGAAACCCTTGCTGGGCAAGGCCAACACCTTCGCCGATTCGCTCCAGGCGCTCCGTTTGAACGAAACCGTGAATCAGGCCAACCTCACCGTGGCGCGGTTGCAGGGGTTGCTGCAAAACCTCGAAAGCGGGCAGGGCACGATGGGCAAGCTGCTCAAGGACGAGAAAATGTATGCCAACCTGAACCAAACCCTCGTCGACCTCGACAAACTCCTGGTCGATTTCCGGCAGCAACCCAAGCGCTATGTGCATTTTTCGGTGTTCGGCCGCAAGGACAAAACCGGTCCGGGGGATACGACGGGAACCGGGGCAACGAAACCCTGATTCCGCGGATTCCAGGGATTGAAGAATGGTAAAATCTTGGTAACAACGCATTCTTCAATCCTTGGAATCCGCGGAATCAGGGTTCTATTTCATTCAAGTAGCTTTTCAGTTTCTCAAACGCCCGCGCCCGGTGGCTGAGGGTACCTTTTTCTTCAACCGTCATTTCGGCAAACGTCCGGTCATGGCCGTCGGGCACGAACAGCGGGTCGTAGCCGAAACCTCCGGTACCGCGCGGGGCGTCGAGCAGGGTACCGGCCACGATGCCCTCAAACTGCCGGATGTCGCCATCGAGCACCAGCGTGATGACGGTGCGGAATCGCGCCGAGCGGTCCGGTTTTCCCTCCAGGTTTTGGAGCAACTTTTTCATGTTCGCCGCCGCGTCGCGCGCTGGTCCGGCGTAGTGCGCCGAGTCGACGCCCGGTTCGCCGCCGAGCGCGGGTACCTCCAGGCCGGTGTCGTCGCCGAAAGCATTGACTCGGTAGTGATCGGACAGAAATTTCGTTTTCTCGAACGAATTCGCTTCGAGCGTCCGGCCTGTTTCGGGCAGTTCTTCGTGACAACCCACGTCCTGCGGCGTCACGAGCGTGAAGGCTGCGCCGAGCACGGCCTGGATTTCCTGGAGTTTGTGGCGGTTGTTGGTGGCGAAACAGAGCGTCATTCGGGTAAGTCGTAGCGGGTTTGCAACCGCTGGTAATCGGCCTGGGGTACTTGCAGCAACAGCGGTCGCCGGGCTGGGTCGAGCCAGCCGAGGAGGTCGAGCAGCCGGGCTTCGGTCATCGCCGTGCAGCCGAGGGTACCCGCCGACGGCCCGCCCCAGAGGTGAACGAAAAGGCAGGAACCCCGCCCGGCCACGGGTTTCCGGAAATTATAAGCCACCACGATGCCGTACCGGTACGCGTCGGAGGAAAGCCGCATTCGCTCCGCGGAAGTCCAGTCGCGCCGGGGTACCGTGTCGGCCCGCACGAGTTGGTTGTAGTACCGCGAGGCCGGGTCATCGACGCAAACCAGCAGCGAATCGGCGCGGAGGTACCCGAGCTTCACGTTCGCCGGTTTCGGGCCGTACCCGAAGGCCGGACCCAGGTCGAACAACCCGGCGGGCGAGCGGCCATCGCCTTCGCGCTTGGGGGTACCCGTTTTCAACTCAGATTCGTGTAGCCCCTCGCCCCAGGCCAGCCCATTTTTCCCGACGACGATCGGAAACGATTTCTCGCGCGGTACCCAGCGCTTCGTTTCAGGGTTCCAGTCGTAGGCCGCCAGGGTACCCGAAACCGCATTCATCCCTACCGTCCGCACGACGAGCAGTTGGGTACTCCCGAACCGCTCCACGAGCGAAACCCTCGGAATGGCTGCAAGCCCTCCGAGTGGTTGAGCGGCGGAGAGCCAGGGGAGAAGCGTGAGCAGCCAGTGAAATGCGGTCATGGGATATGGTTGAAGGCAATACTCAATTTTCAATGCGGTCCGCCGCGCGGTTCAACGTTCAGTGAATTGAACATTGAAAATTGAGCATTGAGCATTGCCTTCAAAGCGAAGCTGATTTTTCAAATGCCGCCTTCCCCGCCTCCAGAAACCGCACGAACGCCGCCACGTCGGGGTCGTAGGCCGTCGGTTTGGTCAGCGGCTGGCGGTCGTCGGTCGGGTCGACGAGCACGTAGAGCGGCTGGGCGTTGAAATTGTAGGTCGCAATTTCAAAATCGAGGTTCTGCGCGCCAATGGTCGTTTTCGTCTTCCCGTCGACCTTCGAGACGTAATGCTCGGCGGCGGGCAGTTCGGTTTTGTCGTCGACGTACAGCGACACGATCACGAAATCCTCCCGCAGCCGCTGCTTCACCGCCGGGTCGCTCCAAACGGTCTCCTCCATTTTCCGGCAGTTCACGCAGCCGTGGCCGGTGAAGTCGATGAATAGCGGCTTGCCGACCTGCCGGGCGTAGGCCACAGCCTCGCGGTAATCAAAAAAGCCGGACAGGCCGTTAGGCGTTTCCAGAAAATCGCCGTGGCGAACGATTCGTTTTTCGACCGGCGACGCGGTACCCACCGGGCGTTCGTGCAGGTTAAAATCCTGCGTCGAGAGCGGCGGTAGCCAGCCCGAAAGGCCCTTCAGCGGCGCGCCCCAGAGTCCGGGAATCAGGTACACGACAAAGGCAAACACGCCCGTCGCCAGCAGCAGGCGGGGTACCGAAACGGTTTCGAGTGCGTCGTCGTGCGGCGTGCGAAGTTTGCCAATCAGGTTGAAGCCGAGCAGCGCAAACAGCACGATCCAGAGCGAGAGGTACACCTCGCGGTCGAGAATACCCCAGTGGTAGGTCAGGTCGGGGACGGAGAGGAATTTGAGCGCCAGGGCCAGTTCGAGAAAGCCGAGCGAAACCTTGACCGTGTTTAACCAACCGCCCGATTTGGGCAGTTTCTGAAGCGTCTGCGGAAACAGCGCAAACAGCGTGAACGGTACCGCAAAGGCCAGCGAAAAGCCCAGCATCCCGACGGCAGGTTTCAAAAGTTGTCCCTGCGCGCCCAGCCCGAGGATGGACCCGGCAATCGGACCGGTGCAGGAAAACGAGACGAGCACGAGCGTGAAGGCCATGAAAAACACGCCTAAAAGTCCGCCGCGGTCGGCCTGGGCATCCATCCGGTTGATGAACGCGTTGGGTAGCACGATCTCGAACCAGCCCAGAAACGACAGCCCGAACAAAACGAAAATGCTGAAAAACAGCAAGTTCGGAAACCAGTGGGTACTGATGAAATTCGGCGCGGCCTGCCCGAAGAGGTATGCCACGACCGTTCCGAAGAGGACGTAAATCCCGATGATCGACAGCCCGTAGACCATCGCCAGCAGCAGTCCGCGGCGTTGTTTCGTGAAAAAGCTGACCGTCATCGGAATCAGCGGGTACACGCAGGGCGTCAGCAGCGCCAAAAAACCGCCGCCGAGGGCGAGCAGGAAAAAACTCCAGAGCGATTCGTCGGCATCGGGTGCGTTGGCGATGTCGGCTGAGGCGGACGTTTCGGCGACGGGTACCGGCGCGGCGGTGATGGAATCAGTGGGTACCTCGGCGCGGGTGAGGGAATCGCTTGGCGGAACAGCCCGTACCGGTGGGTTGGGGGCGGAGGTACCCGTCGGGGCGTCGGTCTTCAGACCGTCCGTAACGGATTCGGCGGCGGTAGGAATCGTGGCCGGTTGGACGGTCAGGTTGGTCAGTTGAAAATCCGTATCCAACGGAATACACTGTCCATCATTCAGTGTACACATTTGGTAATCAAGCGCCCCGGCAATCGTCGGCTTCTCCTTCAGAATCCGCACCGTCTGGCGGAATTCGCCCGTGCCGACGAAGTACTTGACCTCATCGCCCCAGATGTCGTCCATCTTGGCCTTCGGGTTGATGGGCTTGAGCTTGCCGACGAGTTCGTAGCTCGGATTTTTCCTGAAATTCGCCGTGAGTTTAATCGGCCCTTCGGCCTTGAACTCCGTCGAGTAAAGGTACCACGCCGGGTCGATGGTCGCCGTAAAAATCAGGTCGACGGTTTCCCCGACGGAAACCGTGGGTTTGGCGAAGCGAAACTGCCAGGTGGCGGGTTGGAGGACTTGCCCAAGCGCCGGGAGGGTACCCAGCGCGAACAGCAGGAAAACGAAAAGCCGGTGTTTCATGAACGAACGACGCAAGCCGAGTGGGAGAGTGGGCGAATGCGTCGCCAAAGGTAACGCCCGCGGTTTCAAAAAATTCCCGGACTTCCCCGCGCTCGTTCAGGTCAGAGGTTTTAAAAGATTCTTCCCGCAACGGCGGCCGCTCCGCTCAGCGTGACGAAAAGAAAACAGGTTGTTCACGCCGGATCCGGACGACGCGGCAGTCGGAAGTCGAGATCTTCGTTGAAAATGCCCCGCTGCGCCAGCCAGTCGCGGACGGCCACGCCGGTACCCCGCGGCCAGGGGCGCACCTCGGCGGCGGGTAGTTTTTTGTACTCGATCAATTCCTCGTTGAGTTGGATACGCCCCGTAGCCCGGACGTGGTAGACGAGCAGGAGTTCGTTCCGCTCGAAAAACGAATACGGCCCAACGAATTGCACGATTTCGCCGTCGAGGCCGGTTTCTTCCTTCAACTCCCGCAACACGCCCGAATCGGGCGTTTCGCCGCGTTCGAGAAATCCGGTGATGAGCGCGAACCAACCCTCGGGCCAGCCCGCGTTGCGCGCCAGCAGTACCTCGCCCTCGTGCTCGACAATCGCCGCCACGACGGGCAGCGGGTTGTCCCAGTGCACGTACCCGCAACCCGTACGGTCGGGGCAAAGCAGCCGTTCGCGGTCGCCGTGGAGCTGGCGTTCGAGCGGTTTTGTGCACTGCGGGCAGTAGGCAATTGGCAAGCGGGGCATGGTCAGTCGAGCGCCGGATTCATGTCCAGCTCCTTCAAGCGCCGCCGGTTCACGCGCCCCGAAATGCCAATGCTGATTTCGTACAGAATGTAGAGTGGTGCGGCCACGAGCAACTGGCTGAACACGTCGGGCGAGGGCGTGATGATGGCCGCGATGACCAGAATCACCAGAAACGCGTGCCGCCGGTACTCGCGCATGAACGCGGGCGTGAGCAGGCCAATCTGCGACAGCACGGCAGCCACGACGGGTAGCTGGAACGTCAGCCCGCAGGCCAGGACCATCATGATGAGCAGCGAGATGTACGAGGAAATGTCGAACTGGTTGGCGACGGACGGATCGACCTTAAAGTTGGCCAGAAAGTTGATGGCCAGCGGCGCGACGACGTAGTACCCAAACGCCACACCGGTAAAAAACAAGAGCGATACCCAGAACACGCCCCCGCGCGCCGCCCGGCGCTCTTCGCGTTTCAGGCCGGGCGTGATGAAGCGCCACAATTCCCAGAAAATGTAGGGAAAAGCCACGACCAGCCCGATGACGATGGAGTACGTGATGGCCATCATGAACTGCCCCGTGGGGTCGCGGCTGATGATGATGAAGTCCAGTTCCTTCACGCAGAGGCCGGGCGCATTAACGACCGCGCCCAGTTTGCAGAGCATCCGGTAGGTCCAGAAGTCGGGGTACTTCGGCGCCAGAATGACGCTGCGAAAAATTTCCTGGTGGAAAATAAAGCCCAGAATCGTGAAGACGAGAATGGCCGCGCCCGAGCGCAGCAAGTGCCAGCGGAGTTCTTCGAGGTGTTCGAGGAACGTCATTTCCTTTTCGCCCGCTTGCAGTGCTTCTTCGCGTTCGGCTTCGTCTTCCCAGGGTTGATCAAGCGGCATGTTTGTCAATGAATAATTAAGAATTGAAAATGAATAATGGCCAAGGCGCGTAGGTCAAAAGTAAGGATTAAATGCGTTTACCTCACGAAAAACCCCGCCGGGTTGGACCAGCAGGGTCTGACGATACGTACGGGGAAATGCCGGGGTAAGGTTCAAGTGGCAAGGAGCAGAGGGGAAATGCATTTCCCTATGCCTCATGCCCCATGCCCTCTGCTCTTCCTCACCGATACAGCGGTTTTTCTTCCATCCAGGCGTTTACCTCCGCGCGTACGCCCGCCAGGTACCCGGCGTCGTCGGCGTGCATGAGACAGCCGTCGATGAGGTCCGCGATGCGGAGCATGTCGTCTTCGAGAAGACCGCGCGTGGTCATGGCGGCGGTACCGAGGCGCATGCCCGAGGTCACGAAGGGCGATTTGTCGTCGAAGGGTACCAGGTTTTTGTTGATCGTGATGTCGGCCTGGATGAGCGTGTTCTCGGCCAGTTTGCCGGTCAAACCCTTCGGCCGCAGGTCGATGAGCATCAGGTGGTTGTCGGTACCTTCGGAGATGACGCGGTACCCGCGATCCACGAAGGCCTGCGCCATCACGCGGGCATTTTTCTGGACTTGTAGCGCGTACTCGTGGAAATCCTCGCTCAGCGCCTCACCAAACGCCACAGCCTTCGCCGCGATGACGTGTTCGAGCGGACCGCCCTGGGTACCCGGAAACACGCCGCCATCGAGCAGGGCCGACATGAGCTTGGTCTCGCCCTTCGGCGTTTTCAGCCCGAACGGATTTTCAAAATCCTGGCCCATCAGAATCAGCCCACCGCGCGGTCCGCGCAGGGTTTTGTGGGTCGTCGTCGTGACGATGTGGCAGTGCTGAATCGGGTCGTTCAGGATGCCCTTGGCGATGAGCGCCGCCGGGTGCGAAATGTCGGCCAGCAGCAGCGCCCCGACCTGGTCGGCAATGTGCCGGAGGCGGGCGTAGTCCCAGTCGCGGCTGTAGGCCGAAGCGCCGCAGATGAGCAGGCGGGGCCGTTCGCGGAGGGCCGTTTCCTCGACCTTGTCCCAGTCAATCAGCCCGGTCGCTTCTTCGACACCGTAGAAAAACGGTTGAAAATATTTGCCCGAAAAATTGACCGGCGACCCGTGCGACAGGTGCCCGCCGTGGGCGAGGTTGAAACCCAGGATTTTGTCGCCTGGATTCAGAAACGACAGAAACACCGCCGCGTTGGCCTGCGCCCCCGAGTGCGGCTGGACATTGGCCCAGGTCGCGCCGAAGAGTTCCTTTGCCCGGTCGATGGCCAATTGCTCGACTTTGTCGACCACCTCACAGCCGCCGTAGTACCGCTTGCCGGGCAGGCCTTCGGCGTACTTGTTGGTCAGCACGCTGCCCTGGGCTTCCATCACCTGCCGGGAGGTGAAGTTTTCGGAGGCAATCAGCTCGATGCCGTACTCCTGGCGGTGGGCTTCCTGCTCGATGAGATCAAACAATTGCGTGTCGCGCGTGGTGGAGAAACCGGTACGCAAGGCCGTCGTAGGGGTCATGGTTGAGGGGGCTGAATTCCAGGAAAAAGACGCCGCAAAAGTAGGGCTTAAACCGGAGTACTCGAAATCTTTTCCACCCACCCGCCGCGAAGGACCCGTTTGGAAAACCCCGCGGCTCCAGGTTACTTTTGTTTCACGATTCATCAACCAAACGTACCTCCGCTCTCCTCCACGCTACATGCAAGAACCGCTTAAACGGGTACCCCTTCACGACCTACACGCGTCGCTGGGTGCCAAACTGGTTCCGTTTGCCGGGTTTGAAATGCCCGTTCTCTACTCGAATCTCATCCAGGAACACCTCGCCGTCCGGCAGTCCGTCGGCGTGTTCGACGTCTCGCACATGGGCGAATTCGTCGTCCGCGGACCGGGGGCGCTTGATCTGCTCCAGCGCGTGACGACCAACGACGTGTCGGTACTCACCGACGGCAGGGTGCAGTACTCCTGCCTGACCAACGACCGCGGCGGCATCGTCGACGACCTGCTCGTGTACCGCTGGGATGCGAACGAGTACTACCTCGTCGTCAACGCCTCGAACATCGCGAAAGACTGGGCCTGGATTAATCAGCACAACACGTTCGGGGCCGAACTCGAAAACATTAGCGACCGCCTCAGCCTACTGGCTGTGCAGGGACCGAACGCCTTGCCGACGCTCCAGAAACTGACCGACCTTGACCTGGCTTCGATGAAGTACTACACCTACCAGGCCGGTACCGTGGCGGGCGTCGACGACGTATTCGTCTCGGCCACCGGCTACACCGGGGCGGGGGGATTCGAGATTTACGTCTGGAACGACGACGTGCGCCGGATATGGGACGCCATTTTCGAGGCCGGGGCTGAATTCGGCATCGTCCCCGCCGGACTCGGGGCCCGCGACACGCTCCGCACCGAAATGGGGTACTGCCTCTACGGCAACGACATCGACGACACGACATCGCCCATCGAAGCCGGGCTGGGCTGGATTACGAAGTTCTCGAAAGACTTTATTTACAGCGATTTCCACCGCCAACTGAAGGAAAACGGCGTGAGCCGCAAGCTCGTCGGATTTGAAATGATCGACCGCGGCATTCCGCGCCAGCACTACGAACTGATGGACGCGGGCGGCAACATCATCGGCGAAGTGACCTCGGGTACCCAGTCGCCGAGCCTCGGCAAGGGCATCGGCATGGGGTACGTGCAGACGCAATTCAGCCAGCCGGGTACCGAACTTTACGTCAACATCCGGCAGAAGTATTTGAAGGCGCAAGTCGTCAAAATGCCATTCCTTCGGTAGTCGTAAGTCGTAAGTCATCAGTCGTAGGTCGAGTTAACTCATCTTCACTTACGACTCTACGACTGATGACTTACGACTTATGACTTACGACTCTCACATGAAACAAATCGACGTTTGCCTCACGCCTGAACTGCTGCACCTGCATTCCACTGAAAATACGATTGTGGTGGTGGTCGATGTATTTCGGGCGACTTCCTGCATGGTGACGGCCTTTGCCCACGGCGTCCGGGCCATCATTCCCGTCGCGACGATTGAGGAGTGCCAGGCCTGGCAGGCGAAGGGGTACCTCGCCGCCGCCGAGCGCAACGGCTCGACGCCCGAGGGGTTTGAACTCGATAATTCGCCCTTCAGCTACATGCACGAACGGCTGGCCGGCACAACCATCGCCGTCACCACCACCAACGGTACCCAGGCGCTGGGCTGTTCGCGGGGGGCGGTGAAGGTACTCGTCGGGGCGTTCCTCAACCTCGGTGCGCTGGCCAACTACCTCCGCGACCAGCCGTACGACGTGCTGGTACTCTGCGCGGGCTGGAAGGGCAAGCCGAATCTGGAAGACACGCTCTTCGCCGGGGCGCTCGTGGAGCGATTGCAGGACGAGTACCTCATCGCCGAAGACGCCGCGCTGATGGCGCTGCGGCAATACGCGTTTGCCAAAAAAGACCTGCTCGGGTACGTGGCCAATTCCTCGCACGTGAAGCGCCTCCAGCGGCTCGGCATTCACAAAGACATCGCCTACTGCCTCCAGCCCGACCTCTACGACGTGCTGCCCGTACTGCGGGGGAATGCGTTGGTGAAGTTGTAAACAGAGGTCTGACCGCCGACGCGTAGTCCGCCGACGCGTAGTCCGCGGGTCCGACCGGGGCGCGCAGCTCTGCGGTCTGACCGGCCCGTTTGGTCGGACCCGAACGCACTCATCTATGAACCGAATCACTTACCTGTTCTACCTTCTCGCCAGCACCGCCCTGGCCCAGAAGCCGTCGAACGCCCTCGACCAGCACCGCCTCGCGCCCGGCCAGCCCGTGGCGATGGACGCCGTTTCGGGTCAGCTCACGGCGCAGGATTTCGTCAGTAAAAACGCCCAGGGGCAGGCGCGTTTCACCGATGCTTACGCCGTCACGCTGGCGAAAGGTGAGGAGTTGGTCCTCGAATACGCCTCGCCCGCGTACCGGGTCATGCTCGGTTTCAAAACGCCCGAGGGGTACCGCTACGATTTTGATTCGCTGGCGTTTGAGGGTCTGAGCGCGAAAACGTTCCGGTACGTCGCCCCGGCGGCGGGTACCTACCCAGTCCTCGTCACGAGTGCCGACCCGCAGCAGGGGGGGGCGTACCTGCTCCGCAAGTTTATTTTCTCGCCGCAGACGAAAACCCTCCCCGCCGGAGCCGATTTCTGCGCCCGGCTGCGGTACCTCGTAGCGCAGCGGCGACTGGATTTTTCCCGCATCCGGGGCGAAAAGCTCCGCGAAGACCGTTCTGTGGGCGAAGTGACGTACTACCGCGCGGCGGTTGAAGCGGTACCCGGCAGGCCCGCCGAAATCTTTACCGAGTTGGACCAGGCCGTGAACCTCGAATCGATCAGCTACAAATCGGTTCTGCTCGAAACGAACGACACCACCGCCGCCCGGCGAGTTTTCGACGAATACGCCGCCGCGCTGAAAACCTGTCTGCCCGACTGGGAGCAGGAATCCGAGGAGCAGGAAGACTTTTTCCGCGAAGTCAGCGCGGCGACGTACACCGATTTTCTAAGCATCTCGATGCGGAAACTGAGCGAGAAGGCCTGGCGGGTGGAGTTTAATTACAATTAATCGGGAAGACTTCACGGCGCGCTGACCTGCCCAGACTTCGGGGCTTTCACCGCGTAGCTGAACGACACCGCTTTCTCCTGACCCGGTTCGAGCCAGAAGCGCCAGGTGATTTTCCCCGTCAGGGCGTCCACCTCAGCCCCAGGCGCTTCGCGGTTGCTCACTTCGATTTCTTTGAAGCGCGAAAGCGGAAACTGGTCGACCAGCACGCAGGCCACACGCGTCGGCTTCGTGTTGCGCACCCGAAGTTCGTACCCCTGCTCTTCGACTCGCGAGGTACCCAGGAACGTTTTCCGGTTGAATTTCTTTAATGGCGTCCGGCTGACGAGCACCGAAGGGTCACGGCCCAGCGAAAGCCGCAGGGTGTCCGGCGCGTTTTCCAGGTCGAGTGTCGAGGTACCCAGGAAGGTATCCTCGAAAAAGAAATGCACCTCGCCGGGCAGCAATCCGTACGGTTCCCATTGCACGACGTTCGCCACCAGAAAGGCCGTGGGCGTGATTTTCGGCACGGCGAGGTACTCGTAGCGGGCGGAAATTTCGCTTTCCTTCAAATCGACCCGGTACGACCGCCCATCGGAAGGTACCGTGTAGGGCTCCCAAATCGTGTACGTCACGCTCGTCAACGCCGCCCGTTCTTCCACGTCGAGCGGCAGGCTCGGGGCGGCGGCAGCATGGGCCAGCGCGCCGTCGGCCTTGCCGGCGTAGCCCACCACGACTTCGTTCAGCGCGGTAAGGTCTTCGGCGAGCGTCACGTCGATGCGCTCGCGAGTAATGCGCTGGTCCTGCGAACGGTAGCCGACGCTCGAAAATCGCAGGGAGTGCGCCTCGGCGGGAAGCTGGGGCGGCAGGTCGAGGCGGTAATACCCGTTGGCGTCGGTGGTGGTACCCAGCGTCGTGCCGGGTAGCGTGACGGATACGCCCGGCAGCGCCTGGCGGGTCGGATCGGTCACGCGGCCACTCACTTGCGCGACCGGTGCCCGGAAGCCGCGGCCCGGTGGCCGGAGGTACGCCGTGTAATCGTTGCGGGTGCCCCAATACCAGGGTTGTAGCTCGGGTTGGTCGTTTTGCAGGCCGGGGTCGGCGTTGGAGATGGTGAGCCGGGCCTCGGTCCAGTCTTCGCCCGAAAACTGGAACACGTTGGCCTTGTGCGCCAGGCGGAACGGACGCGTCACGTCCTGCACACGCAGGTCGTAGCTGGGCGTCCAGCCCGCTTCATCCACGAAATACGTCAGGCGAAAGGTGGCCAGGGGTACCGGACTGGTGGCCGAAACCAGGACCCGAATTTCGCCCTGCCGGGTTTCGCGGGCGGCGGTTTGCTGGGTTTGCTGCCGGTCAAGTTCCTTCAATTCGGCTTGAAGGGTCCGAATCGTTTTCTCCAGCTCGGTCTGTTTTAGCAGTACCTCCGTCAATCGGGTGCGTTGGAAATCGGCCGCGGCTTTTAGATTTTCGGCCTTCAGTACCTTGGCGGTACCGCCCAAGGTTTGGTTTTTTAGCAACAGCGCTTCTTCCTGCCGGAAAACCGACAGCAGTTTTTGCTGAACGTGCAGGCGGTCCAGGATTCCCTGGCGGTCGCGTTCGAGACGGGTCGAGTCGGCGTCTGCGTTGAAAACCGACTGAAACGTGACGGAACGGATTGTGAAGGCCCCGTCGCCTTCCACGCGCAGGCGTTGCCGGTCTGCATTCGGAGCGAGGGTTCCGAAAATCAGTTCGGTCTGGCCCGCATTCAGGGCCGTGCGGGCCGTACGGGTGACGTGCGCCCCGCTGGAAAAAACGGTAACGCGGTCGATGCGGGAAGAAACCGGTTTGCGGGGTGGCGCGGCCCACACCGAGCGGATCAGCAGAAGCAGGACGAGTACCGAGAGCTTGGGCATGGTTGGAAGAATTTTGTTTACTCCCTGGATGCACGCCCGGTACCCAATTCCACACGCCCCGCCCAAAAATTTTTGTACGTTCGCTCATGGGTCCCACGGGTCCGACCGGGGCGCGCGCTCCAACTCATGTTCCTCAAACGCCGCTCGACCGCCCAGTCCGCAGACGCGCAGTCCACTGAGGCCGACCTGCTCCGCCGCTACGCCGACGGGACGCTCCCGCCCGCCGAGCGCTACGCCGTCGAGCGGTACCTGCTCGACCACCCGCTGCACGCCGAGGCGCTGGAAGGTACCCAGGCGATGCGCGCCGACGGCCTCGACCCCTCGCCCGCTCACGCCGAGTTAGAGGCCCGGCTCCGCGCCCGGCTGGGCAAGGAGGAAAAGCGCCGCGTCATCCCGCTCTGGACCTACGGCGCGGCCGCGGCAGGACTGGTGATTTTGCTGCTGAGTACCTTTTTCTGGAATCCTTCGGACGAGCGAAGCGCACGGGAAACGGTGAGCGCGCCGCGCGCCGAGGCCCCGGTACCCCTCGCCGCCGCGCCTGAGACGTTGAAAGCCGAAACGCCGCCTCCGGCGGTGGTACTTCGTTCGCCCGTTCCGCCGTCTGTGCTCGCCGACGCGGCCATCGATTCGGCGCTGACGGAAGAAAGGAACGTCGTTGCTTCGCGTTCGGAGCTACGGGCGATTCCGCGACTCGATTCGGGGGAGATCGTCCGCGGGGAAGGGGCCGCGGCGACGCGTCCGCTGGCCGCAGTACCCGCGCCCTCGGCAGCACGAGAAGCCCCCCGACGCCCGGCGGTTCAGCCCACCTATTCCGGGCAGGTACTCGATCCCGAGCGGCAGCCGTTGCCGGGGGTCACGGTGCGCGTGAAGGGAACCAGACGCGGTACGACGACCGACGCGCAGGGCCAGTTTCGACTGGATAGCCTGCAACCTGGCGAACGGCTGGTGGCTACGGGAATCGGGTACCTGACCCAGGAATTGATCGTCCGCGATACGGCCTCGGGCACGATTACGCTGCAACCCGACGACAAGGCGCTATCCGAAGTGTTGATTGTCGGATACGGGGGGCGGCGGGCTAGTGCGCTCCGGGGCACTAAGCCGGTTGGCGGGTACCCGGCTTTCCAGACCCACCTCCAGCAGGCCCGCCGGGTACCCGCCGAAGCCGCGGCGAAGGGCATCCACGGGACGGTCGTCGTGCGGTTTATCGTTCAGCCCGACGGTTCGCTGACAAATCTGCGCGTGACGAAAGGCCTAGGGTACGGCTGCGACGAAGAGGCGTTGCGATTGGTGCGCGAAGGCCCGCGCTGGGTACCGGCTACCCGCCGCGGCAAACCCACCCGGCAGCGGGTGCGGGTGGAGGTGCCGTTTTAAACCCTTCGAGCAGACTACGCGTCTGCGGTCCGAGGTACGAAGACCCTTCGAAGGGGTTTCACCCCAACGGATTAGTTCGACAACTCCGTCGCCCGGTGTTGCGCCGCGTGGAGGCCCGCGATGAGCGTGTCGGCCAAGCCGCCTTCCTCGAAGCGTTTCAGCGCCGCTTCGGTGGTACCGCCTTTCGAGGCCACGGTCTGGATGAGTTCGTCGAGGCTTTTGTCGGCGTTGTTGATGAGGTGAAACGAGCCGAGCATGGTCTGCTTGACGAGCAGCGCGGCCAGGCTTTCGGGAAACCCCATCTGCTTCCCGGCTTCGATCATGGCCTTGACGAGGTAGAAAAAATACGCCGGGCCGCTGCCGCTGACGGCCGTCACGGCATCGAGCAGCGATTCGTCTTCCAGAAACACCGACCGACCCGTGGCGTTGATGAGGTTTTCGACGCGCCGCAGTTGACCAATCTCCACCTCCCGCGCCGCCGCGAAGGCGGTCATGCCCATGCCGAGCAGCGCGGGCGTGTTGGGCATGGCCCGGATGACGAGCGGATGGGCGAGTACCTCCTGAATTTTTTGAATCGAAACGCCCGCCATGATGCTGAGGACCAATTGAGAGGGCTGGATGACGCGCTGAAGTTCGGCGTGGACCGAGGGAAAATCCTGGGGTTTGACAGACAGGATGATGAGGTCGGCCTCGCCCAGACGCGGGCCGATGGTATCGACCACAACGCCCGTCTGCTCGGCCCGGAGGGCTTCGCCGCGGGCGGTACTTTTTTCGATGAGCAGCAGATCGGCTTTCCGGACGAGGTCGTACTGCAGAAACGACTTGGCGAAAGCCATGCCCATGTTGCCGCAGCCGATGATGGCGATTTTCAAGGGAAGGAAGCGATGGAGGTGGAAACAGAAACCGGGCAAATGTAGCGAACGGGACTTTTCTAACGGATTTCTAATCAGCCTTTAACCCGCGTTTAATACGCCTGCTTGAATTTTGCCCCGTCCAAAACCCGGAGCGGTCGCCGGACTGCCATCTAACCGTACCTCGTCATGAAACCCGCACCGCGTCCGCTGTCGCCTGGTTTGCTGAAGGCCTTGGGAAAATTCCTTTACGTGCTGACGCACCAGGATGGCCGGTTGCAGGTCCCGGAGTTTAGCGCGGCGCGGCAGTGGCTGGCCGCCGAACGCTACGGAGGCCTGGCCCTGGAAGTACTGCTCTGGCGACCGGACCCCGACGAACCGCTGACCGAGGCTTACGAATCGGCCCGGCAGTACCTCGAGGCGATGGCCGGGGAACTGGACCACCCGACCCGGTGCTGGCTGGTGGCGCTGCTGACCAGCGTGGCCGAAGCCCACGAGGGCATTTCGGTGGAAGAAGCCCGTTTCCTGGAGCAGATTCGCCATGACCTCGAGCGCCTGCCCGCCGTGCGCCAGGTTTCAAATTCAACTACACCAACGTTCGCATGACACTCCAACGCTTTTCCCGCGCCGCCGCCGCAGGGGCCGCCGCGCTGATTTTCTCCAGTTTCACCACCCCCGCCCACAGCCCGCTGACGACCGACGTTCGCCTCGGCCGCGACGCTTCCGAGGCACGGGTCGTCGTCCTGAAGCCCGAAGGCCGCTCGGCGCAACTTCTGCTGAAAGACGCCCAGAATCGCCTGTTGCTGGATTGCCTGCTCGAGGAGCGACAGGTTAAAACGGAGTTGGACCTTCGGCTGAGCACCCTGCCCGAGGGTACCTACCGGCTGAAAGTGACCGACGCGCAGACCGTCAACGTGAAGGAAATCACGATTCGGGAGATACCCGATACCGACTTCGGGCCCGAGCGAATCATCTCGGTGAAACTCATCGAGTAAGGCCTTGCCTCCAGAAATGAAAATGCCCCGCCCACTTTCGCAGTGGCGGGGCTTTTCGTTACCGGTAGGCACCCGGATCAGTTGAGCAATTCGGCCAGCTTGACTTCCAGCGCCTGGCCCCGGAGACCCTTGGCGATGATTTTGCCCTCTTTGTCGAGCAGAACCGTATACGGAATCGCCTGCACGAGGTAGTCGAGGGCGGCTGCGGAGTTGAAGTACTTCAGGTCCGAGACGTGCGTCCAGGTCAGGTTATCGGCTTTGATGGCCTGGAGCCAGGGGCCACGCTCGCGGTCGAGCGAGACGCCGTAGATTTCAAACCCCTTGTCTTTGTACTGGTTGTAGAGCCGCACGACGTTCGGATTTTCGCGGCGGCACGGTCCGCACCAACTCGCCCAGAAGTCGATGAGGACGTACTTCCCGCGTAGCGACGAGAGCGGTACCACCTGATCATTGGGGGCTTTCAAATTGATGTCGGGAGCTACCTGCCCGAGCGGTAATCCTTCGGCGACGGCCTTCGAGCGGCGTACGCTGGCGATGAACGCCTTCCCGATGCTGCTGTTGGGTTTTTCTTTTTCAAACCGGTCGGCCAGGTCAAGCAGGAAGGGCAGATCAGCTTCGGAGTTCATAAAATTCGTCGCGTAGAGCGCCACGAGCGAGGTACCCATTTCGGGGAACAGCGCCCGGACTTTCGCAACCGTTTCGGCCTGGGCTTTCTCGAAATCCTGCTGAATTTTCTGGCGTTTGGCGGCGTCTTTCTTCTCGTCGAGCGCTTCAAACTGCGCCTGCCACTGCTGGGTACGCTGCTGAAAATCGGCTTTGATCTGGTTCAGCCGGGCGTAGTACTCCATGTTTTTCGAGCCCGTCACGGCGATGGGCGCAGGCTGGCCGGGTGCGGCGGTAGCGGTGGCGTCGACGGTCAGCGTTTCGCCGCCTTCGAGGATGAGTACCGTTTTCTGTCCGTTGAGAAAGTTGAGTTGGTAAAACCCGCCGCCGTCGGAGGTTTTGCCCTTCAACTGAAACGCCCCGCCGCGAATCGCCGCCGAGTCGACGGTAATGGCCGCGCCGCGGTCGTTGATGCGCTGGAGATAGACTTTTTCAGCGGCGGCTTTGCCGGTGATGGTGAATTCGTCGGATTGGGCCGTGGCGCAGGAAAGCGAGACGGAAAGCAGACCGAGGAGAAGAACGAAGCGATTCATGGGAGTTGCGAAGGGTACGTGGTCAAGCGATGCCAGCATCAAATGCCAACGGCTAACAAGTTGAGTTTGTCGTTGGTTAACGGAAAAACCAGGAGCGAAGGTACAACGACCCGCCCGATTGCCGTGTCAAAGTGGATTCAGAAACAGGCGGACGAGTAGTAGCTCCGACCGGGACGCGTAGTCTTCCGGTCGGAGCTACTCCGACAGCGCCCGCACGAGCAGTTCGTTCGTGCGCTTGGGGTCGGCCTGACCGCCGGATTTCTTCATCACGTCGCCGACGAACAGCCCCAGCAAGCCTTTTTTTCCCTTCCGGTACGCCGCCACCTGCTCGGGCCGGGCGGCCAGTACCTCGTCAACGAGCCCCTGGAGTACCTCGGCGTTGCCTTCCTGAATCAGATTCTCGGCCTGCGCCACGGCCAGCGGCGTCTGCCCCGAATCCTGCACGAGTACCGGAAAAATCCGCTGCGCCGCGACGGTGGTACTCACCTTTCCCGCGTCGATGAGCGCGATGAGCGCCGCCAGTTGTTCGGGCGAAACGGGTACCCCCGCGGCCTCGTCGGCCTGCTCGTTCCGCCAGGATTGCACCGGTCCCATCAGCCAGTTCGCCACGGCCTTCGCGTTCGGCGTGAATCGGGCGGTTTCCTCGAAAAACTGCGTCAATTCGCGCGATTCGGTCAGAAAAGTCGCGTCGTAATCCGAAAGCCCGTACTCCGTTTGCAGTCGCTCGCGTTCGGCGCGGGGCAAGGGCGGCATCGCGGTTCGGATGCGTTCGATTTCCGATTCCGTCAGCGTGAGCGGTACCAGATCCGGTTCGGGAAAGTAGCGGTAGTCGTTGAGCGTTTCCTTCGCCCGCATGGCCGAGGTCTGGCCGGTTTCGGCATTGAAATTCCGCGTTTCCTGCGTGACGGTACCTCCGGCTTCGATCAGTTCGATTTGCCGCGCCGCTTCGTACGCGATGGCCCGCTGGAGGTACCGCACCGAGTTCATGTTTTTAATTTCGGTCCGGGTACCCAAGCGCGTTTCGCCCCGCAACCGCACCGACACGTTGGCGTCGCAGCGGAGCGAACCTTCTTCCATGTTGCCGTCGCAGACGTCGAGGGCGCGGACGAGGTTCCGAATTTCGGTCAGGTACGCCCCGGCTTCTTCGGCCGAGCGCAGGGCCGGTTCCGAAACGATTTCGATGAGCGGGGTACCGGCCCGGTTGTAGTCGAGGAGCGTGTCGGGCTGCTCGCCTTCGTGGATGGATTTTCCGGCGTCTTCTTCGAGGTGCGTGTGGTGAATCGGAATCGCCTTTTCGGTCCCGTCTTTCAACGTAATGCGTACCTCGCCGCCGAGGCAGATCGGTGCTTTGTCCTGCGAAACCTGGTAGCCCTTCGGCAGGTCGGGATAGAAATAATTTTTGCGGTCGAAAAACGTGCGGGAGGCAATTCGGGCCTTCGTGGCTAACCCAAACCGCACCGCCAGCTCGACGGCCCGCCGGTTCAGCTTCGGCAACGTACCCGGATGCGCCAGCGTGATGACGCTCACGTTGCGGTTGGGCGCATCACCGAAGCGGTTGGCGTCGGGCGCGAACAGCTTGCTTTCGGTCAAGAGCTGCGCGTGCACTTCGAGGCCAATGACGATTTCGTAACGGGAAGCAGCGGATTCAGACACGGCGTTGGGAAGAGTAGTCCGCAAAGGTACCCGGACGCGGGGAGTGGGGCAAGTCAGGACAGAACCGGTACCCCCAGCCGCCGCAGTACCTCCTCCCGGCTCGCCGAGCGCAACGCCGCGTGCCGGGCCGTGTGAAACTGCTCGGCTTTCGCCAGCAGCTCGCAGGCCTGGCGCTTTTCTTCTCCGCTCAGTACCCCAAACAGTAAATCTTCAATCTGCCACATCGGGGGCAGGCAATCGCGCAGCACTCCTTCGCCGGTCGCGTTGATGCGTACCCGCTTCGAGCGGGCGTCGGCGGGGTCGGGGAGTTCGTCGAGGAGACCACGCTTCAGTAGCCGGTTGATAACGTTGGTCCCCGACGTAAACTCGCTGACGTTGTGCTGAATCAGCGCACTCTTCCGCATTTCGCCCTCGAAGTGCAGCGTGGCGAGGTACCCAAAATCTTCAAAATTGTCGAGGGGCATTTCTATCATCGCCTTGCGGGCGTAGAACAGCATGAATTTGTACAACCGCCCGACGTACATCCCGAGCGAATCGCCGGGCGGGCGCCCCCCCGTGGGTACCGGTTGGGCGGCGGGTACCTCCGTCGGTGCCGATTGGTTGCGTTGCAGGTAGTCCTGGCAAAACGCGTCGAGGTCGCCGCCGGGGTGCCGTTGCTCGAAGCGCTCGTAGGCTTTGACCAATTCAATGACGGGGTGGGAGGGCATGGCAAAAATTTTTCTACTCGGTAAACAAAAGCAAAACACGGGAGTTTTGGTACTAAATGGAAATTTTGTGAAGGTTTTAAATTTCCAAAAGGCACTAAACATGATCGCACGACTCGACGGAGCCAACAAAATCTACGAAATGGGCGACCAGCAGATTGTCGCGCTAGATAAAACGACGCTCGAAGTGAACGACGGTGAGCTGTTGCTCATCATCGGCCCCTCGGGTTCGGGCAAAACCACGCTGCTCTCGCTCATCGGCTGCCTCATCAACCCTACCGAAGGCCGCCTGGAAGTCGAAGGCCGCGACGTGAGCCATCTGTCCGAGAAAGAAATGGCTAATATCCGGCTCAACACCATCGGCTTCGTCTTCCAGCAATTCAACCTGCTCGCCCCGCTCACGGCCGAGGAAAACGTGGCTTGGCCGCTCAAAATGCAGAAACGGCCGGCCACAGAAATTAGCCAGCGGACGGAAGACGCCCTGAAAAAAGTGCAGATGACCGACCGGCGGCGGAGCCTGCCGAAGCAACTTTCAGGCGGGCAGCAGCAACGCATCGCCATCGCTCGGGCGCTCGTCACCGACCCGAAACTCATTCTGTGCGACGAACCGACTGCTTCGCTCGACCGCGACTCGGTCGAGATCGTCATGGAAGAACTACAGCAACTGGCCCGCGGTGGTAAATCCGTCGCCGTCGTCACGCACGACCAACGGCTTTACCAATACGCCGACCGCGCCGTGGAGGTCAAAAACGGGCAGGTAACGCCCCTGAATCTCGACGAAGCGCAGGCGCACTGACATTCAACTTTCCCAGATCCATGAAATTTCTATTTTGTTTCCTGTGGGTAGCGGTGGCGCTCCTCGCCTGCGGCCCCTCCGACGACGAAAAACGCCAGCAAGCCGCCGCCGACTCGCTCGCCGCGGCCCAGCGCGTGGCGACGCAGACGAACCGGGTACTCGGCGTGGCCCGCATCGAACCCGAAGATGGGCTGACTGACCTGAACGCGGGCGCTTCGGGCCAGATTCTCGAACGGCTGGTTGCGGAGAATGACTCCGTTGCGAAAGGCCAGCCGCTGCTGACGCTCGACGTAGCCGTCGAACGCGCGCAACTCAGCCAGGCGCGGAGCAAACTGGCCGGGCAGCGGGCCAGCATCGAAGCCAGCCAGGCCACGCTCGACGCCCAGCGCAGTACCCTCGCCAAACTCCGCGATACCTACGAACGGAACGTGAAGCTGCTGGCCGTGAAGGCCGCGACCCAAAACCAGGTGGACGACAGCCGGGCCGACGTCGACAAAGCCGAGCGCGACCTTGCCGCCGCGGAGGCCCAGCTCGCCCAGGCCCGGAGCCAGTTGAATTCCTTGCAGGCCGACATCCGCTACAGCCAAACGGTACTCGGTCAGAAACGGGTACTCGCTCCGCAGGCGGGACGGATTCTGGACTGGAGCGTGGACGTGGGCGACGACGTGACGCCTTCGACGGCCATCGCCGAGTTTGCCCCCGCCGGGCCGCTCGTCGCCCGGACGGAAGTCGACGAACTCTACGCCGATCGCGTGCAGGTGGGCCAGCCGGCGGTACTGCTCTCGCAGAGCACCGGCGACACGCTGGCGCGAGGTACCGTCTCGTTCGCGGCGGACTACCTCAAGAAAAAATCGCTGTTCAACGACGCCAATGCCTCCGACGAGGACCGCCGCGTCCGCGAAGTGAAAGTTCGCATTGCCTCCGGTACCAACCCGCCACTCATCGGTAGCCGGGTGGATTGTTTGATTCAGTTGAAGTAGGAGGTAGGATGCAGGAGGTTAGGATGTTAATAGTCCCGCACTACGCATTCCCCCTGCATCCTACCTCCTGCATCCTACCTCCTGCTCCATGCTCCGCGAATCGTTCAAATTCATGTGGTACGACAAGGCCAAACTGTTTGGCATCTTGTTCGGCATCGTCATTTCGGTGTTCCTGATCGGGCAGCAGCTCAGCATTTTGTTCGCGCTGCTCGGCGGGGTTTCGACGCTCGTCGACAACAACGCCGGGTACATCTGGGTCACGAGCGACAAAACGCAGCAGGTCGCCGAACTGCCTAACCTCGACGTGCGCATCGGCCGCTCGCTCTACTCGGTACCCGGCGTGAAAGCCGCCAGTCCGCTCATCGTGACGGGTGCGGCGCTCAAGTTCAGCGACGGCTCGAAGGCCACCGTCTCGCTCGTTGGGGCGGAAGCACCGGCCTTTCGCGGTGGTCCCTGGAACGTGTACGAAGGGCAGAAAACCGATTTGCTGGCCGAAGGCGCGATTGCCGTCGACCTCTTCGACCAGAAACTACTCAACAACGTCCAGCGCGGGGAGCGCTTCGAAATCAACGGTCGGCGGGCGTACCTCGCGGTCTGGACGAAGGGCATCCGCGGTTTTGGCAACGCGTACACCTTCACGACCCTCGAACGGGCGCGGTTGCTGGGCAACATTTCCACCGACAAAGCCAGCGCGTTTCTGGTGGAATGGAACGGGGGCGAAAGCGAACGCGATTCGGTCATTGCCAACATCAACGCCGCCATTCCGGGCGTGCGGGCCTGGTCGGCGGAAGACTTCGCCCGGTCAAGTGTGAACGTGGTCTTGCAGACGAGCGGCATCGCGACCTCGTTCGGGCTGCTAGTCGCCTTCGCCATCATCGCGGGGCTGGCCATCGTCGGGCTGACGCTCTACTCGGCCGTCAACGACCGCATCCGCGATTACGGAACCATCAAGGCCATCGGCGGCAGCAACGCGCTCATCCGACGGCTCATCCTCGGGCAGGCGGTGCTCTACGCGATTTCGGGATTCATCCTGGCGTACGGCCTGCTCGAAGGCTTTCGGCTCGGTACCGCCAACACCGGGCTGATCATCCAGTACCCGCCGCTGCTGCTGGTGTTCCTCGTCGTCGTGACGCTGTTCATCGCGACGCTCGGTAGCCTGTTCGCGATTCGCAAAATCACCAAACTCGAACCGGTGCAGATTTTCAGAATGTGAATACCCCTGCCTCGTGTGTACCCCCTGCCCCCTGAAGGGGGTTCTAATGCAGGTCTCCGAGAAAGGAAGAACCGCAGCGGCGGACCGTCCCCTTCAGGGGGCAGGGGGTACACACGAGGCAGAAGTCCGACTCAATATGAAACACGTCCCGCTACTTCCCGCGCTGTTGCTGGCCGGTTCGGTACTCGCCCAGGTACCCCAGCCCCTCACCCTCGACCAGGCCATTCAGACCGGTCTGCAAAACCGCACGGACCTGAAAAACAAACGCCTCGACATCCGATTGGCCGAAAACAACTTAGCCAAGGCCCGCGATCAGTGGCTGCCGAAGGTCGAACTGTCGAACGATTTTCGGTACAACACGCAGTTGCAGACCACGATTCTGCCGCCCGAATTTGCTGCGCCGGGTCTACCCGCCAACCCGGACGGTACCCGGATTCGGTTCGGGACGACGTTCAACAACCTCACTGCCGCCAACCTCGACCAGCGCCTGTACAGCCCGACGACGCGGGCCGACGGGGCCATCGAGCGCAAAAACATCCAGATCGAGCAGGAAAGCCTCCGGCAAACCGAAACCGAGGCGCGGCTATCCATCGCCGAGGCGTATTTCAACGCCCAGCTCCGCCGCGAGGAAGCCCGGCTGAACGAGCGCCGGGCGCAACGGGCGCGGGAACTGCTGGACATTGCCCAGGGACGGTTTTCGCTGAACAACATCCAGCAGGACGAACTCGACCGCACGCGCGTCGACTACCAGAATGCGACTGTCACGGCCCGGAAGGCGCAGCGGGCGTACCAGCTCGGGCAGCAGAATCTGGCACGGGTCCTTTTTCTGCCGGAAAATCAAGGGGCCGAACCCGCCGACAGCCTGGGTGCCACCACCGAGGTACTCGCCGATTCGGCGGAGGTACTCGGGTACGTCGCCAACCGGTCGGAGGTACGCCAGCAGCAATTGCAGGGCGAGTTAACCACCTTGCAGGACGACCGCGCCCGGCTGGCGGCCTTGCCGACGGTTTCCCTCTACGGCAACTACACGGTGCAGTACCAATCGAACGACCTGAACGTGTTCGACGGCCGGGCCTGGTCGCCGTTCAACTACCTCGGGCTGCGGGCCACCTTCGCGCTGCTCAACCGCAACGACACGAAACGCACCCGGCAGGAGTACGCCCTGCGCGCCGAGCAGGCGGCGAACACGTTGCAAAACCAGCGGCGCGAGGTGGGCTACGAATTGCAGCAGGCCCAGACCAATCTCCTCGACGCCGCGCAGAACCAGGGGTACGTCCGCGACAACCTCCGGCTGGCCGAGCAGGTTTACGGCACCAGCCAGGAACGGTACCGCCTCGGCAATTTGCTCTACGCCGATTTGCTCGACTCGCAGCGTTCGCTCCAGGACGCCGAAGCCAACTACCTGACGGGCTTGTACGAGTACCTCGTGGCCCGAGTCCGGTGGGAGCGGGCGAAGGGCGAACCAGCCCGCTGAGGTTGCCGGGACACGGCCGGGGGAACGCACAAGTAAAAAAGTTGTAGGGGCAAAAATCCAGGTCCGGCGCAAACGTCGTAGGTCTCGCTGCAATACCGGTTTAAAACCAACCGGAGATTCAAAAACCAAATCAAAACCCTCAGTCGATCATGAAAAAAGGAATGATTCTCTTCGCCGCCCTGCTCGTATCGGGTGCTTCGTTTGCCCAGGGCAAAATGGAAAAAACGACGGAAGTCGGCGGTGCGCCGATGTACCCCTCGAAGAACATCATCGAAAACGCGGTGAACTCGAAAGACCACACCACGCTCGTCGCCGCCGTCAAGGCCGCCGGGCTGGTCGAAACCCTGCAAGGGGCCGGTCCGTTCACGGTTTTTGCACCCACCAACGACGCCTTCGCCAAACTCCCGGCGGGGACGGTTGACAACCTCCTCAAGCCCGAAAACAAGGGTACCCTGACGAAAGTCCTGACGTACCACGTCGTGCCGGGCCGGATGGATGCCAAGTCGATTGCGGCGGCCATCAAAGCCGGGGGCGGTACTGCCACGTTCAAGACCGTCGCGGGCGGTACGCTGAAAGCCACCATGAAAGGCAACAAGCTCATGCTGACCGACGAAAAAGGCGGTATGTCGATGGTGACGATCAAGGACGTCTACCAGAGCAACGGCGTGATTCACGTGGTTGATACGGTGGTGCTGCCGGGCTAAGCCCCAACGGAGGAAAAAGGGAAAGGGAAAAAGGAGAAGGGAAGCTGAAAGTCCGTACTTTCAAACACCTCCTCTCCTTTTTCCCTTTCCCTTTTTTCCTAAACCCTTCTCCTCCAAACCGATGCCCACCAAAATTATTCACAAACACCGGCTGGCCATCCGCTGGATGCACTGGCTGAATTTTCCGCTGCTGACGATTCTGATCTGGAGCGGATTGCTCATTTACTGGGCCAACGACGTGTACCAGCTCCGCCTCGGCGATTGGGTACTCTTCCCGTTTTTCCCGGACTGGTTTTACAAAGCCCTCAAAATTCCCTTTCGCCTCGCCGAAGGCATGGCCTACCACTTCGTGTTCATGTGGCTGTTCATGATCAACGGACTGCTGTACGTGCTGTACACCTGGATTTCGGGCGAGTGGCGTGATTTGGTACCCGGCAAAAGCGCCCTCCGCGATAGCTGGCACGTGGTTCTGCACGACTTCGGATTACGCCGCGAACTGCCGCCGCAGGGCAAGTACAACGCCGCCCAGCGCGTGACCTACTCGGCCATAGTGCTGATGGGCATCGGGAGCGTCATCACGGGTTTCGCGATTTACAAGCCTGTGCAGGTTGGCTGGCTCACCACGCTCACGGGTGGGTACGAAATGGCCCGCGCCATTCACTTCATCCTGACGATTGGCTACGTGCTGTTTTTTGTCGTGCACCTCGTGCAGGTCATTCGGGCGGGGTGGAACAACTTCCGCAGCATGGTCTCGGGTTTTGAAATCGTACGGGAAAAAGAAACCTCTTCCGCCGAAGCACCATGAAAGAAGAATACGTCTCCGAAACCGAAGCGAAGAAATTCAGTCGCCGGAGCTGGCTCTCACTGGCGGCCTTCGCCGGGCTGGGCGCGGCGGGCTACGCGGGTTGGCGCTGGCTCGGCAACCAACCGCTCGACGGCGGCATCCGGGGCGGCATTCGCCAACCCCTGCGCGATGGTCTGAACGCGACGGACGCTTTTTTTGAAAAAACCTTTGACCCCGACCGCCTCATCCGCGAGTACCCCGTGAGCCAGGCGGTGCGGTTCCCGCGGGCCAACGGGGCCGCGGGCCTTGACCCAGCCGGGTTCGACCCGGCCGCGTGGTCGCTCCACGTAACCCGCGCCAACGGACAGGTACTCACGATCGGTCTCGACGACTTGAAACGCGTACCGAAAACCAAAGTCGTTTTCAACTTCAAGTGCATCGAAGGCTGGAGCCAGATTCAGCACTGGGGCGGGTTGCGTTTTTCGGAATTCGTGCAGCATTTCGGCTTGCAAAAAGAAGCCGCCAGGGCCTACGTGGGGATGAGTACCCCCGACGAGGAGTACTACGTCGGCATCGACCGGCTGAGCGCCCTGCATCCGCAGACGCTCCTGGCCTACGAAATGAGCGGCCAGCCCCTGACTGACCTCCGCCACGGCGCGCCGCTGCGGCTGATCATCCCGGTCAAGTACGGCGTCAAGCACCTGAAGCGCATCGGGACCCTCTTCTTTTCCGACGAACGCCCCCCCGACTACTGGGCCGAGCGCGGGTACGATTACTACATCGGGCATTGAGGGATGAATGGCTTGACGGTTTTCCGTCACGCTGAACGGAATCGAAGCGCCTTGCCAAACCCTTCGAGTGGTTGAAGACCCTCGAAGTGGTTGAGCAGGCGCTTCGACCGCGCGGCGGCCGCTCCGCTCCGCGTGACAATTTTATTCGTGCATCACCGCAACGCCTGTACCGTCACCGGTCCCAGGAGGCCCGATTCGAGGAGCGGTACTTCGCTCCAGGGTTTCGTCCAGGGCGTCGGGCCTTTGATGACGTTCGAGCGCGTCTGGCGCTGGGATTCGGGGCGGCGGTAATCGCCAACGAGGCGGTTGTTCAGCACGTTCGCTACTTCCACAGCGAGGTAATTTTTGCCGGGTTTGAGTACCCCCGTCACCTCGTAACGGTACGGCGGTACGCAGCGCTCGCCGAGGTGGCGCCCGTTCAGCCAGACATCGGCCACTTCGCGCACCCGACCCAGATCGAGGTACCGCCGACCGCCCGTTTCGGCGGCGGGTACCTCGAAATTCGTGTGGTAGGCCACAATGCCCGAAAAATACCGGATGGTCGAATCCGCGTCCGTCGACCAGGAGTGCAGCGCGGGCCAGGTCACGCGGGCGGGGGTACCCCAGCCGTGCGGAAAGCGTAGTTCCCAGGGCACGTCGAGGGTTTGAGCGATCGGGAGCGGGCGTTCTTTTTCGGAAGCCGGGTGCGGTTTTGGATTCGTGCGAAAGACGACGAAAAACGCGTCGTGCGGGTCGAGCCGCAGGCGAACGTTCGTGGTTTTGCCTTCAGTTTTAGCACCGGGCAGGCTGCGGATTTCGCCCGTAGCGGGGTTCCAGAGCTGGGGCGTTTTGCCGGAAACCCGAAAAGTCAAGGTGGCGTCGTAAGCCGCGTTGCGCGTGTTGCGGACGAAATAGATTTCGTCGGTACCCCTACGGCGGTGGATGAAATCGACCTGCGCCGAGTCGAGGTCGGCGCGAAGCTGCACATCCGGCCCGATGCCGCGCTCGGCGAGTACCTGCCGGAGCGGTTTACCCCACACGATTTTGCCCAGCCCGTACCGGTTTTCCTGCACGTTGACGCTGTCGCAGCGGCCCCAGAGGCGGTCGGCGAGCTGCCGGATTTCGCGTTCCTTCGCCTCGTATCCGGCCAGCCCGTGCGTGCGGCTCGGCTTGCGGCCCACGACGGTGGCCCCGGCGCGCACGAGCGCTTCGAGTTTCTTCAGGACGTCGAGGTTCATGCGGTCGTCCGGTGGCAGGGCGAGTACCTCGTACGTCTGGCCGCTGGGGAGCGTGAGTTTGCCATTTTTTATCGACAGGAATTTCAGGATGGACTCGGTGTTCACCACGTCGTAGTCAAATCCGAAGCCCAATCCAGGCTGCTCTTTTTTGTGGCTGACGAAATTCGGGGCGTCGTCGCCGTAGTACAGCGCCACATCGCCGACAAAATTTCCCGCCTGCAACAGAAAACTGCTCCGGCTGAGGTACTCGTGCCAGCTTTTCGATTTCGGCCACCAGGGGTTGTTGACCTGCATGAGCGTACCGAAATTGTATACCCAGCCCGGCGAACCAGCCTCGGGCGGCGTGTGCGGGAAGGTGTGGTACACGATGCGATTGAGGCCCTCGCAGAAGGCGCGGTCGGCGAGCGGTTTGAGTTCGGTCGGGCCTTCCTGCCAGACGTACACGCTCGTGAAGGCCTCGGCCTCGACGAAGCGCTGGTTGTAGAGGTGCGCCGCGCTGGCGATGCCCTTGACGATCTGCAAGTCGTTGAGCTTCGGGTGTTTGTTCCAGAATTCGCCGCGCGGGTAGGTCAGCGCGCCGAGGGCTTTCAAATCCTCGAAAGGCACGTTGTGAATCGGTGGACCTGGCCCGCCCGCTTCGGCTACGAAGCCCAATCCTTCGCGCCCGGCAACTTCGACGCCCCGGCGGTAGTGGTTTTCGATGATGAGGTCGGAGAGCACTTTCCGAAAATCGAACAAAAACCGAGCGCTCAACTCGGCGCTGCCGACGGCGGTACCGTCGAGTACCGGCAGGTAAGGCGCGAGGTCGTAGCCGGTTCGGCGGCGGAATTCTTCAGGTAAGCGCGGCGTCCAGATGGCGCTGTTTACCTCGTAGCTGTCGGTGTAGAGGTACCGCAGCGAGCGGTTGCGCAGGGATCCAAGTTCGACCTTGAGCTTGTCGAGGAAGTACCCCAAGTGCGCGTCCATCGCCTCGGCGCTGAAGTGGTCGATCATCCGGCCATTCGCATTCGGGCTGGGTACCATCAGCGGCTGGCCGGTCGGAGCGCAGACGTACCGCGTCAGCACCCAGTCGCCCGCGGGTACCTCCCAGGTCAGCGAGCCGTCGGGTTGGAGCGACGCCGTGAGGGTACGGACGTCGGAAGTCGAAACGGTTTTTCGGTTGGCGGGAACGGCCAGTACCGCGACCTCGCGGAAGTACGTTGGCAGGCTGTCGGGGCGGTAGGCGATGAGCGTTTTACGCGAGCGGTTGTAGGTCGCCGGGAGTTTGGGAAAAGGTAGTTTTCCGGAAAACTTCGCCGGACCTCGCACCGGTACGCTCGCCTGGAACAGGCCCATCGCGCCGTGTTCGGGCTTGACCCAGGTACCGCCCGCGTTCCAGCTACTCGAAATAATCAATCCCAGCCGCAGCCCGAGCCGATCCGCCTCGCGGACGGTGTGCCCGATGGCCTGGACGGATTCGTCGCCCATGAACGGCGGCCCGGCGGGGATGGTTTTTTTCTCGTCGACGAGTACCCCCACGTCCCAGATGTCGAAGCCGCCCATGCCTTTCGCTTTGGCTTCTTCGAGTTCATGGGTGATTTGGGAGAGCGAAAAATTGCCGTTGGTCCAATCCCAGAGTGCGATGGGGCGGGCGTCCATCGGTGGGTGGGCAAATCCGGCTTCGAGGTCGTCCGTCGACGGGATGAAGGCGGTGAACAACAGAAAAAGCGACAGGAGCAGCGCGAGGCTTTTTTTCATGGACAGGATAGCCGGATTCCAGCCGCGCAAAGCAACGGAATTCTGGAATCTGACCAAGCCTGCCCTGTCGGGTGGGTACCTCACCCCGCCTCGTTCAATCCCGCCACGCCTTTAAACAGCGGCGTGTAATCCTCCGACAGCGTCACGCGCAGTTTATGAATTTCGCCCGCCGTGACCATTTCCCCCAGCAGGTGCATCAGTTGCTGGCTGTACCGCTGGCCCGTTTCGGCGTCGGTACCCGCCCGCTGGCCGACGCGCTCGTAAAATTCGGTTAGCTTGAAGCGTTCGCCCTGGTCGCGTTCGGCGGGCGGAATTTCGTGGATGATTTCCAGCAGCGGGGCGGGTAATTGCGCCCCCAGTTTGTCGGCGGCGTTGCCCGCCTGGTGCTCGGTCAGCGTGTGCAGAAACGCCCGCGCGATGGTTAACACTTCCTGCTCGGTTTCGACGTCCAACCGGGCTTTGGCTTCGTGAATGAATTCAGGGTACTGCATGGCAGAATCAATTTGATTGCGAAACAAATGGGTAGGGAGCCGGCCTGAAAAGAGTGTTCCCCCCGGCGAAAGCGGGTAATTTCTGGGGCATTCGGGGGTAAACGCGTAGAAAAAAGTACTTTGCTGACCAAAACCTCTTTCCCCCGCATGCAGCTTTCCATTCACAACTGGATGCGCGCCGAACCCATCGAAACCACCATTCGGCGCGTGGCCCGGCTTGGCTACGACAAACTCGAAATCGCCGGTAGTCCCGAGCAGTACGACACGAAACACGTCCGGCAGCTACTCCGCGAAAACCACCTTGGCTGCTGGGGTTCGGTCACGCTGATGCTCGAACAACGCAACCTGCTGGCCAAAGACCCCGCCCAGCGCGAACAGTCGGTGCAGTACGTCAAGGACGTCGTGCGGATGGTGAAGGAACTCGACGGCCGCATGGTCTCGGTGGTACCCGGCACGGTCGGGAAAATCGTCCCCGACGGGCGGCCCGACGAGGAGTGGCGCTGGGCCGTCGAGGGCCTAAAGGAAATTTACGCGTACGCCGAACAGTCCGGCATTCTGCTCGGTATCGAGCCGATCAATCGCTTCGAGACGTACTTCGTCAACCGCGGCGATCAGGCCCTGGCGCTGGCTGAGGCCGTCGGGCCACGTTGCGGCGTGTGCCTCGACACGTTTCACATGAACATCGAGGAGGACGATACCCCCGCCGCCATTCGTCGGACGAAGGGGCGGCTCGTGGGTTTCCACGTCGCCGACTCAAACCGCATGGCCCCCGGCATGGGTACCATCCACTGGCCGCGCATCATCGAAACGCTGCGCGAGATCGGGTACGACGAGGTACTTTCGGTAGAATTCTGCCCGCCGCTCGACCGTACGCCCGCCAACCCGTACCCCAACTCGATTGACGAGCTACCCGAAGGCCTGAGTCCCGAGCAGAAGAAATTTCTCGAAGACCACGGCAGCTCGTCAATCACCGAGGATTTTTACGCCATGCTGACCCAGAAATCAGCCGAAACCCTCCGCGCCCTGCTATGAAAATCCGCAACGTGGAGGCGCACTGGCTTCGCTGCCCGATTCCGAAGGAAAAACAACACCGCTCCGACTACGGTCTGCTGACCGATTTCGACATGACGCTCGTCGTGGTGACGACCGAAGACGGCTTGCAGGGCTTTGGCGAAGCAAAGGCCGCCGTGGGTTCGTCGGGCGTGTGCGCGTCGATTGTGACCTGCGTCGAAAAAGAATTAAAGCCGCTGCTCGTCGGGCAGGACGCCCGGCAGATCAGCCGGATTTGGGAAGGGGTTTACAACGGGTCCCGCGACCACTACGCCCTGAGCCGGGGCCGAAAATTCCCGATCCTCGGGCGGCGCGGGCTGACGATTTCGGCCCTCAGCGGCGTGGACACCGCGCTGTGGGATTTGAAGGGCAAGGCGCTCGGGGTACCCGTCGTCGATCTGCTCGGGGGTACCTGCCGCGAGGCGATGCCCGCCTACGCCAGCGGCGGCTGGGCTGACGCCGACCGCATCGGCGAGCAACTGAACGGTTACGTGGCAAAGGGGTTCCGCGGCGTGAAAATGCGCGTGGGCAGCATGGACGGTACCGTGCGGAACAGCGTGGCGCGGGTGCGGGCGGCGCGGGAAGGCATCGGCGAGGACGTTTTGCTGATGACCGACGCGCACGGTACCTTCAGCGTACCCGAAGCCAAACAGTTTTGCCGGGGCGTGGAGGAGTGCAACGTGTACTGGTTCGAGGAACCCCTCAGCCCCGACAACCGGCACGGAACTGCCGAAGTCCGCGCGGCGACGAGCATTCCCATCGCGGCGGGCGAGAGCGAGTACACGGCCTTCGACGTGCGCGATCTGATCGAAGTCCGGGCGCTCGACGTCGTGCAGCCCGATTCGGCTATCATCGGCGGCATCACCGAGGCGATGCGCGTGGCGCACCTGGCCCACACGTACCAACTCGAACTGGCTCCGCACTGCTGGGGTTCGGCGTTTTCGTTTCAGGCGGGCGTCAGCGTGGCGTTTGCCTCGCCCGCGGCGACAGTCATCGAGTTTTCGGCGGGGGGGAATCCGATGATGTTCGAGCTGGTGCAGGAAAAAATTGAAGCCGTCGACGGGCAGATTCTCGCCCCGACTCGCCCCGGCCTCGGCGTCACGCCGAACTGGGATTTTGTAAAGGAATTTCGGCAGGTAGTTTAACCGAACCGCCTTCTGCCCGTCTCCCGTCCGCTTAAGCGGACGGCAAGACAAAAAGTCTCGTTGGGACTAAACCTTAGCCCCGAAGGGGGTTCGCGTGGCTGGCCGTCCTGTTCAGAGGACGGTGAACGGAAAACGCTCCACTCTAAACCGGAAACTCTAAACTCTAAAAACATGGCCCGCATCGTCCACATCAACCACGTGACGCTCATCGTCAAGGACCTCGAACAGGCCGACGCCTTTTACCGCAACGAGATGGGGCTGGAGCAGCTTCCGGCCTTCCCGTTCGACTACCCGGCTTCGTTTTTCCGCATCAACGCCGACCAGCAGCTCCACCTGACCGAGTGGGAAGACGCCTGTTCGTTCCGCGGGCACGTCTGCGTGCAGGTCGATGATTTCAACGCGCTGTTTTACCGAATGAAAGAACTCGGCTGCATCGACACGGCTCCCTGGGGCAAGATGCGTCGGCTGCGCGACGGAGCCATGCAGCTTTTCATCCGCGACCCCTCGGGCAACCTCCTCGAACTTTCGTCCCACCCCGATGCCGACATCGACCCGGCCCTGTTCACCGACGAGTTGTACCAGGAAGGGCTCTACGAATCGGGCCGCAACCACCACCACGGCCACAAATCCGAAACCGCCACGCTGTACCACGGGCGGGCGGAGGAGAAGTAGGTGGTACGAAGTAGTAGGTACAACGTACCAAGTCGTACTCGGACGGAATTTCAAGCGTATCGATACTTCGTACTTGATACCTAATTCTTGATGCATTTTATGACCGTCCTCCTCCTCGAAACCATCCACGACGAAGCCCTCGAACTGCTTCAGGAACGCGTGCGCGTCGTGACGGGCTACGACGCGGATTCGCTGCGACGAGTACTCGAAACCGAGCAGCCGATTCAGGCCATCGTCACCCGTGGCAAGGGCCAGATCGACGCGGCGCTGCTCGACGCCTGCCCGGCGGTGCAGGTCGTGGCGCGGTGCGGCGTGGGACTGGACAACGTCGACGTGGCGGCGGCGACGGCGCGCGGGGTACGCGTCGTGAATGCGCCGGGGGCCAACGCGGGTACCGTCGCCGAGCACGCGCTGCTGCTGATGTTGTTGCTCGTGCGGAACGGGTACGAATCCGTTCGGCAGGTACGCGAAGGCAACTGGGCCTGGCGCGCGGGGTACCAAGGCGACGAGCTTTCGGGGAAAACGCTCGGGATTCTGGGTCGCGGCAACATTGGGAACCGGGTCGCGCGGCTGGCCGAAGCCTTCGGAATGCGCGTCCTGACCTGGGACCGGAGCGGGTCGGGGACCGGTTTCCCGTTGGACGAATTGCTCGGTACCGCCGACGTCGTCAGCCTGCATGTGCCGCTCACGCCCGAAACGACGAAGCTGATCGGACCCACGGAATTTTCCCGGATGAAGCCCGGCGCGTACCTCCTCAACACGGCCCGCGCCGGACTCGTCGACGCCGAAGCGCTGCTCGCCGCGCTCGACGCGGGTACCCTCGGAGGCTACGCCGCCGACGTGCCGCCCGCGCCCGACGAGCGGCTCATGCGCCATCCACGGGCGATTCTCACGCCGCACGTCAGCAGCCTGACCGCCACGACGTACCGGCAGATGTGCCTCTCGACGGTGCAGAACGTACTGGCCGTTTTGGCCGGGGCGGAACCGCAGCCCGAGAGCGTTTTTAACCGCCGGGCGTTGGCCGAAAAGTCCGTTGCCTGATCCTACCGTTTTCTAAACCTATGAAACCAACTCAATTGCAAATCAAAGTGGTACCCCTGCTCGTACTGGCCGCGCTGACGGGCTGGTGGGGGAGTACCTTCGAGACGCGGGAAACGACGACGGTGGTACCGCCCGAAAATCCGAAAGTCGCCAAGCTGAAACTGGCCCCCGGCTTCCGGGCCGAACACCTCTACAGCCCGACGGACGACAGCACCGGCTCCTGGGTATCGATGACGTTTGACGACCAGGGTCGCCTCCTGGCCTCCGACCAGTACGGGGCGCTGTACCGGCTGACGCTGCCGCCCATCGGCACGACGACCCGGCCGCGGGTGGAGCGGGTACCCTTCGATCTGGCCGAGGCCGTCGGAACCGACCCGACTAAACCCGGCCTGGAAATGGGCCACGCGCAGGGCTTGCTCTGGGCCTTCAACAGCCTGTACGTCATGGTCAACCACAAGCCAAACGCGGCCTTTTCGCGCGGCAGCGGGCTGTACCGTTTGCAGGACACCGACGGCGACGACCAGTTCGACAAAATCAGCCTGCTCAAGGAACTGCGCGGTGAAGGCGAGCACGGGCCCCACAGCATCAAACTCGCGCCCGACGGGAAATCGCTCTACGTCATCGCGGGCAACCACACCGACGTGCCGGAGATGGATGCGTACCGGCTGCCGAAGGTCTGGAAGGAAGACAACCTGTTTCCGCTCATCAAAGACCCCCGCGGCCACGCCATTACCCGCACGGCACCGGGCGGCTGGATTGCCAACCTCGACCCCGAAGGTCGGCGCTGGGAACTTGTCAGCGCCGGGTTCCGGAATGCGTTCGACCTGGCGTTCAACGAGGCCGGCGACCTCTTCGTCTACGATTCCGACATGGAGTGGGACTTTGGCCTGCCCTGGTACCGCCCCACGCGCATTTGCCACGCCACGAGCGGCAGCGAATTCGGCTGGCGGACCGGCTCGGGCAAGTGGTCGCCGACGTTTCCCGACAACCTCCCGGCGGTACTTAACATCGGGCAGGGTTCGCCGACGAACCTGATTTACGTCGACCACGGGCGCTTTCCCGAACGGTACCGAAACACGCTGCTGGCCTTCGACTGGAGCTTCGGCATCATCCACGCCCTGCACCTGAAACCCGAAGGCGCCACGTATGCGGCCAAGCACGACGAATTCCTGTCGGGCTTGTCGCTGCCCCTGACCGACGGCGTCATCGGTCCAGACGGGGCGCTGTACTTTCTCACGGGCGGACGGCGACTTGACTCCGACCTGTACCGGGTGTACTACGACGGCCCCGAGAAGCGTCTCACGCCCCAACCGGCCCCGGCGCTAACGGACCTGCACCGGCTGCGGCGCTCGCTCGAAGCCTTTCACGGCGAACCGGACCCGGCGGCGCTCGCCATCGCCTGGCCGCAACTCGGCCATCCCGACCGGTTTATTCGGTACGCCGCGCGCGTAGCCGTCGAGCACCAGCCCGTTGGCGCGTGGCAGGAGCGGGTACTGGCCGAAAGCGAACCGCGCGCTCTGGCGCAGGCCGCCGTGGCCTTGGCTCACCAGGGCGATTCCGCGACCGCGCTGAGTACCCGGCTCACGGCCGCGCTGCTCGTCGCCAACCCGACTCGCCTGGCTGAACCCGAGCGCCTCGACCTGCTGCGGGCGCTCGAGCTGACCTGGCTGCGGATGGGATTGCCCGACGCCGACGGCCGCGAGCGGGTGGGCGCGTACCTCGACGCGCAGTACCCGGCCCCGACCAACGACCTGAACCGGGCCTTGAGCAAGCTACTCGTGGCCCTCGATCACCCGAATGCGGCGGCCAAGACCGTGGCGTTGCTGGAGAAAAACGAGGTCCGGCAAGCGGCGGGCGGTCCGACGGCCTTCGCCTCGCAGGATTTGATTCTCCGCAATCCCGCGTACGGCCTCGACATCGCCCGGATGCTCGACAAAATGCCCCCGGCCCAGCAAACCTACTACGCCCTCGCGCTCAGCGGATTGCAGAGCGGCTGGACGCCAGACCTGCGCGAACGGTACTTCGACTGGTTCAGGAAGGCCTTCGGGTACCAGGGCGGGCGGAGTTACATCGGCTTCGTCGACCGGGCGCGGCGGCGGGCGCTGAACCGGGTACCCGACCTCGACCGCGCCGCGTATGCCGAACGGTCGGGCGAGTCGCTCCTGACCAGCAGTGGCAACGACCTGGCCGGGGCCGTGGCTCCGAAGGGACCGGGCCGGACCTGGAAAGTACCCGACGCCCTCGCGGTGGCCGAAAGTGGGCTGACGGGACGAAACTTTGCCAATGGGAAAAACCTCTACGCCGCCGTGGCCTGCAAAACCTGCCACGCGATGCGCGGCGAGGGCGGCAACATCGGCCCGGATCTGACGCAGGTCGGGACGCGTTTCTCGAACAAAGACCTGCTCGAAGCCATCATCCTGCCCAGCAAGGCCGTTTCCGATCAGTACGCCGCCACGGAGTTTAAACTCAAAACGGGCGAGACGGTCGTGGGGCGCATTGCCAGCGAAGACGCGAAGGCGTACCAGATTTCGCAAAACCCCTTCGCACCCGATTACCTGCGCGAGTTGCTCAAAAAAGACGTGGCCTCCAGTACCAACGCGACGGTTTCGGTCATGTTGCCCGGCCTCATCAACGCGCTCAATCCCGAAGAACTGAAGGATTTGCTGGCGTACCTGAAATCAGGCGGCGACGAAAAACACGCGGTGTTCGCGCCGAACGCCGCCCCGAATTCGACCAACAAATCCGGCAAAAAATGAAAGCTACCTTCCTCTGCCTACTCGGCCTGACCTGGGTATTGCTGGGTACCGTGCAGGCCCAGAAAAAAGACCGCGTGCTCATCGTCGACGGCCAGAGCAACCACAAAAACTGGCCCGAGACGACGCAACTCATGAAGCGCTACCTCGAAGAAACGGGCCGGTTCACCGTCGACGTAGCGACGACGCCCCCGGCGGGCCAGCCGCTCGACGGCTTCCGCCCGAAGTTTTCGCGGTACGACGTCGTGCTGTCGAATTACAACGGCGAACCCTGGCCGAAGGCGACCAACGACGATTTCGAGACCTTCGTCCGCAAGGGCGGCGGCGTAGTCATCGTCCACGCGGCTAACAATGCCTTTCCCGAGTGGAAAGCCTACAACGAACTCATCGGCCTCGGCGGCTGGGGCGGGCGCGACGAAAAAGCAGGCCCGTATGTGTACTACGACGAGGGCATGAAGCAGTTCGTCCGCGACCTCAAAGCGGGCAAGGGTGGTAGCCACGGGACGCAGCACGCGTTTCAGGTCACGTTTCGCGATACCGAGCATCCGATTACGAAAGGTTTGCCGCCGGTCTGGATGCACACGAAAGACGAACTCTACGACCGCTTCCGCGGCCCCGGCCAGAACATGCACATCCTGGCGACGGCGTACAGCTCGCCCGAGGAACGGGGTACCGGTCGGCACGAACCGCTCGTGCTGACGGTCGACTACGGCAAGGGGCGCGTGTTTCACACGATGCTCGGCCACGCCAACGAATCGCAGCAGTGCGTCGGCTTCATCACGCTGCTCCAACGCGGGACGGAATGGGCCGCGACCGGGAAAGTAACCCAACCCGTACCCGCCGATTTTCCCACGGCCGATCGCATCAGCATGCGTCCGTGATTCCTCTTCCAATCGTCCTCTAAACCTGAATCCATGCCTACTTTCTTTTCCCGTCGTTCGGTACTCAAAACCACCCTGGCCGGTACCCTCGCCGCCCCGCTTTCGCTCGCCGAAGTCATGGCGGCTACCCACGAAGCACTCGGACCCGAACTTAAGGGCAAAATCAACCACTCCGTGGCGCGCTGGTGTTACGGAAAAATTCCCCTCGACGACCTCTGCCGCCAGGCCAAGGAAATGGGCATCGGTTCGGTGGAGTTGCAGGGGCCGGAGGAGTGGCCAACCATCAAAAAATACGGCCTCACCTGCGCGCTGCCCTGGGGCGCGGGATCGGGCATTGAAAAAGGGTTCAACGACCCGGCCCGGCACGATGAACTCGTGGCGAGTTTCGAGGGCATTTTCCCGAAAGTGGCCGCGGCGGGCTACGACAAAATCATTTGTTTTTCGGGAAACCGGGCCGGAAAATCCGACGAAGAAGGCCTCGCAAACTGCGTGAAGGGCCTAAAGCGCTTGATGGCCAGCGCCGAAAAGCACAAGGTGACGATGGTCATGGAACTGCTCAACAGCAAGGTCAATCACAAGGATTACCAGTGCGACCATACGGCCTGGGGCGTGGAATTGTGCAAGCAGGTCGGCTCGGAGCGGATGAAACTGCTCTACGACATTTACCACATGCAAATTATGGAGGGCGACGTCATCGCGACGATCAAGAAGCACCACCCGTACTTCGCGCATTACCACACGGGCGGGGTACCGGGCCGGGGCGAAATCGACGACACGCAGGAACTGAACTACCCGGCCATCATGCGGGCCATCGTCGAGACGGGCTACACGGGGTACGTCGGGCAGGAGTTCGTGCCGAAACGCGACCCGATGGCTTCGCTGAAACAGGCCGTGCAGATTTGTGACGTGTAGGCGTCGCGTGCCGACGCTGCGCGTGGCACGCTTAAAACGTAGTAGCTCGGAACGAGTAAACGTGCCACGCGTAGCGTCGATGGGCCAATCGGTGAACCCCGACAAAGAAGCCATTGAAAATCCGGTAGCCTGGACGGGTACCAATTCGTACGGCGCACGCGTGTTTACGACCACGCTCGGCCACCCCGACGATTTCCGGCAGGAAGCCGTCCAGCGACTGGTTATCAACGCCGTGCACTGGAGCCTCGGCAAGCCGGTACCCAAAAAATGGAAAGGCCCGCTGGACATTCAGGTGCCGTACCGGCAGTAATCGAAATTTTTGGTTTGTCACGCGGAGCGGCCGCCGCGCGGTCGAAGCGCCCGGTCAACCGCTTCGAGGGTCTTCAACCACTCGAAGGGTTTCGTCAGGCGCTTCGACTACTCCGGGTGAAACTCCGTCCAGGTGTCGCGGTTGTAGTACCGGCGCTGGCCGTCGGGTTCCTTGACAACCCAGTTTTCGCCGGGTCCGGCCCCGCCCGAGAGCAGCAGGGCTTTCGCTTCTTCGTACTTCTCGGCGGCGATGGGGTAAAACACGAGCAAATCGTTCTGGTACTCCATACCATCCCAAATGCCCTGCGCGTCGCGCCAGACGACGTACTTCCCGTCGAGCGAGCCGACTTCCTGCCGGATTTCGCTGAGTACCTGTTCGGCGGCTTCAGCGACCGAAACCGGTCCGTTCAAATCTTCGATGGCGACAAACAGCCCATCGACGCGGTACCGGTACCGGGGCGTGGGGGAATCGATGGGGAACATGGCAGCAACGGGCAATGATGAATGCTCCTAAAATGGGACCCGATTTTGAAAAACGCAATCCCACGGTTCAACGCTCGGTACCGTTTCGGGCCTGCTTGGCTGGCTCGGTCGTGCGGAGGTACTGGACGAGATCGATGACTTCAGACTCGGTCAGGGTTTCAAACAACCCCGTCGGCATCATCGACACGGGCGTGACCTCGCGGGACTGGATGGCCGATTTCGTGAGTACCACCGCGTCCTGCCCGACGACGCGGAGCGTCAGTTGCCGTTCGTTTTCGCTGATGACGTTACCCGTGTACGTCCGCCCGTCGCGGGTGGTGATGACGACCATTTTGTAGTCGTCCTGAATTTCGCCACTCGGGTTCAGCACGTTGAACAGCAGGTACTCCACGCTCTGGCGATTCGAGCCGGTCAGGTCGGGGCCGAGTTGGCCGCCCTCGCCGTAAAGCTGGTGGCAGGGCCCGCAGGTGCGCTGGAAAAGCGTTTTTCCCCGGCTGAGGTTGGCCGTGCGCAGGTTGCGCTCGGTGAGCAGCCGCTGGTACTTGCCGTACTGCTTTTCGTCGGTACCGCTGGCTTCAATCGGCCCCCAGACTTCCACGAATCCACTGCCCACGACCCGCAACAGTTGCCGGGCGGCGTAGGGCGGCACGTCGCGTTTCGGAATGCGCTCGGTTTTGAGCGCCTGCGTGAGCAGCCCGCCGTACTTCGGGCGGGAGGAGAGCGCCTGAATCGCCAGCAATTTATCGGCGGCGGTGAAGCGGGGGTACCGGTCGAGGAGCAGTTTACCGAGTGCGTCGGTTTCGTAGGCGGCCACGGCCCGGATGGCGTCCGCACGCAGCGCCGGATCGTCGAGCAGTTTCGGCAATTCGGCCACCAATTCGGGCCGCTGTCGGGCGGCAATGGCCCCGAGTGCCTGGCGACGCTGCTCGGTCGGGGCCTGCTTGTTTTTAAGAATTGCCAGCGAACGCGCCGCCAGTTCGGTATCGCCAAACTGCTGGGAAATCTGCCCGGCGAGGGCGGCCAGTTTCGGGTCGGCTTTCAACCGGGCCGAAACCGCTTTCCAGCCCGCCGGAGCGGTCAGGTCGGAGCGGCCTTCGAGTCCATCGCGTAGCCCCTGCACGAGCGCCAGCGGCGGCTTCGGCAGCTTCCCGAGCGCGGCGACGAGCAGGGGCGTTTGCTCGGCATCAACCATCCGCCGGGCGATGAACTGGGCCACGAGCGGTACCCGGCTGCGGGCGGCGAGGTCGAGCGCGCGGCTCGGATTCTGTTTCACGAGCGGCTCCAGCCCGAACCAGATCAGCTTGGGCAGGTTGTGGTCGGCGGCGTCTTCGGCGTGCGTGAGCAGTCCTTCGGCCAGCTTCCAGCGCGTGGCCTCCTCGACCCGCTGCATCGCCGAAGCGAGGTACCGCCGCACGACGGGCGAGGCGTCTTCCCGCGCCATTCGCACGAACTGCGTCCGGGCATCGGCTGAGGGTACCCCGTCTTCGGTCAGCAATTGCACCGCCCAGGCCCGCACGTGCGGGTCGGCGTCGGCCAGCGACGCGCGGAGCGTGGGTTCGTCAAAACCGTTCGTGACGTGCAGCGCCCACATGGCCCGGAGGCGATGGTCAGGATGGGTGCGGTCGGCGAACAAGGTCCGCAGGCTGGCGTGGGTACCCGGTTCCAGTTTTCCCTTCGCCGCCCGGCCTTGCAGAATAATCCGCGCCCGGCGGGCGTGCCAGTCGCTCGGGCTGGTTTGCAGGGACACGAGTTGGGCGTCCGTGAGTTTGGTTAAATCCGCGTACCGACCGGGCCAGTCTTTGGCGAGCGATTGCGTCGGCGCAACGCGGAAAATCCGGCCCGTCTCGCCATTGCGGACTTCCTTGCCGCAGATGTCGGCGTCGTGCCAGTCGAGCACGTACAGCGCCCCGTCCGGCCCGATTTCCACGCTGAACCCGACCCACTGGGCGTTGTTGGCCGAGAGAAAATCTTCGCCATGGTGCCCGACGAAGCCCGAGCCTTTCGGCTGGAGTTCGTCCGACAAAATCGCGTGTTCGTGAATGTTGGCCATGAAAATTCGGCCCCGGTGTTCCTTCGGAAACGCGTCGGACTGGTACACCCGCGCCCCGCCGTGCGCCGAGCGGTGGCTGTGGTCGGCGATGGTTTTGATGTCTTCGTAGACGTACGGGTTGAAGTGCTGCCCGCCCTGCCGGTGGTAAATGCCGCCGGGTATCACGTGCCAGAGGTGCGGGATGACGCAGGCCGTGATGAACAACTCTCCCTTCGCGTCGTAGTCGATGCCCCAGGGGTTGCTGAAGCCGTGCGCGACGACCTCAAACCGGTCCTTCGTCGGGTGGTATCGCCAGACGCCGCCGTTGAGGTCGGTACCCTCGCCCTCGAAGATTTCTTTTTCGGGAAACGGATCGTTGTGGCGGTAAATCTTTCCTTTCCCCACGGGCTTGCGTACCCGCGAGGGCGTCGCAAAACCCTGCAAGCCGTAGAGCCAGCCGTCGGGTCCCCAGTGAAAGCTGTTGAGCGTTTCGTGCCGGTCGCGGATGCCCCAGCCGGTCAGCCGTACTTCGATGTCCTGAGCCTCCGCCCGGTCGTCGCCGTTGTGGTCGGGTACGTAGAGCAGGTTGGGCGGCGCGCCGAGGAACAGCCCGTCGAAGCCCACGGCCATCGCCGCGGGAAACGGAATGCTGTCGAGGAAAACCTTCTGCGAATCGGCCCGACCGTCGCGGTCGGTGTCTTCCAGAATCAGAATCCGGCTGGTACCCGCTTTCGAGAAACCGTACCCCCGCGATTCGTAATCCCGGTTTTCGGCCACCCAGAGCCGCCCGCGGTCGTCCCAGCAAAAAGCCATCGGCTGCCGCATCATCGGCTCGGCAGCCCAGACGTTCGCGACAAACCCCGGTTTGACGGTCATCGATTTGACGGCCTCCTCGGGCGTGAGGAATTTCGCTTCAAGGGCCTCCCGCTGGGCGAGACTCCAGAGCGCGTGGGTGGAGTTGACGCCGCTGAACGCGCTCCAGGTTTTGGTGAGTTCGACGTCGTTCAGCTCGCCCGTGTAGACGACGAGTTGGTGGCGGATGACTTCCGTTTCGCCCCTTTTAATCGTCCAGTCACCCGTCCGCGCCCGCGCCGGACCGATGCCGAGCTGATTGTCGACGCGCCAGGGTTGCGGGTACCCCTTGTTTTCGGGGTGGTCGAAAATCGCGACGTGGGCGAGGTCTGAGCGGCCTTCCACCTGCATTCCCACGTCGACCCACATCGCCCGCTGGCCTTCGGCGGCGGCGTTGCGCTGGCGGGCGGCGTTGATGACCTCGCCCTTGATGCCCGGTTTCCAGGGCATCCGCAGGAACAGCCCGCCGTAGTCGTACTTGCCGATGGTAACGTCGGTTTTGGCTTCGCCCTGCCATTCCAGGTCGAGCAGGTACTTCCCGTCCTGCTCGCGCATCGCCCAGTTCTGGGTTTCGGTCAGCACGGCGGTACCCGTCGAATCGAGGAGGTCGTAGACGGTTTGCCACTTGACTTCGGTACCCGTCGCCTGCACGATTTTTGCCGAGACGCGCCGCCAGTAATCGCCCTGCGGGTGGTGGAAGTAGTCGCGGCCGTTCACGCGCGTGAAGCCCCAGTACAGGCCCGTCTGGTGCTTGTGGTGGCCGGGGCTGTACTCGGTGAGTACGCCCTTGCCGTCGGGTGCGGCGATGGGGTGGAGGTACGGGCGGAAATCGGGCTTCGCGTTCTGGGTCAGAATCGGCGTTTTGCCCTCGGCGCGGTACACCGAAATTGTCCCGGCTTTTTCGTCCTGGATGAGGCGGAGTTTTCGCGGTACCGTCGGCGGCACGCTGGCCGTGCAAACGCCGAGCAGCAAGAGGAAGCTTAAAATGGATTTCATGGTCACAAGGGTATTTCTCACAGATGTTCACAGATTTGAATGCGCACAGATTTTCACAGAACTTACTCTGTGCGCATCTGTGCTGTCATTCCTTCTGTGAATATCTGTGAGAAACTGATTTACCGTAGAACTTCCACTGAATTCAACTCCGGTCCGCCGCCGTGGTTGGCCGAGCCGGCGACGATGTACACACGGTTTTGGTACACGACGGCCTGGGTACCGTGGCGGCCCTGCTGGAGTTTCGGCCCGGCCGTCCAGCGGCGGGTTCTGGGGTCGAAGCCTTCGACTTCGTTGTGCGCGGCGAGCTGCGGACTTTCGCCCCCGATGAGCCAGACCTTGCCCCCGTGCGTGACGACGGTACCCCCGGCGCGCTGCGTGGGCACGTTGCTTTCGGCGGGTAGGGCCGTCCAGCGACCGGTTTTGAAATCGTACACGTCGACTTCCGGCATCGTCGTTTCGAGTACCTGATTCGTCTTGGCCGAGGAGCGGCGACCCCCGGCGAGTACCAGTTGGTCGCCGATGAGGCCCGCGCTGATGTGGTCACGAGCGCGGGGCGCGTCGGCGAGGCGCTTCCAGGTATTCGCGCGCGGGTCGTACTCGTCGAGCCAGGCGACGTGGCCGTCGTAGTGCCCGTCGATGATGCCGCAGACGACGTAGATTTTATCGCCCCGCACGACCACGCCCGCCGAGCCGCGGCGGTACTCGGTCGGGATTTCCGGCCCCTGCCGCCATTCGCCGCGCTTCGGGTTGTAGATGTAGATGTTCGGCAGTGGGGTTTCGTGCGGGTACTTGCCCTGAAAGGCTGCGATGACGTAGATCTCGTCGCGGTAGGTCACGGCCTGGAAGTGGTTCATCTCCAGCGGCGGCGCGGGCAGGCGACTCCAGACCAGTGTTTTCAGGTTCAACGATTCGAGCGGTTTCATGCCCCGCCCGCCGATGGCGTAGAGGCTATCGCCAACCAGCGCCGCGGCGTTTTCGTGCCGTTTTTCACAGTCGTTCTGGGTCTGGACGGGCTGCCAGGTTTGGGCCGTTGCCACGAAGGACGTACCGACGGCGAGGGCGGTGAAGAGGCGTTTCATGAGCGGTTCGGAGGTTTGGGTGACCAAGTTGGGGAATTATTCTCAACAGCGAATTAAAGCAATGCGCAATGCTCAATTTTCAATGTTCAATTCTCAATGAATTAAAACGGTTGAGAATTGAACATTGAAAATTGAGCATTGCGCATTGCACTCAACGGCCTTTCACAGCAACAACGCATCCACCCGGTGCGCGTGGACCATCCCGGACGGTTCGGACCAGGCGAAGAGCGTGAAGCGGCCGTCCTGCGAGGCCACGAGCGCCAGGGCCTCGCGCTGGTCGAAGACGAATTGCGCGGCGGCCAGGTGCCGGGTACCGCCCGCCTGAGTGGGCGAGACGACCACCGGCTCGTTGTCGACCGTCGGTTCGGTGATGAGCAGTTGCTCGACGCGGGCGCTGCGTTCGGCCCGCCCGATTTTCGCTCCGAACGCGAGTACCTCGTAGCGGTCGTTGAGTACGGTGGCCCCGTCGACGGCCGTCAGCCCCCCGATTTCGTCCACGGCCTGCCCGAGCGCGGTACGCCACTCGATCGGGTTGACCTGGTTGAGGTCCTGATGAATCAAGTCGCTCAGGCCCGTGAAGGCAGGCACCAGGGGGTACGAAATGGGGTGGATGATCGATTCGCGCCAGTCCGGCGCACCCGCCGGTACCACCAGCAGCAGCCCGCCCCGCCCGTGGGCGCGCATCGAGACGGCCAGTTCGACGAGTACGTTGACCGAATCGACCCAGACGGCGGGCAGGTTGAAATCGAGCATCGAGGTCAGCATGGGCGGGTAGTCGGCCAAGCTGACGAGGCGTTCGTCGACGATGCGGATCTGGTCGCCCTTCAGAATCGCCACGTTGATAAACTTGCCGAACCCATCGAGGCGGCGGTGTTTCACGACCAGCAACCCCGGCTCGATGACTTCGAGTACCAGGCAGTTCACCGGAATTTCGCGCGTCGACCCCCAAATGAATAGCGCATCGCCTTGGTACCAGACGCCGAGGTGAATGCCCGGCCGCTCCACCGCCGGGGCCAGTTTGGTCAGAACCGCCGGGATGAGCGGCAACCGTTCGGCAAACACGAGCGCCCCACCGGCCTGCTCCGGCGGCAGTAGCGCCAGCGAAATTTTGGGCGAGTACCCTTCCTCGCGCCGCAGACTGGCCCAGAACGAAGCATCGATGAGCGTTTCGATGACCGACGCCGCGGGCGCGGGCATCAACGGTTCGGCATCCGCCGACGCGCTGTTCAAATGGTAGGCAAAATGGGTTTCGATGGCCGGAGCCACGGTCCGGGCGGCCTGGTACGTCGGGTCAAAGCGCATGGGGTAGGGAAGCGGAGGAGTAGAAGTCTGAACTCCGAACAAGGACTTTTGAATGGCGAATGGTTCCACCCCCCCTGCGCTTCGACATTCGAAATTCTTTGCGGTCCGCCGCTGCGGTTCGGAGTTCAGAATTTATAGTTCACCATTCTGCTATTCCTCCTTCGCCTTCGCGTGCCGCCACTCCAGCCCGACCGACGTCCGGGGTTTGAAGCCCGTCCAGGGTCCGGCGTTGGCGCTTTCGGGTAGCTGGAGGTACTTGCCGTAGTCCAGGCCCTTGAGGTGAATGCCCAGAAAGGCCGTCACGAAGTGCTGGTTGATGTTGTTGATGCGCCGCTCGTTCCAGGCGGGTTCGGCGTAGCGCAGGTACTCGTCGAGGTGCAATCCAGGTTTCAGGGACTCCACCGGCGGCGGGTTGGGGCCACGTTGTGCCGGGCGTTGAGGTAGGTGAGCAGGTACCGGTCGGCGTGGATGGCCTCGTCGTAGATTGCCTTGACGCCCCGTTCGTACCCCGAGACGTCGTCCATGCTCCCGGCTACGAAGAGCGTCGGGCGGCGCAGGCCCGCCAACCCTTCGGCGTTCCAGATGCCGCGCTCCATACCCCAGGGCGCAAACGCGACGATGGCTTTGAGGCGCGGGTCGGGTGCGGCCGTCAGGTCGGGCGAACCGACGGCGCGGGCTTGCAGGGCGGTACTGCCGCGGGTCATCTGCCCGAAGGCCTGCACCGCTTGCGGACTGTACCCGGCCCCGGCGACGTTGAGCACCCCGTAGCCGCCCATCGAGTACCCGATGAGGGCCGTCTGGTCGGCGTTGACGAGGCCACTCAGAAAACTTTTCCCGCCGGAGGTACCCAGCCGGGCGATTTCATCGAGCACGAACCGATCGTCGAGCGGGCGGTTGACGAGGGTACTGGCAAAACCCGCCGCGTCGCGGAAGGTCGACTCGGCGTGGTCGATGGCCACGACGACGTAGCCCTTCGAGGCCAGGTTTTCGGTCAGGTACGTCATCAGCAGCCGCGAGCCGAGGTACCCGTGCGAGACGATCACGAGCGGGTACGGCCCGCCGCTCGGGTCGGGCGCGGCCTCGCGCAAAGCCCGGCCCGGAAACGTGAACGGGATCAAGGGTCGCTTCGGGTCGTTGGAGCTGCCCATGACCTGCTCGTACGCCACGCGCTCGGCTTGACCCGCCGGAATCCGGGCCGGGTACCAGATTTCGAGCGTCAGCGCCCGGTCGTAGGTCGGCGTTTGGCCGTCTTTCACGTGCAACACGTCGGGCTGGCCGGTGTGCGTGACGGTCAAGGTCCGCACCCCGACGCCGTGGGTACCGCGGGCGGCCAGCTCGGGCGCATCGGGTAGGGGGTCGCCGAAAATGAACTCAGGAGCCGTCTGGGCGTAGAGCCGGGCGGTGACGAAGACGAGCAGGCACGCGAGTCGGAATCGAACCATGCGGAGAAAGTCGGTTAAACGAAGTGGCGGCAAGATTACTAGTCTGAATCCGCATTCCGAACCGCTTCGGCGTCGCGCGTTTTGAGAACGCGGAGGTGGCGTTCGGATTCCCGCAAAAATCGCCAACCCTCCCGAAACGACCAGTACGGCACACCCGCCCGGTGATTTTGCCGGGAAATTTCCGCCAGCACGGCCCAGTGGTGGAGGATAATCCGGTACGCCTGGAGCAGCGAGTGGCCGTTGCCGTAGACGTGGTGCGGCGCCGCGCCGCTGCCGTTGTATTCGAGAATGCGAAAATGACGCCCGGCCTTCAGGTCCTCGACCGACCGGCACTTGAGGTCGTACCGACCGAAGTAAAAGTGCCCGGCGTGGTGGCTGAGGGCATCGAACACCGCCAGTAATCGCTCGTCTTTTTCGTGCGCCAGACTCACCAGCCGCCCGCCGCGGGTTTGGTTGAGGGCGTGGCTCAGCCGGTACGGTTCGCCCGCGGCCAGTACCCGCTGCAACTGCCCGGTGTGTTTGGCCCGCATCTCGCCGAGGCGGTACCGGACGGGTTCGTACCGCCGCATCAATTCCCACAGGGTACGTTGCCCATCGCCGACGACTTCCAGCGATTCTTTCCGCACGAAGCCGGTGATGGTACCCTGCGCCTTGCCCGGAAAGCGGTAGTAAAACACGCTCAGTTCGAGTGGGTACGCGATGAATTCCTGGACGAGGTACCCCGCGGGTGCCCGCTCGTGGTACCGCCGGAATTCGGCGGCGTTGTGGATTTTGCGGAAGAGCAAACCCATCATGCCCACGTCGGGTTTGACCGCGAAGGGGTATGAAAAACCGGCCTCGGTCAGGTGGCGTTCGACTTCGACGATGCCTTCCGCGGGATCGACGTACCGGGTGCGCGGGATCCGTTCGGGCGGCAACTGCGCGTACATTTCGCGCTTGGTTTCGCCCTGAAACCCGCCGAAGGTCAGCGTCGGATTGGCGGCGCTGAAAAACCAGACCGATCCCGACCGCAGCCCGTGCCAGAGCCAGACGGGCGCCAGCGGGACGAGCTTAACGCGGTAGTCCCAGGTTTCCCAGTGGGTGAGGCGGTGGAGGTGTTCGCGGAGGGTCATGGAAGCGTACCGGAAGTAAGGAAAAAAGCGGAACCTTCCGGCCAGGCCGTTGGCTTACGTGATTCAACTGGGACAGCGGCGGATGCGTGCCTTTCCCGCCGGGGTAAGCAGTAAACAAAGTCCGGATACCGCTTTTCAACGGCAGGACGTTTGTTTTGGGCCCGGTCGGGCCGGGGTGCGGAATTTTCTGTTTAGTTTCGACTGCTCTAACTTCGTATCGACTCCGATTTCCGCGTTGGATTCGGCCCAGTTAATCAAACCTATTTTTAAGGGTATGCCCTGGAAGAACAGCTTCGGTAGCTTGCTCCTCGTAACCGCTTTGGTGCTCGGTTTCAGCGGTTTTCAAATCGATCCCCCGGCGGTTGTGCCGGTCGGCAAAGGTACCCGCATCGTCCTGATTGGGAACAACCTGGGGTCGCGGATGATGAATTACGACCACTTCGAGACGGAACTGCAAGTCCGGTACCCCGATAGCCTACTCGTCGTTCGGAATATGTGCGACGGCGGCGATACGCCCGGTTTTCGACCGCACGCGAGCCGGTTCGCGCCCTGGGCCTTTCCCGGAGCCAAAGAATTTCAGACCGAACTGGCGACGCCTTCCGAAAGCGAGGGGCACCTCGAGTCGCCCGATCAGTGGCTGACCCGGTTGGAGGCCGACGTCATCCTGGCGTTTTTCGGGTACAACGAATCGTTTCAGGGGCAGGCCGGGCTGGCGCGGTACACCGCCGAACTCGACGCGTTTGTCAAACACACGCTCGGCCAGACGTACAACGGCTCTACGCCGCCGCACCTGGTACTCGTCTCGCCGATTGCCTTCGAAGATTTGTCGGATCGGTACGACCTGCCCAATGGCCAGGCCGAAAACCGGAACCTGGCGCTGTACACGCAGGTGATGCGGGACGTGGCCCGGCGGAACAACGTCCAGTTCGTCGACGTGTTCGCGCCTTCCCAGCGCTGGTACGCCGCGAGTACCGAGCCGTTGACCATTGATGGCTGTCAGCTTAACGCCGCGGGGTACCAGAAATTAGGCGTTTTGCTCGCCGATGCGGTGTTTGGGAAAGCCTCGGTGCGGGCCGAGGCCCAGCGGGAGCGGGTGTACGAGGCCGTGCTGGAAAAGGACTGGATGTGGCACCAGGATTTTAAAATTCCGAACGGCGTGCACGTCTACGGGCGGCGGTACAATCCATTCGGACCGGACAACTACCCGGCGGAAATCGAGAAAATTCGGCAGCTAACCGCCATTCGCGATACGGCTGTCTGGCGGACCGCCCAGGGGCAACTGTTTGACCTCACCGCCGCCGATCAGCGAACCCGCGCCCTGCCCGCGGTCAAAACCAATTTCAATCCCGAAAAAAACGGCAGCCTGACCTACCTCTACGGGGCGGATGCGCTCGCGAAACTGAAGGTCGCGCCGGGGTACAAAATCGAGTTGTTCGCCTCCGAGCAGGAATTTCCCAATCTGGCTAACCCCGTGCAGATGTCGTTCGACAACCGCGGGCGGCTGTGGGTATCCGTCATGCCGAGTTACCCGCACTACAAACCCGGCGATCCGAAACCCAACGACAAAATTCTGATTCTGGAAGACACCAACGGCGACGGTCGGGCCGACAAGGAAACCGTATTTGCCGACGGCCTGCACCTGCCGCTGGGCTTTGAGCTGGCCCCCGATCGGAACCGCACCGGTGGACCGGCCGAAGCGGGCGTGTACGTCTCGCAGGGTACCAACTTTAAATTGCTACGCGACACCGACGGCGACGACCGGGCCGACCAGCGTGAAATTCTGCTCAGCGGCTTCGACGACCACGACACCCACCACAACATCCATGCCTTCACGACCGACCCGTCGGGAGCGCTTTACATGGGCGAGGGCGTGTTTCTGCACACCAACGTCGAGACGCCCTACGGACCGGTGCGGGCGACCAACGGCGGATTTTATCGCTACAGCCCGCAACGCCACCAACTCGAACGCACGGCGCAACTGGCCATTCCGAATCCCTGGGGCATTGCCTTCGACGACTGGGGACAGCCGTTTTTTGCCGAAACTTCCAGCCCGGATTTTCGCTGGATGCTGCCGGGTACGGTCCTGCCGCGGTACGGCGAGTCGACGCACAAGTCGAAGCAGTTGATTGAAAAAGAACACTTGGTGCGGCCGACGTCGGGCATCGAGTTCGTGTCGAGTCGGCATTTCCCCGACGACGTGCAGGGCCATTTTCTCATCAACAACACGATTGGATTTCTGGGCACGAAGATGCACACGCTCGAAGACAGCGGAACCGGGTACCGAAGCCGCCACCGGATGGACCTGCTCGTGAGCGAAGACCGGAACTTCCGGCCGGTCGATCTGGAGTTTGCGCCCGACGGTTCGCTGTACCTCATCGACTGGCAGAACATCCTGATCGGCCACATGCAGCACAACGCCCGCGACCCCCTGCGCGACCACCTGCACGGGCGGGTGTACCGGATTACGTACCCCTCGCGCCCGCTGGTGCAACCGGCCCGCATCGCCGGGGCGTCCGTCGAGGAACTGCTCGACCACCTCAAGCTCCCTGAGTACCGCACCCGGTACCGCACCCGGCGCGAGCTGCGGGGCCGCAACCCGCAGGAGGTACTCCCGAAGCTGACGACCTGGGCGGCGAGCCTGGACCGCACCGACCCGCGCTACGAACACCACCTGCTCGAAGGCCTGTGGGTGAGTTGGGGCCTGAACCGGGTGGATCAGAAACTGCTGCGGACGCTACTCCGGGCGAAGGACTACCACGTACGCGCCGCGGCCGTTCAGGTGCTGCGCTACGTGGGCCATCAGGTACCCGATCAGGCCAATTTGCTGATGCAGGCCGTGCGGGACCCGAACAGCCGGGTACGGCTCACGGCGCTGGTGGCCGCTTCGTGGCTGGGCAAAGCGAAGGGATTACCCATCCTGGCCGAAGCCCGCAAGAAGCCCCTCGACGACTGGATGCTCCCTGCCTACGAAACGGCCGTGGCGCACCTGAACGGCAAGGCGGTACCCAAGCCGAAGGAAATCGCGACGACGTCGGGCCTGCGCGGGGAAGACCTGGCGCTGCACACGCTGGGCAAGGAGATTTTCGCGCGGGAAGGGTACTGCATTACCTGCCACCAACCCGACGGCAACGGGCTGGTGGCCTCCGGATTTCCGCCGCTGTCGCGCACGAAATGGGTGAATGGCAGCGGGGATCGGCTGATTAAAATCGTGTTGAAGGGCCTGCTCGGTCCCATCGAAGTCAACGGCAAAACCTACCCCGGCCAGGTACCCATGACGCCCTACGGCGGCTTGCTCAATGACCGCGAAGTGGCCGCCGTGCTGACGTACGTGCGCAATGCCTTCGGCAATCAGGCCCCCGTCATCCGGCCCGAGCAGGTGCAGAAAGTCCGGGCGGCCACGGAAGTCAAAAAGGATTTTTATTCACCGGAGCAGCTACTCCGGGAGCATCCGATGGAGAAGTAGCGAGGCATCAGACAGCCCTGACGCAAACGAAAAGTCTCCAGACCAGTCTGCGTAATATCAGTCAGCCGGAATCGCTCGCCCTGATCCCGCTTGGCGGGGTACCTCACGAATGATTTCCAGGAGTAGTGCCGGGAGTTGGGTACCCGGTTTGTCGGCGGCGTTGCCCACCTGGTGCCGGACGAGCGTGTACGGAAAAGCGCGGACGATGGTCAGTACCTGCTGCTTGGTTTCGATACCCAACCGGGCTTTGGCTTCGTGGATTCGGGGTACTGCCTGGGAGTGGGGAGCTGGTGTTTCAACGAATGCTGGAGAGGACTTTCACCAGATTATCATTCTCCGAAAATCGCCGTTCACCCTGCCGGGCAGCAGGGGCGGGCATGGTGCCCTTGCCCGAACTTTGTACCTTTAGGAGATAAATTTGAAACCGTTTGCGCCAGCTCTCCGAAATAAAGCCCGTGCCGAATGGGGATGCGTTGTTTTGGAAGCAATTCAAAGCCGGTGATGCCCAGGCCTTCGAGCACCTCGCGGCGCAGCACTACCGGGCGCTTTACAACTACGGACTGAAGTTTTCCAAAGATTCCGAATTCATCCGCGACTGCATCCAGGAACTCCTGCTCGAACTCTGGGCGCACCGCGAAACCCTGAGCCAGACCGAGTTCGTGAAGGCCTATCTGCTCAAAGCCTTCCGCCATAAAATCCTCAAGGAAACGGCCCGGCTCGCCCGTTTTCACGGTTCCGACGAAGACCGCTTCGAGGCCGAGCCGGTACCCACCGCCGAGCATCACCTCATCCGCAACGAGGAAGAAGCCCTGCGCGTCGAACGCGTCCGCCGGACCATCGCCGCCCTGCCCCGGCGGCAGCAGGAAATCATCTACCTCAAATTTTACCAGCAGCTCGACGCCGAGGAAATCGCCCGCGTCATGAACCTCAACCGTCAGGGCGTGGCCAACCTGCTTTACCGGGCGCTGAAAGAACTCCGCACCCACTGGCCCGAAGCGTCGTGGGGGCTGCTTGCCGCGCTGGTGCAGCAGACGCTGGGGGGTTGACAATCAGGTCACTGCTCATTTCTCGAAAAAAAATCGGCTGCTCAAGGTTATCGAAAGTCAAAAATCGGACTACCTGTTGAAAACGACGGTAGTCCGCCATGACCCCTTCCCCCCGACTCACGCCCGATGAACTGGCCACGCACCCTTCGTTTGTGGGGTGGGTGTTGCAAACCGACCCCGACGCGATGGCGTACTGGGAAAACTGGCTGAACCAGTACCCCGACCAGGCGGCCACGGTATGGCAGGCGCGGGCGCTGGTCCTGGCGGCACGGCAGCAGTTCGGCGATTCACTGCCCGCCGAGACCGTTCGACTGGACCTGCGCCGACTTCGGGACGAGCTGGAAACGCCCGCAAAACCGACCGCGAAACCCACGCCCGTGGTACCCCTGCGGCGGCGCTGGTGGCTTCCGGCGGCGGCTTCGCTGCTCCTGCTGCTGGGGTTGGGCTGGTACCTGCGGTCGGGTACGACGGGGGAAGATCCCGGTACCCTCGCCGGGGGGAACGGTACCACCCTCGAAACCACCAACGAAACCGACCGGCCCCGCACGGTCGTCCTGGCCGATGGCAGTACCGCGCGCCTCGAACCCGGTAGCATCCTGACTTACTCGGCGGCCTTCAGCGGTACCGAGCGGGTGGTGCAGTTGAGCGGAGAGGCCTTTTTCGACGTCGTCAAAAACCCCGCGCAGCCCTTCCTGGTCTACACCCGGTACTCGGTGACGCGGGTACTCGGCACGAGCTTCCGGGTGCGGGCTTTCCGCCGGGACGCCGTCACGCAGGTACTCGTGCGCACCGGGCGCGTGATGGTGTATCGCAAAACTGATTTTGAACCGACGAACTCCCCGACGCCCGGCGTCGAACTCCTGCCGCGCCAGCAGGTGACGCTCGACGAGACCGGCGTCGCGCCGAAAAAAGAAGCGGTGGCAAATCCGACCCTGCTGGCCCCGCCGCCCGGCACCTCGGAAGTCAGCTACGACAACCAGCCGGTGAGCGACGTTTTGCGAAACCTGTCCCGAACCTACCAGGTACCCATCGACTTCGACCCGGCGGCGCTGGCCTCGTGCCGCATCACGACGACGTTCGTCGACGAAGCGCTGGCCGAGCGCCTGACGAGCATCGGCATCGCCATCGGCGCGAAGGTCGAGGTCGTCGAGGGGCGCTTCGTCGTGCGCAGCCGTGGCTGCCAGCCGGACGCGCTCCCCTGAACCCGTTTCCCCGTTTGCCTATGCCCGATTTTTAAGCTGAATACAAAAAAAGGTCAGCCGTGGTACCAGCACGACCGACCCGACTCTTCCCCAACCGGTGCGCCACGAGAAGCTGCCAGGCCGGGGCGTTTGTCCAACTTTTTCCAAAATCAGACTAAACCTGTCAAAGCTATGAAAAAACACCAACGGATCAGGGACGTCATGAAGCTCTCCGTTTACCAATTGATTCTGACCGGGCTGTGCGCGGGAATGGCCCTGGCCCGGCCTTCCGACGCCCAGGACGTCCTGCGGGCACCCGTGAGCATCAGTGCCACGAACCAGGAGCTTCGCACGGTGCTCGGCCAGTTGCAGAAACAGGCCGACGTGCGGTTTACGTACAGCCCGAGCATCATTCAGGCCACGGCGCGGGTCAATCTCGTCGCCAGTGCGTCGCCCCTGGGCCACGTGCTCGATGATTTGTTTGGCCCGTACCGGATCAGCTACCGGGTGACGGGCAAGCAGATCGTGCTGTTTCGGAAACCACCCGAACGGAGTACCGAGCGGAGCACCGAGGGTGCCGAAACGAGTCCGTCCGCCGCAGAGGTACCCGCCGCCGTGACGCTGACGGGCCGGGTAACGGCCGAAGGCGGCGAGCCGCTGGTCGGGGCGAGTGTCGTGCTGAAGGGTACCCAAACGGGTACTTCCACCGTCGCCGACGGTACCTACCGGCTGACGGTCCCCGAGGCGGCGGGTACCCTCGTCTTCAGCTACGTCGGGTACGTCACGCGGGAGGTACCCATTGGCAGCCAGACGACGCTCGACGTCGTGCTGGCACCGACCGACCAGTCTCTGAGCGAAATCGTCGTGATCGGCTACGGTACCCAGCGCAAGGCCGACGTGACCGGCGCGACGAGTACCGTCACGAGCCGCGATTTTAACGTGGGCGTCATCAACAACCCCCTCCAGACCGTGCAGGGTAAGGTGGCGGGCCTCAACATCACCGCCCCCAACAGCGACCCGACCAACAACCGGCCCATCATCCGGCTGCGGGGCATCGGTTCGCTGTCGGCCAATGCCGAGCCGCTCATCGTCATCGACGGGGTACTCGGTGCGCCGCTCAACGCCGTCGCGCCCGAAGACATCGAGAAGGTCGACGTGCTGAAAGATGCCTCGGCGGCGGCGATTTACGGCGCGCGCGGGGCCAACGGCGTCATCATCATCACCACCCGCCGCGGGCGCGAAGGCCGGACCCAGGTGGATTACAACGCCTACGTGGGCTTCGATTCGCCGCAGCGCCTGCCGCGAGTACTCAGCCCCGACGCGTACTTCGAGAAATACAACGAACTGAACCCCAACGCGCCGTCGACCTCGACCGTGCGGACCGACTGGTTCCGGGAAATTACGCGGACGGCCGTCAGCATGAACCACAACGTGGGCATTTCGGGCGGTTCGCGGAATTTCAACTACCGCGGTTCGGTGGCGTACCTGCGCCAGCCGGGGCTGGCGCTCAATTCGGGCCAGAACCGTCTCAACGCCCGCCTGAACCTCGGCCAGAAGGCCATCAACGACCGGCTCGACATCCAGATCAACCTCTCGGCCAACCGCTACGACAAGGATTTCACCGACTACGGGGCCTTCAACCGCGCCGCGCTCTACAGTCCGCTCGAACCGGTCTACAACCCCGACGGCTCGTTTAATGCCCCCAACATCGCTTTCAACTACCAGAATCCGGTGGCCATGCTGCGCCAGCGCATCAACGAAGGCCAGGAAAAGCAGATTCTGGGGAACGTCCGGGTGTCGTTTGAAATCATCCCTGGCCTGACGGCCGGCCTGAACGCCTCGTACAGCCTCTTCAACGGGACCTACGGGCAGTTTACGCCCAAGGCGTATTTCAACAAAAACGGTCAGACCAACACGAGCGTCTCGTCGGGTAGCCGGAGTACCAGCGAGGTGAACGACCGGCTCGTGGAGTACACGCTCGCCTACGCGAAAACCACCGGGCGGCACACGTTTGGCGCGCTGCTGGGCTACACGTACCAGTACCTCTCGAACGAATTTTTCGGCCTCACCGCCCGCGATTTTCCCGACAACTTTACCTTTCACAACCTCGGTGCCGCTGACCAGTTGCTGACCAAGAGCGACATTTATTCGGGCAAATCGGAGTCGAAACTCGACGGCCTGCTGGCGCGAATCAACTACGCCTTCGCTGACCGGTACCTGCTCACGGCCAACTTCCGGCGCGACGGCAGCAGCCGCTTCGGGGCCAACAACCGCTACGGGTACTTCCCCTCGGTGTCGGCGGGCTGGCGGATTTCGGGCGAGGAATTCATGAGGAACAACACCACGTTCAGCGAACTGAAACTCCGCGTAGGCTACGGGCTGACCGGCAATCAGAACGGCATCGGCGACTACGCTTCGCGGCTGCTATTCGGGCCGAGCGGCAACTACGCCAGTCCGACGGCCACGGCCAACAACCCGATTCAGTACAAAACGGCCTATTTTTTCTCGCAGAATGCCAACCCAAACCTGAAGTGGGAAACCTCGGCGATGACCAACGTCGGCGTGGATTTTGGGCTGTTCAACAACCGCTTGACCGGCGCGCTGGAATTCTACACGAAAGACACCCGCAACCTGCTTTTCACCTACTCGGTCAACCCCGGAGACAGGTACGGCGACAACCTGACGTACATCACCAACAGCTTCCTGGCCAACATCGGCACGATGAACAACCGGGGCGTGGAACTGACGCTCGACTACCTGGTCCTCGACAAAGCCGATTTTCAGTGGCGCACCAGTTTCAACCTGGCCCACAACCGCAACCGCGTCGTGCGGCTCTCGGGCGAGGGGCTGACCTTCCCCGCTGAGGGCGTCCGCTTCGGCCTCATCTACGGCGGTACCAACGGCTACGGCCCGTACGGCGTGCTGAAGGAGGGCCTGCCGGTGGGTACCTTCTGGATGCCCCGCGAAGTGGGCGTCGACGACCAGGGCCGCCCGCTCTACGAGGTACTCGACGCCAACGGGGTACCCACGACGCCGACCATCGACCCCGGCCGGGCCACGCGCCAGAACATGGGCAATCCGCAGCCGAGCCTGACGACGGGCTGGACGAACGCCTTCACGTTCCGCAACTTCGACCTGTCGATTTTCCTGCGCGGGTCGTTCGGGCAGAAGGTGTTTAACGCCTCGAACCTCGTGTACGACAACCCGACGACCTTCCGCCCCGGCGATCCGAACGCGCTCAACGTGTACCGGACGGCCTTCGAGGGCGACAACGCCGCCCTGCGGCTACCGGGTGCCGTGTCGAGTCGGTACGTCGAAGACGGTTCGTTCGTGCGCCTCGATAACCTCAACCTTGGCTACACGCTGCCCGTCCGGCCCAGTTGGCTACGGAGCCTGCGCGTGTACGTCACGGGCCAGAACCTGCTGCTCATCACGGGGTACCAGGGCCTGGACCCCGAAGTGCGCAACGGCAACACGACCAACACCTACGGCGGCGTGAGCAACGTGGGCGACAACCTGGCCTTTGGCCTCGACGACTTCTCGTTTTACCCCCGCGCCCGTACCGTTTCGGTGGGGCTGACGGCCGGTTTCTAATTTTTCTCCTGAACCTCCGATGAAAAAAATAGCCACGTACCTTTTCGTCCTCGGGCTGCTGGCCGGCACCGGTTCCTGTGAACTCCAGCCCGACCTGTACAATTCCCTCGACGCCAATACGTACCCGACCGACGACCAGCAGTTTCAGACCGTCATCGGGAATGCCTACCGGGGGCTAATTCTGTACTACGACCGGGAAATTTACATTCCCCTCAATGCGAGTACCGACGAATTCACGGCCCCCACGCGCAGCGGCGGGGCCTGGTTTGACAACGGGCGCTGGCAGTACTTCGCCAATCATACCTGGAACTCGACCGCCGCCGACCTCAACGAAAGCTGGGACTGGATTTACTCGGGCATCGCCACCTGCAACAACACGCTCGCCATCCTGAAAAGCTCGTCGACCAACGTGCAGGGCAAGGAATCGGCCCTGGCCGAACTGCGCGGGCTGCGGGCGTTTTTCTATTTTCTGCTCTGCGACAACTTCGGCAACGTGCCCATCAAAACCGAAGATTCGCCGACGGGCAACGTCGCCCAGAGCACACGAGCACAGGTATTCGCCTTCATCGAGTCGGAGCTGAAGGAAATCTCGCCCCTGCTCAAGTCCACCAATCACCCCTCGACGTACTCGAAATTTACGCGCGAAGTGGCCCAGACCCTGCTGGCCAAACTGTACCTCAACGCCGGGGTCTACACGGGTACCCCGCGCTGGCAGGACTGCATCGCACAGTGCGACGCGGTCATCGCTTCGGGCAAGTACCGGCTCAACACTAGCTACTTAGCTAACTTCGCCTTCAACAACCGCTCGAACGGCAGCTACGTCGAAAACATTTTCGTCATTCCCTACGACAAAACTGACTACCGGCTCGACGCCGCCACGGGCATGGCCCCGAACCTGTTTACGATGCACCCCGGCCTGCGCGACAAGTACGGGCTGTCGAGTACGCCCTGGAACGGCTTCAGCGCCATCGCCGAGTTTTACAACTCGTTTGAAAATCAGGACGTGCGCAAGCAGGGCTGGATTGCCGGGCCGCAGTACGACGCCGCCGGGAATCCGATCACCTTCCGCGGGCAGCCGCTCGTGCTCAATGCCAATTTTACCAGCCTGACCCAGGCCACTGACAACGACGGGGCGCGGATGGTGAAGTTTTCGATGCAGCCGGGCAACCAGTTCCAGCTCCAGGACAACAATTTTCCGATTTTCCGCTTCGCCGACGTGCTGATGATGAAGGGCGAAGCCGCCTTCCGGCTGGGGAACGTGGACCTGGCGCTGACCGAGCTCAACAAAGTCCGGGCGCGCGCCGGAATGCCCGCCTTCACGGCGGCGACGCTCACGCCCGAGGCCCTGCTGACCGAGCGCGGCCACGAATTTTACTTTGAAAACTGGCGGCGCAACGACCTCGTCCGCTTCGACCGGTTCGGCAACGGTACCTGGCGCTTCAAACTGACCCGTGACCCCAAACGCGACCTGTACCCGATTCCTGACCGGCAACTTTCCCAAAACCCGCTGCTCCGGCAAAATCCTGGGTACTGACGTTGATACTAATTCGTCAATCGGATTGGGGTGGGAGGGCAATATTCAATGCTCAATGCTCAATGCTCAATGCTCAATGAATTGATTATCAATGAACCTTGAACCGCGCGGCGGACCGCATTGAACATTGCCCTCCCGCCCCACCTCGCCCGTCCGCTTTTTCATGTCCTTTCTCCCACTCAGTTTCTGGCTCGCGACGCTGACGGTACCCCTCGGCGTCGCGGCACAGGCCACGTACCTCTCGCCCGGCGTACCACGCGAACTTCCGGCGGAAACCGCCGACCTCAGCGTGCGCTTCCGAACCCTCCGGCCCCGCCTCGACGTACCCGGCCTCCGGGCGCACTGGGCCTTCGACGACGCCAGCGGGTACCACGCCCTCGACGCCTCGGGCCAGGGCCGTGACGCGTACCTGACCGGTACGCGCTGGAACACCACCGCCAGCGGCCTGACCGCCGCGCTCTGGCGGGCGGGCCGCCGGGCCGGAGCCTTGCACCTCGACGGTACCCAGCGGATGCACGTGCGGGCAGAACCTAACGCGCCGGTACCCGAGTCGATCAGCTTCGGGTTGTGGCTGCGGCCCGAACGGCTCGGGGCGGCCAGGCTACTCCGCTGGGGCGGGCTGGAGTTGCGCGGTACCGAAACCGGTACTCTCCGCCTGCAACTGACCGACGCCAACGGCCAAACTCAGGTACTCGAAACGCCCGCCGCGCTCCAGCCCGGCGCGTGGCGGTACCTCGCCGCGACCGCCGACGGCCGGACGGGTACCCTGCGGATTTTCGTCGACGGGGAGCTTCGCGCCAACCGGCAGGTCGGCGCGTGGCGGCTGACCCCGGCCCGCGACGACCTGACCATCGGTCAGGCGCCCGGCGAGGCCACGGGTTTCGCTGGAATGCTAGACGAATTGAGTCTGTTCGAGCGGGTATTGACGGAGACGGAACTCCAGACGCTGTACCGCGTTGGTCTACCCAAACTCTACACCCAGACCCGCGCCACACTCGATTCGGCCCGGACGGTCTGGGCGGAGTTTGGGGGAAACCAACCCGTGCCGCACCCCGTCGAATCCGGTACCCGGCTGAGTCTTTCCTTCGACGAAACCCTCGCCGGACGCCGCGGCGAACGGCCCACGGGTACCCCAACGCCGACCGGCGGGTACCGGCCGGGTCGGTTCGGGGCCGCGCTCGACGGGCGCTCGCTCGGTACCCCGGTCCGGTACGCCACCGGCCTGACGGGTACCCGAGGCAGCCTCGAAGCGCACCTCCAGCCCCGAGCCGACGGCGATTTTTTCCGGCTCGACGGGCCGGGCGGACCGCTCACGCTGGGGCGGGCGGCGGGGCAGTGGCAAGTGATTTTTTCGGGAAAAACGATTTCCATACCGGCGGAGGGCGTGACCGAATGGCCGCACCTCGCGCTCGTCTGGGACGGGCCGCGGCTGACGCTGTACCTCAACGGCGTGGCCCGAGGGCAGACGGTTTCCGAAAATCCGCTCCAGTTCACACGGTTGACGCTGCCGCCCGGTCCGTACTGGCTGGATGATTTGCGGCTTTCGGACGAGGTGAAAACCGCCCACACGCTATTTCCGCACGGGCAGGTCGCGACGGGAGCCGTGGCGCTCGACCCGATGGATTCGTTCACCCAACCGACGGGCGAAACCCCGCACCGCTGGCAGGACGCCGCGGGTACTTGGCGCTACGCCCCCAAACCCTGGGAAGATGACGGTACGCACACCGGCGACGGCGGCACCGGGCGCCAGGCCCTGCGCCAGACGCGCCCCGAAGGCTGGAGAGAAATTCGCCACCTGGCGGCGAAGGGCTTTGCCCAATCCATCGAAGCGGGCGTCTCACTCGATACCCTGCGCGACGGCTGGGCGGGCGTGTTCGTCCGCGCCGGAACCGATACGACGGGCGGGTTTTCGGGGCTGACGTTCGCGCTGAACGGGTCGCGGAACGAGTTCCGGCTGGCGACGTACCGGCGCGGAGCCCTCGTGGCCGAGCGTACCGTACCGGGTCCGTTTCAGTTGCAGCCGCGCCGCACGTATACGCTCACGCTCACGGCTACCGACGGCCTGCTGCGTGGGTACCTCGACGGGCACAACCTCGTGGCCGACTCGACCACCGCCACCGGGGTAGGGGAGGCGGGCCTGTTCACCGAAAACACGACCGCTTTTTTTGACGACCTGCATTTTTCGGTCCTCACGCCCGCCCGCGCCGAGTCGCGGCGGTTGCAGACGTGCGTCTGGGCCGAGGGTGGCCGCGGCGGTTTTTCCGAACTGCGCCACACGGCGTTTCAGTGGCAAAAACGGCCCGGCCTGCTGCCCTGGGCACCGCGCGGCAAGGACCCCGAGCCGCCGGGCAATCTGTTCGGCCCAACGACGAGCGTAGCGACGCCCGATGTCGAGCGGCCCAACCCGACGGCCGACTGGCGCTCGGAAGACGCCGCCAATTCGGATGTGCTGGTCTGGAACGGGCGGTTTACCTACGTCATGCGCGGCAATCCCGACCACGGCGGCCCGCACGGCCTGGCGGCGCTCGGTACGCTGGCGCGGCCCGCTGACCGCTTCGACGGCCTGCATTTCACGGACGTACCCGGCCCGCATGCCCTGCTACGCGGGCATCCCGAACTCAGCCCCGACTGCGCTGACGCCCCGCCCCGCGCCGACCGGTACCAGTTGAACGACCAGGGCATGACCGTCGTTGGAAATCGGATTCTGGTCCTGGCCCGCGAATTCCGCAACCGCACCCCGCGCGGCAACCGGTACAAGCGCCTCGTCTACGCCCTGCTCGACCCGGCCACGGGCCACTGGCAAACGCCTGAACCGCGCTACGCCGACTGGTCGGTGATGAACGCCGCCGATTGCTTTGACACCCTCCGCGGCCTCGACGCCACACCCGAAATCTTCGCCCTGCGCGAGCCGGGTATCCAGGAAGAAATCGTTTTCCTGAACATGAAACGCAACACGCCCGAAGGGGTACCGACCAACGGCGTGGTCGGAATGCGCCTCGACGGCGACTCGCTCCGGCTGCATCCGGGGTACCCGGCCCGCGACGGGGTGGTGAAACGCAGCGGCGACCGGATTTACGGGCAACGGATTCTGTTTGACAACGGGATTTACTACCTGCACGTCAACGCGGGCAGTACTCGCGAGCGGCTGGCCCGCGACTGGCCCGACCGCTTCGAGCTGTACGCGGCCCTCGACCCCTACGCCGGTCCCTGGGCCGACAGCCGCGCCAACGCCGACCCGGCGCGCCCGTACTTTACGCGGGGCGGGGCCAACGATCCCGACAACGGGGCCATCTGGCAGGGGACGATGCTGAAGTACCGGAATCGGTATTACTTGTACTACGAAAATTTTCACGTCATCGAAAACACCGAACAGGCTTACGACCACTACGACGCCGTTCACTCCGGTTCGCGGGTGGGCTTCGCGACGGCGAACTGAGGTGCGGGTCCGACCTGCGGTCGGACCCGCGCTCTCCGGCAGGATCGGCTACCTAATCATCTCAAGCTGGTCAGACCGCAAACGCGTAGTCCGCAGGTCGAACCTGCGCTCTCAACCATTTTTTTCATGAAAAATTTCTTCAAACACCTCCAAACTTACGTGCTGGGTACCCTGATGCTGAGTCAGGCCCTGGCCCAGACGCCCGCGCCGATGGCGTTCGAGAAAATTCCGGCGGGGCAGGTCCGCGCCGAGGGCTGGCTGAAAACCCAGCTCGACTACCAGATTTCGGGACTTTCGGGCAACCTTGACCGGATGTGGGCCGACGTTGGGCCAAATTCCGCCTGGCTCGGCGGTACCGGCGAAGGTTGGGAGCGCGGGCCGTACTACCTGCGGGGCATCGTGTCGCTGGCCTACGTGACGCAGAACGTGGCGATGCTGGCGAAAATCAAGCCCTGGCTGGAGTCGATTCTCAAAAGCCAGACCCCCGAAGGGTACTTCGGTCCGAAAACCGACGAAGACTGGTGGCCGCGCTGGCTCGTGTGCCAACTGCTCATTACCCACCACGAAGCCACGGGCGACGCGCGCGTGATTCCGTTCCTGAAAAACTATTATGCCTACGAAGGGGCGCACCTGCGCGGGAAACCGCTTAAAAGCTGGGCCAAAGCCCGCGGCGGCGAAGACCTGACGAGCCTGCTTTGGCTGCATCGCAGAACCGGCGACCCAAAGCTGCTCGAACTGGCCCGGCTCGTGGACAGCCAGACCAATCGCTGGGTCGAAATTTTCGAGAAAGACGGCCCCCTCGACCGCCGCGCCGAACTCGACACGACGCGCTGGCTCGACGACAGCCCGATTCACGGCGTCAACCTGGCCCACGGGCTGAAGTACCCGGCCCTGCAACACCAGCTTTCGGGCGGCGATGCGCGGTACCGGAAGGCGTTTTACCAGGGCCTCGACAATCTGAAAAAACACCACTGGCAGGTCTGGGGGGTACCCATCGGCGATGAAAAAGTGCGGGCGATGGGCTGCTCGAAAGGCTCGGAAACCTGCCAGACCGTCGAGTTTCTGCACTCGCTGGAGTACACCCTGCGAACGTTCGGCGACGCGGGGCTGGGCGACGTCCTGGAGAAAGCCGCCTTCAACGCGCTGCCCGCGTTTTTCGACCCTCGCTTTACCGTTCACCCGTACTACATCGTGCCAAACTCGGTCTCGGCCACGGTCCAGAAGCGTCCGTTTCCAAACCCCCACAACGGCGACGTGCTGACCTACGGCGTGATTTCGGGGTACCCCTGCTGCACGGTGAACATGCACCTCGGCTTTCCGATGCTGGCCGAACACCTCTGGCTCAAAACCCCCGGCGGGCGGGGCCTCGTGGCGGCAGTCTACGCGCCTTCAACGTTGAAAACCAGCCTGCCCGACGGCACCGCCGTGACCGTTCGCGAAGAAACGAACTACCCATTTTCCGACGAAATCACGTTCATCGTCCAGCCCGCGAAGGCCGCCCAGTGTCCCCTGCACCTGCGCATTCCGGGCTGGTGCGACGGCGCGGAGGTACGCGTCAATGGGAAAGCCGTCGCCCAGCCGAAGGCCGGTACCTTCTACGAACTGACCCGCGTCTGGCAGCCCGGCGATCGGGTGACGCTCCGGCTACCGGCCCAACCGACGGTGACGCGTTGGGAGGCCAACTCGGTGTCGGTCGAGCGCGGGCCGCTGGTCTACGCCTTGGCCGTGCGGGAAAACTGGCAGGAATTCACGAGCATCCACACGCCGAAACCGGTACCGTTTGGCTGGAAATCGTTCGAGATTCGGACCGAAACCCCCTGGAACTACGGGCTGGTACTGAGCAACGAACCGGCGCGTGATTTTTCGTTGAAAATTAACCCACTCGCCCCTGGCCAGTCGCCCTGGGATCCAGCGCACTGTCCCATCCGGCTGACGGTCAAGGCCCGCCGCCTGCCGCAGTGGCAAGCGAACGCCCTGCAACTGACCGACCCGTTGCCGCTCAGCCCGGCGACTTCCGCCGAGCCGGTGGAAACCGTCGAATTGCTACCCATCGGCGCCACGCGGCTGCGGGTTGCGCAGATGCCGGAGGTGGTGCGTTGAGGGCAGGGCATAAAAAAAGAGCGGTGCGAATGATTCGTACCGCTCTTTTTTGTGGGTCCTGTAGGATTCGAACCTACGACCCTCTGCTTGTAAGGCAGATGCTCTAACCAACTGAGCTAAGAACCCGTTTCCCGTTTGGGACTGCAAATATAGCCGCCGGTTTCCGGGATGCGCAATCGCGCTCGGAAAAATTTCTCTCACCCGCCTTGCAAGCGCTTGATCGTCTCGCGCAACGCGGCGATTTTGGCTTGAACCTCCGCTTTTTTCCGGCGCTCGGCTTCGACTACCTCGGGCTTGGCATTCTGCACGAAACGTTCGTTGGCCAGTTTGGCGTCGATGCGGGTCTCAAAAACGATCTGATTTTCCAGTTCCGTTTCGGCCCGGTCGAGTTCGGCGGCGACGTCGCGTTCTTCCCCCAAATCCACGAACAGTTCGTCGCCTTTCACGACAAAACTCAGCGCACCGGGTACCTCATCCGTGACCAGCGATAGCGGCGAGGTATTCGCCAGCTTGCGGATGCTGCCCTCCAGGGATTGGTACCGCGCCGGATTCGTGGTTCGTACCGAAACGAGGAGTTCCTTTTTTGGCGACAAGCCCTTGCTGCTCCGCAAATCACGGATGCGCCCGATGGACTCGAAGGCTACTTCAAAATCAGCAAGTAGTTGTTGGTCCACCGGCCCGGCGGTTGGGTAGGCAGCGCGGCAGAGGCTTTCGCCGGGCTGGCGCTCGCGCAGGTTCTGCCAGATTTCCTCGGTCAGGAAGGGCATGAACGGGTGCATGAGCGCCATCAGCCGCTCGAACAAATCGACGGTGGCCTCGTACGTTTCGGCGTCGATGGACTGACCGAATTCAGGCTTCACGAGTTCGAGGTACCGCGAGCAGAATTCGTCCCAGATGAGTTTGTAGGCCGTCAGCAGCGCGTCGGAAATGCGGAATTTGCCGAAGTGGTCGAGGATGTCGGTGAGTGCTTGGTTGAATTTGGATTCAAACCAGCGGACCGACAATTCATTTTCCTTTTCCCCTTCCGCGCGGCGGACCGCTCCTTTCTCCCTAACACTCCAGCCATTGACAAGTCGAAACGCGTTCCAAACCTTGTTGTTGAAGTTCCGCCCTTGCTCGCACTGTTTTTCGTCGAACATGAGGTCGTTCCCGGCCTGGCTGGAGAGCATCAGGCCCGTCCGTACGCCGTCCGCCCCGTACCGGGCGATGAGTTCGAGTGCGTCGGGGGAATTTCCCAGTGATTTCGACATTTTCCGGCCCAGCTTGTCACGGACGATGCCCGTCAGGTACACGTTGCGGAAGGGTTTCTCGCCTTGGAATTCGTACCCGGCCATAATCATCCGCGCGACCCAGAAAAACAGAATTTCGGGAGCCGTGACCAGGTCGTTCGTCGGGTAGTAGTACCGCAGGTCCGCGCCGTCGGAATTTTGGATACCGTCGAAGACCTGAAACGGCCAGAGCCAGGACGAAAACCAGGTGTCGAGTACGTCGGGGTCCTGCTCCAAATCCTGTTCGGTCAGGGCGAAAAGCTGGTACTCGCGCTGAGCTTTGCGGAGGGCCTCGCGCTTGTTTTTGGCGACGATGATGGTGCCGTCTTTCAAGTAAAACGCCGGAATCTGCTGCCCCCACCAGAGCTGGCGGCTGATGCACCAGTCGCGGATGTTTTCCATCCAGACGCGGTACGAATTCTTGAACTTGGCCGGAATCAGCGCCACCTCGTCCGACTCGACGGCTTCGAGCGCGGGCTTGGCCAGTTCTTCCATTTTCAGCCACCACTGCATCGAGAGCTTAGGTTCGACGACCGCGCCCGTGCGCTCGGAGGTACCCACGTTCGATTTGTAGTCTTCGACTTTTTCGAGGTATCCCTGCTCCTCCAACTCTTTCAGAATCGCCTTCCGCGCCGTGAAACGATCCTCGCCGACGTGAATCTGCGCGTTGGCGTTGAGGGTACCGTCGTCGTTGAGGATGTCGACGACCGGCAGCCGGTGTTTTTGGCCGAGGGCGTAGTCGTTCAGGTCGTGCGCGGGCGTGACTTTCAGCGCGCCCGTCCCGAAGTCCATCGTCACGTACGCATCGGTGATGATGGGAATCTCGCGGTCGATGAGCGGAATCCGGACCCGCTTGCCGTGCAGGTGCCGGTACCGCTCGTCGTCGGGGTGAACGCAGATGGCCGAGTCAGCCATGATCGTCTCGGCGCGGACGGTGGCGATGGTGACGTAGTCGTCAGTCGTCAGTCGCCAGTCGTCAGTTTGGGTACCCGTTTGGAATTCTTCATTGATGACTACCGACTGACGACTGACGACTGGATACTTGATGTACGCCAGTTTCGTATTGACTTCCTTGAAAATCACCTCCTCGTCCGAGAGGGCCGTTTTGCCCTGCGGGTCCCAGTTGACCATTCGTACGCCGCGGTAGATGAGACCCTTGTCGTACAGCCGGACGAAGACTTCCATGACGGCCTCGTAGTACGTCGGGTCCATCGTGAAACGCGTGCGGTCCCAGTCGCAGGAAGCGCCGAGTTTTTTGAGCTGTTCGAGGATGATGCCGCCGTACTTTTCCTTCCATTCGTAGGCGTGTTCGAGGAAACGCTCGCGGCCCACGTCCTGCTTGCTCAGGCCCTGTTCTTTCAGCATCGCCACGACGCGCGCCTCGGTCGCAATCGAGGCGTGGTCGGTGCCGGGTACCCAAAGTGCCTCCCTGCCTTCCATGCGGGCCTTGCGGACGAGAATGTCCTGGATCGTGTTGTTGAGCATGTGGCCCATGTGCAGCACGCCCGTCACGTTCGGCGGCGGAATGACGACCGTGTACGGCTCCTTTTCCGGGTTCGGCTTTGACGCGAACAGCTTGTGTTCGAGCCAGTAGGCCGTCCATCGGGCTTCGACGTCAGTTGGGTCGTAGGTTTTGGGCAGTTCGGAATAACTCGACATGAGAACGGGGGAAACGACCCGCCGCAGGCAGCGCGACGGGGCCGCAAAGATACCCGTTTGGAAACAAAAAAGCCCCAACGGGTAGCAGTTGAGGCAGTACCATCCGTGTCCCCGCTCCGGAGCAGGGACACGGATGGTTTTAGGTGAAGTAGCTATAAAATCCTTTTTCGCCCCGCCGAACCAAATACCCGCACCCGCCCCTGATTCTCCGACGAAACCAGCAACGTCTGCCCCGCGCTGTTTTTCAGCGTAACCAAGGCCTTCGCATCACCCGGAATAAACAGGCCGCTCTCGGCGGGGTACCGCGGCTGGAAGGTACCGCCGGGGGTACCCTTCAGGAACAGGCCGCTCAACGCATCCTGCCGCCCGCTGAGGAGTTCGTTGCCGTAGTCGTTGCCGGAGAGTACCAGATCCATGCGGCCGTTGCCGTCGAAATCGCCGGTTACGATGCCGTAGAGCGGGGCGGTCTGCGCCAGCGCGGGCAGTTCGTGGGGTACCAATTCGCCCCGGCCTCGGTTTTCGAGCCAGACGCTGGCGGCATAGTTGGCTTCGGCGACGGACTTGTTTTCGTACTCGGCCAGTAACTCGTCGGCGGTGGCTTCGCTGAACGAGCGGTAGTCCGTGAAGCGCTTGCGAAACTGGTTGATTTGCTTATTGAGGTCGTCGCGGACGAAGAGCAGGTACTCCTTTTTCTCCGGTCCGTCGAGGCTGGTGCGGAAGTACGCCGTTGGGAGCAGGTCAAACGAGCCGTCGTCGTTGAAATCGCCGTAGTAAAACCGCATGGGCGTCTGGGCGCTGGGCTGCCCGAGCGTGTTCAGGCCCGCGTTGCCGACGACGTAATCCGTGTCGCCGTCGCCGTCGAGGTCGGCGGCGGTGAGGCGGTTCCAGAAACCGCGTTTGCCGTCGAGGTCGGTACCCAGCGGCAGGGGTTCCAGGCGTTCGCCGCCGTTTTTCAGGATCGTAATCGGCATCAACTCGCCCGCGAGTACCAAGTCGATTCGCCGGTCACCGTCCACGTCCGACCAGACGGCGTCGCAAATCATGCCGATGTTTTTTAAGGCGGGCGCGACGCGATCCGAAACATTTGAGAAGCGAGGAGCGAGGAGTGAGCGGTCCGCCGCGCGGGAGCGAAAAGATTTTTCATTCTCGCTCCCGCGCGGCGGACCGCTCACTCCTCGCTCCTCGCTTCTCGGCGAATCATTCCTAAGAATGAAACTCGAAACCGGCGTCGGGAAGTAGTTTGGTTTCACTCGGTTGCCGAGGAACAAATCCAGGTCGCCGTCGCCGTCAAAATCACCCGCCCGCACGCAACTGCCGATGAGCGGCAGCGTAGGAAATGCGTTGGGAGCTTTGGTGAAGGTACCCCGGCCGTCGTTCAGGAACAGCCGCGGGGCCAGAAACGGATTGTAGGGAATCTGCTCGTACCCGCTGCTGAGGACGAGCAGGTCGCGGTCGCCGTCGCGGTCGGCGTCGAAGAGCAGGGCGTCGGTATCTTCCTCTTTTTTCTCCGGACCAGCCAGCTCGGGCAGGCGGTCGGCTTGTTGGAATCGATTGCCCGGTTTTTGCAGGAAAAATACGCCGCGCCGCCCCTTCGAGCCGCCGACGAAGACGTCGTCCAGCCCGTCGCCATCCACGTCGCCCACGGCCAGCGGCGGACCGCTCTGCGAAAACTTGTGCAGCAGTAATTTTTGGTAATCAAAGTCGTTGAAATCGTCTTCCTCGTGGACGTAGTCGAGGCCACTCTGCGCCGTGATGTCTTGCCAGATGGGTACCGGCGGAGCGGCGGGCGGTACTCCCGCACCCGCCCGAGCGTGATTCAGCGTGAGCGTCTGGTCGGCGGCCTGGTTCGTCAGGCGTTGCTGGGTACCGTCGGGCCAGGTAACGAGTACCTCCTCCACGCGCGCGGCGGTACCTAAGCCGAAGTGCGCGACGGGTTCCTGACTCGACAGGTACCCGCGCACGGGCGTCAGTTCGGCGTGCTGCGTGCGGTCGCCGGTGCGGACTTCGATTCGGGTACCGTAACCGAGCGGATTAGTTTTCGGACCGGCGAGTTTCACCCGCAGAAAGTGGTGCTGGGTTTGTTCGCGCGCGTTGTTGCGGTACACGAAGGCCGGTTCCTGCAAGTTGTTGACGATGAAATCGAGGTCGCCGTCCCCGTCGAAATCCCCGTACACGCCCGAGTGCGAAAAGCCCGGCTGGTTGATGCCCCAGGTACCCGAGACGTCCTCGAACCCCAGCGCGCCGCGTTCAGGCAGGCCGCGGTTGCGGAAGGCGTAGTTCGGAATTTTGATTTGCGGCATGAGCTTCGTCAGCTCCAGCTTCGATTTCTCCGTCTCGTTCCCGACCCGGTACGCGATGAAATCGTTGTCGCTCAGATCGCGGTAGTACCCGTTCGTCACGAGTACGTCGCGGTACCCGTCGCCGTCGGCGTCGAAGCAGAGCGGTGCCCAGCTCCAGTCGGTGAAGGCCGTACCGGTCTGGAAGGCTACGTCGCTGAACACGGGTACTCCCGCCGCCGATTGCGGGTTCGGGCCGAGGTTGAGTTGCAGCGTGTTGCGTTTGTACTGGTGCTGGTACCCGTACTGCCGGTAAAGCTGGTAGAGGTTGTAGCTGTAGGGCCGGTCCATCTGCTTGCGGCGAAAGTTGTCCTCGGCCATCATGTCCATCGTGATGACCTCGTCGTAGCCGTCGTTGTTGAGGTCGACCACGTCGTTGCCCATCGCCGTGAAACTGGTGTGTTTGAAGGCCTCGGCGGCGCGGTCCGTAAACGTCCCGTCGCCGTTGTTCATCCAGAGCAAATCGTTCGTGATGAAATCGTTCGAAACGTAGAGGTCCTTCCAGCCGTCGCGGTTCAGGTCGCAGACGGTCACGCCGAGGCCGTAGCCTTCGATGGTGATGCCCGCGGCTTGGGAAACGTCGGTGAAAACCGGATGTCCCTTCGCCGCATCGAAGTCGTTGCGGTACAGCCGGTCGGTGTACGGGGCCGAGCCGTCGGTGATTTTCGGGCGGTACGTGCTGGTCGGTTTATTCGGGGCGACCAAGTCCACGAGCAGGTACACGTCGAGGTCACCGTCGTTGTCGTAATCGAAAAACGTGGCCTGGGTGGTCGACGTCGTGTCGTCCAACCCGTACGCGGCGGCGAGGTCCTTGAACTGGGGTACCCCACCCGCGTCGTTGCCCTGGTTAACGTAGAGCAGATTCCGGCGTTTTTCGGGATCGTTGAGCAGCCCGGCGCTGACGTAGAGGTCCAGCTTCCCGTCCGCGTTCACGTCCACGACGGCCACGCCCTGGCACCAGCGGCCCTGGCCGTCGGTCCCCGAGGGGGCCGTGACGTTTTTAAATTTGAAATTTTCTTGGTTCAGGTACAGCGCGTTCGGTCCGGCGTTGGCCGTAAAGTACACGTCGAGCTTTCCGTCGCCGTTGAAATCGCCCGCGGCGGTACCCCCGCCGTTGTACAGATTCAGGTGTACGAGTGGGTTGAGCGAATCCGATTCGGTCAGCACGTTGGCGAAGGCAATGCCCGTCTCCTCCGGCGTCAGGAGCGTGAAGAGCGGCGCTTTCGAGCCGGATTGACAGCCGACCAGCCCGAGCAGAAGGACGAAAAACGCGGTGATTCGCATGGGGAGGTCAGGGCTTCTGGCGCTTTTTTCGGAACACGGAATCGTACTGGCTACCCAAGTAGCTGCCCCAGTAAATGGCCGAGGGCGGAAAATCGAGCACGGATCGCCGGGCAATGTTCAGCCCGAGCGGGCGCTGGTAAGTCACGGTTTCGGGGTCGTTGTAGCGGTCGGTGGCTTCGGCGAGGTACACGAGATCGGTCGTGCCGTCGCGGTCGAGATCGCCGATGTAGGGCGTCGAGGCCCAGTTGATGCCCTGCAACGAATCGGTCAGGAAGCGTTTGGTCTGGTGGTGAAAATCGTAGAACAAAATCTTGGTGCGGAACTGATCGCCCGGTCGTTTTTCGAGTGCCGTCGATTGTTGATTCGTCGGCAGCACGATTTCGGTGAAGCCGTCGCCGTTCACGTCCACGCTCAGCGGGGCGGCAAACGTGAACGAGCAGTTGAGGTACTCGTGGTTGGCGAGGAGGCGGCCCGTTTTGCCATCGAGGAAACCCACGTCCATCAATTTTTCAAAATTCGGCCAGACGCCCACCGAATGTGCCATGAAAAAATCGGGTACGTCGTCGTCGTTGAAGTACCCCGGCGTGGGCGAAACGTAGCACTCGGTACCCACGAAGCGGTTGTCCCAGAGCAGCGCGTTCGTCCGCCCGTCGAAGGCCCGCATGATGCCCTCGACGGCGTTGACGACCACGTCGAGTACCCCGTCGCCGGTCAGGTCGGTCAGGACCGGCGAGGCGATGAAGCCTTTCGAGCTGATGCTCTCCGCCAGCCGAATCGCTTTGGACAGGTCGCCGCGGCGGAGGTCGGCGAGGGTGGTCCGGTAAAACCCGCCGGGCAGGGTTTCGCCGCCGGTTCCAAAGAAAATCGTCGGGTTGTCGGTCGGCTGGCCCAGGTCCGAGAGCACGGGCGTGAGGTACGTTTCGTGGCCGTCGGGTACCGGGGCTTTGGCGAGTACCCGGCCGTCGCGGCTGCTGATGATCAGCAGAAGGCCCGTCGGGCGGTTCGGGTCGCGGGGTTTCAGCGAGGCGTCGCCGCCGTTGGCAATCAGCAAATCCCGAAAGCCGTCGCCGTTCTGGTCGGTAATGAGCTGGGGCGTCGTGAAGTTGAACCAGCCCGCTTTTTTAGGGCCGTCGATTTCGTTCGTCCGGAAAAACTCCCAGAGCAGCCGACCGCTGGCTCCGTCGATGGCCTTCAGTTCCGCCGAACGCCCGCCGAGAAACACGTCGGGTACCCCGTCGCCGGTGACGTCGTCGAGTACCGCCGTGCCGACGATCTGGTTGCGGGCGGGCAGCCGCCAGAGCAGCTCGCCCGTTTTGCCATCGAGCGCTACGAAGCCTGTGTCGGTACGCACCCATTCGGCGCTGCCGGTACCGAAGATGAGGTCGTCGGTACCGTCGCGGTTGAGGTCAGCCGTGCGAACGGAGGAATACGCCGTGAGATTCGGGTACCTTTTTTTCCAGGACGGGTCGGCGGGTGAGCAGCCGAGGAGTCCACTCACGAAACTCAACCCCATCAACCCCGCAAGCAACTGCTTCATCGTGGACAACTAACGAAAAAGGGGTACCCGCCAAGACAAAGAAACGAGGAGAAGATCGCTTCCCCCCGTTTGCGGTACCAACCTATGAGTCTAATTTTTGGAATATCGAACAAGGAACAAGGAATGATAAATTACGAACGGTTCACTACTTCATCATTCAACATTCCTTGTTCAAGATTCGATATTCCCCATTGCCTACTGCCGATACGCCTCAACCTGGACGAGGTTTTTGTTGTTGAGCAGTTCGGCCCGGTTGACGGGGTAGAGCCAGCCACCCTTGTCTTTGGTATCGGTCAGGAATTTGACGGCCCGCTCTTTTTCGGCTCCGGCCAGGATGCTCGTGGCGTTGTTGATGAGCACCTCGGGCCGGTTGCGGCGCGCCACCCGGAGCAGATCGTACCAGCGCTGGCCTTCAAAGGCAAGTTCGAGGTCGCGGTCGTCGAGGATGGCGTCTTCCATTTTTTCCACTGTGTTCAACTCGGTCAGCGTGTAGCCCTGCGCGTTGGCCCGGCGACGGATGAGGTTCAAGTCGTCGAGTGCCCCGGCGGCGTTACCCTGCCGGTTGCGCACTTCGGCCCGGAGCAGGTAAATGTCGGCCAGGCGGAATAGCGGGTAGTCGCGCGAAACGACGCTGGGTTCGGCTTGCCAGGCGGCGTTGTCCCAGCCTGGTTTCGTCACGTCGGGGTTGGGCGCGCCGGTGTACTTCAGAATGCGACCGACGTTCGGGCCGCCCAAATCCAGGAACGTACGCTGGTGGCCGCGGATGGGCTCGACGCGCGCCCGGAATTTCTGCGACCAGGACTGGGCCGGAATCATGCCGTAGCCCGCGTTCGAATTCGTCCTGAAAATGAGCGGATTGTTCTTGTTGAGATCAAAACCCAGGGCGAAGATGACTTCGTTCGTGCCCGTCGTGTTGTGAAACTGGCTCATGTACGAGCCGGTGGGCTCGAGCACGTACCCTTCGTTTGTGATGAGGTCGGTGGCGGCGTCTTCGGCGGCTTTGTACTGGTTGCGCCAGGCCTTCACGTGTACCAGCAGCGCCTTGGCCGCCCCGCGCGTCGCCCGGCGGCGGGCATTGCCCGACTGCTGGGGCTTGCTCATGTTGGCGATGGGGTAGGCGAGGTCCTTCTCAATCTGGTCGAGTACCTCGGCTTCGGTGCTTTGCTTGACGAAGTAATCGCGGTTCACGCCGTCCGACGGTTCGGTGACGATGGGTACCCCACCGAAAGTCCGCACGAGCACGAAGTAGGCCCAGGCCCGGAGCGTGTAGGCTTCGCCCAGCAAATCTTTCTTCTGCTGCTCGGTGAAGGCGATGCTCGTCGTCATCTGGCTGATGCCCTTGATGGCGTCGTTGGCGCGTTGAATGGCCTGGTACATCGGAGCCCAGTCGGTCAGGGCCTGCGTCGCGTTCTGGTTCTGGCGCTTGGCTTGCTGCACCTCGCCGTCCTGCCCCCAGGACGCGACGGGCGAGGTCTGGTCGGCGCGGGCTTCGCCCCAGTAGTTGATGCGGAGCGTCGTGGCACCGTCGGTCAGGCCGCTGTAGACCGACGTGACGGCGGCGTTGGCATCTTCAAGGGTTTTGTAGAAGCTGTCGCCCGTCAGCGAACTGGCGGGGGTTAGGTCAGTTACGTTGCAGGAAACGAGCACGAGGCCCCCCGCCAGCAGGCTGCTTACGGTGTAAGGCAGCACGGATTGCAATCGAAGTTTCATCGGTAGCGTTGGTGTTTGTCGTTAAAGCGTGATGTTGATTCCGCCCACGATGCGGCGCGGCAGCGGGTAATTCATGTAGTCCAACCCGAGCAGCAGCACGTTGGCGCTGTTGTTGAATTCGGGATCGTAGCCTTTGTACCGGGTAAACGTCAGCAGGTTCTGGCCCGATACGTAGAAGCGAATATTGCTCAACCGGAGTTTCGACGCGACCGGCTTGGGCAGGTTGTAGTTGACCGCCACGTTTTTCAAACGCAGGTACGAGCCGTCTTCCACCCAGCGCGAGGTCTGCGCCCAGGTGTTGAGGTTCGAACCCCGGCCATCGACGGTACGCTCGCCGATCCGCGGGATGTCGGTGACGTCGCCCTGCGTCCGCCAGCTCCGGGCCATCGAAACGAGGCCGTTGTCAAACGGTCCGCCCTGCTCCAGCAGGTGCCGGGTGGCGTTGATGACGTCGTTGCCGAGGCTGTATTGCAGGAACACGTCGAGCGAGAACCCTTTGTACGTAAACGTGTTGTTCAGCCCGCCGTAGAGTTTGGGTTGCGCCCGTCCGATGACCACGTTGTCGCGCGTATCGATGACGCCGTCTTTGTTCTGGTCGACGTACATCAGATCGCCGCCCGTAAATTCCCGAAGGCCCCGAATGTTCGCCCGCATCCGCAGCGGCTGGCCGTTGACGATCGTCGGCTCGGCGTTGGGCAGCGTGGAGGTCAGTTCGTACACCGGTGCACCGCTGGCGTTGGTGCCCGTCTGGGTCAGGTACGAATCGCTGTCGCGCGAGAGCACGTTGGTGGCCTGCAGACCGTACCAGGTTCCGAGGGGCTGACCGACCCGCCCGACGCCGAGGAAATCGTAGAACAAAGCGCGAAGGTCATCGCCCGCCGTCGAGGAAATCAGGACGTTGTTGTTGCCCGCCACGTTGTAGTTGACGTTCCAGCGGAAATCCCGGGTCCGGACCAGGTCGCCCGTGAAGGCCAGTTCCCAGCCCCGGTTGCGGGTATTGCCCACGTTGCCGAGGTAAGACCGGAAGCCCGCCGTCGTGGGCAGGTTCACGGGCAGCAGCAGGTCACGCGTGTTTTTGACGTAGTAATCGGCCGTCAGGTAAAAGCGGCCATCCAGCACGCCCAAATCCAGCCCCACGTTCGAGTTAACGGTCGTTTCCCACTTCAACTGGTCGTTGGGTAGAAACGCGGTCGTGATGCCCGGTTGCTGCACGTAGTTGAAACCCGAGCGGTAGGTCGTCAGGTACTGGTAATCGTCAATGCCGTTCTGATTGCCCGTCACGCCCCAGGAGGCGCGGAATTTCAGTTCACTTAAATTCGCGACATTTTCGAGGAAGCCCAGCCGACTTAGCCGCACGAAGCCCGATACGGCCGGGAAGGTACCCACCCGGTTCTGCGCCGGGAAGCGCGAGGAGCTTTCGCGCTTGACCAAGGCCGAGATCGAAATCAACTCGTCGAACGTGTAGGTCCCCTTCGCCGAAAGCGATTGCAGCCCACCGGGCGTCGCCACGCCGTTGCTCGACGTGATGCGCGGCGCGCTGCCGATGTACCCGCTTTCGGGGGCGTCGTTGGCCCCGTCCTGACCCTGCACGAAAAGAATCTTGTTCGTGCCGTACTGCTGGCTGAACGCGGCCAATCCCTGCACTTCGTGCTTGCCGAAGGTTTTGAAGTAGTTCAGGATGTAATCGCTGAACCAGGTGAAATTCTGGAGATTTTGCTGTTGCACCTGCCGGTTCACGAAAAACTTACCTGAGCGGGGGAAGAATCGCCGTTGGTCGGTACTCGTAAAGTCGGCCCCGTAGCTGACGCGGAACGTCAGGGCGTCGGGGATGAGCTGGTACTGCGCGTAGATGTTGCCGTAGCCGCGCGTCTGGTTCTGGGCGTTGGTGGCGACCGTCACCGCCGTGAGCGGATTGACGCGGTCGTAGGGGTGGTCGTTGTATAGCGTCGTACTTGGGGTACCATCTACCGTGCTGACGAGGTAGGGCTGAACGTCGGGCCAGAAGCGCAGCGACGACTCGATGGGATCGGAAAAGAACGAACCGCGGTCAGCGAGTTTCGTGTCCGACAGGGCCAGGTTCAGCGACGACCCAACCTGCAGCCGTTCGATGGGGAAGAAATCCAGGTTGGCGCGCAGGTTGGTCCGCTTGAAGTTGGTGTACTTCACGGTACCCGCTTCGTTGACGTGCCCGACGCTGAGGGCGTAGAGCACCGATTTCTGAATTCCACCGCGGAACGAAAGGTTGTAGTTCTGGAACGGGCCGTTTTGCCGGATCAATTCCTGCCAGTCGGTACTGCGGATGCCTTCGGGGTACCAGCCGTACTGGAAGCGGCCCGAGTTGATCGGGTCGAGGCGGAACAGACCCACCGAGTTGTCGCCCGTCTGGAACGAGTACTCGGCCGTCAGGGCTTTGGCCTGCGTCGCGTCGAGCAGTTTCAGTTTCGGCGGCGCGTAGCTGACGCCGTACTGGGCCGAAAAATCAATCTGGGCCTTGCCCGATTTGCCGCGTTTGGTCGTCACGAGCACGACGCCATTGGCCGCTCGGGCGCCGTAGAGTGCAGCAGTCGAGGCGTCTTTGAGTACTTCAATCGACTCGATGTCGGCCGGGTTCAAATCGGCGATGGGGCTGTTGGTCGACCCCGCTGCCAGCGAACCCGAAATGGCTTCGTTGCGCAGCGGTACTCCGTCGACAACCCACAGCGGCTGGTTATCGGCCGAGACCGACGTCGTGCCCCGGATGCGGACCGTGATGCCCCCGCCCGGTGCGCCGGAGTTGGTAATCACCTGCACGCCCGCGGCCCGGCCCTGAATCATTTGCTCCAGGCTCGGCGTGGGCAGGTTTTCGATGTCGGCGGCTTTCACCGAAGCCACGGCCCCCGAGATGTCCCGGCGCTTGACCTGCTCGCCGTAGGCCAGGACGGTCACTTCGTTCAGAATGTTTTCGTCGGGCACGAGCCGGATGGTAAACGTTGATTCAGTGCCGACGGGCTGGTCGATGGTTTTGTACCCGACCGAGCTAAAGCGGAGTGCGGTGCTGCCGTTGGGGAGCGAAAGTCGGAATTGGCCTTGCGCGTTGGTGGTTGCCCCGACGCGGGTACCCGGTACGACGACCGAGACGCCCGGCAGGGGTTGAGAGTCGTCATTACCCACGACGGTACCCGTCACGATGCGATCCTGGGCGAAGGCCGTCGTGAACTGGAGTACCAGCACCAAACCCATCCCCAACAAACGGAATAAACGATTTTTCATAAACACAAGAGTTTTCAGGTCAGGTTTAGCGGTCTAACAATCCATCGACGGTATGCAGGTACCCGAAGCGGCCCATCACGTCCGATTTGGTTACGGTCACGGTTTTACCCCCGACGCTCGTGAAGCGGCCGTTACCCTGGTAGGCCTTGTCAGGTCCGGCCAGGGTTTTGTACGCGGTACCGGCGCTGAGGTCGGCCAGGCGGGCGTTGGCCGCCACGATGTGGTTGTTGACCAGTGCTTCGGCCACGGCCTTTGTAATCGTCGGGAGCGTCGTAACGGTGATGTTCGCGGCTGTGAGCGCGGCGTTGTTCGGGGCCAGAATCGTGTACCCCTGCTGGGCCGTTTCGCGGGCGTTGAGTGCGTTGCGGACTTCGGAACGATCGAAGACCTGTACCCAGAGGGAAAGATCTTTGTCAAAGTACGCCTTGCCGTAGGTCGAATTCAGGTACGCCGGGACGAACACCTTGTTGACCGCGTGCACGATGCCGTTGCTGGCTGCGATGTCGGCGGTGGCGATGTCGGCGAGTTGAAAATCCGTCCCGACCGTCAGCGCGCCCACCGGTGTGGTCAGGGCCAGGCCGGGCGTCAGGGCGCTGCGCGTTCGGGGCGCGACGTAGGTGTTCGTGTTTGGCGGGGGTACCATGTGGAATTCCACGATGGCTTTCGCCGCGGCATCGGCAATGTCCTCGACGCGGGTGTAGTTGTTGGCCTTCAGAAAATCGGCCACGGCCGCGTTGGTCGGAGCGAAGAAGGTAAACACGTTGGCGTCGTCGGCCACGTTCCAGGCCAGGCGCGTCATGTTCATGTACACGGTATCAATCCGTCCGTCGGGCCGGACGATGGGCCGCACCCGCGGGTCGGGTACCCGGAATTTAAACCGCGCCACCAGCTTGTAAAACTCCGAGTAGTTGGTTTGCAGCAGGCTGTCGACGCTCCGCTGCGGTACCAGGAACCGCTCGATGGGATAGAAAACGCCGTTGCCGGTGGACGTAACCTGACCCGTGACTTTCACGCCGTTGACGGTGAAGTCCTGATCGCTTTTGTACTGCACGCTCAGGTACTTCTCGCCCGAGGAGAGGTACCGGTCGTCTTTCTTGGCGTTGTACTTCTTGAGTTGGAGGTCGTACGGGTACAGCATCGAACTCGGAACCAGGTGGTTACCCACGAACCGGTTGAGGCGCGTAATCGGAATGGCCTCGATGGAGCTGTAGCCTTGCTCAGTCAGGAAAGCCTGAAAAGCGGCATTGTTGGGAACGAAGGCCGTGAACAGCCCCCCGCCTCCGCCGAGCGAGACTCGGTACCCTGACCGGAGGAGGGCCTCCACAAACAACGAGTAGTCCGGATTTTTCTGGAGTTCAGCCAGGATATTGCCCTCCCGGTTGGAAGCAGGCTCGAAGTACGACGAATCAGGCCGACACCCCGCCAGCAACGCTACGGTCGCCAGAAGCCAGCAGTAGGTTTTCAATGACCCGAACGAACGGGAGATGAGTTGGTGCATACGACAGAGATTTAGAGAAACGGAAATTGGATGGTGGAAAGGAGCGTTTCTTTGGAGTAAAAGCGGTTGTGGGTTGTTTTCAGTACGATTGGATTCATACGCTGGTCATGTGCTATCGGGTTTGATCTGTTTTTGAAAGCAGTTTAGTCAAAATAGTGTCAGCAATTGCCGATTAACAGGTAGTCGGTTGTAGTTACAAAATGCGTTGTCAGGGTAGAAAAATAAAATTATTCCGCGAAAAACGCTGAGCAACGGCGAGCTTGTTGATCCAATCTAACCCGTTGAAAAAGGGCACTTTTAGAAAGATACTGGGTCAGAATAGGACACGTCAAGTAGTCGAAAAAGGCAGATCCCGGCTAAGTGCCCAAAAGGCTTGATGGGAAGGTTCCCATGCAAATAGTTGGGTAGAATAGTATCAATCATTTTTTGCTTCGAGCCAGTCGCCTAAAGGCCCGCCGTCCTGAATAGGGTGCGAGAAGGTCCTAACTCGCCTTTGGAACGTATTTTGAACAATTCCAGGACCAACCTTCCTGTACCATCCTGCTCGGTAAAAGGTCTCCCGGGAAGGGTAGATAAAGTCAAAAGAGCGAACGGGAAAAAGTGGTACCTTGCCCGCACACCTCTGAATCTTCTCTTGACCGCATGAAACGTCTTGCAAATCTGGCCTTTGGGCTGGGCCTGGCCTTATTGGCCCTGACTCTGGTGCTGCTGATCCTGGGTCGGCAGGAACTGACCGGCTACACCCTCCTGTCGGCCTTGCTGTTGCTGGCCCTCGGCATCCGCCGCTTTCCCGACTACAGCAACCTGACCTTCACCTTTCTCCTCCTGGCCGGTATCGCGTTGGCGATGTACTGGCCCGAAACGCTCCTGAGTTGGGGCGGGTACCCACTCAAAAACCTCATCGTGCCGCTGATGCAACTCATCATGTTCGGCGTCGGGACGGTGATGACGCCCGCCGATTTTTCCGAAGTGGCCAAAAATCCGAGGGGCGTGGTCATTGGGTTGATTGCCCAGTTCAGCATCATGCCGCTGGTGGGGTACTCGCTGGCGAATGCCTTCAACTTTCCGCCCGAAATCGCGGCGGGTGTGGTACTCATCGGCTGCGCGCCGAGTGGGCTGGCCTCCAACGTGATGTGCTACATCGCCAAGGCCAACGTCGCACTTTCGGTCAGTATCACGACCGTCGCCACCCTGCTGGCTCCGCTGCTGACGCCCTTGCTGATGAAACTCCTCGCCAACCAGCTCATCGAAGTCAGCTTCACGAGCATGATGGTCGATATCCTGAAGATTGTCATCCTGCCCATCGGCGTGGGGGTCCTGCTCAACGTCCTGGCCCGCGATCTGGTCAAGCGGCTCAACAAAATCCTGCCCCTGATTTCGATGGGGGGTATTCTGTTCATCGTGGCCATCATCACGGCCACCGGGCGCGATAGCCTGCTCACCGTCGGGCTGACGTTGCTCGTGGCCGTCGGGTTGCACAACACGTTCGGGTACCTGCTCGGGTACTGGGGCGCGAAGCTGACGGGTCTCGACGAAAAATCCTGCCGGACGGTGGCCATCGAGGTTGGGCTGCAAAACGGCGGACTGGCCTCGGCCCTGGCCTTGCAGATGGGGAAAGTCGCCACGACGGGCCTCGCCGCGGCCGTGTTTGGGCCGTGGATGAATACCTCCGGCTCGATTCTGGCGAACTGGTGGCGAAACCGCCCGGCCACCGAACGCCGGACTGCGTTCCGACGGGCCTAGCCGTTGGCGTTCGGAGCAGACCGGTTATTTTTGGTTGTTCCCGTTTCATCCATGACCGTTCTGCGTCGGTTTCCATTCGTCCTACTGCTGGTCGGTTTGCTGGAAGCGAACGGGCAAACGGCTTCGTTTCGCGCCGACACCCTCCGCGTAAACGCCCTGCTCGAACAGGGCGCGGCCCTCGAAAGCCAACGCGCCGACTAGGCGCTCGCCCGGTATCGCGAGGCCTACGACCTAGCTAAGCGCATTCGGTTCACCCGCGGGTATTTCGACAGCCTGCGTGACTTGACCTTCGCGCTCAACAACCTCGGGCGGCACGCCGAAGCCCGGACCATCGCCCGCGAAGGCTTGCGCGTCGCCGAGCAGGGTACCTCCGACCGGTACCGGGGCCTGTGCCACTTCGCCCTCGGTCACACGGCCATGACGCAGGGTGAGTGGGCCGAAGCCGTACCGCAGTTTCACCGGGCGGCGCACTACATGCAGCGCCTGAATCACCAGCGGAATCTGGCGGTGATTTACAACAATCTGGGTATCATTTACCAGCAGCAAAAACTCCACGACCGGGCCATCGCCCAGTTTCGCAAGGCGCAGCGCATTCACCAAAATCAAAAAGGCAGCGAGCGCGACATGGCGATTGCCCTGTTCAACATCGCGACCAATTACGGCTTTCAGGATAGCCTCGCCGCCGCCCGGCGGTACTACACGGAAGCCCGCCGCTGGATGGACCCGCGCCGTGACCTCGACCTGCTCACCAACTGGTACAGCAACCTCGGACAGCAGTTTCTCCACGAAGCGGAGCAACTACCGATCGGGCAGCGTCGGGCCTTGTACGATTCGAGTTTTCGGTACCACCAGATGGCACTGGAACGGAGTCGTCGGATGAACCACCCGGTGCATGAACTCCACGAATTGCACGCGCTGGCGCAGGTACACAACCTCCGCGGCGAGTACGCCCAGGCCCGCCCGCTGCTCGATCAGGCCCTGCGGATGGTCGGGCAGGCGGGCAACGACGCCACCGAGCGCCGGGCGATTTATCGGCAATACGCGCTGCTGAACGCGGCTCAAGGCCGGTACCGCGATGCGTTGACCTGGAACACGCGGTACGAAGCCCTCCAGGATTCGCTCGACAACCAGCAGACCAAGCAGTTGCTGCATGAGTACGAAGTGAAGCTGCGGCAGGCCGAAGCCCGGCAGAAACTGGCCGAAAATCAGCGACGCATCGAGCAGCTCGAAAGTGATCGCAAGCGGCAGAATCTCTGGCTCGGGCTGGCTGGCGTGGGGGTACTCGCCGCCGGGGCGCTGCTCGTGGTGGGTGGGCTGTACTACCGGCAACGGCAGCGCGCCAACGCCAACGCCCTGCTGGCCCTGGAGCACCAGCAGGCGCTTGGGGTGGTGCAGGCCGAGTTGCAGGGGCAACAAAAGGAACGGTTGCGGATTTCAAAGGAAATTCACGACGACCTCGGCGCTTCGCTAACGGCCATCGGGTTGCTGAGCGAGGTGGTCAAGACGCGCTCCGGCCCGGCGGCAACGCCCGAGGTTCACAAAATTTCGGACCTCTCGGCGGAGATGGTCACGACGATGAACGAAATCATCTGGGCGCTCAACACCCGCAACGACAGCCTCAACGGCCTCATCGCCTACATCCGTTCGTACGCCCGCGAATTCGCCGAAAACACGGGCCGGGTACTCGCCATCGAAACCGAGGAAGCCGCCCAGGAAATCAGCATCCGCGGGGCCGATCGCCGGAACGTGTTCCTGACCGTGAAGGAAGCCCTGCACAACGCCGTCAAACACGCCGGAGCCAGTCGCCTGACGCTCCGCATCCAGGCCCGCGAAGAATTGGTGATCGAAATCGGCGACGACGGCCGCGGTTTCCAGCCCGACGCCCTGCCGCCGCACCGCAACGGCCTCACCAACATGAAAAACCGGATGCGCGAAGCGGGCGGGACCTGCGAAATTTCGTCCGGTTCGGCGGGTACCTCGGTGCGGCTGACGTACCCGTACCCCACGATACCCGCCGAGAAAATACTGCAAACGTAGTATGGCCTCCGGGCCGGTTTTTGCGCAAGTTTGCCCGATGAATCCGCCCATCACCGTCGCCATCGTTGAAGACAAGGACGAAATCCGGCAGTCGCTGGCCATCCTCGTCAACGGGGCCGAGGGCTTCGCCTGCCAGGGTACCTACGCCTCGGCGGAAGACGCGCTCGACGACCTGCCCGTCCGGCCCGTCGACGTCGTCCTGATGGACATCGACCTGCCTGGCCTGAACGGCATCGAGTGCGTACGCCAGCTCAAGCCCCGCTGCCCGGCCATGCAATTCATGATATGCACGGTCTACGACGAAGACGAAACCGTTTTCGAGGCACTCAAGGCCGGGGCCAATTCGTACATCCTCAAGCGCAGCGCCCCGCACAAATTGCTGGAAGCCATCGCCGAACTCCACGAGGGCGGCTCGCCGATGAGCAGTTCGATTGCCCGGAAAATTGTCGGTTCTTTTCAGGCCGTCGCGCCGTCTCCCGAAGTCGACGCGCTCACGGCCCGCGAACGACAAATCCTCGACCGGCTGGCGAAAGGCTACAGCCACCGCGAAGTGGCCGACGAACTCTTCATCAGCCCGACGACCGTCCGCAAGCACATTTTCAACATCTACGAAAAGTTGCAGGTACACTCAAAAATCGAGGCGGTCAACAAGTACCTCGGGCGGAATTGAAGAAGGAAAAGAACGCATAAAATCATGCAAATGCGGTATTGAACGACCCGGGTCGAGGCCGGTAGCTTTGCCAGCGTCATCCAAACCAATTCTCTGCATGAAAAAGCTCCTGCCCCTGCTCGTTGTTGTCGCGCTGATTTCAGCCTGTAAAAAACAGAACGTCGAACCCGCTACGCTGGCGGGCCGGATTGCCGGTCAGTACCAGTTGCAATCCATCCGGCTCATCGACGCCAACACGGAAATTCTTGACCTATCTCAGATGCCGGGTACCTACAAAGGAAAACGAATTGCGGGTACGCTCGAAGTCACGGAGCTTTCCGTTACGCAGGTAACGCTGAAGCCGTTTCTGCAAGTCGATGGCCAAAACAACGCCCTGACGGCCATTGAGGAGGTAGACGTGGAAGAATCGGGAAAAGTCTACGCCTTGCTGTACGAGGGCGAGCGCATCGCCGATGCGGATGGGGAAAACATTATTTTCAACGTCACGTACACTGACCCACAGACCAACAAAACGACGGTCTACGCCTTCACGGCAAAGAAATGAACCCGCACCAGTACAAACAAAAGTCCGTGTTTCCGGCTGCGGAAACACGGACTTTTGCGTAAATAAGGTTACGCGTTTTATTCGCTTTTTTTCCGCTTCGTGCGTCCCCGCGAGGCGCGTTTTTGCAATTTGAAAACGCCGCTCGATGCTTCCACCAAGTCGAACGTGTGCATCTGATTCTGGTAGTCAAGGCCCATGGCGTCAAACAAATTCTTCGTGTTGGCGTAAAAATAGTCGCCCGTTTTTGAGAGTTTAAACGCCGACTTGTCGTCGCGCTTGCCAGCAACGACGTATAGGTCTTCGCCTTTGTCGGAGTCATTTTTGCCAATCCGAATGCTGGCATCGGTCGAGACGCCCATGCGCTTGAGGGCCGCCGACGAAAAGCCCAGGCGACCGTTTTTGTGGATGGTACACTTCAGCCCTTTTTCGTACTCGGCTGCGTCAAAGAAGGATAGTTTCATGCGAACGTATTGATTTGGTTTTTTATCGGGACACGCGCAAAGTTTAGAATAAATTTCTACAAAAAAACCAATCTTCTTTTTAAAGAAGTCCTGACGTCGTTTTCAACGTAAAAATCAGTTCCGTCTGACCTGAATCCAGACGTGTGCGGTACGCCCGCGATCGTCGCCGCAGGAGATTTTTACGCGCCCGGCAGGAGGTTGACAGAAAAACGATTCGACCGGTGCCGCCCGGCCCACGAGTCGGTCGTTGAGGTACCAGTACACGGTTTTTACGTCGTTGTGTGCCTGGCAGCTCAGGGCCAGCTTAGGTGCCTCACGATCCGAAAAAACGTACTGATTTCCGTCTACGGGAAACGTGATGCGGGGGGCGTGTTCGGTACTGAGGCGGGTACAGGCCGGGTTGTGCGGCGGAATTTTTTCGTACGCGATCCGCCGGGTTTCGTACCAGGAAATCAACTCGGCGGGGTGGTTCGGGTATGGGCGGCTAACGGCCCCCTCGGTGGGCAGGCAGTGGGTGCAGTAGGCCAGACTCGCTTTCGCATTCACCCACACGTTTTTCTGGTGCTGACAGCGGGTCGTGCTCGAAACGCCGGGTAAGTGGTAATCCAGAATTTGGTGCGTACAGAACTCGCTCGGAACGTCGCCACTTTCGGCGCAGACGTTGCGAAACGTTACGCCCGTCGGCGGCGAAAACCAGCGGGCGGTTGAGTTGTAATCGAGCGTGTTGAAAAGCTGAAAAAGCAGGGGCGTGGCGATGTTGGCGCCGTTGAGTTCGGGTACCCCTTCGCCCGAAAAATTACCGACCCAAACGCCAATCGTGTAGCGTCCGTTGTAGCCGATGCTCCAGGCGTCTTTTTTGCCGAACGACGTACCCGTTTTCCAGGCGATGCGCGGGACGCGGTACGTGTAGTCGTAGTGGTCGGGCAGGTCGGGGCGGGTGATCTGCGCGAGCGACTGCGTGACGAGGTACGCGGCCCCGTCGGAGACGAGCGGTTCTTCCGCCCGAACGAGCGGGGTACCCACGAGGTACCGGGCGGGAGCAAACCGGCCCGAGTCGGCGAAGGCGGCGTAGAGCGTCGTGAGTTCTTCGAGCGTCACGCCGCAGCCGCCGAGTATCAGCGAGAGGCCGAGGCCGGGTGCTTGCCACTTGACCGTCTCAAAATTGGCCCGGCGGAGTTTTTCAATCAATTCCGCCGTACCCAACTCGTGCAGCACGCGTACCGCCGGGACGTTGAGCGAGTTGGCCAGGGCGTACTCGACGGTGACTTTCCCCCGAAACCGTTCGTCAAAATTGCCCGGTTCGTAGCCGCTGAACTGCGTCGGTACGTCGTAGACGGCGCTTTTCGGCGTGAGCAGTCCGGCGTCGAAGGCCGTGGCGTAGAGCAGGGGTTTGAGGGTACTGCCCGGCGAACGCACGGCCCGGACGCCATCAACCTGCCCGCCGTCGGTGGCATCGGCAAAATCGGCCGAGCCGACGTAGGCTTCGACGGCGCGGGTGCGGCTGTCGAGTACCACCACGGCGGCGTTGCGGATGTTCAGGCTGCGGAGTTGGCGCACGTACCGCTGCGTGAGGCGTTCGGCGGCGGTCTGGGTACCCAGTCGCAGCGTGGTGCGCAGGAGCGGCTCGCCAGGCTGGGCGGCTTTCAGGCGGCGGGCGAGGTGGGGTGCGCGCTGCGGGGCAGAGTGGCGTGTGGCCGTGAGGGGCTCACGGAGGGCGTCGTTGATCAGATTTTTATCGAACAACCCGGCCTCCCGAAACCGCCGCAGCCACTGGTTCCGGGCCTGAACGACGGCGGCGTTATTGCGCTCCAGTCGCAGGCTCGACGGCCGGTTGGGTACCACGACGAGCGTCGTGATTTCGGCTAGGCTGAGCACCCGCGGCGATTTTTGAAAGTAGAGCAACGACGCCGAACTGAGGCCTTCGAGGTTGGAGCCGTAGGGTACCAGGCTCAGGTACAGGTGCAGGATTTCGTCTTTCGAGTAGTGCGCTTCGAGTTGCAGCGCCCGGAGTACCTCGATGAGTTTGCTGCCGTAGGTACGCGGGCGGGGTTCGAGCAGCCGGACGACCTGCATGGTGATCGTCGACGCGCCGGAGGTACGCCGCCCGGTCAGGGTATTGTGGACGGCGGCCCGCAGCATCGCCAGCGGATTGACGCCGGGGTGGTACGCAAACCAGCGATCTTCTTTAAAAAGCAGCGCCCGGCGGAGCATCGGCGTCAGGTCGGCAGCTTCGGCGCGGAGCCGCCACTTGTCGTCGGGGCTGAGGAAGGCGTGGAGGACGGTACCGTCGGCGGCGGTGACCAGCGTCGAGTACCGCGGATTGACGCGAAACGGGAAAAGCGCATCGAGCAGCACGAGGGCGAGCGCTGCGATCAGCACCATCCAGAAGTACTTTCCTTTTTGCCACGAATGCACGAATTGAGCCAATGGTCAGCGGGGGCAGGATTTGATTCGTGAATTTGTGGCGAAAAACTCAATCTGCCCTATGCCTGAGCTTTATTACCCGAAAGAATCGTACGCCCTCGTTGGCGTTTGCATGGAAGTACACCGGACGCTTGGCCACGGCTTTCTGGAAGTGGTCTATAAAGTTGCCCTTGAATGGGAGTTTACCCGACAAGGTATTCCGTTCGAGCGCGAGAAGCCCTATCCGGTTTCGTACAAAAATGTACTCCTCCCGCACGTCTTCCAGGCGGATTTTGTCGCGTACGGCTGCATTATTTTGGAGATCAAAGCCAAGTCGCTGCTGACGGATGAACACTTGGCCCAGACGATGAACTATCTGGCGATTTCCCGAAATAAATTAGGGCTGCTCGTCAACTTCGGGCGTGGCTCGTTAGAGCACAAACGCATTGTTCTGTAGCCACGAATTCACAAATTTTTCGTGAATTCGTGGCTACGCAATCCCCGACCCCATGCACCTCCAATTTTTCGGCGCGGCCCAGACCGTCACCGGCTCCAAGCACCTGCTGACGACGGCCCGCGGCCGTCGTATTTTGCTCGACTGCGGGCTGTTTCAGGGCATCGGCACGACCGAGATGAACCAGACGTTCGGGTTCGATCCGGCGGAAATCGACGCGCTTGTGCTCTCCCACGCCCACATCGACCACGCCGGACTGATCCCGCGCCTGGTACGGCAGGGTTTTCGTGGGCCGATTTACGCCACGCCCGCCACGCAGGATTTGTGCGGCATCCTGCTCGGCGACAGCGCCCGAATTCAGGAAACGGATTTGGAACGCGTGAACCGCCGCCGGAAGGGACGGGGCGACGAACCGCTCGAATTGCTGTACGGCGCGGAAGACGTCGAGCAGGCACTGCAACAGTTTCGCGCCGTGGGGTACCACGAACCGTTTCAGCCCGTACCCGACGTGACGGCCGAATTTTTCGACGCCGGGCACTTGCTCGGTAGCGCCTCGGTGTACCTGACCGTGCGCGAAGCGGGTACCGAAATCCGCATTTGGTTTACGGGCGACGTCGGCCGGCCGAACGACAAAATCCTCCGCTCGCCTGAGGCGGTACCGCAGGCCGACTACGTGCTCTGCGAGTCGACGTACGGCGACCGCCTGCACGCACCCGAGACCGACACGAAGGCCCACCTGCTGCGCATCGTGCAGCGGACCTGCGTCGAGAACCAGGGCAAACTCATCATTCCCGCCTTCGCCGTCGACCGCACGCAGGAGCTGGTCTACGCGCTGGATCAATTGGCGAGTGAAGGACGGTTACCGCGACTGCCGGTGTACGTCGATAGCCCGCTGGCCGTCAACGCCACGCGCATCATGGGGCAGCATCCCGAGTGTTTCAACCCCGAGTTGCTCGATTACGTGGCCCACGACGGCAACGCGTTCGAGTTCCCGAACCTGCAGTACGTCTCGAAAACGGAGGATTCCAAACGCATCAACGACCTCGACGGACCGGCGGTCATCATCTCGGCCTCGGGCATGGCCGAAGCCGGGCGCATCAAACACCACATCCGCAACCACATTCACGACCCGCGCTGCACGATTCTGCTCGTCGGGTACGCCTCGCCCGACTCGCTGGCCGGGGCGCTCAAGCGCGGCGACCACGAGGTACGGATTTTCGGCGAACGGCACGTGGTGAAAGCCAAAGTCGAAGTGATGGATTCGTTTTCGGCCCACGCCGACTACGCCGAATTACTCGAGTACCTCGCCTGCCAGGACCCGGCGCGGGTACGCGCCCTGTTTCTCGTCCACGGCGAGTACCCCACGCAGTTGGCGTTTCGTGGAAAACTCCACGCGGCAGGCTTTGAGCGGGTGGAGATTCCGGGGTACCGGGAAAAAGTAGAGCTGAACTGAGGGGGTACCTATTTCAACTCCGCATTCCCGAACAGGACCGAAAAGGCCTTACACCAGATCAGCACGAAGCGCTGTTTTTGCGGATTGGCTTCGCTGGGCAATTCGACAAAAAAAGTACCGCTGGCACTCAGCCGGGACACTTCGATGAAATTCAGTACGCCCGTCGATTCCGAGAGGTAAATCCGCAGGTCCGGGCCGCCGTCGGTTTTGAAGGTATCAAACACCAGCGTACGCTTCCCCGCTTTTTCGTAGAGCTTCACCGCGCCGCTGGTCGGGTGCACGTTGCTCACGAACGTCCCCTGCGCCAGCAGCGTGTGCCCGGCGGGGTCGAAGGTTACGGTCGGATTGGTCGGGCTGACGGGCATTCCCGGCGTCCCGACGGGATTCAGCACGTCGTCGGAGTCGCGTTCGCAGCCCATCAGCAGACTCAGGCCGGCCACGAGCAAGGCGGAAGCAAGATGATTTTTCATGGTTGTTGAAAGGAACTGGTCCGTTACCACTTCAGATAAATTCCCACGTTGTACGACCGCGAAAACGGCACGTTTTCCCCACCTATCGCGCCAATCACGCTCGCGCTCAGGCCGAGCCGTTCGGGCTTCAGGTCGTAGGCGGCTTTCAGGCCCGTGCCGAGAAACTGCTGATCGTTGAGGTACGCCGCCGTGAGCAGGTACGGTTCGGTGTTGGTGAATCTGCCGTTGCGTTGCGGCGTGCGGAAGTCGAGGGTACCCGCCAGCCAGAACCGCGAGCCGAAGCGGTACCCGAGTTCGCCGTTCACTTTCACGAAGTTGCTGTACTCCTGCGTCATCAGCCCGTAGCCCGCTTCGAGGTAGTAGTACGCCCGCTTCGTGCCCGAGCCGAGCGAGAGGTACGGCAGCACCGTCCAGCCCTCGAAGCCCGTGCGGAGGCCCAGCCGGTCGTCGTTGCGGAAGGTGTTCGCCAGCGCATCCACGCCCAGGCTCAGCTTTACGTCGCCGTCGATCAGGGCGCGTTTCAGCCCTAGGCCGAGGTTGCCCAGCCCGGTGAGGGTACCCGCCGGGACCGGGTTGAGCGCCGGGTTTTCGCTCGGCCCCGTTTGCAGCGACTTGAAGGGTACCACCGCCCGCACTTCCCAGTTTTTGGCAAAGCCGTACTCGACGTAGAGCTGAACCGTGAGGTCGCGGTTGTTGCGGAAGACGTTGCGCTGCCCGCCCATCGGGTTGAAGACGGCGTTGTAGTACAACCCCGAAAAGCCCAGTTGCGCAAAACCCTTGCGAACGGGTCGTACCCACGGTCCACCCGCCCAAACCGGTGCGGAAACCAGCAGGCTCAGCAGAAAAAGCAAGGTAAATCGGCGCATGGCAGGGCAGGTTGACGTGTGGAATTACTTGATTTTCACTTGCGGCCAGTTCTGGTCGGCTTTCTGGATGTACGTCTGCCGGTCGCGGTCCCAGTCGTCGCGGACGCTGAGGTTGTAATTCAGGTACAGTTTCCCGCCGTCGATGGTCCAGGCGTCGGGCTCCGTGGGGGCTTTGTAGCCGCGCGAAAGGCCGTAGGCGCAGTACCCGCCGTACTGCGGGGCGTAGCGTTCGGGGTCGGCTTTAAACGTGTCGCGGTGTTGAGCCGAGGCAAACGTCCAGGTCGCGCCCTGCCAGTCGTAGCTCCAGTTCGGGTTGCCCTTGACGGGCTTCTTCTCGGTGAAATACGCCACCGGGTCGTAGCCCCGGATGGCCTTGCCGTCGGCGGAAAACACGGCGGGTTTCTGGGCGAAAGCCGCGCTCGCCGAAAACAGGGCGAGCAGCAGGGCGAAGCGAAAGGAGGGGAAAATCATGGTGATTGACGTTAGTTCCTGCCAAAATCAAGGGTGGAGATGCCGCAGAATCGCCACCCGAATCAGGTCGGGGCGGCTCCAGGGAATGAAGTGGTTCATGCCCGGAATGCGCTGAATCGTGACGGGCGCGCGAACGAGTACCCGCTGGGCAAAATCGGCGTTGGCCGCCGGTACCAGGTCGTCGTCTTCGCCCTGGATGACCGTCACGGGTACCCGAATCCGCGACCAGCCCGCGACCATCTGGGCCAGTTCGTTGCGCAGCGGCAGGATTTCCTGGTTGCTCACGTCCAGCTCGACGGGTAGCATGAGCCGAACCGGGGCCACGTTACCCACGTGCCGGTACCACTCAAACCGCTCCATCGCCGGGTCGATGGAGGGGGCCACCAAAATCAGCCCGCCGACGGCCTCCGGGTAGTCCATCGCCAGCCGCGCCACGACGGGGCCGCCCAGCGAATGCCCGACCAGAATCGGCTTGCGGGCCGAGCGATTTCGGCGCAGCAGCGGCACAAGTGCGGCGGCCTGCGCCCGGAGCGAAGGTTCGGATTCGCCCAAATTCGATTTCCCGAAACCGGGCCGATCGACCGACACGAGTTGCGCCTGTTGGTAGAGCGTCGAGTCGGTGAAAAACTGGATGAACGCGTCCCAGGAACCGGGCGACCCGTGCACGAACAGCACCATCGGCAGGCTGTCCGCCCCGAGTTGGGCGTAGTGCATGCGCCGGTCGCCAACGGCATAAAAACCAAACGTGGGCTTCGCGGGCCGGTTGGCAAAATAGTCCCGCACCTTCCGGTCCGACATCCGCAGCGACACGCAGCGCGGCAAGCCCAGCGCCAGCAGCGCCCCGGCCAGCAGCCAGCGCTTCCGGGGAAGCCAGCGGGGGTGGGAAACGCGCGGCGAGTTCATGCCCAAAGTTGAAAAGCCTGCCAGAGCGCCAGTCCGACGAAAGTCAGGCCCGTCAGGCGGCGGAGGTGGGTACCGTTTAGCGAACGAAACAGCCGTGACCGGTACCGGTCGGCCAGCCAGACCAACCCGATCAGCAGCGCGAACGCCCCTGCCGCGGTACCCAGCGCAAACGCCCAGGGGCCCGAGCGCGCCGCCATCGGAACCAGCATCGCACTGCTCAGGGCCAGCCAGACCGCCGACCAGAACGGCAGCAACTGCGGGTTGGTACCCGCCAGCACCAGACCCCGCCAGAACGGCGACGAGGCGCGGGAAAAACGCCCGGAAACCGGTACCGGACCCCGAGCCGGCGGACGAAACGCCAGCAGACCGGCCCCGAGCAGTACCGGAATCGAGGCCAGTTGCAGGGCCGAAATCCAACCCGCCGCCGCACCCAGGCGGCTCAGCCCGTAGGCGCTGCCGAAGCTGTACCCAATTTCGGGAAGACTGCCGCCCAGCGCCAGCCAGGCCCCGGCGCGACGGCCCCGGTCGAGGGTGGTCTGCACGACGGCGAGGTTGACGGCACCGGGGTGCAGCGAACCCAGAAAACTGATGACGGCGACGAGCAAAAAAAGCGCGAGCATGGGCTGGAAACGGTTCTGAAAGCGACGATGCAAACCTACGCCCCCGCCCGCTCCCCAAATGTCGGCCAGCTTACACAAGCCGCGGATTGGGAATGGAACGGTGGGGCCACTCCGACAGCGGAATGCCGATTTCCTGCCGCGAGTACCGCAGCCGCCCCTCGGCTTCGAGCTGGTTGAGCGTCTGCGTGACGGTCTGGCGCGTGGTGCAGACCAACTGCGCGATGTCCTGGTGGGTGAGGTAGTTGGCCACGACCACTTCCTCGCCGCGGGGGGTACCTTCGTTTTCTGCCCACTCGTGCAGGAATTCGAGAAGACGCTGACGGACGTCTTTGAAAACTAAATTCGAGTACCGGTTTTGCAGACGCTTGAATTTGAACCCGATGAACTTCGAGAATTTCAACGAAACGCGCGGATCCTGGGCCAGTACCCGCTCGAAGTCGTCGAGCGTGAAACTGCAAATCAACACTTCCGACGAAATGGCCTGGGCGTACTCGGACGTACCCCCCGAACCCGACAGCGAAAGCTCCCCGAAAATGTCGCCTTTCTGAATGAGGTCCTTGATGACTTCGCGGCCTTCCGGGTCCGATTCCACGATTTTGATCATCCCTTTTTTGAGCAGATAAATCCGCTGGACCGGCTCATCGGCAAAGTAGATGATCTCGTTTTTGTTGGCCTTTTTGTACCTCGTGATGATGCACAAGTCCTTGATCTGCGCGTTGTTGAGGGTCGAAAACAACTTGTGGTCACGCAGGTACCAGTACTGAACGTCGAGGTTCATGAGGGGGTACGGTTTGGTCGAACGAGGTTACAAAAAATCCCACGCTCTGTCAACCCAGCGAAGGGGCAAATTCCTGATGGTCAACCGCCAAACCGTTCGCGCAGACACGCCCAGACCACCCGAAGCGGCGCGACGGGTACCCCCGCCGCCCGGTGCTGGCGGCTGATGCGGTACTGAATTTTCAGGTGGCGGGCGATGTCGGCGTAGGCCCGCAGGAGCGAGTACGCCGGGTCGTAGACGTGGCCGGGTTCGGACGTGACGCCGTTGACTTCGAGTACCCGGATGTTCCGCCCCGCGAGCAGGTCGGCTACGCTCGGTACCCGGAGGTCGAACCGACCGTAGTAAAAACCCGGCATCGGCGCGGCGATGCGGTCGAAGACGCGGTCGAGTTCGGGGGAAATCAGGGCATTGGCGTCGAGAAACTTTGTGCCGCGGCAGTGGTTGCCCACGGGCTGCACGAGTACCGATTCGCCGGGGGCGGGTACCGACTCGCCGATTTTTTCCAGCAGTTCGGTCAGTTCGCCCCAGGCCATCCGGACGCGTTCGTTCGAGGCCAGGAGCTGGCGAACGGTCGAGTACCCGTCGCCACGCACCCGGAGAAATTCCTTCTGCACGACCGACGTCACGCCCGAACCGGAGCCGTCGGGCAGACGGTAGTAAAACACGCCGAATTCGAGCGGGCCGGGTACCCATTCCTGCGCCAGAAACGCCGAATCGCCCAGGGCGCGCACGGCCCCCGCCAGCCCGTCGGCCGTCTCGACGACGCGTACGCCTTCGCCCCGTTCGCCCACGTCGGGTTTCAGCACGAGCGGAAACGTCAGGCCCTGCCCGGCCATCCAGTCGCGAATCGGGGCGGGCGGGGTACCGGCCAGGAAGAGCTGCGTGCGCGGCAGGTAGGCGGGGGGTACGCCGTCGAGAATCGCGCTTTTCGATTCCCCGAACAAGCCGCCCAGCGGAATGCCCGGATTGACCGCCGTGAAAAACGTGAGCGAGCGGGCGCGCAGGGCGAGGTACGCGAAGTAGGGCACGAGCGGCGCGAAAAATACGTAAAACGGCCAGTACTCGTAGCTCGTCAGCAGCACCAGCCAGCGCGGGCGCGGCGAGGCGTCGGTCGGCGGCGGTACCGTCGCGGGGAGCGGGAGGGGTTCGCGCGGAGCGTTCATGACAGAATCCGAAAGGTCGAGTCGATCTGGGTCTGGAGGTCGTGGTACACGATCCGGTGGGCCGCGGCGCTGCGCTCGACGGAGGTGATGCTCACCGTGCGGAGGCCGTCGGGGCGCTGCATGAGCAGGTCGTGGTGCGGGTCGCCGTCGCCCGCCACCCGGTGGAATCCCACGAGCGCCTCCTGACTGAACGCCGCCTGCCCGCCCAGCCAATCGGTAAACCAGCGTTCGCGTTTTTCCCGGATGGGTACCGGGTACAGCGTCGCCGAACTCCAGAGCCGGGGCCGGGTGGCGTCAAGGCGGGTACGGTGAAACCGGGTACCATCCCAGCGAATTTCAACGAGCGTCAGCACCGGGTCGTACTCCACCACGAGCAGCGTGAAGGGTTCGAGGTCGCTGAAATCGTAGTGAATCGAGAAATCCGTCTCGTTTTCGTAACCGAAAAAATCCAGGATGATTCGCCCCCGGCTGTGCCGGTACGGCGGGCGCGGCGCGTGGGGATCGAAGGCCCCGTTGAGCAGGCAGAGCGTGTGGCGCTGCTCGTCGGTGGCAATCCAGGTACCCCCGGACGGGCCGTCTTTCGGAAAAAAAACGGTGCGATTGCCCAGCCGGTACCGTTTGGGTACCGTAGCCCCGGCGCGACTCTGGTGTTCGTCGCGGTTGGAGGTGAGCAAAAAACCCGAATCCGGCAGGGGTAGAAACGTAACGGTACACATAATCAGGCAGATTGGCGGTGGCGTATCGTGGCGGAAGCCACCCCGAAATGCGACGGCAGCGCGATCGTCGGTACGGCCTGCTCGACGCCGATGCGCAGCAGGGCCATGTGGTGAATGGCGTGTTCGACGTTGTAGAGCAGCTCGCGGCCCACGTTGGTCGGTACCGTCAGAGGCGCGTCGGTGCCGTGGGTGTGCCGCAGCGTGAGGGGCTGTTCGGGGGGTACCTCGGCAAACTTTATTTTCACTTCCCGGAGTACCGAGCGCGCCAGGGCCAGGTCGGTTTCCAGGCGGCGGTCGCGGGGGCGGGCTTCGTAATCGAGCAGTCCGCCGTCGGCTAGGCTTCGCGCCAGCGACTGGTACCCTTCAAGCACGTGCCGGACGTGCTGGCCGAGGGTCGCGCCCGAGAGGACCGGCAGAGACTGGCCGTAGATTTCCGGCGAAAGCTGAATCAGAAGTGAATCGAGATCGTGGAGTACTTCCTGCGAAATGGCTTGAATGGAATTCATACGCGGTTAAATTGAACGGACACCCAGTGCATCAGTTGCCGCCGGTGCAGCAGCAGCAGTACCGCCGAAGCGATCGCCACCAGCCAGGCGTAGGCAAACAACTGCCCCCCGTCGCCCTGCGATTCGATGCCCAGCACGAACAGGTGGGAAGTAATCGCCCCGCCCATCAGCCCCAGGGCTAGCCCCGCGCCGAGTACCGCCGGGAGGGGGGCGGTCCAGCCCGCGTCAGGCCGTCGTGGCCAGAGCAGCAGGACCGAGGCGATCAGTTCGAGACCGCCCGTCCCGATGCGACCCCAGGGTTCGGCACCCAATTTCGTGAATAGTTCCACCGATTCGTCAGCGCCCGTGAATTTGAAAAATAAGCTTTGTAGCAAAATCAGGGCCGCGAGCAGCCGACAGGCCCAGGCGAGGAGTGAAAGCGTTTTCATGACCGTAAGGGGTTTAGTGGTAAAATTTCTTCCAATTGGCGTCGGCTTGGCGGGTCAGCGTACGCTCGTCTTTGTTCCACTTGGGCAGCGTGTTCGTGAAAAACTTGTTGTAAAACAGGTACAGGTGCCCGTCCGTGATTTTGTACGTTTCGGGATCGACCGACACCTTCTCGCCCGTTGCCCCCATCGCGTAGGCGCACCAGCCGCCGTAAGCCGGTTCGTAGGTCATCGGATTTTTCTTAAAACGTTCGGCATTGGCAGCCGTGGCAAAGCGGTACATGACGCCGCCGTAGGTGTAGGCGAACGTTGAACTGCCTTTCAGGGGCTTGCCGTTGAAATAACTGACCGGATCGTACCCATCGATGGCCAGGCCGTGATCGAGGTTGTACTGCTTTTGCCGCGGGGCGGCGTCCTGCGCCAGGGCCGGGACCACCCGGAGTAGCGTGAGCAAGGTGAGGAACGTGAGCGTTTTCATGCGAAATGCGGGAGGCGTGATTGAAAAATCGGAGAATCGCCAGGGGCGATTCGGTGCGACAAAGGTGGCAGGTGGTGCCCGGCCCGAATGTCGGATGCGCGACAAAAGCCAGTACAAAACGCGCTGCTCCGTCTCCATCAGCTAAAGCCGACGGCAAGCTGAAGGGAGTCCCTTCGGGACTAGAAAATAAATGAATTGTAGCCCTGAAAGAGCTTTTCTCAACTTGCCGTCGGCTTTAGCTGACGGAGTAGCGGGCGCTGCATAAATCCCGATTCGGCAAGCGCGAAAAAAAAATCGCAGGAACGCATCCAAACGGCTGGGCCATTCGTAAGTATGGGCAATTTAGTGGACGTTAAGAGACCATCAAGAGGTACGACAGCCCCCGGCTTCGTACCTTTTTTTGTTGGGTTACCGGGGCTTTTGGCTACGTTTGTGGCCCCGTGCGTGGTTTGGGCGGCGATCGTCGCCCGATTAAAAGGGAACCCGGTGTGAATCCGGGGCTATCCCCGTAGCTGTCAGTTCCGAGTACCCAGTCGTCGACAAACCCAGCCACTGGCGCAAGCCGGGAAGGCGTTCGGCGGTGGAACGAGCCAGAAGACCTGCCCGTCGGGAGTCCTCGTTTTTAGCCTTCGGGTGAAAGGCCGAAACGAAACGGCAGGTTTTCCGAAAACCCCGAATCGGCGCGATTCGCGGCGGGTACCCTTCGTGGCCACGGGGTACCGGCGGCGGGTGCGGTGGCTCGTCGGGCGTTCGCGGACCGCGCCCGCTCGTTTTCTTTTTTGCCAGAAGGCTCATCGTTTCACCGGTTTTCAAAACCAATCGCATGAGCCTCAACTCCGTACCTCTCGTTTTCTTCCTACTCTTCAGCCTGCGCCTTGCCGCGCAGCAAACGCCCGTGACGCTGCCCGAAGCGACCGTCACCGCCAACCGAACCGAACAAAAACAGGCCCAGACGGGCAAAGTCGTCACCGTCCTGACCGATTCGTTGCTCCAGCGCTACGCCGGGCAGTCGGTGGCCGAACTGCTCAGCCGCCAGGCCGGGCTGTTCATCGCCGGGGCGCAGGGGCCGCTGGGTACCAACCAGGACGTGTACCTGCGCGGCGCGGGTACCGGCAACACGCTCGTGCTGCTCGACGGCCTGCCGGTTTACGACCCTTCGTTCATCGCCCCGACGTTCGATCTGAACCTGCTGACCGTCGGCGAATGCGAGCGCATCGAAATCCTGAAGGGTGCCCAATCGACACTCTACGGCTCCGACGCCGTGGCGGGCGTCATCAATATTTTCACGCGAAAAGGCGCCACGTCGGGAAAACCGTTCGGCGGTACGGCCACGCTTCAGGGCGGCAGTTTTGGTACCTTCCGGGGTACCCTCGGGCTGAACGGCTCGACGGAAAAAGCGTACTACAACGTCCAGTTCACGCGGGAAACCTCACGGGGTTTTTCGGCGGCGACCGACCGGACGGGTACCGGAACGTTTGACGACGATGGCTTCCGGCTCAACGCCCTGCTCGCCAACCTCGGCCTCTACCTGCGCCCGAACCTGCTCTGGAAATTTCGGGTGGTGGCCAACCGGTACCGCGCCGACCTCGACAACGGGGCCTTTCAGGACGAAAAAGATTTCCGGGCCGACTCGCGGTACCTGCTGCTGGCGACGGGCTTCGAGTTTACGCACCGCAAAGGTCGGCTGACGGTCAACTACGGCTTCGGCGACAGCCAGCGCGACTACCTCGACGATTCGACGTCGGTGGAAGCGGGGGCGTTCTCGAAATTCGTCGATTCGCGGTACGGAACCCGGACGCAGTTTGCCGAAGCGGTCCACGTCTGGAACCTGAGCCCCGCGCTGAGTCTTGTCACCGGAGCCGAGTACCGCGGTAGCAACACCGACCAGACGTACCTTTCGGTGAGCAGCTTCGGCGCGGACGAGGCCCCGCCGATTGGCGCCGATACCGCCCGGATGCACCAGTTCAGCGCATACGCCTCGGGGTTGTTGAAAACGAAACGGGGCTTTTTCCTCGAAGCGGGCGGGCGGCTTAACCGGCATTCACTCTACGGCGGCAACGCCACGTACAGCCTGAATCCGTCGTACGTGTTTCGGGAGCGGCTGAAGGCCTTTGTCAATCTGTCGTTGGGCTTCCGGGTACCCTCGCTCTACCAGTTGTTTTCGCCCTACGGCAACCGCGCCCTGCGACCCGAGACGAGCCGTTCGCTCGAATTCGGCGTGCAGGTGTTCACCAAAAAACCGGGCACGAACCTGCGCGTGCTGTACTTCGACCGGCGCATCCGAGATGTGTTTTTCTTCCAGTCGCTACCGGTCGATCCGTTCGGGCGGTACGTCAATTTCGACCGGCAGCACGACCACGGCTGGGAAGTGGAAGGGCAGGCCGTTTGGGGTAAGGTTTCGTTTCGGGGAAACGGGACGCTGCTCGACGGGGCCGTCACGACGCAGGTCGGCGGACGTGACACGACGTACAACAATTTATTTCGTCGACCGAAACTGCTCTGGAACGCCACCCTTAGCTACGCCGCCACGCCAAAACTCCTGCTGAGTACCAGCCTGCGGCGCGTCGGAGAACGCTTCGACCGGTTTTTCAACAACGAAACCTTCGCGACCGAAACCGTTCGCCTCGCGCCCTACGCCACGCTCGACCTGTACGCCGAATACCAGTTCAGCAAGCAGTTCCGCCTCTACGCCGACCTCCGCAACCTCAGTGACGCCGTTTACGCCGACGTCTACGGCTTCAACACCCGCCGGCGGAACGGGACGGTGGGGGTGCGGGTGGAGCTGTAGAAATCGGACTTTCTTTTAACGACTCCCCTCCTGTTTTTAGGAGGAGAGTCTTTTTAGGCGGAGCGCTATTTTGAAAAAATAACCAACCGCTCGCACGCTCGTTTCCAAGGCATTTCGTACTTTTGCGCTCCGTTTTTTAGTCAAACCAAAAGTTGGTCCGAATTCGCCCGCCGGACCGACGTACCTGAAGGGCGACACATGGCGAAAACGCAACTCGCAGATTTCGACTGGGACAAGGCCGACAACAAAGGCTTCGGCAGCGGCTATTCCCAGGCGGAAAAAGAACAGCTCGAATCGCTGTACGGCAACACGCTGGCGCAGGTTTCGGAGAAAGAAGTAGTCAAAGGACTCGTCGTGGGTATTTCGGACCGCGAGGTGATCCTTAACATCGGTTTCAAGTCGGACGGCTTGGTACCGACCTCGGAGTTCCGCGACATGCCCGAACTGAAAGTGGGCGATGAAGTGGAAGTCTACGTGGAAAACCAGGAAGACGCCAACGGCCAGCTCATCCTCTCGCGGAAGAAGGCCAAGGTGATGACCGCCTGGGACAACATCCAGCGCGCCCTCGACGAAGACATCGTCATCGACGGGTTCGTCAAGCGCCGCACGAAAGGCGGGCTCATCGTCGACATCTACGGCGTCGAGGCCTTCCTGCCCGGCTCGCAGATCGACGTCAAGCCGATTCGCGATTTTGACGTTTTCGTCGGCAAGAAGATGGAGGTTAAGGTCGTCAAGATCAACTACGCCAACGACAACGTCGTCGTTTCGCACAAGATTCTCATCGAGAAGGACCTGGAGCAGCAACGCGCGCAGATCCTGAACAACCTCGAAAAAGGCCAGATCCTCGAAGGCGTCATCAAGAACATGACCAACTTCGGCGTGTTCATCGACCTCGGCGGTGTCGACGGGCTGCTCCACATCACCGATATTTCGTGGGGCCGCATCAACCACCCGAGCGAAGTACTGAAGCTCGATCAGCGTTTGCAGATCGTGGTACTCGACTTCGACGAGGACAAGAAGCGAATTTCGCTGGGCCTGAAGCAGCTTTCGGCACACCCCTGGGATGCCTTGCCGCAGGACATTCAGGTAGGCTCGAAGGTGAAAGGCCGCATCGTCAACGTAGCCGATTACGGCGCGTTCCTCGAAGTGATGCCGGGCGTCGAAGGGCTCATCCACGTCTCGGAAATGTCGTGGTCGCAGCACCTGCGCAATCCGCAGGACTTCCTGAAAGTCGGCGACGAAATCGAGGCCCAGGTCCTCACGCTCGACCGGAACGACCGCAAGATGTCGTTGGGTATCAAGCAACTGGCTGAAGATCCCTGGACGCGTCCCGACGTACTGGCCAAGTACGGCGTCGGTACCCGCCACACGGGTACGGTACGCAACCTGACCAATTTCGGGTTGTTCGTCGAACTCGAAGAAGGCATCGACGGACTCGTGCACGTGTCGGACCTGTCGTGGACGAAGAAAATCAAGCACCCGTCGGAATTCACGAAAGTGGGCGAGAAGCTTGACGTCGTCGTGCTCGACCTCGACGCCGACAACCGTCGTCTGGCGCTCGGCCACAAGCAGATCGAAGAAAACCCCTGGGATACCTTCGAGACGGTTTTCACGCCGGGTTCGGTTCACAAGGGTACCGTCCTCTCCAAAGGCGACAAAATGGCTACGCTCGAGCTGCCGTACGGCATCGAAGGCGTCGCGCCCATCAAGCAACTGACGAAAGAAGACGGCTCGATGGCCGAAGTGGGCGAATCGCTCGACTTCAAGGTACTCGAATTCATGAAAGACGAACGCCGGATTATCCTCTCGCACAGCCGCGTATGGGACGTGAAGGAAGACGCCAAGCCCGAAGAGCGCAAGAAGGCCCCGGCCAAACCGCAGACGACTTCGAGTTCGAACGAGAAAGTGGAAAAAGCCACCCTCGGCGACCTCGACGCGCTGGCCGCCCTCAAACAGCAGTTTGAAGGCAAATAATTGAATTGCGAATTGCGGATGTCGAGTTGCGGATTGAGTACTACTTTCGCAAACTGAATTCCGCAATTCGCAATCAAAAGGTACCATGGCCGAGTGGCTAGGCAGAGGTCTGCAAAACCTCGTACAGCGGTTCGAATCCGCTTGGTACCTCCCGTGAAAGCCCCCGCTCAACCAAGCGGGGGCTTTTTTTTTCTCAGCATCGAATCAAATTCACCACCCCCGCTGCGTCGTGACCGTCACGACGGTTGCCAGGATGATGCGCAGCTCGAGCCAGGGACTCCAGTGCTTGATGTAGTACAGGTCATACATGAGTTTGTGGCGGGCGTCGCGCACGCCCGTGCCGTAGGCGTAGCGTACCTGGGCGTAGCCCGTGATGCCGGGTTTGATGCAGTGCCGCAGGGCGTAGTATGGGATGAGTTCGTCAAACGTTTCGGTGAACACGCGCCGCTCCGGGCGCGGACCGATGAGTGAGATTTCACCCCGCAGTACGTTGAGCAGTTGGGGCAATTCGTCGATGCGCAAGGCGCGCATGAAGGCCCCGTACCCGAATACGCGCGGGTCGCGTCGCCGCGAAAAAACCGCCCCGGTCGCTTCAGCATCAAGGCGCATCGAGCGGAATTTGAGGCAAGCAAACTCGCCCTGGTTCAGCCCGACGCGCCGCTGCCGAAAGAAAACCGGGCCGGGCGACTGCATCCGAATCCGCAACGCGCTCAGCAGCCAAAGCGGCAGGCTGCTCAACAACAGCACCAGGGCGAGGGTTAGGTCGAGGCTTTTTTTCAGCGTCCGTACCCCCGGCCCAAACGGGGCCAGTGACACGGGCAGACTCCAGTCTTCGTCGTTCTGTTCGGGCACGTACAGCTTGCGTAGGTGGCGTTCGCAGAAATCGGAAACCGTGCTGATGCGAATCGACTTATTTTCACGCACGACCAACTCGTACGCAATCCGGTGCTGGCGGTCGTAGGGCGGGTTGGTCACGAGGTGAATCTGTCGGTACTGGGCAAGCAGCGGCCGAACGACGTTGTTAAGCGCGTAAAAATCATCGGCGGTACGCGCCACGAGAATGATTTCCCGGTAACGCCGGAGCAGAATTTTCAGGTCGCCTTTGTTGAGGAAATAGTCATACCCCGTGATGAACAGAACCTCGTTGCTTCGGGTACGCGTGCTGCGCAGGCGGTGGACGCGTCCGGCGGTACTGACGACGGACGAAACGGGCGGGAAGGGCGTCATGGCAGGAATGGAAACGGGATGGAAACGGAAGGCATGACGGAACCGCGTCGCTCGGAAGGGTACTTCCGGCGACTGGAAACGCCAGCCTGGTGGGGGTACCAATCAGCGACTGAGTACGAAAACTCGGGCCGCTTTCAGACCGGGCAACGAAGCACTGCTGAGCACGGCGAAGTACAGGCCCGTCGGCAAGCCTTTCGTCGAAAATTGCACCTGGTTGCTACCCGGCCGAAGCTGGATGCACTGCCGGGCGAGGGTTCGCCCCACGGCATCCTGGAGCAGCACCTCAGCGCGATCTGACAGGCTGTCGTCGCCGTACTCGATGCGCAGGGTGAGTTCCGAACGCTCCACGGGGTTTCCGATTACCGCCAACTCAATGCCCCGGTACCCGGCCAGTGTCACGGAGCGCATCGGGCTGTACGCCGCCGTGCCGTCGCGGTCAACTTGCCGGAGGCGGTAGTAGTGAATCCGCGTCTGCGTGGGCACTTCGTGCCGGTACTGGTACGCCGTCCCGTCGGGGGAGGTACCTTCCACCACGGCCAGGGTCTCGAACGTGCGCGCGTCGGTGGAATGCTGTACCTCGAAATGCCGGTGGTTGAATTCCCGGACCGTCCGCCAAGCAAGCAGTACATTGCCCTGTTGTTCCTGCGCCGTAAACGCGGCCAGCGTGACGGGCGTCGAACACGACGGACCGGTACCTTCGTAAAACGCCGTGAACACCCGCAGGTCGTCCAGCACCTCGACCAACCCGCGGTACGACAGGGCGATCCGACCGAACGAAATCGCGCTGCCGGTCGTGTTCGTGTAGGTCAGGCGGTACTTGCCGCCACCCAGATCAAGCACGTCGAGCACCAGCAGCGCCGCGGCGGTGGCCGTCAGGGTGGGCGTGTTGCTGGCGGCGGGGTAGAGTTTGATCGAAAGCGCCGCCAGCAGGTTGACATCGGCGGCGTCCAGTCCGATGATATCCCCGGCCGAATTCCGGCGACCGATGACGAAACCGACTTTGCCACCTGGTTCGAGCGTCTGGTCCGCGCTGAGGTCAAGACCTACCGACCCGACGCAGTTGACGCCCGTGAGCCGAATGGTGGCGTAGTTGGTAAGGTCCGTGTCGGCCAGGTTGCCGGCATCCCGTATCGCCGTCGTTTGCACACCCAGGACCGGTACCGTCAGGCTGACGCAAGCGCTCAGGCCCGTGGTCGAGGTACCCGTCAGCGGGCTGGCCGCGGTCGAAGCCGCCGGGTTGGTGGAGGTCGTAAACGTGACCGAATTACACGGCGGCAGGGGCGCGGGGCGGGGTTGGTAAAACGCACTCAGCACCCGCAGGTCGTCGACGACCGTGACCAGACCCGTGTACGCCAGCCGTATTCGTCGGAACGAAACCGGACTGCCGGTCGTGTTGGTGTACGTCAGTCGGTAGGTACCCGCGGCTAAGTCGAGTACGTCCAGTGCGAGCAGGCCGCCGCCCGTGGCGGTTTGGGAGGGCGACGAGCTACCCGCTGCGTACAGGTTGACCGAAAAAGCGGTCAGTACGTTGGCATCGGCCAGATCCAGTCCGACGATGTCGCCCTCTCGGTTGCGGCGACTGACGACGAAACCGACTTTCCCACCGGGTTCAACGACCTGGTCGGTACTCAGATCAACGCCGATGGTACCGACGCAACCAATGCCCGTCAGGCGGATGGTGGCGTAGTTGCTGACATCAGTATCGACCAGACGACCGGGGTTTTGAACGCCCGCCGTGAAGGTACCGACGAGGGGAATCGAGAGGCTGATGCAAGCCAGACCCGACGTATTGGTCAGGTCATTGGCAACGGAAGCAGATGGCGAACTGGCGGACGTATACGTCACTTGGGCCAGCGTGCTCAGGGCGGAAATGAGCAGGCAACAAGCCGTACCCATCGCCCGAGTTAAGGTAGAGTTACACATAACTGGGACAGGGTTTTGAACCGATGAATGACTGAAGACACGATCGTCCAACCCCTGACCAGACGCGTCTGATCAGGACTGATGGCCTTGGCCCGTTTTCATCGTCGGAACTGGCGGACTGCAATGGCATCCGGACCGGTTGGGGCGGCGCGGTGTGCGCATGGCAGGCCCAGGCTCAGTTTCGGCGAGCGAAAAAAAGCAACGGCACAAACGAAGTTGACTTGAAAGGCGGTTTGAGCGAGAGCGCCGGTACGTCGCAGGAGTGCGCGCAAGAAAGCGAACGTAACCGGCCTTCTTCCCAGCCAGGAGTAGCATGAACCCATCCCAACAACCGAGCCGTGTTGGGCCGACGCGGTAGGCGCGGGGTGAGTTCAGGCGCTTGGGCGACCTGTGGGCAAGAAGAGTTTGGGGGAAGCCCTCTGAAAGGGCACGTGGATAAATTCGATGCTAAACACGGGCTTCGAATCGAGAAAAAGAATAACCCAGGTTACGTTACGCAATCACAACGATTAAAATGGAGCCGAGAACGCGCTCTGCGCGAACACGCCCGTGGCGCTCCGGGCATTCGTACAAAAAGACTGCGCTGAACGAAAGCCCAGCGCAGTCCGCAAAAAATGCCTCCGGCCGTAGCCAGACGCTTGAATGGCAGCAAAATCAATGCCTGCTAAGCGCTAAATTCGATAACCCTGGTTATAAAACTGCCCCAGGTCAGCGGACCTGGGGCAGTAGCGTTTCTCAAACAAGAGTCCCCGTAACGAGAGGACAGGAATACTTACGAGGATTACGGTGCCATAGATGGTTAACCATAATTTTTTTCACAAAAAAGTCCGATCCTTCCGGACCGGACTTTGGCAAAATCAGTCAGCAGGGGATGGTCAGGCCGGAAGTACTTCCACGCCAAACGTGCGCCTGACCTCTTCCAGCGCATACGCCCGGTACTCGGCGGACGAACGTAGCAGGTAACGCGCGAAACTCAATTCGGCGATGGTACTGCTCAGCGACGGGTCGGGCCGGTAGTACCGAACCTGAAGTCGGTCGTGCCGCGCCTGCATGATGATGGTACTACTCAGTTCACGAATGCTGGTTAAAAAGTGGGAATAGCTCATACGCGCACGCAGTTTAAAAGTAGAAGAAACTGGTCATGCTCTCCGTGGCGGTAGCAGAGCGAACTGATGTCGAGGTCAAAAGTAGACGCTTGTCCGTACAACGCACTTGACGCACGTTATCAAATGCCAGGCACTGTCCGGTACCTGCCTGCTTCAGGAAAACTCGAAGTTGTACGTCAGGCTCACCAGCGGCGCAGCCAGAATCTGGAGCTGGTAGGCATCCAAACCGCGCGTCGTGCTGCGGAAAAAGACCGAGTACGCGTTCTGACGTCCGTACAGATTGTAGACCGTGAAGACCCAACTGCCCTGCCAGCGCCGGGATTTCAGGCTCGGGTTGTTGATCGTCCAGGAAAAATCGAGCCGGTGGTAGTCGGGTAGGCGGCGCTGGTTGCGCTCGACGTAGTACGGGTACGTCCGGCCCTGGTACACGACGTAGCCGGTCGGGGCGGTATACGGTCGACCGGTACCGTACACGAACGTAAACGAAAACGCGTGGTACCGATTGGCCGCGATGGTCAGCGAGGTGTTGAGGCTGTGCGGGCGGTCGTAGTTGGCCGGGTACCAGGCACCGCCGTTGATGCGCTCGCGGAAGGTCGGTCCGGCGTCAATCTGGTTGAACGTGCGCGCGTACGTGTAGCTGAGCCAGCCCGTCAGCACGCTTTTCTTTTTCGAGAGCAGTACCTCCACGCCGTACGCCCGACCCAGGCCGGTCAGTAGTTGCGTTTCGGGGTAGGGTTGAAGCAGGAAGTCGGCACCGGGACGGTAGTCGAGCACGTTCCGCGTCCAGCGGTAGTACCCTTCCACCGAGAGTTCGTAGACGTTGTTTTTCAAATTCTGAAACCAGCCCGCCGAGACCAGATCGCTGATCTGCGGTTGAACGTGCGGATCGGCCGTTTTCCAGCGGGCCGTGGGCAGGGGCGTCGTCGTGTTCGTGACTACTTGCAGGTACTGCCGCATTCGGTTGTAACCCAGCTTGACCGACGCCGCCGGACTCACCGCCAGCCGCAGTCCCACGCGCGGCTCCAGCCCGCCGTACGTGTTGAACACCTGCCCAGCCCGGTACGCCGTTTCGCCGCTGACGTTGCTTTCTCGCGGCAATTCGCCTTCGGGGTACTGCCGCACCGTGGTCGGGCCGAGGTTTAGGAAAGACGAGTACCGCAGTCCGACCGACAGCGCCAGCGCCTCGCCCACCTGACGTTCGTCTTCGAGGTGCACGGCCGCTTCGAGTGCCTGCTCGTCGGGTACCCGGAGCGGGTTGACGCTCGGGCTGGTACCCGGCAGCAACGCACCGGGCTGAAGGCGGTACCGCGTCAGGCTCAGGCCCGCTTCGGTTTTGTGGTTCCGGCCCTGCCGGTTCAGCGAGGTCTTGATTTGCTGCTGCGTCAGGCCCGACCGCAGGACGACTTCGTTGTCGGAATCGACTTCGGGCGAACGGATCTGCGGCACGTACCGCGCCGAGACGAGCGTGGTCTGCAAATCGAGTTTCGACGACAGCGCCACCGCCCAGCGGGCCGTTACGTTCAGCGTCCGGTGGTCGTAGCGGGTGGTCAGGGCGTTGACGTTCGCCAAACTCCCGAGCAGTTGCGTCTGGAAGCGGTCGTCGCTGAAGTACCCCGTCAGCGTGAGCGTCTGGCGGGTATTGATTCGATAAAACAATTTCCCGACGCCGTCGCCGAACCTGGCCCGAATGTCGTCCAGCCGTGGCGAGGCCAGCGGCAGCAGAAAATCGTTGAACGCTCCGCGCACCGACAGCAGCAGGCCGAGCCGCTCTTTTTGGAGGGGAATGTCGGCCGTGACCCGGTTCGAGACGAGGCTAACGCCCCCGCTGAGTCGGAAGCGTTCGAGGTTGGGGTTGCGCAAACTCACGTCGAGTACTGCTGCCGTGCGCCCGCCAAACCGGGCCGGAACGTTGCCTTTGTACAAATCGATTCCCCCGACGGCATCCGTCGGAAAGACCGAAAACAAGCCGAACAGGTGCGTCGGATTGAAAATCGGCGCGTCGTCGAGCAGAATCAGGTTCTGGTCGGTCGTACCCCCGCGGATGTTGACGCCGTTGGCCGCTTCACCCACGCTGGTCACGCCGGGGAGCAGTTGCAGGCTGCGAAGCAGGTCGGTTTCGCCCAGCGCCGAGGGTAGTTTTTTCAGCGTTTCGATGGACAACTGATTGACGCCGAGCAAGGGCCGCCGGACGGTCTGGTCATAGCCTTTGCTGGTGACGACGACCAGTTCGAGCTGCTGTGCCAGGTTGACGAGATTCACGTCGAGCGTCTGGTCGCCGCGGAGGTTGATGGTGCGGTAAACGGGCGCGTAGCCCACGTGCCGGATGGCGATCTGGTGTGATCCCGGCGCGAGTTGCAGCGAAAACCGCCCGGCTTCGTCGGCTTCCGTGCCGTACCGACTCCGGTTAAAATCCGCCACGACGATCGCCCGCAGCGGTTGCCCCGTGGTCGAGTCGCGCACGGTACCCCACAGGGTGAAGCGCGTCGGGACGCCCTGCGCCTGCGCCGCCAGTCCGGCCAGGATGAAAAGCCACGTGCGTACGAATCGATTCATACCATTACGGTTGCCAGCCCAAGGGTTTCACCGGCGTACGCGTCAGGCTGGGCGCACAGATGGCGTAAGGCGGGCGCGGCTCCGAACCCGGCCCCGGCGGCGGCGGAATGTACGGTTCGGGGATGACGACGTGGCCCAGGATGCCTTCGATGATCGGTTTCGTCGCACCGATGTCGGCACGGTCGATAAACAGCCGCTGGGCCCGCGCCGCGCCGACGGCGAAGTACCCGGCCACGAGGCGCTCGGGGTTCGTCCGGTTGCGGATGTTGCCGATGGGCGGTGCCGGGGGCGTATCGGCCAGGGTACCCGTCGTCTGAGCCTGCGTCTGGAGCAGTTGGTAGAATTCGTGCGCCTGCTGCGTGAGCGCGATTTGCCGCACTTCCACCAGGCAGCCCGTGGCTTGGTAGAGCGGAATCACCCCGACCGGATTGTTGACGAGCGGAAGCCCGTCGCCGAAGGCGTCCGAACCGACCCGGATTTCGGAGTTGAAAACCAAGTCCCAGCAGTCGTCCTGGCACAGGTAATCGTAGTATTGATCCGCGGGGTACCAGTAGCGCTCTTCGCAGTATTGGCTCAGGGTGCGACCGGTGACCGGGTCGAGGCGGGCTTCCAAAATACCCTGGCGGCAGGTGGCGCACCAGGGTTGTTTTTCCCAGAGCGTCCACTCCCAGCGGTAGTAGTTGCGGGTACCCGCCGGGTCGGTGGTGTTGAGGTAGAGCCGGTGGCCGGGCTGGGGTTCGCGGGCGTCGGTCGGATCGGGGAGGGCCAGCGGATCGAACGCCGCCCGAAGGCCGTCGATGGGCGGTGCCGCGACCATCGTCTCCTCGCTCGAGTCGTACTGCTGGCCGTCGGTCGTTTCAATGCGCAGTTGGTACCGGCTACCCACGCGTCCGCGAAAACCGGACGGCGAGCCGTACACCCCCGGCTCACTGGTACCGCTGAAAAAAACCGTTGTGGTTCCGTCGACCAGTACGCTCACCCGGGCGTCGGGTACGGGGAGTACCTCCGGGTTGCGCCGGGGCTGGGTACGGGTCAGGCTGATTCGGACGAGTTGCTGCTCCGGGCCGTCGGTCAGGGTACCGTCGACAGTCAGGACGTCGGCGTTGAGGTTCAACCCCGGCTCGTACGATTCCACGCAGGATTCGGTACCCAGCAGCGCAAAAAATAAAACCAGCGTTTGAAGAAATCGCAATCGCATCAGGCCGGAAGGTAGCCAATCGGCACCAAAACGGCAAGCTCGGTCAGTCGCGTTCGCGGGCCAACTCGCGCTTGACGTCGCGCTCTTTGATGTCCTCGCGTTTGTCGTAGGTTTTCTTGCCTTTCGCCAGGGCAATGTCGAGTTTGGCTAGACCCCGGTCGTTGATGAACAGCCGCGTGGGTACGATGGTCAGGCCCTGGTCCTTGAGTTTGACGGCCAGTTTGCGCAGTTCGCGTTTTTGCAAGAGCAGCGCCCGGTCGCGCAGGGGGTCGTGGTTGTAGTGGGTCCCTTCCTCGTACTTGGCGATGTTCAGGTTGCGCACCACGAGCGTTTCACCCAGAAACAGGCAGTAGGCGTCGCTCAGGTTGGCTTTGCCCTCGCGGAGCGATTTGATTTCGGTACCCGTCAGGACCAGTCCCGCCGTGTAGGTTTCGAGAAAGGCGTATTCAAACCGGGCCCGGCGGTTTTCGAGGTGAATGGTCTTGGCAAAGGTTCGTTTCTGGGCCATGCAACGCGTGAAAAGGGGGACGAAAGTAGGCATCTTTTCGTAAAAAAACGCGCCAGCAGGCCGAAGCGCAAGGCGCACATTAGAAAGTATTTAAAGATAACCCAAGTGCTTGTTTGCCTTCCGGGACACCTGTACTTTTGTCAGACATATCCGCCTGCTTTCTGCTCCCGCTACGCGAAAGTACTCACCATCTGAGTTGAGAATTATTCACCGTAGGACAGGCCGCCAACTGACCGGAGCCATCCGTGACGTTGTATGAAAAAAGGATTACGCATTGGCGTAGCGTCGTACCATTCGATTTTCTTACACAGCCTGCACGCCTGGACGGCCTCCCTGGCGGAGGTCGAATCGCTGCACACGGCCCAAACGCCTGCTGACGTATTCCGGCTGCTCATGCAGCAACCGATTCACGTCCTGATCCTGGACCTGGCCCCAACCTGGCCCGATGCCCTGCCGCTGCTGCGCACCTTGTGGCAACGGTACCCGGCTCTTCAGGTTGTGCTGCTGCTCGCCGAACCGACGGCGCACTACCTCCGGCAGGTCATGGACGCGGGTGTCCGGGTACTGCTCACCAAGGCCGATGACCTGGCCGAGTACCGCCAGGCCCTGGCGGCCGCCGGGAGCGGGCGTACCTACCTGAGTCGGCAGTGCCTGCGGGAACTGAGTCCGCTCGGAACCGCGGCACGATGGTCCGCGAACGCCGGGTTGACCGCCCGCGAGGCGCAGATTGTGCAGTGCCTCGTCCGGCAGGTGTCGAGTGAAGAAATCGCGTCCGAGCTGGCCATCAGCCTGTACACGGTCAAGACCCACCGGCGCAACATTCTCCGGAAACTGAACGTCCGCAACACCATCGGGCTGCTCCGCGCGGCAGCCGAATGGAACGTGTCGGCCTGACCGTTCGCTGAATTGCCAACCCATGAAAATTCCCTTGCGCGTCGCGTTGCTCGACGATCACGCGCTGTTTCTATCGACGCTCAGCCCCGTCGTGGCCCGGTGGCCGGGCGTGGAAGTCGTCGGAACGGCGACCGACCCGGTTCGTTTTCTCGACCTGCTGGCTGAAACCCGGCCCGACGTCATTCTCATCGACTGGCACCTCAAACCCCTCAGCGGGTTACAGGTGGTGCAGCGGGTGCGCGAACGATTTCCGGCCCTGCGCATCATCGTGCTGTCGATGGAAAATCGCCCGGAAAAAATCCGCGAGGCGCTCGCGGCCGGAGTCGACGGGTTTGTCAACAAAGCCGACGAAATCGAAGACCTGGAAAACCTGCTCCGGCGCGTAGCCGAAGGCGGGCAACACCTCAGTCCGCATAGCCTGCAAAGTTTTTCGCCGCTGCACGCAGGTACGTCCGCCCAAAATACGCTGACCTCGCGCGAGAATGAAGTCCTCGATCTCATCATGCAGGAGTACTCCAGTCCGCAGATCGCCGAGCGGCTGTTCGTGAGCGTAACGACGGTGAAAACCCACCGGAAAAACATCCTCCGGAAACTGGGTTTCAAAGATTTTCTCAGCCTAGTACGCCACCTGCTGAACCGCCGCTGAACCAAGCGATCCGCCCACCGTAAATCCTCCCAAAGTAGTACGTCGTATCCTCCCACGGAGCGATTGTCCACCGCCGGGAGATCGGCGAGCTTTGTTGTCGCTTTCCGCCAAAGGCCATTCGTCCTTTTCAAGTACCCGCCGCCCTTCGATTGGAACCGCTGATTCTTCCGCCGGGAATCGGTGACCGCCTTGCCTGTCGCCGCTCTGCTGACGTATTCAACCCGCGATACTAACTCGTGTTTATGCGTGCATTTCTACTGCTGTTTCTGCTGCTCTCCGAAGCAGCCGCCTTCGGGCAAAACCGTGCTCCCGTTGCCCGGGATACTACGTTTCTGATTTTGAAAAACGATTCGTACGTCGGTTCACTACGCGGGCTGGTTAGCGATCCCGACCCTGGGCAAACGCTGACATTTTCGCCCGTGCCAGGGTCGATTCAGAACGGGGTGCTTGACCTCGACTTCAACGGCCGGTTCACGTTTACCCCGACCCCCGATTTTCAGGGTCGTGCCTCGTTTTCGTTTACGGTCTGCGACAACGGCATCCCCATCGGCTGCGCCGTGGCGGGGGGGACGGTCAACTTGGTGGCGGCGGGTTCACTGACCGAAAATTTTGAACCCGACGGCCGGGTACCGTCCGTCGCGGGCGAGGCACTCGATCAGTACCTCATCGCCCGGTGCTGGGTACTCTCCGACATGCGCATCAACCGGAACAACAACCCACCCCCGGCCAACAGCGCGACGTTTGGCGAAGGCTGGCTGGTTTCCGGTCCGTTGAGTCGGCTGAACCAGGATGTCAGCGTGACCACCCCGATCCTGGAAGCGGAGAGTCCGTTGCGAGTTCGGTTTAACTACCGGATCATCAACAGCAACACGACCATTCCCCGCACCCTGGTCGTCGAAGCAATTGCCCCCGACGAAACGGTCGTCGTACTCAGTACCCAGACGTTGCTGGCCGTAACCCCCGCGACGAACCCGGCCAACAACGTCGTCGGCACTTTCGATCAGACGTTTACGAACTTGACCGGCGACTACAAAATCCGGATACGCCTGCGAAATAACAGCAGCGGGGGGACGGCGCGGTTCATCGTCGACAACCTGGCCCTGACCAATGCCCAATTAAAGTACGTCAACGGCTGCCCACCGAGCCCCGTGACGCTCGCGTACTTCCGCGCACAAGCCTTGCCGACCGGTGGCGAGGGGCCGCGCCAGACCCGTCTGACCTGGGCCACGGCCAACGAACGCGACAACGAACGCTTCGAACTGGAGCACTCCGTCGACCTCCGCACCTTCACGACCATCGGTACCGTGGCCGGTAACGGCACCGTTGCGACGGGCCGGGCGTACGAGTACCGGCACGATGGGGCGCTGCCGGGTACCAACTACTACCGACTGCGGCAGATCGACACCGACGGTACCCAACACACGCTGCGCGTCGTGGCCGTGACGTTTGAAGGCGTCCTGGCGCAGGCGTACCCCAACCCAACCCGCGAGCAACTTACCCTCCGGCTATCGAGCGCGGCTGACCGCGAAGCCGCGCTGACGGTACGCTACCCGGACGGGCGCGTCGCGTGGCGCGAAACCGTGCGTCTCGATGCCTCGGGCAGTACCCTGCTGAACCTGTACGACCGCCTACCGGGCCTGTACCTGCTGACTCTGGAAGTGACCGGGCAGGTGCCCGCGCGCTTCCGGGTAGTCCGCGCGCAGTAATCCATCGAACATCCACCAATCAGCTCAATACAATCAATTTAATTAACCAACCCCTTTTTCGAAATGAAAAAGCAAAGTACCCTTTTCCGCACGCTGGCCTTTACCGGCGTCATCGGAGCCGTAGTCGTTCAATCCTGCCAGAAGCAGGAACTCCAGCCCGCCGAAACCGACGGCGTGAAGCACAGCAGCCTGCGCGTCGCGGGCGAGCCGATTTTCGAGGACGGGCGGATGGGCAGCGTGTTTCTCCGATCGGGCAACAGTACGGGTAGCAAAAGCGTCAGCTTTCGGAGTGCCAACTACTCGACGCTTTACGCCGAGGATTTGCAGTCTGGCGACGCGCCAATGACGTTGGGCGACGGCAGCATTCTCCAGATGTCGGCCGCACCGGCGGAGGCCATTCCGTTCTACTTCGATGGCCGTCGGACAACGGGCGTTCGTACGCCCGGTCAAACCGGCCAGGATCCCGACCGGGTCAGTGGCAATGAAGTACTGAAAGCCGATTTCGGTACGGACCTGACGAACCTCGGTGCTAAGAAACTGCGCCTGCAAACGCAGGGCGTCGGGACGGTGAAGGTCGAGTTCCGCCTCGGTGCCACCGTGGTTGACACCGAAACGTTTACGGTCAACGTCCCCGACGGCAGTACCAATCCGTTGTACCTGACGACCACGCTGACTTCCAGCGCACGTTTCAACGGCGTGAGCCTGTCGGCCGTTTCGGGCTGGTTCCGGCTGAAAGGCGGCAGCGACCCGCACTCGCTTATTTTTCAGGACATTGCCGGTTCGGTGAAGCGCGTGATTACGCAGTACACCTACGCAAGCCGTTTTGACTTCGGTGGAACGACCTATTCGCCGGGCAACGACTCGCCCTTCCTCGAAATGGGCGACTACCGCAGCAACTTCGTGCTGAAAATCGGTGCAAACGACGTCGCTGACTCGGCCCCGTTCAATTCGCTCATCAAGCGGAGCGGCCCGACCGCAGGCTGGGGTACTCCCGTCTTCTACGAACTGGGTACTACCCTCCTGAAGATGACCGCAACCAACGGCGGCAATCCGGCTACCGTCGGGTACACGAACGGGAACGGCAACGTCGGCGTCGGCAACACGCCCATCGACGGCCAGAAAACGTTCACGATCGAGCCGGGCAACGCCTTCGGTGATTCCTACGGATTCCTGAAAGCCCGGATTGCCTTCGTCGGGCGCGGTCTGGTAAAAATGGAAGCCTTCAACGCCAACGGTACCTCGGTTGGATCGGTCAACGTGCAAAGCGGCGATGCGGCCACGTTCGGCGAACTCACCAGCACGACTCCCTTCGCCAAAGTCGTTATCACGCCCATCAACGGGGGTGTTCGCCTGGTGCGTTTCGGCTCGTACACGGTCGGTCAATAATCCCCTTCCGGGAAACGCCACTAAAAAGCAAAACGGCCCGCGCTCCATCGGAGCGCGGGCCGTTTTGCTTGGGCGGGGGACTTACTTTTTCGCCGTCGAATCGGCTTTGGTACTGCCCTGCTTGTCTTTGTACTCCTTGTTGAGTCCGGTGATGATTTTCTGGGTCACGTCGAGGTCGGGATTGGCGTAGAGAATGCCGCCGCCCTGCGAGTAGCCGAGTACGAAATGGTACCCGTTTTCTTTGTTGTACTTCTGGATGTAGCTCGAAATGTTGTCGTACAGCTCCTTGTTTTTCTTGGCTTCTTCTTCGCCGAGCGAATTGATGGCCTGCTGGCGCTGCTGCTCAAAATCGGCTCCGCGCTTCTGGAGTTGCAACTGCTTAGCCTGGGCTTCGGCGGCGATCATGCCCGGTGCCTGCTGCTGAAAAATCTGAATTTCGCGCTGGAGCGTCGCGCCCTTCGTGTTCAGGTCGACGTCGAGCTGGGTACGCTTCTGTTCGAAGGCCGTGCGGGCGTCTTTGAAAAACTCGTAGTTGTTGAGCAGCGAATCGGTGTTGACGAAAACAATGGGTTTGCCGCCGACGGTACCCGCGGCATCGGTCGAAGCGGCCTTCGGACCCGAGAAGTGCAGATAAAACAACACCGCCACGGCCACGGCCAGGACGGCGTTCAAGAGGAGCGAAAGGTTTTTCACGAAACTTGGTAGGAAAGGTTTGGTTTACAACGGACGACAAAGATAACCGCTCAGGCTGAAGTCTCTACTTTTTTCGGTGCGCGTTGGGGCAGCAGCGCCCGACGAAACCAGTACCCCGTCCAGGCCGAAAGCCCCCCGAGCAGGCCCCCCACGAAGGCCGTGATAACGACCAGCCAGATCGAGCCGGGCAGATTGAAAACCGCCGCCATCCGGTCGGCCAGTTCGTCGGTACGGATGAGCGCCAAGCCACCCCAAACCAGCGCCAGCGCCCCGAAGCCGCTCCAGAAGGCGTGACGTCCCGAGCGGGCCCGCCAAAATGCCAGCGCCAGCGGCGCAATGCCCACCGACCACCAGGGAAGCGTGTACTGGACGTAGGTGGAAATGAACAAAATGAGAAGGAAGAGCATGTTTTTGAATTTTGAGTTTAGCGTTTCCAGTTTAGGGTTTAGAATTTTCAATTGATGATGAGTAATGCAACTGAAAACTTTAAACCCTAAACGCTAAACTCATTTCCCCCGCAACGTCATCGACTGCGTGAGGCGAGGATTCATTTCGTCTTTGGTTTTCAAGTAGACCAGTTCGTTCAGTTCGCCGCGGGTCCATTTGTCGAGCAGGTCGGCGTAGTGCCGACTGCCCGGATTGCCCGACTGCCCGCCGGGGTACAGCCCGTAGGCCTTCGGGCCGTTGGGCCCCAGCGCCACGACCATCCGCCACGACGGACCGGTGCGGGCAGTGGTGGCATTGACGATGCCCGCCCCGCCGCCGTTCGGGATGTCGTACCGCCCGAAGGCTTTCATCGGAGGCAGCAGGTGCAGGATGTCGGTACTCTTGACCTTCGTCCAGGCCCAGGTTTTCGGGTCCATCGGACCGTGAGCCTTGCGGATCGTATCGACTGCCGCCTTGAAACTCCGCGTGACGATGTCGGCCCGGACTTCCACTTCGGGGGTCCGGCGGTTGTCGAACCAACGCGAAGTCGGTTCGTTCAGCACGAGTTGGTAGGTCCGGTCTTCGGTCGGGCGACGTAGCGGGACGGCGTCGGTACTCGGCAGGTCATCTTCCCAGATGGCGTAGTCAAGCGCATCGGTCCACTGCTCGAAGATGGTCGCCCCGACTGATTCGGGCGCGTTCTGGTAATTCCAATCGGCCAGCATTTTCAGCGCGGCGGTTTGCGCTTCGCTCAGATCCTTCACCCGCACCTCGCGCAGCAGCAGCGGTAGCACGTCGCGGGCCAGGACATTGAAGTTGTCGTTTTGCAGCATCCGCAGGCTGTCGGGCGTGGCGCGCTGCATCGCGGCGAGGCGTTCGTTGATGCGCAGCGCCCGGTCGGCGGGGGCGAAACGCCAGTTCAGGTAGTACGGGTAGCTCGGGTCGGTCGAGAACTGATTGGCCGAACTGACGAATCCCCGCGGTGGATTCTTCACGTGCGGATTCTGCGCGTGCGGAATCCAGCCCGCCCAGTCGTGGGCCGGGTTCGTGCCGTCGAGGAGGTACTTGCCCTGCTCTTTCCACTTGAGCGGGAACTTGCCGTTGACCCAAATCGCGATGTCGTTCCCGTTGCTGGCAAAGCAAAAGTTCTGCGCCGGGGCCGCGAAATGGCTGAGCGCCTTCACGTAGTCGTCGTAGCCGCGGGCGCGGTTGAGGAGGTAGTACGTCAGAGATTCGTTCGAGGGTTCGTGGGCAATCCAGCACAAGGCCAGTTCGGGCTTGCCGCCCGCCGTCCGCGGAATCGCCACCGGTCCGTGGTGGGTGTACACGACCGTGTCGACGACGGCGGGTTGGCCCTTCACTTTGATCGTTTCGAGGCGCGTCGTCGTTGGTTTCCACCGGCCATCGTGCCAGTACGCCCGGCGCGTGGCATCGCGGAAGCGGATTTCGTACGAATCAGCCACGTCCGAGCCGACGTTCGTCACGCTCCAGGCCACGTCGTGGTTGAAGCCGATGATGACGCCCGGCGAACCCGGCAAGGCCACGCCGCAGACGTTGACCGTCGGCGACACGAGTTGAATCTGGTACCAGATCGAGGGCAAATTCAGCGTCAGGTGCGGATCGCCGGCCAGGATGGGGTACCCCGTCGCCGACTTGCTGCCCGCGATGGCCCAGTTGTTCGAGCCGACGCCCGGCGGCGTTTCGGGTACGGGTGCCAGACCGGTACCCCCGGCCACTTGCAGGTAATCCTTCGGGGCGGCGGGTACCTTCACGGGCGTAAAATCCCACTTCGTGCCCGCCGGAATGATGGGGCTTTCGCGAACGGGATAGTCGGGGAACAAATCCTGCGTGAGGGCCGGGCCGTACTTCCGCAGGACGTTGGTCAGGCGGGTGGCACCGTCGTTGGGGTTGGCCAGCGTGTGCGTCATTTCCTTCAGCAGCAGCGCCGACTTCAACGGCGTCCAGGCTTCGGGCGCGTAACCGAGCAGTTTGTATTCGACGGGGTACCCCGCCGGTTTCAGCGAACGGATGTAGGTATTGACCCCCGCCGCGTAACCCTCGACCATCAGCCGACTACGTGGGTCGGCCTGCATGAGTTTCAGCGCGGCTTCGGCGGCCTTGACGGTACCCGTCCGGCGTTTGTGGAGGTCGAGCGGCAGGGCGCGTTCGCCCACGATTTCGCAGAGCCGACCGGCGGCGGCGTGGGTCTGAAACTCCATCTGCCAGAGCCGGTCGCGGGCCGTGACGTAGCCCTGGGCAAAGTACAGATCCTCGTCGTTTTCGGCGAAAACGTGCGGTACCCGGTCGTTGTCGTACCGCACGGTGACGGTACCCTTCAGCCCGTCGAGCGTGAGTTCTTCTGGGTCGTCGGTCGCCGCCGTCGCCCAGAACCCTTCAAACGGACTCAGCAGCGGCCCGAGCGCCGGAGCCGGGCCAAGCGGGCGGCTCAGCAGGTAGGTCAGCCCGGCGGTCAGGGCCAGTCCCAGCAAGGCTTTCAGGTAAGTCATCGGAATTCATAGGTTGGAATGAAACAAAGAACACGGATTCTTGAAAAGTTGCCAAATCAACGCGGGCGGACGGTGTAGATTACGCCAGTTTTAAATTTTAAAACCGAGCGAACGGTCCTGAAAAGTTTGGGCTACTTTTAAGGCGGGTGTGGTTGGGAAAAGTATAGCTAAGCGGACTGCCTGCCCTCCTGTTTTACTGACTCCCCTCCTGTTTTTAGGAGGGGGCGGTCCGCCGCTGCGGTGCGTAGGCCCTGCGCCAGGCGGGGGTAGTCCGGGCCGAGCGCGAAGCCTGACCGACCTTGGTCTGCTAATTCCACGTTGGCGCGTTTACCACCCCGCCGCTTCGCGGCACCCTTCCTTTTCAAGGAGGGGTGCCGTATGAAAAAACAGTTTTCTCCCTCATGCGTCGCTTTCTCCTCGGTCTGCTCGTTTTTCTCGTGGTACTGGCGGGCGTTTACGCCCTCGGGCCGCGTCCCGATCCACCCGGCGATACCTTCCAGGTACCCCCGCTGCCCGCTTCGCTAACTGAACTCGAACGGCAGATTCAGGCCGAGGAACGGCAGGTACCCGGCCTACGGCCCGGCTGTGCGGCGCGATTTGTCTGGGCCGATTCGGGGCGACGGGAACGGACACCCTACGCGTTTTTGTACTTGCACGGCTTTTCGGCGAGTCCGGCGGGGGAAGGGGATCCGGTGCTTTTCAACGTCGCCAAACGATTTCACGGCAATCTCTACCTCGCCCGGATGGCCGGGCACGGCGTGGACCTCGGCGATTCGACCATGCAGAATTTGACGACCGATCAGTACCTCGCCTCCGCCGAACGCGGGCTGGCGATTGCCAAAAAATTGGGGGATACTGTGATCGTGGTGGGTACCTCGGCGGGGGGAGCGCTGGCGCTCTGGCTGGCGGCGCGGCACCCCGAAATCCGGGCGGTCGTGACGTACTCGCCCTGCATCGAAATCTTCGATCCCAACGTCAAACTCCTCGACGACCCCTGGGGCCTGCAACTGGCGCATCTCATCACGAGCAAAGACCACAACGATTTCGTCGACCCCAACGACGGCCAGCGCCGGTACTGGACCACGCACTACCGCCTCGAAGGGGTACGGATGCTGCAAAATTTCCTCACGTACAAAATGACCGAGGAAACGTTTCGTCGCGTCAACGCCCCTACGCTGCTGTGCTACTATTTCAAAAACGAGCAGGAGCAGGACCGCGTCGTGTCGGTACCGGCCATGCTGCGGATGTTTGACCAACTCGGTACCCCCGCCGCGCTGAAACGGAAGGTCAACCTGCCGAGTACCGCCCGGCACGAAATGGCCTCGAAGTACCTCTCGAAGGATTGGCCCGCCGTAGAGCGCGAAACGGTACAATTCCTGCGAGAGGTGGTGCGGGTACCCGAACCCGTAACGAATCAACTGACCCAAAAATGAAACGCTTTTTCTGCGTACTGCTGAGTCTGATGAGCACAACGGCCATGAGCCAGACCCCCGACATCCAGGGCCACCGCGGTTGCCGGGGACTGCTGCCCGAAAACACGATTCCGGCGTTCAAAAAAGCCCTCGACCTCGGCGTAACCACGCTCGAACTCGACGTCGTACTCTCGGGCGACAGGCAGGTGGTGGTCTCGCACGAACCGTACTTCAACGCCGCCATCACGACCCGCCCCGATGGGCAACCGTTGACGAAAGCCGAGGAAAAAACGCTCAATCTGTACCAGATGCCCTACGCCGAAATCCGGCGGTACGACGTCGGGAAACGGGGAAATACCGCGTTTCCTGAGCAGCAAAAAATGCCCGCCGTCAAGCCCCTGCTGCGCGAAGTCATCGAAGCCGCCGAGGCGCACGCGAAGGCCACGGGCCGGGCCTTGCCACGGTACAACGTCGAAATCAAGAGCGAGCCAACCGAGTACGGAGTGAGTCAGCCCGCCACGGTCGCCGAATTTTCCGACCGGGTACTCGACGTGCTCAAAACCCTGCCCGCTGAGCGCCTGACGTTGCAAAGTTTCGATTTCAACGTACTCAAACACTGGAAGCGGCAAATCGACGCCGGTCGGTACCCGAAAGTCGCCCTTGCCGCACTCGTGACGACGAAGGGGGTGGAGGGTACCCTCCGCGACCTCGGCTTCCGGCCCGACGTGTTCAGTTCGGCCTACCAACTACTCAGCAAAGAAAAAATCGACGCAGCCCACGCCGCCGGAATGCGGGTGGTGCCCTGGACGATCAACGACGCCGAAACGATGCGGAAGTTTTTGGGGTTAGGCGTGGATGGAATCATCACCGATTACCCGGATCGGGTCCCGAAGTGAGCGAAGGAACGAGGCGATTGGACACCGGCATGAAATTTGTGGATTCGGGTCTCGTCGCTAAGTTTGTCCATGCCGACTTCGCACGCGGCATTCGTCCTGAATTTATGTCTCTGTTCAACCGTACGCTCGTCTGGCTCCTGCAACGACGGATGCCGCGCATCGAAGCCTTCATGCGCGATCCGTGGCCGGTGCAGCAGCGGCAGTTCGAGCGGCTCGTCCGGGCGGGGCGGAATACGGCCTGGGGCAAACAATTCGGGTACCGCGACATCCGCGCGCTCGCCGATTTTCAACGGCAGGTACCCATTTCGGCCTACGAAGACTTCGTGCCCTACATCGACCGGGTGATGCGGGGCGAGGCCAACGTGCTCTGGCCCTCGCCAATTCGGTTTTTCTCGAAATCGTCGGGTACGACCAACGACCGCAGCAAGTTCATCCCCGTCACGCAGGAATCCCTCGACGAAACGCACTTCCGCGGCGGCAAGGACCTCATCGCGATGTACGTCAGCCAGCGACCCGACACGCGGGCGTTTGAAGGCAAAGGCTTGTCCATCGGCGGAAGTTTGTCGAAAAACCCGCACCACCCGAACACGGTCACGGGCGACGTCTCGGCGGTGGTGATGAAAAATCTGCCGTCCTGGGCGCAGTTCATCCGCACACCGCCCATCGACGTGGCGCTGATGGACGTCTGGGAAGACAAAATTCAGCGCATGGCCGAACTCACGTCACGGGTCAACGTGACGAGCCTGCTCGGGGTACCGACCTGGAGCCTGGTGCTCATCAACCGAATTCTGGAGTTGACCGGGAAAACTAACATCCTCGACGTCTGGCCGAATTTCGAGGTGTTTTTCCACGGGGCCGTTTCGTTCGGACCGTACCGCGACCTGTTCCGGCGCGACGTGTTTCCCTCCGATTCGGTGCAGTACTTCGAGACGTACAACGCGTCAGAAGGTTTTTTTGGCTTGCAGGACGATTTGAACCGTCCCGACGAAATGCTGCTCATGCTCGACTACGGGCTGTTTTACGAATTCATTCCGCTCGACGAACTCGACCGCGACCACCCGAAGGCCCTGACGTTGGGCGAGGTGGAAGTCGGGAAAAACTACGCGATGGTGATTTCGACCAACGCGGGGTTGTGGCGCTACAAAATCGGCGACACGGTCCGGTTTACGTCCGTGGCCCCGCACCGCATCAAAATTTCGGGTCGGACGAAGCACTTCATCAACGCCTTTGGCGAGGAAGTCATCATCGAAAACGCCGAGCGGGCCATCACCGCCGCCTGCGAAGCCACGGGCGCGCTCGTGAGCGACTACACCGCCGCCCCGATTTTCATGGGCAACCGCCAGCGCGGGGGGCACGAGTGGGTGATTGAATTTTCGCGCCCGCCGAGCGACCGGGCGGCCTTCGCGCGGGTACTCGACGAAACGCTGCGGCAGATCAATTCCGACTACGACGCCAAGCGGTACAAAAATCTGGCGTTGACCGGACCGACCGTCCACGCCGTGCCGACGGGTACGTTTTACGCCTGGATGAAACGCCGCGGTAAGCTCGGCGGTCAGCACAAGGTACCCCGGTTGTCGAATTCGCGCGAGTACGTGGAGGAAATTCTCCGACTGGTCGAATCGGGTTCGGGTATCGAAGCCTGACCCGTTGGGCGGCCCGCGCCTGTCAACGGTCAGCCGGAGAAAACGCTGGCGGGCCGTCCGGCGGGTAAAAACCAACTCCCATGCGCTCGACTTGCCTACTCCCGCTTCTGATGATTGGAATCTTGCCTGAACTTGTTCAGGCGCAGGAACTGGGCTACACGGCGCAAATCGAAGCCCACCGCAACGAATACCGCGCCGAATTCCTGAAAACGCCCAACGCCCCGCTGAAGACGGAAAAGGCACTCGCTGCGCTGCGGTTTTACGCGCCCGACTCGGCGTACCGGGTCACGGCCCGCTTCGAGCGCACGACCGACGCCGAACCGTTTCCGATGCCCACCACGAGCGGCCAGACCAAAACCTACGTGGCTTACGGGTACCTGCACTTCACGCTCCGCGGCCAGCCGCAACGCCTGACGGTGTACCGCAACCTGGACCTCGCCCGCCTGCCCCAGTACCGCGACTACCTGTTCATCCCGTTTCGCGACGGTACTTCGGGCAAAACCACCTACGGCGGCGGGCGGTACCTCGACCTGCGCACGGGCGAGTTGCGCAACGAATCGGCGACGCTCGATTTCAACAAAGCCTATAACCCGTACTGTGCCTACGCCGACGGCTTCGCCTGCCCAATTCCGCCGCGCGAAAACACGCTGAAGGTACCCGTGGAGGCGGGGGAGCAGACGTATGCGGCACCCTGATTTTCGGTGCATTCCAAAAAACAAGAAGCTGTCACGCTGAGTGAAGCGGCAAGCTTTTTTCAGGGCGCATTCGGTCATCAAACCTGGAGTAGTTCTTGAAATTCCGCTTCCTCACCGCCGCCCCGCTTTCCCCAATCGGCACGGACCTTGGCTTGCTCCTGCTCCGGCTGGGTACCGGACTCCTGATGGCCACGCACGGCTACGACAAACTCCTGAACCTGCTGGCCGGAAACTCGGCCGATTTTCCCGACCCGCTCGGCGTCGGGCCGACGTTTTCGCACGTCCTGGCCGTGGGCGGTGAATTTTTCTGCTCGGTACTCCTGGCGCTCGGCCTGCTCACGCGCCCGGCGGCGCTGGGGCTGATCGCCACCACGCTGACCATCGCGTTCGGCGTGCACGGGGCCGATCCGCTTTCCGACAAAGAACACGCCCTGCTCTTTCTGATTCCGGCCCTGGCTCTACTCCTGACTGGACCGGGTCGGTTTTCGCTGGATGCTACGCTCTTCAAAACACATTGAAGAATTGACATCGAGGTACCGGGGTGGATTGTGCAGGGTGTTGAAAGCAGAAAAACAGGCGCAGCACCTGCCTGACGCAGCCGCGCGACTCATCCTTTTTTGTGCCGACTGAATCCTACTAATTCTTGACTGAATCTTGCTGTGATGCGATAATTAGGTTTGAATTGAATGTAAACGAGAAAGAATAGTTCTACTTTTAGCGGAGAAGTACGCATCAGTAGACTGACCGTACGCTGGTGCTAGTTGAATTCGAGGTTTTAACCCAACCCCGAACCCATGCACTCCGCCCTGAAAACCTACCGCTGTCGGTGGATGCTATCCACCGGCATCCGTTCGTGGATTGGCCCCTCCCCAGCGCTTCGGGGTGCCAACCACGAACCCTATCCGTAGTTTCTTTTTGAGTCCGTTTCACGCCGATGACCGTCGGCGTTCGGGGGCGTTCATGGCCCCAGTCACCGTACAAACTTTCTAAAACCTATGATTACACCTTCTACTCCGAAGCGGGCTGCTTCGTGGTGGGGACGCGCCGTACCGCGGCGTCTTCACTTCTTCGTCGGGCTTTTGGGCCTGCAATTCCTGACCCTCGCCACCCTGGCCCAGAACCGGGTAACCGGGAAAATCACCGACGACCAGGGCCAGGGTCTGGCGGGCGTCAGCGTCGTCGTGAAGGGTACCACGGTGGGTACCGCCTCCAACGCTGACGGCAACTACACCGTCAACGTTCCCAACGGGAACGCCACGCTGGTGTACTCCTACATCGGTTTCATCTCGCAGGAAATTGAACTGGGCGGGCGCAGTACCGTCGACGTTTCGCTGGCCACCGACACGAAATCGCTCGAAGAAGTGGTCGTCGTCGGGTACGGCGTGCAGCGGAAAGAAACCGTTACGGGCTCGGTTGCCACCGTGAAGGGCGACGAACTCATCAAATCCCCGGCGGTCAACCTGTCCAACTCCATCGCCGGACGGCTTCCCGGCGTCGTGGCCGTCAACCGCAGCGGCGAACCGGGCTACGACGGCTCGGCCATCCGCATCCGCGGCTCGAATACGCTCAATAACAACGACGCCCTGATCGTCATCGACGGGGTACCGGCGCGGGCGGGGGGCTTCGACCGCATCAACCCCGCCGATATCGAGACGATTTCCGTGTTGAAAGACGCCTCGGCGGCCATCTACGGTTCGCGGGCGGCCAACGGCGTCATCCTCATCACGACCAAGCGCGGCAAGTCGGGTAAGCCGCAACTGTCGTACTCGTTCAACCAGGGCTGGGCGCAGCCGACGGTCATTCCCAAACTGGCCAACGCCGCCCAGTACGCCGAAATGCTGAACGACCTCGACATCTACCAACTCCCGGTGGGTGAGTGGAAAGCCGCCACCGACGCCTACGCCGCCACGGGTACCTACACCCGTCCGGCCAGCGCGGGTACCGCAGCCGGGCAGATCCGGAAGGCCCCGTACTCGCCACAGGACATTGCGCTGTACCAGGACGGTTCGGACCCCTGGGGTCACCCCAATACCGACTGGTACGAGGCCACGCTCAAGACTTGGTCGCCGCAGGCCCGGCACAACGTACAGCTTTCGGGCGGTACCGAAAACGTGAAGTACCTCGCCTCGATCGGGTATCAGAACCAGGACGGGTACTACAAGAATTCGGCGACGGGCTACAAGCAATACGACATTCGCCTGAACCTCGACGCCAACATCAACAAGTACGTCCACGTCACGATGGGCATCTTGGGACGCGAGGAATTCCGCTTCTTCCCGACGCGCGGCGCGGGGGCCATTTTCCGGATGCAGATGCGCGGCAAGCCCAACCAGCCCGCCTTCTGGCCCGATGGTCGACCCGGCCCGGACATCGAAAACGGCGAGAATCCGGTGGTCATCACGACCGACCAGACCGGCTACGACCGCGACCGGCGGGATTACATCCAAACGAACGGGCAGATTGATTTCAAGATTCCGGGCGTGGAAGGCCTGACGATTTCGGCCAACGCCGCCGTGGATAAACTCCTGCAAACCAACAAACGCTGGGAGATTCCGTGGACGCTCTACGAGCGCGGCACCGGTTTCGAAGCCGATGGCGTCACGCCGAAACTGATCGGTAGCCGCCGCGGCCCCGCCGATCCGCGCCTGACGCAGGGCTTCAACGATCAGCTCAACATTCTGCTGGGGACCATCGCCAATTACAGCCGGAAGTTCGGCGTGCACGAGCTGACCGTCCTGGCCGGGGTGAACCGCGAGACCGTCACGGGCAACAATTTCAATGCCTTCCGGCGGTACTTCATTTCGACGGCCATCGACCAACTTTTTGCCGGCGGTGACCTGGAGCGGACCAACGGCGGCGCAGCCTTCGAGCGGGCGCGTCTGAACTACTTCGGGCGGGTGGCCTACAACTTTAAGGAAAAGTACCTGCTCGAATTTCTCTGGCGCTACGACGGCTCCGACATTTTCCCCGAAGGCCCCACGCGCTACGGCTTCTTCCCCGGTTTCCTCGCCGGGTGGGTGATTTCGGAAGAAGGCTTCTGGAAAAACTCAGTACCAGCCGTCAACTACCTCAAGCTGCGCGGTTCGTGGGGACAGTTGGGGAATGACAACGTCTTCCTGCCCAACACGACCATCCCAGCCACCTATCAGTATCTCTCGACGTACGGCTTCCGCAGCTACATCATCGGCAACGCCGAAACGAAGACGCTGTTTGAAACCCGAATTCCGAATACGGGCATTGGCTGGGAAATCGCCAACAACGCCAACATTGGGCTGGAAGGGCAATTGTTCAACGGTAAAATCTTCTTCGAACTGGACTACTTCAACAACCTGCGGACGAACATCCTCTGGTTCAAAAACGCCTCGGTACCGCAGTCGACCGGCCTGACATTACCTGCTGAAAACATCGGCAAGGTGCGCAATGCCGGGTTTGACTTCAACATCGGCTACAACGGGCAGATCGGGCAGTTTAAGTACAGCGTGAGCGCCAACGGCGGATACGCCAAAAACAAGGTACTCTTCTGGGACGAAGCCCCCGGCGCGCCCGAGTGGCAGCGCACGACGGGCCGCCCGATGTACACCTACCAGACGTACCTCTACGACGGCGTCTATGCGACGCAAGCAGAAATCGACGCCGATCCCATTGACTACAAGGCCATCGTTGGTACGCGCCGACCGGGGGACATGAAATTTAAGGACTACAACGGCGACGGCAAAATCACGCCCGACGACCAGGTACGGACCAACAACACGAACATTCCGCTCTTCCAGGGCGGGCTGAACCTGACGGCGTCGTACAAAAACTTTGACCTGACGGTCCTCTTCCAGGGAGCCGCCGGGGCGAAGCAGTTCGTGTTGCTGGGCGAATCGGGCAACATCGGCAACTACCTGCTCGACGTGTACCAGAACCGCTGGACGGTCAACAACCCGAGCAACGTCCACCCGCGCATTGCCAACCGCAGCGACCAGTACTACTCCGCCAACAACGACTACTGGCTGCGGAGCGCCGATTACGTCCGCCTGAAAAACCTGGAGCTGGGCTACAGCCTGCCGGGTACCCTCACGCGGCGGGCGGGCATCGGCACCGTGCGGCTGTACGTCAATGGGCTGAACCTTTTCACGATCGACAAACTGAAGGTCTACGATCCCGAATCGAGCAACGCCCTGGGTCAGTACTACCCCCAGGCGCGCATTGTCAACACGGGCCTGACGGTGGCCTTCTAATTCCTACCGACCATGCTACATCGAATGAAAACCATCGGAACCGCGCTCGCCGTCGTCCTGCTGACGGTGACGAGTTGCAACGACGATTTCGTCAATACCCAACCGCTGAATGAAATTCCGGAATCGGCGGTCTGGTCCGACGCCAGCCTGGCCGAAGCCTTCGTTACCGAACTCTACGCGGGTTTCGGCAACGGCGGCTTCGACGAGCAGATGCTCTCCTCGCTGACCGACGAGACGCACTTCACGCACCCCGGCCGAAACATCACGACCATCGTGGAAGCGCGCTCGAACCCCGCCGATCCGGGCTGGATCAACGGGACCATCAGCTGGCAGCAGATGTACCTCCGCATCCGGGCCACCAACCTGGCACTGGAAAACCTGGCCCAGCCGCAATTTCCGAACACGAACGGCATTGCAGAACGCCTGACGGGCGAAGCCCGATTCATGCGGGCGTACTACTACCACCAGTTGATGCGCTACTACGGCGGTGGGCCCATCGTCGACCGCACGTACGGACTGGGCGAGGATACCTACCTCGCACCCCGCAACACGATGGCCGAGCTGGTGGATTTCATCGTCAAAGACCTCGATGCCGCGGCAGCGGCGCTGAAGGGAAAATCGATGGCCGCGGGCCGGGCCACCGAAGCGGCGGCGCTGACGCTCAAATCGCGGGTACTGCTTTACGCCGCCAGCGACCTCTACGACGGTCCGACGGCCAAGGCCAAATCGACGGCTCACGCCTCGTTTGCCAAGATCGAACTGATTGCCTACCCGAGCGGGAGCCGGGTCGAGCGCTGGACCAAAGCCCGCGATGCCGCCAAGGCCGTACTCGATCTGGGCGGCGGGTACCAGCTCAACCTGACGGCTCCGGTGACGCCCGAGCAGGGCCGGATCAACTACAACAACATCGCCATGTCGCGCAATGGGGGGCAGCAGGATTTGATTCTGGGCCGGTACTTCATCAATGCGAAAAACGAAAACGGCGGTCGACAGGGCTTGTTCAACGGTCCCAACGGGTACCGCAACTGGGCGGGCAACACGCCGATGTCGCTCCTGGTGGACGACTACGAAATGATGGACGGTACGAAATTTAGCTGGAGCAATCCGACGCATGCGGCCATGCCGTACGTGGGTCGCGACCCGCGGTTCTACGCCTCGATCCTCTACGACGGCGCCCCCTGGAAACCGCGCCCGGCCGACGTGGCCTCGAAAGACCCGGTCAACCAGATTCAGACCGGCCAGTACGAAGTCATCAGCGGCGGCAACAAAGTCACGCAGTTCGGGCTCGACACCCGCAAGAGCAGCGTCGAAGACTGGAATGGCAGCTACACCGGGTACTACGGCCGGAAATTCGTCGACGCCAACCCGGCCATCGTCGACCAGAACATGTGGCAGGAGGTACCCTGGCCGGTGCTGCGCTACACGGAAGCGGTCTTCAACTACGCCGAGGCGCTCATCGAATTGGGGCAGGACGCCGAAGCGCGGACCTGGCTCAACAGAATCCGGTTCCGTTCGGGGATGCCCGCCTTGACCGAATCGGGAGCCGCGCTCAAAGAGCGGTACCGCAACGAGCGGCGCATCGAAATGGCGTTTGAAGAACAGCGCTACCACGACGCCCGCCGCTGGATGATTGCCAAGGAAACCCTCGGGCGCAAGGCCAACATCATCAGCATCACGGGGACGCTGAAGCCGGGCAAGTCGGTCACGCTCTACAAATACGACCCGACGAGCTACGATTACAGCTACAAAGTCGTGGACCTCGACCCCGGTAAGGAAAACCGCACCTGGCTCGACAAAATGTACTTCCTGCCCATCCACCGGGACGAAATCAACCGGAACAAGGAACTGGTGCAGAATCCGGGGTACTGACGGGTTAAAGGTTACAGGTTAAAAGTTAAAGATGTTCCAGGAAAGGTAACCTGTAACCCGTAACCCAAAAAACCCCGCCGACCGGTACGCGGTCGGCGGGGTTTTTTGTAATTTTCTCCTTCCAAATTTCCTCCACGCTTGAAAGCAGTCAGTACCACCGCCGTTTTAATCGCCCTGCTGGCGCTCAATTCCTGCAAGCGTTCCGCCGAAGACCAGACCAGTACCCCGGCGGCATCTGAGCCGCCGCTGTTCACGCTCCTAAAGCCCGAACAGACCGGCGTCGACTTCGCCAACACGCTCCAGGAGGGTCTCAACACCAACGTGCTGATGTACGAGTACTTCTACAACGGCGGCGGCGTGGCCGTGGGCGACCTGAACGGCGACGGCCTCGACGACCTGTACTTCAGCGGAAATATGGTACCCAACCGGCTGTACCTGAATCGGGGTCAGATGAAATTTCAGGACGTCACGAGTACGGCCGGAGCTGCGGGCCGCGAAGGCCCCTGGAAAACGGGCGTGACGATGGCCGACGTCAACGGCGACGGTCGCCTGGATCTGTTTCTGTGCTACTCCGGTAACCTGCCCGCCGAAAAACGCACGCCCCAACTGTTGCTCAACGAAGGCCCCGACGCGCAGGGGGTACCCCGCTTCAGCGACCAGACCGCCGCTGCGGGCCTCGACCTGCCCAGCCAGAGTACCCAGGCCGCTTTTTTCGACTACGACCGCGACGGCGACCTGGACCTGTTCCTGCTCAACCACAATCCCAAATCCCTCCCCGTCCTCGACGACGGAAACACCGCCGCCCTGCTGAAGCAGAATGATTGGGAGAGCGGGGTGAGGTTGTTGGAAAACAGGAGCGAGGAGACAGGAGCGAGGAGTGAGAATGTAGGATCTTCTCACTCCTCGCTCCTGTCTCCTCGCTTCTCAGATGTCACCCCCCGCTCCGGCCTGCGGAATACCTCGCTCAGCTACGGCCTCGGCGTGGGTGTGGCGGATCTGAACGACGACGGCTGGCCCGACCTCTACCTCTCGAATGACTACGACATCCCCGACTACCTCTACCTAAACAACCAGGACGGTACCTTCCGCGACGTGATCGGGACCAGCATGGGGCACACCTCCAATTTTTCAATGGGCAACGACATCGCCGACGTCAACAACGACGCCCGCCCGGACGTTTTCACGCTCGATATGCTGCCCGAGGACAATCGCCGCCAGAAACTCCTCATGGCCCCCGACAACTACGAAAAGTTCGATTTCAACCGCCGCGCCGGGTTTCACCCGCAGTACATGCGGAATATGTTGCATTTGAGCGCAGGGCGTAGGGCAGAGGGCAGGGGGGATGGAAAAAGCCCCAAGCCCTTTGACCCAAGCCCCCTGCCCCAATTTTCCGAAACCGGCCAGCTCGCCGGGGTTTCCAACACCGACTGGAGCTGGAGTGCGCTCCTGGCCGATTACGACAACGACGGCTGGAAGGACCTCTACGTCACGAACGGGTACGTGCGCGACTACACGAACCTCGACTTTCTGAAGTACATGAACGACTTCATGCAGAGCAGCGCGGGGCAGTTCCGGCGGGAAGCCGTGCTCGAACTGGTCTACAAGATGCCGTCGTCCAACGTGATGAACTACGCCTTCCGCAACCGCGGCGACGCCACGTTTGAAAACGCCGGTACCCGCTGGGGTATGAACCAGACCTCGAACAGTACCGGCGCGGCCTACGGCGACCTCGACAACGACGGCGATCTGGATCTGGTCGTTAACAACACGAACCAACCGGCCTTTCTATTTCAGAACGAGACGGCTTCGCGCCGGAACCACCATTACCTCGCCGTCCGCCTCGAAGGCGCGGGCCGGAACACGCAGGGCGTCGGGGCAAAGCTGACGCTGTACCGAAAGGGCCGGGTGCAGTACCTCGAACAGATGCCCACGCGCGGGTACCAGTCGAGCGTCTCGCCGCGGCTGCACTTTGGGCTGGGTACCGACCCGAGTATCGACTCGCTGCGCATCGTCTGGCCGTCGGGTACCCAGCAGGTACTCGTTCGCCCGAAATCCGACGCGCTGCTGACACTTCGCGAAGCGGACGCAACCGGGCGGTACCGGCGACCCGCGCCGGAGGTACCGTTGTTCGCTGAAACCGCCTCGCCTATCCCGCAGACGTACCCCACCACGACGACGAACGACTTCAAGCGCCAGCCCCTGCTCGTCAGTCCGCTGTCGTTCACCGGGCCGTGTCTGGTCAAAGCCGACGTGAACGGCGACGGGCGCGAGGACGTCTTCGCGGGGGGCAGTGGCGGACAGGCCGGGGCGGTTTTCATCCAGCAACCCGATGGGCAATTCACCCGTAAATTGCAATCGGCGCTGGAAGCGGACCGAGCCTGCGAGGACACCGACGCCGTCTTTTTCGACGCCAACGCCGACGGTCGCCCGGACCTGTACGTGTGCAGCGGTGGCTACGGCGACCTCCTGCCCGATGACGCCCGGTTGCAGGATCGGCTGTACCTGAATGACGGCACGGGTACTTTCACGAAAGCGCCCAACGCGCTGCCCGCGATGCGCACGAGCACGAGCTGCGCCCGCGTGATCGACGCGAACGGCGACGGACGGCCCGACCTGTTCGTGGGCGGGCGCGTCGTCCCCGGTCGGTACCCGGAGGTACCCCGGAGCTACGTTTTGGTGAATGACGGACGGGGAAATTTCAGCGACCAGACCCGCCGCCTCGCCCCGGCGCTCGAACGGCTTGGGCTGGTGACGGATGCGGCCTGGGTCGACCTGAACGGCGACCGGCGCAGCGAACTGGTTGTCGTCGGCGAGTGGCTGCCGGTGACGGTCTTCGGAAAAACGGGTACCCAGTTCAGCGATCAGACCGCGCAGTTTTTCGAGAAACCGTACCGCGGCTGGTGGAATCGCCTGCTCGTCGACGACCTGAACGGGGATGGCCAGCCGGACCTCGTCGTGGGCAACCACGGGCTGAACTCGCAGTGCCGCGCCAGCGAGACCGAACCAGCGGAACTGGTGTTCAAAGATTTCGACGACAACGGGGCCATCGACCCGATTCTATGCCTCTACCTCCAGGGCCGCAGTTACCCATACGTGACCCGCGACGAACTGCTCGACCAGATCAGCCCGATGCGCCCGCGCTTTCCGGATTACAAAAGCTACGCCGACGCCACGCTGACCGACGTTTTCACGCCCGACGAACTCCAGGGCGCGACGACCTGGAAAGCCAACACGCTCCGCACGACGGCCTTCCTGAGCAACGGTTCGGGCAAACTCCGCGAGGTACCCCTGCCGAATGCCGCGCAGGTCTCGCCCGTGTTTACGGTCACGAGCCTGGACTTCGACCGCGACGGCAAAAAAGACCTGCTCCTCGGCGGCAACGTCACCCGCGCCCGCCTGCGCTTCGGTCGGCAGGACGCCAACTTCGGGGTACTGCTGAAAGGGGACGGGCGCGGCGGCTTCGCGGCGGTACCTCAGAGCCGGGCCGGGTTCCACTTCACTGGCGACGTGCGGAGTGTGCTGCCGATTGGGAGCACGCTGCTGGTCGGTACCAACGAGCAGCCGATTCGGGCGTATCAAGCGACGAAGTGATGAAGCAGCAGTGGCGAATACACGGCTCTGAAACTCCCCTCCTGCTTTTAGGAGGGGGTGCGGTGGGCACACGCGTGAGTGGGAGTGGTCCAGCGCCGAGCGCGAAGCCCTCTGAGAACTGTCAAGGTCAGAACTGTTGGTCGAGCGTGCCGGAAAACCATCCGGACAGGCTTCGCGCTCAGCGCAGAACCACCCCGCCCCTGCGGGGCACCCCTCCTAAAAACAGGAGGGGAGTCGTGGCTTTGGTTTTGCTCGCTATTTTTTGGTTAGCGACGAGCTGTCAACCTAACCCTGAAAATCGTCCCGCCTTCACCCCCCACCACCTCGGCCCGCTCACGGCCCAGATGACCGACGTGATGGTTCACGACGTGACGAACCCGCCCCTGGCGGCTCGGTTTTTCGCCTACGCGTACCTGGCGGGCTACGAAGTCGTCACCCAGTACGATTCCACGCAGCGTTCGCTGGCCGGGGCGCTGAACGGTTACCTGGCGTTTCAACCCACGCCCGAAACCCGCGGCGACGCCAACGCCCTCAGCGCGGTACTCGCCGTGCTCGAAACCGCCCGGAAACTGCAACCGTCAGGCGTTCGCCACGAGGATTTCAAAAAGCGATTACTCGATTCCTGTCGGACAACCGGGGTATCCGAAGCGGCGATCCAGCGGGCCGAGGCCTACGCCGCGCAGGTCAGTCAGCACGTGCTGGCCTACGCGAAAGCGGACCGGTACCACCGCATCAGCAATTACCCGCGGTACGTGCCGAAGGCCGAAGTGGGCCACTGGTACCCCACGCCGCCGGGGTACTTCGCGGCGGTCGAACCGTACTTCAACACGGTCCGCCCGCTGACGCTCGACACCTGCGTGCAGTTCCAACCCGCGCCGCCGGTGCCGTTTTCGGAGACGAAGTCGTCTCCATTTTTCGGGATGCTGCGCGAATTGCAGGAACAAAAATTGACCGACGACCAGCGGGAAATCGCTGCCTTCTGGGATTGCAATCCGTTTGCCCTCAGCAGTACCGGGCACCTGCTCGTGGGGCTGAAGAAAATCTCGCCGGGCGCGCACTGGATGGGCATCACGGGCATCGCCTGCCAGCAGGCGGGGGTACCGTTTGAACAGGCCATGAAAATTCACGCGGTCGTGGCGGTAGCGCTGCTCGATGGGTTCATCGGGTGCTGGGACGAGAAGTTTCGCAGCCACCGCATTCGCCCCGAAACGGCCATCCGCAAGTACCTCGACCCGGCCTGGACGCCGTTTCTGCAAACGCCGCCCTTTCCCGAGTACCTCAGCGGGCACTCGGTCATTTCGGCTTCGGCGGCGACGGTGCTGACGGGGTACCTCGGCGATGCCTTCGCCTACACCGATTCGGTCGAAGTGCGCTTCGGGCTGAAGCCCCGGCGATTTGCGTCGTTTCGCGCGGCGGCGGCGGAGGCAGGCATTTCCCGGTTTTACGGCGGCATTCACTTCCGCGATGCCATCGACCAAGGGCGGCTCCAGGGCGAGCAGATCGGGACTTGGGTATTACGGCGGGTGGAGAAAAAAGCTCCCGAGATTTTTCTCACAGATGCACACAGATGAGATCCGCACAGATTTGCACAGATTTTTTTGTGTGCATCTGTGCCGTCGTTCGTTCTGTGAACATCTATGAGAAAAACGTTCATGAAGAAAATACTTATTCTCCTTGCTCTCACCGCCCCGGCATTTGCTCAGGACGCTAAATCGCTCCTCGACCAGGGCTTGAAAAAAGCCCAGGCGGGTGAGGTCGAGGCGGCCGTCAAGCTGTTCGACCAGTCGCTGGCGCTCAAAGACGACTACCCCGTGCGGCAGAGCCGGGGCATGGCCCGCTCGCTGCTCCGGCAGTACGAAGACGCCATCGCCGATTTCACGAAGGCGATCTCGTTCAACGCTCAGGCCAAGAAATCGTACGTCAGCCGCGGCGTTGCTCGTAAAAAACTGACCGATTACGAGGGCGCGATTGCCGACTTCACGAAAGCGCTGGAAATCGACCCGAAGCAGCCCGAGGCGCTCTACAACCGGGCGCTCGTCTACGAACTGCTCGAACAGCGCGACCAGGCCTGCGAGGACTACAAAAAAGCCTTCGCGATGAAGTTCAGCTTAGCCGAACTGAAGGTTGAAAGCTGCCAGAACCCGCCGCCCGCGGCCTCGAACCGCCGCCCGCTGCTGCGCCTGGCCCCGGCGGGTACCGACCCGAAGTACGGGCTGACGAAAGAAACTCCGGTGAAAGTCGGTACCGGCTTCAACGGCGATACCGAAAACGTGCAGACGTACTTTGAACTCCTCCGCGACGCCCAGGGCAAGCCCGTCAACTACCGGAAAACGGGTACCTCGGCCTTCCGGTCGGTGAACGCCCCCGGCGGGCGGGGTACCGTCGAGGCGTACGAGGTTTCGCACCGAGATGCCAAGGGTACCTTGAAAAAAACGACGGTGTACGTGACGTTTTACGAGTTTGACGCGCCGCGGGTCGTGGCGGGGTTCAAAACGGTATCGGTACCGAAAAGTTAAATCGCCTTTCGGGATGACAGGCGAGGAATCAAAAAAGCCGCTACGCGAAAGTGTAGCGGCTTTTTTGATGGAGAAAATTACCCTCGGTACGTCTCCATCTTGCTGTTTCGCTTGCCGTAGAGGAAGTACACGACCAGCCCCAACGCCAGCCAGGCCACGGCCAGTGATTTGGCCAGATCGCCGAGCATGAAAATCAGCAGCGTGTTGGTGATGACACCCAGCGGCGCGACGACATTCAACAGCGGCGCGCGGAAGGGGCGTTCGCGGTTCGGCTCGCGCAGGCGCAGGAGCCAGACGGCTACGCAGACCATCGTGAAGGCGAAGAGCGTACCGAAACTGGTCATGTCGCCGAGCACGCCGATGGGCGTCAGCGAAGCGACGAGCGAAACGACCAGCCCGACGAGCACGGTGCTTTTGTAGGGCGTTTTGTACTTCGGGTGGATTTCGCTGAAAAACTTCGGCAGCAGCCCGTCTTTGGCAATGCCGAGGAAGACCCGCGTCTGCCCGAGCATCATGACGAGCATGACGGAAATCAGCCCCGCCGTCGCCGCCGAGGTGATGATGCCCGCGGCCCAGCCCTGGTTGACTTTCTCAAACGCCGCCGCGACCGGCGCTTTGAGCGCGTCGCCCGTAATCTCCTGATAATTCATCATGCCCGTCAGCACGAGCGAAACGAGGATGTACAGCACCGTACAAACCAGCAGCGACGCGATGATGGCGAAGGGCATGTCGCGCCGCGGGTTGATGGCCTCGCCGGCCTGGGTCGACACGGCGTCAAACCCGATGTAGGCAAAAAATACCGCCGAAGCCCCACTCAGAATTCCGGCCCAGCCGTAGGCGTCGTGCGGAGTACCTTCCGGGCCGGTCAGCGTGACGCGTTCGGGAATGAAGGGCGTCCAGTTGGCGTAGTTGACGTAGGCCGCGCCCGCGAAAATCACGAAGAGCACCGCCGCGACTTTCAGAATCACGATCAGGTTGTTGGCCCCGGCGGCTTCCTTGATGCCGCGGACCAGGATGGCCGTCACGACCCAGACGATGAGGAAGGCCGGTACGTTGACGGCGAAACCCGGCTCGGGCAGGCCGTTGGCCGCCGCGTACTGCGCCGCCGAAACGGGGTCGTTGCGCAGCCAGTACGGAACGTCGATGCCGAAAAGGAGCAAAAATTTGTGGAAGTACCCCGACCAGCTCACGGCCACGGTCATGGCCCCCATCGCGTACTCCAGAATCAGCCCCCAGCCGATGGCCCAGGCGAAGAGTTCGCCGACGGTGCCGTAAGCGTAAGCGTAGGCCGAGCCTTCGACGGGCAGCATGGCCGCAAATTCGGCGTAGCAGAGGGCGGCGAAAATACAGCCAATGCCCGCCACGACGAACGACAGCGCCAGCGCCGGACCCGCGTGGTAGTGCGCGGCGGTACCCGTCAGGACGAAAATGCCGCCGCCGATGATGGCCCCGATGCCGATGGCCGTTAGGCTCCACTTGCCCAGAACGCGTTTCAGCTCGCTTTTCTGAATGTCCTGCTCGAAGAGCGAGATGGGTTTCTTGCGCCAGACGCTCGTGTTCGGGGGAGCCTGGATGTCAGTAGGGTTTCGCATGGCGATTGCGTTGGAGAGGTCTGGAGTTGGATTGACCAAAGGTTATTCGTCAAAGTTGCTAAAAAACGACAAAACCCCGTTCAACTGGACGGGGTTTTGCGAAATTCTTTGGTGCTGCGTTCAAAACGTCAGCGCCAGTTTTCCGAACACAAACCGCCCGTTGAATCCGAACTGCGACACGGCGCGGCTGTACAGAAATCGCCCGTTGGAAGTATTGTCGAGCGAACCGGTGTAGCTCTGGGTCGGGTCGGCGGAGAAGTTGGTCGCCACGTTGCGCGGGTTGAAGTAAGCCCGGTCGGGGTAGATGTCGAACAGGTTGTTCACGCCGACGGTCGCCGTCAGGCCCTGCGCCACCTCGTAACTCGCCGTGAGGTCGGTGATCCACTTCGGCGAAAAGGTCTGGTCGTTTTCGGCGGGGAAGGGGACCCCGGATACGAGGGTGCCGGGCAGCGTCGGGTTGAGGTACGTCACCGAGCCGAAGCGCACCGTCCGGGCGAAGAGCGTCAGTTTACCCGCCACGTAGTTCGCGCTCAGGTTGAGTTTGCTGCGGGGTACCGACGACTCGAAGCGCGACCGTTCCTGCCGGTCGAACAGGCTGTTGACCAAACTCGGGTTGCCCTCGATGGCCCCTGGCGCATCGACGTTCAGTACCCGCGTCTCGTTGAAATTGGCCGCGGCCGTTAGCGTGAGCGTGTTCCGGCGGTTGAAACGCAGGCGTTCGGCCAGTACCACGTCGAGGCCCCGCGTGCGGGTGTCGATGGCGTTAGTGAAAAACTGGACGCTGTTGATCTGACGGTTCGGGTCGACCGTGTCGAGGATGCCGTTGATGACCTGGCTCGTCGATGTCGCGCCTTCCCGCACGAACTGGCTCGAAAATACGATGCGGTCACGGATGTCGATCTGGTACGCGTCGACGGTCAGCGTCAGGGTACCGGCTTTGGCCGTCAGCCCGAGGCTGTAGCTCTGCGAGAGTTCGGGCTGGAGCGAGCCGACGCCGAACTGCCGTACGACGGGATTGTCGTTGTTGACGGTGAGTACCTGTCGGGGTACCGAATTGACGAACTGCGTCGATTCGTTGTTGAAAAACCGCTGGTGCAACGAGGGTGCCCGGAAGCCCGTGGCGATGGCCCCGCGCAGGGCCACGTCGCGGAGCAGGTTCACGCGCCCGGTGGCTTTGTACGAAAAGTTCGAGCCGAAGTCGGAGTAGTTTTCGTACCGTCCGGCCAAGCCGAGGAGGACCCGTGGCCCGAATTCACCCTCGAAGTCGGCGTAAAAACCGAGGTTGCTGCGCGAGGCATTCACTTCGTTCGAGGGCTTGAAACCCGGAAATACCTGCGAACCTGCCGCCGTGAACGAGCTGCCCACGAGCCGCCCCGGAATGTTGGCCGAGGGCTGTCCGAACGAGTACGACAATTCCTCGCCCGCCTCGATCTGGTACCGGTCGATCCGGTATTCGGCCCCGAAAGCCGTGTTGAGCGAGGTCAGCACCGAGCCGAGCGTGTGTTTTTTGGCGACGTCGAGGTTCACCACGTTTTGCGAAAACCGGAGGGTACCCGCGTAGAACTCGGTCGGACTGGTACCCAGCGGGAGCGAGGCGTTGACGGTATTCGTGATGTCGAATCGAATCTGGTTCAGCCCGTTCGTGCTGCTGAGGTCGTAGCGCCAGCCGCCGAGGGTACCGCGCCCGCCCGCCGAAAACGAAAAGTCGGTCACGTCGGTGTTGATGAGCGGCAGGAACCCATCCGGATAAATCGTCAGGTCGATCTGCGTCGTCTGCGACGGCAGGCGGTAAAATCCGGCCGCTTCGCCGTTTTTCTTCGTGTAGCCCGTCTGGAAATACACTTCGCCCGCACCGACGCCAAACGCCCCGTTGGCCATTGCCCCGAGGTTGCGCACGGCGGCGTTGCCCACGCGCATGTTGTTGCGGTCGAGGCCTGCGGCTTGGGCGCGCGCGTCGTCGGCGGCTTTGAGGCCCTGGCGGTACGTCACCGGGTCCTGTCCGGCGGGCGTCGCGGGCCAGACCGCCGAGTAGAGCAGCGGGCGGGTATCCAGGCCACCGCGGTTGGTCTGACCCCGGTCGAGGTACTGCGCGCCGACGTGAACAAAGCCCTTCTCGCCGATTTTAAAACCTTTGCTCAGGTCAATCTGCGTGGTTTTTCCATCGCTGAAGCTTCGCCCCAGCGTACTCGACACCGACTGGCCGTAGTAGGCCGAGACGTTCCAGGGCGTGTCGCGTTTCAGGACGATGTTGATGACGCCCGCGATGGCGTCGGAGCCGTACTGGGCCGCGGCCCCGTCGCGGAGTACCTCGATGCGCTCGATGGCGGCGACGGGAATCGCGTTCAGGTCGGTCCCGACGGTACCGCGCCCGAAGGTACCGTTGATGTTGACGAGGGCCGTCGTGTGCCGCCGCTTGCCGTTGATGAGCACGAGTACCTGGTCGGGGCCGAGGCCGCGGAGTGAGGCCGGATCGATGTGGTCGGTGCCGTCGGCGACGGTCTGCCGGTTGGAGCTAAACGAAGGCGCGACGAAGTTGAGAATCTGCGTGACGTCGGTCTGCGCGCCGCTGCGAAGTTCCCGCGCCGAAATGACGTCGACGGGTACCGGCGTGTCGACGTTCGAGCGGGCCGTGGCCGAGCGCGAACCGACGACGGCAATTTCCTGCAAGGTCGACGCGGCTTCTTCCAGCGCCGCGTCGAGCGTCGTGGGCTCACCTGCCGAAAGCGTGACTTGCTGGGTCTGGGTCTGGTACCCGACGAAGCTAATCTGAATTGAGTAGCTGCCCGCGGGCAGGTCGAGGCGGTACTCGCCACTGGCGTTGGTGGTGGTGCCGCGGTTGGCTCCGGCGCTGATCGTGGCCCCGGCAATGGCCTGGCCGTTGACGGCGTCGGTCACGCGGCCGCGCAGACCCTGGGCGGTGGCGAGGTTCGTCAGCAGCAAAAAGAAGAGGAGTATTCCGTACGGTTTGTTCATGCGGGTGTTGTTTACGTGGAGGAGTTGCCGAAACTACGCGAAATGGGGTAGGATTGTTTAAACGAATTCACCCGTCGGGCGGCCCCGGCTGGTCAACGAATGAACTCCGACCGAGTTGGCGGGGCTGTCCGGCGGGTACCAAACGGGCGAACGCGTCCAGGCGGGAGAAATGGAACCTTGATTCAAAAAAGATTCCTCACGCGATCTTCCGGAATGGAACGGTACGCCTGCTCGTAAAACTGCCCTGCATCAGTTGACAAATCCAGCAGCATACGAGCTGCCGTCTGGTTACAAAGCGTCCCGTTTCGTAATCCGGCATAGTCTTTAAATGAGCCGAATTCCCAGCGCTCCATTTCATTCACCAAACCCGCCGCATAGGGATTTTGGTGAATGTAGTGAAAACAGGTCAAGGCATACGCCGCATCGCCTTCGCTCAGATTTTTGGCTTTCGTATGCTGCTGAAACAACGAGCCGCTGCGTCCCTGACTTTGATTGACAGCCTGCGTGTACGAACTGAGTAGCGTACCGATTCCCTGATTAACTGCGTTAGGGGGTAATTCATCAGCCGTACGGATGAGAAAGTGGAAATGATTCGGCATCAAGCAGTACGCGAAGGTATCCACATGGGGAGCCACAAACGCCCGCCACTTGCGCAAGAAAAGCAAGTAATTGGCATAGGTGAAGAAAACGGTCTGGTGATTGTTACCGCGGTTGTAAACATGGTAAAGCTGACCGGGACTGAATTTCATGTTTTTCATTGAGCACGCTTAGTAAAGCGGCAACTACCATGAAGTGGTTGGTTTAGACAAACCGCTTGGTAAGTCGGAATTAGTTTGTTACCCGCCGGACGGCCCCGCAACCTTTCCGGGTGAAAGCAAAACGGTCAGCGGGGGCCGCCCGACGGAACGCCGCCCGCCGGGCTACGCCTCTCGGGCCGAAACTCACGCCCTAAATCCAGGCGTTCGCGCCCGGCCGCGGGCAGTTCATCGGAAAAGCGTGGCAAATGGGGGTACGGTAGGGGCATTTTCGACCCGTCAACCGCAGCCTTCTCCGCATCAGCCATGAAATCGTTCCTCTTTTTTTTCAGCTTCCTCGCCGGTCTGGGTACCTCGGCCCAGACCGTGTTGCGGGGTACCGTCACCGACGCGAAAGGCCGCCCGCTGCCGGGGGCCAACGTATTTCTGAAGGGTACCTACGACGGAACTTCGACCGACGCGGCGGGCACCTTTCGGTTTGAGACTACTGAAAAAGACACCGCCACGCTCGCCGTGAGCTTCGTGGGGTACGAGCCGTTTTCTCGTAAAATCACCCTGACCAGTGGCGAGCAGACGGTCCCGGTTAAACTCCGCGAAGTCGCCAACGAACTGAACACGGTCACGATCACGGCGGGGGCCTTCGAGGCATCCGACGAGAAAAAGATGACGATGCTCAAACCGCTCGACATCGTCACGACCGCCGGAGCCGGGGCCGACATCACGGGCGTGATGCAACTGCTGCCCGGTGCCCAGCGCAACGGCGAGGCCACGGGCCTGTTCGTCCGGGGCGGCGACGCGAGCGAGACGAAAGTGGTCATGGACGGCCTCATCGTGCAGAATCCGTTCAATTCGCAGACGCCCGACGTACAGCAACGCGGGCGCTTCAATCCGTTCATGTTCAAAGGTACCTCGTTCAGCACGGGCGGGTACTCGGCGCAATATGGGCAGGCGCTGTCGAGCGTGCTCCTGCTCAACACAACCGACCAGGGTACCAACAACGGCCTGGGAGTAAGCCTGAATTTGGTTTCCGCCGCGCTCAACTACGACGTCGCCAACGAAAAGCAATCGCTCTCGGCGGTGGGGTACTACGGCAACCTCGCGCCGCTGTTCGCGCTCGTCAAACAAAATCTGGACTGGCAGCAAACGCCCGAATTCCTGGGCGCCTCGCTCACGCACCGGTACCGCACTTCCAAAACGGGTTTGCTCAAAACCTACGCGATGGTCCAGCACAGCACGCTCGCGCTGCGGTACCGGAATCCGGTGTTGGGCGATGGACTCGCCAATGGTGGCCCCGCGGGTTTTGCGCTCACGAACGGCCAGTTTTTCCTGAACAGTACCTACGCCGACACTTGGGCCGAAGGCAAATGGCGCTTCGACGGGGGCGTTTCCTACAGCCACAACCAGGACGACATCCGCCTCGACACGTCGGCGACGGGTACCACCGGGTACCGGCGCTTCGACGAACGCCTCCACGGCCGGGCCGTCCTGACGCGGGTACTCGGCAGCAGTTCGGTACTCGTCGGAGCCGAGGCCTACACGGTGCAGTACCGCTACGGTGTGACGGGTGACGTGATGCCACTCCGCGAAAACTACGGCGCGGCGTTCGTGGAAGGTGAAATCTACCTGAGCCGGGCGCTGGCCGCTCGCGTGGGTCTGCGCGGCGAGTACAGTTCGCTGGTGGCGGGTACCAACCTCGCCCCGCGGCTGTCGCTGGCCTACAAAACCGGGCCGTACAGCCAGGTCTCGCTGGCGGTGGGGCAGTTTTACCAGACGCCGAATTTTCAGTACTACTACCTGGCCCGGCAACCCGGTTTCGAGCGCGCCGACCACCTGATTCTGAACTACCAGGTGATGCGCAACAAACGAACGCTGCGGCTGGAGGCTTTCCAGAAAAACTACGCGCAACTCGTGCGGGAGTACACGGAGAACGCACCTTACGATCCGAACCCGAACCGCTTCGCCTGGGGACGCGTCGACAACTCCGGGTACGGCTACGCTCGCGGGTTCGACGTGTTCTGGCGCGATCAGAAGACGTTCAAAAACGTGGATTACTGGCTGACGTACAGCTACCTTGACTCGCGGCGGCTTTTCCAGAACTACCGCGCCGAAGCCACGCCGACGTTTGCCTCGCCGCACAATTTCAGCGCGATTTACAAGCAGTTTTTCACCAAACTGAACACGAGCTTCTCGGCTACGTACACCTTCACGAGCGGCCGGCCGTACTTCAACCCCAACAACCCGGTTTTCCTCGCCGACCGCACGCCCGCGGTTCACAACGTGAGCCTCTCGACGGCGTACCTCACGAAACTCAGGGGCAATTTCCTCGTCATCTATGCCACGCTCGACAACGTGCTTGGTACCCGCAACGTGTTCACGTACCGCTACTCGGCCGATGGAAAAACGCGCTACGACGTCGGCCCGGCCACGTACCGGAGTTTTTTCCTCGGGGCCAGCCTGAGCCTGTCAAAAAAGGCCGAAAAGCCGGATGATTTCAACTAACTCGTCGGGCGGCCCCGGCTCACCGAGTCGGGTTCGCTCTCCAAGTCAGGGGGCCGTCCGGCGGGTAAAACCAAAATTTTTAATCCGTACTCGTTCAACTTCCAAAACCATGAAAACCCTATTCATCCTCCTCGCCCTTTCCGTTTCCACGGCCTACGCCCAGTCGTCGGTCTCCGAAAACCCGAAATTTACCGCCGCCATGACGGCCACGCTCGACAAGCTGAAAGCGGCTAAAAGCCCGGCGGATTTCCTGGCCGGAGCCAACCAGTTCGAACGCATCGCCTCCGCCGAGCCGAAGGAATGGCTCGCGCCGTATTGGGGCGCCTACGCCTACATGACCCTCGCCTGGATGGCGCAGGGCGACGGTACGAAGCAGGACGGGTACCTCGAAAAAGCCGAAAAACTGCTGGCCGACGCGGAGAGAATCAACGCCAACGACGAAACGGCCACGCTCAGCGCTTACGTGGCCCAGGCCCGGATGATGGTCGACCCGCAGAACCGCTGGCAGCAGTACGGCGCCGCCTCGACGGAAGGCCTTGCCAAAGCCCGGCAGATGAACCCAGCCAACCCGCGCCCGTACTTTCTCGAAGGCCAATCGCTGTTTTACACACCTGAGCAGTACGGCGGCGGCAAGGCGAAGGCCTGCCCCGTGCTGAAAACGGCCAAGGAAAAATTCGCTACCTTCAAACCCGCCAGCCCGATTCATCCCAACTGGGACGAAGCCCGGCTCGACGGCCTGCTGGCTGAATGCGCGAAATGAGTTTTGAGTTCAGGGTTTTGAGTTTAGTGTGAATTTCCAACGTTAAACTCAAAACCCTGAATCCTGAACCCGAAACACAATTCCATGACTTCCCTCTTCCGTCACCGCCTCGTGTTCTGGCCGCTGGTGGCCATCGTGACGTTCTTTCTCGTCATGGGCCTGAGCGGCGTGGTCTACTTCGGCATCGAACTGGTCGAGCCCCTCAACATGCCGACGGGCATCGCCTTCGGTGTCGTGCTGGGCAACCTGGCCGGGGCCGCCGCGGCGATGCTGGTGGTCCTGCCGTACTACCGGCGCGGCATTCGGCGACCAACCGTGCAACGCACCACTTGGAAGCGGTACGCGCTCATCGGCCTGCTGACGACGGTACTCAACTTTCTGTTTTCCATGCTGGTCGGCATTTTCTACTGGCGACCGCTGTACCAGAATGTACAAGTAGACTGGAAACAGCAGGCCAGTTTCAACCCGTTTTACCTCCTGCCGCCGGTCATTGCCGCCTGGTTGCTGTACTACTGGCTCACGCGCGAGCGGTCGCAGACGGTCAAGATTTCAGAGCAGGAATTTGAGTTGATGCAGTTAAATGATTTGAAAACCCGTGCCGAACTCGACGCACTTCAGGCCAAAATCAACCCGCATTTTCTCTACAACGCGCTCAACAGCATCGCCAGCCTCGTCCACCTCGACCCCGACCGGGCCGAGCGAATGACGATGCTGCTCTCGAAGTTTTACCGGTCCGCCACGACCAAAAACGACCAATACTTCGATACGCTCGAAACCGAGCTGGATATGGTGCAGACGTACCTCGACGTGGAAAAAGTGCGCTTTGACGAACGGCTGACGTACCGAATCGAACTGGAAGACGAATCGCTGAAGCAGGTACCCGTACCCCGGTTTCTGCTCCAGCCGCTCGTTGAAAACGCCATCAAGCACGGGATTTCCAGGCGGGCTGGCGGGGGTCCCATCCGCATCCGGGCAGCGCGCGAGGGCGGGGTACTCGTGCTGCGGATTTACGACAACGGCCCGGACTTCCCCGAGGCGATGAACCTCGGCTACGGCCTGCGCAGCATCCAGGACAAACTCCGGCTACTCTGCGGTACTGACGCCTGCCTCGATCTGGTCAACGGCGACGACAAGCACGTGGAAGTTCGGCTGCCGATGACGCCGGAGAAATTCAAACCCGAAGCACCGGCCCGACCCGCGGCCGTCAGCGTTCCCGACTGATGAGGTTGACGACGAAATCGCGGAGTACCTGCTTGCGGGATTCCTCGACCGCCAGCGCGTCCAGCGCCGCCAGGCCGCGCTGGAAGTACCCGTTCATTTCGGCTTCGGCGGCCTGCCGCACGCCGAGCGCGTCGTAAATCGCCGTGACGCGGGCTACTTTTTCGGCGGCGTCGAAGTCGGTCGCGGCCAGCCAGTCGTTGAGTTCCGCCAGCGCGGTACCGTCCGCCTTCTCGACGGCGTCGAGGAGCAGGAAGGTTTTTTTGTTCGATCGGATATCCCCGCCGGCCTGCTTGCCGAAGGTACCCGGATCGCCGTAGACGTCGAGCAAATCGTCCTTGAGTTGAAACCCGGTACCAATCGCGGTACCGATTTCCTGCAACAGCACGCAGGATTCGGCGTCAGCCCCGCCCAGAATCCCGCCCAGTTCGAGCGCGAAGCCGAGGAGTACCGCCGTTTTGAGCCGAATCATGGCGAGGTACCCGGCCTTCGTCACGTCGGCACGGGTCTCAAAATTCATGTCCCACTGCTGCCCCTCGCAGACTTCGGCGGCGGCGCGGTTGAACTTTTGTAGCACCACCTTCAGGTTGTGTCCCGGCACGTCGAGCAGGAGTTCGTACGCGCAGACGAGCATCACGTCGCCCGAGAGAATCGCCACGTTTTCGTTCCACTTCGCGTGCACGGTCGGCTGGCCGCGGCGCAGCGGGGCGCGGTCCATGATGTCGTCGTGCATGAGCGTGAAGTTGTGGAAAACCTCGACCGCGATGGCCGGGCGGAGTACCCGCCGCCAGTCGTCGGTGTAGAGCTGGGCGGCCAGTACCGTCAGCAGCGGGCGCATCCGCTTGCCGCCGAGGTTCATCAGGTACCGGATGGGTTCGTAGAGTTCGACGGGTTGCTGGCCGTACTCGGTCTGGGCGACGGTTTCGTCGAGGGCCGCGAGAAATTCCTTCAGCATGAACGCGTGATATGTCGGTGGCCGAGTGGCGCGGCGACCGCGTGGAAGCCGCAAAACTACGCCGATTTCGGGCAACTTCCGGGCGGGGCAGTTCGTTTGAAACCTGCGTCAGCGAATCGGTTTCAAAAATTCCCCACCTTGCACCGTTTCCCGGACCCGCCATCCATGAAAAAATTCACCGCTCTCGCGACCGTGCTGGTCGTGCTGCTCACGACCGCCGCTTTCCTGCCCGCGCCGCCGAAAGCCCTTGCCCCCGCCAGCGCCCGCATCGAGTGGCTGACCATCGAACAGGCTTACGAACGCTGCCAGCGCCAGCCGCGCAAGGTACTCGTCGACGTCTACACCGACTGGTGCGGCTGGTGCAAGACGATGGACCGGACGACGTTCACGAACCCGACCGTAGCGGCGTACGTCAATCAGAAGTTTTACGCCGTCAAGCTCAACGCCGAGCAGCGGGGTACCATCCGCCTCGGCGACCAGAAATTTGGGTACGTCCCGCACGGTCGGAAGGGGTACAACGAACTGGCTGCGGGTTTCCTCGGCGGGAAAATGAGCTTCCCCACGACGGTCTTCCTCGACGAGCGCATGGGCCTCATCCAGCCGATTCCGGGTTTCCACAAACCCGCCGACTTCCACCGCATCCTGACCTACATCGGCGAGAATTACCACAAAAAACAGCCCTGGGAGAAGTACGAACGGGAGACGTACCCGAAGATTTTTTAATGTGGCCATGTGGTAATTTGGTAGTGTGGCAATGAATGCATTGCTTTCGCATCAGCCTGTATTTCATTGTCACCTGGTCAAATTATCACACTGCCACATTCCATAAAATGACCCTCCTCGATTTTGTCGGTAACACCCCACTGGTCGAATTGAACCGGCTGAATCCGAATCCCGACGTTCGGCTCTACGGCAAGCTCGAAGGGCACAACCCCGGCGGCAGCGTGAAGGATCGCGCCGCGGCGAGCATGATTCGCTGGGCGCTGGAGCGGGGGGAAATCGGTACCGGAACGAAACTGATTGAGGCCACGAGCGGCAACACGGGCATCGCGCTGGCGATGATCGCCCGGCTCTACGGGCTGGAAATCGAGTTGGTCATGCCCCAGAACTCAACCCGCGAACGGGTGCTGACGATGGAAGCTTTCGGCGCGACCGTCACGCTGCTCGACGGCATCGAAGCCTGCCGCGACTACGCCGAAGCGAAGGCCGCCGAGCCGGGGTACTTCATGCTGAACCAGTTCGCCAATCCCGACAATTACCTGGCGCACTACCGCACGACTGGCCCGGAAATCTGGCGAGACACGGAGGGGCAGATTACGCACTTCGTCAGTTCGATGGGCACGACAGGGACGATCATGGGTACCTCGCGGTACCTCAAGGAAATGAATCCGGCGGTGCAGATCGTCGGTTGCCAGCCGACGGAAGGCTCGTCCATCCCCGGCATCCGCCGCTGGCCGGAGGAGTACCTCCCCAAAATTTACGAACCCAGCCGCGTGGACCGCATTCTCGACGTCTCGGAAGCCGAAGCGACGGAGATGACCCGCCGACTGGCGCGCGTCGAGGGCGTGTTCGCGGGCATGAGCAGCGGCGGGGCGGTCTCAGCGGCGCTGCGGCTGGCCACCGAACTCGAAAGCGGCGTCCTCGTCTGCATCATCTGCGACCGCGGCGACCGGTACCTGTCGAGCGACTTGTTCGGTTGACTACGGTCGTAACCCAATCAACGCCACCATCCGGCCGGTGGTACCCCGTTCGAGGCGGTGTGAAAAGTAATCGGCGTTGTGGAAGACGGTCGAGTACCCGGAAATTTCCAGTCCTGAATCGGGTACCCTGAAGGCCCGGAGCTGGGCGGCGTTGGCAGCTTTCAGGTCCACAAAAAACTTCTGTTTCGTTGCGTCGAAGCGTTTGAAAGTACCCTCGAAGTGGTCGGCTACGTCTTCGCCGACTTCAAAACTGCATTCGTCGATGCAGGTACCTACGTAGGCGTGGCAGTCGGTGCCCTGGGTACCAAAATCGACTTGCATTCGTTCCAGCGTTTTCCGGACCAGTTCCGAAACCGTTCCGCGCCAGCCCGCGTGAATCGCCGCGACGACGCGGTGCCGGGCGTCGTAGACGAGTACCGGCGTGCAGTCGGCCACGGTAACGAGCGTGAATACGCCGGGCGTGGCCGTCACGATGGCGTCGTGGCCCTCGCGCCGACCGGCTTCGCCCGTCACCCAGATTTCTTCGCCGTGGACCTGGTGCGAGGAAGCAACCTGCTCTTCCCGAATGCCGAGCGCTTCGTAAAACCGCCGCCGGTTTTCGGCCACGCGCTCGGGGTCGTCGCCCGTCGAGCGGCCCAGATTCAGACTGGCGTAGGGTACCGCGCTGACGCCCCCGTGCCGGGTACTCTCGGCGGCGAGGAGTTCGGGAAAACGTTGAAAAACGGCGGGGGTGCGGAAAAGCGGCTTCACAAGTTTTTTTCCAGTTGCTTAACGAGTACCTCAAAATCCTTCGGGTACGGCGCTTCGACCTGCAGCGGCTGGCCGTCGAGCAGCGCAAACGTCAGCGAACGGGCGTGCAGCGCCACGCGGCGGGTGAGGGGAAGCTCGTCGGTATCTTTTTTGAGATTGAAATTCCGCTTCAGTTCCGAAAGAAAAATCGGCTTGCCGCCGTAGGTATCGTCGCCCGCGATGGGCGCTTTCAGGCAGGTCAGGTGAATCCGAATCTGGTGCATCCGGCCCGTGATCGGGATGCACTCCAGGAGCGTATGCTGGCGGTAGGCGCGGAGGGTGTTGAAGATGGTTTCGGCTTCCTTGCCGCGCTGCCGGTCGATTTTCACCAGCCCGTCGCGGGGCAGGGCCAGGATGGGCAGGTAGACGGAAACGCCCTCGAAATCATGTACGCCATTGACCACCGCATGGTACCGCTTGGCCACCTCGCGGTGCTCGAACTGCATGGCAAGGTGCCGGTACGCCTCGGGGTTTTTGGCGATGGCGAGTACCCCCGAGGTTTCCTTGTCGAGGCGGTGGGCCACCTGCGCGTCGGGGGTGTAGGCTTTGGCTAAGCGGAGCAGGCTGTTGGGATTGTCGGCGTTGCGCTCGTCGAGCGTGGCGACGTAGGGCGGTTTGTTGACGAGGACGTAGTCGTCGTTTTCAAAAAGAATCAGGTCCCGAAAATTCAATTTCATCCCGCGAAGGTACGAAGTCGTGGGCGTGTCACGGTTGCGGGGGGCAGGCGTGCGGACCGTGGCACGGAGAAGTTGGAAAACCTGTTTAGGTACCTGCCCGGCCAGCCGTGCCACGGTCCGCGCACCAGTCCCCGCAACCGTGACACGGCCTCAATCTTCGTAGTAGTACCCGAAGATGATGCCCATCTCGTCTTCGCTGGTCAGGCCGAAGCGGACCGTTTTCGACGTCGTGTTGTGGTAGGTGATTTCTGAGGTCAGCCCTTCGCCTTTTTCCAGCCGCAGGCCGGGCGTGAAGCTTTTGAACAGCGGGTGTTCCCAATCGGTACTCTCGTAAATCACCTGTCCGTCGCGGGTACCGCCCTTGATTTTGATGGCGAATTTCTCGCCCAACTGATGATTGTGCGAGGTCAGCAGCACGATGGTTCGGGCCTGGCTGAAGGTCCAGGACTTGGTAAACGTTTTGCGCGTGTTGGCGGGAATGTCCAGGTCCTGATTGCCCAGGTCGAGCGTCTGCACCACGTTTCGTACCTGCGCCTTGTCGACCGTGTACAGGTTGATGTAGTTCTCGCCCGTCAGCGGCAGGGCCGTTTTGTTGAAATAATGCGGATTCAGGTCCACCGAGGCGTTGGCCGGAATTTTCAGCGCCGTGCCTTCGGGCAGTACGTAGTCCTGGTTCGTGTCGCTACCCCCCGCCAGGAAGACGTGGTTTGACATCTGGAGCAGGGTAATCGGATTCAGCGAATTGTCCGGGTTACGCAGGTCGCGGATTTCATTCAGTGGGGGCAGCAGGTTTTTGTTCCGAAAATCGTACACCACCAGGTGGTGGCTGTTGGGCCGACTTTTCAACTGAATCCGGTTGACGTACACCTCCTGCGTATTGCCGAGCGATTTTCGCACAAACAACTCGCGCTCAAAATTAGCCACGACCTGAAACGGCTCGATTTTCAGTTGAAAACCCGTCCCGGCGGTCGGCACGGCCAGGGGCGCGAAGGCGGTGGGCACGTAGCTGGGGGTAGTGTCGTCCAGGAGTTTTTCATCAGCGACGCTGCCCGTCTTCGGTGCCCCGGCCTCAATCCAGCGCCGGACGAACTCAATCTGCCCGACCGTCAGCGCATCGCGGCCCAGCGGCATGGGGCTGCCGTAAGCTTTCCCGTGGTGAGCGGCGTCGAAATTGAGTTTGTGAAACAGCAGACTCTGCTGGGATTGAAACGGCTTGACGCGAAGCAACCCGTCGTCTTTCGCCAGTTGGAGCGTCGGCGCGATTCCCACCAGATTCGTGTACGCGACCGAGGCTTCCAACACGAGGCGGTGCGCGGCGTAGGTACCGTCCTGAGTGGAGGCGTGGCAACCCGAAATGGCGCAGTTTGTGTTCAGAATTTTCTCCTGCACCAGCGTAAACGAAGCCTTCTCAATTGGGTCGGCATCGACGGGCGATTTCGGTTGGCAGGCCGTCAGTCCGGCCGCCAGGGCAAGTACTGCGAACAGGAAGCAGCGATTCATCGGGAAGGGTGGCGTCAACGTGCTGGGTAAAGGTCGCAATGATTTGGCAAATCACGGGCTTGGAACGGGAGCAGTACCCAAGGTTTAGAAAACGGTCGGGATTCTTGAACGTGGTACCGCGGCATTCCCGTTTTTGCCGTACTTTTCAACGCGCATTTCCCCGCTTTGTTTTCTTCCCGCTTGCATGGACGCCCCTTCGTTTGAATCCCGCATCGACCTGAGTACCCTTCACCAGTCCGTGGCCGACATTCGGGCCGAAATCGGCAAAATCATCGTCGGGCAGCAGGCCATGATCGATTTGCTCCTGACGGCACTACTCGCCGATGGCCACGTGCTCATCGAAGGGGTACCCGGCGTGGCGAAAACGCTCACGGCCAAACTCCTCGCCCGAACCGTGTCGGTCGAGTTTAGCCGGATTCAGTTTACGCCCGACCTCATGCCCTCCGACGTGCTGGGGACCTCCATCTTCAACCCGCGGCAGTCGGAATTTGAGTTTAAACCCGGCCCGATTTTCTCGAACCTCGTCCTGATCGACGAAATCAACCGTGCCCCGGCCAAGACGCAGGCGGCGCTGTTTGAGGTAATGGAAGAGCGGCAAATCACCAACGGCGGCGTGACGTACCCCATGCCCGCGCCGTTTCTGGTACTCGCCACGCAGAATCCGATTGAGCAGGAGGGTACCTACCGCCTGCCCGAGGCACAACTCGACCGGTTTCTGTTTAAAATCGTCGTCGGGTACCCCACGCTCGAGCAGGAGGCGGACATCCTCCGCGGCCACCACGAGCGGCGGAGTACCCTGCCGCCGACCGAGGCCATCCAGCCGGTACTCTCGGCCGAGCAAGTTGCCGGTTTGCGCGAAAAAGTGCGGCAGGTGCGCATTGAAGACCACATCCTCGACTACATCGCTCAACTCACGCACGAAACCCGGCAGTCGAAATCGCTGTACCTCGGTGCTTCGCCGCGGGCCTCGGTGGCGTTGCTCAACGCCTCAAAATCGCTGGCGGCCCTGCGCGGGCGCGATTTCGTAACGCCCGAAGACGTGCAGGAACTCGCCCCCGCCGTACTCCGCCACCGGCTCATCCTGACCCCCGAAAAAGAAATGGAGGGTACCACGACGGACCAGGTCATCGGGCAGTTGCTTCAGAAAATCGAAGTACCCCGTTAACCGTCGCGTGCCCACGCAAAGCGTGGGTACGCAACTTATTCCACCGACGCATCCACGATCCGCACGATTTTCCACAGCGCTCGCAAATCAGCGGCGTTGACGGTCACGCTGCCGCCGTTGGGGTTGTCGGAGTGGAGGGTGAGGTGCTTTTTGGTGAGTAGTTCGTTGTTTTTGATTCGCTTCACGACCAGGAAATCGCGGTACATCACCGCGTACACCCCGCCCGACTGGTACGCCCAATTGCTCTCATCGACGTACACGGCCAGCACCTTCGCGCCGTCGGGCAATTGCGGGCTCATGCTGTTTCCCGAAATCTCGATGATGACCGGCTCGCGGTAATTCCGCGGTACCTCGCCCGGAATCCGGTACGTGTCGAGGTCGCCGTAGCGCATCCCGTCGGAGACGTTTTCGATGAATCCCGCGTAAAACTTCACGGGCACGAATGGTACCTCGGTAAACGGTACCTCCGCGTGCAGCATCAGCCCGTTTGGCTCCGGGGCGGGGTCGGCGAGTACGGGCCCGATGCCCCGCAGGAGGTAGTCGGCCCGGATCTGCGGGTAGGTCTCCAGCAACCGCTGGATGGTATCGTACGACGGATTGACGCGGCCGCTGAGGATGTTGTAAAACTTCGAAGAGTTTTCGCCCAACACCTTGGCTACCTGATAAATGGTCAGTCCCAATTCGGCAAAAACGCGTTTTAGGCGCTCCTGGATGCGCTCGGCAGTCGGATCGGTTGGTGCTTTCATGACAAATAATTTGCTGAAAAGTTGGTTGATATGTTTATAATTAAATATATTGGCGTCGATTTAGCGTTAAATGTACATAGTTAATTTCAAAAGTTTACCAGTGTAAATTTAAAATTTGTCACACCGTGAATCGGAACCGCCTCACTCCGCACCTGGAGCCAACCGTGTTGTTTGTGGACATGAACAGCTTCTTCGCTTCCTGCGAGCAGCAGGAAAATTACTGGTTGCGCGGCCGACCCATCGCCGTCTGCGTGTACACGGGGCGGCGCAGTTGCGTAATTGCGCCCTCCATCGAAGCGAAATTACGGGGTGTCAAGTTGGGGCTTCGCCTCGATGAAGCCATGAAAATCTGCCCGGACCTGGTTCCCGTCGAGACGCATTCGGAACGGTACCGGAAGTACCACCGGGAAATCATCGGGGTACTGAAAAAGTTTTCGCAGGACGTCATTCCGCGCAGCATCGACGAGGCGGTTGTCAATTTGACCGACCACCGTCTGCTCCACAAAGACCCCGTCGACGTCGCGCAACGCATCAAACAAGCCATCCGCAGTGAGGTTGGTGACTGGCTGAAATGCTCCATCGGGATTGCCCCCAACGCCTTTCTGGCCAAACTGGCCTCAGACCTCAAAAAGCCCGACGGCCTGACCATCATTTCGCCCGACACCATTGACGGGGTCCTCCAGAATCTGAAGCTGACCGACCTGCCCGGCATCGCCCAGCGGATGGCCAATCGCCTCATCGACGGGGGTATCCGCACGCCGCTCGACCTGCGCTACGCTTCGCCCGTGCGGGTACGCGCCGTGTGCCGGAGCATCGTGGGACTACACTGGCATTTCCGACTGAATTTTGGGGAAGTGGATCTGAACACGACGGCCTACAAAAGCATGTCGGCCATGCGTTCGCTTTCCTGGGAGCAGCGCCGCGACGTCGAGGGATTGGTCGACATCCTGCGGGGCCTCTGCGTGACGCTCGAACGGCGGATGGTGTACCAAAATGTATTTTGCCGGAAACTCTGGCTGAGCGCCCGCCATGAAAACGGGAAAGGGTACTCGGACGAACTCCGGTTTGATGTTCCCGTGCAGGACGGCATCCAGCTTTTCAACCTGCTCACCGACCGGATGCGGCGCTTCGAGTCGCTGCACGGCAGCGAGCCGGTACTCAACCTGCACCTGCTCAAACTGGCCGTGGGCGTACACGATTTCGTACCCGAAGAACTCGTGCAGTACACGCTGTTTGAAAACCGCTCGCGCCAGGATCACCTGCGCAAGACGATGTACGAAATCAAGGAAAAATTCGGGACTGACAAACTCATTCGGGCCGTCGAACTCCGCGACGAAGCGACGGTGAAGGACGTCATCGGCTTCGGCAACATCAAAGACCTGCACGACGATCAGCGGGTTCGGGCCTTGCTCGATTGCGACGATTTGGTGGGGTAGGCGTAGGTGTACGGAGCAGCATCCACCGACTATGAGCAAATACAAAGTTATCTACCTCAACGCCTATCTAAACGAAACTGAGCCTTCTGGTGGTTAGGTGGAAGTTGAGTTAAGCTACAATTTCGAGCAGGAAGCGGCTAATATTGAAATAACGATTATCCTTGCAAAGCACGGATACAAAGTCAGACTGCTGATCCCCAGTGATTTATCAAGAGTTCGTACTCCTGACGCATTTCTTGTGGATGAAAATATTCGTGTTGAGTTTAAGCAGAACAATAAACCCACGCATTCCGCGATCGAGAATGAATTGCGGTATGCTCGCACCCAGTCCGCGCACATCGTCCTGCATGTAGCAAGCAAGCTTCGGAAGGGAGACTTAATCAATGCATTGCAAAGTCGGGTGCAGCGTACCCGTGTTATCGAAACGATTTGGTTGATCTGGAAAGAAAAACTCCATCGATTTAAGCGAAAAGAAATCCTCAACAAGGAATTTAGGAACAAAATAGAATGAGGTACCACGGAAAACCGCAGTACCTCAAGCCGGAATCTGGGATTTCTCCCTGACCGATCCGCCACAAAGGTACTAAGTTTTAGTTTGAAGCTAATATTAGAAATTAACTTTGGAAGTGTCTCTTTTCCGCTCCCTCTACTTCACCAACCGCTTCTGGTACACGCTCGTCGGTCTGATCGTCGCGTTCTGCCTGGCGTTCATTTTTCCGGCGCTGTACCCGCTGGTGCGGGCGCTGTTTTTCGCGTTCGCAGGACTCGTCGTACTCGATGGACTGCTGCTCTACCGCCCGAAGGCCGCGCTGTTTGCCCACCGGGCAGTACCCGACCGGCTCTCGAACGGCGATGCCAACTCGATTTCCATTTTTCTGGAAAATCGGTACCGCTTCGCCGTTCAACTCCGGGTCATCGACGAAATCCCCGTGCAGTTTCAAAAACGGGACGTGCTCTTCGTCTCGTCGCTGGAAGCGGGCGAGAAACAGGTCATTCGCTACGAACTCCGGCCCGTCAAACGAGGCGAGTACCTGTTCGGGGCGGTCAACGTCTACGCCGCCAGCCCGCTCGGGCTGCTCCGGCGGCGGTACCGGTTTTCGCAAGACCGCGTCGTAGCTGTGTACCCTTCGTTTCTGCAAATGCGGCAGTACGAACTGATGGCCATCTCGAACCGGCTTACCGAACTCGGCATCAAGAAAATCCGCCGCATCGGGGCCAGTCAGGAATTCGAGCAGGTCCGCCCGTATTCCCTCGGCGACGATGTGCGGAGCGTGAATTGGAAAGCCACCGCCCGCCGCACCGACGCCGCCGGGCCAAACCTGATGGTCAATGCCTTTCAGGAAGAAAAATCGCAGGCGATTTACTGCCTCATCGACAAAGGTCGGGTCATGAAAATGCCCTTCGCCGAACTCAGCCTGCTCGACTACGCCATCAACGCCAGCCTCGTGCTGAGCAACATCGCGCTCTACAAACAGGACAAAGCGGGTATCATCACGTTTTCGGATACCGTCGGTCAACTGCTCCCCGCCGACCGCAAGCCGGGCCAGTTGCAGCGCATCCTGGAATTGCTCTACCGCCAGAAAACCCGGTACCTCGAAACCGACTACGAGGCGCTCTACGTCGCGGTGAAAACGCACCTCCGGCAGCGGAGCCTGCTGGTACTCTTCACCAATTTCGAGACCGTCAGTTCCATGCGGCGCCAGTTGCCGTACTTTCGGCGACTGGCGAAAGACCACCTTCTGCTGGTCGTGTTTTTTGAAAACACCGAACTGCGCAGTTTGCTCGATCACCCGGCGCAAACGACCGAGGCTATCTACCGAAAAACCATCGCCGAGAAGTACTTCTACGAAAAACAACAGATCGTGCGTGAACTCCGACAGTACGGCATCCAGGCGCTACTGACGCCCCCGGACGACCTGACCGTTAACACGATTAATCAGTACCTCGAACTGAAAGCCCGGGGCATGATTTAAACCAAAAGCGGAGAAGCGCCCGTGCCACGGTTAGTCGGGCTTTGTGCGCCGGGTACCGTGACACGGGTGCTTCCCCGCTTTTGGTTGTTTAAAACCGACTTACGCTTCCGCGCCGCGCAACGATTCGATCTTCGCGTAGGATTGCCGCAGCTCGTCGAGTTGGCTCAGCAGCGTGTCCTTGATGTACGCCGGCAAGTCATCGTCGTCGAGGGCTTCTTCGTAGGCTTCGATGGCGTTGCGGTCGCCGAACTCGCAGGAGCTGAGTACCGCCCCGCGGTCATCGCCGGTAACGGCGGCTTTCAGGTCGATCCAGGCGCGGTGGACCTTGCTTGAAAAATCGCTGGAAGTGGCATCCGAAACACCCGACCCGTCAATGCGCACGATGTGATCGGCCAGTTGGCTGCGGAAGTTCTGGCTTTGCACGATCATGTGTGTGAACAGGTCGTCCAGTTGATTGTCCTTGGTGTCTTCCTTCGCTTTTTTGTAGCCCAAAATCCGGTCGTTGTTAATGCGGACTAGTTCGTTGAGATCGTCAACGATTTCGCTGTTGGAGATCATAGCTAATGGGTAATGAGTGTGAATACTAAACGGTTGCTCGTGTGCAAGAACCGTTCCGACAACTTCGCCCGCGTGGGTGTGGGAAGCTTTCTACACTTCCGAAGCGGGGCGGCCCTAAGGAGTGAATTGCCTACGAGGGCCGCACGGCAAGAGCCGTTCTGAAGAATTTATTGAGAACGTTTTTCCTAACGTCAAGACCTCGAATCAATTAGCGCCGAACCGGAAAAATCGCCCCGCACATTTCCCAAAAAAGCCTTGACCACACACCCGAAAGGGCTAATTTTGTTCGGTACCGAGCGACGGTACTCTACCCGGCAGGATCGCCTGCCTTTTTTTATAGTACCTCGCTCATCGTTTTGACAATCAATCGTTAAACTCGTTTTCCAATGGCCCAGACCAACACTGCAACCGAGCCGCTGCTGGTGGAAGATCCGCTGCGGTTTGTCCTCTTCCCGATCAAGCACACCGACATCTGGCAGATGTACAAAAAGCACGAGGCCTCGTTCTGGACGGCGGAGGAAATCGACCTCGGGCAGGACATGAAAGATTGGAACGGCCTCAACGACGGCGAACGGCACTTCATCTCGCACGTGCTGGCGTTTTTCGCGGCTTCGGACGGGATCGTCAACGAAAACCTGGCCGTCAATTTTCTCAGCGAAGTGCAGTACGCCGAAGCCAAGTGCTTCTACGGCTTCCAGGTGATGATGGAAAACATTCACTCCGAGACGTACTCGCTGCTCATCGACACGTACATTAAAAATCCCCAGGAAAAAGATCATCTCCTCCGGGCCATCGATACGGTACCCTGCGTGCAGAAAAAAGCCGAGTGGGCCCTGCGCTGGATCAACAACGGCGATTTTGCCGAGCGGCTCATCGCCTTCGCGGCCGTGGAGGGGATTTTCTTTTCGGGTTCGTTCTGCTCGATTTTCTGGCTGAAAAAACGCGGACTGATGCCGGGGCTGTCATTCTCGAACGAGCTCATTTCCCGCGACGAAGGCCTGCACTGCGATTTCGCCTGTTTGCTCTACACCGACCACATTCAGAACAAATTGCCCAAGGCGCGCGTCACCGAAATCATTGCTGACGCGGTGCGCATCGAGCAGGAATTCGTGACCGACGCCCTGCCCGTCTCGCTCATCGGTATGAACGCCGAATTGATGAACCAGTACATCGAGTTCGTGGCCGACCGCCTGCTCGTGGCGCTGGGCTGCGACAAGATTTACAACGCCACGAACCCCTTCGATTTCATGGAAATGATTTCGCTCCAGGGCAAGACCAACTTCTTCGAAAAACGCGTCGGCGAGTACCAGAAAGCGGGCGTCATGGCCGGTACCAACGCCGAGAAAGAAGCGCCGAAGTTTGCGCTGGATGAGGATTTCTGACGTAGCGCAAGCTTTAGCTTGCGTCAAAGCCCGTTTAAAAGCCCCGATTCATCGCGGGCTTTTTTCATTTTTACGGGTATGAAAGACTTCCACGAAAAAGTCATCTGGATCACCGGCGCTTCCTCAGGTATCGGCGAGGCACTCGCGCACACTTTCGCCCGCGAAGGGGCGCGGCTGGTACTCTCGGCCCGGCGCGAAGGCGAGTTGCAGCGGGTGAAAATTGAATTGGGAGTACCCAACGAACGTGTGCTGGTACTCCCGATGGATTTGACGGAAATCGACACGTTCGAGCAAAAAGTCGCGGAGGTACTGGACCGGTTCGGGCAAATTGACGTGGTTGTGCAGAACGCGGGCGTGAGCCAGCGAGCCTTGGCCACCGAGTCGCCGCTGTCGGTCGACCGGGCGCTGATGGAGGTGAATTATTTCGGTGTCGTCGCGCTGACGAAGGCCGTTTTGCCCCACCTGCTTTCGCGCAAAACCGGCCTGTTCGTACCCATTTCGAGCCTTGCCGGGCACACCGCCACGCCGATGCGGTCGGGTTACGCGGCCTCCAAGTTTGCGGTACGGGGTTTTTTCGACGCGCTCCGGGCCGAAATCTGGCGCGACGGCCTCTGGGTCACGACGATCTGTCCCGGCTACATCCGCACGGCCATTTCCGTTAACGCCCTCGGTCCCGGCGGACAGCCCCACCGCCGCATGGACGACAACCAGGCGCATGGCATGCCTGCCGACGTCTGCGCAGAAAAAATTTTGAAAGCCATCCGCCTCCGTAAGCGCGAAGCGTACATTGGCGGATTGCGGGAAGTCGGCGGGGCGTACCTGAAGCGCTACGCGCCGGGCCTGCTCTGGAGACTAATCCGAAATTACGGCATCAGCTCCAAGCCAGTGACCAGTGACCAGTGACCAGTGACCAGTGACCAGTGACCAGTGACCAGTGACCAGTGACCAGTGACCAGTGACCAATGACCAGTGACCAGTGACCAGTGACCAGTAAAAGAAAAACCTTCAAGGTCTTTGAAGACCTTGAAGGTTTCGCGTTTTCTAAGGGCTGTTTTTTAAAATTGGTTACTGGTCAATGGTCACTACTCATTGATTTCAAGCACCACTTCATCCGTCTCGGGAATTCCTGTGCACGTCAGCACGTACCCTTCGCGCAGGTCGCGGTCGGTCAGGACGTCGTTGATGGTCATCTTGACCCGGCCACTCGTGCACCGCGCCGTGCAGGCCGAGCAGCGCCCGCCGCGGCAGGAGTAGGGCAGAGCGATGCCGTCTTTCAGCGCCGCCGTCAGGATGTACTGGCCGGGCGGAACAGTCAAATCGTAAACCCGGTTGCGGTACCGAATCTGAACCTGGCACGGGGGCGCATCGAGGTCGCGGATGGGCGGCGGAGCGTCGGGGGCTTCCACGACGAAAGCCTCACGGTGAATGCGCTCGGGATTGATTCCCAGAAACAACAGCACGATTCGTATCATCCGCATGTAATCTTCCGGCCCGCAGAGATACCACTCGGCCCGCTCGGGCGGGTACCGGAGTACCTCACCGACAAGCCGCTCGACGGCCGCGTTGTTGAGGCGTTTCGGAAACCCGTCCGGCGGCTGGCTCCACCAATGCTGGAGGGCAAAGCGGTCTGGAAATTGTTCGGCGAGCTGGTCCAGTTCGCTCCGATAAATCGTCGAACGCGGGCTGCGATTGCTGAAAATGAGTGTGCAGCACGCTGTCGGTTCGGTATACAGAGTCGTTTTCAACAGCGCAAACACGGGCGTGATGCCACTGCCCGCTGCGAAGAAAACCAGGTCGCGGGGGGTACCGTCCGACGGGTCGAGCGTGAAGCGACCGGCGGGTTTGAGGGCGCGTAGTTCGTCGCCGACGCGCAGGTGGTCGAGCAGGTACCGCGACGCGGCCCCGTTGGGTACCCGTTTGATGGTCAGCGTGGGGTCGGGATCGATGCCGGGGGCCGACGAGAGCGAGTACGAGCGCCGGATTTCGGTACCGGTCAGATTCAGCAGCAACGTCAGAAATTGCCCGGCGCGGTACCGGAGCGGCAGGCCGTCGGTGGGTTCGAGGACGAAACTGCGCGTGTCGGGCGTTTCGTCGCGAAGGGCTTTGACGCGCAGGGTATGGAAATCGGACATGCCGAACGGGAGGAGAAGCCCGAAAATAGCCCATTCAGCCCGAAAAGGAGACGAAGTACCGAGGCAATTCGCCCGCCAACCGCCTAACTTGCGCCCGGCATGGTCACGTTTCCCAACGCGAAAATTAATCTCGGGCTGTTCGTCACCGAACGACGGACCGATGGGTACCACAACCTGGAGTCAGTTTTTTACCCCGTCGGTTGGTCGGATGTCCTCGAAATTCTGCCGACAGACGCCCAGTCATCGGACGCGTTGACGTTCCGGGGTACCGGTCTCCCGATTCCGGGCGATGAAGCCGGGAATCTATGCCTGAAGGCGTACCACCTCCTTCGGGCCGATCACGATCTGCCGCCCGTGCGCATCCACCTGCACAAAGCGGTACCCATCGGGGCGGGGTTGGGCGGCGGCTCGGCCGACGGCGCGTTTACGCTGAAAAGTTTGAACGGCCTTTTTTCGTTAGGACTTTCGGACGAGCAGCTCGAAGCGTACGCTCGTCAACTGGGGAGTGATTGCGCGTTTTTCGTGCGGAACGAGCCGAAATTTTGCTTCGGGAAGGGGGATGAATTCGCCGACGTAGCCCTTTCGCTGCGCGGGAAGTGGATCGTGCTGGTTAACCCCGGCCTGCACATTTCCACCGCCGAAGCCTACGCAGGCATCCGGCCCCGGTCTGCGCCGGTCGATTTGCGGGAGGCCGTCCAGCAACCGCTGGCTACCTGGCGCGATGTGGTGAGGAACGATTTTGAAACGCACTTGCTGCCGAAGTACCCCGTCATCGCCGAGTTGAAGCAGCAACTGTACGACGCCGGAGCCGCCTACGTCAGCATGACGGGTTCGGGTTCGACGGTGTACGGAATTTTTAGGGATGAACGCAACGTCGCGGAGCAATTTCCCGACTTTACCACATGGCAAGGCCGCTTGCCGTAACCCACCTACGCGTGAACTGGCTCACCAAACGACGCGAACCCTTCCGCTTCATGCTCATCCTGGGCTTGGGCGGGAGCGTGTTGATTTTTGGGTTCCTGATTCTGCTGTACCTGTTCCGCAAGGGAGATTCCGGTTGGCGCGACGTGGCCCTGCCGCGTATTTTCTGGCTCAGCACGGCCACCATCCTCAACAGCAGCTACACGCTGCACTCGGCCAACGTGGCCTTCCGCCACGAGCGATTTCTCAACTACCGCATCATGATGGGTACCACGCTGGGGTTGGGGGTACTGTTCGTGATTTTACAGGTGATTGGCTGGAGCGAAATGGTTCGGGCGGGAGTCCAGCTTGGACCGAACATCGCCGGGGCGTTCATCTACCTGATCTCGGGATTGCACGTGGCGCACATCGTTGTCGGACTGATTTTTCTGGTCATCGTCTTCCGTGACGCACTCCGCAACAAAAAGTACCTCGACGCCTTCGTGTACAGCGTCAATCCACCCAACCAGTTGAAACTGAACTTAGTCAGTTTTTACTGGCACTTCGTCGACGCCCTCTGGCTGGTACTGTTCGGGTTTCTGCTGTATCACCATCCCAAATAAGTTTAGCGTTCAGCGTTTTTTCAGGAAAACCAGTAAAGCTATCGACTCCCCGGCATTCCCCTAAACCCTAAATCTCCTGACTCACCCCTCCAACCCTTCGATGAGTTTTCGCACGTAGGCCATTTGCCCGGCGTGGTAGATGTCGTGCTGGATGACGCCGTGGAGCAGTGTGTAGTAATCGTACCGGCGGCCGGGTACCGGGTCGCCGAGGCGCTGGCGGGGCAAGGTCGCAAGTACGTCGAGGAGTTCGTTCTGGGTGTCGTCGAAATCTTCGAGGAGTTCGGCCCAACCTTCGTCGGTCAGGCTTTCGATGACGGGCCAGTCCTGCTCCGAATTCAGGATGATGTCGTAACTCTCGCCGCCGGTCAGTTTTTCCAGCGCAAAGACTCGCCAGGCCGTCACGTGCGCGACGAGTTCGGCCAGGTTGTGATTATGGGTACCCGGCGCGGGGCGCTGGGTGGCGTGGGCGGCGGTCACGCCGTCCAGAATTTCGCGGGTACTCTTGGCGTGCCAGGCTTCACCGGCGTAGGTACTTTTGAAAAGATTCGAGATGCGTTCGAGTTCGAGAGGCATAGGCGCTCAGTTGTCGATTTTAAATTTTGGGAAAGACTGGCAACCTACGAACAGAACGGAAAACGGACAACCGGAAAATGAAAACTGGCCAACTACTCCCGCGCCGAAGCCTTGAACAGCCCAATCTCCGCGAGCTGCACCGGCCCGAGCGCCTTCGTCACAACGAGTCGAATTTTGGAACTCGTCACCGAATCGAAACGCAGCAGCCGCTTGTACCCGACCGTCGTGAACGACTGCACGGGTTGCCAGCCGGTACCCGTCCAGGCTTCGAGGGTACCTTCTGCGATGGCCTGGCCGTTGGCGATGTTCTCCTGAAGCATCGCCCGGTCGAAGGTCACGGGGCGTTTCAGGTCGAATTCGATGGGTTGATTTTCGGTCACCGCGACGTAGGTACCCAACTGCCCGTCGGTCAGTGATCGGGGTACTGCTTGCGCGAGATTGGTCTTAAACGTTTCATCCAGAATCGAGCGAAACGCTTTCAAACTCGCCACGTCCGGTTCGCTCAGCAGCCCCTCGCGGTTCGGCGGTACGTTTAGCAGCAGCAAACTGTTTCGCCCGACCGATTGGTAGTACAGATTCACCAGGTTCTGCGCCGAGCGTACTTTCGCGTCTTCGGCGGGGTGGTAAAACCAGCCGGGGCGGATGCTCACGTCGGTTTCCGCCGGAATCCAACGGGTACCCTGCGGGTCGCCGGTGTTGAGGTACTTCGAGTCGGCCTTGCCGGGAGCCATGCCCTCGGTGTTGATCGTCGACCAGCAGGTTTGCCCCGCGTTGCCCGATTCATTCCCGACCCAGCGCACGTCCGGTCCGACGTCTGAGAATAGGACTGCGTTCGGCTGCAATTCGCGCACGAGCGCCCAGTACCCCTCAAAGTCGTACTGCATGTCCTTCGCGTTTTCGCCTTTGGCCCCGTCGAACCAGACTTCGGCCACTTCGCCGTACCCGGTCAGCAATTCGCGGAGCTGGGTTTTGTAAAAGTCGTTGTACGCCGCCGTGCCGTAGCTCGGCTCGTGGCGGTCCCAGGGCGAAAGGTAGAACCCGAATTTCAGGCCGTACGCGCGGCAGGCTTCAGCCACTTCGCGCACCACGTCGCCCTGGCCGTTGCGCCAGGGACTGCTTTTCACGGAGTGTGCCGTGGTTTTCGTCGGCCAAAGGCAAAAACCATCGTGGTGCTTGGCAGTGAGGATGGCCAGTTTGAAACCCGCGTCTCGCAACGTGCGAATCCACTGCCGGGCGTCGAGTTTCGTAGGGTTAAAGATTTGAGGGCTTTCGGTGCCATCGCCCCACTCCTTGTCGGTAAACGTGTTGACGGTGAAATGCAGGAAGGCCGTCGTTTCGAGCGGCTGCCAGGCGAGCTGGCGCGGAGTCGGTCGGACTGACGTTCGATTAGGCTGGGCGAGGAGGGTACCGGCGACGAGGAGTCCGGCTGTGAGCAAACTAATCCAGCGCATCATTCGAAAGAATTTTGGGCGAATTTCACGAAAAGGCGTCGGCAAATTAAGCGCAAAAACACCCCTCCTTGAAAAGGAGGGGTGTTTTTGCAGGCCTCACTTCCGCGGCACGAGTACCCACGTATTTTTCACCGCAATCGTCTCGGCGATTTTCTGGAAAACCAGCTTCGGAATGTCAATCTGGTGATCTTTCAGCGCGATGGGAAAATCGGATTGCAGCGTGAGCCTGCCCTCGCCGACGGTTAGGGTACCCTTCAGCGTGCGTTCCTGCTTCACGCCGTGAAGGTCGAGGGTCCCCGCCGCCGTGACGGGGTAGGTACCCGGCTTGGCGTAGTCGACCGACTCCTGAATTTTCCCGCGAAATGTCGCCGCCGGGTACTTGTCCGACTCGACGTAGTTTTCGTTGAAATGTTCCTGCATCAATTTGTTCGGGAAACTGAATTCGGTCATCGGAATTTTCACGGCGATGTCGCCCGTAGCCGTGTTGAGTACCGCCCCGACTTTTTTGTTGACCGCCGAAATGTCTTCGAGCGGCGCTTTTGAGAAAAAGCTGGTTTCGCCCGTCTGGGCAGTGTAGAGTTGGGCCGTAAGCGCTGAGCTGTAAGCCATAAGCGCGAAAAGCAGCAGTACTTTTTTCATGGGAAATCAGCGGATGACGGTGTCGCCGCGGGGGCCGAGGTTGAACGTGCGCGAAATGTTGAAGCCCCAGTGCACGTCGCCGTTTTGCCAGCGTCCGCCGTACAGCCCGCCCGTTTGCCCGATGAAGTGCTTTTCGATCATGCCAAACGAGTTGGTGAAGTGCAGTTGGAACACGTGTCCGCCCGTTTCGATGTCGAACCCCACAGCCAACGGATTGTAATTCACTCGTTGCGATTCGGTACCCAACCCGGAAACTAGGTAGTACTCGGCGTTGAGCGAGACGCGTTTGCTGAGCTTGAACCGCCCGCCCATGCCCAGCGCACCAAGCGCGTTTTCTTCCATTCGGTTGACGACCTGGTTGCGGTACACCAGCGTCGGGGCCACTTGCAGCGAGAGTTTTTCGCTGAATTTGCGGGCGATGAGCAGTTGACCGGTGTAGGCGTACCGGTCGGTCATTTCGCCGAATTCGATGAAGCCCACCTGCTCCCTGCGGCTGTCGATGGCCCAACTACCGAAGGCCGTCACGCTCAGCGGCATCCCGGCCGTTTTCTGCCGAAGCAGCCGCGCTTTCGCAAAGAAGTCAAAGGTTTTTTCGACCGTCGTTCGCCCGACGCCAATCGTGAGGCGGTCGGTCAGACCGTACTCAAACCCCAGCCGGAGCGTAGCGTAGTCGAGGCCGAAAAATTCGTCGAAGCCTTTGTTCAAGCGGTCGAAGCGGTGCGAAATCAGGAAATCGAGGTGCTTGGCCTTGACCGTCTCCACGCTGTGGCCCGTCACGAGGCGGGTGGCCTTAAACGTGGCCGTGGTCGGGCGGTTGGTACGCCGGGTACTGTCGGCATCGAGCAGGTCCATCAGGTCGTCCTGGGCAAAGGCGGTCGTTGCCAGCAGGGCGAAGGCAAGGGTCAAGAGGTGTTTCATGGGACGGAAAAAGGCGGGTGTTTTGATTTTGAATGCAATAATCAATGCTCAATTTTCAATGCTCAACGTTCAATTTCTACGATTCAACATTTCACTGACCATTGAGCATTGAAAATTGAGCATTGATTATTGCATTCAAACCAAGATCCTCAATAAAAAATGCGGCGGTCCGCCCAACCGAACCGCCGCCACAAGCCTATTCAAACACCCGGACCGTATTGGCCGAACTGTTGAATTGGGTCTTGTATTGCTTGAGCGCCGCCTGGCCGGTTTGAAACGGCCGGGTTGCGGCCCCGGTCGTGCTGAATACCGACCCGTGATTGGGGCAAAAGAGGTCGTCCGAGTTGAGCCGGTACACCACCGAGGTACCCTGGTGGGTGCAGGCCTGCGAAACGGCGATGAACGCTCCCGATTTGGTCCGGGCCACGATGACGCCCCGGGTGTAGATGAAACCGCCGTTGGTCGCCAGGTCGGCATTGCCCGACTCCGCGAGGTTGAGGGTGAAATCGGTCCCGGTGGCGGGCGTCGGATCGTCGTCGCCGCCCGATGAGCAGCCCGACAGGCAATGCGCCAGGATGATGGCCCCGATGCTGGTACCGACGAGGTTCAGGAATTCGTTCCGGTTAATGGTTTGGGGCTGGACTTCGGTTTGCATGAGAACGAGAAAATTGGTTTGACTGAATGACGTTGCTTCGACGTGGTTAGCGCCGTGGAAAATCGTAGCGCAGGCCCAGGGCTACCCCCGCCGTGCGGAGACGGACGTGGCCGTAGCCAACGCCGCCTTGCGGTAGTTTGAGAGTAGGTTCGACGCGCAGAGCGAGACGCCGGGCCAGCATCCGCTCGTACGCCACGCTGACATTCAGCGTGGCTAACCAGTGATTGCCCGAGCGTTTTTCGGTGTGGGGGTACTCCCGGCCCCCGGCAAACTGGTACCGGTATTCTTCGTTGAGCATCAGGTACGAACTGCTGCCGAGGCTGACCGACCACGCGCTGCGTTCGCCCTGGAAGACGTCGTAGCGTAGGCTTAGGGGTAATTCCAGAATCCGGCAATCCGCCGCGATCACGTCCGGGCGACCGTACCGCTGCCAGATGCCGGGGTACGGAACGTAATCGTAACTGCTCGCGTCGTACAACTTCGTCGCATAATTCGCCCCCAATCCCACGCGCAGTCGGCGCAGGAACCGGAATTCGAGTTGCGCGCCGAGGTTGTACCCCGTTGCACCGACGGCCCGGCCGGGTACGTTCGTGAAATCGGGCGAGGCAAATACCAGACCGCTCCAGCGCGCCAGCGGGGGCCGAACCGGATCAACGCGCGGCGGTACGGCCGGGGCGGTGATTGCGGGCGGGGTACCGGCGAAACGCGACCAACGGAACGCGCGAAGCTTGAGTTGGTCAACGGAGATCGACTGCAACGGCTCTGTGGAAACCAGTACCGGGGGTACCGCCGCGGCGTCGGTTTCTCGACGCGCGCGACGGCGTTCCGGCCCCTCACTCGTTCTCCACAGGTTGGGTCGGTTCCGGCGCGTTGCCGGGGTGCGCGCGCCGGAGAAAGAGGGTTCGCTTCGGGCCAAGTCGGTCGAAGGAACCGGTTTTGATGGGGTACGACGACGGAGGGCGGTTCGAGCCGAACCGGTCGCGCCTACGTCAGTGCGGACGGCGGTTGGGGCGTCGGGTACTTCGGTCGGCCGGGTGGTTCGGTTGGAACGCGTGGCTTGCTCCGCGGTACCGCGGTCTGGTCCTGCCGCAACGTTCGGCTCTGCGTTCGCGAGCGGACGAGTGACGGCTTTTCCGGCGAAAGATTCGGTCGCTTCGTCGGGTAGCGCCCGGCGGGTTACACGGGACGAAACTGTCGCCTCGGATTCGGGTTCCGAACGGGTACCCTTAGGCGAGGCGGCGGACGAACGAACCGGATCGGGCCCGTTTGTCGGCGAAGCGTTTCGCCCATCGGTACCCACCACTACCGCCGTTGCCGCCGATCGATCCGCGGCGGTACCCGTTTCGTTCCAGGCGAGTACCAGCACGGCCAGCACGAAGAGCAGTTCCACCAGTCCGAACAGGTACAGCCGCCGTACGAGCGGGCGGGTACCGCCGTCGAGCTTTTGCTGCATCTGTTTCCAGGCCTTCGGGTCAAACGGGGGTTCGTACGCCCCCGCCGCCCGACGGAACAGGTCGTCGAGTTCGTCGTCAGGCCGGTGTGGCGTATCGTGTTTCATGGCGATTGCGAATCAAAGCGCGCAAATGCATCCGCGCCCTGGCTAAGTTCGATTTCGAGGTACCCTCGGCAATGCCCAGCCGCTCGGCGATTTCCTCGTGCGAGTACCCGTCGATGACGTACAGGTTGAACACCGCCCGGTACGCGGGCGAAAGCTGCTGCACGAGCGCGATGAGTTCGTCGTAAGCCAGCCCGTCGAGGGGCGTTTCGCGGTCGTCGGCGGGGCCTTGCCCCAACTCGCCGAGCGTGTGCGTCAGGTGGTGTTTGTACTGAATCCGGTAGTGGTCAATGGCCGTACCGATCACGATTTTTTTAAAGTACCCCTTGAACGACGGCACCGGGTCGTGGCGCTCGGGGTCGTAGTGCGGCAGGGCGTTGAATACCTTCAGAAACGCGTCGTTCACAATCTCCACCGTCTCCTCCCGGTCGCGGGCGTACCGGCTGCTGATGCCCGCCGCGTACGAATACATCAGCCGGTACAGGTGTTCCTGGCTTTTGCGTTCGCCGCGGGCGCATCCCCGGAGGAGGGGCAGCAGGAGGGCGTCGGTCAGCGTCACGGGGAGGGGTTTTGATGGCTTACTCGCAGAACCGACGGGAAAGGTTGCCTGTTGCGGAAGATTTTTTTCGGTCGGGTTGCCCAGCCGGGCGCCAACGCGTACGGCCCTGGGGTTGCGGCGGAAAATCGAGTACCTTGGGTGCGGATTTTTCCCCACCGTTTCATGATTCGCCCGCTTCTCGTCGTCCTGGCCGGTACCTGCTGCCTTCTGGCCTGTTCGTCGCCGTCCTCGCAACAAACTAACGGAGTTGCGGCTGGCTCGGATTCGGTCGCGGTGAAGGTACCCACGGCGACTGACTCGCTGAGTGTCGAACTCACCCGGCTCCGGTTGCCCGCCGCGCAGCCCATCACCGTACCCGACGACCCGGTCTACCACGCCCGCAAGCGCTACGAAGCGGTACCTCTCGAAACGGTACTTCGGCAAATTCCCGGTTATGCCAACGCCTCGCCAACCCAGACGCAGGTGGTTTTTGAGTGTGCCGACGGCTACAAGCCTTCGATGCCAGTGGCGAAGGTACTCAGCCGGAAGGCGTACCTGGCCGTGCGCGACGCCGAAGCCACGAAAGGCCAGACCTGGCAGCCGCTCGTGAAAGACGGACAGCCGAAGGAAATCGCGCCGTTTTACGTGGTTTACACCGACGTCCCGGCGGACGACGAAACCTTCAAGTGGCCGTACAACCTGGTGAAAATTAGCCTCGTTCCGCTCGATGATGAACTCAAGGCGCTCTACCCCGCCGACGACGAAACGCTGGCCAAGGGCTACGGCCTGTTTAAAACCAATTGCCTGACCTGCCACGCGCTGAACCGCGTCGGCGGGCAGATGGGGCCGGAGCTGAACGTCCCGAAAAACGTGACCGAGTACTGGCAACCGGATCACCTGAAGGCCTTCATCCAGAACCCGGCCAGCTACCGGGCGGGCGTGAAAATGCCCCGGCTCGCGCACCTGAGTGAAGACGACGTTCAGGAAATCATTCGCTACCTCGGGTACATGGCCCAACACAAAAAATCGTAGCGCAAGCTTTAGCTTGCGACCCAACTCACTCAATCAAATCGCATGAAACGCCTACTCCCCTTCCTCCTTTTTCCCTTTTTCTTTTTCCCGGCAAAAGCCCAATCCTCCGAAGAAATCGCCGTCCGCGCCACCGTCGACCGGCTCTTCGAGGGTATGAAAACCCGCGACACGACCGTCCTGCGCAGCGTATTCCACCCGACGGCCCGGTTGCAGACGACGCTTACGGGCAAAGACGGCCAGCCCGTGCTGCAAACCGAAGCCATCGACGGGTTCGTGCAGTCCATCGGCAAAGCCCCCCAGAATCTGAACTTGGACGAACGGCTGCTGAGCTACGAAATTCGGGTGGATGACAATCTGGCGACAGCCTGGACGCCCTACGAGTTTTACGTCAACGACCGGTTCAGCCACGCGGGCGTCAACGCGTTTCAGTTGGTGAAAACTACTGACGGCTGGCGCATCATTCAGATTTGCAACACGCGCCGGAAGACGCCGTGGAAGAAATGAGGCGATAAGCGGGTCCGACCGGGGCGCGCAGTCCCGAAGATCAAAGCTTCAACCGCACCCGCAATTCCTCGCTCAGCGCCGCCTTCGGCACGATGACCGTCACCGTGTTCAGCGCGAAGTACGGTTCGGAGACGTGGATGTATCCTTTGAACGGCCCGACGTCGCCCCAGGAATTCTTGACCACGTAAAACCGCTTCCCCGCCGGGCTAAGCGCCGTGCCGGTGATCTGCATCAGGTGGTCGTCGGTGGTGATCTGCGCGTCGAAGAGTCGCTGGCGCGTCGCCTGGTCGATGGGTTTTTCCGCTGCGTCGGGGTTGGCCGCGTCCGATTTCTGAGTCAATTCCTGGGCGTAGCCCTTCCGCTGGTTCCAGCCCGCGTTGCTGACGTCGGCATCCCAGAGTACCGTATGCCCGGCTTCGAGGCTGGCGTCGACTACGCCCCGCAACGTTTCGAGCGGAACGTTGTAAAAACTGCCGTTGGCGAAATTATCGGGTATTTCGAGGATGAACGACTCGTAAAACGGGTGGTGCGTGAAGCTCGTCAGGTGCACGTAGTCGTCGGCGCGGAAGCGGAGTACCTCGTCGGCAAACTGGCGCGGCGTGTAGGTTTTGCCTTCGTACGCGAAGGTGGCGGGCGGGGTACCGAGCGCCTCGTCCAGCATCCGCACGAAACCGGCTTCCCAGGTTGACGGTACCGGCGCTTGTTTGATGACGTCGTCGAGGTACCCTTTCAGGTCCTTGACCAGTTTGCCGTGGTCGTGGCGAGTTGCACCGGATTTCAGCCCCGAGTACGCGGCTTCGGGTAGGGCCCCGTAGCGTTGCACGGCCCGGAGCATGTCGTGCCCCAGCCCGCCCTCGTCGAATCGGGCGAACCCCTGCCGCCGGACGTAGTTCCGGGCCTTGTCGAGGTAGGTGTGGCGCACGAGGTACGCCTCCGACAAATCAAATTCCCCCAAATTCTGCCGCAGACACTCCGATTCGAGTACCGCCACCGCCGAAAAGCACCAGCAGGTACCCGTGTTGCCCTGGTTTTTCACCGACGTCGCGGGCAATTGCCGCTCGATGCGCAGGCCGAGTTCGGGCGATTGGGCTTTTGCCGGGAAAAAGAAAAAAGGAAAAAGGAGGAGGGGGAAGAGGCGTTTCATGGATTAACTGCGTTCGGGCATCACCAAAATTGGTAAAGTTTCGCTGAAATTCATTGATGAAAAAAGGCCGCTCCGAACGTTCGGAGCGGCCTTTCTTAATTCGTCGTCAAAACCTACCGGCGGCGGCGGGGCGTTGGAGCCGGTGCGGGCGGCGCGATGAGGCGCTGGTACTGCTCGTCGGTCAGCGGCTTGAGGTCGGTCAGCGAATTGGTGTCGTCGCTGATGGTGGCCGAGAAGCGACCCAGATTCGTAGTACCCGGCGTGGCCGAGCCTTCGGGGCAAACCTGATCGACGCTGAACACGGCCCGGTAGTAGAGTACCTGCGGACGGTACCGCCGACCGCGGAACCGAACGCCCGAGCGGCTTTCGATGCGCTGCTTCTCGGCACCCAGGATTTGCGTGAAGTTGTCGGGCAGGCGTTGCAGGTTCAGGATCAGCGTCGTGCTGTCAAACTCGAACGGAATGGCTTCGAGCCGCTGGATGCGCAGCACCCGCGATACCCGGCTGACCGTGTCGACAATCCGCGGCTCTTCGCCGGGGCAATAGCACCGCACCTTGACTTCGCGTACGCGCGGGTCGCGGTAGAAGACTTCGAGGCGTTCGAGACGGTGACGGAACACGCAGGCTTTCAGCGAATCCGGGCCGAGGAAGGCGAAGCCTGTGGTCGCCGCTTCGCTTACGCAGACGCCGCACAGGGTATTCTGCCGGTTGTTGACCGAAACCCGGTAGTACCCCGGTGCCGGACGGCGTTTGCCACCCGTCGTGTCGACGTACTGCTCGGGGAACGTGATCGACTGGCCGCTGGCGGCGCTGTCCACTTGCGCAATCAGCACTTCCTGGGCGTTGGCGCTGTCGGGCAGGTAGTACATCCGGGCCGAGAAGGTTTCGTTCTGCGGGTTCGGTTCGCGACTCTGCCAGCTAACGGTCGGCAGCGAATCGCTCGGCAGCGAAGCAAACTCCAGCGACTGCCCGATGAGCGGAGCGCCGTTGTACCGCACGCTGAGGGCCGGAATCGAGTCGCAGGTCGGGCAGGTGACGGGCGCTTTCGCGATCAGCTTGTTCTGCATGAAGCTCTTGCGCAGCCCAAGGCCCACGGTGAAGCCCCCGTGCTGGCGCTGGTATTCGAGGAGCAGGTCATCGAGCCCGTCAATGATGAAGTAATTCAGCCGCGTGTAAAATGCCTGTCCCTGCAAGCCGACGTGCATGCTCCGGCTAATCGGGACGTACAGGCCCAGCGAGGCCAGCCCGCCGAGGTGGTTGAGCCGGTTGCTGATGTTGAGTTGGCGAATGAGGGCATTGTTTTGATTCGGCACAAACGCCGCAATCGTGGCCGCTTCGGTCCGGAACACGCCCCCGCGCACGGCCGCTTCGAGGAAGGTACCGGCCCAGTTGCGGCGGCCCCGGGCGATGCGCAGATTGACGACCGGACCAACCGTGAAGAATAGATCTTCCGCCGGGCGTTGCCGGATTTCGACGTCGCCGCGCGGGATGCCCCGGTTATCGGCGGTTTGGAGGAGCGCCTCCCGGTAATCACCGCGGGTGAAGTAATTCTGGTAGCCCATCGCCGCGCCGAATCCGATGCGGAAGGCGCGTTCGGGACGGGTGAAAAAGTAGTCGGCGTTCAGCGTGACGTTAAAACCAACGCCGTTGAACAGGCTGTTGTCGCGCGGGTTCGGGCCAAACGTGTTTTCCCAAGTACCGCAGTACGCCAGGGTCGGACCGATGAACGCCCCGATGCGCCAGGGCGAAGGACGACGCAGGAGCAGGAACGTTTGCAGCGTCGTGTCGCAGTCGTTCAGCTCAAACAAACTGTCGGATTTGGCCAGATAGCTGGCCCGCTGGTCGAAGTACTCCGCCCGGCTGACCGTATCGCTAAACGGACGGCGTCCGAGCCGGTAAATGCGATCGCGGGACGTGTTGGGATTCGTCGGGGTACTCGTCCGGACCGTGTCGGTCTGGGCCCAACCCAGCGAACTAGTCAGCAGGATCAGGATTGCGCCAATAAGTGGAAGGCGGTAACGTGTTTTCATACGCAGGGACAGGGCTTTGAAAATTGATGTCTCGGTAAGCAAAAATCGGTCCAGGCGAGGCGGTTTTGGGCTGACGGGGGGCAATATACTGGGGTCTGACAGAAAAGTTTTGAATTAGGTATAACTAAAAATCAGGAAGACATCGATTGGACGATTATCTCCGCGAGTTTTTGAATGACCTCACTCGTTTTTTTTCGACGTTGCAAATACGTAGGGTGGTTGGTTTGGAAAACCTGCGGGCACGGCCACGCATCAGCGGGAAACTTGTAAACAAGGTTTTCAAGGGGCATTTCGTAATCACTATTTTTTAATGGGGCGTTGCCTTTCGTTTTCAGATTCTGCATCAGAAACGGATCGAATTTCCATCCGATGGTCATAATCACTGCGTGAGGGCGCAGAATAGCTATCTCTTCCCAGAGCAATTCGAGAGAAGGCTCTAGTATTCTGGGCAGCAAGTTCTCGCCTAGCGGACCAAACTCGTACTTCTGCTCGCCGGTCGCTTCATCGGTTGAAACTTCCGTCCCCTGAGCCAAACGACATACGTTTGACCAAACAAATGCGGGAGTTGGATTTCCCTGTCCCTTCAAAGCTTTGCATAAACGCTTATGAAATTGCCAAAAAGGCGAGTTCGGTTTTTCGTTCCTGACCGAATTCGCCTTTTCGTTGCAGTCCAAATCCGGCTCCTTACTCCATTCTTTATAGGTTTCGGTCAACTTTTCCACTAAACCAGGAGTTGATTTGTCGTACGTCCAGGCCTTGTTTTTCTCATTCGCTTCAAAATTCCAGCCACGAGTTTCCTGACCGACCAGCATGATTTTCAACTCAGCCTTGGCATAGGCATCGGCTACGCCGATCAAGAGTGGGTAGGAAACGACTTGGCCAGTACCCCTCAGCGCGTCCTGAAACTTGGGTAGGTATTTTTCGTACACGGTGTTAAGCTGATTTTGGAAACTTTCCATGAACCTGATTTTAAAAAAGTTTAAAAATTAAAGACCCGTAAATCCTCCTGCCCTCTGAAACCGAAGCAAACACGTTTGCCCATCGCTCGCGCTGGATGACTTGCCGGCAAGTACCTCTACCATTCCTGAACTGAACTGACTATTCGCTAAGTCGAGGCCATAAAATTCAGGGCGGTACAAAAACAAAATTGTATCGCTCAACTCCACCACCTCGGCAGGAATCAAATCCTGGGACAACGCCGGTCGCACACCCGATTCGCCAAGCTGGTCGGCTTTTTCCGGCAGGGCGTAAAGAACCACAACCGCGGCGTTCAGATGTTGAGCAGCTTTTCGTAGTGCCGCTAATCGGTACCCGACTTCTTCATCGGTCGGATCGCCCCAAGGCTTCGCCTGCGCGTAGTCAAAAACCACGAGCCGAAGCCCCCCGTGAGCAAACGCGTACAGCTTCCAGATGAGCGCCTCGAAGGGGGGAACGTGCCAGTCGTCTTCGTCAACGGCGAAAATTTTTCCGCGAGAAATCCTTTCCCCAAAAACGTCCTGGACTTTACGGGAAACAACTTCCTGATGGTAGTGCAGGTTGATGTAAACGAAGGGCAAAGCCTCATCGCTGGGCGATGTCTGCTGGTCCGCCTGGGCCAGAAAGTGGCGTGTCAATTCCGGGGCACGCATGACTGGACGCGTGGCTACCAGTGTTAATGCACCCTGACGGAGACCGCCGCCGAGCAAGTGGTCAAGCGAAGCAAGACCGGTTGATAAAAGCTGTGGAAGATGATTCATGGGCGTCAGGATAGCAAAGCAGTAGAAGTTCAAATGCACCTAACGTAAAAACTTTCTCTTAAAAACTGCCCGGCTAAGTTTTTACCTTTACTCTCCTGTTTTGCCAGTAAAAAATTATGAATGATTACCTCTCCGGCCTCAACGAACCGCAACGCGAGGCCGTTTTGCATACCGATGGCCCCCTGATGATTATCGCCGGGGCCGGCTCGGGCAAGACCCGCGTCCTGACCTACCGGACCGCGCACCTCATCCGGCAGGGCGTCGATCCGTTCCGAATTCTGCTCCTGACGTTTACCAACAAAGCCGCGGGCGAAATGCGCCAGCGGATCGAGAAGGTCGTCGGCTCCGATGCCAAGTCGATCTGGATGGGTACCTTCCACTCGGTCTTCGCCAAGATTCTGCGCTTCGAGGCCAAGTCGCTGGGTTTTACGTCCGACTTTTCGATTTACGACACCGACGACTCGAAATCGCTCCTGAAGGCCATCATCAAGGAGCGCAGCATGGACGACAAAATCTATAAGCCCAACGTCGTCTTCAATCGCATTTCGGGCGCGAAAAACCGGCTCATCTCCGCCGACGACTACCTCAACAACCCCATCATCCGGGCCGACGACGAAGCGGCGCGCCTGCCCGAAATCGGGCGGTTGTACAAACTCTACGTGGACCGCTGCTTCAAGGCGAACGCGATGGATTTTGACGATTTGCTCTTCAACACGAACGTCCTGTTCCGCGACCACCTCGCCGTACTCAACAAGTACCAGCACAAGTTTCACCACGTGATGGTCGATGAGTTTCAGGACACGAACGTCTCGCAGTACCTCATCACGCGCAAGCTGGCGGCGATTCACCAGAACATCTGCGTCGTGGGCGACGACGCGCAGTCGATCTACGCCTTCCGCGGCGCGAACATCCAGAACATCCTCAATTTCGAGAAAGATTACCCCGACCTGACGACAATTCGCCTCGAACAGAACTACCGTTCCACGAAAACCATCGTGCAGGCCGCCAACTCGGTCATCGCCCGCAATAAGGCCCAGCTCCGCAAGGAAGTCTGGACCGACAACGAGGACGGTACCCTCATCGACGTCATCAAGGCCGCTTCCGACAACGAGGAGGGCCGGCTCGTGGCCACGTCGATTTTCGAGGAAAAACTCCAGAACGGGTACCTCAACAACGACGTCGCGATTCTCTACCGGACCAACGCCCAGTCGCGCTCGTTCGAGGAAGCCCTGCGCAAGCTCAACATCAAGTACCGCATCATCGGCGGGCTGTCGTTTTACCAGCGCCGCGAAATCAAAGACCTCATCGGGTACCTGCGCTTCACGATCAACCAGAACGACGAGGAGGCTTTCAAGCGCATCATCAACTTGCCCAAGCGCGGCATCGGCGAGACGACCGTCGCCAAAATCGCCGTGACCGCCGCCGAGCACGGGGTACCCGTCTGGGAAGTCGTCTCGAACATCGAGCAGTACAACGCCGGGCGCTCGGGTACCGCCATCGAAGGGTTTGCCGATCTGATCAAGTCGTTCAAACTGCTCGTCAACAAAAAAGACGCCTACGAAGTCGCCAGCCACATCGCCAAGGCTTCGGGGCTGCTGAAGGAGCTTTACGAAGACAAAACCGTCGAAGGCCTGAGCCGGTACGAAAACGTGCAGGAACTCTTGAACGCCATCAAGGAATTTGTCGACAATCCCGAAAACGAAGACAAAAGCCTCGGCTCGTTCCTGCAAACCGTTTCGCTGCTGACTACCGCCGATACCGACGAAGACCCCAACGACAACGACCGCATCACGCTGATGACCATCCACGGCGCGAAGGGTCTGGAATTCAAGGTTGTCTACATCGTCGGCGTCGAGGAAGATCTTTTTCCAAGCCAGATGATGCTCGAAAGCCGCGACGACCTGGAGGAAGAGCGGCGATTGTTTTACGTCGCCATCACCCGCGCCGAAAAGAAACTCTACCTCAGCTACGCCGAAAGCCGGTATCACTACGGCCGCCTGAAGCCCTGCGAGCCGAGCCGATTCCTCCAGGAAGTCGACTCACGGTACCTCCAGCTCTCGAAAAGCGCCTCGCGGCAGTCGGCCGTCGAGCGCGAACTGGGCCGGACCCACGAACGACCGACGCCCGCGGCGTTTCTGCGGACCGTTTCGCAGCGCGTCAACAACCCCGCCGCCAAGCCCGCGCCGAGTACCTCGCATACGCCCTCGGCGGATTTCGCCCCGAGCAACACGGCCCAGCTCGCCGCCGGGCAGCGCGTGGAGCACCTGAAGTTTGGCTTCGGTACCGTCAAGCTCGTCGACACGAACGGGACGGACCGCAAGGCCGTCATTCAGTTTGACCAGGAAGGGGAGAAGACGCTGCTGCTGAGCTTCGCGAAGCTGAGAATTTTGGAGTAGAAAACTCAGCTTTGGGTCATCCTCCTAACCAATGAAGAAACTTTTTTACCTGATGTTATTGCTTCTGCAAGCCTGCGACTCGCGGGAAAATAAGCTGTATGCTTTTCGAGAAGCGCCCGTCGGTGGGGAGTATTTCAAACTGGTGAATGATACCCTATTCGAGTACGGACTTTCCAGGTCGAGTCATTTTTCAACAGGTAACTATTCGCTGAGGGGAGATACACTTTTCTTAACTTACAAAACAAGATTCCGGGATTCACTCCCCAACGGATTTGTACAGCGTCATGAACGCTTAGAAGCAATCGGCGGCGTACAGCTACCTTTCGAAATTATTAGCGGGAGCACCAAATAACTGTGATAGAAAAGTTGATTATGGCCAATCCCGCTATCCGCTATGCCCTCACCGTCGAGGAATACCTCGAACGCGAGAAGACTTCGCTCGTCAAGCACGAGTACCACAACGGGGAAATCTTCGCGGTGGCGGGGGGTACCCCGGCGCACAGTTTGCTGGCGACGAACGCAACCACCGATTTGCAAAACGCGCTTCGTGGAAAACCCTGCCGGGCCTACAATGAGCGATTTGCAGGTTGCCCTTTCGCGGCGCAAGTACGTATACCCTGATGCCAGCGTCATCTGCGGCAAGCTGACGTTTTTCGAGGAAAATTCGATTGCGCCGAACAACCCCATCGTCCTCGTTGAGGTACTTTCCGAATCGACGGCGTCCTACGACCGGACTGGTAAGTTCATGCGGTACTGCCTGATGCCCAGTTTTCGGGAGTACGTTCTCATCGAACAGACGTTCCCGTTCGTCGAGGTACGCACCCGTACTGACGCGGGTACCTGGGAAATCCGCACGTACGGGCACCTCAACGATACCATCGAGTTGCGGTCGATCGGCGTCCAACTTGCCATGCGGAATCTGTACGACGGATTGGATTTTGACGTGGAGTCTGCCGACGAGTGGTTCGAGCGGTACCCGGTCGATGCCGGGAAGTAATTGCTTGGAACTTTCCCCAGCCCGCCCGCCGTTGGAAAGCCAATCATCGCCTTTCCAACCATGAATTCAACTCCCCTCCAGATTGATGTCGTCTCGGACGTGGTCTGCCCCTGGTGCTACGTCGGCAAGCGGCGACTCGAAGAAGCCCTGCGCCAGCTCGACGGCGAGGTACCCGTCCAGGTCACGTACCACCCCTTCCAACTCGACCCGACGGTACCGAACGAAGGCGCTGATTTTCAAACGTACATGAACCGGCGCTTCGGCGGGAACGTCCTGCCCAAGTTCCGCAGTGTCGAGCAGGCGGCGGCGACCGTCGGGCTGGATTTCAACTTCGCCGAATTGCCCAAAGCCATCAACACGCTCCCGCTCCACCGACTGCTGCACGTGGCCCGGCAGGAGGGCATCGGGGCTGAGGCGAAGGAAGCGCTGATGCGGGCGTACTTCGTCGACCGCGTAGACCTGACCGAGGACGAAACCGTCGTTGCCGTGTTCGCGCCGCTGGGTTGGTCGCGGGAGAAAACGCTCGGGCTGCTGCACGGGTCCGAAGCGGAGGCGGAAGTCCGGGCCGAAATCCGGCATTACCAGCAGCTTGGCGTGAGTGGGGTACCTTTTTTCATTTTCGGAAATAAATACGCCGTCTCAGGGGCCCAACCCGCCGAGGTACTCGCCGGGGCCATCCGGCAGGCGGCCTCGGAACTCCAGGTACTCACGACCGACGGTCCGGCCTGCGACCCGGCGACGGGTGAATGTTAACGGGTACCTTTTCCCGAAAAAGAAACCCCCGACCGGAGTACCGGGTCGGGGGTTTTTACTAAACACGGAATCAAACTTACATCGCACCGCGGGCGCTCGAAAACGCCTTGCCGTTGTCAAATCCAGCCCGGTGCGGGTACTGAATCATGATCTTGGCGACGGTGTCCTGGATGAGGGCGTCGCGGTCACGCTTGCGGGCGTTCAACTCGCCGCGTGCCCAGCCCTGCCAGACCATCTCGTTCGTGCGGCCATCGAGCAGGCTCACGATCACGCGGTTTTCTTCGTAGTTGCGCGATGACACGTTGTTGTTCATCGGCCCCCACCAGCCCCACCACATCATCGGACCGGCGTTGTTCGACTGAATCGACTGGAGGTTGCGGGCGTCGGTGTCGTAGCGGACGATGAGGTCACCGCCGCGCTCCACGCGCTTGTAACCACGGGCCTGCATTTCGCGGTCGAGGGCCTGCGTGATGCGCTTCTGCATCAACTGGCTACCCATCACCGGGTCGTTGTTGCCGTTGGGCATGGGCGCAACGCTGTACGTCTGGTACTTCGAGAAGTTGGCCTGGCGGTCGTAGTCCGAGCGGACCATCACCGAAGGAGCGCAGCTACTCAGGCCAAGTACGAGTGCCAGCGCCATGTATTTGAGGGACTTTTTCATGGTTTTAGACGACGGGTAAAAGAGAGTAAATGGTACTCAACTCTGAACACTTCAGATGGGTAAATCGTGCGGCATGCGCGTCGTTTTGTAACAGTAATTTTACGGGTAACGCCATTAAAAATTAAAAAAGTATACCTCCCGTCAGCACCCGGCGCAGGCGGTCATTTTTGCAGAATTTATTAACAATTTTTAACGGAAAAGAGCGATTTGTCAGGGACTGACAGCGGTCAGTGTCTGCGCTAAGTCAGCCTGTAAATCCTCGGTGTGTTCCAGGCCGACCGACACGCGCAGCAGCCCCTCGGGCGAGGTACTTTCGGGGCCTTCCACCGGCTGCCGGTGCTCGATTAGACTTTCCACTCCACCGAGGCTCGTGGCCCGCCGGAAAAGTTGAACGGCACCGGCTACACGCCGGGCCGCGTCGAAGCCGCCGCGTACCTCAAACGACAACATCCCGCCAAATCCGCCGGGCATCTGCCGCCGGGCCACGTCGTGGTTGGGGTGGCTGGGCAGGCCAGGGTAGTGTACCCGCTCGACGGCGGGGTGGTTTTCGAGAAATTGCGCCAGCGCGAAGGCCGTCGCCGACTGCGCCCGCACCCGCAGCGGCAAGGTTTGAATGCCCCGCGTGATGAGCCAGCAATCGAACGGGGCCAGTACCCCGCCCGTCAGCGATTGAATCGAGCGGAGACGCGCGGCCAGTTCGTGGTTCTCTTTCAAAACCAAACCGCCGCCCAGCACGTCGGAGTGGCCCCCGAAGTACTTCGTCACCGAGTGCATCACCGCGTCGGCTCCGAGCGTCAAGGGTTGCTGGCAAATCGGCGTCGCCCAAGTGTTGTCGACTGCACAAATCGCTCCGGCCTCGTGCGCCAATTCGGAAACGGCCTGAATGTCGACCAGACGCAGTTGCGGATTGGAAGGCGTTTCGACCCAGACGAGTTTCGTGTTGGGGCGAAGCGCGGCCCGAACCGCCTGAAGATCGCTCAGGTCGCAGGTACTCAATTCCAGACCCCAGGGCCCAAACACGTCGCGCAGGAGTACCAGCGAAGCGAAGTAACTGTCGGGCGCGGCCAGGACGTGGTCGCCGGGACGGAAACTTTGCAGCAGCGCCGTCGTGGCGGCCTGCCCCGAGGCGAAGGCCAGCCCAACGGTACCGCCTTCGAGGTCGGCCAGGGCGTTTTCGAGCAACGCCCGGTTCGGATTGCTCACGCGGGAGTACAGGTGCCCGTGCGGCAACGTCCCGTCGGCGGCGCGCTCGAAGGTAGTACTCAGGTAAATCGGCGGGGCAATGGCCCCGGCGTTCTGGTCGGCAAAGCGGGCCAGGTGAACGGCGCGGGTTTCGGGGTGCATTTTTGGCTACGGGTTATAAGGTTACGGGTCAGGGGGTAAAGGTTACGGGTTACAGGCAATGCTAAGAATAGAAACCTGTAACCCGTAACCTTTACCCCCTGACCCGTAACCTCACTTCACAATCGTGAATTCGACGCGGCGGTTTTGCTGGCGGCCTTCGTCGGTATCGTTCGTGGCGACGGGGCGCGTTTCGCCGTAGCCGAGGCTAGTGATGCGCGCGGGCGGGAGGCCCTTGCCAAGGAGGTAGGCGCGCACGGCGTCGGCGCGGGCCTGCGAGAGGCGGTTGTTCGATTCGTTGCCGCCGACGTTGTCGGTGTGCCCGCCGATCTCAATGACGAGCGAATTCCGACCGTTCAGAATGTCGAGCAGTCGGTTCAGTTCGGGGAAGGATTCCGGGCGGAGGTCCGACTTGCCCGTGTCGAAGAAAATGTTGTTGAGCGTGATGGCTTGCCCTTTTTCGAGGGGTACTAACGTGATGTCGCGACCGGGCAGTTCGAGGTACCGGCCATCGGTGACTTTGCTCAAATCCAGGTTCTGCGATTTTGCCACGAACCCATCGACCAGCGCCGTGATGCCGTACTTTTTGCCGTAGGGCAGGACCAGTTTGTACGCTCCCGTGACGGGGTCGGGCGTGGCGGTACCCAGTTCGGTACCGTCGGGCAGACTTTCGTAAATGATGCGGGCACCGGGCGGTACCCGGCCCGTTTTGGCGTCGATGAGTTTGCCGCTCAGCAGGACCACGGCCTCGCTCTGGGTCGACGCGGGCTTCGGTGGCTGGGCGGGTAGTTCGGGTTGGTCAGTCGTCTGCGCCACGGTCGGCGGGGCGACGGCGGCGGGCGCGCTGTCGCGCTTCAGTTTGATTCGCACGATGTCGGCCCGGCCCTGTCCGCCCTGATACGTCACGAGGTAGGCGTAGTCGCCCGCCGCCGCCACGGAGTAGTACGCGTCGTACTCGGGCGTGTTGATGGGGGTACCCACGTTAATGGGCTTGGTCCACTTTTGCCAGGAATTATCGAGGCGCTTGGCCACGTAAATGTCGTTCGACCCCAACCCGTCGGGGCGGTTACTCGAAAAATAGAGTGTCTGCCCGTCGGCGGCCAGGAAGGGCGTCGTTTCGTCGTATTTCGTGTTGAGTGCTCCGATGTCCGTCGGTTTCGACCACTCGCCACGCTTGTTTTGCAGGCTCACGTACAGGTCCGACTCGTCGCCGTCACGTCGGGTACCGAAGGCCATGACGAGCGTTTTGCCGTCGTTGGCTAGACAGGCCGTTTCGTAGCGCCCGCGGCTCAGGTTTTCCAGACCCGGAATGACCAGTCGCTGCGGCGCGCCCCAACCGTCGCCCTGCCGCCGAATCAGCGAAAACCCGCGAATGGTCAGGTCGTTGCCCTCGCGGCTGATGCCGTGCGTGAGAATCGTCTGTCCGTCGGGCGTAATGCTGTAAAGCACGTTGTGCTCTTCCTGATTGACGGGCGCGGGCATCCGCCGGGCGGGGCTCCAGCCATCGGCGGTGGCTTCGCAAAACCAGACGTCCTGGCTCCCCTTGCGGTTGACGGTGTTCTGGGGGTGATTCACCCGGCTGAAGTACAGTGTTTTGCCGTCGGGCGAGATGACGGGATTCAGCTCCGAATGCGGCGAATTGACCGCCTCTCCCAGGTTTTCGGGCGACTGGGCGCGGGCAAGCAGAAGGGAAAACGAAAAAAAGAAAACGAGCAACAGGCGGTTCATGCCGGGGCGAGCAGCGGGGTACGCTGGTTTAACGCGCAAGATAGCCAGAAATTGAAGGGCTTAGATTTTCTCCGAATCCACCCATTTTTCCGCCGCCGTGGGGCGGGGTTGCCGCAGGGCGTCGAGCAGGGCATCGAGCGAGGTATCCACGTGCAGCAGGTCGCGGTTCTGGGTTTTGAGAAACCCCCGTTCCACCATCGCGTCGACCATGCCGAGCAGCGGGTCGAAGTACCCGGCCACGTTGAGAAGTTCGATCGGTTTCTGGTGCAGGCGAAGCTGCGCCCAGGTCAGAATCTCGAACAGTTCGTCGAGGGTACCGAATCCGCCGGGCAGCGCCACGAAGCCCCCGGCCAGCTCGGCCATGATCGCCTTGCGCTCGTGCATGGTTTCGGTGAAAATGAGTTCCGACAGGTTCCGGTGGGCTACTTCCCACTGGGCCAGAAAATGCGGAATTACGCCCGTAACCCAGCCCCCGGCTTCCAGTGCCGCATCGGCCACGACGCCCATCAATCCAACGTTGCCACCGCCGTAGATGAGGCGCATCCCCCGTTCGGCCAGGGTACGGCCCAGCAGCGCGGCGGTTTGGGCGTACACGGGGTCAAAGCCGGAACTGGAGCCGCAGAAAACACCAATCGATTGCATGGATGAGTTGGAAAGCTAAATGCCTTTTTTCAAGCCGCAAGTTGTGAAATTCAGGTAAAAATCTACCCGGAGTCACTTGTTTATCCAACCGCCACCTTCCACTTTTGTTTCCGGCCTTTCGGCTCACCATTGCTTCCTCGGGGTTCCGACGACGCGTCCATCAGCTTTATTCATCACACCACCCACCACGTTTTGGATGGGGTAGCCTTTCGGCTGCTCTTCGTCGTTGTACCGGAACCGCCCAACGCATGAACCAACGTGTACGTTTCTTTCTTTTTCTGGCCGGATTGCTCGCGATGGGGGAAACGCGCGGGCAACGCGCCGGGTGTGGTACGCCCGCACCCGACCCGACCGTGTACCGCTCGATGGTGCTGCGCCTGAAAAATCGCGGCGCGCGCACGGCCGTCGGGCCGCTGGTGTACCTGCCCATCAAGTTTCACGTCGTTCACCGGTCGGATGGCTCCGGCAATGACGTCTCATCGGCCGATCTGGTCCGGGCGCTGGAATGGCTCAACGAGCGCATGGCACCGGCCAACCTGCAATTCTACCTCTCCGGCTCGGGCGTTCACCACATCAACAACTCGACCGAGTACGAAAACCCAGGCGTGCAGGACGGTACCTACGCCCTCAAGCACGGGGCGCGGAACGCCATCAACGTGTTTGTATTCAATCAGTTGCGAGAAGGCTGGGCCGGGTACTCGTACTACCCGTCGGGTATGCAATTCAGCAACTGCGTGTTCATGAACGGACACGCGCTCAAGCACCAGCCCGATTTGCTGCCGCACGAGATGGGGCATTATTTCAACCTGCTCCACACCCACGAAAACAACGCAAACGAATTTGCCGAGCGCGTCGACGGCGCAAACTGCACCGCGGCGGGCGATCTGGTGTGCGACACTCCGGCCGATCCGTTCGGGCTGGTCGGAGCCAGCAACCAGGGCTGCACCTACACGGGTACCGTGCGCGACGCGGGCGGTAAACTGTTCACCCCCGACCTGCGCAACCTGATGGGTTACTGGCATACGCAGGGTTGCCAGACCAACCGCTTCACCAGCGGCCAGGCCGAACGCCTCTACGCGGGGCACCTCCTGCGCCGGTCGGCGGGGAGCGAGTACACGCTCGACGAGCGCCCGGCCAACCTCCCGGCTCCGGCCTTGACCGTCGAACGCCCCAACGCCACGACGGCCCGGCTGCGCTGGGGGGTCGTGGGTGGTGCCGACGGGTACCTCATCGAACGTGCACCCGCTGCCGACGGACCCTGGCAACCCCTGGCCGGCCGGGACGCCGGTACGTTAGACTACACCGACGGCGGACTGTCGGCGAGTCAGGGGTACTACTACCGAATTCGCGCGGCTAACGCGCTGAACTACAGTGCTCCGGTACTCTGGCGCAACCGACAGGCGCAGCAGATTGCGTTTGAGGCCATTCCGAACCAGGCGGTAGGAGACGGGCCGGTACCCCTCAACGCCCGCAGTTCGTCGGGTCTGCCGGTGCGGTTCCGCGTGACGGCCGGGCCGGGGGAACTGGTTTCCGACTCGGAATTGAAACTGAAGGGGCCGGGTTTGATCCAGGTCGAAGCGTACCAGTCGGGCAGTGGCGAATACGAACCGGCCACGGCCAGCCAGTCGTGCTGGGTCGAGCGGATGGCGGCGCGGGTGACGTTTCATCCCGTGACGGACAAAACCTACGGCGACCCCGATTTTGAACTCAGCGCCGAAAGCAACCGCGGGGTACCGCTCACGTTTGCCGTCGAATCCGGGCCGGGGCAACTGACCGGGCGGCGCGTGCACCTGACGGGGGCCGGAACGCTGCGCATCCGGGCGTTTCACGGGTCGACCGAAACGATCCAGTCGGCTGAGCAGGTGCTGACGGTCATCGTTCACAAGGCGGGACAATCCATTCAGTTCGAGCCGATTCCAGGCAAAACCTACGGCGACGGCCCGCACGACCTCCGCGTCCGGTCGACGGCGGCGCTGCCCCTGCACATGGCGGTGGAAGGCCCGGCGTTTGTCGCCGACAACCGGCTGCACATCACCGGCGCGGGGACCGTTCGCGTGACGGCCCGGCAACCGGGCAACGAAAATTACCACGCCGCTCCGGAGGCAGTCCAGACGATTTCCGTCGCCAAAGCTCCCCAAAACTTACGCTTCGACCCACTGCCCGACCGGGTGTACGGCCAGCCGCGGTTTGACCTGCCCGTGCGTAGCAGTTCGGGCTTGGCCCCGACGTACACCATCTTTGGTCCTGCGCGGTGGGTAGACGGGCAACTCGAACTGACCGGTGCCGGGAGCGTCACGGTGACGGCGGCGCAGGCCGGCGACCCCAATTTTCTGCCTGCCGAAAGCCAGAGCCGCACGTTTCGCGTGGAGAAAGCGGCGCAAACGATTTCCTTCGCACCGCTCGGTAGCAAAACCTACGGTGACCCGGCGGTACCGCTCGTCGTGTCGCTGAATTCGCCCTTGGCGGCGCAACTCAGCGTGCAGGGCCCGGCTACGCTGAGCGGATCGTTGCTGACCATCACCGGCGCGGGTGAGGTGATGGTGCTGGCGAGTCAACCCGGCGACGACAACCACCACGCCGCGACGACCGTCAGTCAGACGTTTCGGGTCGAGAAAGCACCGCAGGTCATTTCCTTCGCCCCACTTTCGGACCGTACCTACGGCGACAACCCCGTGAGCCTGTCGGTTTCGGTCAATTCCGCGCTGGGGGTGCAGCTCAGCGTACGCGGACCAGCCACGCTCAACGGGTACCTGCTGACCCTGACCGGTGCCGGGGAGGTGGCCGTCGTCGCGGTTCAACCGGGCGACGCCAATCACCACGCGGCCACGACGGTCACGCAGCAGTTCCGCGTCGACAAACGGCGGCAGCTCATCACCCTGGCGGAATTGCCCACCCGCGTGTACACGCCCGATCCCTTCGCCCTCCAGGCGACGAGTACGTCCGGTCGGGCGATGCAGTACCTCGTCAGTGGCGCGGCGCAACTCGAAGGTACCGACCGCGTCCGGCTGCTTCGGTCGGGTACCGTGACGGTGCAGGTGGTGCAGACCGGCGACGAAAATCACCACGCGGCCGATACCGTGACGCGGACGTTTACGGTCGAACGTGCCCCGCAGAGGATCGCCACCAACCTGCCGGACCTGACCTTCGGTACCGCGTTCACGCACGAGTTGCCCGCCGACGTCCAGCCCGGCCTGCCGCTGCGGTACGCGGTGGTCGACGGCCCGGCCACGCTCGCCGGTACCCGCCTGACCGCGACCGATTACGGAAAAGTAACGCTGACGCTCAACCAGCCCGGCGACGACCGGTACCTGCCCGCGCCGGAAGTGCGGCGCACGTTTTGCCTCAACCCCGCCGTGCCGACCGTCCGCATCGACCCGAGCAGCGAACTGACGCTGGTGTCGAGCAGCCCGTTCCGCAATCAGTGGTTTTTCAACGGCGACAGCCTCCGCGGTGCCACCGGCGTGACGTACCTCGCCCAGCGGGCCGGCACGTACACGGTGGGCGTGGCGAATCCGGTGGCCGCCTGCAACAGCCAAGTGCGTTCGGCAGCGAAGGAATTGGCGATTACGGGCGTGGAAGAACTCGTCGTGGCCGGGTTTGACGTCTTCCCCAACCCCGGCACGGAAGCCGTGCGTGTCCGCGTCCGAACCGACGCCGCCCCTCGGCTTTCGCTGCTCGATGCCCTCGGGCGCTCGTTCGGAGAGCAGACCCTGCACGCCACCGCACCCGGTACCTACGAAACCGAGCTGTCGGTCAAACACCTCAGCCCCGGCACGTACCTGCTACGCGTTCAAGCGGGCACCCGCGGTGTGACGAAGCGGCTGGTGGTGCGGTAAAGCGAGCCAAGCCGTACCTTTGGGTAAAATCAAGGACAGCCATGCGGAAAAACAAACAGGAAGAACGACCTCGTCGGGGCGTAGCGTTGTTCAGGTGGGTGATCGAGCAGCGAAAAAATCGCTCGGAAATAATTCGTACACCAGAACAGCAGGCAGCTTTGGAAGAACTTCGTCAACGAAATCAGCAACGTGGAACGCCCATCGTCGAGCTATGATTTTGTGTTTGGTGGCGGGCCAACCAACTCCTACTTTTTCGTAACTCAGCACGGACTCATTTACGAGGTAAAATTCAAACCGTCTGACTACTTATTTGCTGATTATCCCACCTTTCACGACGCCGTTTTTGAGTTGGTCATTGAAGTGGCTGAGTCAACGTCTGGGCAACGGATTCCACCTGATTCGCTGATTGCCGCTACCATTGCCCGGATTTTTCTGGAATTTTTCCAGGATCGAAACCGCGTGATTGTCTACATCTGCGATTCATCGGATGCGCGCGAGTCGGCTCGTTATCGAAAATTTAATTCTTGGTTTGAGCAGTTTCAGGTGAACCTGTTCCTGAAAGTGGACGTACATCTAACCGATCGAACGAGTACGATCTACACGTCCCTGATTTTACACCGCGACAATCCAAATCTGTCACTCATCATTGAGGCTTTCAATGAAATCACACGCGGTGGGGAGTCGACTAAATGAATGGACTACTCCGGGTTAACGATCCGGTTTGTTCAACTCCAGTAGATCCCAGCGGTTGCCGTACAAATCCTGAAAAACGGCCACCATGCCGTAGGCTTCCCGGCGCGGCGTTTCCTCGAACCGAACGCCAGCCGCCCGGTACCGCTCGTAATCGCGCGCGAGCTCATCCGTGTGGAGAAACAAAAACACGCGCCCGCCCGCCTGATCGCCGATGCGTTTGGCTTGCTCGGGCGTGGCGGCCTTGGCCAGCAACAGCGCGGCACCCGTGCTACCCGGCGGCGCGACGCGTACCCAACGTTTGCCGTTTCCCAAGTCGGTGTCTTCCAACAGGTCAAAGCCCAACCTTTCGGTGTAAAACCGAATGGCTTCGTCGTACTCGCGGACGAGTAGCGTGAGCATGCCGAGGGTCTGGTTCACGGTCGTTGACGCTTCAATGGCAGTGGAGAATACACGCGCCACCCGGCTTGCCATTTTCCTACTGCTCCCTTCGCCCCGACCGCCCAGCCTGTTTTGCCTGCTACACTCACGGCATGAAAAGCCGAATCATCTTCCCGAAGCCAAGTCGTACCGAAATCCGGTGAGTAGGCGGTACCCGCCCGCCCGACGACGAGCAGGCCACGCTTGCCCACGAGCGCCGCGCATTCGAGCAGGCCGGTGGGCGGTACCTGGGCTGGTTGCCAGACTCGTCCGCCGTCGCGGGTTTGGATGACGGGCGGTGGAGCGGTGGGTTCGCCGTACGACCCGCCGAGGGCGATACCGCGTTTTTTGTTCCGAAACCGCAGGCCCCAGATGCCGCGTAGCTCGCCACCCCGCAGGCCCGTATCGGAAACCTGCCACGTCCGGCCGCGGTCGGTACTGCGGAAGACGCGGGCCGAGGTACCCCCGCCCGTCCCGATCCAGGCGTGAGAGGTACCGGCCACGACCAGCGAGGTACCGCTGGCGGCGAAGGCGGCTTCGTTGGGGAGTACCGGCGGCAGGGCGTCACGGGGGAGTTCGCGCCAGGTCTGCCCGCCGTCGTCGGTGGCAAGGAGGTAGAATTTTCCGTCGACCGGGTCACCGAAGGCCAGGCCGTGACGCGGGTTCCAGAAGTCGAGGCCGTCGAGGAAAACGCCTTTTTGCTTGGTTTCAAAAACCAAGTTCCAGGTACTGCCGCCGTCGGTCGTCCGGTAGAGCCGGGCGGCACCCTGCTCGGCAGGTCCGGCACTGAGGGCAATCGCGGTTTGGGCGTCGAAGGCGTGAACGTCGCGGAAGTCGAGCGAATCCGCGCCGGGTACCCGCACGTTTTGCCAGGTCGCGCCGCCGTCGGTCGTGCGCAGAACGGTACCCCGCGTACCGCCAATCCAGCAAACTTGCTCGCTGAGGGCGTGTACGGCCCGGAAACTGGCGTTCGTCCCGACCGACTGGGGTACCCACTGGGCCAGAGCGGGGAGAAAGAAAAAGGCAAAAAGAAAAATGAGTACCAGACGATTCATGCACCCAAGCTACGAAACGGTCGCCGAATTGGGTTTCGGGGAAATGCGTACTTTTGTCGGTACCCTTCCAAGCCCCATGAGCACTGCTACGCCCGTTCCCAAAATTTTACTGGTGGACGACGACCCGGACATCATCGAACTGCTCGAATACAACCTGCTGAAAGAAGGCTACCAGGTCGAATCGGCGGGCGATGGCAAGCGGGCCGTGGAAGTGGCCCGGACGTTTCACCCCGACCTCGTGCTGCTCGACATCATGATGCCCCAGCAGGACGGCATCGAGACGGGACGGCAGCTTCGCGAATTGCCCGAACTGAAGAATTCGTACCTGCTTTTCCTGACGGCCCGCTCGGAAGAGTACTCCGAAATCGCGGCGTTTGAGATCGGGGCCGACGATTACATCACGAAGCCCATCAAGCCGCGGGCGCTGATGAGCCGCATCCGGGCGCTCTTCCGCCGCGAAGCCCAGAAAGCCGACCCCGGCGACCGCATCGAAACGGGCGGGCTGGTCATCAGCCGGAAAAACTACACCGTCACGGGTGAATTTGGCTCGGTGGTCTTGCCGAAGAAGGAATTTGAGCTCTTGTTTTTCCTCGCCCAGCATCCCAACAAAGTCTTCAGTCGGGAGGAGCTGCTCCAGAAAATCTGGGGGGCCGACATCTACGTCCTCGAACGGACCGTCGACGTGCACATCCGGAAGCTCCGCGAGAAAATCGGCGATTCGGTCATCAAAACCCTCAAGGGCGTCGGGTACCTGTTCGACGCGGCGGGCGATTGACCGACTCGTCAGGCCGAAGTGGGCACAGAGCCGCTGCGGTTCGGATAGGACGACTTAGTTTCTGAGCAGCTCTAACAAGAAAGCCCGGTTGGGTCTCCGTTTGAATTTAACGTTGGACGAGCCCGATGGTAACCACCCAAGAATAGGCCTGTTCTGTCGAAGATAGAAGTTCTGTCGTGTAGCGAGCTTGCGTACAATACGGGTATTGCCGAAGGCGGGGATTTTTAGCACAAAAGTTCAATCTAAGAACAAATGTTGAACTTTGCACAAATGTCCAATCGAAGCCGTCAAGCCCCGCTTTTGGCAATACCTTGTTATCTGCTGCCCTGTTCTTCATCGCTATATTTATTGTAGTCAATATTTTACGGAAAGATTGAGGGTTTGGGAAGATTGTTAGGTTCGTTTTTAGCTCTCCATTGTATTACTTCGTCAGCATATAGTTTACCCTTGACTGTCAGTTTATAAAACTTATTGTAGCTTTTCTCCCTTTGAAGTTCTACAAATCCTTTTAAATTTAATGACTCTAATACCGCTAACCAATGTAATCGAATTATTCTTGCATTTGGTGGATTTTTTTTAGGATTGTCTGTCCATATGTCTCTGTTTGGGTTGTTTGTTTCATCAATATATTCTTGAGTATATTCATATCCAAAATATTGTCCTCCACATCGAACACAGAGAAGTTCATATCCAGGTCCCATATCTGTATAAACGCTTCGTTGATTAACATAAGCGTAAATCAATAGTTGTGTTTCATCATTGGTAAGTTTGTCTGGGTCTTTTGAAAGTTCTTTACTTTTCTCATCTCTCATTTGTTCATTCGCCTCTACCAATTTCTTAATTGTAAGTTGTTGTGATTCAATTGTTGTTTGTTGTGAATTGATAGTATTGGATAAATGATTTATTGATTCAATGTTTTCAAATTCGGATAGCATTTTTTGATACAAAGTGCTTAATTGCATTTCTATTGAAGCAGATATACCCTTTAAGCTTTCGAGTTCAATTTTTATTGCTGATAGGAAATTATGTTCAAATGCTTTGGCTGCTCTTTGTCCCATTTCATTATTTCCATCCCTTAGTGCTTCAATCATAAGCACCATAACTGCATCATCCCATCTTATTAAGGTGTCCTTTTCCAACCATCCATTATATAATTTCTCTTTGAACTCATCAGGCAATTCAATTTCAAGTTGCGTATTAAGGTAATCTTTCCATGAATTTGTCATGGTTTGAGTTAATAGTAATTTCTTTTCGCTGTAACTACTTTCATTTACAAAGAACAACTCTAATTTGTCAGAAGCTGGATTATTCCAGTCAGCCCAATTTTCTAATTTTGGAAGTAATTTGATTTGCTCGTCAATCCAGGTCTTGAGGTTTTTCCTAAAATCTTTTTGTTCACCATCTTCTTTCATAGAAATTCGTATCATGTCGGTCGCTGTCAACATTGATTTGCGAAGGGTTCTAAGTAAGTCATGATTTTCAGGAAATTCCTTATTCCTTGATGTAATGATTTGTTTAATTTTTTGAAAACTGTTTACAAGCAAATAATCGCTTCGATTACCAATTATACCTGTCAAGATTGCTTCACCTGCTTTGGCTGAAAGTGCTGCCAGTGCTATACTTAATGGGTCCATGTATTACAATTTAGCGATTCTAATTTTTGTCCGTCAGTTGCTTGTCGGGGTGCTGTCATTGGGTTGCAGATAACATTCCGGTAGACGCAATTGATTAGTGGTCAAACTTGCGTCTATCCGCAAATAGTCCGCAAGTCTATTGCGTTTACACGACCCATTTAGGCGGGTAAACGCAACCGCTTCGTCGGGACTTAGGCGGTCGCCGCAGCCGAATGATCGTCTATCAGATGGGCTGGGGCAATTGGTGACACAATCAAAAACCCCGAGCAATCGGGGCTTTTTTGTCAGAATTTCAGCGTCGCCGGGAGGTACTTCGCAATCAGATCTTCGTAGTACGGTCTCAGTTCCTGCACGTTCGGCGGTACCGGCGCTTTCGAGTACAAATCGTACGGGTTGAAAAGGCGCACCCACTTGAACATTTCCTGGTCGTGGTCGTCGAGGAGGTGGTCGTAGGCGGCCTCGCGGTGCTGGGCGTAAAACGAGTGGTACCGAATCATGTACAGCGCCGACTCGGGCAGGTAATTCTTCGTCATCTGGTAGAGGTACTCGTCGTGGCCCCAGGAGAGGTGCACGTTCCGCAGACCGCAGTGGGGCTCGTAGATGCCGTACTTCGTGTTGTACCGTTCGTCGGTCGAATCGGGATTAAGCGCGAAGTACTCGGGGTACACGATTCGGTCGGAATGCTGACAACCGACCGGAAACGTATCGCCCACGACCGCCCACTGCGGCTCGCCGAAGAGGCAGAGTACCTTGCCCATGTCGTGCAGCAGGCCCGTGAGTACAAACCAGTCGGGGTGGCCGTCGGCGCGGATGGCTTCGGAGGTCTGAAGCAAGTGCTGGAGCTGGTCGAGTTCGATGTCGGGGTCGGAATCGTCAACGAGCGTATTCAGGAAGTCAAACGCCGACCAGACGGGCATTTCCCGCTTGTCGAATTTCAGAAACTCGGCTTCTTTTTCTCGGACGAAATCGACCGTCTGGTACTGGTGGTTCAACCGGTAAAATTCGCGCACCGTGTCGCGGCCGGGATTTTCGTAGTTGCGGAATTCGTCTTTGGCCTTCGCGGCTGCGGCCTTCGCGGCTGCGGCCTTCGCGGCTGCGGCCTTCGCGGGTGCGCCCTTCGCGGGTGCGCCCGGTTCCGGGTAACGTTCGAGGAGGTCGTCTTCCCAGACGTCGAGGCTGGCGAGCGGGGCGGTTTCCTGAGGGGTGAATGCGGCTTTCATGTCCGTGCAACGATTTGAGGCTGAAAAGGTAAGCAAAAAAGTAGCTCCTACCTCGGGTCGGAGTTTTACACGAACAAACTCCGACCCGAGGTAGGAGCTACCAAAATACGGTGTACAGCGCCGCCAGAATTCCGGTGATGAAGACCGACACGACCACGAAACCCGGCGACAACCGGAACAAACTCCGCGTCAGCGTCAGTCCTTTCGGGTTGTTCCGACTTGCCGGGTCGAGCAGCGAAACGCCGACCATCAGCGCCACCAGAATCAAAAAGCACCAACTCGTCCGGTGCAGAAACGGAATCGGCGTGGCGGGCAGGTACTTAAACGCCAACGCCAGCGGAATCGACACCGCCGCGGCCACGAGCGCCGCCGTTGAGGTGGTGCGTTTCCAGAACAGGCCCAGAAAAAACAGCGCAAACGCCCCCGGCGTGAGGTAATTCGAGTACTCCTGGATGAACTGGTAGGCCTGCTCCAGTCGCCGGAGTTGCGGCGTGATGGCGAGCGCGATGGCAAATGCGCCCCAGACCGCCAGCCGCCCGACCCAGACCGTACGCCGCTCGGAGGCCGCGGGATTGAAAAATTTGCGGTAAATGTCGAGGCTGAAAATGGTGGAAATCGAGTTGCACTTCCCCGCCAGCGAAGCCACGATGGCCGCCGTCAGCGCCGCGAAGGCGAGGCCCTTCAGTCCGCTGGGCAGCAGGTTCATCAGGGTTGGGTAGGCGTGGTCAGGCTTGACGACGCCCGCCGCGTCGGTCAGTTCGCGCTGGAAGGCCCCGTCCTGGTACAGCACGTAGGCCGCGATGCCGGGTACCACGCAGATCAACGGAATGAGCAGTTTCAGAAAAGCCGCGAACAGAATGCCGCTCCGCGCCGTGGGTAAATCGGCCCCGAGCGCGCGCTGCACGATGTACTGGTTGCAGCCCCAGTAGTTCAGGTTGTTGATCCACATCCCGCCCACGAGTACCGCCGTGCCGGGTAGTTCGTAGTAGTACCGGTGGCCTTCGGCAAAAATCAGGTGGAAGTGGTCGTCGGCCTGGGTACGGAGGCGGGCGAGGCCGTCGAACACGCCGGTACCCCCGCCGCGTTCGGCCACCATCGACAGCGAGAGGTACGTCACGGCCAGTCCACCCAGGATGAGTACCACAACCTGCACCAGGTCGGTGTAGCCGATGACTTTCATGCCGCCGAGCGTGATGAAAATGGCGAACAGCGCCAGCCCGAACATCGCGTACGGGAAGGGTACCCCCGAGATGGTTTCGATGGCCAGCGCGCCGAGGTAGAGAATCGAAGTCAGGTTCACAAAAACGTAGAGCAGCAGCCAGAACACGGCCATGATCGTCGCCACGGTGTCGTTGTACCGCTGGGCGAGAAACTGCGGCATCGTGTAGATTTTGTTCTTGAGGTAAATCGGAATGAAAAACGCGGCGACCAGAATCAAGGTTGCCGCCGACATCCACTCGTACGAGGAAATCGCCAGCCCCATCGCGAAGCCCGACCCCGACATGCCGATGAAGTGCTCGGCGGAAATGTTGGAGGCGATGAGCGAAGCGCCGATGGCCCACCAGGTCAGCGCGCCTTCGGCCAGGAAAAAATCTTTGGTACTCGTCTGGGCGGCGCGCTTGCGGCGATAAATCCAGTAGCCGTAACCCGACACGCCGAGGAAATAGGCGAGAAACACGAGGCCGTCGAGCCAGTGGAGGCGGGGCATGAGCGAAGTAGATTCAGAGCGAGGTTCGGACGAAGAAAGCGCTATTTTTCAAAACCTACCGGCGAGGCGGAATGCTTCGTTTCTTTGCAAACCGTTTGTTCACTGGATGGAAAGTGTGCCACGCGCAGCGTGGGCACGCCACGAATCATGTCCCCGCTCAACCCCCGAACCATTTCCCTCGTGCTGGCCATCCTCGTTTCGGCCATCACGGTTACGTTTCTGTGGTTCATCCCCGGTCTCGATCCGGGCGTGCTGTTCGTCGGCGGCGTCGCCTCGTTTCTGGCGACGCTGATCCTGGTGTTCTGGGTACTCGACTACCTGATTTTTGAGGAAATCAACAAAATCTACGACAGCATCCAGCGCCTCAAGCTGAGGGATTTCAACCTCTCGCGCAAGAAAGTCACCCGCAACGCCAACCCGCTCAAGAAGCTCAACAACGAGATTTTCGTCTACGTGGCCAAAAAACAGCGGGAGATTGAGGAATTGAAACGCCTCGAACAGTTCCGGCGCGAGTTTCTGGCCGACGTCTCGCACGAACTGAAAACGCCCATTTTCGCCGCCCAGGGTTTCGTGCACACGCTCCTCGACGGGGCCATCGACGACGAGCGCGTCCGCGACAAGTTTCTGGCCAAAGCCGCCAAGAGCCTCGACGGCCTCGACGCGCTCGTGCAGGATTTGCTGACGCTCTCGCAGATGGAAACGGGCGAAATCAAGATGAACCGCGAGCGCGTGGACCTGGTCAAACTCACGCAGGAGGTTTTCGAGCAGCTCGAAAAACGCGCCGAAGCCCGGCAAATCGAGCTGCGGCTGACCTCGCCCGCGTCCGCCGTCTGGGTCCGGGCCGACGCCTACCGCATCACGCAGGTACTCACGAACCTGATCGACAACGCCATCAAGTACGGCCGCGACGGGGGGAAGGTGTTCGTGACGTTTGAGGACGACAAAAAAGAATGGCTCGTGTCGGTCCGGGACGACGGGCCGGGCATTTCGCCCGAACACCTCAACCGCGTTTTCGAGCGGTTTTACCGGATTGAAAAATCGCGCTCGAAAGACAAGGGGGGTACCGGCCTGGGGCTGGCGATTGTCAAGCACATCGTCAACGCGCACAAGTCGAAAATCACGGTCATGAGCCGCGTTGACAAGGGAACTACGTTCAGTTTCAAACTCGACAAGGCCGAGGTCGGCGTGGCGGCATGAGTACCCGTCCCGACATCGTTACGCTGGGTTCGTGGAAGTTCTTCGAGCTGTTCATGACCGACCTGAGTGCCGACGACCGGCAGCGGCTGTTTTTCAATGCCGCGGGCGAGCCGCTGCCCGAGGGCTTCAGCATTCACCGGCTCGAAGAAAACACCGGATTTCTCCGGTTTCCGTTGCCCCCGCTCCGGCATTTTCAGTACGACGTGTTTTTTCTGCGGCGGGGCCGGGCGGTGCGCATGGATGGACTGACGACGTACGACCTCGTCGCGCCCGCCATTCAGTTTACTGCGCCGGGGCACATCATCACGAACCGGGAAGCGGGCGATGGCCTCGACGACGTCGAGGGGTACTTCCTCATGCTCGACCCGGATTTTCTGGTCGCGGCCGGCCAGCCGAATCTGCTCCCGGAGTTGCCCGCGTACCAGCCCGAGCAATCGCCGGTACTGATTCCGTCGGCAGAAGATTTTGATGAACTCGACGCCCTGCTCAACCATGTGGCCGTCGAGTACCGCCGCCCCGGACCCGAGCAGGCCCGCATCGTGGCGGCGTTGCTGTCGGTGTTTTTCCTGAAAGTGAAAACCGGGGCGGGGTCGGTACCCACCGAGTATCGCCCGACGGCCGCCGGGTACCTGACCGCGCGCTTTCAGGCGCTGCTGGCCCGGCACGTGCTCACGCTCCGCTCGGTACGCGACTACGCCGAGCTGCTCTGCGTCACGCCCGACCACCTGAGCCGCAGCGTGCGCGAGACGACGGGTCGCCCGGCCAGCGAACTCATCACCGACATGCTCCTGCTCGAAGCGAAGGTACTCCTGCGGCAAACCGACCTGAGCGTGGCCGAGGTGGCGTTCCGGCTTCGCTTCGAGGATGCCTCGTACTTCGGGCGGCTGTTCCGCAAACGTGTCGGGCGCACGCCGCTGGAGTACCGGCAGTCCGCCTGACGGACGGGTACCAGCCGGGGCCGGAATCGTCCGGTTGCAGAAACGCGTACGGCGGTACCTTTGCGGCATGTATTTCTACGCCTTACTGGCCCACTCGTACCTGCGCTGGGCCGTGTTGCTGAGCCTGTTACTTGCCCTGGCCCGGGCTGTTGCCGGACTTTCGTCGGGTAGTCGGTACTCGAAAGTCGACGCGGTCGCCCGCACGCTGGCCGTCACCACGACGCACACGCAGGTACTGGTTGGTGCGGGATTGTACTTCATTAGTCCGTTGGTGACGTACTTTCTCAGCCAACCCGTCAAGCGCACGCTCCCGCTCGAAATCTGGTTTTTCGCCGCCGTACACGTGACGCTGATGCTGACGGCGGTCGTGGTGCTAACGATTGGCTCCTCGCTGGCGAAGCGGGCCGCGACCGACCAGGAAAAATTCCGTCTCACGGCGACCTATTTCGGCGCGGCGCTGTTGCTGATTCTGATCGCGGTACCCTGGCCGGCCTCGCCGCTGGCGGCGAGGCCGTGGTTTCGTTGAATTCTGTTTTCCGATTTTCAGTTTTGTCACCCGCCGGACGGCCCCGCCGGGCTTTCTGGTCCGCCCAACCTAGTACGTGGGGCCGCCCGACGGGACGCTTTCAATAAAACCAATGCACTTCCTCACCACCCAACTCGGCCGCCTGCGCCTGCTGGCCTTCATCGAAGGCGTTTCGTTCCTCGTCATCCTATTCGTGACGATGCCGCTGAAGTATCTCTACGCCACGCCCGGCCCAAACAAAGTGTCGGGCCTGATTCACGGCTTGCTGTTTTTGCTCTACGTGCTGGCCGTGATTCAGGCGAAAATCGAGTGGCGCTGGTCAGGGCGGAAAATGGCGCTGGCACTGTTGGCGTCCATCATCCCGTTTGGGACCTTCTGGGCCGATGCCAGGCTATTTCGGCATCCCGAATCCCAAAATTCGTGAAAACCACGACACTACGTAACTGGCTTGGCTTCGCGCTGTTCGGACTGGCGCTCTGGTTTTTCGGGAATCTGTACGAAGAAATTGTGCTGATGCCGAACTGGCTCGTGGCTTCGCTCGACACGCTGCGGGCGTACAACCGGTACTACGCCGTCGTTATTCAGTACCACTACTACGTGCCGCTGACGCAGTTGGCCGTTTTCGTGGTGACCTGGCTGGCCTTCAGCCGCCGCGCGGCGGAACTGGGATTACGTCCGTACCTGCGCCGGGCCGCCTGGGGTGGCTGGATTGGTCTGGCGCTGACGGCGCTGATCGTGCTGAATCTAAACCTGGACCTATTCATTGGCGAACTGCGTCTTTCGGCGGCTGACGCCCATCGACTAGGCGGGTACTGGTTGATTGGAAATGCGTTACGTTTAGTCAGTGTAGGTTGGGCGCTTTGGAACACATTGCGGGCCTTGTTATCTATTCCCAGACCAGTTCAGAACGAGTAGGAGTGGTAAGGGTTTAAACTAAGAAAGTCTATGATTTTTATTTAAAAATGAACTGACGCTGTTTTGTTGAACCACATAAAATATATATTTTATAAAAATGTATAAAAACTAATCAGTAATCCAAAAAAGTAGTACCTTGCCCGCGTCAAACTCGTCAGAAATTTACGACGCCTCCACCTCAAAATCGTTCCGTTTTCGAGTACCCCTCCGCGTCGCGCCCATTCGGGCACGATCGGAATTGACGTCGATGTCGCACAGCACCGATGGAGCCATCAGTTTGATTAGGGACCGGAAAAATACAAATGGTACTTCTGCCATACGGAATTGAAAGTACCCCATTTGGCATTCAATTTCTTCAATTTGGGCTTTCCGCTCGTCCGACGTTTTGTGCCGTTCCTCTAAAAAAGTAAAGAAACTGAGAGCCTGATGAAAGTTTCCGTAGTTTTGCCCCACTAAATGACGAGCAAAAAACGACTGTGGAACTGAAGGACCGGATTTTACAGAAGGCAGAGCAGCTCTTCTTTCGGGTCGGGGTGAAGAGTGTGACAATGGACGACATCGCCCGCGAGTTGGGCGTCTCGAAAAAGACGATCTATCAGCATTTTCCCGACAAGGACGAGATTGTTTACCAGACTGTCGTGCAGGAAATGGTGAAGGACCAATGCGAGTTTGAAGCCCTGCGCGATGGTCAGTACAACGCCATCGAACGCATCATGCACGGAACCGAAATGATGCGCCAACAATTTGCCGACATGAATCCTTCGCTGATTTACGACGTCCAGAAGTACCATCCGCGGGCCTGGCAGGTGTTTCAGCAGCACAAGCACGGCTTTATTCTCAACGGCATCCGCGAAGAATTGCGGCAAGGCATTGCCGAAGGGCTGTTTCGGGATGACCTCGACATCGAGGTGATCGCCCGGCTGCGACTGGAGCAGATCGAGCTGGGATTCAACCACCAAGTGTACCCGTCGAACCAGTTTACGCTGGTGCAGGTGCAACTGGCCTTTGCTGACCACTTTGTGCGGGGCATCGTCACCGAAAAAGGCTTGGTGCTTTACAACGAGTACCTGCGTGCCCCTTCCACCATTCCCCAACTTCCCAAACCCCAGTACACATGAATCGTCACTACGCCGCATTCGCCGCACTGCTGCTGCTGGCCGGGCGGGCCGTGGCCCAGGATCCCGCCCCAACAACGCCTGCCAACCCGCCCACGACCGCCACGCCGGGCGTTACCACGCCGGGCGTTACCACGCCGGGCGCTGCCACACCGGGCGCTGCCACACCGGGTGCCTTCACGCTGAAGGAAGCCGTTGACTACGCCGTTAAAAACAACCTGAACGTCTCGAATTCACAGATCGACATCGCCAGCGCGAATGACCGGGTCAACGAGCTGAAAGCTACGGGACTGCCGCAGGCCAGTCTGGCGGGCGGCTTTTCGCACACGATCAAGGTTCAGCCGTTTTTCGCACCGCCGGGCCAGTTGTTCGGCCCGCCCGACCCGAGCGCGCCGCCCGCAGCACCGACCGATCAGGAACTGGTTTTTGCCCTGGGCGGGGTGCGGTTCAACTCGAACCTGACGGCCTCGGTGAGTCAGTTGCTGTTCAGCAGCTCGTACCTGATTGGGTTGCAGGCGGCCAAGTCGTACCGCGAACTGGCCACGAAAAACCTGAACGCCACCAAAATCACGACCGCCGAAAACGTGACGAAGGCGTATTACAACGTGCTGGTCAACGAAGAGCGGCTGAATTTGCTCGTGGCGAACGTCGGACGCCTGGATTCACTGCTGCGCGACACGCGGGCGCTGAACGAACAGGGCTTTGTCGAAAAACTCGACGTGCAGCGGCTCGAAGTGCAGTCGAACAACCTGAAAACCGAACGGCAGAACGTCGAGCGATTGCAGGAACTGGCCCTGGTACTGCTCAAATTCCAGATGGGGTACCCGCAGGACCAACCGATTGAACTGAGCGAGAAACTGGCCAAACTCGATTTTTCGGAAGCCTACGTAACCGACGTGGTGCGACCCTTCGACTACGCGAACCGGATTGAGTACTCGACGCTTCAGACCCAGCGGGCCTTGCAGGAACTCGACGTGAAAAACGTGCGCAAAAGCCTCCTGCCGACCGTTTCGCTTTCGGGCAACTACGGGTACTACAACGGTCGGATGACAATTGGCCGGTTCATCACGCGTCCCTGGTTTCCGGCGGGTACCGTGGGGCTGAACGTCAACCTGCCGCTTTTCGACGGCTTCGCCCGGCGATACAAGCTGGCCCAGTCGCGCAGTACCCTGCTCAAAGTCGACAACAGCCTGAACCTGCTCCGCCAAAGCATCGACCTCGAGCTTTCGCAGGCGCAGATTCAACTCCGCAACTACTGGTACTCGCTCCAGGAGCAGAAAAAGAACCTTGATCTGGCCGACGAGATCTTGCGCGTCACGCGCATCAAGTACAAAGAAGGCGTGGGGTCGAACATTGAGGTCATCACCGCCGAAACCTCGTTCCGCGAAGCGCAGACGAATTATTACACGGCCCTCTACAACGCCATCCTGGCTAAAGTCGACCTCGACAAGGCCACCGGGCGGTTGTTCACTGAATAAATTCCTACCCAACGTTTTCCCGAATCATGAAAACCTACCAACTTATTCTCCCGGCTCTGTTCCTGGCTGCCTGTGGCGGAGAAGCCAAAAAAACCGGTGTAGCCGGTCAGCGCGAGGAACTGGCCGAACTCAAAAAACAGCAGATCGAGGTTAACGCCAAGATTAAAGCCCTCGAGGGCGAACTGGCCAAGACCGACCCGCAAGCCGCTGCCGCCGCCAAAGTGAAGGCCGTGACCGTGACCCCGCTGGCCGCGAAAACCTTCGAGCATTTCGTGGAAGTGCAGGGTACCGTCGACGCGAAAAACAACGTGCAGGTCAGCCCGAAATCGGGTGGGCAGGTGACGGCCGTGTACGTCAAAGAAGGCGACAACGTGGGCGTAGGTACCGTGCTGGCGAAGGTGGACGACGCCATCCTGCGCGAGTCGGTCGAGGAATTGAAAACCCAGCTCTCGCTCGCCACGACGACCTACGAAAAACAGGCCAACCTTTGGAATCAGCAGATCGGTACCGAATTGCAGTACCTCCAGGCCAAGAACAACAAAGAAAGTCTGGAAAAACGCCTCGCCACGCTGAACACCCAGTTGAGCCAGTCGCGGATTACCTCGCCCATCGCGGGCGTTGTGGATCAGGTGAACGTGAAGGTTGGGGAGTCGGCCATGCCGGGCATGGGCATTGCCCGTGTCGTGAACCTGAGCAGCCTGAAAGTCGTGGCGAAAGTGGCCGATACCTACTCGGGTACCGTCAAGCGGGGCAGCGAGGTACTCATCAAATTTCCCGACACCAACAAAGAGTACCGCGCCCGCGTGAATTTCGTCGGGGCCACGGTCGATCCGTTGAGCCGGACTTTCACCATCGAAGCGCCGCTGCCGGGTACGAAACAACTGAAGCCGAACCAGTTGGCGCAGGTACAGATCAACGACATCAAAAAGCCCAACGCACTGGTCATTGACCAGAACCTCGTGCAAAATACCGAACGCGGCCAGATCGTCTACGTCGCCGTGACGGAAGGCAACCAGAAAGTAGCGCGCGCCAAGACGGTCAAGCCCGGCCTGAGCTACAACGGTCAGGTGGAAATCACCGAGGGCCTTCAAGCCGGGGACGTGCTCGTCACGGAGGGCTATCAGGAACTCGTGGACGGACAGCCGATCAGTTTTTAAGGAACGTTGTTCGATGTTCGTTGTCCGATGTTCATTAACGAAATCGGTAACAAACCTCGAACAACGAGCAACGAACATCGAACAACGATTTAAGGTATGAAACCCGAACACATCAAGACGCTGAGTTTCACCAACTGGTGCGTGGAGAATCGGACGACGATCTACATCTTCACGTTCATCATCACGCTGGCGGGGTACTACATCTACTCGTCGCTCCCCAAGGAGCAGTTTCCCGACATCAAGATTCCGCAGGTGTACGTCAACACGGTGTACTTCGGTACGGCCCCGGCGGACATCGAAAACCTGATCAACAAGCCCATCGAGAAGCAACTCAAGTCGCTCTCGGGGGTGAAAACGGTCAGGTCGAACGCGCTGAACGACGTCTCAGTCATCCTGGTCGAGTTTCTACCCGACGTAACCTCGGAGGTGGCCCTCCAGCGCGTCCGGGATGCCATCGACAAATCGAAGCAGGATTTACCACAGCAACTCGATGCCGGTCCGACGGCCCAGAACGTGGAATTTTCCGAATTCCCGATCATGAACGTCAACCTGGCCGGCGATTACCCGCTTCAAAAACTGAAGGACTACGCCGAAGACTTGCAGGACGAAATGGAAGGTCTGCCCGAAATCAGCCGGGTGGACATCGTCGGGGCGCTCGAACGCGAGATTCAGATCAACGTCGACCTGCCCCGGATGCAGGCGGCGGGGCTAAGTTTCTTCGACATCCAGTCGGCCGTGCAGGGCGAGAACATCAACATTTCGGGTGGGGATCTGAACGTCGACAACGTACGGCGGACGCTCCGCGTGAAGGGTGAATTCTCGGACGTGAAGCAGATGCAGGACCTGCAAATCCGTACCTCGACCGGCGCGACGGTTCGCCTCGGCGACGTGGCCGAGGTGGTCGACAGCTACGAGGAACGCCAGGATTTTGCCCGGTTGGACAACAAATCGGTCGTCACGCTGAACGTCATCAAGCGGGCCGGGGCCAACCTGATTTCGGCGTCGGAATCGATTGAGAAAATCATTGACGAATCGAAAGACACCCGCTTCCCGCAGGGTTTGCAGGTGAAAATCACCGCCGATCAGTCGGAGCGGACGAAGGCCGACATCCACGACCTGGTCAACACGGTCATCCTGGGTTTCATCTTCGTCGTGCTGGTCCTCATGTTTTTCATGGGCGTCCGCGACGCGATTTTCGTCGGGTTGTCGGTGCCGCTGTCGGCGCTGGTGGCCTTCGTCTGTTTTCCGCTCGTGGGGCCGCTGATTGGCCAGACGTTTACGCTCAACACGCTGGTACTCTTCGCGTTTCTGCTGGGACTGGGGATTGTCGTGGACGACGCCATCGTGGTCATCGAAAACACGCACCGGCTCTTCAATCAGCATAAGGATTGGGACATCAAGCAGGCCGTGAAAGCTGCCGCGGGCGAGGTGTTCATTCCGGTACTCTCGGGTACCCTGACGACGATCGCACCGTTTTTCCCGCTGCTGTTCTGGCCGGGCATCGTGGGCGAATTCATGAAATTCCTGCCCATCACGCTCATCATTCTGCTGTTTGCCTCGCTGTTCGTGGCGTACGTGATGAACCCGGTTTTTGCCGTGACGTTCATGAAGCGGCACGACGAAGAGCACGGAGCCGACGTGCAGCGGAGCCACTGGAAGGAACTCCGCCGCCCGACCATCGCGCTGGTGGTACTGGCTGTGGTGGGGTACTTCATCGATCGCGGCGTGGGGAATTTCTTCGTGTTTCTCCTGCTGATTTACTACTTCAACCACTTCATCCTGACGCCGAAAATTCTGGTACCCTTCCAGGAAAAGGCGCTGCCGAAACTGCGCAACGGGTACCGGCGGTTGGTGAGTTGGGCGATTACGGGCAGTCGGCCCGTGTTCATGGTACTCGGGGCCGGGGGCTTGCTGGTACTGGCCTTCGTCGTGACGGCGATTGTTCAGCCGAAAGCGGTATTCTTCCCCAGCGGCGAACCCGACTACATCTACGTCTACAACGTGATGCCGGTGGGTACCGACGCCCGCGTGACCGACGCGACGACGAAGGAAATCGAGAAGCGGGTTTTCAAAACGCTGAAGGACAACGACGCGACGGACATCGTCAATTCGGTCATCTCGAACGTGGGCAAAAACGCGGGTGACCCCTTCAACCCCGACCGCTCGGACACGCCACACAAATCGAAGGTGACGATTGCCTTCAACAAAGCCACCGAACGCCACGGCATCCTGACGAGTGAACTGCTCGAAAAAGTCCGCGCCTCGTTGCAGGGCATTCCGGGTACCGAAATTTCGGTGGAACGGGAAAACAACGGTCCGCAGACCGGGAAGCAGATTCAGATTGAAATCGCCGGGGAGGAGTTTGCCCAGTTGCAGCAACTCGAAAAAGAATTCCGCGCCAACGTGAAGGACGCGGGCATCGAGGGCATCGACCAGTTGAAATCCGACCTGGTGACGAACAAGCCCGAAATCATCGTGCAGATCGACCGCGAGAAGGCGCAACGCGAGGGCATCAGCTCGCAGCAGATTGCCGGGGCGGTGCGGACCTCGTTGTTTGGGTTGGAAATCAGCAAATTCCGCGACGCGAAAGACGAGTACCCGATCATGCTCCGCCTGCGGCCCGACGACCGCAGCCAGATCGAGCGGCTCCTGAGCCAGAACGTCGTGTACCGCGACATGAACCTCGGCGGACAGCTCCGGCAGGTACCGCTCTCGTCGGTGGCCGACATCAGCTACTCGACGACATTCAGCCAGATTAACCGCAAAGACCAGGAGCGCGTCATCACGCTCGGCTCCGACATCGTGCCGGGGGCAAATGCCAACGAAATCAACCAGCAATTGGTGGGCGTCATCGAACAGATGGAAGTTCCCAGCGGCTACGCGATTCGCCTCGGCGGCGAGCAGGAAAGCCAGCAGGAAACCATCGACTTCCTGTCGGTGGCCTTCCTCGGGGCGGTACTCCTGATTTACCTGATTCTGGCGACGCAGTTCAACTCGACCGTCAAGCCGCTCATCATTTTCAGCACCATCGTGCTTTCGCTGATTGGGGTACTGCTGGGCTTCGCGCTATTCGATCAGACGTACTCGTTCGTCATGTCGGGCGTGGGGATTTTTGCCCTGGCCGGGATCGTGATTAAAAACGGGATTCTGCTCATCGAATTCACCGAAGAACTCCGTGACCGTGGGTACGGGCTGAAAGAGGCCATCGTCGAAGCGGGCGGCATTCGGATGACGCCGGTACTCCTGACGGCTTCGGCCGTGGTACTCGGATTAATTCCGCTGGCCTTCGGCGTCACCATCGACTTCGCCAGCTTCTTCTCGAACCTCGACCCGAACCTGACCATCGGCGGCGACAGCGCCGTGTTCTGGAATACCCTGGCCTGGACGATCATCTACGGCGTTATTTTCTCAACGGTCCTGACGCTCGTCGTCGTGCCGTGCATGTACTACCTCAGCGAGCGCGTGCGGGAGCGGTTCATCGGCAAACGCGCCGAGCGCGAGCCGCAGCCCGAGCCCGAGTACTCGCAGGCGTAGGATTTGGTGAAAAGCAAAAAGCCCCGGCTGAATCCAGCCGGGGCTTTTTTTGTGCTTGGTGGTGCGTGCTTGGTGCTTCGTGATTCTGGAGAAATTTATACTAAATCAAATTTATGGTGACGTACCCCTGATTCTTAGCGAGGGACTTAAGTTCCTCGCTAAGAATTCGTTGCCCTGAACAGGTACGCCATCTCAGTGGTGAATGAGTATTACAAAGCACCAAGCACGAACTACCAAGCACCACCTTACCCCCGATACGCCGGGGCAAACTCTCGCTCGGCAAACTGCTCCAGCGTCGTCGGTGTCGTGTTTTCGGGGGTGCGTTTGAAATCATCGAAGTAGTATCCCGAGTTCATGCCGTTGAAGAGTTCGTTGTAGCCATCAGCAATGGTTTCGGGAATGCCCACGCCCATCATGCCCTGTTTAGCCTGTTCGGGGGTGAAGGGTACGTACTGAATGTCCTGCCCGATGGTTCCGGCCAGAATCGCCGTGGCTTCGGGAAACGTGTAGTCGGCGGCTCCGCCCACGTACTCGACCGAGTGCCCCGTGAAATCCAGCGCCAGCAAGTGCCGCGTGGCGACTTCCGCGATGTCGGCTGTGTGCGTCAAGGCCACTTTTACGTCGGGCCGGAGCGCGTAGCCCTGAATGCCCATACCCTTCATCATGCCGATGTTGGCCAGGAAGTTTTCCATGAAAAAGCCGGGGCGCAGGTTGAGTACGTTCAACCCTTCGACCCCTTCCAGCGCCTGCTCCAACTCGCCCAAGCCGCTGACGGGTCCGGCGCCGTCGGGTACCAGGTGCGCACCCATTGAGCTGAGTACTACCGCATGCGTCACGCCCGAATCGCGCAGGCCGTTGACAAAACTCTGCGTGATCTCGCGCTGGAAGGCCCGCCAGTCCGTCACGTCCCACTTCGGCGGGATGACGAGGTACACGGCCTGCGCACCCTGGAAGGTTTGCTTGACGAAGTCGGCGTCGGCCAGATCGCCAAGGGCAGCTTTCGCACCTTTTTCGACGAGCGGTTGCATGTGCTCCGCGCTGCGGCTGACGACGGTGACGGATTTACCTGCTTCAAGCAGGGCTTCGGCGATGTGCTTGCCGGTGTGTCCGGTAGCTCCGGTGATGACGTACATAGAAAATGAAAGTTAAGTGAAACATAAAACATACAAAATGGTATGTGGCCGCGTAAAAAAAATTACGCGTCCAGCGTCTGAGTGTAATCGAGCAGTTGGCGGATGACCATTTCAAACACCGCCCGGCTCTGCATGACCTTGGCCTTACTGAACCCGCCGTCGATGCTGGCCAGGATGAAGTACGCCGCCTGCGTCGGGTTGAGATCCGTGCGGAAGGTACCCGCCAGTTGGCCGTTTTTCAGTCCGGTCTCAATCTGCTGTTGCATCCCCGTCGTCACGCGGCGAAGGCGAGTACGGAAGCCCTCGTCGAGTGGACTCATTTCCTGCGTCAGATTGGCCAGCGAACAACCCAGACGCGCTTGCTCATCGGTCGGAACAAAACGCAGGTACCCCCGGAGCGTGTCCCGAAGCACGGCAGCATGGTCCGTTTCGACTTCGGCAAAGGACTTCCAGATGCTGAGGTAATCGCGCGCCAGCAACTCATCGACCACGGCGTAACCCACGTCCCACTTCGTCGGGAAGTGGTGGTAGAGCGCGCCTTTCGTCAGGCCCATGTTGGCCACGACCTTGTCGGTCCGCACGCCCTGGAAGCCATACTTCCGCATGGCGGCGTAATTGCGTTCGAGGATTTCGGTTCGGGTATCGGCCATGATGTGGGCAAAGGTAAGCGTACCTTTTGGTATGTAAACTGAATTGGCAAATTTTTTTAATCATTACGAGTGGATGGATTAGGCAATCCGTCCTACAACACTTACGGAAACACGGCGACCAGCTCGATTTCAATCAGCAACTCCGGTCGCACCAGCGCCGCCAGCCCGAGCGTCGAGCGGGTGGGTTTCGTCGGGTTTTCCTTCGTGCCGAAGTAATGCGCGTAAGCATCGAAAAAACCCTGGTAATCGTGTTTGCCATCTTTTTGCGGGTCGGGTGCGACGTAGACGCGGAGCATGAGCACGTCGCGGAAGCTCAGTCCGTTGCGTGTGAGCACTCCTTCAAAATTTTTCAAGATGCTCAACGCCTGGGTTTTGGTGTCGCCGTAGCGGGCGGGCGAATTCGGGGCGGCGGTACTGTCGGCGACCGAAGCCACGACGCCGCTCGTCCAAAGCAGGCGCTTCCCCGCCGGGATGACGGCCCCGGCGGAGATGGGCGAAGCTGGGGTACCATAAAATTGCACGGTTTGCGCGGAAGCGGTACCCGCCAGCGTCAGGCCAACCAGAAGGAGCAGGGTTTTCATTGATGGAGTTTTTGTAGCTTTTCCACAGAAAATGGTACCAAGAATTGATTCGGCAAACGCCGATTCGGTTTAGCGAAAAATAGGCCGTAGTTCGTTTGGAATCAACGATTTCCGGGTTTTAACTTCCGATTCCACCCCTTCGCTTCCCTCCTCATGAATCGCCGACATTTCCTCCAGCAAACCGGCTTGGGTACGCTTGCGCTGGCTTCGGGCGGCGTGGCCGCCTGCACGAGCCCGCGCACCGGCTTCGCCGACCGGCATTTTCACATCAACCGCGGGGTGCACCAGATTCCGAAGGTGCGGATTTCGATGGACCGCATCATCAAGGAAACCGTCGGGTTGCGACCGTTCCGCGCCAGCGGCCCGCGGCTCGACGTCGAAATGCTCGATAAAAAGACGATTGTTCACAACTACGGCCACGGCGGTAGCGGCTGGTCGCTTTCGTGGGGTACCGGAAACATTGCCCGGCAAAACGTGCTGAAAACCGGCGAGAAGCGGGTGGCGGTACTCGGCTGCGGTACCGTCGGCATCGCCACGGCGCGACTGCTCCAGGAAAGCGGCTGCGCGGTGACGATTTACGCAAAAGACCTGCCGCCCAACGTCACGAGCAACCTCGCGACGGGTACCTGGTCGCCCGCCAGCCGGGTCTGCGACCCGAACGTGGCGAAACCCGATTTCCAGAAAACCTGGGAGGAAGCCACGCGGTACTCGTTCGGGCGGTTTCAGTTCATGCTCGGGATGAATGACATTGCCTGCTGGGGCGAGGAGTACTACGTCTACGACGAGCCGCCGCCGTCGGTGCAGATGCGCGTCAGCCCGGCAATGGCGGCTTCGGGCGGCGAGGCCTACGAGGTACCCGGCCTGCTGCCCGAACGCGTGATGCTCTCGAAAAAGGAGCACCCCTTCGGCGCGAAGCGATTCGTGGGGCGGCGGGCCAACCTACTCTTCAACATTCCCAGCTACCTGCACCACCACCTGAACGACTTCCTGTTGTTTGGCGGTAAGGTGAAAATTGGGGAAATCAAGCGGCTGGAAGACATCGACGCCCTGCCCGAGCGCGTCGTCGTGAACTGTCTGGGCCTGGGCGCGAAGGCAATTTTCAACGACGACGAGTTGACGCCCGTCTCGGGACAGCTTTCCTGCCTCATCCCGCAGACCGACGTGCAGTACAAACTTTTCACGAGGGGGGCCAACTTCGTTGCGCGCAAGGACGGCATTTACCTCGGCAGCAACGGCATCGTCGGCAACTGGGATACCACGCCCAGCCGGGAGCAGACGGAACGGGTAGTTGGCATTTTGCAAAAGCTGATGGAAGAAATGCGCGGGTAGAACGGAGGGGTTATACGCAAGCGTTTCATTTTCAATGGGTTGAAAGCTCGTTCGGAACGAGTTGGGGCAAGAACTGCCCAAAAGCACCCAGACCTACCGCACTATTTTGTACGCGAAGGAGACTCTACCGAATTGGAACAGACTTTTGCCTAGAAGGCGTAGCGAATCGATTTGGAGTTACCAAGTCGATTCGTGGTTTACCAGCAACAAACCATTCAATGCCATGCGCAAGTCCATTCTGGGGGGCCTCGCCCTCGTCGTAACCCTGCTGACGGGAACCGTCGGTACGTCTTTCGCCCAAACGACCCCGACGACACCTCCGTCAACGGGAACGCCTTCGTCGACCAGTACTTCCACTTCATCGGCCCAGGGCGGGGGTGATTTGGTCGCTTCGGCTAGCCAATCGCCCGATCACTCCACGCTTGTCTCGGCGCTGCAAGCAGCCGGATTGGCCGATCGGGCAAAAGGAGCCGGGCCGTTTACGGTGTTTGCGCCCGAAAATAGCGCATTTGAGAAGCTGCCCTCGGGTACGCTCGATCAACTGCTCCAACCGACCAACAAGCAAAAGTTGCAGGCCATCATCGCCGGGCACGTCGTGCAGGGCAACGTGATGTCGACGGATTTGAAAGACGGCCAGAAAATCAAAACCGTCACGGGAGAAACGCTGACCGTACGGATGCAGGGCAGTTCGGTACAGATTGTCGATGGCAAAGGCAACGCCGCCACCGTCACCAAACCCGACCTGAAGGCGTCGAATGGCGTTGTCCACTCGATTGACGCCGTACTCATGCCGGGGAAAGGCATGTAAGTTTGCGAGCAAACCGCGTACGTCGCCCGCCCGATACTTCGGGCGGGCTTTTTTGTATTCATTCCGTAGCTTGCGAAACGCACCTAGTCGTTCACCTCCGCACTGATTAGTACCATGCACCGCACCTGCCTGCTTTCTTTCTGTCTCCTGCTGACCGAATTGGCTTTCGCCCAACCCAAGACCGAAACCGGTACCGCGGGCAACCCCGTTTTTCCCGGCTGGTACGCTGACCCGGAGGTGGCGATTTTTAAGAAACGGTACTGGATTTATCCAACCTACTCCGACGCCTTCGACCGGCAGGTCTACTTCGACGCCTTTTCCTCGCCCGACCTTGTCACCTGGACTAAGCACCCGCGCATTCTCGATACCACGGCCGTGAAGTGGGCGCGCCGGGCGATGTGGGCACCGGCGGCCGTTGAAAACGGCGGGAAGTACTACCTGTTTTTCAGCGCCAACGACGTGCACGAGGGTGAAATCGGTGGCATCGGCGTGGCCGTAGCCGACCGGCCCGAAGGTCCGTTCCGGGATTACCTCGGCAAGCCGCTCATCGGTACCATCATCAACGGCGCGCAGCCCATCGACCAGTTCGCTTTTAAAGACAAAGATGGGCAATGGTACCTGCTGTACGGCGGCTGGAAACACTGCAACATCGCCCGGCTGAAAGCCGATTTCACCGGCTTCGAGCCGTTTTCAGATGGTACCACCTTCCGCGAAATTACGCCCGAGGGGTACGTCGAAGGGCCGATGGTGTTTGTGCGAAAGGGCAAGTACTATTTCATGTGGTCGGAAGGTGGCTGGACGGGCCCGAATTATTCCGTTGCTTACGCCGTGGCTGATTCGCCCTTCGGACCGTTCCGACGTGTCGGGAAAATTCTCCAACAGGACCCGAAGGTCGCGACGGGCGCGGGGCACCATTCCGTCCTGAACATTCCGGGTACCGACGAGTGGTACATCGTCTACCACCGCCGCCCGCTCACGGAAACCGACGGCAACCACCGCGAAACCTGCATCGACCGAATGGAATTCAACGCTGACGGCTCGATTAAGCCCGTCACGATTACGGTTGAGGGGGTGAAGGCGCGACGGTTGGAATGACCGAACCCCGTAAACGGAAAAGTTTGCCAGCTCATTGGGAGCTTTTTGACTCGTTTACCCCGCTCCGGCGATTGTATGCGGTATCTTTCCTTGCATTTAGCTTCATTTCCGTTTTTTTACAGAGCAAATCACCCAGGTTTGACTCAGTCATCGCGGCACACGGTTCGGAAGTTTAGCGGAACGGAAGAGCGAAGCCGCCCGTGATCAGGACATTCCAGTTAAGCTTTCCTTAACCCACCAACTCGTTAATCGAACCGCCCAGCTTTCTGGGACACGTTCAAAAAAAGGCAGCAACCCGCGGGGCTCGCTGCCTTTTTAGTGAAACCTCATCCTCGGACACTACGCGTTGCAAACACGGGTGAGCGCAGGGCTTGAATCAGTCGAGGATACTGGTTATTCGGTGGTGCTGACGGGAGACGGAGCAATGACCATTAACCTCCTCAGACCTCTGATTTTTATTCGTTCGCTGATCAGCCATTTCGCCAGTAGCCCTGCCGCAATCAACGAACCGCTTAGGAGTACGGCTTCGCTTCGGAATTGACCTGAGTTCAGTACGTCCAACAGCAGGTACCCTACACCCGTGACGGGCAAAATCGTTTTGTATTTAAACCGCAGGAGGTACCAGATTCTGGTTTTGTCGTCGGCGTACAAGTCAGAGATTTCGCCTGGATCGAGTTTCCATCCGTTGAACACAAGTAGGCTATCTTCAAACCCGCGGATGCGCTCCGTCCGTTTCGTTTTGTCGCCTTTCACCCGAAACGAAAGCACGTCACCGACCTGATAACGGGCTTGTCGGTACCGATTTTTTTGAAAAAGAAGGTACGATTGGCCGTAAACCCCGGAAGACAAACTCGCGAACAGTACGTAGAGCAGGAGGTACTTCATTGCGTTGCATTTGCCGTTTGAAAAGGTCCCTAACTCACTTCCCCCCCAGCCACCCTTCCGGGTTCATCCGGCTGGTATTCCGCCAGACCTGGAAGTTGATTTCGGCCCCGCCTTCCTTGTCGGGCATGGCCGCGCCGATGGTCTGCCGGGCCTTGACGGCCTGACCGGTACCCACCGAAACCCCCGTGAGCTTGGCGTAGACCGTGAAAAATTCCCCGTGCTGAATCGCCACGACGGTACCCATGCCGGGCAGGGACGTCACGTCGCGGACGATGCCGTCGTACACCGCCCGGACGGGTTCGCCGGGGTTGGTCGAGATGTCGACGCCGTGATTTTCGGTCATGATGCCCTTCAGGACCGGGTGCGGGCGCAGGCCGAAGCGTTCGGAGATGTACCCCGAGCGGACGGGCCAGGGCAGCCGATTTTTCGAGGCGGCAAACGACGAGGCCAGCGTGGTCTCCTCCGGGGTCATCGCGATTTTGTTTTTCGAGACGGCGGGCGCGGCGGCGGCTTCGGCCTTCATTTCGGCCTTCACTTCCTCCTTCACGGCCTCCTCGACCTTCGCCACTTTTTCCTCGGTTTCGGCCTTCACTTCGGCTTCGGGTTTCCCGGCGGCTTTGGCGGCGGCTTCTTCGGCGGCAATTTTGGCTAAGCGTTCCTTCCGGGCCTGTTCCTCGCGGGCGAGGCGCTCGGCGCGTTCGCGGGCGGCTTTTTCGGCGGCGGCGCGCTCGGCTGCCCGGCGGATTTCCCGCTCGATGACCGCGCTGATCTGGTTGTTCAAGCGCGCTACGGCTCGTTTTCGCTCGGTGAGTTCGGCGCTGAGCTGCGCTTCCTGTTGGCTCAGTTCCTGCACCACCTGCGTCTGCTGGTCCTTGACGGTTTCGAGTTCTTCCGTCTGCCGTACCTGGGCTACCAGTACCTGCTGCTTGTCCTGCTGCTTGCGCTGAATGCTGGTGCGTTTGGCCAGTAGCTCGCCGCGCACTTCCTCGATCTGCTTCGCCTGCGCGCGGCGGGCGTCGCTGTACTGCCGGAGGTACCGGTAGCGCATCACGAGGGCGTTGAAGTTGGGGGCCGAAAACAGGAAGCTGAGTTTGTTGTACGAGTTCGAAGTTTTCGAGGCGGCGTAGACCATCGAAGCGTACTCTTTTTTCAGTTTTTTGAGGTCGGCGGCGAGGTTGGTCGAGGCCACGGCCAGTTCGTTTACCTCGACGTTGAGCAGCGATAAATCGCGGTTGAGCAACTGAATCTGCTTCGTCTGCGTCTCAATTTTCTGGTTGAGCGCCTTCAACTCGGTCAGCGTAGCCTGCTTCGTCGATGACGTGCGGCTCAGGACTTTGTTCAGCTCCGCAATCCGCGCCTGCGTTTGCTCTTTTTCCTGCTCCAACTGCTGCCGACTTTTCTGCGTTTCGGCGGGATTGGTGGCGGGTTTACGAACGGGCGTCCGGCGGCGGGCGGTGGCGGTACGGGTGGGTACCTGTTTTTTCGCGGCGGGTTTTCGGGAAGCGGTGGTGCGGGAAGTACTCCGGCGAACGGGCTGCTGGGTACGCGATTTCGAGGAAACGGCGGGGCGTTTTTGGGGCGCCGTCCGGCTCGTCGTGGTTTTTTTGGTGGGTTGCTTTTTCTTGACTTGCTGGGCGGGGGCGTTTAAGGGGAAGAGAAAAACTGCCAAAACCATCGTACCCAACAAAATCCGCAGACTTCCACAACGTGTGCCTGGACGCTCGATTGCCGCCTCCGGAGCGAGGGACTTCAGTCCCTCGCTCCGGAGGCGGATGGCGCAACGAGATTGTATGAACTTCTTCAAAAGTGGGTGGTACTTTCTTTCAATTCTTGCGCTCATACTTGGCCGGAATGCTGAACGGAAACGTCTGCGGTTCGTCGGTTAACTCCACTTTCTGGTGACGAATTTCGATGACGGTCTGGTACGGCTGGCGGTCGGTACCCGACTGCAAATCGAGCGTGATGAGGCTCGAATACGGAAACAGGACATCGTTGAGCGCGGTGAAATTGTCGAACGTCAGGTTGAGCGTGTTGTTGGTCTGCGGCTCGACGGCCTTGAGCTTGCGCAGCTTGCGGTCCTGCTTGCCAATGTAGTTGTCGACGAGCACCTTGCCCGCTTCCTGCCGGATGATGAAGTAGTCGGGGTCTTTGCTGATTTTCCGGGGCTTTTTCTTGAGCGGCACGTTCCCGACGATGATCGACTGGAGCAGGTCGTAACTCAGCTCGATGCCGTACCGGCGGCTGAGCGTCGGGTAGTCGAACTGGCTGTATTCCTTGTGGACGTTGTCGATGACCGTCACCTGATCGCGCGTGATGAGCGCCCGCGCCCCGGAGATGCCCAGTAGACTAATGTTCAGCCAGATGATCGAGTCTTTTTTGATGCGGATGTTGACGTTGGCGTTGTCAACTTTCTGATCCTTCGACCGAAACGAAATCTTCGAGCGCGAGACGAGGTACCGGAAGTCGATTTCGGCCACGTCAATTTTTTCATCCCGGCTGGTTTCGAGCGTCGCCGAATCCCGGGACGGGGGTACCGCGACGACCGTCGTCGAATCCGTGACCGGCGCGGGCAGGGGGCGATTCAGGCGCTGACGTTTGCAGGAAACCGTCAGCAGAGTACCGATCACGAGCAGCGACCAAAGCGCGGAGGAAGAGAGTTTCAACGAAGCGTTCAACAAAGGGAGAGTCAAAATTACTGCAAACTGCCCGTCGCGATTTTCCGATCGAGCACACCCGAGGTCTGGCCCATCGTTTTGGCCCGCCGCCACTGCTCCAGGGCCTTGTCTTTTTCACCCAACTGAAACAGCACGTCGCCGTAATGCTCCACGACGGTGCCGCTCACCTGCTTCGATTTCAGGGCTTTTTCCAGAAAATTCCGGGCGGCCCCGTACTGGCCCTTCGTGTAGAGTACCCAGGCGTGCGTGTCGAGGTAGGTACCGTTGTCGGGCTGGAGTGCGAGCAGTTTCGCCGAAAGCTCCTGCGCGCGGTCGAGTTTGGCCTTGCGGAGCGAGAGAAAGTAGCTGTAGTTGTTCAGCACGTGTTCGTTGGCCGGGTCGCGTTTGAGGGCTTCCTCGTACGCCTGATCCGACTTTTCGTGCTGGGCCACGCCGTTGTACGCATCGCCGAGCTGGGCGTGGATAAAACTCTGCAATTCGGGCCGAGTGGCCAGCCGCCGGGCCTCTTCGAGGGCGTCGACGGCGGGTTTGTACTGGCGCTGCATGAGGAGGGCCGAGCCGTTGGCGTACCAGAATTCGGCCTGGTTCGGAAACAGTTCGATGGCCTCCTCCGAATGCTTCACGACGCTGTCAATCTGATTCAGGTCGCCGTCGAGGCGGATCACGCGGTCCCACACTTCGTTGAGCGAACCATCCAGCCGGGCGGCACGCAGGTAGGCGTCGCGCGCCCCGGCCTTGTCGCCCTTCTGCATCAGCAAATCCGCCTGGATGACGTGCGCCTGGGGCTGATTCGGGTCGGTCTGCACGAGCGACTGCGCAAACTTGAGTGCCTGCGCCTTGCGGGCTTCTTCGGGCAGCATGGCGAGGTAGCTCGTCAGCACACGGGCTTTGGTCTGGCCGTCGAGGTTCGGGTCGGCAAAGGCCTTTTCGAGTTCCTGATTCGTTTTTTCCAGATCGCCGCGCTTTCGGTACAGGTCGGCGAGCATGATGTGCGCCTGCGCGTTGTCGGGACGGATTTTCAGAATGCGTTCGAGCCAGGGAATAGCCTGGTCGTTGCGGTCGTGGTTGAGCAGCATTTCGGCCAGATCGACCATGTACTCCACCTCGCCAGGGTCGGTGGCGATGAGTTTTTCGCTTTCCTTGATGGCCTCGTTAAACTTGTTCTGCTTGAGCAGAATCATCTGCTTCTGCCGCGTGATTTCCTCGGTCACGCCCAGCGATTTTTCGAGGCGATCGTAGGCCTTCAGCGCGTCGTCGTGTTTGTCCTGCAAGACGAAAATTGAAGCCAGTTCGATGCCGTACTCGGCGTTGTCGGGGTACCGTTGCTGGAGAATCTGGTACAGTTTAGCCGCCTCGGCGTAGTTGTGCTTTTTCTGGTACAACTCGGCCAGCAGCACGAGGTGGTACTTGTTTTCAGCGTCGAGCAGGAACGCTTTTTCGGCGAAGGGTACCGCCCGATCGGCCTGCCCAGCCTTGGTGAGTACCGTCGCCAGTGCAAACTGGATGCCTGCGTTTTCGGGGTTAAGTTGCAGGGCCTGTTCGAGCAGCGGCACGGCCTTGCCGTAGTCTTCCATGAGGAAGTACTTCATGCCATCGGTGAAGGTGCGCTCGGCTTCGGCCACCTGCCCGGAATTCGGCCGCTCGGTGCCGCGCTCGGCACCGTCGCGTTTTTTCTTTTGGGCGACGAGCGTCGTGCTCGTCAACAGGGCCAGTACCAGCCACACCCCACGCAGGGAAGCCTTCATACAAGTATCAGTTAGGCAATGACCAGGTATCAGTTTAGGAGATCGGTTGCCAATCGCCTTTTCATGGGTTCCTGATTCGTGGCCACGGCTCATTGCTATCAACGTTTCACGCCCGGATGACGTTGTAATCGCCGACGCTCAGATCGGCGCTGCGGCCCTCGACGACGGCGTGGTTGCCCACCATCGAATCGCTCAGGACGAGGTCCGTTAACCGACTGTCTTCCTGAACGATGCTGTTCCGAACGACCGACCGCGTCAGTCGCGAGCCGTTCCCTACCGAAACGTGCGGACCCAGTACCGTATTTTCGATGCGGACGTTTTCCCCGATGAACACCGGCGGAATCACGACGCTGTCGACAATCTGCGCCGACGAAGCCACCAGCGGCTGGTCGCGAATGGCTTCGAGGTACCGCTGGTTGGTCTGCACCGTCGAGGCCTTGTTGCCGCAATCGAGCCATTCGTCCACCTGACCGGGTACGAACCGGGTACCGTGCTGGCGCAGGTTTTCGAGGGCATTGGTCAGTTGGTACTCGTTGTTTTCCTTCAGGTCGTGGTCGATGAGGTACCGCAACTCGCTCCGCAGCGCCTCGCCATCGGGGAAGTAGTACACGCCGATGATGGCCAGGTCCGAGACGTGCGTTTTCGGTTTCTCGACAAAGCCCGTGATGGTACCCGCTTCATCGAGACTCACCACGCCAAACGCACTTGGATCGAGTACCTTCTGCACGACGATGACCGCGTCCTGACCCAGCGTCAGCGGCTCGTCGGCCCGAAACAGGCAGTCGGCGTAGGCTACGATCACCGGACCGTTCAGGACTTCCTCGCCGCAGAGGACCGCGTGGGCGGTACCAAGCGCCTCGTCCTGGTAACAAATCCGACCCTGCGCCCCGACGGCCCCGGCAATAGCCAGCAGCCGGGCTTCAACCTCCGCCCCAAACCGGCCCACGACGAAGGCAATCTCGTCAATCGGTTGGTTGCACAGCCGGGCGACGTCTTCGACCAGTCGCTGCACAATCGGTTTACCGGCAATCGGAATCAGGGGTTTCGGCACCGTGAGCGTGTGCGGACGCATCCGCTTGCCCATGCCCGCCATCGGGATAATCAGGTTCATGCGTACGAAAATAGAAGTCGAAAGTACGAGGGAAACGGCAGAAAGTCGTCAGTCACCCAATCGTAAGTCATAAGTCGGAATCAAAAAGGTCTCTTGCTTAGGACTTACGACTTCCCGTCGAGTTTTTTTTTAAAATTGTTGCGTCCGTCTGCGAACGAACGTACTTTTGCCCTCCCAAACGACACGGTGAAGTAGCTCAGCTGGTAGAGCATCGGACTGAAAATCCGTGAGTCGGCGGTTCGAATCCGCCCTTTACCACAAAAACCCTGCTGGAAACAGCGGGGTTTTTTGTTTGACCATTTCAACCCAACATCTGAGTTGTTCTATGGCTATTACCGATTACCACGCTCAAATTCTTGACTTCCTCGAAAACTACCGTGCAGAGCATCCTGAACAGAAACTGACCTATGCCTTCCGTGAAAAAAAAGGGAAGAAGCGCACGAACGCCACGTATCCTTTTCTGGGAAACGACGGATATATATCTGTGGGGCTGTATTGTCCCGTCGACTCGATTAACAAAAGTAGGAGTGTCAGTTTAGTCAATCGATACGATCCAAAACGCAACGAGCTTCACTCACCAACGCTTGAAATCAGCTTTCAAAGCCATTGGCTGGATGTTGAATTACACTAGGCGTTCATCAAGGCCATCGGACTGGACCAGTTTGTTCAGAAACGAGAACGTAAGTACGTGCTCGACTACACGGGCCTGCGCTGGGATGAAGCGTTGGCGCAGTTGTTAACGGTTCACAAACCGCTCATGGATGCCGTCATCCGCGCCCACGGCAAAGAGAGCGAGTACTTCGTTTCGCAGGAGGAGTTCAATCAGCGCCTGGCTGAGGTACGGCAGGGAGAGGCGAAAGACCAGTTCTGGAAATACAACCCTGGCAGCACGGTACACTGGGCACACGATCAGCAGCGCAATCAGATGGCCGTGCGATTTGACGAAGTTTCGCTCGAAGACTTGAGCCAGTACCCGACGCTCAAAGACCTCAACGAAGCCGCTGATCGAAACCCGAACTCAAATCTGACATGGCAACTCGATTTGTTCCGTTCAGCTCAGGTGGGCGATGTGGTGTTTGCTCACCAAACTAAAAACCGCGTCGATGCCGTCGGAACGATTACGTCCGGGTATCGGTATGAGGCTGGAGAGAAACGTCCGCATCAACGAAGCGTGGCGTGGGTCGCTACCCAACCCTGGGAGTATCGGCCTGACCAGCTCCCCGGTCGCCCGACGTTATTCCGCCCGGATACGTTTTCGACGCCTACGGTCGGTCCCTGGATTCTCGAACAGTACCTCACCCGCTACCCCGAGTACCGCGAACGATTCAATTCATTTGTTCAACCGACTACCTCAGCCACGGAAGAAATACTCGCCCGGACCGACCTGCCCCTCAACGTCATCCTCTACGGTCCGCCGGGTACGGGCAAAACCTACTCGACCATCGACCGCGCCGTGCAGATCGTCGGTGGGTACCAGGCCGGGGATCATGCGGCGAACAAACAACGCTTCGACGCGCTGCTCGGCGATCAGATCGAGTTCATCACCTTCCACCAGAATTATGGGTATGAAGACTTCGTAATGGGCCTGAAACCCGACATCGAAGGCGAGCAGGATGGATTGCGTTTTCGGCGGCACGAAGGCATTTTTTACCAGATTGCCCAGCGGGCGCGGCGGAATTTCGAGGAAAGTCAACGGGGCAGTGGGCTCCTGCAACGACCCTTCGCGGACGTTTTTGCCGAACTGGCCCGGCCTCTGACGGAAGGTACGGCCGAACGCATCCCGATCACGATGGCTTCGGGTACCGTATTTCACTTGACGGATGTTGGAGACCGAAGCATTGAGTTCGACAATGCCAGGGGCGTCGGGCAGCACACCCTGAGCATCGCCACGCTCCAGCGGATTTACGAAGGTCTCGAAGAGGTACGGCCCAACGGCCTGCGACCGTACTACAAACCACTCTCTGACGTGCTCCGCGAACGCGGCCGGACCGAGGCCACGCGGATACCCCGCAAAAATTACGTCCTCATCATCGATGAAATCAACCGGGCTAACATTTCGCGGGTATTTGGCGAATTGATTACGCTGCTCGAAGACGACAAGCGCCTGGGGCAGCCCAACGCACTCCAGTTGAAATTGTCCAACGGCGAGCGCTTCGCCCTGCCACCCAACCTCTACCTGCTGGGTACGATGAACACTGCCGACAAATCCATCGCCCTGCTCGACATTGCACTCCGGCGGCGGTTTGAGTTCGAGGGGCTGTTTCCGCGGTACGATTCCGACCTGCTCGCTGCGGACGTGGCGGAGGTACTCCAAAAATTGAACGCAGGGATTCATGCCCGGAAGAAATCGGCCGATTTCCTCGTCGGTCATGCGTATTTCATTGGAAAGACCGCCGACGCGTTACCGCGCGTGTTCAACAAAAAGGTTATCCCGCTGCTGATGGAGTACTTCAGTGGCCGGACCGACGCGGTACGCGAACTGCTTCGGGAGGCGGGGCTGACCGTCGTGGAAAATCGGTTGACGTTCCAACTCGAACTGCAAAATGGTACTCCAGTTGACGGAACACGAGACCTCGGCTGAACCGCTCCCACCCGGTACCGACGTGGACGGACTGCTGGCGTACCTCGATGAAGTCTGGCAAAGTCGCCTCAACTCGGACGAGTTGCTGACGGAAGAAACCTCCCGAACGCAGGGATTTCTGGAGGTCCTGCGCGGCGACCGCATTCGGGCAAAACGGTACGTGGGCTTTATCCAGTGGCAGGGGTTAACCATCGAAATCTACCCCAAGCTATTTCCCCCTGACCACCGGAACCGGGCGTTGCCGCACCTGGTCTGGTGGCTGGCGTACAGTCGTCGGGTACGCTTTCCGTTTAGTGATTTCCGTAGCGACAGTCATGCGGTTGACTGTTTTCCCGAGGCGCTTATCGCTCATTTCGCCCGCACGACGGGGCGGTTGCTGGAAAATCAGCCCTACCACCGGTACGAGGAACGTACGGAGGCCCTCACGTACGTGCGCGGGCGGCTTGACGTACCGACGTACGTACGTGACCACCTCGGCACGGGCCGCTGGCACGAAGTGACCTGCCAGTACGAGCCGTTCGTGCATGACAATCGGCTCAACCAGATCATCAAATTCGTAGCCCGGCGGCAACTGCACCAAACGCGGTTCGATGAAACGCGTCAGGAGTTGGAACGCATCCTTTTCATGCTCGACGAGGTGACCGACCGCCCCGCAACGGTGGCCGACTGCGACGCCGTGGAGCTGAACCGTTTCTTCGAATCCTACGCCGACGTACTGGCGATGTGCCGGTTTTTCCTGGCGCACCAGTTTCTCAACCTCCAGCACGACGACCAGCGGCATTTCTGTTTCCTGGTACCGATGGAAACCGTTTTCGAGGACTTCGTGTCGGGCTTTCTCGAAACTCATTTCTCGGAGCGTTTCCAGATTCAGTCCCAGGCCACGGGTTGGCTGACGAAAGAGCGGGTTTTTCAGATTCGGAACGACGTGCTGCTGACGGAGCGGGCTACGGGCCGTGTGCTGGTCATCGACACCAAATACAAAATCCGCCGTCCCGAACCCGGCGACCGAAAGGCGGGCATCGATCAAAGCGACCTGTACCAGATGATTGCCTACGCGCTCCGGCGTGGTACCGACCGGGTGCTTTTGCTGTATCCGGCTACGGAAGGCGTTGGGGTGCCCGAAGCAGCGTTTACGGTGGAATCAACCTGGCTGGGTAGTACTCAACTCCGAATCTCGGCGCTGGAACTGACGATCACCGCACCGAGTCAGGCGGATCTGGACGCGCGGATGCGGGCGCAGTTGACCCATCTGCTGGACCTGCTGATCAAAAGCTGACGACCCGATACCGCATTAACAGAAACGCCCCCCGGCCAACTGGCCGAGGGGCGTTTGTACGTCCAAAATTCGAAAGCCCTATTCCGGGTACCCCGGATTCTGGGGTTTTAAACTGGGGTTGTTGAGCAGTTCGGGTTTGGGGATGGGCAACAGCAGGTGTTTCTCCTGGAGCGGCCGACCGTTCGTACTCGGACTGACGTGCCCGACGAAGTTATTGAACCCTTTCGTTGAGAAGTCCATCACCTTCCGCGTGCGAACCATGTCAAACCAGGTGATTTGCTCGTAGCACAGTTCCCACCAGCGCTCGCGCCAGACGGCCTCGCGGAAACTGGTCTGGTTGTAGCTGCCGAGCGCCGGGGTAGTCAATTGGGCGCGGTCGCGGATGCGCTTGAAGGCATCGTAAGCGGCCTGAGTCGGGCCACCCACTTCGTTCTGCGCTTCGGCGTACGTCAGCAGTACTTCGGCGTAGCGAATCATCGGCGCGTTCAGGTGATTCTGGCGTGTGGGCGTGAGACCCGGCGCGCCAAGCGCGGTCTGATTGAAGTGTTTGAACACGTAGGGTGCGCCGAGATCAAACTTGGCCCCGGTACCGTTCGTAAAGTACGTCGTGTAAAACCAGCCTTCCTGGTCTTTGGCCCGCAGGTCGCCCGGCGTAAACGACTGGTAAAACGCGAGCGTCGGGACGGAGCTACCCGTACCGCCCGGTCCGTTGAACGTCACGGGTTTGAAGTTCGGGAAAAAGTTGTCGTACGGATTCCCGGCCACGACCGTGTTGTACTGGAGTTGGAAGAGGTGCTCCAGGCGGTTTTCCGTGGCCTCGCGGTGCACGTCGAGGTACGTCGGGAACAGGTTGATGACCGTCGGATTCGCGTTGGCGTAGGTGATGATTTCCAGCGCCTTCGCCGCGGCCAGCGTGTACGAGGCCGCGCCTTTCTGAAGGGGGAAACCCGCCATCGTCAGGTGAACTTTCGCCAGCAGCGCCTTCACGGCGGCCTGGTTCACCCGACCGCTGACGTCCATCCAGGGCAGGCCTGCGGCTTCGGCGTCGGTCAGGTCGGCCAGGATGAGTTTGTACACTTCTTCCTGCGGAGCGCGCGTGGGGAAGAAATCGTCCGACTCAATCGTTTGCGGCTTCGTTACCAGAGGTACGTCACCCCAAAGCCGCACAGCCTGGAAATACGCCCAGGCCCGCAGAAACTTGGCCTGCCCGACCACGCGCTTCGACAAGGCTTCGTTGATCAGCGGGATGGTCGGCACCTTCTCAATGACCTGGTTGGCCTGGGCGATGACCCGGTAGGTACCGTTCCACCAGTTCACGACGTGCCCCGTGTTGCCGTCGTAGACGAGGGCGTAGAGGTTGTTGAGGTCGGAATTCTGGGCTGTTTCGGTCGTGGAGGTACCCGTCATGGCTTCGAGCAGTTGCCAGTTCGACGAGAAAATTCCCGCCCCGCCTCCGATGTAGCGCATGTCGGCATATACCGAGTTCAGCGCTGATTCGGCGTGGTCCGGAATCGTGTAGAACGCGTCGGGTGTCAGGCTGGAGGGCGGCGTTTCCTTCAGAAAATCCGAGCAGCTTACCGGCGCCAGCAGGACGGCCCCACTGACCAGGATCCGTCCGATTCGTTTTAGTTTTAACAAAGAGACGTGCATGTGACGTATCGATTAAGGGTGAATTACAGGCTGATCTGGAGACCCAGCATGTAGGTCGTCGGCTTGGGGTAATCGTGCCAGATCATGCCCTGCGAGAAGGCGCTGTTGCCGCCGCCCTGGTTGGTCGGGGTCACTTCCGGGTCGGTGATAATCGGATCCTTGAGGAGCAGGAAGAAGTTCTGCACCGTGCCGTACACCCGCAGGCGGCTAATTTTGAGCCGGTTGGTCAGGGCCGAGGGGAACGTGTAGCCGAGCAGCGCGTTGCGGCCCCGCAGGAACGAACCATCGAAAATCCAGCGCGTATCGACGTTCGTGACGTACCCGGCGCGCGTATCGCGGACTTCGGCGATGGGCGTGTTCTGGTTCGTCGGCGTCCAGGCGTTCAGTACCGAGGTGTAGCTGTTGGCCAGGGCCTGGCGGTCTTCGCTGGGGTGCAGGTTCATGAGCATGACGTCATTGCCGTACATGAACTGAAGTTCGAGCGTGGCGTCGAAATTCTTGAATCGGATGGTGTTCGAGAACGTGCCCCAACCTTTCGGGCTGCCATTGCCGATGATGCTCCGGTCGGCATCGGTGATAGCCCGGTCGCCGTTGACGTCGAGGTACTTGATGTCCCCCGGCAGCATGGTCAGGTTGTTGCGGTAGCTCGTAAACTTGGCGGCTTCCTCGCGTTCGGCCTCGCTCCAAACGCCCAGACGCGTCAGGCCCCAGAACGATCCGACCGGCTCGCCGATGCGGATGATATTCGTCGGGTTGGTGAAGTTCGGACCCCCGACGTTGAAGATGTCGGCGGGCGTCGCTAGGGTGAGTACCTTGTTGCGGTTGGCCGACCAGTTGATGAGCGTGGTCCATTGAAAGTTGTTCGTCTGGACGTTGACCGTGTTCAAGGCCACCTCAAATCCTGAGTTTTCCATCGAGCCGATGTTGCGCCGGATGGTACCGTATCCGCTCGTCGTCGGGACAGGAGCGTCGAGCAACATGTCGGTCGTCAGACGGTAGTAATAGTCGGCTTCGAGGTTCACCCGGCCCTTAAACAGCCCCAACTCCACGCCCACGTCGTACTGCGCCGTTTTTTCCCAGCGCAGGTCGGGGTTTCCCAAGCGGGCAAGGCCCGTACCCGTCACGCGGGCGTCGTTGAAGACGGTCGCGAAGGTAGCGCTCAGCAAGGGCAGTGACTGGTAGGTTGGAATTTCGGAGTTCCCCGTCAGCCCGTAGCTGGCCCGCAGTTTGAGGTTCGAGATGAGCGTGTTGTCTTTCAGGAACGCTTCCTCCGACACCCGCCAGGCCACGGCCGCTGCGGGGAAGAACGCGAACTTGTTGTTAGCTCCGAACTTCGACGACCCATCGGCCCGGGCCGTTACCGTGAAGAGGTACTTGTCGAGCAGGGTGTAGTTGATGCGCCCGAAGTAGGAATTAAACGCGAACCGCTCGGCAAACGACCCTACGCCAGGGTTCGTGGCTCCAGCTCCGAGGTTGTTGAAGCCGAAATAATCGGTAGCAAAGTTGGTGACGCCTGCGTTGATACCGAAGAGGTTCGTCTCCTGCCACTCGATCCCGAGCAGGGCGTTGATGCTGTGCGACTGGCCGATCTGCTTGTTGTAGGTCAGGTAATTGCCCAGCGACCAGAACGTTTCCTTCCGGTTGGCCGTCGAGGCGTTGCCCAACTGCCCGGGGTTCAGCACGCGGGTCTGCGACTGGTTGGTTTCCCGCGTCTGGATATTGACACCCACCGTGGTGCGCAGTTCGAGGTCTTTCGTGAAGTTGATGGTGCTCGTCAGGCTACCCAGCGTGGTCTGCGTGTTGAAGATGAACCGGCGGCTCATCAAACGGTGGTACGAGCTGAACGTCCCTTCGGCAAACGGGTAGTCGCGGTTGTTGGCGAAGTTTCCGTTCTGGTACCGCACGGGCAGGAACGGAAAGTCTTCAACGATCTGCCGCGGCACGGCGTCATTGATGTCCGACAGGTTTTCCGACTGGTTGTTGTAACTCAAGGTTCCGCCGATGCGAAGCCAGCTCTTCACCTGGTCGTCGATGGTAAACCGACCCGAGTACCGCTTCATGTACGTCGTCTTGAGCAGCCCCTGGTCGTCGCGGTACCCAATGCCGAGCGAGTACTGGGTGCGCTGGTTGCCCCCACTGAAGTTCAACTGGTGGTTTTGCGACAGTGCGTTCTGCGTCGTTTCCTTCAACCAGTCCGTATCGTGGAGCGGCTTCAGGTTGGCGTCGAATACTCCTGGAAACTGGGCGCTAAAGGCCGCCCGGCGGACGGCCGGGTTCAGGTACGCCCAGCGGCCCGCTTTCCAGCCGACCGGGTCGTATTTTTCCATGTTGCGCCAAGCCAGGTCTTCGGTGTCAAGGTACTGCTGGGCGTTGAGTACCCGCGGCCGGTTCGGACCGATGGTATTAACACTGAAATCCGTGTTGTACGTCACCGAACTTTCCCCCGCTTTGCCTTTTCGTGTCGTCACGAGAACGACGCCGTTGGCCCCGCGGGCGCCGTAAATGGCCGTCGAGGAGGCGTCTTTCAGGACTTCGATCGAGACGATGTCGTTCGGGTTGATGAAGTCGATGGCGTTACTGAACTGATCTTGCGTCGCCTGCGGCAGCATGACGCCATCGACGACGAAAAGCGGGTTGTTCGAAGAGTTGATGGAACTGAAGCCCCGGACGCGGATCGTCGTGCGCCCGCCTGGACGGCCCGAGTTGTTGTTGACCTGTACGCCCGCAATGCGACCCTGGAGGGCCTGCGTCAGCGAAGGTGCCGGACGTTCCTGGAGTTCGGCCTGCTTCACCGTACCGACCGAACCCGTCAGGTCGGATTTGCGCACCGTACCGTAGCCGATGACGACCACTTCTTCGAGTTGCTTGTCATCAGCCACGAGCGTCAGATCGATCGTTGACCGACTGCCGACGGCGATTTCCTGCGTGAGGTAGCCCACCGACGAAAAAACCAGGGTACCGCCCGCGTCGGGTACGTCAATCCGGTAGCTGCCGTCGGCCGTCGTGACGGTACCGCGCTGGGTACCTTTCAGCACGATGCTGACCCCGGCGAGCGGGCTGTTGTCGTCACCCGCGGTGACTTTACCCGTGATCGGGCGGTCAAACACCGGCTTAAGCCAGGCGTGCGTGGGGCGCGGGGCGAGTTCGGTAGCCGAGGCATCGGCCAGCGAACCCAGACTCACGCAGACCGTGGCCAGTACCAGCCGCGGAACGACCGTCCTGACCCGCGTACCCACCCAGTTTGGAAGTAAGGGTTTGTGCATAGGTTTGCCTTGAGAGGCGTTTAGAGAAATTAAGATGAAGCAAAAAAGTCAAAAAACAGTGCAATAAACGTATTCCAACCTTTCGTTCAACTCGCTTCGGATAATTCTTGGATTAAATTGTTAAGAAAGAAGAAAAGAATTTTTAACGATTTGATAAACAGACGTTTTTGGCCAATTCGTGCCGAATAAAAAACCGAACGCCCCGACCGCAGAACAGCAGTCGGGGCGTAGGCGAATGGAATTGAAGAAACGCGATCAGACCCGCTTCGGGTCGGGGTGCTGCCAGGGACCGCGGTAGGCGCGGGCTAGGCGTTTGGTAGCTTCTTTGTCATCCACCACTTCGCGCTGGGCGGGATCGTAGACGAGCGGGCGGCCGAGTTCCATCGACAGGTTGGCCAGGATGCAACTGGCCGTCGAAATATGGCCCTCCTCGATGTCGGCTATGGGGCGCGAGTTGTTTTCAATCGCCTTCAGGAAATCGAGCATGTGCAGGCGCGTGGCCGGGGCGGCGTTCAGTTCGATGCGTTCTTCGCTGACGTCTTCCGGGTACTTCTCCTTTTCGTAGACGACATCCTTGTGAATTTTCTTGCCGTCCTTGCCCTCCGGAATGAAATCGTAGGCCATCGTGCTGGCCCAGAGGGTACCCTTGTCGCCGTAAATTGTCAGCGACCAGGGGTAGTCGGGATTGACCGGGGTACCCCAGGTGCGGTGCTGCCAGACGCAGTTCAGGCCGGGGTACTCAAACACGGCGTGCTGGGTATCGGAAATGTTCGATTTGCCGTCTTTCTGGACGTAAATGCCGCCCGTCGACGTGATGCGCGTGGGCCAGCCAAGTTTCAGCATCCAGCGGACGGTGTCGAGCATGTGCACGCACATGTCGCCCACGATGCCGTTGCCGTATTCTTTGAACGTCCGCCACCAACGAATGTGCGGCAGGCCGTCGTAGGGCCGCATCGGCGCGGGGCCGGTCCATTGCTCGTAGTCGAGCGTAGCGGGTACCGGCTCGGTGGGCGGGTTGCCGTTGGCGCGCATGTGGAAGTAGCAGCACATGTCGACGTGCGAGATTTTGCCGAGCAGGCCCGCGTCGACGATGTTTTTCTTGGCGTCGATCAGGTGCGGAGTACTCTTGCGCTGGGTACCCACCTGCACGACTTTGCCGTACTTCCGTGCCGCGGCGACCATCGCCTCGCCTTCGAGTACGTCGACGCTGATGGGTTTCTGCACGTACACGTGCGCCCCGGCCTTCACCGCGTCGATCATCTGCAACGCGTGCCAGTGGTCGGGGGTACCGATGAGGACGATGTCGAACTGGTTTTCGGCGAGCATTTTCCGGTAATCGCCGTAGAGCTTGGGTACTTTTTTCGATTGCTGCCGCTGGCTGACGAGTTTGGCCGCGCCGTCGAGCAGATTTTTGTCGACGTCACACAGCGCGACGACGTCCACCGGCGCGACCTGGATGAGTCGGAACAAATCGCTCTTGCCATACCAGCCGGTACCGATGAGTCCGACGCGGTAGGTTTTCTTTGGAATGAAAAAATCGGCCCCGCTGGCGCTGAGGCTGGCGAGGGCGAACGAGGCCGCGGCTCCGCGGAGGAAATCGCGGCGGTCAAGGAGGAGGGAGTTCATGAAAAATGAGGGTTCAGAGGTGAATTCGGCGGGGGTAAAGATAGGGGCTTTAACTAAAGATTGTCACGCGGAGCGGAGTCGAAGCGCCTGGTTACACGCGCTTCGACTTCGCTCCGCGTGACAATCCAACAATCAGCCACACCTCGCCACTTTCCCGCCTTTCGTCGCCAAGCCCGAGTAAACGTACGCACCGCGTGGATTTCCTCCGTAGGTTCGTCTTTCCGTCCCGAACTCCGACCCGATGCGCTACCTGTACCCGCTGCTTTTCTGGTTTTGCTCGACCCTGGTCCTCGCCCAAACCACGCCCGAACCCACCGTCTGGATTCAGGGTACCGTCGTCGATGAACAAAACAAACCGGTACCCTTCGTGACCGTCGCTCTACACGAGCGCGCCGACGCCGCACCGCTCGCGGGCGTCGTGTCCGACGAGGCGGGTACCTTCCGCGTTCAGGCCAAACCGGCGCAGTACGTGCTCAAACTCAGTTCGGTTTCCTACGAAGAGCGACTGGTACCCAACGTCGACGGGCGCGGCGGCGACGTGCAACTGGGTACGCTCACGCTGAAAAGCTCGGCCCGGCGATTGGAGGAAGTGGAAGTCCGCGGCGAAAAAAGCTCGATGGAGTTGTCGCTCGACAAGAAAATTTTCAACGTCGGCAAGGACCTCGCCAACGCGGGCGGTACCGCCGTCGACATCCTCAACAACGTGCCCTCGGTGGCCGTCGACGTCGAGGGCAACGTCAGCCTGCGCGGCAGCAACAGCGTCCGAATTCTCATCGACGGTAAGCCTTCGGGCCTGGTCGGCATCCGGGGCAACGGCCTGCAAAACCTTCAGGCCAGCAGCATCGAGCGCATCGAAATCATCACGAACCCCTCGGCCCGCTACGAAGCCGAAGGCATGGGCGGCGTGCTGAACATCATCCTGAAAAAAGACCAGCGGCAGGGGTTCAACGGCTCGTTCGACCTCATCGCCGGGAACCCGACCAACTTCGGCGCGGCGGCCAACGTGAACTACCGGCGCAAAAACCTGAATTTCTTCGTCAACTACACCGCCTCGTACCGCGACACGCCGGGGCGGAGTTCGCTCTACCAGGAAGTGTACGGCGGCGACACGACGCTGATCACTCAACAGACCTCGGCGAATCGCCTCAACGGTCTCTACAACACGGCACGCGCGGGCATCGACTATTTTTTCAATGACAAAAACGTGCTCACCGGCGCGTACACGTACCGGCTTAGCAAGGGCAAGCGCTTCGCCACGATTCGGTACTTCGACTACCTGAATCGCCTCGACAATTTGCAGAGTGTGACCAGGCGGACCCAGGACGAAACCGAAACCGAGCCGAATTCGGAGTACGCCCTGACCTACAAACGCCGCTTCGCCCGAGAAGGCCACGAGCTGACCGCCGACCTGCGGTACATCGACAACTGGGAAAGCTCGGACCAGCTCTTCGCCCAGCAACTCTTCCGGCCCAACGGCTCCGACGCGATGGGGCCGCAAACGTTCCAGCGTTCGCTCAACGACGAAACCGAGAAGCAGTTTCTCGTCCAGATCGACTACGTCCGGCCCTTCGCCGCCAAGGGCAAGTGGGAAGCGGGCCTCCGCAGCAGTACCCGCGACATGACCAACGACTACGCCGTGACCGAGCGCGCGCCCGACGGCACGGAGGTACCCCTGCCCGGCTTGACGAATGATTTTCTGTACGAGGAAGCCATCCACGCGGCCTACGGCATCGTCGGCAACAAGTCGGGGAAGCTCTCGTACCAGGCCGGGCTGCGGGCCGAGTACACCGACGTGCGGACCACGCTCCGGCAGACTGCCGAGGTGAACCCGCGCGAGTACGCGAACCTGTTTCCGAGCGTCCACGTCACCTACGACCTGCCTAAGCAGCACGCCTTGCAGGTCAGCTACAGCCGCCGGGTGCGCCGACCGCAGTACAACGACCTCAGCCCGTTCATGACGTTTAGTGACAACCGGAACTTCTTCAGTGGCAATCCCGATCTGAACCCGGAGTTTACCGACGCCTTCGAACTGGGGCACATCAAGTACGTCGGGAAGGGATCGTTTACGACCTCGCTGTACTACCGCTACACGACGGGTAAAATCATTCGGATTCGGCGCGTGGACGAAAATGGATTCTCGACGACGCGCCCCGAAAACCTGGCAACGGAGGATTCCTACGGGGCCGAATTCACGAGCTCGTACGCGCTGGCTTCGTGGTGGAAACTCGACGGCAGCCTGAACTTCTTCCGGGCCGTGACCGACGGTAGCAACCTCGACGTGAGCTACCAGAGCCGCACGTTTAGCTGGTTTGCCCGCGCCACCTCCCGGCAGACGTTATGGAAAACGCTTGATTTTCAACTGCGTGGCAACTACGAAGCCCCGCAACTCACGCCGCAGGGCCGCCGCTTGGCCATCGCTACGCTCGATCTGGCCCTGAGCCGGGACATTCTGAAAAACAACGGTACGCTGACCTTCAACGTCATCGACGTCTTTAATTCGCGGCGCTTCCGCTCGATTACGGTCGGCGACAACTTCTACACCGAAAGCGACGCACAGGGCCGGTTGCGTCAGGTGAACCTGACGTTTAACTACCGGCTGCGGCAGGCGAAGAAAAAAGGCAAGGAATTTGAAGAGTTGTAAAAACCAGTTCGCCGGGGAGCGAAGAGTCCTGGACTCCCGTACCCCCGGCGAACGGTCAGAGCAGCGCGCGGCGCGAAGCGGCCCGGCGGCTCGAGGTGCTCATCATCAGGCCGGTGCCGGAGACCTCGATGAGGCGCGGGCGGCGGACGAAGCGGATCGATTGGATGCGATTGGTTTTCATGGCTTTTTTGTGTTTGCGTTCGTGATTGATGACACAAACGTACCGTCGGTTTTACGACAAGGCATTGGCCATCAGTACAGAACGTCCAAAAACCACCTTCAACCGACGAAATCAGACCTTAAACTGGCGAAACGATTTTTGAACGAAAGCAAGAAAGACCGTTCCGGCGGACCGCCTCCCGCAATGAAGGGGATTACTTCGCCAGCAACCACCGCGTCAGGGCTTTTGCGGCGGGGAAGTTCTGGTACTCGGCGGGGAGGCGCTTGCCGTTGAGGTACTCGTTGTAAATCCAGGGGTCGCCGAGGGCGAAGACGCGGCCCCGGCCCACGTCGGCCACGGCCATCACCACGTCCGGCCCGTGCTGGAGTACCGGCCGGGCAGGGGCTTGTAGCGAAAGCCCGGCGAATTCTTTGATGAACAGCGTTTTCGCATCGCCAAAAATCGGGTGATTGGCGGGCGTCAGTACCTTCCCCGGTGAAAAGTCCTTGCCGGGTACCCGATTCAGGTTTTCGCGTTTGAACTCGATCCCGAACGCTTTCGCCAGCGTGTTGAAACGCGTCAATTCGGTGTTCGAGGAATCGTTCGCCAGCAGCACGAGCGTACCCCCGGCCCGTACCCAGTCGGCGAGGGCCTTGACGTGCGCGGGTTCAATGGAATTGGGATTGGCGGTTTCCTTCGGCGTGTCCGGGTCGACGAGAATAAAAACGTCTGCATCTTTCAGGTTCGCCGCCGTTGGAGCCACGGCCAGCGAGTCCAATTTCGCGCCGTATTCCTGAAAAACCCGTCCCCAGAGCCAGTAGCCCGAATCCTTGCGGTCTTCCCAGGTGTAGTGGTACCGCTCGGGCTGCCCGTCGGAGCCTTTGCGGAATTCGTGGTTGAAGAAATAATCCAGCACCACTTTTTTGCCCCGCCCGACGGGTACCTCGTCGGCCATTTCCAACTCGATGCTCGCCAGGATGAACGGCGCGACGCCCTTCAAATCATCACGCCGTTGGGGTTCGCTGAGGTAGTACCCCACGCTGCCGTCGCGGTAGGGGGTACCGCCGAGGCCGCCGACGCTGACCGTTTTCGTCAGGTGCACCAATCCGGCTTCGTCGGTCTCCGCCGCCTCACTCGTCAGGTACTGGTGGCCGCGGCGGGCGGCGGCCAGAGCGCGGGCGTCGAGCAGTCCGAGCCGGTGACCCTTCGCCAGCGCGTAGACGAACATGGCCGTGGCCGAGGATTCGAGGTAATTGCCTTTTTCGTTCGGCAACGTCAACAACTGGTACCAGCCGCCGGTTTTTTTATCCTGGACGTTCAGAATCGCCGGAGCCAGTCGCTGGAAAATCTGGACGAGTTCGCCCCGGCGCGGGTGGTTTTGGGGGACGTAATCGAGCACGTCGAGCAGGGCCATTGCGTACCAGCCGATCGAGCGACCCCAGAAATTCGGCGAACGGCCCGTTTTGGGGTCGGCCCAGCGTTGCTGGCGGCTTTCGTCGTAGGCGTGCAGGAGCAAACCCGTTTTCGGGTCACGGGTGTTTTTTTCCATCCAGACGAACTGGTTGATGACGTCGTCGAACGTCGCCGGTTCGCCGAAAAGCTGGGCGTACTCGGCCAGAAACGGCTGGGCCATGTACAGCCCGTCGAGCCACATCTGGGCCGGGTACCGCTGCTTGTGCCAGAAGCCGCCCTCCTTCAGCCGGGGCTGTTTCCTGAGCTGCTCCCGCAATTTTTCGGCGGCGAGGCGGTACTTCGGGCGGCCCGTTTCGGTGTGGAGCAGGAGCAAGGCGCGACCGGGCGTGACGTTGTCGAGGTTGAATTCGTCCAGCGCGTAGGTGCGGATGGTACCTTTTTCATCCACGAACGAATCAATGTTTTTCTGGATGTAGCGGAAGTACGCGCCGTCGCCGGTGCGGTGCCAGAGGCGTTCCATCGCCAGTAGCAGCAGGCCCTGCTCGTAGTCCCAGGTGGCGGGCTTGCCGTCTTTGACCGTAATCGAATCGCGGTGGACGGTCAGCATGGTCTTCGCCATCCGCTCGGACCAGGGCGTTTGAGCGAGGAGGGAAGTGGAGACAAGAAACGTGAGCAGAAAGGCGAGACTGGCGCGGGTCATGGTAGGTGAAATCGGAGGATGATTTCAGAAAGCGGGAAACTGGTGTTTGCTACGCTTTTTTTGTCTGAACCGCAGATTGACGCCGGGGCGCGTAGCCGGACTGAGGTGATTACACAGTAAGACTGATTTTGAAGACTGCTTTGGTGCCAATTATCAATCCTCTGCGTAATCCCCCAAATCCGGCTACGCGCCCCGGCGTCAATCTGCGGTTCAGACAACAATCAAAACACCCGCAAAAACCGCCCCGGAATGGCCGTTTCAAACCGCAACGCCTCGCCCGTGATCGGGTGCTGAAAGGCCAGTACCCAGGCGTGCAGCCCCAACCGCCCGAGCGGGTCGACGGTCGAGCCGTATTTTTTGTCACCGACGAGGGGGTGGCCGAGGTCCTGCAAATGCACCCGCACCTGATTTTTCCGGCCCGTTTCGAGGTTGACTTTCAACAGCGAAAAATCCCGGTTGGCCCGCAGCGTTTCGTAGTGCGTAATGGCGTGCTGGCCGCCGTTGGGCTTCGGGCTGGAGTACACGATGAGCGCCTTGCTCTCGCGCAGGTACGACTCGACGGTACCCGCGGGCGGCTCCACGCGCCCCTGCGTTAAGGCGAGGTACGTCCGTTCCTTCGTCGTCGGCCCCCAGGTTTCCTGCATCAGGCCCTGCACGCGTTCGCTTTTGGCAAAAACCATCAGGCCCGAGGTTTCGCGGTCGAGGCGGTGAACGATGAAAATCCGGGCTTCCAGGTCGTCTTCCTTCACATGGTCGCTCAGGGTCCGGTACGCCGTGCGTTGTTTTTCTTTGTCGGTAGCGATGGTGAGCAGCCCGGCTTCTTTTTCGATGACGATGAGGTGCTCGTCCTCAAACACGATTCGCAGCCCGCGGTACTGCCGTTCGGGCGGAAGCTTCGTCCCGCGAATCGTCACCTGCTGGCCCGGCTGGAGCGGGTGGTTGAACTGACTCACGGCCCGGCCTTCGATCCAGACTTGCCGGTCGCGGAGCAGGGTCTTAACGTTGTTCCGGTTTTTGTGCGGCAACTGCGCGAGCAGGAACGGCATCAGTTCAGCAGGTTCCCGAACGTCGAGCACGAGGTCGGGTTTGGGCGGGGCAGGGGTACGGCGATTCATGCGGCAAAACTACGAACTCCCGGAAGGTATACGTGCCAGAACCGCTCCGTAGCGCAGGGTTTAAACCCTGCGCTACGGAGCGGTTCTGGCACGTTGCAGCATGAACTTTAAAATGAAACTCTATCGTCCCGCCGACGTACGTGTGGTACTCGCCTTCCCCGCCGTCGCCTGCTCGGCGTAGTCGACGACGAGGTGGCAGAACGCCCGCACCCCCAGCCCGAAGCCGCTTTCGTCGATGAAAAAATCCGGCGTATGGTGGGGAGCGGTATCGGCGATGGGCTTGCCTTTCGGCGCGCCGCCGAGAAAGAAAAACAGGCCGGGTACCTTCTGCTGGAAAAACGAGAAATCTTCGGCCCCCGTCACGGCGGGCGTGATGAGCACGTTTTCCCCGCCCGCCGCCGACACGAGGCTCGGGACCATCCGCTCGGTCAGGGCGGGGTCGTTGTAGGTGACGGGATACATCACGTCGATGTTTACGTCGGCCTTCGCGCCCTGGCTTTCGGCGGTTTTTTCGGCGATGAGCCGGATGTTGTCGTGAATCGACTTCTGCATCGTTTCGTCAAACGAACGGATGGTACCGATCATCGACGTTTCCTCGGGGATGATGTTCTGCCGGATGCCGCCGTGCAACGCCCCGACCGTCACGACCGCCGCGCCGTTGGTGAGTTCGAGCTTGCGGCTGACGATGGTCTGTAAGTTGTTGACAATCTGCGCGGCCGTCACGATGGGGTCGACGCCGTTCCACGGGTACGCCCCGTGCGTCTGCTTGCCGCGGACTTTGATGCTGAACCAGTCGACGGCGGCCATCGTCCCGCCGGGGCGGTACTTGATTTGCCCGACGGGCGTCTGGGCGTTGATGTGCAGCCCGAAAATCGCCTCGACCTTCGGGTTTTCGAGTACCCCTTCAGCCACCATCAGTTTGGCCCCGCCTTCTTCGCCCTGCGGCGCGCCCTCCTCGGCAGGCTGGAAAATAAATTTGACGGTACCCTTTAAATCCTTCCGGGCGGCGGTAAGTACCTCGGCCACGCCCATCAGAATCGCCACGTGGCTGTCGTGCCCGCAGGCGTGCATGACGCCCGTTTTCTGGCCGTTGTACTCGGTCGAGACTTTTGAGGCGAAGGGTACCTCGACGCGCTCGGTGACGGGCAGGCCGTCCATGTCGGCGCGCAGGGCGATGACCGGGCCGGGCTTGCCGCCCTTCAGCAGGGCCACGACGCCCGTTTTGGCCACGCCCGTCTGGACTTCCAGCCCGAGCGTTTTCAGGTGCGCGGCGATTTTCTCAGCCGTTCGGAATTCGCGGTTGCCCAGTTCGGGGTGTTCGTGAAAATCGCGCCGCCAGGTCACGACTTTCTGCTCGACGCCCTGCGCCAGTCCGTCGAGCCGGGTTTTGAGGGCTGAAGTCCCAGACTGCCCGTGTGCCCGGCCAACGACGAGCAACAGGGCCAACAGATTAATCGGTAGAATTGACTTTTTCATAGGAAGAGATTAGAAAATTATTAAAATAGACGAGACATTAAGATTACGCGATTTATTGCCAAAATGCTAACTGCATCGCGAAACGGATGTGTTTTTTCAAAACATTAGTCGATTATGCCAGTTAAAATAGGAATCTTTAAAAGAATGTATGGGCGTGAGGCATCCAAACTCTACCTTTGCAGTCTTTGATTTTTCAGTTAATGTTAAAACCACTTTGACCAAAACAGAATGAAACAGAAACTACTCTTGAGTTGGGTGCTTTTGCTGGGACTGGTCGGACAGGCGTTGGCCCAGGATCGCACCGTGAGCGGGAAGGTCACCGCTTCAGACGACGGAAGCGCACTACCCGGCGTCAATGTCGGCGTGAAAGGTACCAACGTGGGGGTCACGACGGACGCCAACGGGAGCTACCGAGTCAGTGTACCATCGGGCAGTACCACGCTGGTTTTCAGTTCGATTGGATTCGTTCGGCAGGAAGTAGCCGTCGAGGCGCGGTCGGTAATCGACATCGCGCTCGTGTCCGATTCCCGCGAACTCAGCGAGGTTGTCGTCATCGGGTACGGTACCCAGAACCGCCGCGATCTGACGGGGTCCATTTCGTCTATTCCTGGAAAAGACATCGCCATCACGCCGAATCAAAGTTTTGAGCAGGCGCTCGGCGGCCGGGCCGCGGGCGTGAACATCACCGTTCCGAACGGGGTACTCAACAACCCGCCCGTCATCCGGGTCCGCGGCGTCAACTCGATCAACCTCAGCTCGTTTCCGCTGGTGGTCATCGACGGCATCCCGGCTTACACCGGCGACAATTCGAATACCAACGCCCCCAACAACCCGCTCAGTAACCTCAACCCGGCCGACATCGAGAGCATCGAAGTCCTCAAAGACGCGTCGGCCAGCGCCATTTACGGTTCGCGGGCCAGTGCCGGGGTCATTCTGGTGACGACCAAGCGGGGTGCCAAGGGCAAAGGCCGATTTACGGTCGATTCGTGGGTGGGCTGGACGAACCCCTTCCGCCTCTACGACGTCTTGAACGCTGAGGAATACATCGCCATCAAGAACGAGGGTGTGCGGAACCTTAACGCCAACACTCTCGCCGTGACGGGTCGGCCCGGAACGGCCATCGAAGGCTTCAAACCTTCGCTCGACGCGGCTGGTAACCCCATCGACACGCGCTGGTACGATTACGTGTACCAGACGGGTTTTTCGCACTCGAACGCCATTAGCTTTTCGGGCGGAACCGACAATACGTCGTATTACCTCTCGCTGGGTCACACGGAACAGTCGGGGATGCTGAAGCGTAATGAGTTCAAGCGCACGTCGGCCCGGCTCAACGTCGACCATCAAGTTGTCAAGCGTTTCAAAGTCGGTGCCAGCATCGGGTTTACCAACAACTTCAACTCCGCGCCCAGCACGGGATCGCTGCCCGGTGCCGCCTTCAGTACGGCGGGTCTCGGACGGGCACCGCTCACGTTGCCGCCGAACATTAGCCCGTACAACTTGGATGGTAGTTACAACACCGCCGGCGCGGGAATTGGCCCCGGCGCTAACCTCAATCCGCTGACGGGGGCTGCCCTGGGTATTAATTACTACAACCCCGTCGTAGACCTGGACAACAACCGGGCTTCGTCGGAAGGCAACGAAATCCAGGGGAGCGTCTACGCCGACTGGGAAATTTTGAAGGGCCTGAACTTGCGTACGCAGTACGGCATCAACAACCTCTCGTTTGAAGACCAGATTTTCTGGACCAGCATCGCGGGGGACGGGTTTTCGAACGGCGGCTTAGCCTCGAATTTCTACCGGACCAACAAGCGCTGGAACTGGCAGAATACCGCCCAGTACACCCGTACGTTCGGGGAGAAGCACAACTTTTCGTTGTTGGTCGGGAACGAGCAACAGTACACGCGGACCGACCGCTGGGGAGCGCAACGGACCAAAGTCGCGGATCCGTTCTTTGAAACCTTTCAGGGGAACTACACGGAAATCGCCGTGTTGGGAAACCTCCAGGGTGAAAACTACCTGCTTTCGTATTTCAGCCGGTTGAACTACGATTTTGGCAAAAAGTATTTTGCGTCGATCAACTTCCGGCGGGATGGGTACTCGGCCTGGGCCAACAAGTACGGCAACTTCTACGGGGCCGCACTGGGGTACGCCATTTCGGAAGAAGGCTTCTGGCAGAATTCTGACTTCCTGCAAAACATCAATTTCCTGAAGTTTACGGCCAGCTACGGGGAAGTCGGTAATAGCCAAGGCATCGGCGATTTTGCTTCGTTGCAAACCTACAACTCGGGTTTGTACGGAGCCGCGGCCACGCTGGGGTACAGCCAAGCAGGTAATTCGGCTTTGACCTGGGAAACCAGCAAGAAAACGGACATCGGCATGACGTTCGGTATTCTGCGAGACCGGCTCCAGGGCGAATTTTCGTACTACAAAAACCTGATTGATGGCCTGATTCTGGCCGTACCGCAGGCACCTTCCAAGGGCGTTCCGGGGAACTCCATCGACGCCAACGTCGGTTCGATGCAGAACACGGGAATCGAATTTTCACTGCGGTTTAACGCACTCACGAAGGGCGATTTCAAGTGGAGCATCAATGGCAACGTCACCACGCTCAAAAACCGGGTACTGTCTCTGGTGACCGAAGGCCAGCGCATCGGCAACACGACCCTGGGTCTCGAAACGGTCAACTACACGACGACGGGTCGCTCGGTCGGCGATTTGCTGGCCGTACCCTCGGTGGGCATCAACCCGGCCAACGGTCGCCGCACGTTCTTGAAAGCCGACGGAACCCTGGTGCAGTACGACCACCTCGGAACCGGCTGGACGCGGGTTTCGGATGGCAGCACCGTAGCCCAGCCGACGCAGTTGGTGGACGGGGTGTACTACGGCCCGACCCTGCCGAAGTGGTACGGCGGTCTGGACAACACGTTCCGCTACAAAGGCTTCGACCTGCAACTGTTCTTCCAGTTCTCGGGCGGTAACTACATCTACAACGGTACCAAGGCCGGTCTGCGCGATCAACGTTTCTGGAACAACCACCGCGACATTCTCGACCGCTGGACGCCCGATAACACCGACGGTGCCCTGCCGCGCGTCGTGTACGGTGACAACGTCTCAAACGGCTCGGCACTCGTGATTTCAGAGAATGTGGAGAAGGGTGATTTCGTCCGGCTTCGCAACGTGGGCCTGGGGTACTCGTTCGGTAGTGCACTGCTCAACAGACTTCGCATTTCCAATGCTCGGGTGTACACGCAGGTACAGAATGCCTTCCTGATTACGGGCTACACGGGCATCGACCCCGAAATTTCCTCGAACGGCAACGCCAACACCGGCGCAGGTGTCGACCGTAACTCGGTCGGTCAAGCGCGAACGTTCACCGTTGGTCTTAATCTTGGATTTTAATCCACTTCACGACACCATATGAAAGCATTATTTAATAAAAAAGCGCAGACTCTGGCCTTCGCGGCGCTCCTGACGGGCGGGCTGCTCTCCTGCCAAACCGATTTGCTGAATCCCATCCCGGAGACGCTGTTTTCCGATCAGGTGGTTTTTAATACGCCTGCGCGGATTCTGCTCCAGGTCAACAACCTGTACACGTCGGTCAAGAACGGCAACTTCCTCGGCGGACGGTACCAGGTGTATGGTGACATCCGCGCCGATGACTTCCTCAACCGCACCAACAACGGGGTGACGGGCGTCGGCGTCTGGAACCACACGCTGACGGAAACGTCGATCAACGACGTAACCAACCTCTGGGGCGCGGCGTACTCGGCCATTAACCAGATCAACGTGTTTCTCGAAGGGCTGGAGGCCAACAAGGAAAATTACGTCGTGCCGACTTTCCCGGCGACGTTTGCCACGACTACGGCCCTGCAATACGAAGCCGAAGCAAAGTTTTTGCGGGCGTTGAGCTACTATTCGCTCCTGCAACTGTATGCCCGGCCGTACGTCGACGGCGCGGGGAGCAAGCCCGGCCTGCCCCTGCGTTTGAAGGCCGAAAAGGACGCCCTCAACAACGACCTCGCCCGGAGTACCGTGGCCGAAGTGTACACGCAGATTCTGGCGGACCTGAATTTTGCCGAGCAAAACCTGCCTCTGACCTACGCCGATGCCCCGACCCGCGTGACGCGCGCCCACCGCAACACGGCCATCGCCTTGAAAACGCGCGTGTACCTCTCGATGGGCCGGTACGCAGACGTGATTACGGAAGCCAACAAGATTGTCCCGGCGGCGGCCCCGTTTGTGGCAGCGACCGGCGTACCGCACGCCCTGGCTGCCAACATTCTGACGGTATTCGCCCCGCCGCAGGAGACGGCTGAGAGCATTCTCTCCTTCCCGTTCACAGCCCAGAATGCGCCGGGTACCCAAAACCAACTGGCGTTTTATTACCTGCCTTCGTCGCTGGGTGGCAACGGCGAGTACAACCTGAACGCCGCCGGTATCCTGGCCAATCCGGCCTGGACAGCTACTGACGCCCGCCGGACCAATTTCGTCGCGCGGGTCGGTACGGAATCGTTTCTGAAAAAGTACGCGACCGGAACGCCGTTCACAGACAAGGCGCCGGTGATTCGGTACGCCGAGGTACTGCTGAGTCTGGCCGAGGCCAAGGTGCGCTCGACGAACACCATCGACGCCCAGGCTGTGGCTCTGCTAAATGCCGTGCGGGGTCGTTCGGACGCCAGCGCTACGTATACGGCGGCCAGTTTTGCGTCGTCGTCGGCCTTGATCGATGCCATTTTGTTAGAGCGCCGGATTGAGTTTTTGGGTGAAGGGATTCGCAACATCGACCTGATGCGCCTCAATGCCACGATTCCGGCTAAAGGTGCTGTGGGTGCGATTGCGCCTTCCAACATCAACTACGTTTGGCCAATTCCTTCTACCGAACTGGCTACGAACGCATTGATGACGCGCAATCAGTAAGTCAATCCAGTTCGTTCCTGCGTTTTATTTTCGTACCGCTGCTTGTCATACCTGATGCCTATTCACTGAGCAGGCGTCAGGTATGACGATTCTAAACCAAATTCGCCCGCACGCGTTCTTCCACGTACGGGGTGCCTGATGCACTGAATTGACCGTCAATTCTGCTAAAACCAACTTTACATTTAACTAACCAACAAACATGAGAAGACTCGTACTACTGAGCTTCGTGCTGCTGGGGCTGGCCCGAATGGCATGGGCGCAGGACCGGACCGTGACGGGGAAAGTCACTTCATCGGAAGACAATACGCCGCTGCCGGGAGTGAGCGTGTCCGTTCGCGGTACCACCCGCGGTACCACCACCGACGCTTCGGGAACGTACCGCATTGCCGTTCCCGAAAACGCGACGCTCGTCCTGAGCGCCATCGGATTTGTCCGGCAGACGATTGAAGTCGGCAACCGAACCACCCTCGACGTGCAACTGTCTACGGACGCCTCCGAACTAAGCGAAGTCGTCGTGACGGGCTACGGCGGGGTACTCAACAAACGCGAAGTCACCGGCGCGATTTCCCAGATCAAAGGCGCGGAAATCGCCAACATTCCCTCACAGAGTTTCGACCGGGCGCTCCAGGGTCGCCTGTCAGGTGTGCAGGTGACCTCGGCCAACGGGGTACCCGGCGGGGCCGTGCAGGTGCGCATTCGGGGCGTCGGTTCGATTACGGCGGGGAACGATCCGCTGTACGTTGTGGATGGCGTGCAACTCAACACGCAGAACAACAACTCCATCGCCAGTTCAAACCCGCTCAACTTCCTCAACCCAAACGACATTGAGTCGATTGAAGTCCTGAAGGATGCCGCGGCGGCTTCGATTTACGGTTCGCAGGCGGCCAACGGCGTCGTACTCATCACGACGAAAAAAGGTCGGTCCGGTCGGACGCAGGTGAACGTTAACGCGTTTTACGGCATCGTCGAACCCATTCAGAAGCTAAACGTGCTGAACTCGGCCGATTTCGTGCGGCTGCGGGCGGAGGCACTCCTCAACAACAGCACGACGCTGACTCCCGCGACGGCCCTGACGTCGGCGCTAGGCGGGATTCGGTTGCCGAACATTCCGGCGGAATTGCTCGACACGCTGCGCACTTACGACTGGCAGGACGCGGCCTTCCGCACGGGCATTTCTCAGAACTATGACCTGTCGATTTCCGGTGGTTCGGACCGCAACAGCTTCTACTGGTCGGCGGCGTACACCGAGCAGGACGCCAACGTGGTGGCCGTTGATTTCAAGCGCTTAACGAGCAGCCTGCGCCTGACGCAGAGCCTGTCGAAGAAGCTGCAGTTCGAGCAATCGATCAACTTTAGCACGACGACCCAGCGCGGTCAGTTCGGCTCGCCCAACGGCGGTTCGTTTTTGGGTTCGCCCTCGTTTTCGTCGCCGCTGATGGTACCGACCAACCCGATTTACAATCCCGACGGTTCGTACTTTGGTACCCCGGCCACGGGCGGCACGGCGGGTATTCTGAACCAGAACATTCTTCAGGTAGCGTTTCAGAACCGGATTCTATCGGTTACCAACCAAGTCGTGGCCAACGCTGCGCTGAACTACAAAATCACGCCGAACCTGACGTTCCGGCCGACGGTCAACCTTGACTACCGCCTCATCCGCGGCGATTACTACACCGACCCCCGCACGGCCGATGGCTTTGCGGTCCGGGGCCGGGCTTCGTTTCAGACGGATCAGAACGTCAACTTCCTCACCAACGCCACGTTGCAGTACAACCGGCAGTTTGATTCGCACGGCCTGAGTCTGCTCGGCGGCATTGAGTTCCGTAGCGACACCCGCGAAGGCAACAGCGGGACGGGTGAAGGCTTCCCGACGTCGGAATTCAAGTACGTTAACTCGGCAGCCAACTACACCGCACTGGGTGGATTCTGGACGGCGTACCGCAAATTTTCGTTGTTCGGGAAAGTTGATTACAACTTCGCCAGCCGGTACTTCATCTCGTTCACGGGACGCTACGACGGCTCGTCGCGTTTCGGGGCCAACAACCAGTACGGTTTCTTCCCGGCCATTTCGGCAAGCTGGTTGATCTCGGACGAGGAATTCCTGAAAGGCAGTTCGGTGCTGAGTACCCTCAAACTCCGCGCCAGCCACGGCGTGACGGGCAACGACGCCATCGGCAACTTCGATTCGCGCGGGCTGTACGGCGGCGGGGCCAACTACAACGGGGCCTCGGGGATTTTCGCCAGTAGCCTCGCCAACCCCGACCTGCGCTGGGAGCGCAACGTCGAAACATCGATCGGGCTGGAGTACCAACTCTTCGGCAACCGCATCTCGGGTCAGTTTGACGTCTTCAACCGCATCAGCAACGACCTGTTGCTCCAACGCCAGATTCCGAACACGAGCGGATTTACGGCCATCACCGTCAACACCGGTGCGCTGCAAAACCGCGGGTTTGAAGCTGAAATCACCACGCAGAACTTCCAGACCGACCGCTTCAAGTGGCGGACGAGTTTCAACTTCACCGTCATCGACAACAAAGTCACGAAGCTCTACGATGGCATCCGGCCTCAGGCCAACCGCGACAGCCTGATCCTGATTACGGCACCGGTTCAGGCGGGCAATACGACGACGGCCCGAAACTTTATTCTCGGCAAACCGGTCAACGCCGTCTTCACGGCGCAGTACGCGGGCGTGAACCCGGCCAACGGCCGACCCATGTGGTACGACGAAAATGGCAACATCACGTACCTGATCGCGACGCCGAGGGATTCGAAATATCTGGGCTCGGACTTTGCCCGGATTTTCGGCGGGTTGACCAACGTCATCGAGTTCGGTGGGTTTGAACTGACGGCCTTCTTCAACTACGAGTACGGCCGCTGGGCGACCAACAGTCAGGGTGGGTTTCTCATCGAAAACGGACAGCGGAACTTCAATACGCTCCAGAGCATTTACGACGCCCGCTGGACCACGCCGGGGCAGATTACGGACGTGCCGCGGCCGATCAACGGCGGGGCCGAACTGCGTGGCTCCGGGCTGACGGCTGGTTCGCGGACGATCGAGGATGCCTCGTTCATCCGCCTCAAACAGATTCAACTGGCCTACGCCTTCCCGGCCAACTGGATGACCCGCACGAAGGTACTGCGCTCGGCGCGGCTGTTCGTGCAGGCCACCAACCTCGTGACCTGGACCAACTGGACGGGGTACGATCCCGAGTTTGTCAGCGTCGGCGGCAACGGCAACAACGGCCTTATTCCGCAATCGCGCACGTACACGGCGGGTGTTCAACTCGGTTTTTAATTCACCTCCCCCACGCACACGACATGATTCGTCCCTATAAAATTCTGACCCGACTCGGTCTGGCCGCGACCGTGTCCCTGCTGGCGTCCTGCAGCGATCTGCTCGACGTCGCGCCGCGGCAATCCATTGATTCGGCTACGGCCCTCAACTCCGAAGAAGCCCTGACGGCCGCCATCAATGGCGTGTACGACGCCCTCCAGAGTACGCTTCTGTACGGTCGTGATCTGGTGGCAATTCCCGAAGCTCTAGCCGACAACGGCCGGGCCACCAACAAATCGGGGCGTTTGGTACAGGAGCAGCAGAATCAGCCGGGCTTTCATCTGGCCAACTGGACCCAAGCATACTACGGCATCAATCAGGCCAACCTGATTATTGACGCCGCGCCGAACGTGGGCGGTTTGGCCGAAGCCACGCGCAACAACATCGAAGGCCAAGCGTATTTCCTGCGCGCGCTGATGTACTTCGACCTGATGAAGGCCTACGCGTACTTCCCGCAGGCAGTGATTCCGGAGTACAACCGCGGCGGGGTACCCCTGCAACTGACGGGGGTACTCGAACTGCCCCAGGTGACCAACGTGAGCCGGGCCACGATCGAAGAATGCTACACGCAGATCTTCGCCGACCTGAACCAGGCCATCACCAAACTGGCCGCGACGCCCGTCAGCCGGGCACCTTTTTACGCCACGCAGGGCGCGGCGCAGGCGCTGGCCTCGCGGGTAGCGCTTTACACGGGACGCTGGCAGGAAGCGGCGCAATTTGCCACGAGTGCGCTGGCTTCCAACGTGGGCCGGTTTCAGACCACTGCCAACTACGTGTCGGCTTGGCGCGTGGCTTCGCACCCCGAATCGATGTTTGAGATCAATTACCAGACGAACGAAAACATCGGCGTAAACACCTCGCTGCAAACGACCTACACGACCCTCGTGGCGCTCGGAAACCGTACGCAGACGGGTGGTTTCGGCGATTTGGTACCGACGGCCTCGCTGCTGGCGGATCTCGACGCCGAGAAAGGTCCGACGGGTACCGTTCTGGATGTTCGTCGCCAGCTCTACGAACTGGGCACGGCGGGCCGGGGTACCGCCGAAACCGAAGTGACGAAGTTTCTGGGCAAGAACGGGACGATCAACCTTGACAACGTACCCGTCATCCGCATTTCCGAAATGTACCTCAACCGCGCCGAGGCGTACTACCAGTTGGGCCGCACCGCCGACGCCCTGGCCGACCTGAATACGATTCGGACCCGCGCCGGACTGCCCGCCTCGCCCGCGACGCTGACGGGAGCGGCCCTGCTGACCGAAATCCTGAAGCAGCGCCGCGTTGAGCTGGCGTTTGAAGGCCACCGGTTCTGGGACCTCAAGCGCTACGGCCGCGACATCGTGAAGGCCCCGGCTACGTTGCCCTTCAACGACTTCCGGGTACTGGCCCGGATTCCGGTGAACGAAATTTCGAACAACCCCAACCTGCGCCAGAATTTTGGTTATTGATCGGTTTGCCTACTCCAGGCACACGTAGCACGCGTGCTTGGAGTAGCTTCCTTTTCACACACATGAAAAAACTACTTTCCCTTCTCTCGCTGGTCGGGGTCCTGTTGACCCAGGCTGGCTGCTTCCAGAAACAGGACTTCACGTTTGACGAGAAAACGCTCGTGGAGTTTCAGGAAGCCATCACGCGCACGCCCGCCACGGGCCAGACGTACCCGCTCATCGCCATCGCCAACGGCGCAGGTGCCACGACGACCCGCGTGAACCTCGTGGGTCGGCAACGCGCCGCGGCCGAAACCGTTCGGGTGACGGTCGTCGTCGACCGGACGACGGCCGTCGCGGGGGTTCACTACAACCTGGGTAACGACGGCACGATTTCCATTCCGGCCAACAGCAGCACGGGCGACTGCATCGTGACCATTCTCCGGGCACCGGCCGCGGCCGGGCAGGCCGTCAACTTGGTGCTGCAACTGGAAGGCAATGGCTCGGACATTCTGCCCAGCGAAAATTACAAGCGCATCGGGTACCGAATCGCGTTGTAAACGAAGCGGTCCTGAAACGCGACGCGCCCCGCATTCGACCTGAATGCGGGGCGCGTTTTTGTTGAAAAAACTTCTACTCCGCCAGCCTGAGCGACTGCCAAGCTACCATCTGCCACTTGCCTTTCTGCTTCACATACACGTCGGTGTAGCGCAGGTGCAGCGGAATCCAGTTACCGTCGCGGATCGATTGCAGGCGCACGACGCCCGAAACGACGGCCGTAGTACCCGTCACCTTCACGGTTTCTTCTTCGAGAACGACGTCTTTGTAACTCGACGTGCCTGATTCCACGGCGGCAATGAAGCTGGCCTTCGTGTCGACTTTACCGTTCGAGTGGGTGTAGAGCAGGTTGTCGGCGAGTACCTCGTTGAGGAATGCCGCGTCTTTCTTGACCTGCGCCTCAAACCGACGGCGTTCCAATTGACTGATCTGCCCTTCGGTAGTCTGGGCAAACGCCGGTGAAAAGGCGAGCGCGCCCAACAGGGCCAGTAGAGCCAGTTTTTTCATGAACGAGTGGGATGGATGTCGTCTTTTTTTCAAAGCGCTCCTCAAGCCCAGCTTACCCAGCCGAATTAATTATTTAGAAATAGTCAAAATAAGTAGTATGTTTATTTGGACTTAATCTAAACAGACTTCACCTTTGTGCCGGTCTTTCTATCCCACTGCTTACCGGCACTCATGAATTACGTCATTACCTTTCTTTTGAGTTTCGTACTCGTGTTGCCCGCTACGGCCCAGTTCGCGGGGGTACCTTCCCACACCGAGGATCCCATCGATGCTCGCTCGGGCAGCATTCGGGGTGTAGTTCGTACGCCTGATGGCCAGGCGGCTGCTTTCGTGAGTGTGTTGCTGAAAGGCAGCACCAAGGGAGCCGTCACCAACGAAGCGGGCGAGTACCTCCTTCGCAACGTCAAGCCCGGTACGCACCGGCTGCAAATCCGGTTCGTCGGGTACCGGACGGAGGAACTGACCGTGACGGTCGAACCCGATCAGGTGAGCACAGTGGATGTTTCGCTTGTGGAAAACGCGGACGAACTGGCCGAAGTGGTCGTAGCGGGGCGGCAAAGCCCGAACGAACAGCCCGTGGCGATTGGCAAAATCGCTGTTCGCCCGCTCGATTTACCCCAGAGTCTGACCACCGTCGACCGCGTCACGCTCGAACGCCAGCAGGTACTCCGCCTGAGCGAAGCGCTGATGAACGTCACGGGGGTGTACCTGATGGGGGCCACGGGTGGGTACCAGGAAGAAATCGCCGGGCGCGGGTTCGCTTTCGGCAGCTCAAACACATTCAAAAACGGCGCGCGGTACTTCAATGGTACCCTGCCCGAAATGACTTCGCTCGAACGCGTCGAAATTCTCAAGGGCAGCAGCGCAATTCTGTTTGGCAACGTCGCCGCGGGCGGTATTCTGAACCTGGTCACGAAAAAACCGCAGTTTCAGCGCGGCGGCGAGGTATCGTTGCGCGTCGGGAGTTTCGGATTCGTCAAGCCGACGTTCGACGTGTACGGCTCGGTACTCGGCAGCCAGCGGGTGGCATTTCGGCTGAACGGTACCTACGAAACGGCGAAGAGCTTCCGCGAGGTCGTCGAATCGAAGCGGGTCTACGTCAATCCGTCAGTACTTATCAAGCTCGGCGGCAAAACGGATTTACTGCTGGAAGGCGACTACCTCTTCGACGAACGGACGCCCGATTTTGGAACGGGGGCCATCAACTACCAGATCGCCGACCTGCCGCGCGAACGCTTCATCGGCGTGCCCTGGTCGAACTTCCGCATCGAGCAGCGCACGGCCAACGCCACGTTGACGCACCAACTCAGCAAAAGCTGGCAACTCCGCGCCACGGGCGCGTACCGCGACTACGTCAGCGAGCTGTTCGGCAGCGTCCGCCCCAACGCCGGGGGGCAGTTCATCCGCCCCGACGGTACCTGGATTCGCGGCATCCAGCGCACGAGCGTGCAGGAAGCGTATTACCTCGGTCAACTGGACTTGTCGGGCCAATTCAAAACCGGGTTCCTCGGTCACCAGGTACTCGTCGGGGCCGACGCCGACCGGTACGACACCCGCACGACGGCCTACCGAGCGCTGGCCCGCTACGACACGACGAACGTCTTCGATCCCACCCGGTACCGCGCCCGGACCGACCTTCCCGAACTCCCGCTCAACACGCTCACCACCGCGCCCATCCGCCGCGTCGGCGTCTACGCGCAAGACCTCATCAGCATCGCGCAAAAACTGAAGGTACTCGTCGGGCTGCGGTACAGCTACCAGCAAACGGAGAGTACCGTCCTGACCTACGCCGACAACAAAACGACGAACAGCCTGGCTTTCGATGGGGCCTTCACGCCGCGCCTCGGGCTGGTGTACCAGCCGGTGAAAGCCTCATCGGTGTTTGCCAGCTACGCTAACTCGTTCACACTCAACACGGGCGTCGACGTAGCCGGAAACGCCCTGCCGCCTTCGTTCATCAATCAGTACGAAGTGGGTACCAAAAACGATTTCTTCGGCGGTAAGCTCTCGGCTAACGTAACGGCGTACCGGATCGTCAACTCGAACCTCGCCCAGACGAGCCTCGAAAACGGCAATACGAACGCTAATATCAAGGAACTGGCCGGGGAAGTGACGAGCAAAGGCGTCGAAATCGACCTCTCGGGCAAGCCCGCCCGCGGCCTGACCGCCGCCCTCGGCTACAGCTACAACGAAACCCGCTACACCCAGAGCAACACCTACGTGGTGGGCAGCCTGCTGCGCTACAACCCGGCCCACACGGCCAACGCCAGCGCGTTTTACGCCTTCCAGAACAAAACGCTACGCGGGTTCAACCTCGGCTTCATCGCCCAGTACTTCGGCGAGCGGCAGGCCGGGCGCTCGGTGCGCGTGACGGTACCCAACGACCCGTACCGCCTCATCCCGATTGCCGCTTTCACGCAGTTCGACGCGACGGCGGGCTACGCCGGGGCGCGGGTTGCACTACGGGTGAAAGCCGGTAACGTGCTCAACGCCATGAGCTACTTCGCCCACGACGACAACTCGGTGAACCCCATCGCGCCGCGCAATTACTCCGCAACCCTGAGCTACAAATTCTAAAACCATTTTTACCTCCACGAGCCCCATGTTCAAACTCCTCACCACCGTTACCGCCCTGCTGCTGACCGGGCTGACCCGCACGTCCGAACCCGTCACGCCGACGTTTGCGGACGAAACGACGGCCTACGCCATCCCGACCCTGACCCAGAGCCCGAACGGCGACGTGGTGCTGTCCTGGACCGAAAAAGACCCGCAGGGTACCGTCCGGTTCTACGTCGCCCGCTCGACTGATCAGGGGCAGACGTTTTCCGAAAAACGCCTCATCCACGCCGCGACGGGCATCGGCAGCAGCCGGTTGATGCGCCCGAGGGTACTCTTCAAAAAAGACGGCACGATGGTCGCCGTGTTCTCGAACCGCGTGGAAGAATCCGCAACGGCTTCGGCGGCCCCGGCCGCTCCCGCCTCGGAACACGCCGGTCACGGGGCTGACCACAAACCGGCCGCTTCGTCAGCCCCCGCCCGCCCGCGGAACCAGCAAATCGTGTTCGCCACGTCAAAAGACAACGGCCAGACCTGGACGGCCCCGCGTCCGGTGCACCCCGACCAGACGTCGCTCGTGCGCGGTTTTTTCGACGCGACGGTGCTCGCTAACGGCGAGGTAGCCGTGGCGTACCTGCGCGACATTGAAGGCCAGGCCCACTCGCGCGATTTGCGGATGGTGGTCTCGAAAGGCGGGCAGTTCGGCGAGGAGAAAGTTCTCGAACCGTTCGTCTGCGATTGCTGCAACGTGAGCCTGCTCGTGGATGCCAGCGGCGCGTTGCACGTGTATTACCGCGAAAATCGCGACAACACCCGCGACATCGACCACCTCGTCTCGACCAACCACGGCGCGACGTTCGCTCCGCCCACGCCGCTCTACGCCGACAACTGGAAAATTAACGGCTGCCCGCACAGCGGCCCGAGTTCGACTCGCTTCGGAAAAAGTACTCTGGTCGCCTGGAACTCGGGTACCCAGACGAACGATCCGGGCGTCCGGGTGGTGACGGGGGAGGGCAAACGTCTCTTCGTCTTAAACGAGCCGACGGCCAAAAACGGGTTCCTTCTGCCCGTCTCCGGTACCTCGGCGGTGCTGCTCTGGGAGCAGGTGAACGGTGGGGGTGAGGTACCCGTGACGAGCGTCGGCCTGCGGACCATCGCGCCGAACGCCGTGTCGGAAACGCGTTGGGTGGATGGTTCGGAAAACGCCACGAACGCCACAGGCCTCGCCCTCGGCGACCGGGTACTCGTGGCTTACGAAGTGAAGCGGCCCAGCAAGCTCAACGCGTTGAAGGTGAGTACCGTCAAGCTGTAAGCTCCGTTCCAACTCTTTTTTTGCTCGTTGAACCGGAAACGGCCGCTGCGTTGTGGCGGCCGTTTTTCTTTTCCGGTCGGGAGGTACACGCTGTTCGTCTCGGACGGGGGATTGGAAACCCAGCGCCGGGCTGCGGTACGGCCCGTTCGTTTCAAGCACGTCGGAGCGGCCCACGGTTTGAGGTTTCCGGCGTCAGACCGTACTTTCCGGCATGAAACGAATTTTCTTTTTTCTCCTCCTCGGCCTGGGTACCGCCCGCGCGCAGGTGACTACGCTGTTCCTCGTTCGCCACGCCGAAAAGCTGGACCAGACCGATGCCTCGCCGCTGACCGAACGCGGGCAACTGCGAGCCAAAAAACTGGCTGAATTCCTCCGCGATGCCGACATCCAGGCCGTGTACTCGACCGACTTCGTGCGGACTCGTGAAACGGCCCGCCCACTGGCCGAAGCCCGCAAGCTGACCGTGCAGACGTATCCGGCCCACGACGCGGCTTTCGCCGAAGCGTTGCGGAAGCAGCACCACGGCCAGCGGGTACTCGTCGTCGGGCACAGCAACACGATTCCGAAACTGGTCAACGCGCTGGCCGGGACAAACCTGACCAACCTCGCCGACAGCGAGTACGACGCCGTGTTCGTCGTAACAATTCCTGAAAAAGGTACTCCAAGTGCGGTAACGCTGCGGGTGAATCTCTGACCGCGAGGCGTGGCACGGTTGCGGAGGGCGCGCCGAACCGTGTCACGCCTCCCCGCGCGGAAGCAACCAGGCTTTCAGTACCGCGCCACCCCGGAATCGACCTCCACCGACCAGGCGTCGATGCCCCCGCTGAGGTTGAGCAGGTTCTGGTACTTATGCGAGCTTTTGAGGAAGTCCTGCACGCGGGCCGAGCGCATCCCGTGGTGGCAGTACAGCACGACCGGCCCGCGCCGGGGAATTTCGCTGAGCCGATCCACGACGGTTTCCATCGGTACCAAAACAGCCCCCGGCAGCCGCGCCAGTGCGTACTCCTCGGGGCTGCGCACGTCGATGAGCGCGATTTTTTCGCGGGCGTCGAGGCGCTGCTTCAACTCGACCGGGCTGATTTCCGGCCGCGTTTTTTCTTTCGGTTTGGGTTGCAACGCCGCCCAGCCGCGCTCGGCGCGGACTTCGGCGTCGGGGTGGCGACGGAAGCGGATTTTGCGCTGAACGTGTTCGAGCGTGTCGACCACCAGCAGTTCGCCCGAAAGTACCTTCCCCAGGCCGGTGAGCAGTTTAATCACTTCGAGCGCCTGGTAGGTACCGATCAGGCCCGGCAACACGCCGAGTACGCCCACTTCGGCGCAGTTCGGAATTTCGAGGCCGGTGGGTTCGGCGGGGAACAGGCACCGGTACGTCGGGCCGTGCTGGAAGTTGAATACCGACACCTGCCCCTCGAACTGGTGCAGCGCCCCGTAGACGAAGGGTCGGTTGAGCCGCACGCAGACGTCGTTGATGAGGTACCGGGCCGGAAAGGTATCGGTGCAGTCGACGACCAGGTCAAACGCGCCGATGAGCGTTTCGGCGTTTTCAAACGTCAGGTACTCCGGCACGACGGGGTACTTGAGTTGGTCGTTCAGCTCGCGGAGGCGGCGGGCGGCGGTTTCAGCCTTCGGTTTGCCGACGTCTTCGGTGCGGTAGAGTACCTGTCGCTGCAAGTTACTCAGCGCCACCGTGTCGCCGTCGACGATGCCGAGGGTACCCACGCCCGCGGCGGCGAGGTACTGCAACACCGGGCAACCCAGCCCGCCCGCGCCGACGACGAGCACGCGGGCGGGCTTCAGCTTTTCCTGGGCCCGTTCGCCGAAACCGGGGAGCTTTAGGTGTTTTTCGTAGCGTTCGCGTTCGAGTGGGGTGAGCATGGGAATAGGTGGGTGCGTGTGCCCTCATCCTAAATCCTTCTCCCAGGGGAGAAGGACTTGCCTGTTGTCGGAGAGTTTGTTAAAGAACTAGCAGAAAAGCTTCTGCATTTCTTGCGAGAAACTCCCCTCTCCCAACGGGAGAGGGGCCGGGGGTGAGGGGGTTAAACCGGCAAAACCTGCCCTGCCGAAAAAACCTGTTTCGTCACCCGGTCAAAAGTAAAGTCGAGCCGCCCGAGGTTGATGCCACCGAAGCCGACCTGGTTGATGAGCATCGGCTGGCCATCGGCGTTTTTGGCGACGGTCGGCTTCGGCAGGAACGTGTGTGTGTGCCCGCCGATGATCAAATCCACGTTGCGAATCTGCGGGGCCAGCGTCAGGTCGGAAATCTGTCCGCCGTCCATCCGGTACCCCAGGTGCGAGAGGCAGATGACGAGGCTGCACCGCTCGTCGGTCCGGAGCCGGGCGGCGGTTTCGTTGGCAATTTTAACGGGGTCCAGGTACCGAACGCCGCCGAATAGCTTTTCGGGAATCAGTCCTTCCGGCGCAATGCCTAACCCGAACACGCCTACGCGTACGCCCGCCTTTTTGAAAATCTGGTACGGCTGCACGGTACCCGCCAGCGTCGTCCCGTCGACGGCGTAGTTGGCCACGAGTACCGGAAACTTTGCGCGCTGGCGAACCTGCCGGGCGAAGAGGTCGGCCCCGCCGTCGAAGTCGTGGTTGCCCATCGTGATGGCGTCGTAGCCGAGTAGTTGCATCGCCCGAATTTCGGGTTCGCCCTGGAAGAGGTTGAAGTAGGGGGTACCCTGGAAGACGTCGCCCGCGTCGAGCAGCAGTACGTTTTCTTCCTGCGCCCGAATCTGGCTCAGGAGCCGCGCCCGGCTGATGACGCCGCCCCGGCCCGCGTTGCGATCGCCTTCGGGGAAGGGATCGAGGCGGCTGTGGGTGTCGTTGGTGTGAAGAATCGTGATCCGTACCGACTCCTCGGCGGTTTCGGCCCAGCTTTCCCGGCTCCAGGTACCCAGTGCCAGCGCCCCGCCGACGCCGAGCGCCTTGCGAAGAAATTCGCGGCGGCTGTTGGTACCGAACGTTGGTCTCCCGCTCAACCACTCGGAGGGTCTATCGACCACTCCGAGGGTTTCGCCCCCGGACGGTCGACTGACGACTGGTGACTGACGACTGGTCACTGGTAACTGGTCATTGATATCGCGTTCGTCCATCTTTTTGCGGATTCAGGGTTTCGCCCCGCTGCCCCCGGCGGCGCAGGTACTCGACGAGCGCGTCGCGGTAGAGGAGGTTCAGCGGTTGGTACTGGGTCGCGCCTTTCAGAATCGGCGCAGCCTGGCCGCTCTGGGCCACGTAATCGCTCGTGACGACGGTGTACGTCCGCGTCGTGTCGAGCGGCTGGCCGCCCACGAGCACACTGGCGACGGTACCCGTCGGTTTGTCGATAACCAATTTTAGTCCCGCCTGCGGTTCGCGGTCGTGGGCGATGAAGTCGATGAACTGCCGCATCACCGGACCCGGCAGCGTGAGCAGGACCACGGCGTTGTCGAACGGCATCACCTCGAAAGCATTCCCCCGCGTGACGTTCCCGGCGGGCAGCTCGGCCCGAATGCCGCCCGAGTTGGTCATCGCCAAATCAATCGGCTTTCCGGCTTTTTCGCGTCCCAGTTCCAGCAGCACGTCGGCCATCAGGTTGCCGAGTTCCGATTCGGGTTCGCCTTTCCGCAGCCGCTGCGCCGACTTCACGAGTACCGTGTTCATCACGTCGTTGAGGCTGTCGGCGAAGGGTTCGAGGTACGCTTCGAGGTTGCGGGCTAAGGCCGGGTCGACGTCGCGCGCCGAGGTGTCGGTCACGGCAAGCAGCGCCGTCCGGGGCACTTGTTTAACGGCGAAGTACCCCGGTTGGCAATTCAACAGCCCGAGGGCGAGCAGCGTGGGCCAGCAAAAACGAAGAAAACGCATCAGCAGGGAAGAAATCCAACCCGAAGTAACGAACGGATGCCGGGAAAGCCAAGTTGCCGGGGGCCGCAAGTTTCGCGCCGCCCGCGTATCTTCCGGCTTCGACTGCTGTTCATGAAAAATCGTTTCCTCTTTTTCCTGCTCCTCGCCGGGCGGCTGGCCGCGGCGCAATCGTCCCGCCAACCCGCCGATTTACTCGTCGTCAACGCGACGATTTACACCGTCGATGAAACGTTCTCCAAAGCTCAGGCGCTCGCCGTCAAGAATGGCCGCATCCTGGCCGTGGGTACCTCGGCGGCGCTTCGGGCGCGGTTCGACCCGGTGGATGTGCTGGACGCGAAGGGAAAATTCGTCTACCCCGGCTTCATCGACGCCCACGCGCATTTTCTGCGGTACGGACTGGGGCTGACGCAGGCCGATCTGGTCGATACGAAATCCTGGAATGAGATTCTCGAAAAACTGAAAACCTACGCCACCGCCAACCCGAATGGCTGGATCGTGGGCCGGGGCTGGGACCAGAACGACTGGGCCGAGAAAGTTTTTCCGACGAAGGACAGCCTCGACCGGCTGTTTCCCACGCGCCCCGTGTACCTCATCCGCATCGACGGCCACGCGGCCCTCGTCAACCAGGCGGCGCTCGATGCGGCGAAGGTGAGGGGTACCGAAACGCTGACGGGCGGGGAAATCAAGCTCCGCGACGGGAAACCGACGGGCGTCCTCATCGACAACGCGATGGGTTTGGTACGAAACGCGATACCCGAACCCTCCCGCGAGCAAATTCGCGCTGGGCTGCTGGCCGCGCAGAAAAACTGTTTCGCCGCGGGCCTGACGACCGTGGACGACTGCGGCCTCGACGCGCCGGAGGTAGACCTCATCGACGAGTTGCAGCGGGAAAATGGACTAAAAATGCGCGTCTACGTCATGCTTTCCGACGATTCGCTCAACTACGCCCGGTACCTCCCGCGCGGACCGTACAAAACGGATCGGCTCAACGTGCGGAGTTTCAAGGTCTACGGCGACGGCGCGCTGGGTTCGCGTGGGGCCTGCCTTCTGAGTGCCTACGCCGACCAGCCCGGCTGGCAGGGTTTCCTGCTCCGCGAGCCGGGGCACTTCCGGCAGGTGGCGGAGCGGCTGGCCGCGGCGGATTTTCAAATGTGTACGCACGCCATCGGCGACTCGGCCAACCGCCTCCTGCTCCAGACCTACGCCGCCGTGCTGAAAGGCCCGAACGACCGCCGCTGGCGCATCGAACACGCGCAGGTCGTCAACGCGGCGGATTTTCGGCTGTTCGGGCAGTACGGCATCATTCCCTCGGTGCAGCCCACCCACGCGACCTCCGACATGTACTGGGCGCTGGCCCGCCTCGGTCCGGTGCGCGTAAAAACGGCCTACGCCTTCAAACAACTGCTCCGCGAAAACGGCTGGCTGCCGCTGGGTACCGATTTCCCGGTCGAAGACATCAGCCCGCTGAAAACCTTCCTGGCCGCTACCTTCCGGCAGGACGCGAAGGGGTACCCCGCTCGCGGCTTCCAGCCCGAAAACGCGCTGACCCGCCCCGAGGTACTCCGCGGCATGACCATCTGGGCCGCCCGCTCGAATTTCGAAGAAAAAGAGAAAGGTAGCCTCGAACCGGGCAAACTCGCCGATTTCATCCTCCTCGACCAGGATTTGATGCAGGTACCGGCCGCGCAGGTGCTGAAGACGAAGGTGCTGGGGACGTGGGTGGGCGGGGAGCGCGTGTTTGGAAACTGATTTTGAACGGTTTGACGGAGATGACCGGCGTCGCAGGTTGCCGGATTCTGCGTGGGCCGCGTAGGTTGGCGTAAGTCGGAGTAGGGCAAACGCGTCGGACGTAACGCTGGTTACCTTCAGGTCGTCATCGTAAAGCGCTTGTAAATCGACACGATGCGCACCGTCTTCCAGCCAGTGGGCGTGTAAAATTTCTTTTCGTTCGTGACTTCCAGCGAATCGTCGGGTCGGATGCGAACGGAGAGGGGTGGGGCGTAGCGTTCGCGGTTTGGGCCAGGGTTCAACTCAGGAATAACGTCAATCTGGGTGACCGCTGCGTTGACCCGACACATGTACACAGCCCCTTGTCTGGCGTAGTTGACCGAAAGTTTAGGATCGTACTGGGCTGGCTCGCCGAGACGTTCGAAGCCCCTGACAAACTGTTCGGGCCAGAACTGCACGAAGAGGTACCCACTGGAGTAGAGCCGAATTTCCAGGTGCGCACTGGGCAGTTCTTCAATTTCCGACAGAAGATCTACCGACTCCCGCCCGTCACGGTTCACGTCAACGGCCTCGCTGCTCACTGAACTGATGGGCCTGTACTTGCCGTGAAATCGTTGAAACAAGGCGGAATTTGGTTCAGTTGAAGTACCTGAATCGGGTTTACGGCATGCGCTCGCCAGTAGGCCAAGGGCGAGCAGCAGGAGTAGCGGTTTTTTCATGGTTGTTTGAGAAATGAAGCAGCTGAAAGGTAGCAATTTCCTTGAAAGGCCCGTAGCTATCCGTGGAGTTCTGCCAGACTCTACAAATTAATCGTGGACTCTGTCCCGGTAGGATACCCACGTTCGTCCGCGTCCGTAACGCGGATGCTTGAGTACCGCGTTTGCAACGCCTCAAGTGCTCTTGTTGACGTGCCCGGCTTTCCGCTGCCTCAATCAACGCTCGTCCCCGGCACGCAGAAACGGGATCATGGCGATATTCGCCCCCGAACCAAACGCTGAACTCACCCGATGAAAATGAGTCTGCTCTTTTTTCTACTCCTGACAGGCCTAAGCGCTCAGGCGCAGGTACCCGCCAGCGTCGCTGGAACCTGGAAACGAACCTCGACGGTACTCGTCGATGCCCAGGGCAAATCGACGGACGTCGGTGCGATGATGAAGAAATCCATGCCCTGCGCCAGCGACATCCGCTACACGTTTCGCCCGGACGGTACGATGGAAGTCGCCGTGCCGGATGCCTGCGGGCCGCTCAAAAAACAACTTGAGGCGACGGACGCGGGGGAGGCCTGCCGCCTGAACGGGAAAACCCTGACGGTGACGAGTAAAAATCCCAAATTCCCGACCTCGACCTACGAACTGACCACCGCGGGCAAAACCATGACCTGGGTACACCGCTACGCCGACAACCCGCAGGTGCCCAATCCAACCAAGGCGCAGTCGATCACGATTACCTACGAGCGGCTTTAAAATGCGGGAGCAGGAGCCTCAACGGTTCGTAGCGTTCGTAGGACAAATCCCGAATGAACTAACGCCTCAGGCTTGGATGCCGTTGAGATGAGGGCCAACTTGGAGTAGCGCTGCCAAATCGGCAAACCGCTCTTTCTTCTCCCGCGAACGTATGGCGCATCGTCGCTCGCTTCTGATTCTGGGCGTTTCCTTCGTTTTTTACGCCCTCCTCATCATCCTGGCCGATCGCCTCGGGCATGGCGACCGCAACTACTGGATTCAGTGGACCGGCTACCTGCAACGCAACGGCCTGACCGGTATTTACCGGGCCACCAACTGCGACTACCCGCCCATTCCGGTGTACGTGTTGCTGGGCCTGGGGCAGCTTTTTCCCGCCGAGCTGGCCGGACAGTACTTTAAATTTTACCCGTTGCTCTTCGATTTCGCCGGTCCGCTGCTGGCGCTTCGGCTGCTGGGAAAACCCCTGCAGACTCTGCTGAGCTGGACGTGGCCGCTTTTCAATCTGGCCTACGTCTACAACACGGTCATCTGGGGGCAGTTGGATTCGCCGTACACCTTCTTCGCGTTTGCGGCCGTGGTGCTGGCCGCGCAGCGTCGGTTTGAGTGGAGTGCCGCGTGTCTGGCGCTGGGGTTCATGAGCAAGCCGCAGACGCTCATTTTCGTGCCGCTGGTGGGTGTGCTGTTTTTGCTCTGCCTGACCCATCTCCGGCGGCTGCTCGCGTCACTGTTGACGTTCGTCGGGACGGCGGCGGCGGTGAGTCTGCCGTTTCTCGTTCGTCCGGATGGGCTGGCTTCGCTGTGGGAGCGGGTATTTCTGGGCGTGAGTTTCCGGTACCCGACGGTCATCGTGAGTGCGTACAACCAGTGGTTTTTGCGGTTCGGCTACCAGGCCAAACAACTCAGCGACCAGTTGACCTGGAACGGGCTCACGCTGCGGTCGGTGGGGTTGGTTCTGTTTGCGGGTACCCTGCTGAGTATCCTGATCTTACTGGCCATTCGGTTGCTGCGGGGCCAGGCGCGGAGGGCTTCGGCCCGTTTTCGTGAGCTGGCCTCGGTACCGGCACTGCTGCCGCTGGTATTGCTGGTGGGCGGCATGATTCCCGTACTTTTTTTCTTCTTCAACACCCAGATGCACGAGCGGTACACGCACGCTTCGATGCTGTTTTTGTACGGTTTCGGCTTGCTGACCCGGCGCTTTCACCTGTACGTCGGAGTGAGTTTTTTGTATTTGCTGAACGTCGGCAACGAACAATTCTGGGAAGACTGGGCACCCGCCGTCAACGCGTTTTCGTCGCAGTTGTGGCGGCTGTACGCCCGGCTGCCCTTCGTGGTGAGCTGGGGCTACGTCGTGTTGCTCGGGTTGCTGGGCTACGAGCTGGTGAGACAGACCCGGAAGAATTCCCGCGTTCAACTCGCCTAACCGCTGATCCACGTCCCCTAAAAACAGAACGACCCCTCGCCGCCACGAGAGGTCTGAAGTCTGCTGAATTCCGCCCGCCGCCACGGGCTTCCTTCGGGTACTGGAGGTACTTTCTTTTTTGGGGTATGGTTTGTGTGGGTTGGTAAACTCGGCTCACAGGATTCGCTTTGCGGTGTTTCGCTGCGATTGATGATTCAAAAGTAGTCGGTCGGAAAACCCGAAATGAAACCTTGACGTCCAACGGCCACCTACCGGGGGTAAACGCCGGAAAAACGAGGTTAAAACGAAAAAAGCCCGGCACGTGCCGGGCTTTTCAACAGAATAGTTTCCAATTCAAAACGCTTGCTCAGGCCCCGCCCCGGCTGCGCCGTCCGCGGTTGTCCTGTCCCGGTTCGCGGGGAGCTGACTGCATCTCGGGCCGCGGGCCTACCTCGCGCTGGGGCTCGAAGCGCTGCGGTCGCTCAGCCGCACTGCCGCGACCGGGGAATGGTTGCCGTTCGCGCGCGCCCTCGTTCGGAAAAGTGCGCTCGATTTGCTGCGGCTGCCGGGGTTGCGCGGGCGCTTCGCGGGGAACGTCCGAACGTTCGCTGCCCGAGCCGAATCGCCGCTGGTAGGTACCCGGAATGCGTTCGTTCGCGCCCGGTTCGCTGGGGGGCTGCGCCGAAGGTCGCGACGAACCGAACGGATCGCGGCTGTCGTTCGGTAACGGGCCGCGTTCGACACCGCTCCGGTCGCCGAAGCCGGGTACCTCGCCCGAGCGCCGGGGACGATTAATTCCCGTTTCGTTCGGGCGGTCGATGCCCTCGGGGCGGTTGTACCGACTCGGGCTGTCGAAGCGGTCGTTGGTGCGATTGCCGCGCGAATCGGTCAGATCCGGTTGGTTCGGGAAATTTCGTTCCGTCCGCGGCGATTCCGAGCGGTCGTACCGGGTTCCGCCGGACCGGGTACCGCCGGTCCGGTTGTCGTTGCGGGCGTAGCCGCCGCGTCGCCCGAGGTCGTCGGCCCGGTAGACGGGTACCCGCTGGCGCGTCACGCGTTCGACTTCCTGCCGCGACGGGCCGTAGGCAAACGAACGGCGATCGTTGCGGTAGTAGTTGTTGATGATGGTCGTGCTGCGGTAGACGTTCACGACGCGCGTCCGCGGCACGCAGTAGCGGTACGGATTGCGGTACGTGACGTAGTACTGCGGCACGAAAGTCCAGTACCGCCAGGGCAGATTCACGTGGATGTTGACGTGAAAACCGGGGGCGAGCGGTGCCCAACCGTAGTACCCCCCGCCCGAGCGCCACGACACCCAGGCCGGGGCCCACTCGTCGCCGGGTACCCAGATCCAGCCGTAGTACTCGTCGAGCAGCCAGCGGCCGTAGTGGAACGGGGCCCAGCCCCAGGGGTAGTCGGATTCCCAGGTGTTGCCGTACTCGGTCATCACCCAGCGGCCGTCGGTGGCGTAGGGCTGGAAATCGGCGGCCACCTGCGGTACCCAGACCTGGCCGTACTGCGGGTTCTGCATCCAGCGGCCGTAGGGCGCGAGTTCGTCGTAAAACGCCTCGACCGGTACCCGGACGCCGGGCTGCGCGGCGGCAGACTGCGGCCACGCGGCACCGAGGAGCAAGGCCACGAACGCCAGCACCCGGCCCATTCCAAAAGAGTTTGTGAAAGTCATGGCACGAACGAATCCGGTGGACAGTGAAAACGTCGGATCGTCTGCCAAGAAACGAAGCATTTCACTTCGGCATTCCGAATCGGGGAGGGATTAACTTTTTTTAAGGCTGGTCAGCGGGTCCGACCGGGGCACGCAGCCCTACGGTCTGACCTTACCGGACTGGTCAGACCGCAGGTCGGACCCGCGAACTACGCGTCGGCGAACTGACCAGGCGTCACTTCCCCAACACCGGACGAATCAGGAATTCACTCGAAACCGAAGCTCCGCGCGAGTCCGTCACGACGAAAAAACCGTAGCGGACTCCGCCCGTCGGCAGCGGTACCCGGAGCCGATTCGCCGTCACCGGTACGCTGACGTGCTGCCAGGTCCGGTTTTCATTGGCCGAGGTCGAATCGGTCGAATAGTAAAACTGGGCCGATCGCAACGAACCGGGGGCCGTGTAGCCCACCGACGCCTCGGCGAGCATCGCCTGCGGGCGGGCCAGCGCCGGGAACGACGTCGACCCGTTCAGGATCTGTTCAAAAAAAAGTCGGATTTCGGTCGGCTCCCAGCCCGCCTCGTGGCCGTGCTCCAGGTCGGGTTCGAGGAGCACGGTTCGACGCGCTTCGGGCAGAAGTGCGAGCGTGCGCTGGTACGGTTCGACGGGAAAAAACGGGTCCCCGTTGCCGTTGACGAACAGCAGGGGCATTTTCGCCCGGCCCACGTACACCGAGGCATCGAACAGGCGTAGCCATTCGGCTTGTTTTTCGGCACTGAGCCGCTCGGCCCCCTCGAAAATGCGCGGGCACTGGTCGAAATACCCGCAACCGTAGACGGGCGCGGCGGCTTTAAAACGGTCGTCAAGTCCCGCCACGACGCAGGTCAGGTACCCGCCCCAACTGATGCCTGTCAGGGCCGTGCGACCGGGGTCGACGGCGGGCAGGTGCAGCAGCAGCGAATGCGCCCGGATGACGCTCGCCACGGCGTGGTACGGCCAGGTGTTGGCAGGCGAACCCTCGGCCAGCCGGTCGAAGCGAAAGTAATCAGTCTGGTCCGGGCCGGGCTGCGGTACGGGCTTTCCCGCGCCGTCCACTCCGGCCAAATCCATCGCCAGCGCGGCATACCCTGCTTCAGCCCAAAGCCGTACCCACTCGGCGAACGCCTTCCCCCCGCCGCCGTGCACGAGGATCACGCCGGGGTACTTCGTGCCGCTGGGCGGGCGCTGCCGCAGGGCGTCGGGGTCGGAGTAGTAGGCGAAAACCTGCGTGGGGTGGCCGTCGTAGGGGACGCTTTCGTAGCGCAGCGAGCGGATGGGCGATGCTTCATCCAGCCAGGTGACGGCGGGTTTTTGTCCGAGTGCGGCCAGATCCCACAGGCCAGGCGTCGGCGTGATGGTGGGAATGGGGTTCGGCGGCGTGGGCCGGGTACAGGCCGCGGCCAGCAGCAGCAGGAGAGCGGAAACGAGTTTCATCGGGGTTAAGGACCTTCGGCTGACGAAGCTACCAACAAAAAACCTTCAAGATCTTCAAGACCTTGAAGGTTTGGATGTGGACTCGATGGAGAGTCATTGGGTCGGCACCAACCGAAACACGTAGCCGGGGTCTTCGACGGTCACGTACGCGTAGCCGTCCGGTCCCATGTCGACGTTCCGTACGCGCCCGATGTTCGGAAAAATCGTTTCTTCTTTGACGACCTTGCCGTTGCGCAATTCGCAGCGGTTGAGGTACTTAAACCGCAGTGAACCCACGAGCGCGTTGCCCTTCCAGTCGCCGTAGCGGTCGCTCTGCACGAAAGCCAGGCCGCTCGGTCCGATGGAAGGAACCCAGTACGACACGGGTTGCTCCATGCCTTCTTTGGCCGTCAGGTTCGTGATGGGCTTGCCGTCGTAGTTGATGCCGTAGGAAATCACGGGCCAGCCGTAGTTTTTCGCTTTCCGCACCACGTTCAGCTCGTCGCCGCCGCGCGGGCCGTGTTCGTTTTCCCAAAGCTCGCCGGTGGTGGGGTGGAACGTCATGCCCTGCGGGTTGCGGTGGCCGTAAGAATAAATCGTCGGGTGCGCCGATTTGGCGAAGGGATTGTCGGCGGGTACCCGGCCGTCGTCGTGGATGCGGTGGACCTTGCCCGCGTCGCTGTCGAGCGACTGCGGGTTGGTTTTCTCGCTGCCCCGGTCGCCGACGGTAAAGTAGAGGTACCCAGCCCGGTCAAACGCCAGCCGCGAGCCGTAGTGGTGGCGGGTTTTGGCCCAGGGTTGCGCCTCGAAGAGTACCTTCTGGTCGGTCAGCGCGTTGCCGTCGAGTTTCGCCCGCAGGACCGCGGTGGTCGAGAGTTTGCCCGCGTCGGTCGTTTTGAAGGCCGAGTAGGCGAGGTACACGAATCCGTTCTGGGCAAATTTCGGGTGCACTTCCACGTCGAGCAGTCCGCCCTGCCCCTCGGCCAGTACCTCGGGTACGCCGCTGATTGCGGTCTGAGTACCCGTCGCGCCGACCCGGTACAGCTTACCCGAACGGTCGGTTACGAGCAGGTCACCCGCGGGCAGGAAGGCCACGCCCCAGGGTACCGACAGGCCGCGCGCGACGGTATCCAGGCGGAGCGTCAGGCCCGAAGCAGCCGTGAACGTGGGCGATTTCGGCACGCTGAAATCGTACTGCTTGCGTTTTTCGATGCCCTGCAAAATGTAGTCGGCCAGGGCGTCGATTTCGTCGGGCTTGAGCGAGGCTTCCCAGGCGGGCATGCCCAGTTCGGGATGGCCCTTCGCAACGCTGGCGACGAGTTCGGGCTTCGTGTTGCCGAATTTCCACTTCCGGTCGGCAAACATCTCGACCTGCTCGCCGTGACAGGAGGAGCAGTAGGTTTTGTAGTTGGTTTCGGGTGGCGCGACGGGAGCGGTGGCGCGGTCATCGGAGAGCCAGGTCAGCCCAAAGGCGATCGCCGCAACGACGGGCGGGAGAATTTTGAGGAACATGGAGGTAGAGGTAGATTCAGTTGGCGAAGTTCAAAAGTAACGACTTCCGGTCACTCCTGGAGCGACTAAAGTTTTACCAGGCGCCACACCATTCGTTGGCTGCCGTGTTCCAGCGTGAGCAGGTACACGCCCGTGGGCCACTTTTCGCCGTCAATTTCCTGCGTTACGCTTCCCTCGCTTAGCCAAGAGCGCGTCCAGACCGTTCGGCCCGTTGCATCGTGCAGGTACGCCCGAATCTCGCCGGGTTGAGGAACGTGCCCGGTTAACCGGAACAGGCGAGCACCCGGATTGGGGAAAACACGGAGTTGCCAGTCGGTAGGAAAGTGATCCGTGGCCGTCACCAGCTCGACGCTCACGGTCGTCGGCGCTTCGAGGCGGGCCGGGCAGTGCCGGTCCTGGGCGGTCTGGAGGGTGTAGGTCTGGGTACCCGTTCCAACGGATTTCACGCTCAGCCAGCCCGGCGAAACCAGCGCGTAGCCCATCAGTACTGGGCCAGGCGATTGGACGATTCGGTAGTTGAAGGGCGGGGTACCCGTCCAGTCGATTCGCAGCCGGACGGAATCCAATCCCGCCACGGGTCCGGGCCAGGAAAGCCGGGCCGTCGGCTGGGCCTGCACCCGAATCGGAAATGGGACGGAGGTACCCACCGTGGCGGGTTGACTGGCCGTCACGCGAATCCGGTACCCCGGCCCGAGGGGCGTCGATTCGGGTAGCGTGGCCACCAGTTCGTCGGGGACGCCCCGGTTGGCGGGCGCGGTAGTCAGGGCCTCAAACCGGGTACCCGTTGAGTCAGAAAGCTCGATAGTGAATTGGTTGCTGGCGTCGAAAGTACCTGTGGAACTCGCGCGCACGACGAACGGCAGTCCGCGGCACAACACGGCTGCCGTCCGGCTGGTCAGCCGACGCTCCCCCGCGGGCAGTACCCGCACCAGGGCTTCCCCCGATACCGGCACGGTTCCGCAGGCATTCGTTGCCGTGGTAAGGCGGTACGTGGTCGTCTGAGTCGGTTGCACCTCGATCGGCTGCGACCGCTGCGGGTGAGTCAGCAGGGTTTGGCCGTTGGAGAGCGTAGCTGAAACGGTACCGCCGCCGGTGCCCGCCAGGTAGAGCAGGGCTTTCTCGCCCGCGTAAATGCTTTGTTCGGAGGTCACCAGCCGCAGACTGGCGGACGGCTCGATGGAGATCCGCCCCGCCGAGCGCTCGCGGACGGGGTTTGTGGAGGCCACAACCACGTTCCACTCGCCCGCCTGCGCCGCGGCGGCGGTCAGGTCCACGTCACCTGAGAGGGCGGGGAATGCGCCCGCTTCCAGCCGTGTGTTTCCCGAAACCAGCCAGACCCGAAACCGATTATCGGCTGCAAACTGCCCCAGGGCCCGGTAACTCAGTCGCCATTTTTGCCCGACGCAGACGGCGGTCGTTGCTACCTGCGCCCGCTCAATTTGCGCAGCGAGCTGCACCGCTACCTGACCCTGCACCGGTCCGAAGCCGCAGGCGTTCAGCACGGCGCTGAGCCGGTACGTCGTGGAGCGCTGCACCCGGACGGAAACCGGCTGATCGGCCTGCGTGACGTCGTCGACCTGCCCGGAAGTAAGGAACGACCGGAAGGCCGTCGAAGGGTATCCGAGACTGCTCAGGTCCGAGCGGATTCGCAGCGAAACCACCTGCCCGCTGTCGGCCCGGATTTCACCGCCAGTGGCCGAGGTGAGGGTACTGGTCGGTGGCCGTTGCTGGGCGAAAAAAAGCGGCGCAAGCTGCTGCATCGGGTACAGCGTGTCTCCGCTGCCGACGGCCACCAAGCGCAGTCGAGCGTCCGTGCGAAACGGACTGAACGTCGGCATAGTCACCCGGAGTGGCTGCGTACCCTGCGTGGGTACCGTCACGAACGGCCCCTCGGGGCGGGCCTGTACCTGCACCACCAGCCGTTTGCCCGCGGGTAGTCGTCCTTCCACGAAGGCGTTCAGGGTACGCGTTTCCTCCCCGCAGAGGGAAACCTGGCTGGGGTTGTTGCTCAGATGCATCTGCACGGGTTGCACGAAAAGCAGGCGGGGCATCGAAACGACGGGTAGCGACTGGCCGCAGGCATCGACGGCCGACACCAGCCGGTACGTGGTATTCTGGTACGGCACCGGAATGGAAAACGCACCCGACAGCCCATCTGACAGCAGGGTTTCGTAGCCGTTGGAAAAACGCAGACGCGTGGGCGGCACGCCCCGGTACCCCTGCACCTCCAGGCCCAGGCTCCGGTTGCTGCCCGGTAGGAGCACGGCGAACGTGTCCACCGAAACGGCGTGGTGACTCACCGAAACCACGCGCATGGGGTTGGGGGCCGGGCGCAACATGCTGAACGGATTGGTTGCCAGGCCCGTCGAACTGACCATCCGCAGGCTGTAGGTGCCCGGTGCCGTGGGCCAGGCTCCCGACAGTTCGCCGCGGGGCTGATTGCTCTGGGCGAGGTAGTTGCCGTTCCAGCGCCCGCTCGCGTCGGAAAGCTCCAGTCGGAACGTGGCCGTCGTGTCCGGGATGCCCGTCGACGCGTAAGCCACGCGTAGGGGTTGATTCGGACAGTTGCGCTCGTCTACCAGACGCATCTGGAGCGTGGGTTCTTCGGGCTTCTGCACCCGCACCGTCCAGATGCTTCCCAGGGCATTTCCCTCGCCGCACTGGTTGCGTACCGAGCGGATGGTGTACGTAGCCTGCGCGCTTTTCGGAAAAAACGGGGCGCTCGTGAAATACGAACCGGTGGCACCCGCGGCATTCAGCAGGTGGTATGCCGAGCCATCGCTCAGGGTGATTTCGTACCAGCCCGGCCCGCCCGAAAGCCGGAAGGCGACGCTGGCCCGGCCGGCATCGGCGTAGGTGTCGTTGAGCGACGTGAAATCCACCTCGGGTCGGCGCAGTACCCGCAGCACGTAGTTGGAGTAACTGCTCCGCAGCGAGCCGCCGTCCTCGAAGCGCATCCGGTACAGTCCGGCCAGAATTGGCAGGGGTACGGTGCCTTCGAGCGTGCGGGCGTCAACGGCGCGCACCGTCGTGACCACTTCCTGCAGGGCCGGATCGGGCAGACCCAGCCGCCAAGTCAGTTGCTGGCCGGGGACGAGCGGGCGACTGCCGCGGACGTACATCCGAATCGTCGTGCCGAGGCAGACGGTACTCGCCGACAGCGAATCGAGGGTTAGGTTGTCGAACACAGTGGCGCGCACTTCGCCCGAAAACTGTACCGGTCCGCAACCCGACTGCGCCGAGAGCATCCGGTACGGTCCCGAGGTCAACGGTCGAAACGAAACCTTCTGCTCACTGCCGGTCGACGGCTCGAACGTCACGTAGCTGCTGTCGCTGAGGAGGGCCGTGACAAAGCCCGCGCCCGTGACACGGGCCGTCAGCGTAGCCTGCTCGCCGCGCGGTACGCTCAGCTCGCCCGTGAGGCGCACTTCGGCGGGTGGATGAATCTGAAACGCGGGAATCTGGTCGCGTACGACCACGAACAGGCGGGGCGATTCGCTACGCAGGGCCAGGCCGTACTCACCCGCCGGAACGTCTGCGGGGACGACGAAGGCCAGTCGGTTGCCATCGAATGTCACGTTCAGGGTACGCACCAGGTCACGGGTGCCTGGTCGGAATAACAAGGCCTCGAAGCGGGTGGTGGCGGGCAGGGTACCGTTGGCCGAAAAATGAACCGTGTAGGTACCCCCCGCGCAGACGGGATCGGTGGGAACGTGCGTCAGCACGAAGCCCAGATCGTTGAGCGGCAGCGCCGCTTCACCCGTGACGCGTCCGGCCAGACAAGAATTCTCAACCCGTAGCAACCGAAACGAACCCGTACCCTGCGGGATGAACCGGTGCCCGTACGAGGTCGTGACGGGTTTGGCGTCGGGTGTGACGTAGTCCGGCACGACGGCCTCCGTCGAATCAGAAAACAGAAGCCGGTACGGACCGCCGCCCGTCAGCGTCAGCCGGATCACCTGCGACTCCGTGCCTGGGTTTTTGAAACTGGTGAAGCGCGGATCGGACAAAGGTGGTTCGAGCAGGGCCGTCGGGGCCGTGTGGACGAACAGCGGTTCGGCGTACGACGAACCCACGGGCTGGCTCGTGCTGATCCGGTAGTAAATCCGCCCGAATGCGGCCAGGCGGGCGGGTAGTTCGGCCAGCAGCCGATCCCCAACTCGCTGGGTAGGCAGGGCCTGCCACTCGATCTGGTACGCGTCGGTCGAAACTTCAAGATGAAAAACGTTGTCGGGACCCAGCATGTCGGCCTGGCGGTGCTGAAACTCAACTTCCAGCCGTTGCCCGACACAAGCCTGACGGGGCGGCGCGACAAGCAAAATGGTTTGGGCACGGGTTAAGAATGCGCTCAACAGCAGCGCGGTAAGGAGTACGCGTTGTTTCATGGGTGGTGGGTAAAAACAGTCATCTCCGGCCTGGACTGCATTCGGTTAAAATGCAGCGCAAACCGGAGATGTCCAAGTAGCAAACGTCAGAAAACTTACCCCACCGTCCGAATCCGTAATTCCTCCAACTGCTTCGCCGCGATGACTGACGGCGAGTCGATCATCACGTCGCGACCGGCGTTGTTTTTGGGGAAGGCGATGAAGTCGCGGATGGATTCGGCCCCGCCGAAGAGCGAGCAGAGGCGGTCGAAGCCGAAGGCAATGCCCGCGTGCGGCGGCGCGCCAAACTCGAAGGCGTTCATCAGAAATCCGAACTGGTTCTGGGCTTCTTCTTTCGTAAACCCGAGCAGGTCGAACATCCGGCTTTGCAGCTCGCGCTGGAAAATCCGCACCGAGCCGCCGCCCACTTCCACGCCGTTGATGACCAGGTCGTAGGCGTTAGCCCGGACCGCGCCGGGGTCGGTGTCGAGCAGCGGAATGTCCTCGGGTTTCGGACTCGTGAACGGGTGGTGCATGGCGAAGTACCGGTTCTCTTCCTCGCTGAATTCGAGCAGCGGGAAATCGACCACCCAGTGCACCGAGTACTCGTCGGGCTTCCGCAAGCCGAGGCGGGTACCCATCTCCAGGCGTAGCTCGCTGAGCTGCTTGCGCGTTTTCTCGGTGGGTCCGGCCAGGATCAGGAGCAAGTCGCCGGGCTGGGCACCGAAGCGTGTGGCCCAGGCGTTCAGGTCGGTTTCCGAGTAAAATTTATCGACCGAGGATTTCACCGACCCGTCGGCGTTCACGCGGGCGTAAACCAGTCCTTTCGCACCGATCTGCGGGCGCTTGACCCACTCGGTTAGCTCGTCGATCTGCTTGCGGGTGTACTCGGCGCAGCCGGGGGCGGCAATGCCGACGACGAGTTCGGCGGCGTCGAACACGCCAAATCCGCGGCCCCGTACCAGGTCTTTGGAATCGTCCGTCCCCCCCTCGGGGGTTAGGGGGCTGAACTCCATCCCAAACCGAATGTCCGGCTTGTCGGAACCGAAGCGGCGCATGGCTTCCGCGTACGGCATCCGCTGGAGTGTTTCGGGCAGTTCAATTTCTTTGACCGCGCGGAACAGGTGCCGCACCAAGCCCTCGAAGGTACGCAGCACGTCTTCCTGCGTCACGAACGCCATCTCGCAGTCGATCTGCGTGAATTCGGGCTGGCGGTCAGCGCGGAGGTCTTCGTCGCGAAAGCACTTGACAATCTGGTAGTACCGGTCGAAGCCCGAAACCATCAGCAATTGCTTGAACGTCTGCGGCGATTGCGGCAGGGCGTAAAATTCACCCGGATTCATCCGGCTGGGTACCACGAAATCGCGCGCACCTTCGGGCGTCGATTTGATGAGCACCGGCGTTTCGACTTCGATGAAGCCCTGCCCGTCGAGGTACCCGCGCGTGGCCTGGGCCATCCGGTGGCGGAGTTCGAGATTTTTCCGAACGGTGGCCCGGCGGAGGTCGAGGTAGCGGTACTTCATCCGCAGGTCGTCGCCGCCGTCGGTGTCGTCTTCGATCAGAAACGGCGGCAGTTTGGCCGGGTTGAGTACCTCCAGTTTCTGGACGCGTACCTCGACGTCGCCCGTGGGCATCTTGTCGTTTTTGGCGTACCGTTCGACGACGGTACCCGTCGCGGCCACGACGTACTCGCGGCCCAGGTCGCGGGCGGTGGCAATCTGGTCAGCGGCTTCTTTTCCTTCTTCCAGAATGAGCTGGGTCAGGCCGTAGCGGTCGCGGAGGTCGACCCAGACGATGCCGCCTTTGTCGCGCGTGCGCTGTACCCAGCCGCAGAGCGTGACGGTTTGACCAACGTGTTCGGCGCGGAGTTCGCCGCAGGTGTGCGTTCGGAGCATGGGGAAAATTGTAGCGCAACCGCAGCGGCGGACCGCCTTCAGGTTGCGAATGTTCGGGTGATGGGGCCGCAACCGGAAGATGGCGCGACAAGCCGCAAAACTACGGATTTTCGCCGCTTACGCGGTACGGGTACTGCTTTCGACCGCTTTCCTCAAACTCAGCCGGTTGGCTGAAGTCCGCGAAAGCTAATAAAATTATGTTGAGCAGAGTAGTACCATTCGGTGCGGGACAAAACTATCTTCGTAGAACCGGAAAACGCCCGTTCGGGATTTTCCAGCCTTCATCAACACCCAAAAAACCATGCGAAAACGCCTACTCCTCTGGGGGCTGGCGGGCCTGTTTGCTTTCCAGGCCGCCGCCCAGCAAGTGCGCCTCACCGGTACGGTGACCGACGCCACCGACAACCAACCCCTCCCCGGCGCGGGGGTCGCCGTGAAAGGCACCACCCGCGGTACCCTCACCGACGCCGAGGGGAACTACGCGCTCGACGCCGCCGTCGGCGAGGTACTCGTCTTCAGTTTCATCGGGCAGAAAACCACCGAGCGCACCGTCGCCACGGGCGAAACGACCCTGAACGTCGCCCTCGAAGCCGACGCCCTGCGCCTCGATGAAGTCGTGGCCATTGGCTACGGTACCGCCCGCAAGCGCGATCTGACCGGCGCGACGGCCTCGCTCAACACCGAAGACCTCGTCAACCAGCCCGTCGTTTCGGCCACGCAGGCCATCCAGGGCAAGCTCGCGGGCGTGCAGGTGATGACCTCCGGCGAACCGGGCAGTACCCCGATGATCCGCATCCGCGGCACGGGTACCCTGCTGGCCGGGGCCGACCCGCTGTACGTCGTCGACGGGGTACTGACCGAAGACATCCGCAACATCAACCCGCAGGACATCACGTCGATCGACATTCTGAAAGACGCCTCGTCCACGGCGATTTACGGCGTCCGGGCCGCCAACGGCGTGGTCCTCGTGACAACCAAACGCGGGCGCAGCGGCCAAATTCAGGTGAATTACGACGGTTACGTGGGCTTCCGGCAAGCCGCGCGGCGGGTCGACATGGCCGACGCCCAACTGTACGTCGATTACAACAACGAGGCGCTCGTACGCGCCGGTCAGGCACCCAGCTTCACGTCGGCGGACATCCGGGCGAACACCAACTGGTTCGACGAAATTACCCGTAACGCGCTCGTCACCAACCACAACCTCTCAGTGAGCGGGGGCGGGGAGAAAAACACCTTTTTCCTCAGCGGGGGGTACCTCCACGAAGACGGCCTGCTGCGCGGCAACGGGTACCGGCGCTTCACGATTCGCGGGACGCAGGATTACCAGTTGAGCAGTTGGCTGAAACTGGGTACCAGCCTGAATCTCGCCCGCGAGGAATTTGACAACAAACCCTTCAGCGCCTTCACGAATGCCTACAAGCAGGCACCGATCGTGCCCGTGCGCAACGCCGACGGCAGCTACGGATTTACGAACCGAAACAACGTGGCGAACCCCGTCGCGCAGCTCGACTACACCAACGACCGCCTTACGGGTCTGCGGCTCCAGGGCGTGGTGTTTGGCGAAGCTAACCTGACCCAGAACCTGCTGCTCCGTTCGAGCTTCTCGATTGAATCGCGCAACACCCAGGGGCAGATTTACAACCCGGTCTTCCGGGTTTCGGCCAACCAGCTCAACCAGGTCAGCAACCTCGCCCTGCGCCGCGACGAGGCCACACGTTGGGTCTGGGACAACACGCTGACCTACGCGCGCGTGTTCGGCAAGCACGACCTCCGCGCCCTCGTCGGGCTGACGGCCGAGCGCTTCCGCAGCGCTTTCCTCGGGGGCACCCGGCAGAATATTCCCGACGACCCGGACTACTGGTACCTCAACACCGGTGCGCAGGCCACGGCCACCAACGAAAGCGGCGGGAATCTGGAACGGCGGCTTTCGTTTTACGGCCGCGTGAATTACAACTTCGACGAACGGTACCTGCTCACGGCCACGCTCCGCCGCGACGGGTCGAGCAAGTTTCCGACCGCCAACCGCTGGAGCCTGTTCCCTTCGGTGGGCGCGGCCTGGCGCATCGCGGGCGAGGATTTTATGCAGGATCAGACCGTGTTTTCAGAACTGAAACTTCGGGCGAGCTGGGGCCGCGTCGGCAACGACCGCATCACGCCGAACGCGTTTTTGTACACCGTAAATCCGGGTCTCGACTACCCCTTCGGCACCGCCCTGCAAACTGGCTACACGATTCAGGACATCAAAGACCCGAACCTGCGCTGGGAAATCACGACCGAAACCAACCTCGGGCTGGAATTCGGGCTGTTCCAGAATAAACTCGGCGGGGAAATCGACCTGTACGACAAGCAAACGAACGGCGCGCTCATCTTCCGGCCCATTGACGCCATCTTCGGCGACGCCGACAACGCGTACCTGACCAACGCCGCCGACATCCGCAACCGCGGCGTGGAGGTGGTACTGCGCTGGAACGAGCGCCGGGGCGATTTTCGCTACAACTTCGGCGTGAATTTCACGGCCAACCAGAACCGCATCGTGCGCGTGAACGGCGGCTTGCCGATCAACGGCGGCGGGCTGGGCAACGGGCAGTTCACGACCCGCACCGAGGAGGGCCAGCCCATCGGGGCCTTCTGGGTGTACCGGACCGACGGGCTCTTTCGCAGTCAGGCCGAACTCGACGCGTACCCGCACCTCGGCCAGGCGAAAGTCGGCGACCTGCGGTACGTCGACACGAACGGCGACGGAATCATCGACGACGACGACCGGCAGTTCGTCGGCTCGTACCAGCCGAAGTTTTACTACGGCTTCACGGGTGGCGCGAACTACAAAAACTTCGACCTGAGCCTGACGACCTTCGGCAACGCCGGAAACCAGGTCTACAACGGCAAGAAAGCGCAGCGCTTCGGCAATGAAAACGTGGAAGCCGCATTGGCCGGATTCTGGACGACGAGCAACCCGGACAGTAACATTCCGCGTCCCTCGAACGACGTCCCCGTGGCCTCCGACTACTACGTGGAATCAGGCAGTTACTTCCGCATCAACAACGTCAGCGTCGGGTACACGTTTCCGAAAGACCTGATCGACGGCCTGAAGCTTGAAAGCCTGCGTGTGTACGCCACGGCGCAAAACCCGATTACGTTCCAGCGGTTCTCGGGCTTCACGCCCGAACTGCCGCGGGGTATCGGTCCCACGGGTCCCTCCGAATTTCTGAACCCTACCCTCGATTCAGGGATCGAACTCGATGCCTACCCAACCGTGCGGACGTTTAACGTGGGGCTGACGGTGGGCTTTTGACCGTCTGAACCGCGGATTTACGCAGATGGAAGGGATTTCGCAGATGGAAAAGAAAGCGCAGCGCAACGACTCCCCTCCTTGAAAAGGAGGGGTGCCCCGCAGGGGCGGGGTGGTTACTCCGAGCGCGGAGCCTGACCAACGTTGGTTCATAAACCTGCCCTGCGCGTTTACCACCCCCCAGCCGCACAAAACCAACCGCACCCCCTCCTTGAAAAGGAGGGGAGTTTTTGAAAAGACAAAACCAACATGAAATCAATCAACAACTTCCTCAAAACCACCGCCCTCGCCGCGCTGCTGCTCGGTGTCGGGGCGTGCCAGGATGATTTTCTGGACGTGAGTCCGCAGGGCGAATTCACGCCGGAAGATTTCTTTTCCTCGAATCCGCAGGCCGCCGAAGGGCTTGTCAACGCGGTTTACAACAAGATGCTCGACTGGAACATCCACTCGTTTTCCTGGAACGGGGTGTCGAGCATCACCTCCGACGACGCCGACAAGGGCAGCGACCCCGGCGACACGGGTACCGACAAAAACGAGCTGGACAACTACACGTTTACGCCCACGAGCCTGTCGTTCAACGAAATCTGGGAAGGCAACTACCAGGGGATCGCCCGCGCCAACCAGGCCCTGCGGTACCTACCCGAACTGACCATCAGCGACTCGCTCAAAACCCGGCTCATCGGCGAGGCCAGTTTCCTCCGGGCGTACTTTTACTTCAACCTCGTCCGATCGTTTGGCGGCGTACCGCGCGTGACGACTGTACCCGATCCCACCAACGCCAGCGAACTGGAGGCTGCGCGGGTGCGGGCTTCGGCCGCCGACATCTACGCGCTCATCGAAGCCGACCTGACGACGGCCATCGCCAGCCTGCCCCCGAAAGGCGGCGTGGACGTGGGCCGGGCCACGCGGGGCGCGGCGCAGGCGCTGCTGGCGAAGGTCTCGATGTACCAGAAAAAGTGGGCGCAGGTGCAGAGCCTGACCGACGCGCTCATCGCTTCGGGACAGTACGCCCTGGCGACGGACTACGCGACGCTCTGGCGGGAAGTGGGCGAAAACAACATTGAGTCGATTTTTGAAGTGCAGGGCCTGGGCCTGACGCCGAACAAGGGCGTGCAGGGGTACGTCGAGAGCCAGTCGGTACGCGGGCAGTTTGGCTGGGGGTTCAACGTGCCGACGGCCGACCTCACCGCGGCCTACGAACCCGGCGACAAGCGCCGCGACGCCACGATTATTTTTGCGGGCGAAACGCTCTGGGATGGCGTGAAAATCACCGCCGACGTGCCCAACCCGCGCTACAGCGAAAAAGCCTACGTGAGTCAGACGAAAGAAACCTTCAACGGCAGCCTCTGGGAAACCAATAAAAACATCCGGGTACTGCGCTTTGCGGAGGTACTGCTGATGAACGCCGAGGCGTCCAACGAGTTGGGTAATTCAACCCAAGCGCTCGAATCGCTGAACAAAGTGCGCGTCCGGGCCGGGCTGACTCCGGCCACCGCCGCCGCGCAGACGGCTCTCCGCACGGCCATCTGGAACGAGCGGCGCGTGGAACTGGCCTTCGAGCACGACCGGACGTTCGACCTCCGGCGGCAGGGCCGGGCGGGCGTGGTCATGCGCGCCCACGGCAAGCCCTACGTCGACGGCAAGCACGACCTGTTTCCGATTCCGCAGCGGCAGATTGATCTGAGTGGAAACACGCTCACCCAAAATCCGGGGTATTGAGTCGGTTTAGAGGTTTGACGGTTTGATTGTTTTGTCACGCTGAGCTTGTCGAAGCGCCCGATCGGTGCGGCGCTTCGACAAGCTCAGCGTGACGATTTCTTCAGGTATGAAAAAACTATTCGTCCTCCTCGCCCTGACCTGCGCGGTACCGGCCTGCAAAAAGTCGGCGCCCGTCGCGCAGGTACCCCCGGCGGATTCGCTCGCGCCGGTTTCTGAGCGCAGTCAGTACCTCGACGTCGTGCAGCGGGCCACGTTTCGGTACTTCTGGGATTTTGCGCACCCGGTTTCCGGCCTGGCCCCCGAGCGCACCGCCACGCCCGACATCGTCACGAGCGGGGGTACCGGATTTGGGCTGATGGCGCTGGTCGTCGGAGTACACCGGGGTTGGATTACGCGCGAAGCAGCCGTCGAACGGCTGTTGAAAATTACCGACTTCCTGGCCAAAGCTGACCGCTTCCACGGGGCCTGGTCGCACTGGCTCGACGGGCGTACCGGGAAGGTGGTCCCGTTCAGCCAGTACGACAACGGCGGCGACCTCGTCGAAACGGCGTACCTCGTCAACGGCCTGCTCGTGGCGCGGGCGTACTTCGACGGAGCAGGTACCGAAAAAACCCTCCGCGACCGGATCACGAAACTCTGGGAGGGCGTCGAGTGGAACTGGTACGTGCACGAGGGCAAGCTGCGCTGGCACTGGTCGCCGCAGCACGGGTGGCGGATGAACATGCCCATCGAGGGGTACAACGAATGCCTGATTACCTACGTCCTGGCCGCCGGTTCGCCGACGCACCCGGTTGCCGCGGAAGTCTACGAAAATACCTGGAAGCAGTCGAACCACTTCACCAACGGCAACGAGTACCACGGGTACCGGCTCGATCTGGGCTTTCCGTTCGGCGGGCCGCTGTTTTTCGCGCACTACTCGTACCTGAGCATCGACCCGCGCCGGATGCAGGACCGCCACACCAATTACTGGCGGCTCAACCAGGCCCACACGCTCATCAACTACACGCACTGCGTCGAGGCCGCCCCGAAGGCCTACGGGTACTCGCCGGAAAACTGGGGCCTGACGGCCAGCGACGATTACAACTTTTACGACGCCCACTCGCCGACCAACGACAACGGCACCATCAGCCCCACGGCGGCGCTGTCGTCGTTTCCGTACACCCCGGCGCAGTCCTGGGCGGCGCTGCGGTACTGGTACCTCAAGCACGGCGACCGGCTGTTTGGCGAGTACGGCTTCACTGACGCATTCAACGTTACTAAAAACTGGTACTCGAATCAGTACCTCGCCATCGACCAGGGGCCAATCGTGGTGATGATGGAAAACTACCGCTCGGGATTGATCTGGAAACTCGGCAGCGGCATCTCCGAACTCGGGAACGGCCTCGCCAAACTCGGCATCACGCCGCCGACGTACCCGACGGGCTTCTACGCGTACCTCCCGCACCCGGCCTCAAACGAGTGGGTACTCCTCAAACATCCTGACACGGGTAAATTTCCGCTCGATTTCGCCGTGACGGGTACCGAGCCGGTCAGTTTCACGCTGGCGCCCGCGACGGGTACCGCGATTTCGGTTTTTGAAAATCGAACCTTCGCGCCGGGTACCCACGTCCACGAATTCGACGCGCCGGGGGGTACTTACACCGCCACGCTGACGCAGGGTGGTACCCGGAAAACAATCAAACTGGTGCTGCGGTGAGGAGCAATACGTTTTGAAGGCCAGTCGTTTTCAGCGCGCATCAACCCGTCAATTGCCCCTGCCGTGAAATCTACCCGCGCGTTTCTGCTCCTGCTGGCTTTGTCAGCCTGCAAACCCCTCACGGAAGAGGAAATTCCCGTCGTGGGGACGGATGAACCCTGGCGACCGCCGTCTCAGGTGTTTACTCAGGCCAGTACCGGGTTCGGTTTACCCAGCAACTCGGTGCGTACGGTACTGGTCGATTTCAACAACCACGTCTGGGCGGGTACCGGTCAGGCGCATTTATCGAGGGAGTCCGGCGCGGGATTGGCGCGTTTCGACGGGCAATCGTGGAAAACGTACGACGCCAACAACTCCCCCTTGCCCAGTCTGCAAATCGTTGACCTGGCTCAGGCACCCGACAGCAGCCTCTGGGTAGCGGGTACGACGGGCCTGGCGCGGTTCAAAAACGACACGTGGCAGACGTTCACCGCCGCGGCGGGTACCCTGCCCGTTCCCAACGTGACGGCGATTGCCGTCGACCAGCGGGGCACGGTCTGGCTGATCGGGAGTGACCCCTTGCGTACGTCGATTTTTTCGTTTGACGGCCGAACGTGGCAGCGCGAGACGGACCCCGTGCTGACCTTCACCCATGCCGTCACCGACTTGCTGATCGACCGGCAGAATCGCTTCTGGGTCGGTACCCTGCGCGATGGCTTGTTTCGGAAAGACGCGTCCGGCTGGCAGAATTTTCGCCAAAACAACAGCGGCCTGCCCACCGAATCGGCGGCGACGTTGCACGAGGATGCCGAAGGACGTATTTGGATCGCGACCAACTACGGTCCGCTGGCCAGTTCATCGACGGGACCGCTTACGCGATTCGACGGGCAGAAATGGGAAACGTTCAATTACGGTCGAGCGGCGTCGGATCGATTCGAATCGTTTTCGGTCACGACCGATCGCCAAGGCAAGGTGTGGGTCGCTTCCATTCAGGGTCTGCTCCGCTACGACGGCACGTGGCGACTGGCGAGCATCCCCGAAGCGGGGATCACCTACCAATTGACCACCGACCGCACCGGCACGATCTGGGCCGCAACGAGTTTGGGGCTGGTGCGTATCACGCCGCCCTGACTTCACTTCGGTGAGAATTTATCGAACGGTACCCGGACCCGCAGAAAATTCGGCTGGAAAAGTGAATCTTGACCCCCATGAATTCCCTTTCCCACTGGGCCAACCGAAATCGCCGAACGGCCATCGGCCTCCTCGTTCTCCTCGAAACCATCAAGATTACCGCCGGGATGAACCTCGGGCGGTACGGCCTGCCCGCCCTGCCACCCGACGCGCTGACGTACCTCACCCTCGCCGTGGTCGCGGCGATTTTCACCGTGCAGCGGCGGCACCGGCAGGCCGAAGCATCCGGGTACCTGACGCGCTCCCGCCTGCGGCGCGATTTACTGCTGGTGTTTCAGGGCGGGTACCTGCTTTCGATTCTGGCCGGAAACGCCTGCCAGAATTTCCTCGGCGACCCCGGCGGGTACCCGCTTTGGAGTGCGCAGTCGCTGGAAATGCGGCGGGATACGATTTCGCCCGAAACCGTTCGACCAACGTACTACGCTGAGCAAGCACGCGAAGAGGTACCCCGGCGCAAGGGCCTGGGCTGGCGCATTGCGGCGTACACGGGCCTGACGCTGCTCGGCTTTTTCGCCAGCTTTTTTGCCATTTATTTAGCCTGCGTACTGGCTTGTTCCAACCAGGGTGTACTGGCCCTGGTGGCCCTGGTTGGTATCATTGGTGGGTACGGGGTCTTGGGGGCGCTGGCGTTCCAGCGCTTGCTTGCCCCCCAATCGTTTCAGAAACTCGGCAAAGCCGGTCGGCGACGCGAAATCCGGGGCTTGCTCGTCGGAATCATCCTGGGCTGCGTTATTTTTCTGCTGACGGTGGTCGGTTCACCCGGTTGACGCTTAGAGTTCCCGTACCCGAATGTCCCGCCAGCGGACTTTAATGCCGCCGCCGTCGTGAATTTGCAGGGCGATGAAGCCCTCGCCCTTGCCGATTTTTTCGTCGGCCAATTGCACCATCATCTTGCCGTTGAGCCAGGTCGTGACCTGATCGCCGTTGGCTTCGATTTTCAGTTCGTTCCAGTCGCCAGGCTTGAGGGCCTTTTCGTGCTCGGGATTCGGCTGAATGAGCCAACCCCGACCGTACGATTCGTAGATGCCGCCCGTGTGCTGATTCAGCGGGGCCACCTCCACTTGCCAGCCGCTGATTTTCACGCCCTCGATGCCCGAGCGGATGAACACGCCGCTGTTGCCGTTGGCCTCCTGCTTGAATTGGAGCGTGAGGACGAAATTCTTGTAGTTTTTATCGGTCGAAAGGTACCCGTAGGCCTTGTCCGGGCCGCTCTCGCAGACGAGTTCGCCGTCGGCGACGTACCACTTTTCGGTACCGTGGACGGTCCAGCCCTGGAGGTTTTTGCCGTTGAACAGTTTCTTGCCCGATTGGGCCGAAGCGGGTACCGCGAGGAGGAGGCAAAGGAAAAAGCCGAGGAGTTTCATGAATGCGTTGAGGTGAATGGGTACCCTGCGAAGTACTAAGTTTCCGGCGAAACATCGTTCATTTTATCGCCACGCAGGAAATTTCCAACCGGGCATCGCGCGGCAGCCGGGCCACCTGCACGGTTTCGCGGGCGGGAAACGGTTCGCGAAAATACGTTCCGTACTGTTCGTTGACGGCGGCAAAATCGGTCAGGTCGCGGAGGTAAATCGTGACCTTGACGACGTGCCGGAAGTCCAGACCGGCGGCATTCAGGACGGCTCGGAGGTTTTCCATGACCCGCGTGGTTTCGGTTTTTAAGTCAGCGCTGGCGAGCTGGCCGGTACCGGGATCGAGTCCGATTTGCCCCGAGACGTACAGCGTGGTACCCGCCCAGACGGCCTGGCTGTACGGGCCGATGGGCGCGGGGGCTTGCGTGGTTCGAACGGATTGCGGGACGGTTTGGGCCTCGCCCGGCAGTACCCAAAACAAAGCCAGAACGAGGAGGAAGACGCCGATTTTCATGGACCGGGATAGTTCCGGGCAATCTGCATCGAAAAACCGATTTTCGCTACTTTTGCCGCCGCCATCCGAACCCGTTCCCGCCTTCATGCTGTACTACCTGTTCGACTACCTCGACAAAGCCTTCAATTTCCCCGGCGCCGGGGTGTTTCAGTACCTCACGTTTCGGGCGGCGGCCACCACGATTACTTCCCTGCTCATCGGCGCGGTGCTCGGGCGGCGCATCGTCAACTACCTCCGGCGGTTGCAAATCGGCGAAAGCATTCGCGACCTGGGCCTGCAAGGGCAAATGGAAAAAAAAGGTACCCCCACGATGGGCGGTTTCATCATCCTGGCCGCGCTCGTGATTCCGGTGCTGCTGTTCGCGCAGATCAAAAACATCTACATTATCCTGCTGCTCGTCTCAACGGTCTGGACGGGTCTCATCGGGTTCCTTGACGATTACATCAAGGTTTTCAAAAAAAATAAGGAAGGCCTAGCCGGGCGGTTCAAGATCGTCGGGCAGGTCGGACTGGGGCTGTTCGTGGGCCTAACGATGTACTTCCACCCCGACGTGAAGGTGCGACTCTACGAAAAAGCGCGAATCAACACGGCCTCGGGTTTTGAGGAAATCCGCAAGTTCACCGACACGAAAGACCTGATTACCAACGTCCCGTTTTTCAAAAACAACCAGATCAACTACAACAAAATCCTGCCCGAAGGCTGGCTACCCGAGGAGTACGGCTGGATTCCGTACGTGCTCATCATCACGTTCATCATCACGGCGGTCTCCAACGGGGCCAACATCACCGACGGTATCGACGGGCTCGCCGGGGGTACTTCCGTCATCATCGGGCTGACGCTCGGGATTCTGACGTTCGTTTCTGGCAACAAAATCGTCTCCCAGTACCTCAACATTTTTTTCATTCCCGGCTCGGGCGAGCTGGTCATTTTCTGCGCGGCCTTCGTCGGGGCGCTCATCGGATTTTTGTGGTACAACAGTTACCCCGCACAGGTCTTCATGGGCGACACGGGCAGTCTGATGCTCGGGGGTACCATCGCCACGCTGGCCATCGTGATTCGGAAGGAGTTGCTCATCCCGATCATGTGCGGAATTTTTCTGGTCGAACTGGTCTCGGTCATTCTCCAGGTGACGTACTTCAAGTACACCAAACGCCGCTTTGGCGAAGGGCGGCGCATTTTTCTAATGTCGCCGCTGCACCACCATTTTCAAAAGAAAGGCTACCACGAATCAAAAATCGTGACGCGCTTCTGGATCGTGGGCATCATGCTGGCGGTCGTCACGCTCGTGACGCTGAAGTTGCAGTGACGGGTGGGCAACCGAACCGCTGGCTTCAAATAAATTTTATTTGGATTCAATCCAAACAAATCTTGCACGTCTGACCATCCGGCGGTACCTTTGGGTATTCGTTTCGTTCGGTTATGACCTCGACGCTCGCCCAGTACCCGCATCCCCTCGCGGAATTGTACCAGAATCAGATTGGCAGCACGTACCAGTGCGACCGTTCGAACCGGATTTTCATCGAGTTTAACGGCGCCGTTACCGCCTTCCGGGCAGGGGATTTTCTCCTCTTCAAGCGCCGGGTCGATAGCGTCGACATCCACGAAATGATTTTCAACCTCGACGATGCCTACGACGTCGAGGTCATCGAAGCCCCGCGCCGCGAGCATACCTTCGTTCTGACGCTCTGCGAACTCATTCACCTGCGCGAGCTGCTTTCGGGTACCAAGTTTGCCCTCGACCTCAACACGCTGCTCCACGAGCGCCTTTACAGCGTACCGGTGTACTGACCGTCAGTCGCCGCGCTGATTTTCAGCGAATTCTTTGCATTCAGACTGATTCCAAATTTCAGGTTGTCGGAACGTTTTTTGGCGTTTTCGAGTAGGTTTGTCGTGACCAACGAGCAAAAACGGCCCGTTTGTCGGACTCGACACCGGGCACGGTTTTTTGAATTATTAGACTCAACATACCACAAGATACGACCATGAAGGATCTCGTACGGATGCGCACCTCGTTGAAAGAGGAAATCGAAGCCATCCTGAATGCACAAGTGAAAATGGAAGCCGAATCGTCGGCGAAGTACCTGGCGATGGCCGCCTGGTGCGACCGCAACGGCTTCGACTACAGCGCGGGCTTTTTCTACAAGCAAGCTGAGGAAGAGCGCGAGCACATGCTCAAGATTTTCAAGTACATCTCTGATTTGGGCGGTACGGCCATCTCGCCTGACGTGACGGGCATCCCGCAGGATTTTGCCTCGTTCCGCGAGATTTTCGAGCAGGCACTCTCGCAGGAAATTGCCGTTTCGCAAGCCATCAACCGCATCGTCGGCCTAAGCCGCCGCCTCGACGACTACGCCACCGACAACTTCATGCAGTGGTTCGTCAAGGAGCAGATTGAGGAGGAATACATCGCCCGCCGCGCCGTCGAACTCTTCGACGTCATCGGTGAAGAAGGCGTCGGTCGGTTCCTCATCGACAAGCAAATTCCCAAAATCAGCTACGACGACAAGCCGGGTGAGTAACCCGAACTTCTTTTCAAGAAAAGCGCCGCCCCAGGTACCTGGGGCGGCGCTTTTGTCTGAACCGCAGCGACCGTCGCCCGGATTGACGCGGATTCTTTCGATTTCGCGTCAATCCGGGCGACGGTCGCTGCGGTTCAGACGATTTCCCCCAGCACGTGCCGTTCAAAAATCTGCTCGGCCTGCCGGAGCGTCACCTCGCCGTACCAGGCATTGGCGGGTTGGGCGATGACTACGGGAGCGAGTTTGCAACGACCCGTGCATTCGGTGTAGACGATTTCAACCTGACGCTTCAGGCCGTACGCCTTGATGCCGTGTTTGAATACTTGCCGCACGGCGTCATTGCGTTTGCGGCATTTACTGCCTTCGCAGACGAGTAGCAAGCAGGTGGGTGGGTCGAGTCTGTCTTTGCTCATGAGTACATCGAACTTACTTCCCGTAACGAGGTAACGACTCGTTTTTTCTCCCGTTCCAGACGCTTTATTTTTGAACGCCCTTTCGCTCGTCGCATGACTTCCTCCGAATTACTTCTCCTGCTGGCCCTCGGCTTAGTCGCCTTTCTCTACGCTTCCGTCGGGCACGGCGGGGCCAGTGGGTACCTGGCGGTGCTGGCGCTGGCGGGCGTCGCGCCGGATTTGATGAAACCTTCGGCGCTCATCCTGAATCTGTTCGTGTCGATGTCTTCGTTCGTCCAATTCTACCGGGGCGGGTATTTTCGCTGGGCGAAATTCTGGCCCTTCGCCGTGGCGAGTATTCCGCTGGCCTTCGTCGGGGCGGGCATTCCGCTCGGAGCGGGGCTGTACAAACAACTGCTGGGCGTCTGCCTGCTGCTGGCCGTGGCCCGGCTGCTCTGGCGGCCCGTGGAGCGGGAGGAAGTTCGTCCGGTACCGCTACCCGCTGCGCTGCTGACGGGCAGCGGCATTGGGGTACTCTCGGGGATGCTGGGCATCGGCGGGGGCATCATCCTCAGCCCGGTCCTGTTGCTCTTCCGCTGGACGACGCTGAAGGAAACGGCGGCCATCTCGGCGCTGTTCATTTTCGTCAACTCGGTCTCGGGCCTCTCGAATTTGCTGCTGAAGGGGTACCAGCCCGAGCCGCAAACGCTGGGCTGGCTGGCCGTTGCCTTCGTCGGCGGACTGGCGGGCGGGTACCTTGGCAGTCATCGCTTCAACGTCCCGACGCTGCGCGGGGTACTGGCGCTGGGGCTGGCCGTGGCAAGTATGAAATTGCTGTTTACCTGACTGCTGTGCGTGCCCACGCACCCGCCGTGGCACGGAGCGTGAGCACGCAACGATTTACCCACCAATCGTCGTCATCGACTCGTGCACGACCGAACCCCGTCGCGCCTCGGCCTCAAAGCCGTCGCGGGGACGCTGTTTGAATTGATTCGTGAATTCATCGCGCAGGTCGTCGTCCGAAATGCCGGCCCGCAGCAAATCGCGCACGTTGAGTACCCCGTCGTCGTAGAGGCAGGTTTTTAGGTCGCCCTGCGCCGTGAGCCGAATGCGGTTACAGGTCCCGCAGAACGTCCGGCTGAACGCCGCGATAACGCCGACGGTACCCACGTAGCCGGGCACCCGGAAGTTCTCGGACGTGGAAAACGGCCCGTCGGGTACCTTCGCCAGACCGGGGTACTGCGCCCGCAACGTGTCGATGATTTTCAGGAAATGCCAGTCGAGGGTAGGGTAGTGGCTGCCTTCGCCGTTGAAAGGCATTTCTTCGATGAACCGCACGGCCACGGGGTACCGGCGCGTGAGTTCGGCCAACGGAATGAGATCTTCCGTATTTTTCCCCGCCATCACGACCGCGTTAATCTTTACGTCGAAGCCTTGCTCCAACAGCGCGTACAGCGTCCGTTCGACCACCGGAAACTCATCCCGCCGGGTGATTTCGTGAAACCGCCGCCGATCGAGGGTGTCCAAACTCAGGTTCACCGACCGGACGCCGAGCGCCTTCAGCCGCGGCAAGTGCGGTTCGGTGAGTACTCCGTTGGTCGTCAGGGCGATTTCCTCCAGTCCGTCAACGGCCGCGAGGCGTTCCAGAAAGTCCATTAGATTCTGCCGCACGAAGGGCTCGCCGCCCGTAATCCGCACCTTCCGAATGCCCAGCCCGGTGAGTACCCGCACGAGCCGCTCCATTTCCTCGTAGGTCAGCAGCTTCGATTTGGGCAGGTACCGCACGCCTTCCTCCGGCATGCAGTAAAAGCAGCGGAGGTTGCAGCGGTCGGTCACGGCCAGCCGGAGGTACGTGATGGGCCGCCCGTGGTTGTCGTACAGGGTGGAGCGTTCGGGCATAAAATCAGGCCGCCTGCGGAAGGCGGACGGCAACGTGCGTGATAAGGTCTTCGGGCTCGGCGATGGGCGCGGTCGCGTTGAGGTGAAATGAAAGGCCCTGCGGCTGTGGGAGTGAATCGCCGTCTTCGGCCAAGCCTTCCAGGTGAAATTCAAGTGCTTCCCGGATGGCCTCAATGGTTGCTTCCACGGTCGTGCCCGTTGCCACGCAGCCGGGTACGTCGGGCGAATACGCGCCGTAGTTCGCTCCACTTTTCCCAATGACAATCAGGTACTGCTCCATGTTACTTCAGTCCGGCTTGCTTCAAAATGCTATTTTCCAGAAATGGACTCAAATCGTCGCTCGATTTGCCGTTGATCGTTACCCGGCCTTTCTTGACCGGATGTTTGAATTGGCGATGACTCCCGCGCTGGGCGACTTGCACCCAGCCGTCGGCCTCGATGCGCCGGATAATGTCTTTAACTTTTAGCAAAGTCGGTTTCGTTCAAAGCTACAAAAAAAGCCTACGCCCGCCGCACCGTCGCCACGGTATAGCGCCCCGCCTCCACCACCGGCGTCAGCGTCACGACGACCGACTTGGAGATCGGCGTGTGGCTGCGGTCTGCTTTCTGGTCGATGGGTACCAGCACGTTCGTCTCGGGAAAGTACGCCGCCAGATTCCGCCGCGGAATGGCGTAGGGTACCACCACGAAGCGCGGTGCCGTGCGCGTCCGCCCGTCGTAGTGGCTGTGCAGGTCCACGAGTTGGTACGGTTCCAGGCCCGCCTCGCGCAGGTCGTCGGCGTTCATGAACAACACCCGCCGCTCGTGGTACACGCCGCGGTACCGGTCGTCGAGGCCGTAAACGGTCGTGTTGAACTGATCGTGGCTGCGGACGGTCGCCAGCAGGTACTCGCCTGCGTTCAGCGCAATGGTCGATAGAGGGTTAACAGTCAGCTTCGCCCGGCCTGATTCCGTCTCGAAGCGTCGTTCGCGGGGCGCGTTGGGCAGGTAAAAGCCGTCCGGTTGCCGCACGCGTTCGTTGTAGTTGTCAAAACCCGGAATCGTTTTTTCGATCAACGACCGAATTTGGTCGTAATCCCCCACGAGCGCGCTCCAGGGTACCGCCGAACGGGTACCCAGCGTCGCCTGCGCCAGTTCGGCCACAATCGCCGGTTCGCTTTTCAGGTATTCAGAAACCGGCTTGAGCAGCCCCTTCGACTGGTGCACGACGCCCGTCGTATTTTCGACGCTCACGAACTGCGTACCACTCGCCTGCCGGTCTTCGTCGGAGCGCCCGAGGCAGGGCAGAATTAGCGCCGTCTGCCCGTGGATGAGGTGGCTGCGGTTGAGTTTGGTCGATACCTGCACGGTCAGTCGGCAGCGCCGGAGCGCCTCGGCGGTGAAGTCCGTGTCGGGTGTGGCCGAAAGGAAATTGCCGCCCATCGCGAAAAACACCTTCGCCCGGCCTTCGTGCATGGCCTGAATCGCCGCGACGGTGTCGTAGCCATTTTCCCGCGGCGGCTCGAAATCAAAGACGGTTTTCAAGCTGTCGAGAAAGGCCGGTTTGGGGCGTTCGTAAATCCCCATCGTGCGGTCGCCCTGCACGTTGCTGTGCCCGCGCACCGGGCAGGCCCCCGCGCCGGGTTGACCGATGCTGCCTTTCAGCAGCAGTACGTTCATCAATTCGCGGAGGGTCACGACGGCGTTTTTGTGCTGCGTCAGCCCCATCGCCCAGCAGAAAATAATGCGTTTCGACTGCGCCAGCCAGTCCGCTGCCTGCCGGATCTGGTCGAGGGGTACCCCCGACTGCGTGGCCAACTCGTCCAGGTCCTGCGCCCGCAACTCGGCGACGAGTTCGGGGTACCCTTCCGTTTTTTCGTCGATGAACGCCTGGTCGAACACGGTACCCGGCCGGGCTTCTTCGGCTTCGAGCAGTAACTTGAGCCAGGCTTTCAGCAGGGGCAAATCGCCGTTGATCTGAACCTGCAGGTACAAATCGGTCAGCTTCACGGGCGAACCGATCAGCTCGGTCAGGTGCTGCGGGTGGCGAAACGAAACCAAACCGGCCTCAACGAGCGGATTCACCGCAATCAGTTTCGCCCCGGCCCGCTTGGCCTCGCTCAGCGCCGAAAGCATCCGCGGGTGGTTGGTACCCGGATTCTGGCCCATCAGCACGACGAGTTCAGTTTTCCCGAAATCGTCCAGCTTCACCGACGCCTTGCCCAGCCCGATGGTTTCCGAAAGTGCCTCGCCCGTCGATTCGTGGCACATGTTCGAGCAGTCGGGCAGGTTGTTGGTACCGAACTGCCGGACGAAGAGCTGGTACAAAAACGCCGCCTCGTTGCTCGTCCGACCCGAGGTGTAGAAAATGGCCTCGTCGGGGGAAGCGAGCGCGTTCAGTTCATCGGCAATCAACCGAAACGCCGCCTCCCAACTGATTTTCTCGTAGTGGGTACCGCCTTCCCGCACGACGAGTGGCTGCGTGAGCCGCCCCTGCTGCCCGAGCCAGTAATCCGATTTTTCGGACAGTTCGACGATGGAGTACCGCTGGAAAAGTACCGGTGAGGCGGTGTGCGTGGTGGCTTCCTCGGCGATGGCCTTCGCACCATTTTCGCAGTACTCGGCAATCGGCGACCGGTGCCCGTCGGGGTCGGGCCAGGCACAACTGGGGCAGTCGTAGCCGTCTTTTTGGTTGAGCCTGAACAGCGCCCGGTTGCCGCGCCAGAGGTTAGCCTGCCCGAACACGTGCCGAAACGAGCTAATCACCGCCTCGACGCCCGTGGCGACGTGGTACGGCTCGCCGAGTTTCAAGCCGGTGAGGGCGAGGGGCGGGTGGGGGTTGGGAGTGGACATGAGAGGCAGTGGGGCGATACGCAATGGCAGTGGGGGCAATGTTCAATGTTCAATACTCAATTTTCAATGGTTTGATTATCAATGAACATTGAACATTGAACATTGAACATTGAACATTGAACATTGAACATTGAACATTTCATTTTAAAACTTAAACACGCTCGGCAGCAGTCAAAAACTCAAGCCGCTCCGCACCTGCGTACACGTTGAACCGCCGATCGCGCACGAAACCGAGCAGCGTCAGCCCGGCTTCCCGCGCCAGTTCGACGGCCAGACTGGTCGGTGCACCGACCGCGGCCAGTACCGGAACCCCCGCTATGACCGATTTCTGCACCAGCTCGAAACTGGCCCGGCTGCTGACCAGCACGAGAGACTCGCTGAGCGGTACCCAGCCGCGCTGGAGCGCCGCGCCGAGGAGTTTGTCGAGGGCGTTGTGCCGCCCAACGTCTTCGCGGAGCAGGAGTAGTTCGCCCTGGGCATCGAACAGCCCCGCCGCGTGGAGGCCACCGGTGTGAGCGAAACCGTCCTGTCGATTCTGGAGGCGTTCGGGAAGTTCGAAAACCAGCGATTCGGGTACCCGGAAGGCCGGGTTGGGTACCGGGCCGGTAGCGGCTCGGACGGCTTCGATGGACGCTTTCCCGCAGACGCCGCAGCTCGACGTGGCGTGGAAATGCCGCTCCAGGTGCGCCCAGTCGAAGGTGATTTCCGGCTGGAGTTCAACCCGAACGACGTTTTCGGTCGCCTGTCGACCGGCATCGACGCAGTGCTGGATGCGCCGCACGTCGTCAGCCGAACGGATGATTCCCTCGGTCAGCAAAAAACCCAGCGTCAGGTCGAAGTCGTCCCCCGGCGTCCGCATCGTGACGGTCAGACTCCGCTGCTGCCGGTCGGACGCCGGACCGTAGCCGAGGCGGATTTCGAGCGGCTCCTCCACGGCCAGCAGGTCCGGTCCGGTTTCATGGGTACCGGCGGCGTGGCGTTGGAGCTGAATGGAAACGACTTTGGGCATACCTGGCAAAACATTCGGTAGGCAAACGGGTTTTTCCCGGCGAGGAGTCAAGTACGCAAAAAGTTGGCAGACGCCGCGCGGGTCCGTTGTACCTTCGTGGGTATGAAACTGTCCATCCAACTCTTCGGCATCACGCGCGACATCGTCGGGCAGTCGCGGCTTGACTACTTCGCGGGCGACCAGCCGACCGTCCAGACCCTGCTCGATAGCCTGCGGATTCAGTACCCGTCGTTGGCGAGCCTGCGTTCGCTCCTCGTGGCCGTCAACAACGAATACGCCGAGCCGACGCAATCCTTGCGGGCGACCGACGAAATCGCCCTGATTCCGCCCGTGGCGGGTGGTTGAGTAGGAGTACGACCTCTAAACGTACCTTTTTATGAAACGCGGTTTCGTCGCGCTGGTACTCATCGGCCTCGGGCTGACGTCCGCCCAGGACCAATCGACCACCACGCTCACGGGCCGCATCACCGACGGCAAAACCGGCGAAGCCTTGGCGTTTGCCACGGTTTACGTTAACGCCACCACGCGGGGTACCACCACCGACGCCAGGGTCGGTACCGACTGGCGGACGTGCCGCTCGGCACGGTCGAAATCGTGGCTTCCTACGTCGGGTACGCGTCCGTTCGGCGGGCGATTCGCCTGACGAGTACCGCCGACCGGCGGCTCGATCTGGCCCTCCAGCCGGGCATCACGCTGAAGGAAACCACCGTCACGGCCAAGCGCAGTGGCGTCTAGCAGCGGCGCTTCGACCGGTTCGAACGCGAACTGCTCGGCGATACGCCCTTCGCCAGCCAGTCCGGGATTATCAACCGGAATTCCGTCGTGCTGACCGACGAAAACGGCCGGTTGCAGGCCACGGCCCCCGAGCCGCTCGTCATCGAAAACCGGGCGCTGGGGTACCGGATTCGTTACGAACTCGACCACTTTGAATCAAGCCGCGGGGCGACGTACTACGCCGGATCGAGCCAGTTTGAGGAACTGAAACCCGCTTACGACCGCGAAGCCGCCCGCTGGCAGCGCAACCGCCGTCGGGCCTACGAGGGCTCCACGCGGCACCTGCTGGCAAGTTTGCTGGCGGGTACGCAGGAGCGGGAAGGCTTCTCGGTTTTTCTTTCCGACCTGAACGTACCCGCCCACGGCCCGCTGCTCATGCCCAACTCCGGCCTGCTCGAACACGCGCGACTGCTCAGCCGGACCGATACGCTCTTCGAACCGGGCGAACTGCCCTTCGAGCACCAGTTTTTTCTGTCGAAACCCCTCGAAATTTTTTACCGGCGCGTCCAGTCCCGCCAGTCGCCGTACCCGAGCATGCCCTACGCGTACTCGGTCCTAACCCTGCCGCGGGGCCAGATGCTGGTGACCACCGACGGCCGGGTACCCCGCCCCGAGGGAATGGTGATGCGGGGGTACCTCGGCAACGACCGGCTGTCGAGCCTGCTGCCCGACGACTGGCGACCCGGTTCGAAGGAAGCGGAGCCGTCGCCGACCGTCGCCGGTACTCTGCTGCCGTCCGACGAACGCCTCGATCCGCTGGCCCGGCTCACCGCCCGGCGGTACCGCAGCGAGGTACCCACCGGCTGGCTGCTGACCGACAAACCGCTCTACGCCACCGGCGACGCCCTGCACCTGAGCGCCTACCTGCCCGTGCCCGACGGCGCACCGGACTCGGACGAGGCCCTCCACGCCGAACTGTTCACGCCCGACGGACGGCTCGTGCAGCACCGGTACCTCCGGTCGCGGGGCGGCTGGTCGACGGGTGATTTCCGGCTCAGCGATTCGCTCGGTTCGGGTACCTACCGGCTGCGGGTGTATCCGGTGGCGGCGCGGGCGGGGCTGGAGCGGACGGTCATCGTCTACAACCCGCTGCGCGAGGTACCCCGCCGGGACGCGTCGACCGACGGGCTGCGGCTGCACGTCGAACCGCTGGGCGGCACCTGGGTGGCCGGACTGCCCGCTATGCTGCGCGTGTCGACCGAGGTAGACGGGCGCGGGCGGAGTACCTTCGGCGTCCTGCGCGACGACCGCGACACCGTCGTAGCGCGCTTCGCAACGAACACCGCCGGGCTGACCCAGCTCGACTTCACGCCAACGCCCGGTCGCCGGTACCGCGCCGAAGCGCGCACGCTCGACGGCAACCCGCGCGTGGACCTGCCGCCCGCCGAATCGGCCGGGTTGAGCGTGCAGGCCGAGGTTTCACCCCCCGGCAACCAGATTCTGGCGCATCTACGCGCCACCGGGCCGTACGCCACCGCGCCGCTGTACCTGCTTGGCTACGCCACCAACGGCCTCCGCACGCGGGCGCGGATTCGGCTCAGCCGCGGCGAAGCGCAGGTAGCCCTGCCGCTCGACGGCTGGCCGACGGGTACGGGGTGGCTGGTGGTGTTCGACAGCACGGGGCGGCGCTGGGCCGAGCAGCCGGTTCGGGTACCCGACCCGCTGCCGACGGCGGCACTGGAACTCATCGCCAAACCCCCGGCCGGGTACGTCGCCCGCGACACGCTGCGGATGCAGGTGACGCTGGGCGTGGAATCGGTACTCGCCCTGACCGTAACCGATGCCGGGCAGGTACCGTCTGACAGCCTGAGCGGCGCGGGGCGGGCGGCGGTGCTCAGCCCCGATTCGGGCGTGGGCATTCCGCTGCGCGGGCGGGTACTCGACCGGCGGGGCAGGCCGCTACCCGACGCGAACCTGCTGCTGACCTTCGCCGATCGCGACGGCGATTTTGCTCGTACCACCCGCACCGATGCCGCGGGGTACTTCCGGCTCGCGAATCTGGATTGGGTGGACACGGCTCAGGTGCGGATGCGGGTGATGAACGCCAAATTCAAGCCGCTCGACGCCGAAGTGGAACTCGACCGGCCCGGCCAATTCCGCGCCGATTCGACCGCCGCGCCCGACTGGACGAGTCTCGAACCCTACCTCCGTGCCGCCCGCTTTCGCCAGGACGCCGACCCCGAGCAGTACCGCCAGCGCGACGCCCGGCAGTTGGCCGAAGTGGTGGTGAAGGCCCGGCGCTGTCCCTACTCGGTTTTGCCACGCCGAAACCGCTCACGCCCCCGCGCCGGGGTACCGCCGATCGCCGCGACGTGCTGGCCTGGTACCCCCAGCTCCGCACCGATGACCGGGGGCGCGTGACGGTACCCGTGCGGCTTTCCGACGACGTCCGGGCGCTGCGGGTACGCGTGCGGGGTACCACCGCCGAGGGGCAGCCCGTCCGATTTGAGCAGGTCGTGCCGATTCGCTGAGTACCTTCGTCGCATGATTTCTTTGACTGACCAAGCCATCCCGGTACCCGACGTCCTGACCGCCGTGCAGCACGAACGCGCCGGGGCCGTCGACATCTTCATCGGGACCGTCCGCAACCACAACCACGCCCGCGCCGTCGTGCGGCTGGAGTACGAAGCCTACGCGCCGATGGCCCTGAAAAAAATGGAAGAACTCGCCGCCGAAGCCCGCGAGCGCTGGCCGGTCGAGGCGCTGGCGCTCGTGCACCGGGTCGGGCGACTGGAGATTGGCGACGTGGCCGTGGTCGTGGCCGTCGCGACGCCCCACCGCGCCGAGGCCTTCGAGGCTTGCCGCTGGCTCATCGACACGCTCAAGCAGACGGTACCCATCTGGAAAAAAGAAGTCTACGAAAACGGGGAGGAGTGGCTGGAGGCGCATCCTTAGAGTGGATAGTGGACAGTGGAGAGTTGATAGTTTTTATAGGTAAAAATCTCAACTATCAACTCTCCACTGTCCACTATCCACTCACTTCAGTTCATACGCCCCCGAAATCGGGTAGTGGTCCGAAAATTGGACGTCCTGGTGCGTGGTAAAGCTTTTTACCTCCAGGCGGGAGGGGTCGTAAAACTGATTGTCGATGCGAACGAAGCGCGGGTTGCGGTTGAGCGTCAGACCAAAGCCGCGCCCGGCGTCTTCAAACGAATTTCGCAGCAATCGCCGGATGCGCCCGTACGAAAGTCCGTAGGGTACCTCGTTGAAATCGCCGCTGACGATGACCGGGTGCGGGCTGCTGCGAATCAGGGCCTCGATTTCCTGAATCTGCCGGATTCGCAACGAAAAGCCCCGCCGGAGTGAACGGACAATGCTGCGCGTTTCGGCGCGGGCGCGTTCGAGGGTTTTGCCCCGCACGACGCGCCCCACGCGAATGCCCGTCGATTCGAGGTGGACGTTGATGATCCGCACCGTATCGCCCCGGACGACCAGGTCGGCCAGTACGTAGCCGTTGCGGTTGTAGGTCGTTTCAAACAGCCGCGTTTTCTGCTTCACGATGGGGTACTTCGAGAAAATGGCCAGCCCGATGAATCCGCGTTCCCGGCTGCTGAAGCCCCGCGCGGGCGTGTGGGCGTAGTGCCGGTACCCGCCTTCACGCATTCGGCGGATGGTTTGAAATTCGGTAAGCTCCGGGTCGTCGTCGCGGTTGTAGAATTCCTGAAAACACTTCACGTCGGCGTCAAACCGCACGGCGAAGTCGATGAGCCGCGGCGCGTTCTTCACCTTTTGTTCGTAGTAGTACCGGTCGACGTCGAAGAAGTACACGTTGTAGCTCAGTACCCGCAGGCTGTTTCGGGGCGGCGTTTTTACATCGTGAAACGCCACCGTGCGCTGCCAGAACGGCCAGCCCAGCGCCGCGACCAGCAAGGGCAGTACGCTCCGGCGCGGGCTGCGCACCAGCCAGTAAAGTCCCAGAACCGAAACGCTCACCATCCCAATGGGCAGCAGCATGAGGTAGAAGCCCGTCAGCCAGTGCATCGGGCGCGTGGCGTAGGCCATCGCGTAGCCGAGGAGCGTCAGCCCACTCAGGAGAACCGTCAGTACCGAGGCCAGTCGGAAAAAAAGCGAACGGCGCGGCGGTGTGCGGCGGGTCATATTCAGGCGGTGGGGTTGCGGCGACGCGAAAAACTGTTTAGTTTTGCGGCGGTATTTCAGTGAAAAAGAGGGGCAGTGCACTCCTCTTTTTTGTTTTATTCCGGTTGAAAACGCATGGAGTGGCGGGCAAAAATAGCAGAAGTGTTGGAGCCGTACCTGGAGGGCGGACGGTTTTTCGTGGTCGACGTGCAGGTGTCCGCTTCACGCATCAAACCGAAGGTGACGGTTCTGCTCGACAGCGACGCGGGCATTACCATTGATGAGTGCGCCGAAATCAGCCGCAAGCTGGGCCAGCGCCTGGAGGAACTAAACTGGTTTGAAACGGCTTACACGCTCGAAGTTTCTTCCCCCGGCGTCGATTTTCCGCTCACTTCCCGTAGGCAATACGTCAAGCACGTTGGTCGGCAGCTCCAGGTGAGTCGGCGCGACGGGAGTACCCACATGGGTACCCTCCAGGAAGTCGGAAAAGATTCCCTGACCCTGCTGGAAGCGCCACCGAAAGGCAAAAAGAAGCCGGTTTCCGCTGAACCGGTACCGCCGCTGACGATTCCGTTTGCGGATATTCAACAGTCTCAGGTTCTGGTATCTTTTAAATAAACGCACCCACACGGTTCGGACGCGGTAATCGCCCGAGCCCTTCATTCACGAAGACGACGATGAACAGTGCCGAATTAATTAACTCATTCGCCGAGTTCGCCCGGGAGAAAAACATCGACCGGCCCACCATGATCAGCATCCTCGAAGAGGTCTTCCGCACGATGATCCGCAAGCGGTTCGGGACGGACGAAAACTTCGACGTCATCATCAACCCCGACAACGGGGATTTGGAAATGTGGCGCACGCGCGAAATCGTGGACGACGACTCGGAAGACATTTGGGATTACGATAAAATTCCGCTCGCCGAAGCGCAGAAAATTGAGCCCGACTTTGAAATCGGGGAGGAAGTGGCCGAAAACATCAAGCTCGAAGACTTTGGTCGGCGCGTGGTGCAAACGGCTCGTCAGACGCTGATCCAGAAGGTCAAAGACCTGGAAAAAGAAATTCTGTACCAGAAATACAAAGACCTCGTCGGCGACTTGATGACCGTCGAAGTGTACCAGACCCTGGGCCGCGAGACGATCTGCGTCGACACGACGGGCAACGAACTCAGCCTGCCGCGCGGCGAGCAGATTCCGAAGGACCGGTTCCGTAAGGGCGAAAGCCTGAAAGCCGTCATCCACCGGGTTGAGATGAACAACGGTACCCCGAAGATCACGCTTTCGCGTACCTCGCCGGTGTTTCTGGAGCGCTTGTTTGAGCAGGAAATTCCCGAAGTATTCGACGGCCTCATCATGGTCCGCCGCATCGTGCGCGAGCCGGGCGAGCGAGCGAAAGTCGCCGTTGAATCGTACGACGACCGCATCGACCCCGTCGGGGCTTGCGTCGGGATGAAGGGGTCGCGGATTCACAGCATCGTGCGCGAACTGAACAACGAGAACATCGACGTCATCAACTACACCGACAACCTCGAACTGCTCATCAGCCGTGCGCTCAGTCCGGCCAAAATCAGCCGGATGAGCATCAACCACGACGACAAGCGGGTAGCCGTTTTCCTGAAACCCGATCAGGTTTCACTGGCCATTGGCAAGGGTGGACAGAACATCAAACTGGCGGGTCGCTTGGTCGGTATGGAGATCGACGTGTTCCGCGAAAGCGAAGGTGTGCAGGACGACGAGGACGTCGACCTGAACGAGTTTACCGACGAAATCGAGGCCTGGGTCATCGAAGAGCTGCACCGCGTGGGCCTCGACACGGCCAAGAGCGTCCTGGCCCTGAGCCGCGAAGACCTCGTGCGGCGTACCGAACTGGAGGAAGAAACCGTCGACGACGTACTCACTATTTTGCGTCAGGAATTTGAATAAGCAACGAGAACCCGTTTGACCTCGGGGCGGTTGTAGTACGGAAACCACCTGTTTTGACTACCTTCGAGCAAGAAAAAGACCTCACATGGCAGAAGAATTGACAATGCGTTTGAGCCAGGCGGCAAAGAAGATCAACGTGAGCACGGCCACCGTGGTAGCGCGTTTGTCAGCCAAAGGGTTCAAACTGGATAGTAACCCCAACTTTAAACTGAACTTTGAGCAGCTTCAGGTACTAGCCAAGGAATTTGGCCATCCCGACCTGCTCAAGGCCGAGGCGCCGCGTCCGGTGGAGGCCGCGCCTGAGCCGACCCGTCGCGATGACGACCTGCCGACTTGGTTTCGGGGCGAGCAGGCCCGGACTGTGGCGTCGACCGAGGTGAAGCCGGAAGAAAAACCCGCACCCGTTGAAGCCAAAGCGCCCGAAGTGGATGCGGATGATTCCCGTCTGCCGGGTCTGAAGGTCATTGGAAAAATTGACCTCAACGCCCCCCGGCCCGCGGCCCCTCCGCAGTCCAACGGCAAAGCCGAAGCCCCCCGGCCCGTCGCTTCTACTCCGGCACCGGTACCCGTGGTCGAAAAGAAACCCGAGCCCGTCGCTGCGCCGGTACCCGTTGCCAAAGTCCCCGAACCGGCACCCGCTCCTGAGCCCAAACCGGTACCGGTTGTCGAGGCAACTCCCGCGCCGCAGCCCGTAGCTCCGGCCCCGGCCCCGGTGGCCGAAAAGAAACCCGAACCCGTCGCTGCGCCAGCACCGGCTGCTGAGGCCGAGCCCGAACGCATCGAAGCCCGGGCCGAGCGTCTGCAAGGCCTGAAGGTGATGGGGAAAATCGAGCTGCCGGTCGAACGGCGTCCCGGACCGGGCAGCAACAACCAGGACAAGAAAAAACGCAAGCGCATCAAGCCCGTCGAAGCCGACAAGTCGCGGACGGGTACTGGTATCACGGCACCGCAACCCAACCAGCCCGGTAACCGTCCCGGTGGGGGCGCACCCGGACAGGGGGGCAGCACCAACAATCGACCCGGCGGTGGAGGCGGTGGCGCACGCGGTCGCGGACCGCGGCGCGAAGAACCTACGGGCCGCGAGGTATCTGATTCGATTCGGGCGACGATGGCCCGGATGGGCGGCAAGGCCAATTTCGGCGCGGATCGTCGCCGGGGTCGTCGCCGCGAACGGGCCGAACGCCGCGAACAGGAAGAGGCAGCGCGTCAGGAGCAGGACAGCGTCCTGAAGGTGACCGAATTCATTTCGGCCAGCGACTTGGCCTCGCTCATGGACGTATCGGTCAACGAAGTCATCGCGGCCTGCATGAGCCTCGGGATGTTCGTTTCGATCAACCAACGCCTCGACGCCGAAGCCATCACGGTCATCGCCGATGAGTTCGACTACGACGTGCAGTTTATCTCGGCGGAAGAAGAAGTCGACGCGGCGCTTATCGAAGAAGAAGACGCGCCCGAAGACCTCCAGCCGCGGGCACCCATCGTGACCATCATGGGTCACGTCGACCACGGGAAGACTTCGCTGCTCGACTACATCCGCAACTCGCGGGTGGCGGCAGGTGAAGCCGGGGGCATTACCCAGCACATTGGAGCGTACGCCGTCAAGACCGATTCGGGCAAGGACATCACCTTTCTCGACACGCCGGGTCACGAAGCGTTTACGGCCATGCGGGCCCGCGGGGCGAAAGTCACCGACGTGGCCATCATCGTCATCGCCGCTGACGACAGCGTGATGCCCCAGACGCGCGAAGCCATCAACCACGCGCAGATTGCCGGAGTACCCATCGTGTTTGCCTTCAGCAAGGTCGATAAGCCGGGGGCCAACACCGAGAAGATTCGCGAAGAATTGGCCAACATGAACCTGCTCGTCGAGGAGTGGGGCGGGAAGTACCAGACACAGGAAATTTCCTCGAAATCGGGGATGGGTATTTCTGACCTGCTCGAAAAGGTACTCCTCGAAGCGGAACTGCTCGAACTGAAAGCCAACCCCAGCAAGCGCGCCAACGGGACCGTCATCGAAGCGGCCCTCGACAAGGGCCGCGGGTACACGACGACCCTGCTCGTGCAAAGTGGTACGCTCCACGTGGGCGACGTGATTCTGGCGGGCGACAACTTCGGCCGCGTCAAGGCCATGTTCGACCACCGCGGGCAGAAAGTGAAGGAAGCCGGACCGTCGGCACCGGTACTCGTGCTGGGTCTGAACGGCGCGCCACAGGCGGGCGACAAGCTTAACGCGGTCGAAACCGAACGCGAGGCGCGTGAAATCGCCAACCGCCGCGAGCAAATCCTGCGCGAACAATCGCTGCGGACGCGCAAGCACATCACGCTCGAAGAAATCGGGCGGCGCAAGGCCATCGGTACCTTCAAGGAACTCAACGTCATTGTCAAGGGCGACGTGGACGGGTCGGTGGAAGCTCTCTCGGATTCGCTGCTCAAGCTTTCGACCGAAGAGGTTCAGGTTCGCATCATCCAGAAGGGGGTCGGGCAAGTCTCCGAGTCCGACGTGCTGCTGGCCTCGGCTTCCGACGCGGTCATCGTGGCGTTCCAGGTACGGCCTTCGGCCAACGCCCGCCGGATTGCCGAGCAGGAGCAAATCGAGATTCGTCCGTACTCGATCATTTACCAGGCCATTGACGACGTGCGAGCCGCGATGGAAGGCCTGCTCGAACCGACGACCGAGGAAATCGTTACGGCCAACGTCGAAGTCCGCGACGTGTTCCGCATCTCGAAAGTCGGTACCGTTGCCGGGTGTTACGTCACGGAGGGCACCGTCAAGCGGAATCACAAGATTCGCATCATCCGCGACTTCATCGTGGTGCACGAAGGCGAGATTTCGGCTCTGAAGCGCTTCAAGGACGACGTCAGCGAAGTTAAATTCGGCTACGAGTGCGGGATGAGCATCAAAAACTTCCACGACATCGAAGTCGGCGACACCATCGAGTGCTACGAACTGAAGGAAGTCAAGCGGACGCTGTAGCGCAAGCTTCAGCTTGCGACATCTTCGCAAAATACCCAGCCCCGACTGCCCTGCGGTCGGGGCTTTTTTCGTTATGGGAATCTATTTTTGTTTAACTCGCAGGAAACGCTGCTTCCATGACTACTCCGCAACAGAATCAACAAATCATTGCTATCCTCAAGCCCTACGAACCGCAACGAATTGGCATTTTCGGTTCCTGGGCGCGGGGTGAAAACCGGCCTGGGAGCGATCTGGACATTCTAGTGCGGTTTGGCAAAATACCCGACTTGTTCAGCTTCGTAGGGCTGGCGCTTGATCTGGAAGAGGCGCTCGGCATGAAAGTAGACCTGGCTACGGAGAATTCGATTGGCAACGAACGAGTGCGAAAGTCTATCTACCGAGACCTCCAGCTCATTTACGAATGAAAGAAGAAATTGTTTACCTGGAGCACATCCGGGATGCCGTCCAAAAAGCGTTGCGGTATACGGATGGAATGCTCATTGGCGATTTCTACGCAGACGAACGAACCCAAGACGCCTGTGTTAGGCAACTCGAAATTATCGGCGAAGCCACTAAGCGACTTTCTGCGTCATTCCGAGAACGATACCCGCAAGTCCAGTGGCGGTTGATGGCCGGGATGCGCGACCGACTGATTCACGATTACGTCCGGGTTGATTTGGCAGTTGTTTGGCAAACGATTGAGGACAAACTAATGCCGCTTTTGGCTGACGTGGAAGAAATCATTCTGGAATTAGACCACGAGTAGCCTTTTCCCATGACCTTCCTCTACCCCACCTTTCTCTTCGGCCTGTTCGCCACGGCAATTCCGGTCCTGATTCACCTCTTCAACTTCCGGCGGACCAAGCGGGTGTACTTCACCAACGTGGCGTTCCTGAAGCAGGTCGAAACCACAACGAGTTCGTTCCGGCAACTGAAGCACTGGCTGGTACTCGCCGCGCGGGTACTCGCCCTGGCGGCGCTGGTACTCGCCTTTGCCCAGCCCTTCCTCCCGGCGCGGAGCGGGGCCGGAACGGGGCGCTCGGGCGTCACGAGCCTGTACCTCGACAACTCGCTGAGCATGCAGAACGAGCTGGACAACCAGCGGGTACTCGACCGCGCCGTGAATGGCGTCGAGGCGCTGCTGACGGCCTTCCCGAATTCGCCTTCGCTCCAACTGCTCACCAACGACTTCAGCGCCGACGAGTACCCGCTCCAGACCACCGGGCAGGTGCGCGAGCGCCTCGCCAGTGTGGACCTTTCGCCGACGGCGCGGGCCTTGCCCGACGTGTACCGCCGCCAGCAGAACCTTGCCGCCCGGCAGAGCGGGGGAAGCAATCAGTACTTCTGGTTTTCTGACTTTCAAAAATCAACCGTTGGTGAGTTGGAACGGCTGCGGCTCGACAGTACCTCGCGGCTGTTTTTGGTACCCATCCAGGCGCGGGCGGCGCAGAACGTCTTCGTCGATTCGGTCTGGCTCACGACGCCCTTCATCCGCGACCTGCAACCCAACCGACTCATGGTCCGCCTGCGCAACACGGGCGACGAAGCCGTCGAAAACCTCACCGTCCAACTCCTGCTCGACGAAACGCAGGTTTCTTCCCAAATCGTCACCATTGCTGGGCGGGGTACCGTCGCGGCCCCGTTCAACTTCACCGTCCGGGGCCAAGGGTTCAAGCGTGGGCGCGTGACGTTTGAAGATTCGCCCATCACGTTCGACAACGACTATTTTTTCGTGCTCAATGCCGCCCCGCGCGTACGCGTACTCCACCTCTACGGCACCAAAGCCGAGCGGTACGTCGAGAGCGTATTCGCCAACGACAGCCTGTTCCAATTCCAGAGCCAGAGCGCCGGAAACGTGGACATAGGCCGGATCCCGTCGGAAAACCTCGTCGTCCTCGAAGGCGTCGGTACCCTCGACGGTACCCTGCGAACCAGCCTCGAACGCTTCGTGCGCGAAGGCGGCAGCCTGCTCGTGGTACCCACGGCCCAACCCGATGCCAGCGGGCTGTCGGGTCTGCTGCCCGCGCTGGGCGTCCGCGGGCTGAACCCGAGCGGTACCCCACCCACGGCGACTTCGGGCTTACCCCTGGCCGAGCCGAATCGGCAGAGTCCGTTTTTCGCCGATTTGTTTGATGAAACCACCCGCCGCGACCTGCTCGCCATGCCGACGGCCACGCCCGCCTGGACCTGGCAGGCCGTGGGCGAACGGCTGCTGGCCTTCCGCAACGGGCAACCGTTCCTGACCCGTTCGACGGCGGGGCAGGGGAAGGTGTACGTGCTGGCGGCGCCGTTGGAGGAAACGTCGAGCGATTTTGCCCGCAATGCGCTCTTCCTGCCGGTGCTTTACAAACTGGCCGCGCTCAGCGTGCGGCAGGAGCCGGTGGCGTACTCGTTTCGGGAAAACACGTTCAGCCTCGACGTACCCGGCGCGGCGCGCAACGCGGTGTACCGGCTCCGGCGCGACAAACTGGAACTGATTCCGGTGCAACGGCTGACGGGCAACCAACTCACCATCGAACTGCCCAAAAGCGATCAACTCGGCAGTGGGCAGTCGCTCGAATCGGGGTACTACGAACTGCAACGCAACGGCCGGACGGAGCGGGTACTGGCCTTCAACCACGACGACGAGGAATCGAAACTCGATTTTTTCACGCCCGCCGAACTCCGGAGTCGGTTCGCGAATCAGAAAAACGTGCAGGTGTTCGAGGCCAGCACCGACGGGGATTTTGTGCAGACCTTCCGCGAGCAAAACGTCGGGACGCCGCTCTGGAAGTACTGCATGATGGCTGCGCTCGCGTTTCTGCTGATTGAAATCGGGTTGATTCGGTTTTTGAAAGGATAAGTCGGGTCGGGTTCTCACGGATGTTCACGGAATCGGTTCTGTGAACATTTGTGGGTACTCCTTCCGTGAACATCCGTGAGAATGTCACGTCATCAAACCGTCGTCAGCATGTCCCGAGTGATTTCAGGCACCGAACGGCAACCGGCTAAGGCCATTGTCAATTCAAAGTCAGCCAGTACGTTTTGTAGCACGGCCGAAACGCCGCGTTCGCCCGCCAGCGCCAGCCCGTAGGCGTACGGCCGCCCGACGCAGACCGCCCGCGCGCCGAGGGCCAGGGCCTTCAGCACGTCGGCACCGGTGCGGATGCCGCTATCGAGCAGCACGGGTACCCGCCCGTCGACGGCTTCGACGATGCCGGGCAAGGCGTCGAGTGCGCCGATGGCCCCGTCAACCTGCCGCCCGCCGTGGTTGGAGACGATGAGGCCGTCGATGCCGTGGTCGAGGGCGGTGCGGGCGTCATCGGGGTGCAAAATTCCCTTCAGCAAAATCGGGAGGCGGGTCCGTTCCCGAAGAAACGCGAGGTCGGACCAGTGCAGGGCCGGGTTCGTGTAGAGCTGCACGAATTGCCGAACGGCCCGTAGCGCCTGCCGCGCCGGACCGGGGTACCGGCGGGTGAGTGCCACGAATTCACGAATCAATTTTAGGGAAATTCCCTGCTTCACGGGCGAATCGCCCGAATCCGGTTCGTCCAGCAACCGCCGAAACACCGGATCGGAGGTGTACTGCGCAATGCCGCGACCTTGCAGAAACGGCAGGTACGCCGCGTCGAGGTCGCGGGTACGCCAGCCGAGCAGCGTCGTGTCGAGCGTGACGACGATGGCCTCGCAGCCGCAGGCCTCCGCCCGTCGCACGAAGCTCTCGACCAGTTCGTTCGACCGGCTCCAGTACAACTGAAACCAGCGCGGCCCTTCACCCATCTGCGCCGCGACGGTTTCCATCGGTACCGAGGCCTGGTTCGAGAAAATAAAGGGTACCCCGATGGGGGCGAGGAGTACCGGAGCGGGTAGTGTACGCCCGAAGAGTTCGACGGCAGTACTGCACCTGGCCACACCGCGCAGCATCCGCGGGACGATGTGGTACCGATCGAACGCCGCGCGGTTCGCCGCCATCGTGCGTTCCTGGCCCGCGCCGCCCGCCAAGTACCCGAAGGCTTCGAGGCGAAGGCGCTCTCGAGGACGGCGAAATCGACGGGTATCACCGGGCGGCGTCCGGCGAAGCCGTCGAGGTAGAGGCGGGCTTGCCAGGCGGTAGCGGAGAAATCGGGCATGGCTGGAGTTTAAACTTCCAAAGTCCTGAAGACGTTGGAAGTTTGCAAACCGGCGTCACGCGTTAAAAATTGTTAACGGGCGTAACCGGGAGCGGGGGGCCGTTAGTTTTGGTAGAAACTGATCCAACTGCCATGAAACCGTACCTCTACCTCCTGCTCCTGCTCACGGCTGCGTCCTGTGCGCCACGTACGCTTCACCTGACGCCCATCGCTCAGGAATTCGGTACCGACGGCGACCGCCGCGTCGTGAAGGACACCCGTGACGGACTAAAAATCGTGACATCGTTCGACGGACGCTGGGGCGATTTGCTCGTCTTCGACACTGAAATCTCGAACGAATCGGATTCGGCGATGGACATTCGTCCGGTGCAGTTCACGGTGCAGGGGCTGGACGCGACGTGGGCCGTCGTCGGCGACCGGTTTTCGAAACAAACCGTTTTCTCCGCCGCCGACCCCGACGAAAGCATCCGGCTGGCCAGTGACCGGATGCGCCGGGCCGAGCGGCGGGCGAAATTCAACCGCGTGTTCAACACGGTCCTGTTCATCGCTGCCATTGCCAACGACGCCGCTGCAGCGGCTTCCTCCGACCGTACCCGCAACCCGAATCGGTACGTGCAGAACCGCGTGACGGCGCAGAACCTGGTTCAGTTGGCCACGTTTAAGGACATCACCGATCGCCAGCGGTACGCCACCGACCTGGACCGCTGGAGTCACTACCGCCGGGTGTTTGAGGCCGAACCGCTGCGCCGGATGCGCCTGGCGCCGGGCGATGGCGTACGCGGGCGGGTGTACGTACCGCGGGTGCCCGGCGCGGCATTCGTGCGGCTGAACTACCCGGCTTCGGACGGGACGTTTTCGTTCGTGTTTGAGCAGAAGTGGGTGAAACCGGCGAGATGAGCAACTACTTTTTAACCAGCGTCACAAAATCGAACGCGTAGGCGTGGCGCTCGTCGGCGGGGTGGGGTTCCCGCGAAACTTCCTGCCAGGCGCTCCGGAGGAGCGCCTCCCGGTCGAACTCAAAAAACGCGTCCCCTTCCGGCGCGGCGTGGACTTCGGTGAGTTCAATCCGGTCGCAGAGCGGCAAGCCCAGCCTGTACAATTCGGCACCGCCGATGAGGAAGACGCTGGACGCTGGGTGCTGGGCGTTTGACCAACTCAAGGCTTCGTCGAGCGAAGAAACGACCTGACAGCCTTCCGCCCGAAAATGGGGATTCCGGCTGACGACGACGTTGACCCGGTTGGGCAGCGGCTTGCCAATCGACTCGTAGGTTTTCCGCCCCATCACCACGACGTTGCCCGTCGTGAGGCGTTTGAAGCGCTTGAGATCTTCGGGCAAATGCCAGAGCAACCGGTTGTCTTTGCCGATGGCCCCGTTTTCGGCGACGGCGACGAGAATAGTCATGAGAGGAGTCAGGATTCAGGAGTCAGGATTCAGGAGTCAGGATTCAGGAGAAATTCAGGCTTATCTTCTGAACTCTGACTCCTGAATCCTGACTCCTCGGTTCAGCATTCCGTCGCGCTCAGCGCGAGGCCGGCTTCGGAGGTTTCTTTGTATTTCTTCGACATGTCGCGGCCCGTGGCGCGCATGACTTTGATGACGCTGTCGAGCGAGATTTTCTGGTACCCCGGATTACCCGAAAGCGCCAGCAGGTACGCGTTGTAGGCTTTCACGGCCCCCATCGCGTTGCGCTCGATGCAGGGAATCTGCACGTACCCGCCGATGGGGTCGCAGGTCATGCCGAGGTGGTGCTCGATGCCGATTTCGGCGGCGGCTTCCACCTGCTCGATGGTACCCCCGGCGGCGTAGGTCAGCATCGCCGCGCCCATCGCCGAGGCGGTCCCAATTTCACCCATGCAGCCCATCTCGGCTCCCGAAATGCTGGCGTTGTGCTTGACGAGAAAGCCAATCGCCGCCCCTGCGAGCAGCCCTTCGCGCAGTTTCTGCGGCGACTGGTGGAAGTGGTACTTCATCAGGTACGTCAGCCCCGGAAATACGCCCGAAGCCCCCGAGGTCGGGGCGGTGACGACGGTGTTTCCGGCGGCATTTTCCTCCGACGCCGCCAGGCAATACGCGTTCAGAAAAATCAGGAAGGCATCCGACGTGACCGCATGGTTTTTGGCCTGTTGAAACAGCACGGGCGCTTTTCGCTGGAGCCGGATGTGGCCCGGCAGGGTACCCCGCGCCCGCAGCCCGCGCTTGACGGCCCGGTGCATGGCCTCCAGTACGAAGTCGATGCGCTGGTTGATCTGACGTTCGGTCCGGCCCGTCAGCGCCTGCTCGTTGCGGAGCAGGAGTTGGGCGAGGGTCAGACCGGACGTTTTCAGGTGCGCCTTCAATTCGGCCATCGTGTCGTACGGAAACGGCGGCGCGGGGCGCTGGGACTCTTCGGGTACCTGGCCCTTGCGCTGAACGAAGCCGCCGCCGACGGAGTAGTACTCGTGTTCGAGGAGGGGGGTACCCGCTTCGTCGATCAATTTCAAAATTAGCGTGTTGGGGTGTGGAAACTCCTGTCGGCCGCGGTGGAAGGTGAAACTGTCGGAGCCAACGGCGAGCGAAGGGACGCCCCCGCTCAACCACTCCAAGGGTCCGGTTGGACCACTTGGAGGGTTTCGCTCGCTGAGCGGCAACGGGTACCGCTCTTCAGGATTTTTCAGCAAATCGAGCAAGGCCTTTGGGTCGCAGGAATCGGGCTGCCAGCCGAGCAGCCCGCCGACGATGGCCCGGTCGGTGCCGTGGCCTTTGCCCGTGGCGGAGAGCGAACCGAACAGGTGAATTTCCACCGCCCGGCCGCAAGCGAGTACCTCGTCGGGCAGCGCCCGGAGTTGGTTCAGGAAATCGTAGGCCGCCTTCATCGGCCCAATCGTGTGCGAACTCGACGGGCCGGGGCCGACTTTAAACAGGTCGAAGAGGGACGTGGTAATCATGGGATCAATGACCAATCACCGGTGACCAGTAATCAATGCAAACTAAAATTGGCGGTCCGCCGCTGCGGTCAATGGTCATTGATAACTGGTCATTGACTAACGCGGTTTCCGCGCAAAAACTCCGCGATATCCATTCGTTTTTTGCCTTCCAACTGCAAGTCCAGCACGTCAATCCAGCCGTCGGCGCAGCGGAAGCGGAGGTAGGTTTTGCCGTCAGTCTCACTATTGGATGTCCGATATTCGATGTTCGATGTTCGATGTTTGCTATTCAAAACTGAAAACACTTTCAGCGTTTTCCCATTCAGCGTTGTCCAGGCAGCGGGGTAGGGAGCCAGGCCGCGGACGAAATTACGAATGCGCTCGGCGGGCTGGTTCCAGTCGATTTCGCAGGTTTCGCGAAATAGCTTCGGCGCGTGCTTGGGTACCGCGATGGTCGGTTGGGGTACCTGCGGGGCGGTACCGGCTTCGATGGCCCGGACGGTTTTCAGTACCAGGGCCGCCCCGCGCCGCATCAATCGGTCGTAGAGGGTACCCGCCGTGTCGTCGGAGTGAATGGGTTCGGATTCCTGGAAAATCAGCGGCCCCGTATCGATTTCGTGCTGGAGGAAAAACGTGGTGACGCCCGTTACGGTCTCGCCGTTCATCACCGCCCAGTTGATGGGCGCGGCCCCGCGGTAATCGGGCAGGAGCGAGGCGTGGAGGTTGAAGGTACCCCGCGGCGGCATCGCCCAGACCAGTTCCGGCAGCATCCGAAAGGCCACGATGACCTGCAAATCGGCCTCGTAGCGGCGCAATTCCTCCAGAAATTCGGGATTCTTGAGCTTTTCGGGTTGGAGTACCGGCAGTCCCTGCGCCACGGCGTACTGCTTCACGGGTGAGGTACCCAGTTGCTGGCCGCGACCGGCGGGTTTGTCGGGTGCCGTCACTACGGCGACCACGTTGCAGCCCGCCTCAACGAGCGTCCGCAGGCTTTCGACGGCAAATTCGGGGGTACCGAGGAAGATGATTTTCATGTTCAGGAGCGAGGAGCGAGGAGCAAGGAGTGAGAAGAGAACTCTAAAATTCTCACTCCTCGCTCCTGGCTCCTCACTCCTTAAAAATCGCTTGCTTTTTCAACAAAGGTGCTATTTTTGTCGGCTCGAATGCAATGATGAACGCACGAATGACCCTTTCGAGAACGTTGTCCGGGGAAGCTGATTAGTCCTGCTCAAGTCCGCCCGCACTTTCGCAGAACGGTCCTTCGCCGTTCTTTTTTATTTACCGGAGACGCCTCCACGGGGGCGTCTCCGTTGCGTAACGTACCTGATTTGAACCTTTCATTTTGACGTATCATGGGAAAAGTGGCGTATTACACCGAAGAAGGCCTGGCTAAACTGAAAGCCGAACTTTCTGAACTGAAGACCAAAGGCCGGACCGAAATTGCCCGGCAAATTGCCGAAGCCCGCGACAAAGGCGATTTGAGCGAAAACGCCGAATACGACGCCGCCAAAGACGCCCAGGGCATGCTGGAACTGAAGATTTCGAAGCTTGAAGAAATCGTGTCGAACGCCCGGCTCGTGGATGAATCGTCGATTGATACCTCGAAGGTGTCGGTCCTCTCGAAAGTCAAAATCAAGAACAAGAAAAACGGCATGACGGTCGAGTACACGCTCGTGGCCGAAGAAGAAGCTGATCTGAAGCTGAACAAAATTTCGGTGCAATCGCCCATCGGTAAGGGCCTGCTCGGCAAGAAAGCCGGGGAGACTGCCGAGATTCAGATTCCCGCCGGGAAAGTAGAATTTGAGGTACTGGAAATTTCGCGTTAGGGATGAGAAGTGAGCGATTAGCGAACAGTTGTTTTATTCTCATCGCTATTCGCTCACCTCTCTTTTCACTTCCCAACATGCCTTCCCTCTTCACCCGCATCGTCAACGGCGAGATTCCAGCTCATAAAATTGCCGAGGATGATCGCTTTCTGGCTTTCCTCGACATCATGCCGCTGGCTGAAGGGCACACGCTCGTGATTCCGAAGGTGGAAGTCGACTACCTCTTCGACCTCGAGGACGACACGCTGAGCGGCCTGCTTCTGTTCGCCAAGCGCCTCGCGCCGGCCATTCAGGTGGCCTGCCCTTGCATCCGACTCGGCGTGAGCGTCATCGGGCTGGAAGTACCCCACGCGCATGTGCACCTGATTCCGATGAATTCGATGCAGGATGTCAACTTTTCACGACCCAAGCTGAAGCTGACGACTGAGGAGTTAGCTACCGTTGCTGCTCGCATTCAGTCGTATTTGAAATAATCAATCTTCAATGCTCAACTTTCAGTCAAATGAAAGTTGAGCATTGAAGATTGAAAATTGAAAATTGAGTAGTGCATCCCTCTCCGTCATTCCATGCAATTTCTCCTCCACGCCCTCGACTACACCGACGACGAAGCCCTTGACCGCCGCATGGCTGTGCGGCCCGCGCACTTCGACGGAGCACGAAAACTCAAAGCCGACGGCCATTTTATTCTCGGCGGGGCGATTTTGGATGAAGTCGGAAAAATGATCGGCTCGATGGCCGTCGTTGAATTTACGGATGAGGCCGAACTCCGCCGCGTCTGGCTAACGGTTGAACCCTACGTCACAGGTCACGTCTGGGAACGCATCGAAATTCGGCCCTTCCGCGTGGCCGACGTGTAGTTATCAACGAGGACTAAACTGACCTAAATCCTGTGCAAAATCGCCGAAACGGGTACTCAGGTCGTTGAACATCGGCCAGTTTACCCGGTAGAAAAACTTCGCGCCGTTGATTTCCACAGTCACCAATTTCGCTTTTTTCAACTCGTCGAGGTGCTGCGAGACGCTGGGCTGCGAGAGCGGCAGGGCTTCGACGAGGTCGTTACAGATGCACGGTTGGCGCGTGGCCAGGACCCGCAGAATTTGTACGCGGGCCGGGTGGGAGAGTGCCTTCGCGAAATCAGCCAGGGTGAGTTCGCGTGGCGGGAACAACTTACGTTTGTTCTGAGCCATCGAAGTAAGCAGTACGGTTGGTGAGAAAAAAGCTCCTGGCGGAATGTAAAGCTATCCATTTTACCAAACGAAGCAAGTACCACTGGCTAATTCGTTATGTAAAGTTTTTATTGGCTACCACCTTAACTTTCGGGGCGTTCGGCTATCTTTCCGGCCAGTCGTTCCCGTTTTTTAACCTCCAAACCGCACATGAATCGCCGTTCCGTACTGAAAAAAACCGCTTCGGCGGCGGCCGCCGCCCTAACTCCTCCGCTCGTGAATTCCCTCGACGCCGCCCCGCTGGCCCTGCCGCCGCTGAAGGGCAACCTCAAGCACTCCGTCAGCCGCTGGTGCTACGGCTCGATTCCGCTCGAAGAACTCTGCGAGGCGGCCAAGGGCATGGGCATTCAGTCCATCGAGCTGACCGGCCCTGACGAGTGGCCCACCCTGAACAAGTACGGCCTGACCTCGGCTATGGGCCACGGCAATTATCCGAAGGGTACCGGCCTGCCTAACTTCTTCAACAACCCGAAAAACCACGACGTGCTCGTGGCGTTTTACGAAGACGTGATTCCGAAAGCCGCCGCGGCGGGCGTGACGAACTTCATTTGCTTTTCGGGCAACCGCAACGGCCTTAACGACTACGACGGCCTGCTCAACTGCGCCACGGCCCTCCGGCGCATCATGCCGACGGCCGAAAAAAATAAGGTTACCATCACGATGGAGCTGCTCAGCTCGCGCGATAGCCACCCCGACTACCAGTGCGACGACGTGAAGTGGGGCGCGGTACTCTGCGAAATGGTGGGTTCGGAGCGTTTCAAGCTGCTCTACGACATCTTCCACATGCAGTCGATGCACGGCGACCACATCCGCAACATCCGCCAGTACGGCAAGTACATCAGCCACTACCACACGGGCGGGATGCCGGGTCGCCACGAAATCGACGAAACGCAGGAAATCTACTACCCGGCCATCATGCGGGCGCTCGTCGAATCAGGATACAAGGGTTACGTCGGGCAGGAGTTCATCCCTACGCCGAAAGACAAAGCGGGGATGCTCGAATCGCTGCGGAAGTCGATTATGATCTGCGACGTGTGAAAGGTACCGAGTACGAAGTAGTAAGTACAAGGTAGTTGTCACGCTGAGCTTGTCGAAGCACCTCAGCAAATGAGCGCTTCGACAAGCTCAGCGTGACGCGTTTCATTGAGAGGGTACTTGTAGGAATGGAACGACAATCATTTTCGGAACTACTCCGCGAAATCCGCGCTTGTCGGTACTGCGAGCCGTACCTGCCGCTGGGGGCGAATCCGATTGTGCGGGGCAGCGCCACGGCGCGGATTCTGATTGTCGGGCAGGCACCGAGTACCAAAGGCCACCTCTCGGGGGTACCCTGGAACGACGTCAGCGGCGACCGGCTCCGCGACTGGCTCGATTTCGACCGCGAAACCTTTTACGACGACCGCCTCATCGCCAACGCCTCGATGGGCATGTGCTACCCCGGTGTCGGAAAGTCGGGTGATTTACCGCCACGGCCCGAATGCGCCCCGCTCTGGCGCGACCGACTCCACGGCGGGCTACCTGAGTTGAAGCTCGTGTTGCTGATTGGCGTATACGCCCAACGGTACTACCTCGGTGCGACCGCTAAAAAGTCGGTGACGGAAACGGTACGGGCTTTCCGCGACTATGGCCCGCGGTACTTCCCGCTGGTGCACCCTTCGCCGCGCAACAAGCGCTGGCACCAGGTGAATCCGTGGTTTGCCGAAGAGGTCATCCCCGAACTCCGGGCGCGGGTGCAGGATGTACTCCGGGGGTGAATCGCGGAGGCCTGACGATGCCCCGTGTAGACGCGGGCGAACCAAGTACTCAAGGGGTTTGCCGTAAACGGTTGTTTCTCAAGCAAATCATACAAAATCTCAAGCATCACCGACGCCAACCCCCTTTGGACGCAGCCTATTTTTGAGCGATCCACTCGGATGACCGATTATAACCGCTGTTTCAACTATGGATTATCAAAATCTCCTCAGACAACTGTATCAGGATTTCAACAAACGGAATTTTGATGCCGTGTTAGCACACCTGCACGAAGATGTCGCCTGGCCCAGAGCCTGGGAAGGTGGCTACGTACACGGACACGACCAAGTGCGTGCGTACTGGTTACGACAAGGGCAACAACTCGATGCGGAAGTAACGCCCGTCTCCTTTTTAGAAAGACCTGACGGACAAATTGAGGTATCGGTTCATCAAGTAGTCAAGGATTTAGCTGGCCAGGTTATGGCCGATGTCCTCGTTACGCACGTCTACACGTTTGAGGAAGGGAAGGTGAAGACGATGGCAATTGAACAGGGATAGACCTTGTAGTAAGCCTGCTACAACCAGGCACATGCTCATTCACCAGGACGAAGTCCCTACTTTTACAGGTCCCCGAAGCACCCTGACGAAACTCTACGGGTAGTTGAGGTCTCGTGGGACGAGTAGAAGTAAGAATATCATGAAAATTAAGTATGTGCTGCTTGGCGTGGCATTCGGACTACTGGTCTGGCTAATCTGGCAGCAGTTCCGGGAGGTACCCGAGCCTGTGACCGCCTCGACCGAATTCACCTCTGAGGCGGAGCTGCTCGCCCAGTTCGGTACCCTGCCCCCAACCGCCCGCAGCCCCGCCGACAACCCGACGACGCCCGCGAAAGTCGAGCTGGGGCGGCTCTTGTTTTACGACCCAATTCTCTCCGGCTCGCGCGACGTGGCCTGCGCCACCTGCCACCACCCCGAGTTTGGCTACGCCGAGGGCATCGACCTCTCGATTGGCGTCCACGGGCAGGGGCTGAGCCGCAGTCGGGTGTTTCTCGAACCCAACGACATCCCGTTCACGAAGCGCAACGCTCACTCGCTGCTCAACACGGCCTTCAACGGCATCGACGCCCGCGGCCACTACGACCCCGCCACGGCCCCGATGTTCTGGGATTTGCGCAGCCAGGGCCTCGAAGCGCAGGCGCTCGAACCGCTCAAATCGTTTGAGGAGATGCGCGAACACGGATTCCAATCGGAAGCGGCCCTCGACACGATGGTGGCGCGACTCCGGGCTATTCCGGAGTACCGAACGCGGTTTGAGGAGGCTTTCGGTACCTCGGCGCTGACGCCCCGGCAGGTGGGGCAGGCGCTGGCGGCGTTTCAGCGAACGTTGCTGGCGACCAACAGCCGCTTCGACCAGTACGTGCGCGGCGACCGCTCGGCGCTGTCGGAAGGGGAGCGCGAGGGGCTGGTGACGTTCGCGAAAGCGGGCTGCGCGCAGTGCCACCACGGGCCCATGTTCTCGGACTTCAAAGTCCACGCGCTTGGCGTGCCCGACAACCCGAAGCTCCGCGAACGCGACACGGGCTTCGAGGGGTCTCACGCTTTCCGCACGCCCACGCTGCGCAACCTGCGCTTCACCGAGCCATACCTCCACAACGGCTCGCTGGGTACCCTCCAGCAGGTACTCGAATTTTACGAAGATCTCAGCGGCGGTACCCTCGCCAACCCGCACCTCCGCCGCGACCAACTCGACCCGCTCACCCGCAAGCTCCGCCTCGAATTCCGCGACATTCAGGCCATTCTCGCCTTCCTCGACGCCCTCAACGACGAGGAGTTCGACAAAAAAATCCCCGACCGGGTACCCAGCGGGCTGGCGGTCGGGGGGAATATTCGGTGAGGCTGAAGTGGCGTTTCAAACGCCGGACTCAGGCATCCGCGTCGCAGACGCGGACGAACGAGGGGACGAACGTGAGTCGGTCTGTTTAATCATCTTCTTTAATATAACCTTGTCGTAAGACAAACAAATTAATTTCCTCTTCGCTTAATTTATAGCAGAAGGAAACTCTTGTTGTCATACGAGTAGGTTTAGTGTTGTTATAATATTGCTGTATTAATAGATCACATGAGGAGTCTAAATTTATTCTATAAAATACTGTTTTAGAATAGTAAACTGAAGTCAGTAGTATCTTATTAAATTTTCTCTGAAGTTGTGTTTCAATTTCTTGTTTAACTTTATCGAATTTTCTATCTACCATTACAAATGATACAGCATATATAGTTCTACTAGTATCATAAGGAACGCTATTGTATTTATTACGTGGCATAATCTCAACATGAATATCATTATCTAATGTGTTTACTAACTTCCAAGAAGTCGATGAGTCAATTTTCATGTTATATCGACTCATGCCCGCCCCGACAGTCATAGGAAAATTAATACGATAGCCCCGAAAAAAGAACTCGTATTGTTGATTTGTATTAACCGACCGACAAGTCCATCCAAGTGAACACATGAATAGGATTGCTATACACAAATTGATAGTTTTCATGGTGTGTACAATAGTTGACCGTTACTTAAATATTTTAGATTTATTCTTGAATTATATAGTTGATTTACTTTTACTGCATACTCATTGGCAGTGGTCTAACCAGTGGTGTTCTGTAAGTTTGCAGGATGGAATCAAGACGAAGCGTTTGTCCACGTTGTGGGGGTACTGCCCTGGCCTCTAACGGCAGTTTCAAAGGTCGGGCTAAATATCG